>OGHR01000001.1_pt1 | contig 534550 bp, 488 predicted proteins | sample 1571621 | NCBI WGS metagenome assembly OGHR01 (sample SAMEA2582038, study PRJEB24529) | metagenome | biome: Human gut stool | place: China | collected 2011
AACAGTCTCAGCTTTTTAACGTAATATCTTCTCCGTAATAATTTAAATTCTAAAGTTCATCTAGATATTCTCTTCATACTGTTTGTAGCTTTTATTATTAACTTTTTATAAGCCTCTTATTTTTTTGCCCTATTTTAGATTAAGCACTAAAATAGGGCTATTTCTTTAATTAAATTTTATAAAGTTAGGAATACATAAATAAAAAGTAAATTATTTAAAATAGGCACATTTAAGTATTTACATATATGGTAAATAAAGTATAATTATTATAAAGAGAGCTTGAATTTTATGACTTTTAATGAAGAGATTTAGTAATAAATGAAGATTTATAGTATATAAACTCATATTAGGTAGTGGGGTAGGAGGAAGTTATGGAGAATAGGAATGAAGATAACTTAATAGATGAATTTAATGAATTAGTTTCAGAAATAAGTAAATCGGTCTTTGATAAATCTATTTATAGGGATTTAAAACTTACAGAAGAAAATTTAATAAAGACCCTTACAAGTACTTCAGAAAAAACTGCTACAATAAATAGAAATAACTTAATAAGTTTACAAAATAATTTAAAGGTAATATTAGATGAAGCTATAGCAGACTTTAATTTAGGGGTTCAGCAAGGGGAAGAAGCCTTTGAGAAAAAAGCTAATGAGTTTTTAAATAATATAGAAGAGGTATCTACTAAGTCAAAAGAAAACATTTACCATTTAAAAGATAAGGCAAAGGAAACCTATGATGAAATAGAAAGGTTAAAGGAGCAAGTAGATGGAATAAATAAAAATATAGGGGAATTATCAGAGGAAGAAGGAATTGAAAATATAGCTAATTTACAAAGAATAGGCAGGGAATTAAGTGAAAAGATAAGGACAAGCAACCACATAGCTAAGGAGCATATAGAAAAAATAGAAGAGATGGATAAAATGCTAAAAGGCGAATGCTTAAGAGTTATGAACTGCGTCAATAAACTAGAAAATAGGTTAAAGGTTGATAAGAGTGAAATTAGAGATAATTTTTTAGGCTTTAAGGAATATATGGGGGAAGGCCTTGAAGAGATAAATTATAATATTAAGTTAGAGTTTAATGAAATAAAGGATCTTTTAGAAGAGGGAAATACAAATATGAATAACTCTATGGAATTATTAAATAGTGCCATAGATAAGTACAATGTTGATGTAATAGATGCCACAAGAAGGCTTGGGGAGAGGGTCAATAATTTAGATAGAAAAATATCTAATATGAATAAGGGACCTGAGGAACCATTTTTCCATGAAGAGTTAAAAAGTGAATTAGATAAAAAATATTACTTTTTAGTAATTAGCATAGTAATTGTAGGCATTTTAGCAGTTTTATTTTAGGAGAAAACAATGTTAGTTAAAGAATATGAAGTAAAAGTTTCTAAAGATAAAGAGAAAAATAAGGTTTTTTATAATTCACAGAGTTTAAATGAGAAGTTTTTAAAGCTATATATGCATATAAAAGAATATGAAAAGGAAAATAAACTATTAATAATGATTTTAAAGTTAAGAGAATATATAAAGGATTTAAAAATAGAATTAGAATCCTTAGAAAAATGTGCAAGTAGCAATGGGGAGGATAATAAAATAAACTATTTTTTAAAGAAAGCAAAAAGAGAATTTAAGGAGATAGATATAAAACTTAACTCTATAAATAAAGATAATTTTAAATCTTTAGAAGAGGAATTAATAGATGAAGTTCTATTAAATTTAAAGTATAAATTATTAGAATCTATTAAAGAGTATAATGAAGAGTTAAACAGGGATTATTTATATCACAATGAGTTAAGAGTTGATTTTGGAATTCAATGTAAGGATTTAAAAGAAAAGTTCTTAGAAGAATTAAAAACTTATCTAGAAAGTTCTTCTAAAAGAATTAAAGAAAATATTAATTTAAAAAGCAAAGTAGTATTAAAGGAAATAAAATTATCTTCAAAGGAAGATATTAATTTAGACCTAGTAGATATAATAAAAAATGATATTTTAGAATTAAATTCTGTAAATGAGGAAATATTTAATATTTATAAAAAATATGAAAAAGCAATCCATGAGAGTTTTTTTGAAAGTTTAAATAAATTAGGAATAAAGAAATCACATAACCTTGTTTCATATAAATGTGAAAAGGTTGATTATACTTCCTTAAATAAGAGATTTTTTAAGCTTATAGAATCTTTCAACAAGGGATCTTTAAAAAATAAAATTTTAATTGATATAGAGAATTTCATAGGACATGAAAATATAGAAAATAAAATGGAAATAGAACTTTTATACGCCTTAGATTTATTTAAGGAAGAGTATATTAAAAGTATAGAGGAGTTAATTTTAAACTTGAAAGAAAGATTAGAGGAAAATATCTATTCTAATTTTGAAGGTGATTATGGAAAGTTATTTTCAGTAGAAGATCAAAGTGAAATCTTAAATAATATGTATTTAAATATAAAAAATGTAGAATCAAATAATTTTAATAAAATAACCTTAGTTGATTATTTAAACAATAGCAAAAAAGAGGTATCAAAATAGAGCAATAAAACTCACAAACATATTTCTAGAATTAATAGAATTCCCTAAGAATTTATAATCATTACTTAAAAGATATTACTAAAGCTTCAAAAGTTAAGTTAAAAATTTTAATTTGGATTTTTAAACTTATACAATGGAGCTTTGTGAGATTATATTCTTAAGAAAAGAAAATACACCCATTTATACATGTTAACTTTAAAATTGTAAAAAAATGTTGTATTATATAAGTAGATGTGAACATAAATAGATAGGGGGTAATTTTGTGGGGAAAAAGGTAATATTCCCTATAGTGATTATAATGATTATTCTTGGAGTTCTTGTTTCTATTTTTATTAAAGAAGATAATTCCTTTAAGGTGAAGGAAAGTGAAGTAGTGGCAATGAAATACTATATGAATAAAGAAAGAAATGAAAATTACCATAATGTACCTAAGGATTTAGAGAAGAAGAGTATTGAAGAGGTAGTAAGTGTTTTAAATGAAAGTGATGTTACGGAAAAAAAGAACTTTGCACCAATAACTGATAGTGATAGGAAATTATATATATTTTTAAAAAACAATGATGTAATTGTTATAAATAATAATAGTATAGATGAGGAAAAATACATAGTTGAATATCCTAATGACTCAATTTTAGGTAGCAGTAATAAATCAAAATATATGGTAATAAACTCAGAAAGGTTAAAAAATGTCTTTTTAAATATAGAAAATTCTTTTAATGATGTAAACGATTATAAGCAGAGAATGAGAGTATAGAGAGTTTTCATATTACAATTTTATATTAATAAAAGCGATTTAAAAATTTTTTTAAATCGCTTTTAATTTTGAATTTTATTTAAATTAATGTAAAATAATATTAATGATGTGTTAATAAATGCAAAGGAGAGAAATGAATTGAAAATTAAAGTAAATAATAAAGTTAAGCTTTTTTTAAAGATAACTTTTATAGCAGTAGTATTAGTTTTAGTGGCCTTTGGATTTAAAAATATGTTTAAAGAATTTAATATGACCTATTTTAATATGTATAGAGATAAATTGCATTTTTTTAAGCTAACTCTAATTGCCATAGCTGGTATTATTGCATATATGCCTTTATCTATTTATGATTTTATTTTGAAAAAGAATGTTGGAATAGATATTAAGAATATAAAATTATATAAATATTCTTGGATAGCAAGTTCCATTGCAAGTTTACTTGGATTTGGAGGGGCTACATCCTTAGCTTTTAAGCAATATTTTTATGGAAGTCATGTTAAGGATAAAAAGAAGCTATTAAGAGAAATTGGAAAGATCATATTTTTAAACTTAACTGGATTGTCTGTATTATGTATAATTTATATTCTCTTAGAATTTAAAGATATACAAAATTTAGGGCTTATAAAATATGTGGTATATGGAGTTTCTGCCTATGCTCCTTTGGTTATTATAAATTCACTATATAATTATAAGAAGAAAAAGGACGAAGAGGGATTCACCTTAAAGGTTGTAGGCATATCCTTTATGGAATGGACCTTAAATATGCTACTTATATATTTAATATTAGCTATTACAGGGGCTCACATAAAGCTTACAGAATATTTTTATGTTTATGTAAGAGCTACAGCAGTTGGAATAGTTAGCATGGTTCCTGGAGGTCTTGGTACCTTTGACTTAACCTTTATAGATGGCTTTAAAGCCTTAGGAGTACCTATAGAGCAAACCTTTTTAGTAATAATACTTTATAGGATAAGTTATTTCATATTGCCAGCAGCAATAGGGGTAATTCTATATATTCATGAGTTTGGAATGAATTTCAAAGCCTTAATAAAAAGTAGAAAAAATAATGAGGATTAAGTTTGAAAAGCATTAAGGGACTGTATCAAAATAACTTTTTATAAAACTTACAAACATATTCCGAGAATTACTAGATTTCGCTAAGAATTTATAATTATTACTCCGAAGATATTACTAAAACTTCGAAACTTGCTACGCTTCGAACAGTCTCAGTTTTTTAACGTAATATCTTCTCCATAATAATTTAAATTCTAAAGCTCATCTAGATATTCTCTTCATAATGTTTGTAAGTTTTATTTGTTATATTTTGATACACGTCCTTTTTTAGTTATATTTAAGGTAAAAATAAGGAAAGTGAAACATTAAAGTAATATTTAACAAGTAAAATTATACAAGGGAAATAATTCTTACATTTTTGTAATGCAAATGAAATATTAATCAATGGATGTGAAGAAAGGTAAAGTGTATAATAAATTTGGATTTTAAACATGGGGAGGACAAAAGGTGAAGTTAAATATAAAGATAAGTGACAAATTAAAATTATTTTTTAAAATAGCATTCGTTTCCGTAGTAATACTATTTATAGTTAGGGAATTTACTTCAGTATTTAAAAATTTCAATTCAGAATATTTCTTTATTTATAGAAATAAACTAGACTTTTTAAACCTATTAATAATTGCAGCATTAGGTATAATTTCTTACATTCCTTTATCTTTCTACGATTTTATTTTAAAGAGAAAAGTTGGAATAAGATTAAAAAATAGAAAGTTATATAAGTATTCTTGGATAGCAAGTTCCATTGCAAGTTTACTTGGATTTGGAGGAGCTACATCCTTAGCTTTTAAACAGTATTTTTATGGTGACTATGTAGATGATAAAAAGAAATTATTAAAAGAAATTGGTAAAATAGTAGCCTTAAACTTAACAGGCTTATCAATAGTTTGTTGTACATATATGGGGATTAGAATATCTTCATGGAATAACCTAGGTATAATAAAATATGCCATAGGAATAATAGCTTTATATGCACCAGGTTTTATAATTTACTCAGCTTATAAATATAGCAAAACAAGGGATAAGTTAGAGTTTTTCAGTACTTTAGGTATTATATTCATATCATTTTTAGAGTGGCTTACAACAATAATTTTAATTTATGCAACTTTAAGAATAACAGGAGCATCAATAAGTGTTTTAACTTTCTTACCAATATATATTGAAGCAGCGGTTGTAGGAATGATCAGTATGATTCCAGGGGGAATTGGTACCTTTGACTTAACCTTTATGACTGGATTGGATGTTTTAGGTATTCCTATAGAACAAACCCTATTAGTTATAATACTTTATAGAATAAGTTACTATATAGTTCCAGCTCTTATAGGTGTATTACTTTTTGTACATGATTTTGGTGGTAAAATAAATAAAAAGTTTAATGGATTACCTTATGAAATAGTTTCTAAGGTGGCTTATAAGATAGTAGTTTCTTTAGTATTTATATCAGGAGCTATTATTGTTTTATCAAATATAGCACCTCAATATTTATTAAAGATAAAATTATTAAAAGAAATTTTAGGTAAACAGGTATTAGGCTTATCAATTGGAATGAGCGTAGTACTAGGATTTTTAATAATACTTGCAGCTCTTATGCTAAAATACAGGGCTAAAAGTATTTACAAAGCAAGTATGGTTTTATTTATATTAGGAATAATATTATCCTTAACAAAGGGAATTAATCCTTATGAATTAGTATTTTTAATTATTGTAGCGTACCTTTTATATTTAAGTAAGAGAATGTTCTACAGGGATAGTTTTGTTGTAAGTTGTAAAAACACCTTAATAGATTCAGGGATATTAATTGCATCTTTTTCAATTTATTTCTTTATTTTAATTACCTTTGGAACACATCTTAAATATGTAGGAATTGTTCGTAAAATGCCTTATAAGATGGCGTATAAATTTGGATTTATAGCCTTTGCTTTAGTAACTGTAATATATGTAGCTATTTACTTTTTAAATATAAGAAGAAAAATTCCTGTTAAGACCTTTGATGAATGTAGCGAATATGTAGAAAAGATAATAGAAGAATACAAGGGTGATTCTCTAACACATTTAGTATTTTTAAAGGACAAGTATATTTATTTAAATGAAGATAAGGATCTTTTCATTCAATATGAAGTCTATGGAGATAAGCTTTTTGTTTTAGGAAATCCTGTGGGAAATAATGAAAATCTATTTAGGGAAATAGAAAAGTTTTGTGAGTATGCTGATAATTATGGTTACACACCAGTTTTTTATCAGGTTAATGATGAAATGATAAGTTACCTTCACTCTAATGGATATGATTTTATGAAAATTGGAGAAGAAGCTAAGGTTGATGTAAAAGAATTTAAAGTTGTAGGAAATAAAATGAAGAGCTTAAAAACTTCAAGAAGTAAGGTTACTAAGGAAGGTTATACTTTCCACATGGTTGAACCACCTTTTTCAAGGGAATTTTTAGATTCCTTAAGAGAAATATCAGATGAATGGTTAGATGGAAGAAAAGAAAAAGGATTTTCAGTGGGATTCTTTGATGAAGATTATTTAAATAAAGCTCCTATAGCTATTTTAAAGGATAGAGAGGGAGAAATAAAAGCCTTTGCTAATATAATGTATATGTATGATGATGAAAGCTTCTCAGTGGATTTAATGAGATTTAGTAAAAATACTCCAAGGGGAGTTATGGATTTTATGTTCATAAATTTAATTGAGTATGGAAAAGAAAAGGGATATGAAATATTCAACATGGGAATGGCTCCTTTAGCAAATGTTGGTTTATCTAAATATGCTTTCTGGAATGAAAAATTAGCCCTTCAATTCTATGAGAATGGACAAGCACTTTACTCCTTTAAAGGGTTAAGACGTTTTAAAGAGAAGTTTAGTCATAATTGGGAGTATAAATATATTGCTTACAGAAGAAATACATCCATACTAATAACAGTAATACAAGCAGCTATAGTTTGTTCAAGAAACAGAAATGTAGATGAAAGTATAGTTGTAAGAAACTTAAAAAGCTTAATTAAATAAAAGTTGTATTTTAATAGGGTGTATGGTGGGATTTCTATTTATATAAAACTTAATTAAGAATAAAATATATGATTTTAAAAGGACCTATTTTAGGTCCTTTTAATTTTTAAATAACTTTTGCTTTAAGTGGATTATTAGTTTAAAATAAGCTTAAATAATATACTTTATATTAAAGAGGAGCTGAGAATATGAAAAAACTTAAATGGGGAATATTAGGACCAGGAAATATAGCTAGAGATTTTGCACAGGCTTTAAATAGGGTTAATGGAGAGGTTTATGCAGTAGCTTCTAGAAATAAGGAGAGAGCAGAGAAATTTGCAAGAGAAAACAATGTTAAAAAAGCTTATGAAAGCTATGATGAGATTATAAAAGATGAAAATATAGATGTAGTGTATATAGCAACACCACACAGTAATCATTATGAGTACATTATAAAAAGTTTAAATAATAATAAGCATGTTCTATGTGAAAAGGCTATAACTGTAAATGAAAGAGAGTTAGAAGAAGCTTTAAAAATAGCAAGAGAGAAAAATTTAGTTTTAGAAGAGGCAATGACCTTATTTCATATGCCCTTATATGAAAAAGTTATAAAGAAGATAAATAAGAAAGACTTAGGAAAAGTTAATATGGTTCAAGTTTCCTTTGGAAGCTTCAAGGAATATGATGAAAATAACAGATTCTTTAATCTTGATTTAGCTGGAGGAGCACTTTTAGATATTGGAACTTATGCCTTATCCTTTGCAAGATATTTCTTATCTAGTATGCCAGAGGAAATCTTAAGTACAGTTAAGAAGGCTAAAACTGGTGTAGATGAAGAGTCTGGAATAATATTAAAGACAAAGGAAGATGAAATTGCAACTATATCCCTAGCCTTTAGATCTAAAATGCCTAAGAGAGGAATTGTTTCCTGTGACAATGGATTTATAACAATTAATAATTTCCCAAGAGCTAATAAGGCAACCATAAACTACTTAGATGGTGCAGTAGAAGTTATAGAGTGTGGAGAAGAGGAAAAGGCCTTAGATTATGAAGTTATCTTTATGGAAGAGAGAATAAAGGAAAATAAAGAATCTAATAGTATAGATTTAACATATGATGTTACAAAAATTATGAATAAGGTTAGAAAAGACTGGGGAATTCTTTATCCCTTTGAAAAATAATTAAAGTTTTATAATAGCTTTAATATTAAAAAATAATATATGAAATTAAAAGTCACCTAAAGAGTATAATGTATTATTAATATTTCTTAGGTGATTTAATTTGGATAGTAATGCTTTAAAAAAATATAAATCTTTAAATTATACAAATTTTAATAGTGATATGGATTCCTTTGTTAATTCAAACAATCTAGAAAGTAGCACTGATTATCTTTTAGTAACTAATTTAAAAACTAAATATACCTATGTTTATAAGAAGTCTAATAATAAGTGGATAAGGATGTATAAATGGATTAGCACAGTAGGTAAACCTTCTACACCTACTAGAAAAGGAATTTTCTTTATTAATGGAAGAAAGGCAGGATTTTCTGGAGCAGATTATTCAGTAAAGTATGCTACAAGGATAGTGGATGGCTATTATTATCACTCAATATTATATGATAAGACTGGAAAGAATATAAAAGATGGTAGGCTTGGTGAGGCACTTAGTCATGGATGTATTAGACTTAATCCAGATAATGCTAAATGGATATATGATAATATACCAGATAATACTACGGTTTTAATAGCTTAGATTACACATACTATTTTTGAACATTACTTTGAAAGGAGAAATTAGTATGGAGAAAATTCATTGTTTAGTAGATGGCTTAGGAAGTTCTACAAATAAGACTCAAGTTAAAAATGCCTTAGAAAATTTAGAAGGTGTTCAAAAGGTATGTGTAGATGTAGCTAGAGGAAGTATAGAAGTTATGTTTAATGAGCATACAAGTGAGGGTGAAATTAAAAACTGCATAGAAAACACAGGATTTTCTATAAGAAGTTAGTAAGAGTTTTTAAAAAGACTTTATTAAAATTATAATAAACCCTATAAAAATATTCCGAGTAATCACCATAAATTATATTGTGAATTTACTCGGAATATTTATTAAAACCTTTAAAGCTCTTCTTAACTTAACAGGGTTTAAGCCTTAGTTTTTATAACTTTTGAACATTAGTAGCCATTGGGCCTTTTTCCCCTTCACTTATATCAAAAGAAACACTTTCACCTTCATGTAAATCTTTTTCAGGTCCTTTTTCCTTTACTTGTGAGATATGTACAAATACATCATCACCTTCATCACAAGAAATAAAGCCATAGCCTTTCTCCTGATTAAACCATTTTACTATTCCAGTTCTACTACTCATAAATACATCTCCTTAAATTAAAAAAGTCTAAACACTAATAGTATTTCATATAATAGTAAATTTAAACATATTTCTTTTAGAAATTTTATTCTTATTTTAAATTGAAGTTCATATAAACTATTTTCTAAAAGGTAATTTATTATGAAAAGTAGAAGGGTAATTAGTAATTTTTTATATTTACTTTTGTAATATTATTGTATATAGTTTACTGGAAAGTTTTGATAAAATTTTTATATTGAGAACTGGAGAAAGGAGATATATGTGAAGAGTTTAGTTATTAAGTTTATTTCAATTTTTATAGGAATAATATGTATATTATATTATATCTTAGTTAATGCTTTAAGTGGAAAAACAACCTTTAGCTCTTTTTATTTAATTTTAGGCGTAGTCATTATATTATACACCCTTTTTATAAATAAGCTTTTAAAATTACAGTGGTTTAAAAAGGTGTACAAGCCTATGAAGATTTTAGCTCTTATATGCATAAGTATATTTATAATAGTAGAGGGAGCAATAATTTTCTATCCTAAAAAATCCTTAAAACCTTGTGATTACATAGTTGTTTTAGGGGCTGGAATAAGGGGAGAAAATTTAACTGCTACATTAAGAGACAGATTAGATAAGACCATAGAATATTTAGAGAAAACTGGATTTAATGGAGAGATTGTAGTATCTGGTGGACAAGGTCCTGGAGAGAGCATAACTGAGGCTTATGCAATGGAAAAATATCTAGTGGAAAATGGAGTGCCAAAGGATAAAATTGTACTTGAAAATAAAGCAACTAGTACATACGAAAATCTAAATTATTCTAAGAAGATCATAGAGAACTTAAGTGGAAAGCCTATAAAAGACTTAGATATTTTAGTTGTTACCACAGATTTTCATGCTATGAGAAGCAATCTTTTAGCTAAAAGAAATGGATATAATAATGTTGATTTATATACTAGTAAAACTCAGTGGTATTTAGTACCTTCTATGTATGCAAGAGAATTTTTTGCTTTTTGTAAATCATATTTTCTTGATAAGAGAATTTAGCTTTTATAAATATTAAAATTTTAATTGCTTAATTTAAATTAGACATGAGTTATGATTAAAATTTAGAATATAGAATTAAAATGAAAAGCAGATTAGAAAAAACTAATCTGCTTTTTATTTTGCATGTAGTTATATGAATAAAATGTAAAAGGAGAATCACAACACAAAGAAACAAATTACAGGTTATATAGTTTAAGAATATTCATAGAAGACACTACATGCTTGTGTAAAATAAGAAAAAGTGAGGTTAAAAATTACTAAATTATAATTTTTATTACTATATATTTATGAGCTATTTTTATGAAATATTACAAAATATAAAAAAAGAATGAAAATTTTTATTTACAAATTGTTTAAATATACTTAATATAATATATAGAAATAATATTTTGAAACTTTTATTGCATTTTGGAGGTGGTATGAATGGAAAGCGTTCCCCCTAGTAGGAACTTAAGATTAAAATTAAAAATAAGAGGAATGGTACATTTATATACCTTTAAGGAGCAAATTATCCTATAGATAGTTATTATTCCTCTTATTTAAGGAAAAGAGGAAATGATATGAATAAAAGAATAACAAAAGAAAAGCTAAAGGATATTTTAGCTAAATATCCAAGTAATAAATTTGATTCTCTAGATGATATACATCCAGCTGATATAGTTGATCTTTTAGAGGAGAATGAGGAAAATATTAAGCTTATAAAAAAACTTCCAGAAAATATGATTGCAGATATTATAGATTTTGCGAAGGATGATGACAAGGTAAATATATTAAAAAGTTTACCTGAAGAAAAGAAGAAGAAGGTTTTAAATTTAATAGCTTCAGATGAACTTACAGACCTTATGGCAAGCTTAAATCGTGAAGAAACTAGTAGATTACTTTCAAGTATGCCAGTTCAAGATGCTAAGGATTTAAGAAAGTTATTAACATATGCACCAGATACAGCTGGTGGTGTTATGGCTACAGAGTTTATTTCTATAAAGGATACTATGAGTATAAAAGAAACCTTAGAGTACCTTCAACTAGAAGCTCCAAAGGCTGAATCAGCTTATTACATATATGTTGTAGATGATTTAGGAATATTACAAGGGGTAGTTTCTTTAAGAGAACTTGTAATAAGTAAGTTTGACGAAAAAATTTCAGAGATTGTGAATAAAAACGTCATAAGTGTTCCTTTTGATATGGACCAAGAAGAGGTTGCAAATATATTTGATAAATATGGACTTTTAACAATACCAGTTGTTGATTACAAAGATATGCTTTTAGGTATAATAACAATTGATGATGTTATTGAAATTATAAAAGAAGAAACAACAGAAGATATACACCGTCTAGGTGGTGTAGATGGAGAAGAAAAAGTTGATAGTACAGTAAAAGAATCTGTAAAAAGTAGATTGCCATGGTTATTTGTTAACCTAATAACTGCGTTCTTAGCTTCTGCCACTGTTGGGCTTTTTGAAGGAACTATTAGTAAGGTTGTAATTTTAGCTACATTTATGCCTATTGTTGCAGGTATGGGTGGAAATGGAGGAACTCAAACCTTAACAATTATAGTAAGAGGTATAGCCTTAGGAGAATTAACTTTTAAAAATGCAAAGAGAATTTTCTTTAAGGAAATTGGAGTTGGTATTTTAACAGGGGCTGCCACTGGATTAGTAACTGCAATAGTTGCTGTTTTATGGTCAGGAAAACCTGCAATTGGAATAGTAATAGGATTAGCTATGATATTAAATATGACTGCTGCTACCTTTGCAGGATATTTAGTACCAGTTGTTTTAAAGAAATTAAAAATAGACCCAGCCTTAGCTTCTGCCGTGTTTGTTACAACAGTAACTGATGTATGTGGATTTTTCTTCTTCTTAGGTTTAGGAACTTTATTCTTACCATATTTAACTTAGATTATTATTTTTATTAAGAGGGTGGAATTAATGAAGAAGAGTTTTAGAAGTAAAAACATTTTATTAGTGGTAATTTTAGCACTTTTAGTATTTGTAGGAGGCAATATTTATTTTAGTAATCCTGACAATTTAGCAAGATTAGAGGTTGGCAATAATCCTCAAGGAATAATGAGCATACAAGAAAGTAATAATTAAAAAGGTGCTGTATCAAAGTAGATTTTAATAAAATCTTTGATACAGCACCTTTTATTTTATTATTTATTATTTTTTTTAGATTGAATATATTCAGCTATAGAAATTATAAGGCATATGAAACATGAAATAGCAACTAAAATATATACAAATCTCATTCCAGAAATAAATATATCAGGTCTATTAGGAACAGATCCTAAAACTCTAAATCCAGCTAACTTACTCATTTTTGCATATAAAATAGAGGTTGAAGCTGATACTCCAAAGGCAAGACCTAAATTCCTTATTAAGGCATTAGTACCACCTGCTATTCCAAGTTTATCCTTAGGAACAGAGGACATTATAAGGTTTGTATTTGGAGATTGGAATAGTCCATTTGAAAAACCTAATAAAGATAACATAAGGAATATGGATGTTTCACTTGAGTTACTATTTAATGATGATAATAAAATCATTGAAACTCCTGTTAAGAATAATCCTATTAAAGTAAGTATTTTACTTCCTATTTTATCTGATAATGTTCCACTAAGTGGTGCAATAACAAATAATACAATTGGATAAGCTGTCATTATAACTGAAATTTTTCCAGGGCTATAGCCTAAAATATCATTTAAGTAAAAGGGTTGAATAACATTAATTGTATTTATTGCAGTAAAGGAAATAAATGCACATATTAAGCTTACTGAGAATATTGGCTTTTTAAATAAGCTTAAATGAAGCATAGGATTCTTTATCTTATTTTCATAGATTAAGAAGAAAGCAAGAACAATAAGTCCAATTATTAATCCTAGAATTACATATATGCTAGTAAATCCTAAATGTTGGCTAATTAATATTGATGTAAATATAAGAATTGTAGCAATGAAAAACATTGTTGCTCCAGGCTTATCCATTGACTCAGATTCCTTAGGAATTCTTATTGGTAGATATTTTTTAGCGAATATGTAGCATATTATACCTATAGGTACATTTATTAAGAAAATATAGTGCCAAGTGAAATATGTAACTATGAATCCACCTAATGCTGGACCTAATATAGAACCTAAGGCAACAAAGGAACCAGAGATACCTAAAGCTTTTCCTCTTTCCTTAGGAGGGAAAACATCTGTTATAATACCTTGGTTAGTTGACATTAACATAGCGGCACCAATAGCTTGCACAACCCTAGATAATACTAAAATAGGAAGTGATGGGGATATTCCGCAAAGGAAAGATCCAAGAACAAATATTAAAATCCCTTTTATAAATACTGAACTTTTTGAATGCATATCTCCTAATCTACCAAAGATTAAAATTGATGCAGAAATTATTATTAAATATGAACTTACAATCCATTCAGTTCCAGCCATAGTTGCACCAAGTTCTTTTTGAAGAATTGGAAGGGCTACATTAACTATGCTACTATCTAAACATGCCATGAATGGTTGCATTACCAATACTGCTAATATAAACCATCTGTTTTTATAAACTAAATCTTCCGTGTTTTTAGAGTTTTCATTAGCATTATTCACCTAATCATCTCCTTTATTAAATTTTAATGAAATTTTTGTTAAACATTAACTATACAATTATAAAACGACAAAATTTTATTGTCAAAATTGAAAAAACGCTTATTTTCCATGTATAAAGGCCTTTTATTAATTAAAAAATATTAAATTTCTAATAATTACTTCCTTTATTAAAAGTTGACTTTAATTAAAATAAGCTTACCTAAAAATATTGTTTTAATTTGGAAGAGGAAAATATTATATGTTATTATTCATATAAAAGTGTTAGAATAGATACAAAGGAAATAAGTTGCATCAAGGGAGGACTTAATATGCTTAAGGTATTTTTTTCTTTTAAAAAACATTTTATAGAACATAAGCTATTGATTCTTTCAGTGGTTCTTTCACTATTTATGTCTAGCATATTAAAATGGAGTTTCTTCAAATATATAGTTGGTATATTATCTTTTTGTATGATTATGCTAGACTATAAAGAGAGTTTAGATAATTTTGTTGAAAGCAAAAAATTAATATATAAAAAGTATATAAATAATATATTCTTTTTAGTTGATAGTTTAATTGTAGGATTTATAATAAATGAAGTATTTTGGATACTTACTAAAAATGAAATATTTCAATTTAAAGAAGGGGTTTTAAAGAGTACATTAATAACAACAATAAGTATAATAGCCATAGTTAATATTGTTTATGCACTTTTTCTAGAAAAATTAGATTTTGAAGACATAAAGTGGATAAGTATTGTGTTAACTTTATTTATAATGAATAGCAATGTTATTAATGGAACAATAAACAGTTTATACATAATTCAAAGTAAGGATGGATTAAATTTAATTATTACCTTAATAATTGTTTTAGGTATATTTTTTATTAGTTATTATATATTTAAAACTTTGATTTTACAAAGTATTAAATTAAAAAAATAAATATAAAAATAGGTATTGGGAAGAATAATAATAAATTATTTCAAATATGAGGAGGTAAAAAATGAAAAATAATTTTTTAAAACACAAAAAAAGTCCATTAATGTATCCAGCTTATTGTGGATCATCTTCAACTAAAGGGGAAGGTTTTAAATTAAAACCTTTAGACTATCCTTATGATGCCTTAGAGCCATCAATAGATGAAGAAACAGTAAAAATTCACCATGACAAGCACCAACAAGCTTACGTAGATAAGTTAAATAAAGCTTTAGAAAAACATCCTGAGCTTTATGGAAAAAGCTTATATGATATCTTAAGCAATTTAGATGATATGCCAGAGGATATTATGGCTGACTTAGTAAATCAAGGTGGTGGAGTTTACAACCATGAATTCTACTGGAGTATTTTAGGAAAAGGATGCAATAGACCAGTTGCTGAAATAGCAGATGCTATAGACAGAGATTTTGGTTCTTTTGAAGAATTCAAAGAAAAGTTTAAACAATGTGGAATCTCTACTTTTGGTTCTGGTTGGGCATGGTTAGTTAGTGATAAAGATGGAAAGTTAGAAATCATGTCAACTAAGGATCAATCATCTCCTATTTCTTTAGGATTAATTCCTATATTAACAATGGATGTTTGGGAACATGCTTATTATTTAAAATATCAAAATAGACGTCCAGAGTATATAGACTATTTCTTCGATATAATAAACTGGAAAAAGTGTGAAGAATATTATAACAATAGATAATAGAAAAATATCATATAATATGTAATAAATCATAGAAAGAGCGTGTATTAAAGTGGTTTTTAAATAAAATTTACTTTAATACACGTTTTTTTAAATATTATATGGTAATATTTGTAAAATTATTGTAGTATACATATTATGTGAATGGTAAATAAAAAATTATACTTAGGGAGAAAAGCTGTTAAGTTTTTTATAAAAAATAACTTAAGGACTGAAAGATAGGGGGAAATTATGGCGCAATATAAATTTATGAGAAAGAATCTTTCAAAATATAAATCTTATTTATTAACTTCAATTTATGGATTAACGTCAGAATCATCAAAGGGAGTAAAGGATTATATTAGTAAAGAGTCAACTAAGAATATTGATGGAGAAGTTATAGACATAAAGGAAAAACTAAAAAGGGGATTAGAGTTTAACAATAAGGATATTACAAATCCTAAGTTTATTCTAGAAGGGAATATAGAATTTAGAAAAATATTAAGCACTGAAATATTAAAAAGTAATGGGTTAGAAATAGTTGTTGATAGAGAATTTCCTAATATAGTTCAATATAAAATAGGAGAGAAGATTCTTAAGGGAGCAAGGAGATCAAGGGATGAATTTTTAATAAATGAAAGTAGATTTAAACCTAAAGTAACCTTAGAAAAAATTTATGACCATATTGAAGGAGAGTATTATTTATATAGATTGAATTTTAGAAATATAAATGTAGAGATGGCAATATCTTTTAAAATAATTGATAATACAGTTAAACTTCAGTTTGAAGAAATAAATGAAAATGGGGAGTTTAAGATTTATAAAATACAAATTCCAAATCATAATCTTATAAGCATAAATGAAGAGGAAGAAAATCTAGATATTACTACAGCAAGAGCTCATGGAATATTAAGTTCTAATGATTACTTTTATGATTTAAGAGAAAAAGAAGTAGATCAAAATCCAGTTCATCAGACCATGGCATTTTTAGATAATGGAGGATTAGTTGCATCTTTAGAGAATAATGTACTTGATTATGAGAAACAAGTATATTATCAAACAACTTTAAATGAAGGGGTTAAAGAAGCAAGTCTTTGGAATGGTTCATGGACATATAGGGAGAAATTAAGTGACTCAGAGGGTGGAACTTTTAGTGTAGTAACTGAATTACCTTGGTCAAGAATTGTAATTTCAGGAGATAAAAATAATGATGATTTAGTTGACTAATTATTTAGATGGTTTTGGACAAATGATGCTTATTAAAGGGTATGAATCAGAGGGGCATCATAGTTCTCACCAAGACTATAGTAATAACTTTAATAAAAGAGCTATTGGAGTAGAAGAATTTAATGAAATGTCTAAGGTTGTTTAAGAAAAATATAATACCTTAGTTGGGGTTCATATAAATACAACGGAAATATATCTAATGATGTTAACTATTTATAATAAGAAAGTTTAATAAACTATGGGAAAAACTAATTGGAGTGAAACAAGTATAGTTAGAGATATGGGATTTGATAGTTATAAATTTAAAGAAACCTTAACTTTAAGAACAAAAAGGTAATAATAAAAATTGGGAGGAAAAAATTATCCTTCCAAATTTTTTAACTATTTACAATACTTGTAAACGATATTATAATTGTAATGTAAATATTTTGAAATAGGAGGGGACTATGAAAAGAAAAATGCTTAAGAGACTTTTAACTTCAGCTTTTGCTTGTATGTTTATTGCAAATGGCTTAATAACTACTACTGTAAGAGCTGTAGGACCTAAAACTGGGGAAGAAAACCAGGTTTTAGTTCCAAATTTAAATCCAACACCAGAAAATTTAGAGGTTGTAGGAGATGGATTTAAGATAACTTCTTCTATAAATTTAGTTGGTGAGGAAGAGGCGGATGAGAATGCAGTAAATGCTTTAAGGGAATTCTTAACTGCAAACAACATAGAAATAAATAGTGAAAATGATCCAAATTCAACTACCCTTATAATAGGTGAGGTTGATGATGATATACCTGAGTTAGATGAAGCTTTAAATGGAACTACAGCAGAAAATTTAAAAGAAGAGGGATATGCTTTAGTTTCAAATGATGGGAAAATAGCTATTGAGGGTAAAGATGGAGATGGAACTTTCTATGGAGTTCAAACATTTAAGCAATTAGTTAAGGAATCTAATATACCAGAAGTAAATATAACTGATTATCCAACAGTTAGTGCTAGAGGTATTGTAGAAGGCTTTTATGGAACTCCTTGGACACATCAAGATAGATTAGATCAAATTAAATTTTATGGTGAAAATAAATTAAACACATATATTTATGCTCCTAAAGATGATCCATATCACAGAGAAAAATGGAGGGATCCATATCCAGAAAGTGAAATGCAAAGAATGCAAGAACTTATAAATGCTTCTGCTGAAAATAAGGTTGATTTTGTTTTTGGTATTTCTCCAGGAATAGATATAAGATTTGATGGAGATGCGGGAGAAGAAGATTTTCAACATTTAATAACAAAGGCAGAATCTTTATATAACATGGGAGTAAGAAGCTTTGCAATCTATTGGGATGACATTCAAGATAAGAGTGCAGCTAAACATGCTCAAGTTTTAAATAGATTTAATGAAGAATTTGTAAAGGCTAAGGGAGATGTAAAACCATTAATAACAGTTCCAACAGAGTATGATACTGGAGCTATGGTAAGTAATGGACAACCTAGAGCTTATACTAGAATTTTTGCAGAAACTGTTGATCCTAGTATAGAAGTTATGTGGACTGGCCCTGGAGTTGTTACAAATGAAATTCCTTTAAGTGATGCACAACTTATAAGTGGAATATATAATAGAAATATGGCAGTGTGGTGGAATTATCCAGTAACAGATTATTTTAAAGGTAAACTTGCCTTAGGACCAATGCATGGATTAGATAAAGGATTAAATCAATATGTAGATTTCTTTACTGTAAACCCTATGGAGCATGCTGAGCTTTCAAAAATATCAATACACACAGCTGCGGACTATAGCTGGAATATGGATAACTATGATTATGATAAGGCTTGGAATAGAGCAATTGATATGCTTTATGGTGATTTAGCAGAAGATATGAAGGTATTTGCAAACCATTCAACAAGAATGGACAATAAAACTTGGGCTAAATCAGGAAGAGAAGATGCTCCAGAGCTTAGAGTAAAAATGGATGAGTTATGGAATAAGTTATCTTCTAAAGAAGATGCAAGTGTTCTTATAGAAGAGTTATATGGAGAGTTTGCAAGAATGGAAGAAGCTTGTAATAATCTAAAGGCAAATTTACCTGAAGTTGCTTTAGAAGAATGCTCAGCACAACTTGATGAGCTTATTACTTTAGCTCAAGGGGATAAGGCTTCATTAGATATGATTGTAGCTCAATTAAATGAAGATACAGAGGCTTATGAAAGTGCTAAAGAAATTGCACAAAATAAATTAAATACAGCCTTAAGTAGCTTTGCAGTTATTTCTGAAAAGGTTGCTCAATCATTTATACAAGAAGCTTTAAGTTTTGATTTAACATTAATAAATCCAAGAACAGTAAAGATAACAGCTTCATCTGAAGAGACTTCAGGGGAAAATGCACCAGCTTCATTTGCTTCAGATGGTGATATGAATACTTTCTGGCATAGTAAATGGTCATCACCTGCTCATGGAGGTCCTCATTATTTAACTTTAGAATTAGATAATGTATATGAAATAAATAAGGTTAAATATGCTCCAAGACAAGATAGTAAAAATGGAAGAATAACAGGGTATAAAGTATCTGTTAGTTTAGATGGAGAAAACTTTACAGAAGTTAAAACTGGAACTTTAGAAGATAATGCAGCTATTAAATTTATAGAATTTGATAGTGTTGATGCTAAATATGTAAGATTAGATGTTACAGATAGCGTTTCAGATCAAGCAAATGGTAGAGGAAAATTTGCTACTGCTGCAGAGGTTAATGTTCATGGAAAGTTAAAAGAAAATGCTGAGGTAACAGGAAGTGTATCTCTTGAAGCTTTAGAGGAAGTTCAAGTTGGAGAAAACTTAGAAGTTGGAGTGGGTATAGACGAATTAGTAAATGCAGAAGCTTTTGCTTATGATTTTACACTAAATTATGATGAAAATGCCTTTGAATATGTAGAAGCAATTTCTGATGATGGAGTATTTGTAAATGCTAAGAAAATAGAAGATGGAAAGGTTAGAGTGCTTGTAAGTTCTTTAACTGGAGAACCATTGCCAGCTAAAGAAGTTTTAGCTAAGGTTGTCCTAAGAGCAGAAGCTAAAGCAGAAGGAAGTAATTTAAGTGTAACCAATTCATCAGTTGGAGATGGAGAAGGATTAGTTCATGAGATTGCAGGAACTGAAAAAACAGTTAATATAATAGAAGGAACTAGTCCAGAAATTGTTGTAAATCCAGTAAGAGATTTTAAAGCATCAGAAATAAATAAAAAGAATGTAACTGTAACTTGGACAGAACCAGAAACAACAGAAGGCTTAGAAGGATATATTCTTTATAAGGATGGTAAAAAGGTAGCTGAAATAGGCAAGGATGAAACTTCTTATACATTTAAAAAGTTAAATAGACATACAATCTATAACTTTAAGATTGCAGCTAAATATTCAAATGGGGAAGTTTCAAGTAAAGAAAGCCTAACTTTAAGAACTGCAAGATAGTAATACAAATAATAATATAAGGTGCACCTCATTTTGAGATGCACCTTATTAAATTACATAGAATATAACATGAGATTTATCTTATTAAATAGAAATAGTATAAAAGACTGAAGAAAATATATTTAGTGGGATGTTTTTTGTAGAAAGAAATATTTTTTATAAAGAGATAAATTTTAAATTAGTAAAATGTGATATAAAGCACATTTTATGAATTTAAAAAATATTAGATTTTAAAATGTTTATTGAAAAGGATTAATAGGTAAAAATATAATTTGTTTTCAATAATTTGGGAAAAAATATGAGAATTATTCTCAAATGTTGTAATAAAATAAAAAAATATTGAGTTTTTTTAGAAAAATTTTTAGAAATATATTGTTACATCGCCATTGTTTTGTTAAAATAGACGTGAGGGTAATTAAATATCCCATAGGGACGAAAAAAGTCCCAAGTTGTTAAGAGGAATAGATATAGTAAATTTTTACTATAAGTTATTTTTTAGGGAGGAGAAATGAATATGATGTATTCAAGCGAAGTTCAAGAAATGTGTGTAATTGCTAAAGGTCCAAACCACGGTCCAGCACCAATCCCTGTAGAAGGTAGATGGGTTCAATCAAGAGAAATAAAAGATGTTTCAGGTTTAACTCATGGAGTTGGCTGGTGTGCACCACAACAAGGAGCATGTAAATTAACTTTAAACGTTAAAGATGGTATCATAGAAGAAGCTTTAATAGAAACTATAGGATGTTCAGGTATGACTCACTCAGCTGCTATGGCTTCAGAAATATTACCAGGAAAAACTATATTAGAGGCTTTAAACACAGACTTAGTTTGTGATGCTATAAATACTGCAATGAGAGAATTATTCCTTCAAATAGTTTATGGTAGAAGCCAAACTGCTTTCTCAGAAGGTGGACTACCAATAGGAGCAGGTCTTGAGGACTTAGGAAAAGGATTAAGATCACAAGTAGGTACTATGTACGGAACTTTAGCTAAAGGACCAAGATACCTTGAAATGGCTGAAGGATATGTAACAAAAGTAGCTTTAGATGCAGATGATCAAATCATAGGATACAGATTCGTTCACTTAGGTAGAATGATGGAAATGGTAGCTAAAGGAATGAGCGCTAACGAAGCTATGGAAAAAGCTACTGGTCAATACGGAAGATTTGACGAAGCTGTTAGAACTATAGATCCAAGACACGAATAATCTATATATTCATTATTGAAGGAGGATAATAAAATGGCATTATTTGAAAGTTATGAAAGAAGAATTAACCAAATACAACCTGTATTAGAAAAGTACGGAATGGAAACAATAGAAGATGCTAAAGTAGTTTGCGAAAATTTAGGAATCGATCCTTATACAATCGTTAAAGAAACTCAACCAATAGCATTCGAAAATGCTGGATGGGCTTACACTTTAGGTGCTGCTATAGCAATCAAGAAAGGATGTAAAACTGCTGCTGATGCTGCTGAAGCTATCGGAGAAGGATTACAAGCTTTCTGTATTCCAGGATCTGTTGCTGATGACAGAAAAGTTGGATTAGGACACGGAAACTTAGGAGCTATGCTTTTAAGAGATGAAACTAAATGTTTCGCATTCTTAGCAGGACACGAATCATTCGCTGCTGCTGAAGGTGCTATCAAAATAGCTGAAAAAGCTAACAAAGTTAGAAAAGAGCCTTTAAGAGTTATATTAAACGGTCTTGGAAAAGATGCTGCATTCATAATTTCAAGAATCAACGGATTTACATATGTTGAAACTAAATTTGACTATGTAACTGGTAAATTAAACATCGTTAAAGAAACTCCATACTCAAACGGTCCAAGAGCTAAAGTTAAATGCTACGGTTCAGACGACGTTAGAGAAGGTGTTGCTATAATGCATCATGAGGGAGTTGACGTATCAATCACTGGTAACTCAACTAACCCAACAAGATTCCAACACCCAGTTGCTGGAACATACAAAAAAGAATGTGTTGAACAAGGTAAGAAATACTTCTCAGTAGCATCAGGTGGTGGTACAGGAAGAACTCTTCACCCAGATAACATGGCTGCAGGTCCAGCTTCATACGGTATGACTGATACTATGGGAAGAATGCACTCAGATGCACAATTCGCAGGATCATCATCAGTTCCAGCTCATGTTGAAATGATGGGTCTTATCGGTATGGGTAACAACCCAATGGTAGGAGCTACTGTTGCAGTTGCTGTTGCTGTAGAAGAAGGAATGAACAAATAATAGATATATCAACGCTTAGGAAAGATATAAGTCTATTATAAAGTTTTAATAAATGAGTACACGTTATGTAAATTTTAAATTTGCATGACGTGTATTTTTTTCTTTTTTTATTTATAAGTTGATAGAATATCTAGAAAGAATATTACTTAAATTTAATTTAATATAGTATATAAATAAACATAAGTGTATAATAAAATTATGGTTAGGAGGGATATAATGTCAAATTTCATAATGAATGGTATGATATCAAATAATGATGGTAACTTCTCAAAGGCAAAAATAAAAGATTTAAAGTATTTTATAAGAGATTATCAATTAGATGAGACTATATTTAAAGAATTACCTTTAGAATTATTAGGTAAAATAGATAGTTATGTACCTATAAATGGTTCGAAAGAGCTTATAGATTTATTCGAAAAAATAGATGCTAAAAAATGGACATAATTGAAGTTATTGATAATATAAATTTTGAGGGAGTTACAGAAGATAATCAAGTTATATTAAATTTTGTTAATGATAACTTAGTAGCTAGAGGAGTTTATAATTTTACGTATAATTTTTTTGAAGATTTATTTGAGATGGGAAAATATGAAAAGTTCTGTTTTGAAAATAATTTGCAAGATGTAATTAATGAAAATATAGTTAAATTATTTAAAAAGTTTAAAGGAATAAAAAAGCAATATAGACTAATAGAAAAAGATGAAAATTGGTATTTAAGAGGAATAACATCGATAAAATATAATAATTATGATAACAATATTGCCATATATATAACAATATTACTTTTAAGTAAATTATCTATAGATAAGAAAATAGGTATAAGTATAAAATCTGCATATATAAGTGATTCAGATATTAAGGTATTCTTTGAGCAAGATAATTATGAGAAAGTTGAGGGAGTTGGTAATATATATTTTGGTGTATTACTAACAAATGGAGAAATTAGAAATAGAAAATTTTCTCTTGAAGTATACTATAGAATAGAAGATGAAAACTTATCATTTACAGCAATTCCTGAATTAAAAGATTCAATATTTAATATAAATCACACATTAGGAATAGATTCAATAGTTACTAAAGTTAAAAAAATTGATGAGTTAATAAATATTGAAAATAGTATGTTAACATATATAAAGGCTATAAAAGATATAAAAGCTGTATCTGAAAATGTGTTATATAATTTAATGTTAAAGATAACTAAATCTAGAATATTTGTTTCAGAAACAAAAGAAAATTTTAAAAATATATATGATAAGAATTTAATTAATAATTCAATGACATTATTACAAGTTTTTGATAAAGTAGATAAAATAACTATTGATATTGATGAAAAGATATATTTACAAAGGATTTATAATGAAATAATAGAAGATTTGACTAATAGATAAATGAATTCAATTATAATAAAAATAAGGTAAAATGTAATTTATAACTTTATACTTATTCTCAATTTAAAAAGTGAGAATAAGTATAAAAGATTATTACAAAATTTGTTTAGAAATTTATCATCAGTTAGTAAATGAAAATTATGTTTGTGTTATTTTTAGTTTATAAGTGTTTATTTTATATAAATATTTTGAATATAGAATTTATAGATAGGAATAAATAGTAGTATAAGTTACTTTAATAAACTTTAAAGTAAATGTACTACTTTTTATTATAAATAGAATCTGTATTGAAAACATTTTAATCAAAGAGAATATACAAAAAATAGAAAAATTATAATTTAGTAAACAAAAAAGGTGGAATTTTAAAAAGATTTGTTTTATAATTATTGGCTAATTTTGATTTAGGAAGTATAATATTATTGGAAAGATTATGAGCAATAAGTAATAATTATAAGAAATTCATTATTTTCCTTAGAATTAAAATTGATTTACAATGAATTTTTTATGATTTTATATAAAATATTAATTTTTTATAAAAGGAGGGTAACATGAATAGAAATAGATTAAGCTGTCTTATAGTAGGTGCTGTAATTGGAGCTGGAGCAATAGTTTGTACAACTAATACTAAAGTACATGCGAAACCAGTGAATGAGGTTAAAAACATTAATACTTCTAAAGGAAATTCATTTGGAGAAATTATTTCATCAGAAGACCTAGGATTAAGAAAAGGTGCAGATTCTTCTCATGAAATAATAACTTCAATACCTAGGGGCGCTAGAGTTAACATAATAGACAAGGTATCTGATAACTGGTATAAAGTTGGTTATAAAGATTTTGTAGGGTATGTAGAAGCTAAGGACATAAGAGTACTAGGAGATAATTTAAATCAAGATAATGTTGGTTTAATTTCTGCTAATCAATTAAATGTTAGAACTAGCCCAAATGAAAATGGTCAAGTGATTGGAACTTTACATAAAAATGATAAGGTAAATGTATTAGATAAATCAATTGATGGTTGGTATAAAATTGATTTTAATGGTAGAAGAGCATATGTATCTAGTAAATATGTTAATTTAATTTCATATAAAAATAATGAAGTTAAGACAGAAGTAAAAAAAGAACCAATTGAAGGAACAGGTAAGGTTAATATAAATACAGCTTTAAATGTTAGACAAGCTTCTACTACAAATAGTAGAATTATTGGTAGCTTAAAAGGTGGAGAAAAAGTTAACATAATAAGTGAAAGTAATGGATTTTATAAAATAGAGTTTAATAATTCATATGGCTATGTTTATTCTAAATACATATCAAAAGATGGAGACAGTGAAAAGGTTCAAGTTGTAAAACAAGAAGAAGTTAAAAAAGAAAAAGTTGATGAATCTAAAAAAGAAGCTAAAGCTACTCCTAAAGCAGAACCTGTGGTTTTAGCTGTTAGATCTCTTAATAAGACAGGAATAGTAAATGTAAGTAGTTCACTAAATGTAAGAAGCAGCGCAAGTACAAGTAGTAAAGTTATAGGAAGCTTAAGTGGAAACACAAAGGTAACAATAGTAGGAGAAGAAGGAGCGTTCTATAAAATAGAATATAAGGGTTCTCATGGATATGTAGCTAAGGAATACGTTAAAGATGTTACAGAAAGTAATAATAGTAACCAAGGTACACAGACTCCAGAAAAACCAAGTACTCCTGAAAGTACTGAAAAAACAGGAATAGTAAATGTAAGTAGTTCTCTAAACGTAAGAGAAGGAGCAAGTACAAGTAGTAAAGTTATAGGAAGCCTAAGCGGAAACACAAAGATAACAATAGTAGGAGAAGAAGGAGCATTCTATAAAATAGAATACAAAGGTTCTCATGGATATGTGGCTAAGGAATATATTAAGGATATTAAAGACGAGGTAGTAACAGAACCAGAAAAACCAAGTAACCCTGAAAATAGTAAGAAAACTGGCGTTGTAACTGCATCTAAAGGATTAAATGTAAGGAAAGAAGCTAATACTTCATCTCAAATTATTGGAATTTTAAATAGTGGAGAAAGTGTTGAAATAATAGGAGAAGAAAATGGTTTCTATAAGATAACTTATAAAGGACAAGAAGCTTATGCATCTAAAAATTATATAAATATTTTTGATGGTAACTCAAATGTTAATCCTGGATTAGATATAGGAAATGCTTCAAAAACAAATTATGGAGTATCACTTAACGAATATATAAAATTACAACAAAGAAATAATCCTTCAAATTATTCATACTCAGAATTTGAAAAATATATAAATCCAGCTAAAGCTACTAATAAGCTACAGTTCTTAAGAATAGATAAATTTAGATCAGTTAATGTAAGTGGATTAAGTAGTAGATTAAGTAACAAAGGAGTTTTAACAGGACAAGGACAAGCTTTTGTAAATGCTGCTAAAGCCTTTAACATAGATCCTATATACTTAGTTGCTCAATGCTTACATGAAACTGGTAATGGAACAAGTAAACTTGCAAAGGGTGTAACAATTACTGAAATTGCAGATGAAAGTAAACCTATATATAATGGTAATGGTCAATTAGTAGGATATCATATGATTAAATTATCTAAGCCAGTAACAGTTTATAATTTATTTGGAATAGGGGCTAAGGATAATTCATCAGTTTTTCCAAATAGAGCTTTAATATTAGGAACAACATATGCTTATAATAGAGGTTGGACAAGTATTGAAAATGCTATAAAGGGTGCTGCAGAATTTGTTTCATTAAATTATGTTCATAGTTCAAGATATAGTCAAAATACTCTTTATAAGATGAGATATAATCAAAATGTATCAAATATATGGCATCAATATGCTACAACACCATGGTATGCATCAAGTATTGCTGATATTATGAGGAGTTATCAAGATTTATATTTAGAAAATAATTTCACATTTGATGTACCTGTTTTTGCAGGATAATAATTAAAGTGATTTACAGTTTAATTAAAATAGGAGTCCAGTTGACTCCTATTTTTTTTGCTATTACTATTTTATTCTTTATAATTATGATTAAAATCATATCTTTACAAAAAATAAGAAATTTAATAAGGATATTATTATAGAGTTTCTTTAGGAATTATAAAGTTTACTTACCTAATAAAATAATTAAAATCTTAAATAAGTAAATGAATAATTAAAACTTTTGTTAAGTAAAATAATAGAGAAGTATTTTTAGGAGAATAGATTTTGGAATTTTTAGATTGGAAATTTATTTTTATAATAATAACTTTTGCTTTTATAGGCTTAATATGTATATTTAAAAAATCAAAGATTGGATTAACAGCAGCCTCAGTAGGTATTATTGGAAGTTTAATTTTATGGGGATTTTTTAAAGTTAGTATTAAGGTTAGAAATTTCTTAGATGGAGTAGGTTTAAGTTTTAAAGATCTATTAAACTTTTTATTTGTAGTTATTACTGCAATAATAGCATTTTTAGTAATTTTTCTTTTTTTAAAGGCATTTAATAATTTTGGAAGTAAAATAAGAAAAAGATAAGACGAAAAGTCTTATCTTTTTACCATTCACCAGGATAAGCAACTATGTGTAATGTAACTTGACGTCTTCCCCAAGATATACATTCATCATGAGAGTTCATATAAAGGTCAATAATATTTCCCTTTATAACTCCACCTGTATCTGATGCTATAGCATAACCATAACCAGGGATGTACACTTTTGATCCTAAAGGAATTACACTAGGGTCAACTGCTATTGTACTTATTCCACCTGGGTCTCTTACAGGTTTAAGTCCCATAGCTGTTAAGGTTCCACCACTATATGCAGTGGCTTCCATAGAAAGTGTTTTCTTATACTTGCCATCGCTACTAGGTTGGCTAGAACTATTATTACTGCTAGTAGTATTTGAAGAGTTTGCAGCATTATTTTTAGCAGCTTCCTCTGCTTTTTTAGCTTCTTCAGCTTTTAATGATTCAATTTTATTTTTAGCAGCTTGTACAGAATTATTAGCTGCCTCTTTTACAGAATCAATGTTAAGTTGTGGTATTAATTGATTCAATGTGCTTACTGCACTTTCAAGTTCATTAATTGATGAAGATGAATTTATAACTGAAACTGAATGAGATATTAAAGACATTTCATTTTCTTTAATTACCTCTAAAACAGCCTCTTTTTGTTTATTTAATTCATCAATTTTCTTTTGTTCTTCAATTTTTTTACTATCTAAGGTTTTAAGAGATTCTTCAGTTGAAGCTTTCAATTCTTTAAGTTCAGCTTTATCTCTCTCTAACTTTTTAATATCACTATTAAGAGAATCTTTTTGCTCATCTAAACTTTGTATAAGATTTTTATCTAAAGCTGTAACCCTTGCTAAAGCATCTATTCTTGTTATTAAATCTGATAAGTCTTCAGACTTAAGCAAGAAAACTACGGGATTCATAGAATCCTTACTTTTATACATAGCACGCATTCTTTTGCCTAAAACAGATTGTTTTTCATCTATTTCAGTTTTTAAAGTGCTTACTTTGCTTTCTGTCTCTTTTAAATTCTCTTCTGTATCTTTCATTTTAGCCTTATTATCTTCTAATTTAGCATTTAAATCTTCAATTTCATTATTAAGTTTTGACACTTGAGAGTTAAGTGAAATAACTTCATTATCTAATTGTGAATATTTTACTTTATTCTCCTGTATAGTAGATTTCTTATCATTTACTGTATCAGCAAAAACTACATGAGTAGCTGAAATACTAATTGCCATAGCAATTAATGCTGACAAAATTCTTTTTTGCATAAACTACACTCCTTTAGTTAAACTGTCCACAACTTAAGTGTATTTCATCATATATTACTGAATTATAACATAAAAGTCAAATGTAACACAAATTTAACCTTTAAAGATTTAAAATATGGTAAGAAAAAATTAACAACTTAATTATACTACAAATATAAAAAATAAGAAATTTACCCTATATTGAAATAATTAAGATTATATATTATAATTAAAAAAAATAATATTTTATATTTTTAGGTTTGATTTTAATTAAAAGGGAAAGTGGTTAAAGTCCACTACAGCCCCCGCTACTGTGATAGGATACAAGTTTCTATTTGACCACTGATTATATAAATTGGGAAGGGAGAAATGAGGATAAGCCTTAAGTCAGGATACCTGCCTAAAGATCATGAACTAAGCTTCGGAGGGAAGAGATTAGTACTTATTTGTTCATAATTTTGAGGAATAATTACTTTGATTTGTAAGCATCTGTTCTTTGTAGCACAGATGCTTTTTATTTTTAAATTTTAGAGGTGAAATATGAAAAAAGCTATATTAGTAGTAAGTTTTGGAACAAGTCATTTAGACGCGTTAAATAATTCTATAAAGAAAATAGAAGATTCAATACAGGAAAACTTTAAAGAATATGATGTTTTTAGAAGTTTTACATCACATATGATAGTAAGAAAACTTAAAGAAAAACATAACATGGAAGTATTATTTCCAGAGGATGCTTTAAAGAAATTAGGAGAGGAAGGATATGAGGAAGTTATAGTTCAACCACTTCATATTATTCCAGGAGAAGAGTTTGATTATATAAAGCATATGGTAAAGGAATATGAACCATGCTTTAAAAAGATAGAAATAGGAAGACCAATATTCCATTATGAAGGTTTTGAATCAGGTCCAGATGATTATTCATATTTCGTAGATACAATGAAAGATTTAATAGAAAAGAATTCTCCATGTGTATTTGTTGGACATGGTAGTGCTCATCCATCAAATGCTGTTTATGGATGTTTACAATCTGTTTTAATAGATAAGGACTATGAAGATGTTTTTGTAGGAACTGTAGAAGGGTATCCTAATTTTTCAAATGTCTTAAAGAAAGCTAAGAAGAAAGATATAAAAGAAATAACAATAATTCCTTTAATGGTTGTAGCTGGAGATCATGCTAAAAATGATATGGCTTCAGATGAAGAAGATTCATGGAAGAGCAGATTTGAAAGTGAAGGAATAAAGGCTAATGTTATTTTAAAAGGCTTAGGAGAATACGAAGAGTTTGGAAATTTATACATAGATAGAATTAATGATGTTATTAATAGTACATATAAAGGACTTGGAGAAACTAAAAAGAAGAAACATAGAAGGGAAATGAAATAATGGATTACATGAAAAGCCCTATGGGAATTGAAAAAAGAAGTTTTGAAATTATAGGTTCTGAAATGCATGAACATAATTTTTCAGAAGAGGAATTACAAATAGTAAAAAGAGTTATACATACTACTGCGGATTTTGAATATCAAGATTTAATAGAAATAAGTGAAGGTGCTATAGAGGCAGGAGTTTCTGCATTAAAGAATGGAGCTAAAATATATACTGATACAACAATGGCTTTATCAGGAATGAACAAAAGAGCATTAAAAGAATTAAATGCATCAGTTGAATGCTATGTTGGATTAGAAGAGGTATTTAAATTAGCTAAAGAAAAAGAAATAACTAGATCAATGGCAGGAGTTGAACTTGCAGCAAAGGAAAATGTAGATATATTTGTTTTTGGAAACGCTCCAACTGCCTTATTTAAACTTAGAGAACTTATTAAGGAAGGAAAAGCTAATCCAAAGCTTATAGTAGCAGTTCCAGTTGGTTTTGTAGGGGCTAGTGAGAGTAAAGAAGATTTAGATGAACTTGGAATTCCTTATATAAGAGTTAAGGGAAGAAAAGGTGGAAGCACAGTAGCAGCAGCTATAATAAATGCATTACTTTATATGAATTATAAAAGAGATATGTAATAAAGAAGGTAATCTAAATGTTTGATATGTATATAGAAAGCGGTGGAAAGAAACTTAGATGTGGATACACTACAGGGTCTTGTGCAGCAGCAGCTGCTAAAGCCGCCACTTATATGCTTTTTAATAAAAAAGACATAAGTGTTATAGAAATAGATACTCCTAAAAATATAAAACTTAATTTAGAAATACAAGATATACAGGTCGAAAAAAATTCAATATCTTGCTCCATAGTAAAAGATGGGGGAGATGACATAGATGCTACTTCAGGTCTTGAAATCTTTGCAAAGGCAGAAGAAATTGAAGAAGGCTTTGAACTATGTGGAGGAGAAGGTGTTGGAGTAGTAACTAAAGAGGGGCTTTTTGTAGAAAAAGGACAACCTGCTATAAATCCAGTACCTAGAGAAATGATAAAAAAAGAAGTCTTAAGTGTTCTTCCTAAGGATAAGGGAGTTAGAATAACAATTTTCGTTCCAAGAGGAAGAGAGATTGCTAAGAAAACATTTAACCCTAGATTAGGTATAGTTAATGGAATATCAATACTTGGTACAACAGGAATAGTTTATCCAATGTCAGAAGAGGCCTTAAAGGAATCTATAAGAATTGAAATAAGACAAAAAGCCGTAAATAATAAAGATCTTGTATTTGTATTTGGAAATATGGGAGAAAGATTCTTAAGAGAAAGAGGATACAAAAAGGATAATATAGTTGTTATATCTAATTATGTAGGTTTTTCTATAGAGTGTGCCTTAGCTCAAGGAATAAAGGATTTAACCATAGTAGGACATATAGGAAAGTTAAGCAAGATTGCCTTTGGATGTTTCAATACACATAGTAGGGTTTCAGATGTTAGATTAGAAGTTATAGCCCTAGAGCTTACCTTAATGGGATATGATTTAGAACTAGTACAAAAAGTTTTAGATCAAAAAACAAGTGAAGGTGCCGTAAGACTTCTTGGAGAGGATTTTCCTATGTTATATGAAAGAATTGGAGAAAAGGTACTAAATAGATTAGATATATATGCTTATGGTGAAGCAAACTTTAATATTCTTATGTACTATGGATCAAAGGAAATGAAGTTACTATATGAATCTAAAAATTCAAACTTGTTTGATTAAACTTAAATTAGAAAGGAATGAAGGCTTTTGGTTAAAATATTAGGATTAGGACCAGGCCATGAAGACTATATAATTCCTAAAGTTATTAAGGAACTAGAAAAAAGTGATTATATAGTTGGTTTTGAAAGAGCAATTTCTAGCTTAAAGTTTTTAAATAGTATAAATGATGAAATATTTAAGAGAGTAAAAGGTTTAAAAGAAATAATAGAATTTCTAAAGGAAAATAAGGAAAAGAGGATTTCAATAGTTGCCTCAGGAGATCCAACCTTTTATGGAATTACAAATTATATATGTAAAAATTATGAGGGAGAAGTTTCTATTGTTCCTGGAATAAGTTCTTTTCAATATTTAACATGTAGGGTTAATAAGACTTGGAATGATGCTTTTGTTGGAAGTATGCATGGAAGAGAAGAAAATTTTATAGAAGTTGTGAAGGAAAATAAACTTTCTATTTGGTTAACAGATAAAAAAAATACTCCTTCTGAGCTAAGTAAAAGGTTAATAGAAAATTCTATAGAATGTACTATATATGTTGGAGAAAATCTTTCTTATGAAGATGAAAATATAACAATTGGAAGCCCAAGAGAAATTTGCGAAAAGGATTATGGAGATTTATCTGTAATAATAATTGAAAGATAAATTTTCCTTTGGAGGATATATGAAGTTTATAAAAGATTCAGAGTTTATAAGAGGAAAATGTCCTATGACAAAAGAGGATATTAGAATCCTTACTATTAGTAAATTAGATTTAGATAAAGATTCTAATTTTTTAGATATAGGAAGTGGAACTGGTAGTATTACTATTCAAGCTTCTAAATTTATAGAAGAGGGATCTGTATTTTCTATAGAAAGAGATGAAGAAGCCATAAGAGTAACTAAGGAGAACTTAAAAAAGTTTAATTGTAATAATGTTACTCTTTTAGAGGGTGATGCTATAGAACATATGGAATCACTTTCAAAGGAAATTAAAGAAGAAAAAATCTCAAAATTTGATTCTATATTTATAGGAGGCTCTGGTGGAGGCCTTGAAAAAATTATAAATATATCAGATGAAATATTAAAAGAGGATGGAGTTTTAGTATTAAACTTTATAACTTTAAACAATGCATATAATGCAATAGAATTTTTAAAGAAATTAGAATATAAAACAGAAATTTCTTTAGTTAACATAAGTAAAAATAGAGAAAATACATACATGATGATTAGCAATAATCCAATTTTTATTGTTAAGGCATTTAAGGAGGAAAATTAATGGCAATATTATATGGAATAGGTGTAGGACCAGGAGATAGTGAACTATTAACAATAAAGGCAGTAAAGGCTATTGAAAATAGTGATGTTATAGTAGCACCAAGTGCAGAAGAAGGTGGAGAGAGCATAGCATTAATAGCAGCTCAGGAATACATAAAAGAAGGAACAGAAATAGCTGTTAAACATTTCCCAATGGGAAAGAAAAACAGAGAATTAAAAGTTAAAGAGGCTTATGACTTTATTTTAGAAAAACTTAAAGAAGGAAAAAATGTAAGTTTCTTAACTATAGGGGATCCTTATGTTTATAGTACTTATATACATTTATTAAATTATGTAGAAGACCATGGTTTCCATGTAAAAACTATTCCAGGAATAACATCTTTCTGTGCTGCAGCTAGTATAGTTGATAGAACATTAGTTGTAGGTAACGAACCATTACTTGTTCTTCCAGCAGGCAGAGTACATGATATAAAGGATGAAAAGTTCGTTGTAATAATGAAAGTTTATAAAAAAGAAGAAGAAGTTTTAGATGTCTTAGAAGAAAAAGGATTTGACTATGTGCTAGTTAGTAGAGCAGGTAGAGAAGGGGAAAAAGTTCTAAGAACTAGAGAAGAAATCTTAAATCATAGAGATTACATGTCTTTAATACTAGCAAGTAAATAGAGAAAAATTATAAATAAAAAATCGTATTTTATTAGGAGGCAAAGGATAAAATGTTATATTTTATAGGTGCAGGTCCAGGAGCTGTTGATTTAATAACTGTTAGAGGAAGAAATTTATTAGAAAAAGCGGATGTTGTAATATATGCAGGATCTTTAGTAAGCAAAGAACATTTAGATGTTTGTAAAGAGGGAGTTAAAATATATAACTCAGCTTCAATGACTTTAGAAGAGGTGGTTGAAGTTATAAAAGAAAATGATGGTGAAGATAAAGTAATAGTAAGACTTCACACTGGAGATCCATCAATATATGGAGCTATTAAGGAACAAATGGATGAACTAGATAAGTTCAATATACAATATGAGGTTGTACCAGGAGTAAGTTCCTTTACAGCAGCAGCTTCAGCCATAAAGAAAGAGTTTACTCTTCCATCAGTAACTCAAACTGTTATATTAACTAGAGTTGAAGGAAGAACACCAGTACCAGAAACAGAAGATTTAGAAAAGTTAGCAGGAATTGGAGCTTCTATGGCATTATTCCTTTCTATATCAATGATTGATAAGGTAGTTGAAAAATTAAAAAGAGGATATGGAAGAGAAGATGTTCCTATAGCTGTAATTTCTAGAGCAACATGGGATGATCAAGAAATAATCATAGGAACACTAGAAAATATATCAGAAAAGGTTAAGGAAGCTGGTATAAATAAATGTGCTCAAATATTAGTTGGAGATTTCATTGACTGTAATTATGAGAAGAGTCTTCTTTATGATAAGCATTTTACTCATATGTTCAGAAAAGGAATTGAATAAATATGATTGGAATAATAAGTGTTACTGAAAAGGGAGACTTTATAGGGGATGAGCTTAAGGATTTTTTTGAAGAAAATAATATTAGTTTCAAAGGAATTTATAAAAGTAAATGTGAAGATTTTTCTTTAAAAGGAGCCACACAGGAAATGTTTGAAACTTGTAAGAATATTATTTTTATAAGTTCAACAGGAATTGCAGTTAGGGCTATAACTCCTTTTATAGTAAAAAAAGATAAGGATCCAGGGATTGTTGTGGTTGATGTAAACAATAAGTTTACTATAAGTTTAGCAGGAGGACACATTGGTGGAGCCAATGAATTAACTTTAGAAGTAAGCAAAGTTTTAAATAATATTCCAGTTATAACAACTGCCACAGATAACCAAAATAAAGTTGCACCAGACATGGTTGCTAAAAGTAATAATCTTATTATAGAAGATTTAAAAAAGGCTAAAGACATGGCTTCAAGGTTAGTAAATAATAAAAAAGTTTATTTTTTAGATGATGATAATTTAATTAAATTGCCTTTAGGCTATGAAAGTACATATTTATTAAAAGACAACACTTTATGGATAACTAATAAGGAAAAAAGTGAAGAGGAAAATCTTAAGGGAGTTTTAAGATTAATAAGAAAAAATATATTACTTGGAGTAGGGTGCAGAAAAGGAGTGCCTTCACAAGAGTTAATAGATTTTGTTAAATCTTCCCTTAAGGGTTTAAATATTGATAAGAGAGCTGTCTTAAAAATAGGATCAATAGATTTGAAAAAAGAGGAAAAGGCTATTTTAGATTTAAGTGAATATTTAAATTGTCCTTTTGAAACCTTTTCTAAGGATGAGATTAAGAGTGTTCAAGATGAATTTGAAGGTAGTGATTTTGTAGAAAAAGCTGTTGGAGTAAGAGCTGTATCAGAGCCAGCAGTTCTTTTAATGAATGGAAATATTATAGTAAATAAACTAAAGAAAAATGGAATGACGTTAACTATTGGAGAGCTTAAAAGGTAAAGTAAAGGGAAGTAAGCTTTATAAAGGTAGAAAAAACTCTATTAAGATAAATGCCTTAGAAATTCTTTAAAAGTATAGTAGAAAAGTAAAGCTTTAATAAGCTTATAACCATAATACTTTACAACTTAAGCCACATAATAAGGAGGAATAAGAATGGGAAAATTATATGTAATTGGAATTGGACCAGGTGGATTAGATGAAATGACTTTAAGAGCAGTTAAAGCTATTGAAGAATCAGATATAATAGTTGGGTACACTAAATATATAGAAATGGTTAAAGACTTAATAAAAGATAAGGAAATCTTCAAAACTGGTATGCGTGGAGAAGAGGAAAGATGCAGAGAAGCCTTAGAACTTAGTAAGGATAAAAAAGTTGCTTTAATAAGTACTGGAGATTCAGGAATTTATGGTATGGCTGGACTTATCTTAGAGATGAGAAAAGATGAAAATGTTGAAATAATACCTGGTATTACAGCATCTAGTGCAGCAGGATCAGTTTTAGGTGCTCCTTTAATGCATGATAACTGTAACATAAGTTTAAGTGATTTAATGACTCCTTATGAAGATATAAAGAAAAGAGTTGGCTTAGCAGCAGAGGGAGATTTCGTAATTTCTCTTTACAATCCAAAGAGTAAGGGAAGACCACACTATTTAAGAGAGTGTGTTGATATAATTAAGGAATTTAGAGGAGAGGAAACTCCTATAGCAGTTGTTAGAAATGCTTTAAGAGAAGGAGAAAGTAAAGAAATATTTACTTTAAAAGACTTTAATGATGAAGTAGTTGATATGTTCTCAATAGTAATCATAGGAAACTCAAAAAGTTATATTAAAGATGGATATTTTGTAACTCCAAGAGGATATAAAATAAAAAAATAAAACTAATGGGGTGAGAATGTGATTGCACTTATATTAGGAACTTCAGAAGGAAGAGAGTTTTTACAAAAGCTTAAGGGATTTGAAGAAAAAATAGTTATATCTACAGCTACAGAATATGGTGGGGAAATTTTAAAAGAATTTCCTGTTGCATTTATGAATACAAAACCTTTAGATGAAGAAGGACTTTTAAATTTTGCTAAAGAATTTAATTTAAAAGGAATAGTTGATGCTTCTCATCCTTATGCAAAGAATGTTAGTGAAAACACAATAAAAGTATGTAAGAAATTAAACATAGAATACATAAGGTATGAAAGAAATGGTGTACTAAAAGAGTTAGACAATCCTAATATTATTAGAATAAGTGGATTAGACAAGCTTAAAGAATTAGACTCTACTATTAATGGACCAATTTTAAATACCACAGGAAGTAATGGAGTAAAGCAGATATTAGAATCTTCTCTTGAAAATAGAGTTATTCATAGAGTATTACCTTCAAAAAAGGTTATGAATGATCTTATAGATTTAGGGGTTAAGATAGAAGATATAATTGCTATAAAAGGCCCTATTGGCTATGAACTTAACAAGGCTTTTATAGATGAATACAAGGCAAAGGCTCTTTTAACTAAAGATAGTGGTGAAAGAGGAGGAGCTTTAGAAAAAGCAAAGGCTGCACTAGATTCAAATATTAAATTAATAATAGTTGAAAAGCCTAAGGTAGATTATGGTAGATGTTTTTCTGATATAGATGAAACAGTAAAATACATTAAAAATATTTTGAAATAACAGGGGGATAAAATGAGAAGAAAAAGAATTTTAGGTTTAGCTACTATAGGGTTAGTATTTTCCTTAGCTTTAGCAGGATGTACTGGAAGTTCAAAGGGAAGTACAGCTTCAAAAAACACTGAGGAAGGTTACCCAGTAACAATAAGTACATATGATCAAAGTGGAAAGGAATTTCAGGAAACTTTTGAAAGTAAACCTAAGAGGGTTATTAGTACAAATCAAACTACTACAGAAATAATGCTTGATTTAGATCTACAGGATTCCTTAGTTGGAACATCATTTATGGATAGTCCTATACTTCCAAGATTAGAAGATAAGTATAAAAATATAAATGTTCTATCAGAAACATATCCAAGTAAGGAAGCTGTTTTAGCTTTAAATCCAGATTTAATAATGGGATGGAAAAGTGTATTTTCAGATAAAAATCTAGGTTCTGTAGAATCATGGAATGAAAAAGGGGTTAAAACTTTTATTCAAAGAAACTCTGGTATTTCAAAAGAGCAGACTTTAGATGATGTTTATTATGATATAAATGATATAGGTAAGATATTTAATATAGAAGAAAAATCAACTAAATATGTTGATGATATGAAAGAAAGAATAAATAATATTTCTGAAAAGATAAAATCAGTTAAAGAACCTATGAAAGTTTTAGTAATAGAAGGTGAAGGAGAAAATAAATATAGAGTTTATGGGCCTAAAACCTTAGTTTCAGATATGGTTTCAAAAGCTGGTGGTACTAATGTGGCAAAGGAATCAGGTAGTGTTGGAGTTGAGAATATAATAGAAATGAACCCAGATGCTATAGTTCTTATACATTACTTAAATCAAAATAAAGATAACAAAGAAGAAAAAGCATTATTAGAAAATCCAGCTTTAAAAAATGTAACTGCAATAAAAGAAAATAAAATAATATATACTCCTCTTTCAGAAACATATGCAGGTGGTGCAAGAACTGTAGAGGGAATAGAAAGAATAGCAAAGGGATTATATCCAGACTTATTAAAATAAATTAAGTAAAATATAAACTCTAAGGAACTAAGCTTAAAAATAGTTTCTTAGAGTTTAATAATATATTTTAGGGAGAGATAAATAAGGTTGTTTAATTTAAGTTGGAGAAAAGACAAAAAAGTTTTCATTGCAGTTTTGTTAATTTTACTTTTTATATCATCCATAATATTAGGAATATCTTTTGGTGCTGTTGATATTCCACCTTATGATGTTTATAGAGTGTTTTTATATAAGGTTTTTGGAATTAAGATTGGAAATTTAGATGAAATATTAAATAGCACTGTATTTGATATAATATGGGGAGTGAGAATGCCAAGGGTGCTTTTAGGAGCTTTTGCAGGTATGGCCTTAGCTATGGTTGGTGTAATTATGCAAGCTACTATACAAAACCCTTTAGGGGATCCTTACATACTAGGATTGTCATCTGGAGCATCTTTAGGTGCCACATTTTCAATACTAATAGGATTTTCAGGAGTATTATCAAACTTTGGAGCACCATTAGGAGCATTTTTAGGAGCATTAATGGCATCTATATTTGTGTACTTTTTAGCTAGAATAGGAGGTCGTATAACTCCTTTTAAGATGATATTAGCTGGTATGGTTATAAGTTCTATATGTTCATCATTTACAAGCTTAATAATATTTTTATCAAAGGATAACGAAGGCATAAGAACAGTTAACTTTTGGATGATGGGAAGTTTGGCTGGAGCGGAATGGAGTAATATAGTTCTTCCCATAGCAATATCAGTTATACCACTAATATACTTCTTTACTCAATATAGAAATTTAAACTTAATGGTATTAGGAGATGAAACATCTATTACCTTAGGGTTAAATATTGAAAAGCATAGAAAAATATATATGATACTTTCATCTTTAATAACTGGAGTTATTGTATCAGTATGTGGAACTATAGGCTTTGTTGGAATTATGATTCCACATATTGTAAGACTTATATTTGGAACGGATCATAAAACTTTACTACCTTTTAGTGCTTTAGTTGGAGCTATATTTCTTATATGGGCAGATGTAATTGCTAGATGTGCTATTACTAATATGGAACTTCCTATAGGAATAATTACATCTGTAATAGGAGCCCCTTTCTTATTATGGCTTATGGTAAAAGGAACTGGAGAAAAGGAGTAAGGATTATGATAAGATTAGAAAATCTAGAAGTTTCTATAAACAAAAGTGAAATTATAAAGGGAGTTTCATTTCATGTTAATAAGGGTGATTTTGTTGGGCTTATAGGGCCAAATGGAAGCGGAAAATCAACTATATTAAAAACTATATATAAGTTAATTGATAAAAAATGTGGGGCAATATACATAAATGGTAAAGAAATAGACAGTATTAGCATAAAGTCAATGGCAAGAGAATTAGCAGTAGTAAGCCAATTTAATCAATATAATTTTAGCTTTAAGGTTAAAGATATTGTTCTTATGGGAAGAAATCCATATAAAAGGACTTTTCAATTAAACAATAAAGAAGATTATGACATAGTAAGAGAGGCTTTAGAAAAGGTTAATATGCTTGAATATAAGGATAGAGACTTTCTAAATCTTTCAGGAGGAGAAAAACAAAGGGTATTATTAGCAAGAGCCTTAGCACAAAAAACAGAAATTCTTTTATTAGATGAACCTACAAATCATTTAGATATTAAGTATCAAATAGAAATAATGAATATAGTTAAAGAGTTAAATATAACCGTATTAGCTGCACTTCATGATATGAATTTAGTTTCAGCTTACTGTAATAAAGTATATATGATTGATAAAGGAAAAGTAGTTTATGGAGGAGAAACAAAAGAAGTTTTAACTCCTAAAAATATAAAAGATGTTTTTGGTGTTGAATGTGAAATAGGAGAAAATTCAAAAGGACATATAACAATAAACTTTTTATTTTAGATAATGACTCTGTTTTAAGATTATAACTTAAGGCAGAGTTTTTATTATATAAACATGGAATTATTTAAAGTTAGTGTTGATTTTAAGTTAGATATAAATATTTATAAAAGGTTTGAAAATCAAAATAAAATAATATAAAATTACAATATGGAAATAAGTTTTTATAAGGAGTATTTTATATGAAAAGTATAAGCAAAATTAAAGTAAGATATGCTGAAACAGATGCAATGCAGGTTGTACATCATGCCAATTATTATATATATTTTGAAGTTGCAAGAGAAGATTTTATAGAACAATTTGGAATTACATATAAGGAAATGGAAGATCAAGGAATTATGATGCCTTTAGTAGAGACTCAATGTAAATATATAGATGCAGCAAGATATGGAGATAACTTAATAATAGAAACTGAGTATGATGAAATAACACCTATTAAGGTTTCATTAAAATACACAGTAAAAAGAGAAAATCATAATAAGCTTGTAGCTACAGGCAGAACTTTACAAACTTTTGTAGATAGTAAAACTTTTAAAATTATAAACATTAAAAAAGTTCATCCTGAAATTTGGAGCAAATTAACTAAGTATTAATTATATTAATAAAATGTAAAAAACTAAATTATATATTGAAAAATAATATTAATTTAAATATAATCTAATAAAATAAAACTATTCTTTAAAGATAGTCCAGAGAGGCTACAAGAATTAATTATTTAGATTATAAATAAAAATTTTATTTAGTTTAAAGAATTAACTTCTTGCCTGTAATCTCTTTGGTAAGAAGTTTTATTTTTACCTTTTTAAATCAGTCCTGTGAGGCTGAAAAAAGGAGAAGCAGAGTTTTCTCCTTAAGAAAAAATAAGGAGGCTTAAATTATGGCACAACAAGTAATAAGCAAAGAGCAAGGAAGTATTAAAACATTAGGAATTTTCTCTTACTTTAAAAATGGAATTTTAGGATTACAACATTTAGTTGCTATGTTTGGAGCTACAATACTAGTACCACTAGTAACAGGCTTAGATCCATCAGTAGCTTTATTCACAGCAGGGATAGGTACTTTAATATTCCACTTATGTACTAAAGGAAAAGTTCCAGTATTTTTAGGATCATCCTTTGCATTTATACCTGTAATACAAGTAATTGCAGCTAAATATGGAGATTTAAGATATGCACAAGGAGGTATATTCTTTGCAGGATTAGCTTATGTATTAATTTCTTTTGGAATAAAGAAAATAGGTGTAGATAAAATAAAAAGATTTTTACCTGCAAGGGTAGTTGGCCCAATGATAATGGTTATAGGGTTAAATCTTATACCTAATGCCTTAGAAATGGCTGGGGTAAAATCTTTAATAGCTGGAGAAACAGGAGCTATGACTTCAGTTTTAATAGCTTGTACTACATTAGGATTAGCATTAATAATAAGTAAGTTTGGAAAGGGATTTTTTTCACAGTTAGCAATAATAACAGCAGTTTGTGTAGGATATACTTTAAGTTTAATTTTAGGACAAGTTGATACAAGTTTAATTCAACAAAGTACTATGGTTGCAGTACCAAACTTTACATTGCCAAAATTTGATTTTGGAGCAATAATGATAACTTTACCAGTTATTTTAGCTGTATCAATGGAGCATATAGGAGATATAACTACTAATGGACAAGTTGTAGGTAAAAACTTTATAGAAGATCCAGGACTAAATAGAACAGTATTAGGAGATGGATTGGCAACTTTAGTTGCATCTTTATTAGGGGGACCAGCTAATACTACTTACGGTGAAAATACAGGAGTTTTAGCTATAACTAAAAATTATAATCCATCAATTTTAAGATTAACAGCTGTTTTTGCCATAATACTAAGCTTTATAGCTAAGTTTGGAGCGGTTATAAGAACAATTCCACAATCAGTAATGGGAGGAATAAGCTTAATGCTATTCTCTATGATTGCTTTAGTGGGAGTTAAAACTATAAAAAATGAAGGGGTTAAATTAAATAAAACTAACCTAATATTAATGGGATCAATAATTTTTGTAGGTTTATCAGGCTTATTTATGTCAGAGCCTATAGGAATTGAAATAAGTGAAGCTGTAAGCATATCAGGCTTAAGCTTAGCAGCTTTAATAGGTGTTATTTTAAACTTAATAATCACTAAATTTGAATCAGCAAAGAGTAGAAAAGAAGTAATTGCTTAAAGAAAAATAGCAAGTCATATATAAATGGCTTGCTATTTTTATTATTAAGTATGTAAAGTTTATGTCTTAACTTCTTAATTCATCATTTTAATAAAATAGATTAGAAAATTTTGTTGAAATGTGGTAAAATATTAATAATATATATTAATATTTTGTTAACTTAAAGTTGATGAGAGGAAGTGTCAAAAATGAATTTAATAAGTAGCAAAATTGATGAAATGAAAGATGATTTAATTGAGTCAGTACAAAATATTATTAGAATCAAAAGTGTTGAGGATGAACCAAAAGAGGGTATGCCTTTTGGTGAAGGAGTTTCTAAATCTTTAGAATGCGCCTTAGAAATTTCAAAAAAATTAGGGTTTAAAGTAGTTAATTTAGATGGACATGTAGGATATGCTGAATATGGTGATGGAGAAGAGTATGTAGCAGCTTTAGGACACTTAGACGTTGTTCCAGAAGGTGATGATTGGATTTACCCAGCATATGGTGCAGAAATACATGATGGAAAAATATATGGAAGAGGTACAACTGATGACAAAGGTCCAATAATGGCATCATTATATGGATTAAAAGCTATAAAAGAATTAGGATTACCTTTATCAAAGAAAATAAGAATAATATTTGGTACTAATGAAGAGACTGGAAGCAAGGATATAGAATACTATTTAGAACATGAAAAGGCTCCAGTAGCAGGATTTACTCCTGACGCAGAATTCCCTATAATAAATGGAGAAAAGGGTATCACTATTTTTGACATTGTTAAAACTTTTGGAGAAAAAACAACTGATGGAGATGTATTAGTTGAGAGTATAAAGGGTGGAATAGCATCAAATGTAGTTGCTAGTCTTTGTGAAACAAAATTAAAAGCTAAGGAAGCAAATAAGGTTTGTGAAGAAATATCAAAATTTGCTAAAGAAAATAATATAAAATTTGAAGTATCACATAAAAATGATGAAATAGAGTTAAAAGTATTTGGTGTCTCAGCTCATGGTAGTACTCCAGAAAAGGGTATAAACGCTATAATGCAAACTATTAAAATTTTAGCAGAATTAAATTTAGCACAAGAAGATATAAAAGCTTTCGTTAAATTCTTAAATGATAACATAGGTGAAGATGTCTATGGAGAAAAATTTGGAATCTTATTACAAGATGAAGCATCAGGAAAATTAAGCTTTAATGTTGGAGTGATTGATTTAAATGATAAAGTAGGAAGACTTACTTTAAACTTAAGATATCCTGTAACTAAGACTTTAGATGATATGATGACTCCTTTTAATGAAAGAATAAAAGGTACTGGTATAGAAATAGAAAACTTTGAACATCAAAAACCATTATATTTCTCTCCAGATCATCCTTTAATAAAGACTTTAAAGAATGTATATAAAGAGGAAACTGGAAAAGAAGGAGAATTAATGTCTATTGGAGGAGGTACATATGCTAAGGAAATGCCTAATATAGTAGCATTTGGACCAATATTCCCTGGAGAACCAGATGTTATTCATAAACCAAATGAATACATTAAAATAGATGACTTAATTTTAATAAGCAAAATATATGCAAAAGCTTTATATGAATTAGCTAAATAATTTTATTTGGTTAAAATATAGACTTTATAAAAATTAATATTTAAATATAAAAAAGAGTGGTAAATTACCACTCTTTTTTATTCATGTTTATTTTGACATTCTTCACATATTCCATAGAAATACATTTTGTTTGAAAGTATTCTATAGTTTGAATGTTTTTGGGCTTCTTCATTTAGATGAGTATAATCTAAATTCTCAAGATCATCAACTCTACCACAAGCTAAACATTGAACATGACAGTGATCATTTGAGTTACCATCATATCTAAAGTTTCCTTCACCAACATTAATTTCTTGTATTAATTCCACTTCTACAAGAGTTTTTAACGCTTTATAAACTGTAGCTAATGACATTGTAGGGTAATCTTCCTGTAAAGCCTTGTAAATAGTCTCAGCAGACGGATGTTCTTTCGTACCCTTTAAGTATTTATAAACAGCAATCCTTTGAGGAGTTAGTTTTAATTTTTTTTCTTTAAAAATAGTAGTTATATTGTCCATTTCCACCATCCCTATCATATATAAGAATTAAATATATTATATAATAATAATTATTATATGTCAAAGATTATCTTTTAATACTATTTAACATGAAATAATCTTGATTTTTATTGAATATTATTTAAGAAAATTAATAAAAAAAACTTGTAAAAATAGCCTTTTTATGATAAAATTTATTTAAAGGTTGTTAATTAATTAACAAAGTTTTTCCATGTTCATTTCATTTTCCTTTAAGAACAGTTTTTACTGTTCTTTTTTTTATATAAAAAGTATTAAAAGTTTTAATATATCTAAAAATACTTTTATTTTAATGAATTTTATTTTAAATATTTTTAAACGCTATTAACTATTTTACTTGTATAAAAAGATAATTGCAAGTAAAGAAATTAAAATTAATATTAATATGTTATAAAAATCTTATATTTTTTAAAAAATTTTTGGGGAATTCAATAAAAAAATTATTAATATAAAATTTTTACAAATAAAATCAATACATAATAAACAATAAAAGTAATATATGTAAATAAATTAAAGAAAAATAGAACCTTGTAATACTTTACTTAAAGTTAAAGGAGTGGTAAACTTTACTATATAAATAAATTACTTAGGAGGTTAATTATGTCAAAGTATAAAGTTGGAGATGAATTAATTATTGTTACAGATCCTAATCAAGAAACTAAAAAATTAAAAGATTTAAGCTTCTTAAAAAAAGATGGAGATTTTGCTTGTTTATCATGGGGTATAAAAATTGTTGATGTATTATATGAAAAACCAAATGTTACATTAACTTATAAAAATGTTATGGGAGAGACTAACAAAGTTTTTGCTGTATGTAAAAACGTTGAGAATTTTGATCACGAAAAAGTTTTAGAAAAGGCTTTACTTAAAGCTTTCCAAAATGAGCTTACAAACATTACAGTTATAAAGAATTCAGGGTTAAAGACTATATTATAATTAATTTAAGAGGGGATTGAGAGTATAATATGGCGTATTGTCCATTTTGGTCAAATGAGAGGGAGAAATTTAAGTGTTATAAGGAATGTCCAATGAATGAGAAAATCACAGGAGAAGAGTGTGTATTTTCTATGTATTTAGACAAAAGTTTTTTACTTGAGGATGACTATGAAAAATCAAATCTAGTTTTAAGTCAAGTAAATTAATAAGAGACGCTTCACATTAATGAAGCGTCTCTTATTTTTTAAAAATATAAGTGCTATTTATATATGCTAGAATATCTATGAAGTAAATTATGTTTTAAATTCCATAAACCATTTGATAAATCCACATAATAAGTATGAGGATTTTCAAATCTTAAAATTTCTGGCCAAAGTTTTTCACACTCTTTTTGAGCGTAATCTCTAATTTCCATTACTGTTGGATTTTTGTAGCATACTTTTCCATCTTCAAATATTTTAACTAGTAAATCTTTAACGTAATAATTAGTTAATGTTTTTCTTTTCCATACATGAATAGGATCAAAAATCTCTAATGGTTTATTAGTATCTATTTCTTCATCATTTAAAAGAATTAAATCAGCTAAGGCTGTATGAGTATTATTATCAAATATTCTTATTATTCTCTTAAATCCAGGGTTTGTTATTTTTTCTTCATTTTCACTTATCTTTATTCTAGGAATTATATTACCTTCTTCGTCTTCTACTGCAACTAATTTATAAACTCCACCAAAAACAGGTTCTGATCTAGCTGTTATAAGTCTTTCTCCAACTCCAAAGGCATCTATTGAAGCTCCTTGGCTTAATACATCTCTTATTATATATTCATCTAGAGAATTTGAAACTATTATTTTACAATCTGGATATCCAGCTTCATCTAACATCTGTCTACATTTTTTAGATAGATAAGTTATATCACCACTATCTATTCTTATTCCTTTTGGTCTTTTTCCTAAAGGTTTTAAAACCTCATCAAATACCTTAATAGCATTAGGAACACCAGACTTTAAAACGTTATAAGTATCTATTAATAATGTACAGTTATCAGGATATGCCACTGCCCAGGCCTTAAAGGCTTCATATTCGTCTCCAAAAAGTTGAATCCAACTATGAGCCATAGTTCCTATAGCGGGTATATCAAACATTTGATCAGCTATTGTACATGCTGTAGAATCACAACCACCTATGGCAGCAGCTCTTGCTCCATAAATAGCTCCATCATATCCTTGAGCTCTTCTAGAACCAAATTCCATTACAGTCTTATCCTTAGCTGCTCTACATATTCTATTAGCCTTAGTAGCTATAAGTGTTTGGTGATTTATAGTAAGAAGTATCATAGTTTCTACAAACTGTGCTTGTATTACAGGACCTTTAACAATAACTAAAGGTTCATTTGGGAAGACAGGATTTCCTTCTGGAATTGCCCAAACATCACAAGTAAACTTGAAATTTATTAAAAAGTCTAAGAATTCATCACAAAATAATTCCTTTGATCTTAAATAGGCTATATCATCTTCTGAAAAGTTTAGATTTGATAGGTATTCAATTAATTGCTCAACACCAGCCATTATACAATAGCCGCCACCATCAGGTACCCTTCTAAAATACATATCAAAATAGGCAATTTTATTTTCTATGCCATTTTTAAAATATCCATTTGCCATAGTAAGTTCATAGAAATCAACTAGCATTGTAAGATTTCTAGGGTTTTTTACATCAAACTTATAATCCATATAAAAATTATCTCCTTTTCATAAGTTATCAATAACTATTGTAACCAGTAGTTAGAATTATTACAATATATATGTTAATGAATATTATGGTTTACTAGAGTAATTTTAGTCAATAATTAAAATAAATTTTATTAAACATTAGGAGAATTATAATGTCTAATTTAGATAAATATCAAAATGAAGCTGTAAGAGCAAGGAGTAAAAGTGTCCTTGTTATAGCTCCACCAGGAGCAGGAAAGACCACAGTAATATTAAATAGAATTAAATATCTTTTAGAAGAAAGAAAGGTTAAAGGAATACATGTTATAGTAATAACTTTTACTAAGGCGGCAGCAGAAAATATGAAAAGTAGATTTAAAGAAATGCATAAGGAAGGCGTTATTCCATTCTTTGGAACCTTTCATGGACTTTTTTATAAAATTTTACTTAGGAATAAGGATGAAATAAAGCTTATAGAGTCTAAGGATTCTTATAATATTATAAGGAAAGTATTATCCTCTTATACAGAAGAGGTTAGCGATGAAAAAATAAAAGAGGTATTAAATAATATATCTAGAAAGAAAGTTTCTTCTAAGGATTTAGAAATATCAATGACTTATGATATTTTTAATAAATGCTATGAAGCATATGAAACTTTTAAAAATGAGAGAGGACTTTTAGATTTTGATGATTTACAAATAAAAGCAGTAACTCTTTTAAAAGAAAATCCTCATATATTAGGATATTATAGAAATTTAATAAAATATATATTAGTTGATGAGTTTCAAGATTGTGATGAAGTTCAATTAGAATTTTTAAGACTTATAAATAATGAAGTTTTTTGTGTTGGAGATGAGGACCAAAGTATATATTCCTTTAGAGGAGCAACTCCTAAATGTATGATAAACTTTGAGGAGAACTTTGAAGGTAGTGAGAAGGTTTATTTAAAATATAATTATAGAAGCTTAAAAAATATTGTGGAGGTATCTAAGGATGTTATAAAGCATAATAAAGAGAGATACCAAAAAGAAATAATAGCTTTTAATGAAAATCAAGGGAAAATAGAGCTTAAAAAGCCCTTTAATGAGTCTGAGGAAGCAAATATAATTGCTTTAAAAATAGAAGAAAGCAAAAGATTAGGGAATAAATATTCTGATACTGCTATTTTGTATAGAACAAATATGGAGAGTAGAAGTTTTATTGATGCTTTTATTAGAAAAAAGATTCCCTTTAAGCTTTTAGATAAAGAGTATAATTTCTTTAATCATTTTATATGTAGAGATTTAATTGCGTATTTAAGACTCTCAATAGATCCATTTAATAAAGAAGATTTTAATAAAATAATAAACAAACCCTTTAGATATGTTTCAAAAAGCGCTATTTATGGAGTGATGAATTCTAAGAAGAAAGAAAATGTTTTTGATATATTAATGAATGTGGAAGGCGTACATCCATTTCAAATGAGAAAGTTTGAGGAACTAAAAAGTGACATAGCTTATTTAAATAAACTTTCCTTAAATAGTGCTATTGATTTTATATTAAGTGATTTAGAGTATAGTCAGTATATAAGAGAGTATTCCTCTAAATTTAAGCAAAATCAAGAGGATTTATTAGATATTGTAGAAGAATTTAAAAGTTCAGCTATGGAATTTAAATCTATAATCACTTTTCTTTCTCACATAGAAAGCGTTGAAGAAAATTTAGAAAACTTAAATTCTAAAGGTAATATAGACTCTGTTATATTAAGCACCATGCATGGGGTAAAGGGAATGCAGTTTAATGATGTTCACATTGTAAATATAGTTGATGAAACAATACCACATAAAAACAGTATGGAAAATTTAGAAGAGGAGAGAAGACTTTTTTATGTGGGTATAACTAGAGCCATAAATAATTTATATCTTTATGCACCTAAAAGTGTAAGAGGTAAATTTAAGGATCCATCTATATTTTTAAATAATACAAATCTAGATAATCAATGTAATATAACTGATTATGGATTAAAGGAAGGAGATATCATAAGACATAATTATTTTGGCATAGGAGAAATTTTTAAAATAGAGAATGATACTATTTCAATTAAATTTGTTCAAGGAGAAAATAAAAAATTTTCTTTAAGAACTTTGATTGAAAATAATTTAATAGAAAAAATAATTTGTGAAGTTTAAATGTGTAGTAACAAAGGAAATTAGAGGATTTAAAGAAAAATTTTCTTTGTTGCTATAATTTTCAGTATAATACACTTAAATAATATACTCTTAAATGAGTATAAAATATAATTGAAGAAAAAAACATAGTAATATATAATCAAAAATATATAAAATAAATAGTATATATAATATATTATTTATAAATGAAAAGTAGGTGTTTAAAATGAATATAAATTTAATGAATGAAGCTCAAGAATTAAAAGATTTACTTGTAGCTTTAAGAAGAGATTTTCATGAAAATCCTGAATTAGGTTTTGAAGAGTGGAGAACTTCAGGAAAAATAAAGGAATTTTTAACTAATGAAGGTATTGAATATATAGAAACTGCTAAAACAGGAGTATGTGGCATAATAAAGGGCACACTAAAGGATGACTCTAAAAAAGATAGATGCATAGCTTTAAGAGCTGATATTGATGGTCTTCCTATGGATGATAAAAAGACTTGTTCATATTCATCAAAGGTTAAAGGAAGAATGCATGCTTGTGGACATGATGCCCATACAACAATATTATTAGGTGCAGCTAAATTATTAAGTAGACATAGAGATAAGTTTAGTGGTACTGTTAAGTTATTATTTGAACCAGCAGAGGAGACAACAGGCGGAGCTCCTATAATGATAGAAGAAGGAGTTTTAGAAAATCCTAGAGTAGAAAAAATAATAGGACTTCATGTTGAAGAAACTTTAGATGCTGGACAAATAATGATAAAAAAAGGAGTAGTTAATGCAGCATCTAATCCTTTCACAATAAAGATAAAAGGAAGAGGAGGACATGGAGCTTATCCTCACATGGCTGTGGACCCTATAGTTATGGCTTCTCAAGTTGTTTTAGGATTACAAACAATAGTAAGTAGAGAGATAAAGCCTGTAAATCCAGCAGTTGTTACAGTAGGAAGTATAAATGGAGGAACTGCTCAGAATATAATACCAGATGAGGTTATATTAAAAGGTGTTATAAGAACAATGACACTAGAAGATAGAGCTTACGCTAAGGAAAGACTAAGAGAAATAGCTACATCTATTTGTACAGCTATGAGAGGAGAATGTGAAATAGATATAGAAGAAAGCTATCCATGTCTTTATAATAATAGCTCCGTTGTAGATTTAGTAACTGAGGCTGCAAAAGAAATTATTGGGTCTCAAAATGTTAAGGAACAAGAAGCACCAAAGCTTGGAGTTGAAAGCTTTGCATATTTTGCCCTAGAAAGAGATTCAGCTTTTTATTTCTTAGGAGCTAGAAATGAGGAGAGAAATATTATTTATTCAGCTCATAATAGTAGATTTGATATAGACGAGAATTTATTACCAATTGGAGTTTCAATTCAATGTAAAGCAGCATTAAATTATTTGACAAGGGAGTAAATTAATATTAATCTATAGAATAGTAATTATAAAATGATTTAAATTAGGAGTGAAGCAATTTGAAAATAGAGATAGGTACAAATGAAGCGGGACAGAGATTAGATAAGTTCTTAAGAAAATATTTAAAGGATGTACCTCTAAGTGCAATATTTAAAGCCCTAAGAAAGGGTGATATAAGAGTAAATGGAAAGAAGCAAAAAGAAAAGTATTCTCTTTTAGAAGGAGATGTTATAGAGATAAGATATCTTCAAAGTGTAGTAACTAAGGAGAAGAAAAAGCCTAATTTCCAAATGGTTGATTCAGGATCACTTCAAGTGGTATATGAAGATGAAAATATGCTTTTAGTTGAGAAATGGCCAGGAGTATTAGTTCATTCAGATAAAAAGAATGGAGCTCCAACCTTAACTGATTATGTATTATCATACTTATTCAGAAAAGGAGATTATGTTCCAGAAAATGAATTAACTTTTACTCCTGCATCTTGTAACAGATTAGATAGAAATACTTCAGGAATAGTATTTTTCGGTAAGAATTTTGAAGGATTAAAATTACTTAACGAGATGATAAGAGAAAGAAAAGTTAAGAAGTATTACTGTGCTTTAGTAAAGGGAAAAATACAGCCTGGAAAATATGAAGCATATATATCAAAAGATGATGAATTAAATAAGTCAACAGTTTATGATACTGAAAGACCAGATACAAAGAAAATAAAAATGGATGTTAAGGTTCTACAAACTAATGGTGCCTTTTCATTATTAGAAATAGAACTTATAACTGGAAGAAGTCATCAGTTAAGAGCTCATTTAGCTCATTTAGGAAATCCTATTGTTGGAGACTTTAAATATGGTGATAATAAAATGAATTCCTTCTTTGAAAATAAGTTTGGATTAACATATCAATTCCTTTATGCTTATAAAGTTACATTTAAAGAGGTTCCTGAAAAGTTTGATTACTTAAAAAATAAAACTATAGCTCAGGGATTACCTCCAATGTTTAAAAAGATAAAGAAGGATGTATTTAAATTTAGGATTTAGTTTTTAAGATAGGAGATTTTTATGAAAGAGCAGTCTATAACTAAAGGCTTTGCAATACTTTCTATTGCAAGCATAGTTGCTAAATTATTATCTTTAATTTATGTACCTTTTCTTACTAGAATTGTAGGAAGTGTTGGTATGGGTATATATGGCAAAACCTATGATATATTTGTTTTTGTGTATGCTTTAACAAATGTAGGTTTACAAACGGCCATATCAAAATATGTTTCAGAGTTAGATGCAGTTGGCAATTACAAAGATGCCTTAAGAGCATTTAAGATTTCAAGAGCATTTTTACTTGTAGTTGGTACAATATTTACTATAGTTTTAATGTTAAGTGCTAATTTTATAGCAAGTATGAGTCAGACTCCACAAATGGTTTATCCAATAATTTTCTTAGCACCAACAATTATGATAACAACAGTCTTAGTTACTTATAAAGGATATTTCCAAGGAAGATCTCAAGCTACACCAATAGCTATAGCAACGGTTATTGAACAGGTTGCCAATGTATTTTTAAGTTTATTATGTGCATATTTACTTATAAAGAAAAGTGTATCTTTAGGGGTTGCAGGAGGAACTGTAGGATCTTCTGCTGGAGCCTTAATGGCGGTATTATATTTAATATACATATATAATATATATGGAGTTGAAAAAGAGGCTAAGAGAAAACAAGAGCCTGGAGTTAGAAGAATTACAGGTAAAAAAATAGCAAGAACCTTATTTAAATATGGATTGCCAATAACTCTTAGTACTGGACTTCAAAACTTAGGAAATATAATAGATATGTTAACTGTAAGTAATAGACTTGTTGATGCAGCTAACTTTTCTCAAAGTGATGCTAATGCACTTTATGGATATTTTTCAACAAGATATAAGATTTTAATAAATGTTCCAATGGTATTTATAACTTCTTTAGGATATATGGCATTACCTGCAATATCAAGAGCATATGCTTTAAAAGATAAAAAAGAGATAAAAAGTAAGATTAATTTCTCTATGAGAGTTACATATCTTTTATCAATACCATCAGCCTTTGGATTAGCTTTATTAAGTGAAAATATATATAGATATATTTTTGCAGATTCAAATGGATATAAGATGATGGTAATAGGTGCTGCTATGATACCATTAACGGCAATAGTTCTTATGCAAAATGTAATACTTCAAAGTGTAAGTCAATTTTACTATGTATTATTTACCTTAGCTCTTAGTATTGTAGTGAAGTTTACATTAAATATGACTTTAGTTGCAAATCCAGATATAAATATTTATGGAGCTGTAATTTCTGGAATGGTGGCTTTCGTAATTTCTTTAGTACTTAATCACTTTAGAATGAAAAAAACATTAAAGATGAAAATATCAATGTTAAAGTATGCATTAAAACCTTTATTAGCATCAATATACATGGGTATAGGAATAATACTTAGCAAATATGTAATATCTTTATTTATAGATTTTGATAAGTTAAGCCTAATATTAGGCATAGCTATATTACTAGTAATTATAGCTATAGGTGCATTTATGTATCTTCATGCTATTATAATTCTAGGAGGAATTAAAAAGGAAGATATAGAAGAAATTTCACCTAAACTTTTAAGAGTTATGCCAAGATTTTTAAGAAAAAATATAAAATAATAAAAAGTAAGGTATCTATAGTGTGATACCTTACTTTTTTATTTTTACTTTCTAAATAATTTTAAGATTTCATTTATTGCAAATGGAATTAAGGATACAAGTATAACCACAATCCAATCATATAAAAGTAAAGGAGTAACTTTAAATATATTAGCAATAAAACTTATTGAAATTATTATTACTTGAAGGAAGATTCCAAGTAAAATTGAATATACTAAGTATTTATTAGAAAATATTCCTAAGGAGAACGCTGATTTAGTATTACTTCTTAGAGATAGTGATAAAAATAATTGAGATACACTTAGTACAACAAAGGCCATTGTTTGGGCAGGAATTAAGGAATCAGCATAAAGTCTTTCACCTAATTTAAATGCAAATAGGGTTATTCCTCCTATTAAAACTCCATTTATTATAAGTTGAATTTTATCAGACTTAATAAATATACTTTCCTTAGGATTTCTAGGAGGGTTATTCATAACATCTTCCTTTGTTTTATCAACTCCTAAAGCTAGAGCTGGAAAACTATCTGTAATTAAATTAACCCAAAGAATGTGTATTGGTTGAAGAGGAGAATTCCAATTTAGTAATATAGCTGTAAATAGTGTTAGTATTTCTCCTAAATTACATGATAATAAAAATACTATAGATTTTTTTATATTTAGATAGATTTTTCTTCCTTCTTCTACAGCAGAAACTATTGTTGAAAAATTATCATCAGTAAGAATCATATCTGAGGCTCCTTTAGATACATCTGTACCTGTTATGCCCATAGCTACACCTATATCAGCTGCCTTTAAGGAAGGTGCATCATTAACTCCATCTCCAGTCATAGAAACTATATTTCCATGAGACTTAAAGGCTTTAACTATTTTTACTTTGTGTTCAGGAGACACTCTTGCAAAGACTCTGTAATTTATAATTTTTTCATTGAACTCTTCTTCTTTAAATTTATCTATTTCATGACCAGTAATGGCTTGAGAAATATCTTCTGCTATTCCTAGTTCATTTGCAATAGCAAAGGCTGTATTTTTATGGTCACCAGTTATCATAACAGGAGTTATTCCAGCACTTTTACATAGTTTAATAGAATCTTTAACCTCTAGTCTAGGTGGATCAATCATTCCAACCATGCCAATGAAAACTAAATCTTTTTCTAAAGAATCTAAAACTATATTTTCTTTAGATATATCTTTATACGCAAAGGCAAGAACTCTTAAGGCTTTGTCTGACATTATATTAGAGTTTTCTAAAACTTTAGCTTTATATTCCTTTGAGAAGTCTAGTAATTTTCCATTAACAGATATTTTATTACAAATTGAAAGTATAGAATCTAAGGCACCCTTAGTAAATACACGAGCTTTTTTGTCATCTACTAAGTTTACTGTAGTCATTAACTTTCTATCAGAATCAAAAGGAATTTCATCTATTCTTTTAAATTCTTTTTCAAGTTTTTCTTTTAGTATATTAAGTTTAAAAGGAGACTCTAAAAGTGCTATTTCAGTAGGATCGCCAGTTTGGCTTTTTTCTGAGTATGTGGCATCATTACAAAGAACCATACAATCTACTAAAAGTTTAGATTCATTATCATTTAAATTAAATTCACTCTCTTTTATATAAGAATCATTTGTGTAAACAGTGGTTACAGTCATTTTATTTTGAGTTAGTGTACCTGTCTTATCAGAACATATTATACTTACAGAACCTAGAGTTTCCACAGCAGGAAGCTTTCTTATTATTGCATTCTTTTTTACCATTCTTTGAACTCCTAGTGCTAATACTATAGCAACTATGGCAGGCAATCCCTCTGGAATAGCGGCAACAGCCAAAGAAATAGAAGTTAAGAACATTTCAAGTAAATCTCTTCCTTGAAAAAATGAAATAATAAAAATTAGAATACATATACCTACAGCTAAAAATCCTAGAATTTTTCCAAGTTCGCTTAATTTTTTTTGTAATGGAGTCTCATCATTTTCTTCTTGTTCTATCATTTTAGCTATTTTACCAATTTCAGTATTCATTCCAGTACCAACAACCACTCCAACTCCACGACCATATGTAGCTAGAGTAGACATAAAGGCCATATTATTTTGGTCTCCAATAGGAATTTCTTTATCTGGTAAAAAGGAAGCATCTTTTTCAGAAGGAACAGATTCACCTGTAAAAGCAGATTCCTCTATTTTTAAGTTTGCTGTATCAATTAATCTTAAATCTCCAGGAATATATCTACCAGCATCTATTATTACAATATCCCCTGGTACAATATCTTCTGAAAGAATTTCCTTTAAAGAACCATCCCTTTTAACAAGAGCTTTAGGAGTGGAAAGTTCCTTTAAAGCATCTAAGGCTTTTTCTGCTTTAGATTCTTGAATAACTCCTATAACTGCATTTATTATTATGACTAAGAGTATTATTAAAGCATCACTTATTTCTCCTAAAAATGCAGATATCATTGCAGCTATGATTAGTATATAAATCATTACATCTTTAAGCTGAGATAAGAACTGTTTAAATAGAGTTTTCTTCTTTTTAGTTTCAAGTTTATTCTTACCATACTTTTCAAGTCTTCTTAATGCCTCAGTAGAGGAAAGACCATTTTTTTCATCTACATTTAATTCCTGTAATATTTCATTTTTTGATTTTTTGTACCACAAAAATAATCACATCCTTTCCTATTATATTAGCTTATAGATTTTTATAAAAAAAATACTAAAACAGATAGAATTTTTTTATTTTATATAAAATAGTATGCTTATTAAGATAGGATTGTATAATATTTAACAATATTTTAATTTTTTATAAAATTCAGAGAAAAATAACAGAAAATTTAGTAAAATAAATTTAACTATGTTAAATAACTTATAAAATTTATTTATGGTTTAAGGGGAGAAAAGTATTAAAAAGTGAGGGGATGAAATTGGACAAGATTACTTTAGTAATAATGGCAGCAGGAATGGGAAGTAGATATGGAGGGCTAAAGCAAATTGATAAAATAGGGCCAAAGGGAGAGACCATAATAGAATATTCCATTTATGATGCTATTAAAGCTGGTGTTACAAAGGTTGTATTTATAATAAAAAAAGATATTTTTAAGAAATTTAGAGAAACCATAGGGCTTAAAATAGAAAATATAATAGAGACTGAATATGTTTTTCAAGAAGTTGATAATTTAGAAAAAGAATTTAAAGGAAATTTTAAAAGAGTTAAACCTTGGGGAACTGGACATGCAATTTTATGTTGCAAAGGTTTTATAGAGGAACCTTTCATAGTTATAAATGCTGATGATTTTTATGGAAGAGAAACTTATAAAGTACTTTGTGAAGAAATTAAAAAAAGTAAGTGTGATTCTGAATACTTTATGGTGGGGTTTAGGGTAGGAAAAACATTAACTGACTTTGGAAGTGTATCTAGAGGAATATGTGATTTGAATTCTAAGGGAGAATTAATTTCTATTAAAGAAAAAACAAAAATTATGAAAAAAGGAAATAGTGTATGCTATGAAGAGGATGGAAATTATTATAATATTTCTAAAAACACCTTAGTTTCTATGAATATTTGGGGATTAAAACCTAGCATATTTACAGAACTAGAACATAGATTTTTAAATTTTTTAAAAGATAAAAGTATAGATAAATGTAAAGAGGAGTTTTATTTGCCTACAGCAATAGATGAGCTTATAAAAGAAGATAAAGTTAAGGTTAAGGTTTTAAAAACAAATGAACAATGGTATGGAGTTACTTATAAAGAGGATAAAGAAAGCGTTAGGGATTCTTTAAAAAATTTATCTAAAAAAATTTATCCAGATGATTTGTGGGAGGAGTTTAAATAAAATGAACAAGACTTATGATTTTAAAAGCATAGCAGAAAATTTTAATTTAGAGGGAGAGCTAAAAACATCAGATAGCCATGTTTGTGGACATATAAATGATACATTTATAATAAATTGTGAAGGGGAAAATGGAGAAGAAATAAAATATGTTCTTCAAAGAGTAAACTCTGACATATTCAAAAATCCAGAGCAACTAATGGAGAATATTGAAAATGTTACTTCACATATAAAAAATAAAATTATAGAAGAAAATGGAGACCCTTTAAGGGAAACTTTAAATATAGTGAAGACAAAAGAAGGTAAAAGTTTTTATAAATGCAAAGAGGGAAATTATTGGAGAATTTTTAATTTCATACATGGCGCTAGTACCTATCAAATAGTTGAAAAACCTGAGCATTTATATACAGCTGGTAAGGCTTTAGGAAAATTTCAAAAGCAATTATCAGATTTTAATGTTGATATGCTTTATGATACAATCCCTGATTTTCATAATACAGAAAAGAGATTTGAGGCATTTATGGAAGCTGTAAGGGAAGATAAAAAAGGAAGGGCAAAGGATGTAAAAGAAGAAATAGATTTTGTAATTAACCGTGCTGAAGATACAAAAGTTTTAGTAAATATGATAAAAGAAAATAAACTTCCTTTAAGAGTTACTCATAATGATACAAAGTTTAATAATATAATGATAGATGATGAAACAGGAGAAGGAATTGCAGTTATTGATTTAGATACTGTTATGCCAGGACTATCACTATATGACTTTGGAGATTCTATTCGTTCTGGAGCTACAACTGCTTTAGAAGATGAAGTGGATTTATCTAAGGTAAACTTTGATTTAAATCTTTATGAGCATTTTGCAAAGGGATTTTTAGAGTCATCAGGGGATGCCTTTACAAAAGAGGAAATTGAATATTTACCTTTTGCAGCTAAACTTATGACCTTTGAATGTGGAATGAGATTTCTTATGGATTATTTAAATGGAGATGTTTACTTTAAAATACATAGGGAAAATCACAACTTAGATAGAGCTAGAAATCAATTTAAGCTTGTTTCTGATATGGAAAAAGAAATGGATAATATGAAGAAGATAGTATATTCATACATTTAAAAACCCTATTTTTATGAAAATATATTTGTCATTCTTTAAAACATTATAAATTTAGATAATCCTAATATGGAATTTAGACACTGTTTAAAATGTAGAAGTAATAAATGTTATTGTATGAATCATATAAAAAATCATGAGCATAAATAAAATTAGGGGAAAGAATGGTGAATAGTATGAGCAAAAAAGAAACAGATTTAGGAAGGGATAGTATTGGAAAGCTCCTTTTTAAACTAGCTATGCCAGCTATAATAGCTCAACTTGTTAATGTTTTATACAATATAGTAGATAGAATGTTTATAGGAAGATTGCAATCTGGTGATATGGCTATGGCTGGAGTTGGGGTAGCCTTTCCAATTATAATGATAGTCGCTGCTTTTAGTGGTTTAGTTGGTATGGGAGGAGCTCCTTTAGCAGCGATTAAAATGGGAGAAAAGAAAAAAGAAGATGCTGAAGAAATAATGACAAATAGTTTTTCTGCACTTATAGGATTAGCTTTATTTTTAACAGTATTTTTCTTTATGTTTAAGGAGCCAATTTTATGGGCCTTTGGGGCTAGTGATGCAACTATAGGATATGCTTTAGATTATTTAGGTATTTATTTAATAGGTACTATATTTGTTCAAATTGCCTTAGGAATGAATTCCTTTATAAATACTCAAGGATTTGCTAAGGTTGGAATGATAACAGTTATGGTAGGAGCTGTAATAAATATTGTATTAGATCCTATTTTAATCTTTGGATTTAATATGGGAGTTAAGGGAGCAGCTTTAGCAACTATAATTGGTCAATGCGCCTCTGCTATATGGGTATTATACTTTTTATTTGGAAAACAAAGTATTCTTAGAATAAGAAAAAAATTCTTAAAGCCAAAATTAAAAATATTATTTTCAATAATGGCTTTAGGAGTCTCTCCATTTATAATGCAAGCTACTGAAAGTTTAGTCATAATAAGTATGAATAATAATTTATTAAAGTATGGTGGAGACTTAGCCGTTGGAGCAATGACTATTATGAGTAGTGTAATGCAAATAATATTACTTCCATTAATGGGACTTTCTCAAGGGGCACAACCTATAATAAGTTATAACTATGGGGCTAATAAAGTCTATAGAGTAAAAAAAGCCTTTAAATTACTTTTAGTATCATCAATGGTATTTACCACAATTATGTGGAGTGCATTAATGATTTTACCAGATGTGTTTGTAAAGATTTTTAATAGCAATAATCCTCAATTAATGGAGATAACCTCATGGAGTATTAGAATATACTTTGCAGGTATTTTGCTTTTTGGTGCACAAGTTGCTTGTCAACAAACTTTTTTAGCTTTAGGACAAGCAAAAATATCATTAATTTTAGCCTTACTTAGAAAAATTGTGCTTTTAATACCATTTATATATGTGCTTCCAATGATTTTTGAAAACAAGCTTATGGGAGTTCTTATGGCAGAACCTTTTGCAGATATAATAGCAGCTCTATCAACAGTAACATGCTTTATTGTATTTTATAAAAAACATTTATCACAAGGTTTAGAAGAAGAGATAAAAGTAAATTCTTAATAAAAACAAAAAGTCTAGAGAAATTTAATTTTTTTAGGCTTTTTATTTTTATTAATTATGTGATAGAGTTTATATATACACAGTGAAAATGGGTGATTTAAGTGAAAAATGAATTAATAAAGATTTCTATAAGAAACTTAGTTGAATTTGTTTTAAGAAGAGGGAGTATAGATAGTCGTATAAAAGCATCTGTAAGAGCTTTAGAAGGAATAAAGGGACACAAGAAAATACAGAGTTCTTATTCTGAAAAGGATAGGGCTGAAGTTACCTTAAAAGAGGATATTGATTTTGAAGATTTTACTTTAAGGGTAGAAGGTAGAGCAGATGGAATATTAGAGGAAAATAAAAAAATAATTATTGATGAAATAAAAACTACTACAAAAAACGTAATGGATATAGATTATGACTTTAATGAATTGCATTGGGCTCAGGCTAAAGTATATGCTTATATATACAGCAAAGAGAAAAATTTAGACTCAATAATAGTACAGTTAACTTATTACAATGTTGAAGATTTTGGAACAAAGTTTTTAAGGAAAGAATATAGTTTTCATGAACTTAGAGAGTTTTTCTATGATTTAATAGAAAAATATAAAGAGTGGATACTTTTAGAGAAAAAATGGATAGACTTTAGAAATGATTCTATAGAAAGTTTTAATTTCCCTTTTAAGTCTTATAGGAAGGGGCAGAGAGAACTAGCTATTAGAGTTTATAAGGCTATTACAGAGGGGAAAAAATGTTTTGCAGAAGCACCTACTGGCACGGGGAAAACAATGTCTATATTATTTCCTGCCGTAAAAGCTTTAGGAGCTAAGGAAACTAACAAGATTTTTTATATAACGGCTAAAACTACCACAAGAGAAATTGCAAATAATACTTTGCGTATTATGAGAGAAAAAGGATTAAATCTAAGAAGTGTTAATATAACTGCAAAGGAAAAATGTTGCAAGATGGAAGAAAAAAAGTGTATTCCAGAATATTGCCCTTATGCTAATGGATACTTTGATAGGGTTAATATTGCTTTAAAGGAAGCACTAAAGCATAAGGAAGAATATGATTTAGAATATATAAACAAATTATCTGAGGAATATAATATTTGTCCCTTTGAATTTTCTCTTGAGCTAAGTAATTTTTGTGATGTAGTAATATGTGATTATAATTATATATTTGATCCTCAGGCTTCTTTAAAGGGAATATTAGAAGGAAAAGCCAAGGATTATACAATTTTAATAGATGAATCTCATAATCTTTTAGATAGGGGAAGAAGTATGTATTCTTCCAAAATATTTAAAGATGATTTTTTAAAGCTAAAAAGAGAATTTAAAAGTAAGGATAAGGGAATATATAACTCTTTAGATAGGGCTAATAAATATTTAATAGAAAAAAGAAAGGTTTTAGAAAATTTAGAAACTAAAAGTCTTGTAGAAAAGGAAGAACCAAGTGATTTATATGGAATTTTAAGAGGTTTTTTAGAAAAGGTAGATATTTATGAGAGTAAATCTAGTGAAGAGAATTCAAATCTTTTAGAGTTATATTTTAATGTGTATGAATTCTTAAATATATGTTCTTATTATGGAGAAGATTTTACTACTTTGTATAAATCAGATGGAAATAACTTGGAATTATCAATTAACTGTTTAGATCCATCTAGGATACTTAAAAGTATAATGAATAGGTTTAAATCAGTTATAATATTTTCAGCTACTCTTCTTCCTATGGAGTATTTTAAAGAACTTTATGGAGCACAGGAAGGAGATTATTCTGTTAATTTAACTTCTCCCTTTGATTATAAAAATAAGCTTACTATAGTTGGAAAGGATGTATCAACAACCTATTCTAATAGAAAGAGAACTCTTCCTAAAATAGTTAATTACATAATAGAATGTGTTAAAAGCAAGAGAGGTAACTATCTTGTATTTTTCCCTTCTTATGAATATATGTGGATGGTTCATGAGGAAATTAAAAAAAGAGAAGTTGATTTTAGTTTAGTAGCCCAAGGGGATCATATGAATGAAGAGGAAAAAGAAGAGTTTTTATCTTTATTTAAAGAAGGAGGAGAAAAAACACATCTTGGTTTAGCCGTTTTAGGGGGGCATTTTTCAGAGGGAATAGATTTAACCTTAGATAAACTTATTGGAGTTATAATTATTGGAGTTGGTATGCCTAAAATTTGCTTAGAGAGAGAAAGTATAAAAGAATATTATAACTCTATAGGTAAAAATGGTTTTGACTATGCCTATGTTTATCCTGGAATAATTAAGGTGCTTCAAGCAGCGGGAAGATGCATTAGAACAGAAAAAGATAAGGGGGTAGTACTTTTATTAGATGATAGATACTTTACAAATAAATATAAGAGGCTACTTCCAAGAGAGTGGTTTTTAAATATTTTAGTAGAAAGTGAAGAAGGAATTAAAAACACTTGCAAAAATTTTTGGAAGGAAGTTTAAAGGAACTGCAAAAAAATATAACAATAAACCTTATAAACATATTGAGAAAATAATATATTTCTCTAGAAAGTTTATTTACACTATTTATAAGGTTTACTAAAAATTATTTTGATACAGACTCTTTTTAATGTTATAATCATATGAAGATTTATTTAGAGGAGTTTTAAATAAGCTTAAGAAGAGACAAGTAGGTGAAGAAATGAGTGAAAATAAGTTTTTGCCAATTTGCAAAGATGATATGATAGAAAGAGGATGGGAACAATGTGACTTTGTACTAGTTACAGCAGATGCATACATAGACCATCATAGTTTTGGTACAGCAATTATATCTAGGGTTTTAGAGAATGCTGGATATAAGGTTGGAATAATAGCTCAACCAGATTGGAAGAGCGTTGATGATTTTAAAAAATTAGGTAGACCAAGATTAGGATTCTTAGTTAATGGTGGTAACATGGATCCTATGGTTAATCACTATACAGTAAGCAAAAAGTTAAGAAAGAAAGATCTATATACTCCTAAGGGGGAAATGGGTAAGAGACCTGATAGAGCTACAATAGTTTATTGTAATAAAATAAGAGAAGCTTATAAGGATGTTAACATAGTAATTGGTGGAATTGAAGCTAGTTTAAGAAGATTTGCTCATTATGATTACTGGGATAACAAGGTAAGAAAATCAATTTTAGTTGATAGTGGAGCTGATCTTTTAGTATATGGAATGAGTGAAAAGCAAATCGTTGAAGTGGCTGACTTCTTAAATCAAGGATTTGATGGAAAGTACATAAGACATATACCAGGAACATGTTACATAGCTGATAGTTTAGATGAAATCTATGAGGAGCATATAGTTCTGCCATCATTTAAAGAAGTTTCAAGTGATAAGAGAACTTATGCAGAATGCTTTAAAATTCAATATGATGAGCAAGATCCTGTAAGAGGAAGAACTTTAGTTCAAGAACATAATGGGAAATACGTTGTTATAAATAAACCAGAAATGCCTCTTTCAAGGGAAGAATTAGATAGAGTGTATGCTCTTCCATATCAAAAAACTTACCATCCTATTTATGAGAAAGATGGTGGTATAGCTGCTATTGAAGAGGTTAAGTTTAGTTTAGTAAGTTCAAGGGGATGCTCAGGAAACTGTTCATTCTGTGCAATAACCTTCCATCAAGGAAGAATTGTAACTAGTAGAAGTGAAGATTCTATAGTAGAAGAAGCTGAAGAAATAACTAAATATGATGATTTTAAAGGGTACATACACGATATAGGGGGACCTACAGCTAACTTTAGAAAGCCAGCATGTAAGAAGCAACTAACTTTAGGAGCTTGTAAACATAAAAGATGTATGTCACCAGGTATATGTAAGAACATGGAGGTAGATCATAGAGAATACCTTCATTTATTAAGAAGAGTAAGAAAATTACCAGGAATTAAAAAGGTATTTATACGTTCAGGATTAAGATATGATTATATAATGGCAGATAAGGATGATACTTTCTTTAAGGAATTAGTTGAGCATCATGTAAGTGGTCAATTAAAAGTTGCACCAGAGCATGTATCTCCAAATGTTTTAAAATACATGGGTAAACCAGCAGGAAAAACTTATGATGAGTTTAGAAGAAAATTCTTTAGAATTACAGAAAGATTAGGAAAGAAACAATTCATCATTCCTTATTTAATGTCAAGTCATCCAGGATGCAAGTTAGAAGATGCAATTATGCTTGCTGAATATTTAAGAGATATAAATTATCAACCAGAGCAGGTACAAGATTTCTATCCAACACCAGGAACATTATCAACTACAATGTTCTATACTGGATTAGATCCTTTAACAATGGAAGAAGTTTATATTCCTAGAAGTAAAGAAGAAAAGGCAATGCAAAGAGCTTTATTACAATTTAAAAATCCAAAGAATTATAACATAGTTTATGATGCTTTAGTTAAGGCAGGTAGGGAAGATTTAATTGGTAATGGTCCAAAATGCTTAATTAGAGATAAAAATAGCTTTGGGAAAGGAAATAATCATAGTAATCACAAAAGTGGTGGAAGAAAAAATAGAAATGAGAATAGCGGAAGAAGAGAGTCAGAAGATAAGAAAAGAAGTTCTCATAGTAAAAAACAAAGAGGAAACAAATCAAGAGGATTTGATCAAAAGAGCCAAAGAAGCTCAAAGGGCAAGAAAAGAAGATAATTAAATATAAGGAAGGTGGTTATTGAGTTTTTTGCTTAATAACCACTTTTTATGCATATATTTACAGTTAATAAGTAATCTTTATTTTAATGAGAATATGGAGTAATTTTTAAAAGTAAATTTAAATTTTGCTTGTTATTAAAACTTTTAATTAGGTGATATAATTAAATAATTATGATATAGTTAATAAAGAGTTAACGAAAAATGAATTATTTCTTCAAAATTTATTCATATTTTTGCATGATAATTAATAGAAATATATCAATTATTAATAAAGAGGTGACATTAACTTTGTATTACAAAATAGGTATTGATGCAGGGTCTACAACCTTAAAGTGTATAGTCTTAAATGAAGAGGACAAGATACTTTACTCAAATTATGAAAGACATTACTCTAAGGTAAGAGAAAAGCTAATCGAAGAACTAGAAAATATAAAAGGGATAATTGAGAATAAAAAATTTAAGATAGCTATAACTGGATCTGCTGGTTATGGAATTTCAAAAGAGTATAATTTACCTTTTGTTCAAGAAGTATTTGCTACAACTTTAGCTATAAAAAGATATTATGATGATGTGGATGTGGCAATAGAGCTTGGAGGAGAAGATGCCAAGATAATTTTTTTAACTGGTGGTTTTGAGGAGAGAATGAACTCAAGTTGTGCAGGGGGAACAGGAGCTTTCATAGATCAAATGGCTCACCTTATGGGGCTTACTGTAGATGAAATGGACAACTTAAGTCTTAAACATGAGAATATATATGAGATTGCTTCAAGATGTGGGGTTTTTGCTAAAACTGATATACAACCCCTATTAAATCAAGGAGCAAGAAAAGAGGATATTTCAGCTAGTGTATTCCAATCTGTTGTAAATCAAACAATAGGTGGACTAGCACAAGGAAGAAGTATTGAGGGAAAAATAATGTTTTTAGGAGGACCTTTATATTTCTGTAAGGGACTAAGAGAGAGATTCATAAAAACATTAAAATTAAAGGATAATGATGTTGTTTCTCCTGAAAATGCACAGGTTTTTGTGGCTATTGGAAGTGCTATATATTCAAAGGAAAATAATAAAAAATATGAATATGAGGAATTATTAAATATAATAAAAGAAAATCATAATGAAATATCAACTATGAATATAATAGATCCATTATTTAATTCTGAAGGAGAATATAATGAGTTTAAGGAAAGACACAAAAAAGCTAAGGTTAAAGTTAGTGATATAAATAATTATGCTGGAGAGGCATATGTAGGCATAGATGCTGGAAGTACTACAACAAAGGTTGTTTTAATAGATAAAGAGGATAATATTTTATATGAATATTATGGATCTAATAAAGGAAATCCTATTGAAGTTGTAAAAAAAGAATTAAAGCATATTTATAATATATGTGGAGAAAAAATTAAGATAATGGGTAGTGCAGTTACTGGCTATGGAGAAGAGCTAATAAAAAAAGCCTTTTCAATTGATTTTGGAATAGTAGAAACTGTAGCTCATTATATTGCAGCAAGTCATTTTAATCCTAAGGTAGATTTTATTTTAGATATAGGTGGACAAGATATTAAATGCTTTAAAATAAAGGATGGCATTGTAGCCAATATAATGCTAAATGAAGCATGTTCATCTGGATGTGGTTCATTTATAGAAAGTTTTGCTAATCAAATGGGATATGATGTAGAAACTTTTTCAAAACTTGGTTTATTTGCGAAGCATGGTGCAGATTTAGGATCAAGATGTACAGTTTTTATGAACTCATCAGTAAAACAAGCACAAAAGGAAGGGGCTACAGTAGAAGATCTTTCAGCTGGACTTTCCGTAAGTGTTGTTAAAAATGCTCTTTATAAAGTAATAAGAGCAAAAAGTCTTGATGAATTAGGAAAAAATATAATTGTTCAAGGGGGAACCATGTATAATGATGCCATCCTTAGAGCCTTTGAAAAAGAGCTTGGTATGAATGTTATAAGACCTAGTATATCAGGACTTATGGGGGCTTATGGATGTGCTCTTTATGCAAAAAGAAAAAATTTAAAGGAAAGTAAGATAATTTCTAAAGAGGATTTAGAGAGTTTTACGCATAAATCAAAAATAGCTAAATGTGGATTATGTACTAATAGATGTAATTTAACAATAAACATCTTTAATGATGGAGAAAAATATATTTCAGGAAATAGATGTGAAAAACCAACTGGTAATAAAAAATCTGAAAGTATTCCTAATATGTATCAGTATAAATATAAAAAATTAAGAGAATATGAATCATTAGATGAAGGAAAAAGAGGAACTATAGGATTACCAATGGTATTAAATATGTATGAAAATATTCCTCTATGGGCTACATTCTTTAAAGAGTTAGGCTTTAAGGTGGTTTTATCTGATGAATCAAATAAGAAGATGTATTTAAAAGGGCAACATACAATTCCATCAGATACTGTGTGTTATCCAGCAAAATTAGCTCATGGCCATATAGAAAACTTAATAAGTAAAAATATAGAGCATATATTCTATCCATGTATGAGTTATAATTTTGACGAAGGTATATCAGATAATTGTTTTAATTGTCCTGTTGTAGCTTATTATCCAGAACTTTTAAAGACAAATGTAAAAGAGTTAGATAGTAATAACTTTATGATGGAATATTTAAGCTTAAACAATAAAAAATTATTAAGCAAACAACTTTATGAGATTTTAAATAAAACTTTTGGAGATATAAAACAAAAGGAAGTTAAAAATGCTTTAGAAAAGGCTTATATAGAGTATGATAAATATACTAAGCATATAAAAGAAAAAGGTGAAGAATTTATAGAGTATGCTAAAAATAACAATAAGAAGGTTATAGTAGTAGCAGGAAGACCTTATCACATAGATCCAGAAATAAATCATGGAATAGACAAGGTTTTAAGTAGCTTAGGAATTGTTGTTTTAACAGAAGATTCTATTGAAGTAAGTCATGAAAAGCCAAAGGTTAATATATTAAATCAATGGACATATCAAGCTAGATTATATAATGCTGCTTATTATGTTGCTAAAAATAAAGATATGGAACTTATACAATTAGTTTCCTTTGGATGTGGAACAGATGCCATAACTTCTGATGAAGTTAAAGACATACTAGAGAGAAATAACAAAATATATACTCAATTAAAAATAGATGAAACTAATAATTTAGGCGCAGCTAAAATAAGGATAAGAAGCTTGCTAGAGGCTATAGCACAGGAATAGGTGATAGAATGGAAATGGAAAATAATAAAAATTTTGCAGTATTTACTAAAGAGATGAGAAAGACTCATACTATTTTAGCTCCTACAATGTTGCCAATACACTTTAAACTTTTATCTGGAATAATGAAAAAGTACGGTTATAAATTAGAATTTTTTGATGGTGATACAAATAGCGCTATTGAAGAAGGATTAAAAAGTGTTCATAATGATATATGCTATCCAGCTATGATTGTAATTGGACAACTTATGGAAGCTTTAAAAAGTGGAAAATATGACCCAGACAAAACGGCTTTAATAATGAGCCAAACTGGGGGAGGATGTCGTGCATCTAACTATATACATTTATTAAGAAAGGCACTAAAAGAAAATAACTTAGAGCAAGTTCCAGTAATTTCTTTAAACGCAAGTGGATTAGAAAAGCATGAAGGGTTTAAAATGTATCCAGGCTTATTAATAAAATGCATATATGCTCTTTATTATGGAGATCTGCTTATGTATATGTATAATCAGTGTAAATCTTATGAGATTAATAAGGGTGAAACAGATAGGGTTTTAGATAAGTGGATTGAGATTTTAAAAGAGAAGTTTGAAAGCTTAAAATATTTAAAGGTAAGAGAACTATATAAAAATATAATTTTAGATTTTTCTAAGATAGAACTAGAAGAAACTGAAAAAGTAAAGGTTGGTATAGTGGGAGAAATTTATTTAAAGTATTCTCCTTTAGGAAATAATAATTTAGAGGAATTTTTAAGAGAAGATAATGCTGAAGTTGTTATGTCTGGTGTTACAGATTTCTTTATGTATTGTCTATCTAATTCAGAAATAGATTATAAATTATATGGAATGAAAAAAGTCTCAAGTAAATTTACTAAAATTGGATGTTCATATTTAGAGCATTTACAAAATGTTATGATAGATTCAATAAAAAAATATAGTAAGTTTAGAGCACCTGCTCCATTTAAGGAATTAAAAACTTCTGTTGAAGAGTACATAGGAAGAGGAGTTAAAATGGGTGAAGGGTGGCTTATGACTGCTGAAATGTTAGAACTTATAAATAGTGGTGTAAATAATATAGTTTGTGCTCAACCCTTTGGATGTCTTCCTAATCACATAGTTGGAAAAGGTATGATTAGAGGAATTATGGAGAAACATCCAGAAGCTAATATAGTTGTTGTAGATTATGATCCATCTTCAACTAAGGTAAATCAAGAAAATAGAATAAAATTAATGTTAGCTAATGCTAAATTAAGTGAATATATATTAAATAACTAATAAATATAAGGTCTCAAATAAGGAATTGTTTTTTATTTGAGACCTTAATCTTTAATATTTTAATTTTGCAAAGAATTTTTATTAGTTTTATCTAAAAACTTGATTCTAATTTGTATAAAGAAGCAGAATATTATCATAAGTTAAAGATTAAGCTTAAAAATATCTTAAATAATATAATTTTAAGTTTAGTAAATCTAGAGTTTAATATTATAATGTATTTAAGGAATTACTATATAGGAGGGGAATATGAATATTTTAATAGCTGAGGATGAACAAGATATAAGAAATCTTTTAGAATTGCATTTATTAAAGGAAGGATACACTGTATTTAAGGCTGTAAATGGATTAGAAGCCTTAGATATCTTAAAAAAAGAACACATACATTTAGCCTTATTAGATGTTATGATGGATGGAATAGATGGCTTTAATCTATTAAAGATGTTAAGGGAATGGAGTCAGATTCCAGTTATATTTTTAACTGCTAAAATTGAGGATGATGATAAAATATTAGGTTTAGGCTTAGGGGCTGATGATTATGTTATAAAACCTTTTAAACCTGTAGAACTTATGGCTAGGATTAAATCAAATTTAAGAAGATGCTATAAATATTCTGGAGAAAATGAACTTATAAAAATAGGAAATTTAGAACTTAGCAAAGAAGGATGTACAGTTAAAAAAGATGGAGAAATAGTAACTTTAAACGCAAAGGAATTTAAAATTTTAGAAATGCTTATGAGCAACATTGGAAGAGTGTTTACTAAAAAACAAATATATGAAAATGTATGGCAAGAGGAGTATTTAGGTGATGACAATACTATAATGGTTCATATAAGCCACTTAAGAGATAAGATAGAGGAAGATCCTAAAAATCCTTGCAAGATAAAAACTATAAGAGGGATAGGATATAGGTTTGAAAAAATTTAATCTAGGAAAAAACAGATATAAGGTATCAAATATATTACTTAGGAATTATCTTAAGGTATTTTTACTTATTACTATTATAACAGCTACTATATTTCTAATTTCTTTTATTATAGGGGTTAGTATATATTTAAAAAGTGAGCCAATAGAAAATGAATCTTCTAAAATACTTGTAGGAGAAATAGAAAATAAAGATTATAACAGCATAGGTAATCAAGATTATGTAACAGAGCATGGTGGATGGATTGAAATTATAGATAAGGATTTAAATGTAATAGAAACAATTGGGGATCAAAAGGTGAAAAGAGATAATTATTCCAGTGAAGAATTCAGTAAAATTTTGGTGGATGAAATGCATGGAGTTAATATAGATGAGGATTACTTATCTTATACTGGTTATAGCAAGGAAGGGAGATTCTTTGTAATTACTAGAATACCTGAAGAAAACTTCGGAAAAATGTTTACTAGAAATCCTAAAATTGGATTTAAGATATTTGTATATATTATGATTTCTTTATATATCTTTATTTTTACAATGAGTCTAATCCTTTATTCAAAATTAACTTCTAAGACATTTACTAAACCTTTAGATAAGCTTATGAATGGAGTTAGGAAATTATCCTTAGGAGATTATTCTACTAGAATTAACATAGAAAAAAACAATGAGTTTGAGGAGCTTGGAGAGGCTTTTAATAATATGGCATCTAAAATAGAAGAAGAAAAGAAATTAAAAGAGAAATCAGAAAAGCTAAGGAAAGAATTTGTTAGAAATATAGCCCATGACCTAAAGACTCCCTTATCAAGTATAATAGGATATTCCAATATTATAAAAAACAATCCAGATATTGAAAAAGAGTCTTTACATAAATACATAAGTATAATTGAGAACAATGGGGAAAGAGCAAATGAAATGATAATGGAACTATTTGAATTTTACACACTTCAAAGTTCTGAATTTATTTTACATAAAAAATATCAAGATTTAAGCGAATTTTTAAGAAATTTAATAGCTGATTACATATATCTCCTAGAAGAAAAAGACTTTGATTTTGATTTTGAAATAAGTGAAGATGATCTTTATTTAGAATTTGATAATAAAAGACTTGAAAGAGCTATAGGCAATTTAATAATAAATAGTGTTAAATATAATAAAAAAGGAACTAAGTTTTTAGTAAGTCTAAAAAAAGAAGATGATAAGGTTAAAATAATAGTTAGTGATGATGGTATAGGTTTAAGTGAAGAAATAAAAAAACATATTTTTAATCCTTTTGTTAGGGAAGAAAAATCAAGAAATTCTAAAAAGGGTGGTTCTGGATTAGGATTAACCATAAGTAAAGAAATTGTAGAAAAACATGGAGGAACAATCTATTTAAGTGATGGTCCTTTAAAAGGATGCAATTTTGTTATAGAATTACCAATAAAATAAAAAGGCTTAGCTATTAAAGCTAAGCCTTTTTTATTATGCAGCCCTTCTTGAAGGTCTTTTACTTCTACTATATTTCTTACTTGATTTTCTCTTTTTATATGAGAATTTTCTTTTAAAATAACTATATATCATATCAGTTATGGTATGAAGACCAGAACCTAAAAATAAGGCTAAAGCCATATTACCAAATAAAACTTTATTCTTTGACATAAAATTAAAAACTAACTTTAACATTTCTGGTGTAGATATATTAATTATGGAAAAAGAATATAACAATGAAGAAATTGTTATAGGGATAATAGATACATAAAGTATTCTTATTATAGGTCCTAATATAAATCCGTGTGTAAAAACACTTCTATGTTCAAATAGTTTTTGGTATGGAATCCAAATAAACTTTAAATACCCCCATCTTCTAAATTCTCTACTTTTAATATCTAAATCTCCAGAAAACATATACCCACCAAACATATATACAGATACGCCTAATATTGTAAAGGCAAGGCTACTTCCTAAGTCTTCTAAGAAGATCATATTTATAAATAAAAAGAAAGAAGCTATAAAAGGGGTCATAATAACCGTAATTTTGTCATGTGTTTTTCCTGCTGCCAAAATATCACCCCACAAAAAAATATTTATAATAATAATATAACATATTTTGTACTAATATCACATAATTTATTACATTAACAAATTAAAACTTTTATTTTGAATTATTTTATCATAATTTATATAATAACTTAATTAATAAAAAAACTTTTAATTTTCTGATAATATTATAATAATAATAAATTATTAACTAAATATTAATAAAATATTTTTATTTAGTTCAAAAATTATTTAAAATGTTTAAATTTTATGATAAGATGGTATATTATATGTATAAAAATTTTATAACTTAATAATTTAACCAAGGAGGAAAAATATGAGCTCAGAACATAAAAGTAAATTGTCTTTAACAGCGCTTATATTAATGATTTTCACATCAGTATATGGTTTTGCTAACATGCCAAAGGCCTTTTATTTAATGGGATATAGTGCTATTCCATGGTACATAATATCAGCATTAGCTTTCTCAATTCCATATGCTTTTATGATGGCAGAATATGGAGCAGCATTTAGAAAGGAAAGAGGAGGAATATACTCATGGATGGCTAAATCTGTAGGAAATAAATATGCCTTCATAGTTACATTCATGTGGTATTCATCAAATTTAATATGGTTAGTTAGTAACTCATCATCAATATGGATTCCTTTCTCAAATGTTATATATGGAAAAGATACTACAGGAACATGGTCTTTACTTGGATTAAGTGTTCCACAGACAATGGCTGTATTAGGATCAATACTTATAATAGTTATAACTTATGCATCATCTAAAGGATTAAAGAGTATAACAAAGGTTACTTCAATTGGAGGAACTGTTGTTGCATTATCAAACATAGTACTTATTTTAGGAGCAATTATTGTTTTTGTAAGCAATGGATTTAAACCTGCTGAGGTAATAAATGGGTCTGCCTTTGTTCATGCACAAAATCCATCTTACCAATCACCAATAGGTGTATTAGGATTTTTAGTTTTTGCAGTTTTTGCTTATGGTGGACTAGAAGCTGTAAGTGGATTAGTTGATGAAACTAAGGATGCTAAAAAGAATTTTCCAAAGGGATTAATGATTGCATCTATAATAATAGCCGTTGGATATGCTGTTGGAATACTTTGTGTTGGATTATTTACAAATTGGCAAGAAGTATTATCAGGGGATAATGTTAACTTAGCAAATGTAGCATATATAGTAATTCAAAACTTAGGTGTAAAATTAGGTCAAGCTTTTGGCATGAGTACTAATGCTTCACTTCAATTAGGAGCTTGGTTTGCAAGATACATAGGTCTTTCAATGATGTTAGCCTTAATGGGAGCTTTCTTTACATTAAGTTATGCACCTATTAAACAATTAATAGAAGGAACACCTAAAGAAATCTGGCCAAAAAAATGGACTGTGTTAAATGAAAATAACATGCCAGTTAATGCAATGTGGGTTCAATGTATAGTTGTTGTTATATTTATATTAGTAGCTTCTTTTGGTGGAGAATCTGCAAATAAATTCTTTAGTTATTTAATATTAATGGGTAATGTGGCCATGACAATACCATATATGTTCTTATCTGGAGCTTTCCCAGCATTTAAAAAGAAAAAACATATAGAAAAACCATTTGTTATGTATAAGTCATATAAATTATCATTAATTTGGTCAATAATAGTAACATTTACAATTGGATTTGCAAATTTATTTACAATAATAAAACCTGTTATTCAGGATAAAGATTATACAGCTATGGCATTCCAAATAACTGGTCCAATAGTTTTTTCTATAATTGCTTTTATACTTTATCATAATTATGAAAAGAAAATGAAAAATAAATAATTTAAAACAACATCTTTTTAAGATGTTGTTTTTCTTATATTTTCTTAATATGGATTCTTATAGAATTTATGTAGTATAATTATTTTAACAATAATAAAATGGAGAGTGTAGCATATGAAGAAAAAAACATTAATTATTCTAGGTGTTATATTGATAGTATTAATAGGAGTAGGATTTTATTTTTTTAGTAACCAATCTACATATAAAGTCATTATTAATAATAAGACTAATAAAGAAATAAGTGGTTTACAAATAAGTTATAGCAATAATAGTAAAAATATTAGTGTACCAAGTATAAAAGCAGGTGGTTCAGAGGAAGTAAAGGTAAAAGCAGAGGGAAATGGTTCTTTAGTTATGTATTATACAGATATTTTAGGAGATTCTCATAAAGAAATATTAGCAGGTTATTTTCAAAAAGGATCCGAGGGAAAAGTAGTAGTAAATATTACAGCAGTAAATGACTTAGGCATATATGGCATGGAAATAGCTTCTCCTGAAGCAGAGAATATACTAAATAATCAGTAAACTATGAAAGGAAGTGAGTTAAAAAGAGAGGAATTCTCTTTTTATAGTTATGGAAAACATTATATATAATATTTTGTATATAATAATATATAGCTTTTTAGGATGGTGCTGTGAAGTTATATATTGTTATATAATAGATCACAAGTTTACAAATAGAGGCTTTTTAAATGGGCCATTATGCCCTGTATACGGATTTGGAGCTTTTTTTGTTTTAACATTTTTAGATATGTATAAAAGTAATATAATATTAGTATTTATATTAGGAATAATAATTACATCAGTTTTAGAGTATATTACCTCTTTTTTATTAGAAGCAATATTCCATACTAAGTGGTGGGATTATTCAAAACACAAGTTTAATATTCATGGAAGAGTGTGCTTACTTAATTCCACACTATTTGGTATATTATCAGTTATATTAGTTGAGTTTATAAATCCTATTATAGTTGATTTTGTTAGTAAATTTCCAGAAAAGATAGTTTTTATTGTAACAATAATTTTAGCAGCTCTAATTGTTATTGATTTTGTAGTAACAGTACAAGCTATGATTAAGTTAAATTCAAAATTACACAATCTTCAAGATTTATCTAAGGAGTTTGAGGAGTTTGGAATTTCCTTTATAGATAAGACCGAGAAAGAATTAGAACTTACTATGAACAAATTTAAGCGTGAGGCTAATTTAAAAGAAGAAATGTTAAATAGAGCTAAATCTCTAAGAAGAAATAATATTCTTCAAAGAAGACTTTTAAAAGCATTCCCTAATATGAAACATAAGAGATACAATGAATTACTACAAAAATTAAGAAAAGAAGATAAGCTTAAATAGAATATAAATTAAAATAAAGGAAGCCAATTAATTGGCTTCCTTTATTTTAATTGTATTTGTCCTTTGATAACACTTCTTTTTTTACTAATACTCCATTTTCATAAGTTTCCTTATAAGTTGTTGATGATTTAGGTCCATGTTGATCTACAGATATAACTATTTCTTTTCCTGGGTCTTCTTTTATACCCCAAATGTTAGACTTAACTTGTCCAGAAGAAGTTATATAAGTTTGAACAATAACTGGATTATTCATATTATTTTGAAACTTAAAGTCAATAACTCCACTTGCCATAGTAGCATCTCTACCTATAGGAGCATAAGTTACTGGAAGGCTATGAGGAGCTCTCTCAACTATTTTTAAGTCAGCATATAATACTGAGTTATAAAGAGTTGTAACTCCTTGACATATTCCACCGGCTAATATATCTACTACTTTGTTTCCAATATAACCAGGGGCATAAGTATAACCATTACTTTCAGTTCTATCTTCTCCTTCTTTATCAGCAGAAAAAATATCTCCTGGCATTAATATAGTACCATTAAGCTTACTTAAATAATTGCTAATATTTTTAGTACGTCCACCTGTTAAACTAGGAAGTTTAGTAGTATATGAGCCTAAAATAACCATGTTATTAACAGTTTCTTGAGTTAATTTAGGTTTTATTTCTTCCACAGGTATATTAATAGTACAATTTAGACTATCATGACTATTATTTAAATCATTAACTATTTCAGAAGTAAGCTTTTCTAAGTCAAGCTTGTACCCAATTTGTTCTTTAGTTGCTGATATAGAATCATTTGAAAAAGAAATAGTTGGTTCAACCTTTTCTTTATTGATTTTATTACTTATTTCAGAAAGTTTTTCACTTAAAACCTCTGAATTTGATTCAGGTTTAAACTGAAAATATTTAGGATTAGATTTTAACTTTAATCTTTCTATTGTATTAGAAAATATATTGCTATTTTTTCCGAAAGAAAAAACCTGATTAGATAAATCATTAATATCAAAGAAAAATCCTAAATCTTTTGCTGAAAAAGTTTCATTAAAATTGTCTTTATAATTAAATGTTATTTTAAAATTATTTAATAAATCAGAGTAGTGCTCATTTAATTTTTCCTTTAAATCTTTCTCATTTAAATTTGACACATTAATGTTTTCAACATAAATTCCTTCATAAGTAACATTTTTACTAGAATAAGTTTTAAATAAAACTACAGAAATTAAAATTAAGAATAAAGCTATAAGTACTAGTGAAATTTGTAGTGCTACCTTTTTTGAATTTAATTTTTTTATTCTCTTACTTCTCACCTTTATTACCTCAACTATTATTAATTAATATTATAAAACTATACGAGTATAACTTAACAAATAAATATAAATAAAATGTGTAGATTTTACATAATTTGCTTTATTCAAATAGTTTTAATTATGTAGTAAAAAAATTTTATGTTTAGTAGATTTTATATTAACCTTCTTTAATTATAATATAAAATATTGAAAAAATATACAACTCTGAGGGATTTTTCATATTATATTTAATAAGCTATAAATTTAAAGAGGAGTTATGTTTAAAAAAATTACTTTAAAAGATAAATCTCTTTACTACCAATATATAGATAAAAACAAATTCCTAAGCTGTGAATATTCTTTTGCTACACTTTTTATGTGGAAAGACTTTAATGATATAGAATATGATATAGTAAATAATATTTTTATTATTAAAAAATATGATAAAAATAATGGTAAATTTTTTATGGAGCCTTTAGGGGATATAGATGATAATTCTTTAATAAATATTATTGACTATTTAGAATCCATAAGAAAAAAAGAAAAGAGTAAATGGTTATTTGGAGATGTAAGCATAAATTTTCTTAATAGGTTAGAAGATATATATAAAGAAAATTTAATTTTTGAGGAAGAAATAAATAACTTTGATTATGTATATAACTTTGATGATTTAAGAAATTTATCAGGAAGAAAATTTAGAAAGAAAAGAAATAAATATAATCAGTTTATTAAAAACTATAATTATAAAACAGCATTTTTTAAAAGTTTTTTAGATAATAAAGAAAGGGAAGAATGCTTAGAATTTTTAGATAAATGGTATTTAGAAAATAAAGAAATGGATGAGGAGTTTTTAGCTGAAATAGATGGAACAAGAAATTTAATAAATTATTTAGGCCAATTAGACTTAGATTTAATAAAACTTTATGTGGACAATAAATTAATAGGAATTTCTATAGGGGAGAGATTTAATGATAGCACATATATAGTTCATGTGGAGAAGTGTTTAAAAGAATTCAAAGGAGCCTATGCTTTTATAAATAATGAACTATTAAAAAATTATTTTTTAGATTTAAAATATGTTAATAGAGAAGAGGATTTAGGGATATTAGGATTAAAAAAATCAAAAATGTCTTATAATCCAAAGTTTTTTGAAAGAAAATATTTAGTTAAAATAAAGTGAGGCAGTTTTACCTCACTTTATTTATATTTTATGTTTAGTTATATAGTTAAAATTTATTTTATTCTTTAAATCCATAGAATGAAGTTTTTGTCATATCTACAGATTTATTTATATTATTTAATGTATTTTGAATAAGTTGTTTGTTTTCATTCTTTTCAACTGTATTTAAAGCTAAATTTATATATTCTTGAGCATGAAGAGCATTTTTAACTGCCAAATTAAGTTCTCTTTTTATATTTTTATTTGAGTCTCCCATAACTAACACTCCTTAATATTAATCTTCATAATTATTATAATTATTTTGAGCATGTTCTATAGCACTAGCAACTGTTTTTAAGGCTGCATGTACTTCTGTTTTATTTTCTTCTTCCTTTAAGTTCATATATGCATTATTTAAGTGATTTTGGCAAGAACAAAGTTCATCAATAGCAAGTCTAAAATTATCCTTTGCATTATGTTTCATAAATAACACCACCTTTAAAATTTTTTCAATTATAGCTTGTGTATATTTAGTAAAATAATAAGTGGAAATAAGATTAATTAGTTCCTTACAATTCCTTTTACAAATTAAATAGTATATATATTTTTTACATATAAAGTATTATCTTAAATGATATACTCGTAAATGATTATTAAAATAAAAAAAACAAAAAAATAAAAATAAAAAATAGAAAAAACAGAGAAAAATCTCTGTTTTTAAAAAATTACTTATTTTCATTATTTAATCTATCTATCATAACATTCTTAGCTTTAATTTCAAAGGTATCATCTAAAGGTGATAATGAAATATCATCATATTTATTACTAAGAGCTAATGTTAAAATTCTATCTGCAAGCTCTGGATTCTTAGATAAAAGTGATCCGTGGAAGTATGTACAGAAAGTATTTTTATAAATACATCCCTCATAACCACTTTCCCCATTATTTCCATAACCATGAATGCATTTTCCAAGAGGTTTTAAATCTCCAATAAATGTTCTACCAGAGTGATTCTCAAAGCCAACATAAGTTTCATCAAATTCTTCGTTATGAATTACTGTGTTACCTATGAATCTAGTGTCTCCACCTTCAGTATATATATCTAAAATTCCTAAGCCATCTATTTTTTCTCCTGTAGGGGCAGTGTAATAATTACCTAAAAGTTGATATCCACCACAGATAGCTAAAAGAACTTTTCCTTCTTCAACATATTCTTTTAAAACATCTTTTTTTAGGTTTATTAAGTCATCAGATACTATTGATTGCTCAAAGTCTTGACCGCCACCAAAGAATACTATATCGTAATTATCTTTATCAAATTTATCACCCATAGAAACATTTATTACATTTACTTTGATTCCACGCAATTTTGCTCTATGCTTTAATATTAAAATATTTCCTACATCTCCATAAACATTAAGTAGATCAGGATATAAGTGACATATATTTAATTCCATATGAATCTCTCCTTTAACTACCAAAGCTTATCAATATAACCTTTGGAATGTAAGTATTTTCTATAGTTAATCATAGCAGTATAAGTTGCAAGGATATAAACCTTGTTTTCCTTAGAATTTTTGATTGCCTCTGTTAAGCCTTCAAAATCTTCCTTTATTAAAAACTTTTCAACTGGTAGATTAGCAATTTTCAATCTTACAGCCATATCATAAGCTCTCATTCCAGAGATAAATATTTCATTTAAGTCCATTGAATTTAATTTTTCAAAATCAACATCCCAAATCCAAGAAACATCCTTACCATCTGCATAATTATCATTTAATAAGAATGCTGCAGCAAAGCTTTCTGAATTCAGAAGAAGAGTATCTAAGGCTTGATTATATCCAGCTGGATTTTTAACCAAGATAATTCTAGCTTCCTTATCTCCAATTTTTATTGTTTCCTGTCTTCCAAAGGATGAACTTTGATTAGAGAATGATTTTTGAATAACTTCATCATTAATATGTAATTCTTTTGCAACAGAATAAGCACATAATCCGTTGTATATGTTATAAGTACCAGGTTGAGTTATTGTAAATAAACCACCATTTATAACAACCTTAGAACTTTCAGGGGTAAGTTCTACTATTTCTTCTACTTTATATTTTAAATCTTCTCTTTTGAATCCACAGTTAGGACAGTAGAAACTTCCAAGATGATTGTATGTTATAAAGTTATAAGAATAAGGCTCTTTACAGAACTTACAGAACTTAGCATCAGCATTAATTTCTATATTCTTGTTTTTATTTGGAGAAACTTCGAATCCATAATAAACTTTAGGATTTTTAACATCAAGTCTTCCTAATAAAGATTCATCTCCATTTAAAAGAAGAGTAGTACTTGGTACTTTAACAACTCCTTCTAATATTTTATTTAGAGTAGTATAAACCTCCCCATATCTATCTAACTGATCTCTGAAAAGATTAGTTACAGTTATTATTTCTGGAGTTATATACTCTGTTATAAATTTTAAGTTAGCTTCATCAACTTCAATTACTGCATATCTTTCTTTATTTGAAGAGAATTTGTAATTAGCTACGAAGGTACTAACTATTCCTGGATAAAGATTTGCTCCAGTAGCATTAGTTATAACATCTAATCCATTACCTTTAAGGACATTATATATCATTGAAGTAGTAGTAGTCTTTCCATTAGTTCCAGTAACTAAAATAACTTTATAATTTTTAGAAACTACTTTTAAAATGTTTCTATCGATTTTTAAAGCTACTTTACCTGGAAAGTTAGTTCCACCTTTAAAAACTTTCTTTGAAATAAATTGTGTCATTTTAGATAAGATTATGCTTAGATAAGATTTAATAGCTATTTTAAACACCACCTTACAATTACTTTTTAGTCAATCTTCTTAAACTATTATAGTATAGCACAAAGTATTTAATTTACCAATATAGTAATTTATTAATAATAAGTAGGGATTTTTTATTATTAGTAAATTAAATGTATTTATTCTATACTTACTAGAAATTTTACAATGCAATATATGTAGAAATATTGTATTATATATAGGAAGGATATAATTAAGTAGTATTAATTATACAAATAAACTAGACTAGGGGGAATACTAAATGTATCCAATAAGATTTGAAAACTTATACTATGATAAAGTTTGGGGTGGAAGAGATTTCGAACTTTTCAGAGACAATATGCCAGAGGGAATGATAGGAGAAACTTGGGATGTTGCTTGTCATCAAAATGGAATGAGTATAGTTGAAAATGGTGAATATAAAGGGTTAAGATTTGATGAGTTAATAGATAAATTAGGAAGTGACTTAGTAGGTACTGAAATATCAAAAGAGAAATTTCCTCTACTTATAAAATTAATAAACGCTAAGGATAAATTATCAGTTCAAGTTCATCCAAATGATGAATATGGTATGAGAGTTGAAGGAGAGCTTGGAAAAACTGAAATTTGGTATGTTGTTGAAGCTTTTGAAGGAGCTAATTTAATAGTAGGAACAAAGGATTGTACTAAAGAACAATTTGTTAAAGCTATAGAAACTGGTGAATTTGATCAGTATTTAAATAGAGTAGAAGTAAAAAAAGGGGATACTTTCTTTGTAAGAAGTGGACTAGTTCATGCTATATGCGAAGGTGTTATAATAGCTGAAATCCAACAAAATAGTGATACAACTTATAGAGTATATGACTATAACAGAGGAAGAGAAATCCATGTTGAAAAAGCTTTAGATTGTATCGATTTCTCATTAAAAGGAGAAAAAGCTAAGGGATTAAAAGTTTCATATGATCAATATGATAAAACTTATCTTTCACTATGTGAATATTTCTCATTAGAAAAATATGATATACATGGAGTATGTGAAGAAGAAAGTGATAAAGAAAGATTCTTCATATTTACATGTGTTGAAGGAGAAGGAATCATAACTTCAGAAGAAGGCGAATTAGCAATTAAAAAAGGAGATAGTATATTCATACCTGCATCTTTAGGAAAATATTCTTTAAAAGGAAACATGACATTATTAAAGAGTTATGTTCCAAAAGAAGGTGCTGTTGAAGAGGAAATACTTTCAGTAGTAAAAGCTTAATAAGATTTATTAAGAAAATCAATAATATATTTAATTGTATAATTTAAAGAAAGAGTATATGAAAACTAATTTAAAATAATAAATGATTATGAATTACTTTTAGAATAAAAAGCATAAAGTAATAATAATTTAAAAGAATTATTAATAAAATTAGTTTTAGATATACTCTTTTATTTATATTTATGTAAAAGTGGACAAATTTAACTAATGAAATTATAATAAAAAAGTAAAACTTAATTATTAGAAAGCGAGTGTAGTTATGGGAATTGATTTTTTATTCATACTTAAGGCCTTAATAATCGCAATTGTTGAAGGTCTTACAGAGTTTGTTCCTGTTTCCTCAACAGGACACATGATTCTAGTTGGTGACCTTATTCACTTTAATACACAATCAGGTGGATTTCCTGAAATGTATGAAGTCGTTATTCAATTAGGTGCCATACTAGCAGTTGTAGTATTATATTGGAGAAAGATAAGTAGCTCAGTAGTTGAGTTTTTATGTTACATATTTTCATTTATCGGATTAAAAACATCAGGCGATAAAAGAAAATATGAAAAAAGACTTGCAGAATCAAAAACTGGTTTTAGATTTGGTATAAATGTAATTATAGCTACTATACCAGCAGCGATTTTAGGGTTCTTATTTGATGATGAGATTAATAAGTATTTATTTTCAACTAAAACTGTAGCTGTAGGATTCATAGTAGGTGGTATATTACTTATAGTTATAGAAAATAACTTTAGAAAAAGAGCTAAAAGAAGTAAGATTGTAAAAGATATTGATAAAATGACATATGGACAATCATTACTAGTTGGATGTTTCCAATGTTTATCTTTATGGCCTGGAATGTCAAGAAGTGCATCAACAATAATGGGAGGATGGATTTCTGGATTAAGTACAACTGTTGCTACAGAATTTACATTTTTCTTAGGAATACCAGTTATGGTTGGAGCATCAGGATTAAAATTATTTAAATTTGACTATTCTCAAATGGATGGAACTTATTTAATTGCCTTAATCTTAGGATTTATAGTTGCATTTATAGTTTCATTAGTTGTTATAGATAAGTTTATAAATTACTTAAAGAAAAAACCTATGAGAGTTTTTGCTATATACAGAGTATTTGCTGGTATAGTATTAGCTATTTTAATATTTACTAAAGTAATTAGTTAACAAAAAAGACAAGGATAAAATTCCTTGTCTTTTTTTATCGAAGGAAATAATAATTTTTTTAATATTGGTGTTAAATTATTATAATTTTCTAAATTTTTAAAATAATTTTACTTTCAAAAAAAAGCTTTATATGATATCATTTACTTAGAAGGTAATTGTAAAAAACTTACAGACTATGGTTTAAAATTGTTTAGGAGGAGGATTTTATATGATGCAACCAATTAAGAAAATAGCTATACTAACAGGAGGAGGAGATTGTCCTGGATTAAATGCAGTAATAAGAGCTGTAACTAGAACTGCAATCTTAAAATATGGATATGAAGTTATAGGTTATAAATTTGGATATAGAGGTCTATATAATAATGACTTTGTAAAATTGGATCTTGATTCTGTTTCTGGAATACTTCATAGAGGAGGAACAATACTTCATAGTTCAAATAAGGACAACCTATTTGATTATCAAGTTGAAGATGAGAATGGTAAAATAGTTAAAAAAGATGTTTCTGATGTTGGTGTTGAAAACTTAAAGAAAGAAGGTGTAGATGCTCTAGTTGTTATTGGAGGAGATGGAACCTTAACCTCTGCAAGAGATTTCTCAAGAAAAGGTGTAAATGTAATAGGTGTTCCTAAAACAATAGATAACGATTTATTAGCCACAGATGTAACCTTTGGATTTAATACTGCCACAGAAATAGCTACAGAAGCTTTAGATAGACTTCATACTACAGCTGAGTCACATCATAGAATAATGCTTTTAGAAGTTATGGGAAGAAACGCTGGTTGGATTGCTTTAGAATCAGGAATAGCTGGTTCTGCTGATGTAATATTATTACCTGAAATACCTTACGATATAAACAAGATAGTTGAAAAAGTAAAAGAAAGAGAAGAAGCCGGAAAACAGTTTACAATTATTGTAGTTGCAGAAGGAGCAAAACCTAAAGATGGAGAAGTAGTTGTTTCTAAAATAGTTGATGATAGTCCAGACCCAATAAGATTAGGAGGAATAGCTAACAAATTAGCTATTGACTTAGAAGGATTAATAAAAAATCATGAAATAAGAAGCACTGTTCTTGGACATATACAAAGAGGGGGAAATACCTCTACTTATGATAGAATACTTTCCACTAAATATGGAGTTAAAGCTGTTGAACTTATAAATAGTAATTTATTTGGAAATATGGTTGCATTAAAAGGAAATAAAGTATCCTATGAAAGCTTAGAAAATGTAATTGGACATACTAAAAATGTAGATCCAGAAGGTGAATTAGTAAACACTGCTAAAAGCATAGGAATTAGTTTCGCTGATTAATAATATAAAAACACTCATCATACTTTAATTTGATGAGTGTTTTCTTTTCTGTTTAGTAAAATTTCACTTATAACTTAGTAAATCATAAGGATAAAGATGTATCTTAAAGTTAAAAAAATTAAACGTTAACAAGAAAAAATTTACAATTAATACTTCAAAATTTTCTGAAAATATGGTACACTTTAAACAAGGCAACAATAAAAGCAACATTAAAAGAAAGCTGGTGGGTATTTATGAAAGAAGTTCAAAAATATTTAGAGAGCAGAATTGGTTCGTATAGCTTTTTCTTTGAGGATTTAAAGAGTGGTTATACTTATGGTTATAATGAAAACGTTAAAATGATTTCAGCAGGTTGTATGAAATTACCTATAGCTATAGCTCTTATAAAAGAAGTAGAGGAAGGCAAAATAGACTTTTTGGATAAAGTTAAAATAGAAAGTTCAGATAAGGTCTATGGAACTGGTATAATACATGAGTTTGGAGAGAGGGATTATACTGTATTTGAACTTATGGTAGCAATGCTAATTCAAAGTGATAATACAGCAGCAAATAAAATAATTGATTTAGTCGGTATGGATAAAATAAATGAAACTATTAAGGAATTCGGTATGAAAAATACTGAGCTTAATAGAAAAACTGCCGATGAAAGAAATTTCAAATCAGATGTAGAAAATTATACAACAGCTTATGATTTAACTTTAGCCTGGAAAAAACTTAGTGAGGGTTCTTTCTTAAGTAAAGAAAACTCTCAAATGCTTATAGATATACTTACAAGACAACAGATTAAAAACAAACTAGCTTTATATATACCAGACAATCTTAAGTTTGATATATCAAGCAAAACAGGAGACAAAAAGGGAGTTGAGAATGATACGGCCTTAATTCATACTCAAAAAGGGAACTTTGCTTGTACAGTAATGTCTAGTGGAATTCCTAACTCAGTCTATGGGACTGTAACCTTGGCAAAGTCTGGTAAAATGACCTGGGACGCCATCATGAACAATTGGCACTAATATTTAATGTATTTTATAAAACTTTAATAATAGAACTTACAAATAATATGGAGAGAATATATAATTATTTCTCAAAATGTGTTTGTAAGTTTTATTTTTAATTTAAAATACAAATAATTATTAAAAACATTATTGACATAAAATTTCTAATATGGTATTATAAGCACAATAAAAGCAGTCCAGAGAGGCTGAATAAAATAACCTTTAAATTTGATCCAGAGAGGTCAATAAGGAAGTTATATAGTTGAATTATAATCTTAAAAGATTTATTTATACGTGAAAAGTCTTCCTTATCTTAGGAAGACTTTTTTAATAAAATTATATAGCTTTTCTTCTTTAAATTAACACAGAGAGGTTAAAAAGGAGTGAAATTTTATGTTAAAAAACAAACACTTATTAGATCCATCAGATTTCACAATAGAGGAATTTGATGAAATTTTCAAATTAGCACATCAAATTATGACAAATCCAAAAGAATATCAAAACATATGCAATGGTAAAATTTTAGCAACACTTTTCTATGAGCCAAGCACTAGAACAAGATTATCTTTTGAATCAGCAATGCTTAGACTAGGTGGACAAGTTATAGGTTTCTCAGAACCAAATTCTTCATCAGTTTCTAAAGGAGAATCTTTAAGAGATACTATTAAAACAGTAAACTGCTATGCAGATCTTATAGCAATGAGACATCCTTTAGAAGGCGCAGCAAAAGTTGCTTCAATGTATTCAGATATCCCAGTTATAAATGCAGGAGATGGAGGTCATCAACATCCAACTCAAACATTAACAGATCTTCTTACAATAAAAGAATATAAAGGAAACCTAGAAGGAAATACAATTGCATTATGTGGAGACTTAAAATTCGGTAGAACAGTGCATTCTCTTATAAAAGCACTTTCAAGATATAAAAATAATAAATTCATCTTAATATCTCCAATAGAACTTAGAATCCCAAATTATATTAGAGAGCAAATTTTAGAAAAAAATAATATAGAATACAAAGAAATTACTAGCTTAGAAGAAGGAATTAAGGAAGCTGACATTTTATACATGACAAGAATACAAAGAGAAAGATTTGTAGATCAAAGTGAGTATGAAAGATTAAAAGATGTATATGTATTAGATGAAGCAAAAATGAAGGGTGCCAAAGAAGATATGATGGTTCTTCATCCTCTTCCAAGAGTAAATGAAATAGCCTATGAAGTAGATGAAGATTCAAGAGCATTTTACTTTAAGCAAGCCAAATGCGGAATGTATGTAAGAATGGCCTTAATGGCAAAACTTTTAGGGGAGGCGTAATAGGATGAAAAATAGAGAATTACAAAATCATAAATGTAAAAACACAAAATGTATAACTCAAGTAGAAAAATATGTTCCTCAAAGCTTTACTTTAGTAGATAAAAAGAATAATACATACAATTGTGATTATTGTAACGCAGAAAACACTTTTCAAAAGCATTAAATTTAGGAGGACATAATTAAGATGAATTTGCTAATTAAAAATGTAAATTTAATAGATGAAAGCAACAACTTTTTTGGTGATATATATATAGAAAAAGGGGTAATAAAAGAACTTGGAACTGAACTAAATAAAGAATGCGAAACTCTAGATGGAAAAGGCTTAGTACTCATGCCTGCATTTATAGATACTCATGCACACTTTAGAGATCCAGGCTTTGAATATAAAGAGGATATTGAAAGTGGATCTAAGGCTGCAGTGAGAGGTGGATACACAACAGTAACCTTAATGCCAAACACAAAACCCGTTTGTAGTTCAAAAGAAGTGTTAGATTATGTGGTTAATAAGGGTAAAGAGGTAGACTTAGTAGATCTATATCAAACAGTTTCAATAACAAAGAATTTATCAGGTGAAGAAATAAATCATCTTAGAGAATTTGAGGATAATCCTAATGTTAAGGCAATAACAGATGATGGTAAAGGGGTATCAGATTCTAAGATTATGATGGAGGCTATGAAAATAGCTAAGGAAAATAACTGGATAGTAATGTCCCATGCTGAAAGTCCAGAATTCTCAAAGATTGATATGAGATTAGCTGAAAATATGATGACATGGAGAGATATTACATTAGCAAAGTTTATAGATTGTAGACTTCACATGTCTCATGTAAGTACTAAGGAAGCTATGAAATATATAATAGAAGGAAAAAATGAGGGAGTTAAAGTAACTTGCGAAATAACTCCTCACCATTTAGCTTTAAATAATAAGATTAGTAATTATAGAGTTAATCCTCCTATAAGAGAAGAAGAGGATGTAAATTTCTTAATAAAGGCAATAAAAATGAACTATGTTGATTGTATAGGAACAGATCATGCTCCTCATTCAAAGGAAGATAAGGAAAAAGGAGCACCTGGCATGATTGGAATTGAACAAGCTTTCTCAATATGTTATACCAAGCTAGTTAAGGAAAATCACATAAGCTTAAATAAGCTAAGTCAATTAATGAGTGGAAATGCTGCTAAGTTATTAAACATAAATAAAGGAAAACTTCAACCAGGTTTTCTTGGAGATTTAGTTCTTATAGATTTAAACAAGAAAAGAATATTCAAAGAAGAAGATATAGTATCTAGAAGTAAAAACACACCATTTAATGGAATGGAGTTTTATGGAGATGTAGTACTAACAATAAAGAATGGAAAAATAGTTTACAAGGGTGAATTTTAGGAGGTATATATGATAGCTGATAAATTATTTGAAAAAGTAGAAAAAAATGGAGTAGTTTGTGTTGGACTAGATACAAGCTTAGATTATATACCAGAGGAGTTTAAAAGTAAGTTTTCAAATGAAAGCGATATGTTATTTGCCTTCAATAAAGAAATAATAGATGCCACACTAGATGTATGTGCATGTTTTAAAGTTCAAATAGCTTATTACGAAGCTCTTGGTCTTAAAGGATTAGAAGCTTATAAAAATACCTTAAGTTATTTAAGAGAAAAGAATGCTTTAATCATAGCTGATATAAAAAGAGGGGATATAGCTGCAACGGCTAAAATGTACGCAAAGGCTCACTTTGAAGGGGATTTTGAAAGTGATTTTATAACTCTAAATCCATATATGGGAATGGATAGCATAGATCCATACTTACCTTATATAGAAAAGAATGAAAAAGGAGTATTTGTACTAGTAAGAACTTCAAATAAAGGAGCTCAGGATATAGAGTATCTAGAGGCTGGACATGGAAAGAAAGTTTATGATGTAGTTGGAGAAAAGTTAAATACTCTAGGAAAAAACTATTTAGGAAAACATGGTTATAGTTCAATAGGTGGAGTTGTAGGTTGTACTCATCAAGAAGAAGCAAAAGAAATGAGAGATAAATTAGATACAATGCCATTTTTAATACCTGGATATGGTGCACAGGGAGGAACTGCTAAAGATGTGGCATCTTATCTTAAAAATGGAAATGGTGGAATTGTAAATTCTTCAAGAAAGATACTATTAGCCTATAAAGCTATGGAAGATAATAAAAACTTTGCAGAATGCGCTAGAAAAGAAGCCATTTCAATGAGAGACAGTATAAGAGAAGCAATTTTAAAATAGGTAAAACACTTGGGAGGACAGATTATGGCTATGGAATATTTCAAAGGTAAAGTAAAGGAAAATATTGAATTAGTAGAGGGAATATACTCACTAGTAGTAGAGCATGAAGCTAAAATAAATGCAGGACAATTTTATATGATAAAAACTCCAAACACTTTCTTAGGAAGACCAATAAGTGTTTGTGAAGTAAATGGAAATGATGTACGCTTTGTGTATGCTACTGTTGGAGCCGGAACAAATGAGATGAAAAAAATGATTTCTGGAGATGAAATAGAAATAATAGGTCCTTTAGGAAATGGTTTCGATATAAATAAAGATTACGGAAAAGTTGCCTTAGTAAGTGGAGGTATAGGAACAGCTCCAATGCTAGAACTTGCAAAAAGCCTTAGAAAAAATAATAAAGATATGAAAATGGATTTCTATGGTGGATTTAGAGATGACATATACTTAGTAGATGAAATATCAGAATATGTAGACGCGATTAAAATTTCAACAAATACAGGAAAACATGGACATAAAGGATTTGTAACAGAAATTCTTCCTCTTCAAGAGTATGATACAGTGCTATGCTGTGGACCGGAAATCATGATGAAGAAGGTAGTTGAAATGTGCAGGGAAGCTAAGGTTAATGTGTATATTTCCATGGAAAAACACATGGCTTGTGGAGTAGGAGCTTGCTTAGTATGTACATGTAAAACAAAGTCAGGAAATAAGAGAACTTGTAAAGATGGTCCAGTATTTAATGGATTAGAAGTTGAATTCTAATTTAGGAGGGGTTAAAAGTATGTTAAAAACAGTTATAAATGGAGTAGATTTTAAAAACCCTGTTATAGCAGCATCAGGTACTTTCGGCTTTGGAGCTGAGTATAATAACTTCTATGATGTGGGAGAATTAGGAGGAATAAGTTCAAAAGGACTAACTCTTAATAGTAGAGAAGGTAATGAAGGAATAAGAATATATGAAACTCCTCAAGGAATAATGAATTCAGTAGGACTTCAAAATCCAGGTGTAGAGAAATTTATAGAAGTAGAACTTCCTAAAATGTTAGAACTAGGAACAAATATAATAGCAAATGTAGGGGGAGCTACTATAGAGGATTATGAAAAAGCAGTATCTCTTTTAAATAAAGAAAAGATAGACATGATAGAGCTAAACATATCTTGTCCTAATGTAAAATCTGGTGGAATGGCCTTTGGAATACAATCAGATGTGGCATATGAAGTGGTTTCTAAGGTTAGAAAAATATGTGATAAACCTTTAATGGTAAAATTATCACCAAATGCTGAAAATATATGCAATATGGCATATAGATGTGCAGAGGCAGGAGCAGATTCAATCTCCCTAATAAATACATTAAAAGGAATGGCAATAGATATAAAAAATAGAAAGCCAGTATTTAATAATGTGTATGCAGGATTTTCTGGCCCAGCTGTAAAACCTATAGCCCTTAGAATGGTTCATGAAGTAGCTAAAACTGTAGACATTCCAGTAATAGGATTAGGCGGAATTTCTACAGCAGAAGATGCCATAGAATTTATGATGGCAGGAGCATCAGCTATACAAATAGGTACAATAAACTTTGTAAATCCTAAAGCAGGTATAGAAATAATAAAAGGCTTAGAAGACTTTTGCAAAAAAGAAGGATTAAAAAATATTAATGAAATTGTAGGGTGTATAAAGTAATAAAAGATTAAATAGCTAATAAAGCTTATAAATATATTTTAAAGATTATTAAATCACAAAATTTATCTTCATATTAATATAGTGATTTTTATAAAAAATAATTTTGAAGATATTAAGAAAATAAACAAGAAAGTTTTGGAGGAATTAAATATGAAAAATACAGACACTATGGTTATAGATACATTAAAAGAGGTTGGAGCATTATTAGAAGGACATTTCTTATTATCATCAGGAAGACACTCAAATAGATATTGCCAATGTGCTCAATTATTAAAATACCCAGAAAAAGCTGAGAAAGTATTAAAGGTTGTAGCTGATCAATTAAAAGATATAGACTTTGACTTAGTTGTAGGACCAGCTATGGGAGGAGTTATAGTAGCTTACGAATTAGGAAGACAATTAGGTAAGCCTGCAATCTTTACTGAAAGAGAAAATGGAGAAATGACTCTAAGAAGAGGATTTACTATAGAAAAAGGACAAAAAGTAGTAATAACAGAGGATGTTGTAACTACAGGTAAGAGCTTTAAGGAAGCTGCAAAGGTAATTGAAGAACAAGGGGGAGAAGTTGTTGCAGTAGTTTGTATAGTAGATAGAACTCCAGGCAATGTAACAGATTTCCCAATGTATAGTTCAATAAAACTTGATATAGAAAGCTTTGAATCAGAAAATTGCCCACTATGTAAAGAAGGAGTGCCTTACATAAAACCAGGAAGCAGAAATATAAAATAATCCGATAAATTTTAAAAAAACTCTAGTTATAAAGCTAGAGTTTTTTATTTTAGAAAATATATTCTAAAAACTTATTTAAATCAATTGATTCTCATCACTTTATTACTTATAATAGAATAAAATACATTTAATTACAATAAAGAAGGGATATTATAAGTTGAGTATATTTTTATTTATGCTTCAAGAGGAAAAAGTAGAATATGATTTTCAGGTGAATGGTATTTCGGATTTAACTCATAATGTATCTAAAATATTTAAAGTTTATATAGATTAACATTGAATATAATAAATAAAAAAATATTATTTTGGTTAAAGAGGGATTATGAATTTAGAAAAAGTGATTTTAAAAAAAGATTTAATTAAGGATATAAAAAGTATTTCTTACTTATATGAAAGTGCAGGATGGTTTGACTATACTGAAGATTTAGAAAAATTAGAAGAGGCATTTAAAAATTCATTAAAGATAATTTCAGCATGGCATGAAGAAAAATTAATAGGTCTTATTAGGGTTATTGGAGATGGACTAACTATAATATATATACAAGATATAGTAGTACTTCCAGAATATCAAGGGAATGGTATTGGTAGAGGTTTGATTAATTCTGTATTAGATGAATATAAACATGTTAGACAAAAGATTCTAATAAGTGAGGATAAAGATTCCTCAATTGAATTTTATAAAAATATAGGGTTTAAATCAATTGATTCTTATAATGGAATAGCTTTTGTAAATTATATAGAGTAAATTTAAATCAACAAAGAACATCATTTAAATATTGATGCTCTTTGTTGATTTATTTCATTTTATAAATACTTTAATATTTTTTATTAAATATATCTTTTTCTTAATTTATAACATATGTAATTATAAATTTTTTCTAAAGAATACTTCCCCAACGTTATTTTCATTTATTGAAGTAATAAATCCACACTCTTCAAAACCTCTTCTAATATGCCATTTTTGAGCTTTTGTAGCATCAGTCATTGAAGAGCTTAATAAAAACTCAGAATTTTTTTCCTTCTTTAAATACCCCTCTAAAAAGTTTAAAAGGCTTTCACCTATTCCAGAACCCCTAAGTCCATCCTTAACCACTATATAGCTTATAAAAGGTATATGAGTCCATATATACTCTATTTTTAGACAACCTACAACTTTATTGTCTAATTCAGCTACTATAACTTCCTTCATATCTATTTTGTTAGAAATAACATCTTCATTTTTGTGTAAATCAAATTCCATAGTAGCCTTTAAGTCCTTTTGATTGGCAAATCTAATTACTTTATTCATTTAATTTAGCCCCCTTGTTATTTCTTTTAAATAATTATATTACAATTATTTAAAATTAAATAATGATTTATTTAATTTTTTTTATTACAATATATTATATACAATTGAATTTAGAAATAAATCAGTTGTTATATTTTAAACTTAATTATATTTTTTATTGATTAAGTATAGGAGGAAATTTAAATGAAATTAATATCATGGAATGTTAATGGCTTAAGAGCTTGTGTTAAAAAAGGCTTTTTAGATTACTTTAAATCTGAAGATGCTGATATATTCTGTCTACAGGAGACTAAACTTCAGGAAGGACAAATAGATTTAGATCTAGAGGGATATTTTCAATACTGGAACTATGCTGAGAAAAAGGGGTATTCAGGAACTGCAATATTCACTAAAAAAGAACCTCTAAATGTTTATTATGGAATAAATATGGAGCACCATGATAAGGAAGGAAGAGTTATAACTTTAGAATTTGAAGACTTGTTTATGGTAACTGTTTATACTCCAAATTCACAAAGTGAACTTGCTAGATTAGAGTATAGAATGGAATGGGAAGATGATTTTAGAAATTATCTTTTAGAGCTTTCATCTAAAAAAGGTGTAGTTGTATGTGGAGATTTAAATGTAGCTCATAAGGAGATAGATTTAAAGAATCCTAAGACAAATAGAAAGAATGCTGGCTTTACAGATGAGGAAAGAGATAAATTTTCTACATTATTATCAAGTGGGTTTATAGATACTTTCCGTTATTTCAACCCAGACTTAGAGGGAGTTTATTCTTGGTGGTCATATAGATTTAATGCAAGAAAAAATAATGCTGGATGGAGAATTGACTATTTCTTAGTTTCAAATAATTTAGAAGATAGAATAAAAGAAGCTTCTATAGACACTGAAATACTAGGATCTGATCACTGCCCTGTTAAATTAATAATGGAATAGTTTTATCTTTTTATATTTAAAAGAAAGCCTTTAATTAAAGGCTTTCTTTTCTTGCTTATATAATACTTTTGAAAGAGGTAAGGCTATAACTATACCAACCCCAACTTGAAGTATATTACCTATTATATCCTTTGCTGAATATGCTAAAGCTCCTATTACGGTATTAGAGCTTCCTGTAAATAAAAATGCTATTATTGCACCAGAGAAGAAATAAGCTACAACCATAAATATACCAGAGATTAAAAATGGTACTAAATAACTTTTTCTATGATTATACTCTAAAATAGCTCCAGCTATATATGCCATTAAAGCTTTTATTATAAATGTAAAAGGTGCCCAAATTATATATCCACTATATAAATCCACAAGAGCCATTCCTATACCACTAGCTAAAGCTCCACGCTTTTTCCCTAGTAAGGCTGCTGCTAAAAGAACCATACAATCTCCAAGATGAACAAAGCCTCCTACAGTAGGAATTCTTATTAAATTTGCTGATATAAATATTATTGCAATCATTAGTGCTGTAAAAACTGTCTTATGAAATTTACTGTTAGTGTTAACATTCATATTTTTCTACCTCCAGAACCAAAATATATTTATATATTAAAATATTATTAGTGTATTATCAAATGTATGGGTACAATTATATATTGTATAATCCCTTTAAAATTTATTTATTTATGATATACTGTTAAATAATACATAAATAGAAAGTTTACAGAAGAGGAGTGAAAAAAATGAAAGAAAAAAACATAGCAGCATTTTTTGATATTGATGGAACAATATATAGAGAAGGATTAATAACAGAAGTATTTAAAAAAATAATAAAATACGAATTAGTTGATGAAACTAAGTGGTATAAGGATGTACGTCCATCATTCATAAAATGGGATAAAAGACAAGGTGGTTATGATGAATATTTACTAAAAATGGTTGATATATATACTGAAGCAATAAGAGGAATAAGCAATCATCATATAGAGTATATAGCTAAGAAAGTAATAGAACAAAAAGGGGATAGGGTTTATACATTTACTAGAGAAAGAATTAAATGGCATAAAGAACAAGGTCATATTGTCATAGCTATTTCTGGATCTCCTTATGAGCTTGTAAAAGAAATGTCAGAAAAATATAATATGAATGATTTTAAAGGAACTATATATAAGCTTGATCATAACAATACATATAACGGAGATATAATTCCAATGTGGGATTCTGAAAGCAAAGAAAAAGCTATCTTAGAATTAAAAGAAAAACATAATATAGACTTAGAAAATAGTTATGCTTATGGAGATACCTCTGGAGATTTTACAATGTTTAAAAATGTTGGAATACCATATGCAATTAATCCAACAAGAGAGCTTATCACTAAAGTTCTTCAATGTGATGAAATTAAGGAGAAAATTAAAGTAATAGTTGAAAGAAAAGATGTTACTTATGATTTAGATATAAATAACTTAAAACTTCTTTAGATTATAAAAGGAGTATATATTTTTTATCAAGCAATCTTATAATTCGTCTTTTTATCAAAAATTACGGGGTTGTATTTTTCTACTAACAATAAATATACGTTATATTATGAATTTATTGCTTTAACTTTAGTTTTTTATTCGTTAAATATTACTATTAAAGTATGTATTGAAAATTAAAAACTAATAAAATAATATGTTAAAATATAAAAAACTTGGATAGTTTAAAATCAATTAACTATTAAACAACATTGAAAACTTTATTTGAATTTATATTAAAATAGAGGAATAATATATAATAATTTGCTATAATATGTATATAAAAAGCGAAATGTGTAAAAGGGGAGACGTATATGAGTAATATTAAATTTTGTTCTATTATTATAAAGGATGACTTTAATAATATTTTAATTTCAAAAAGAAAAGGAAAAAAAGCAGATGAGCACCTATGGTATGTTTTTGAAAGAAAAATAAAAGGAAGAGAAACTCCAGAAAAATGCGCAAATAGAGCAATAAAGGAAGATTTAAAAACCATAGTTTTTGATTTAAATCAATTATGTGATTTAAATGTTAATGAAGAAGAAACTTTAAGAGTTTTTACAGGTTCCTTAAAAGAAAAAATTACTTGTGGCGCTAATATAACTACATATAAATGGATAAATAAAGATGATTTAGATGATTATACTTTTGCAAATGGAGAATTAGAAAAGATAAACGCTTTTTTTGATACAATATAAAAACATGCCAATATTGGCATGTTTTTCTTTTATTGTTATAATAAAACGGTGAGGTGATTATTATGACATTATTAAGAAAGAAAATTTTAGGAGAAGATTTTCATGTTACTATAAAACCTATATATAACAGAGAAGATACATTGGCATTTACCTTTTCGCCGGATCAGAAAAGAGTAGAAATTGGTGAAGAAATTACAATTACAGTGAAACATCCTACAGAAAAATATGATGCTTTCTGTGATGAATTAGTAGAACTTATAGCTAGATATCAAGAAATATAAAAAAACAGTCCATATGGACTGTTTTTCTATTATTAAGCAGCATTTTTGCCTATAAATTTATGTACAATTTTTTCACATGGCGGCATAAAAAATTGTATAGCTGGACCTGTGAAAAGTACTGCTATTATTGTTCCAAGACCTACAACACCAGCTAGTAAATAACCAACTACTAGGAAGCTTAAATCTAAACCGATACGTATCCAACGGTATTGGAAGTTAGTTTTATCTCTTATTATAAGAGGAACTAAATCGTTTGGTGCAACTCCTAATTCAGTACTAACTAAGAATGAGAATCCTATAGCTATTATAATACAGCTTACAGCTACAATTACGCATTTTGTAAATAAGTTAAAGTTACTAAGTGAAGTATCTAAACCAAATCTATGTAATATTCCCATGATTGCATCTATAGTAGGGCCTACAACTAAAACAAGTACAAAAGTTCCAACTTTAAGTTGTTTTCTATCTGCAATGAAGATTGCAATAACTAAAGTAACAAGTATTATCATGTTAGCAGTTCCAGTTGAAACGCTTAGAGCTTTTGAAAGTCCTTGAGTAAATACAGTAAAGGGGTCTGATCCAGCTCCGCTTAATAAGAATATTACAACACCTAATTGTATGATTGCCATTCCTAATAAGAAAAATATAAGCTTAGGAATAAGTTTTTCTTTTTTCATTTTTAATACACTCCTTGTTTTTGAGTTTTGTGAATCGTATTTTTGAATGTGAATTTAAATATTTAATGTGTATTTAAAAACTTAAAAGAAAACCAAACAAAATGATTATAACCATTGTTAATCTATATGTCAAATAAATTGAATATTTTAATAAAAAAATTCATAACTAAGTAAAATTTCCCTGTTAAAACTTACTATATTAGAATAAATAAGAAAATTGAAATGTACTTAATTTTATTTTATAATTATTACGTTAGATGGAAGAGGTGGAAAATATGAAGGATACTAAGACTAAAGAACATATTGCTAGAATAGCAAAAGCTTCAACATATTTTATTTTTAGAAATGGACCTGTAAATAAGCTTCATAAAGAAAATAAGGTTTCTGATGAAGAACTTAAAGAAATGCAAGAGTATATGCAAAATCACTTAGCATATCTTTATGAAGTTTTACTTGAAGAGGGTAATTTAAAAAAATATGAACTTGTAATGAATACTATGAATCAATTTTATGTAAATGATGATACAGAGGTAGTATTAGCTGATGAGGGCTTTGATTCTTTATATGATCAATTATTCCCTAAAAGTAGCAATATAATTCTTAAATAAAAAATGACTATGAGAATTTCTCATAGTCATTTTTTTAATTACAACTAACCTTTGGAATAAAGTCTTCTTCAGCCTCTTCAATTTTAATGTTAGTATTATTTCTTTTCTTTAATATTGATTCTACTATTATAGCTATAGCCCCATCTCCAGTTACATTAGTTGCTGTTCCAAAACTATCTTGAGCAGCATGAAGTGCTATCATTAAGGATTTTTCAACATTACCAAATCCAAGCATACCTTCAAGTAATCCTAAAGCAGCCATAACTCCGCCACCTGGTACCCCTGGTGCTGCTACCATAGTTACTCCTAACATAACTATAAATGGAACCATAACAGAGAAAGTTGGAACTTGTCCTTTCATATACATTACAGCCATTGATGCAAGAACTAAAGTAATAGTATCACCTGCTAAATTTATTGTTGCTCCTAAAGGAATAACAAAATCTGCTACATCTTGATCAACTTTATTTTCCTTAGTACAGTTTAAAGTAACTGGGATTGTAGCTGCTGATGATTGAGTTCCCAAAGCTGTCATATATGCAGGAATCATATTTTTAAGTAATTTTAATGGATTTTCTTTCTTTAAAGTTCCAGCTAAAGCATATTGAACCACTAAATAAGATCCTTGTATTGAAAATAAAACTAAGTACACAAGTCCAAAAGACTTTAAAGTAGTAAAAATCTCACCATTATAACTTAACTTTGAAAATATTGAAAGTATGTAAATAGGTACTAAAGGTATTAACACATTTTTTATAGTTAATGAAATAACGTGATTAAATTCTTCTGATACTTTTAATAAGTAACTATTTTTTATTCTTGATATTCCTATTCCTAATAAAAATGCAAAAACTAAAGCTGACATAACACCAAACATTGGAGGAATATCAATTGTAAAATAAGGATCAACATTTACTGATCCAGTGCTTAGAGAAGCACTTACTATAAATTTAGGAAGTACTGCGCGTCCTATAAAGAAAGTAAGTATTCCTATTAAAAATGTTGAAGCATATGAAATTAAAGTAGTTATGAAAAGTCCCTTTCCTGATTTATTTCCTAAGGATGCTATACCAGGAACTATAAACCCAACTATTATAAGTGGGATTAAGAAACTTAGTAAATTCCCAAATATGCTATTAAAGGTCATTAATATTCTAATAGGTATATCTAAATTAATATAGGAACATCCTAGCCCAATAAGTATTCCTAAAATAATTGCAACAAATATTCTTTTTATTAAGGATAAATTTTTCATAATAGCCCCCTTTTGTATTCTTATTGAATACACATGTTTTTTGTATGAGTACATATTACTATAGTTAGGATTTAAAGTCAACAATAAAATCTAAATTATTTTATAAATTGTTCAATAATTTTTGTTTATAATTTTTATTTATCAATAAAAAAATATTGACATTTTGCAAATTTAATCTCATAATTGTTAATATAAAGTGAATAACTGAGATAGAGGCGCGATGATTAATAGTATCTTTGCAGAGGTAAGCACGTTGAAGCAAAGTGAAAGGATGAATCGCCGAAACCATTAGAAGAGGCTTTAATTCTATTAGGTTGGGGTTACATATAATATATGTAACACTGTCACAAATTATTTTGTGGTGTGCTATCATGAAAGAAGAGTATTGTATATAACTTTACGAACCCTTAAGCATGAAACACGCTTAAGGGTTTCTTTTGTTAGCGAAAACTTAGTTATCACTTATGGCTTAATTATTAAAACCATAAGGAGGACTAAAAAAATGAGTCAAGAACAAAATACTAATCTAAAAAGAGGCTTGAAATCAAGACATCTTAGTATGATTGCCATGGGTGGTGCCATAGGAACTGGTATTTTCTTAGCCATGGGAGATACACTTCATCAAGCCGGTGTAGGAGGAGCTTTTGTAGCTTACGGAATTATAGGAGTAATGGTATATTTCTTGTGTACAAGCTTAGGGGAGATGGCAACATATATGCCAGAAACAGGTTCCTTTGGAGCTTATGCAACAAAATTTGTTGATCCTGCTTTAGGATTTGCTTTAGGATGGAATTACTGGTATAACTGGGCTATAACAATAGCAGCAGAAATGGTTGCAGGTTCTTTATTAATGAAGTTTTGGTTTCCTAATGTTCCAGCAATAGTTTGGAGCGCATTATTCTTAGTAATTATATTAACTCTTAATTTATTATCTGCCAAAGCTTATGGAGAATCAGAGTTTTGGTTTGCAGCTGTAAAAGTTGCTACTGTTATAATATTCTTAATCGTAGGAGTTCTTATGATTTTTGGAATATTAGGTGGAGATAATGTAGGATTCAAAAACTTCTATGAAAATGGAGGCCCGTTTATTGGAGGAGCAAAATCAATTTTCATGATTTTCTTAATAGCTGGTTTCTCATTCCAAGGAACTGAATTAGTAGGGGTTGCTGCTGGAGAAAGTGAAGATCCTGAAAAAAATGTACCTAAGGCTGTTAATACAATATTTTGGAGAATATTATTGTTTTATTTAGGAACAATTTTAGTAATAGGTGCTTTAGTGCCAAATGCTCAAGCTGGAGTAGAAACAAGTGCCTTTACAATAGTATTTGAGAAATTAGGATTAGCTGGAGCCGCTTCCATTATGAATGCCATAATACTTACATCTGTTTTATCAGCTGGTAATTCTGGTATGTATGCATCAAGTAGAATGCTTTATGCCATGGCTAAAAGTGGAATGGCACCTAAGATTTTTGAAAAAACTAATTCTAGGGGAGTACCAGTTAATGCTATTATAATAACAACAATAATTGCAAGTTTATGTTTCTTAACAGGTATTTATGCTGAAAATACAGTTTATGTATGGCTTGTAGCAGCATCAGGATTATCAGGATTTATAGCTTGGCTTGGAATCGCAATATGTCATTATAGATTCAGAAAAGCTTATGTAGCTCAAGGTAAAGATATGAATAGATTAGTTTATAAAGCTAAATTATTCCCACTAGGGCCTATAATAGCTTTAATATTATGTGGAATAATAGTTTTAGGTCAAGGATATGCATACTTAGATGTTAGAAATGGAGTAGACTGGGGTGGATTAATTTCATCTTATATTGGATTACCTCTATTCTTTGGATTATTTGCATATTATAAAATTAAATATAAAACTAAAATAATAGACTTAAAAGATGTTGACTTAAGTGTAGAGCATATAGATACTGATGAGAGTATAGAAGATGAAGTATTTTCTTACTAAAAAAAGAGGTGATTTTTTCACCTCTTTTTTTATTTTAAAATTAGTAAATTTGTTTTATTACATAGTTTTGATCTGTTAAAGCTTTTTTAATTTCATCTATATGAGAGTGGCCATTGGTCTCTAAGGTTACTTCTATAACCATGTTCTTAAGAGCATCTGTTGCTTTAAAATGATCATGTTCAAGTTTTACTATATTAGCATTAGTATCAGCAAGAACTTTAGCAATTTTTAATATTTGGCCTGGTTTATGAGGAACTTCTAGACTAAAACCAAAAAGTCTTCCCTTAGCTACTAATGCACTATTTATTAATGCGGTTATAGTAACCATATCTATATTACCACCACTTATTATTGATACTACATTTTTACCTTTAAAATTTAATTTAGAAGAGGCTGCTAATGATACAGCTCCTGAAGCTTCTGCTAGAAGTTTATGTTTTTCACTTAAAGTAAAGAATGCTTCAACAATTTCATGGTCTGATACAGTTATTATATCGTCAACATATTCTTTTATAAATTTAAATGTTAAATCACCAGGTCTTTTTACTGCAATTCCGTCAGCAATGGTATCAACAGAGTCTAAAGCAATTATTTCTCCTGCCTTAAAACTTTTAACCATTGCATTTGCCCCTTCTGCTTGTACTCCAATTACTTTAACATTAGGGTTTAAGGCCTTAGCAGCTAAGGTAACTCCACTTATTAAGCCACCGCCACCTATAGGGCAGAGAATAACATCTACATCCTTTAAATCTTCAAATATTTCTAAGGCTACTGTGCCTTGTCCACAAATTACATCAATATCATTAAATGGGTGTATAAATAAGGCTCCTTGTTCCTGTTCAATTCTTTTAGCCTCATTAAAAGCATCATCATAAACATAACCTGATAAAACAACATTTCCTCCTAAATCCTTTGTTGATTGGATTTTTAGTAGAGGAGTAGTCTTTGGCATTACTATAGTTGATTTAACATTAGCTTGTGATGCTGCAAAAGCTACGCCTTGAGCATGATTTCCAGCAGAAGAGCAAACAACCCCTTTTTCTTTGTCTTCATCTGATAAGGATCTTATTTTATTTAAGGCACCTCTTATTTTGTAAGCACCTGTTAATTGTAAATTTTCACATTTCATATACACTTGGTTTCCAGATTTCCTTGAAAAAACCTCGCTGTATATTAAAGGTGTTTTTATAACTACATCTTCTATATTTTTTTTTGCTTTAATAATTTTTTCTAAATACAAAATAATCACCCCTCATTTCTCATTATGTAAACCTTTTATAATTTAATTATAACAAATAAAAATGGTTTTTTACAGGGAATATTTTTTAAAAAAGTATGCAAAATAATAGTAAAGGAAGGTGATAATCATGTCAAATTCTATAGTTAAAGTAAAAAAGAATAGTAATGGAGAAATTACAGATTACGTTTTAAGTAGTGGAAAGACTGTTTCTAAAGCTGAAGGTGTAAAGCTTGCAGAAGAGGGAATGATTGATGGAGTAATAATTTCTCATTCAAAGAAAGGGGAAGCTTATTTAAGAAGTATTCCTGATGGAAAAGAAAGTAACAACTTAGACGAATTATCATAATTAAAAAATTGCGATATGCTTATATTATAAGGAAACACAATAAAATGAAGATAGCTAAATTTAAGTTATCTTCATTATTTTTGCGTTCTAATATCTAAATACGATATTAGAATAGAGTCTTTAATTTATATAGGTAATTAAATTAGCAAATATACTATATTATTTTATTTATAATGTATATTTACTATGGTTTTGGTTATATTTAAGATATATTGATATTTATTATTCTGTATAAAACGTATTACTTTTATATGTAATACTAATTGTATTACAGTTAGTTAGAATAAATACTTTATAATTTTTCATCAAAAGATATTTTTAATAAAATAAGATGTTTCAAGGTTAAACAAAGTTAAAAAACAATCTTAAATCAGATTGTTTGAAATACACATATGAATTTCTAAAATACCCCCAATTTATAACTTCGCTAAATATACATTTAGCGAAGTTGTTGTGTTTTTTGATAAAATATGCTACAATATAGTCATATCAAGGCTTTGAAAGGATTTTAGACTATGAATAATGAAGCGAATCAATTCGAAAATTTTAAATACTCACAAGAAATCAAAGAATTACTGAATATAAATTTAAGTAATGATGACTTAAATAATCTTGATCACATATATAACTATTACGATTCTCAAAATATCCAGCGTGACTATGAAGATTTAATTGAAGATATTTATATTTTTATTTTCAAGAGAAATCTAAGTATTACACAACTGGCAGAGATCTATAAAGTTAATCAAAGAATCATTAAACGATGGTTAAAAGAACTTGGAATGGACAAGCTTTTGGAAGTTGAAAAAGGCGCTCATTCTGTTGAAAAATCAAATTTTAAAAACAGCAAACAAGATGAATTCCTCGAAAAGAATAAATTAAAATTTGATTTTTTAGAGAAATCGAAGCATCCAAAAAGAGTTATTGAATTCTTAAACTACTTAGAAAATGTAAAAGGAAAATCCCTAAACACCGTAAAAGGATATTCAGTTGATTTAGGATTATTTTTTAAATTTTTAAAAGTTTATAAAGGTCTAGAAAATAATATTGAATTAGAAAAAATTGAAGAAGTTGAAATTTCTGATTTAGGTGATAATTTTATAAAGGATATAACCTTATCTGATATATATGCATTTTTAGCTTTTTTAGAAAAAGTTAGAAACAATAGCGCTTATGCCAGAGCTAGAAAAGTTGCTACTTTAAAATCTTTCTTTAAGTTTTTAAATTCTAAAATAAAACTAATAGATGAAAATCCTACAGTAGAATTAGAATCTCCAAAGATAAATAAAAGACACCCAGTTTATTTAACATTAGATCAAAGTATAACTGTTTTAAACTCTATGGATAAAGGAAATAAAAATTATTATAGAGATTATTGCATATTAACTTTATTTTTAAACTGCGGAATGAGATTATCTGAACTTTGTAATATTGAAATAGAAAAAATCAAAGGAGATACCTTAACTATTATAGGTAAAGGAAATAAAGAAAGAACTGTTTATTTAAATGAAGCTTCAATTGCAGCTATAGAAAACTATTTGAAAAATAGAAATGATTCAAAAGCTACTGAAGAAGCTAAAAAATACTTATTTTTATCAAGTAAATATAGACCTATAAATAAAAGAAGTGTTGAAATTTTAGTGAAAAAACATATAGAAAATGCAGGGTTTAAAGATCAAAAATATACACCACATAAACTTAGACACACAGCCGCCACCCTTATGTATAAGTATGGTAATGTAGATATAAGAAGCTTGCAAAATATATTAGGTCACGAAAATATTTCAACAACTCAAATATATACCCATGTAGATGATGAAACTTTAAGAGAAGCAGTTAAAACTAATCCTTTAGCAAATATAAAATAGCATCACTTCTTGATTTTATGAAGAAAATACGAGGATAGAACATATGTTCTATCCTCGTATTTTTAGCACTTTTATATAAGAAACACTCTTCTACTTTTCTTTTATTTTAAGTTTTCTAACCCCTGGAAATACTTCTTCTGTCATTTCTTCCATAGTTAAATCATCATTTAAATCTATATCTTCAAGATATTCAATATGATCAAAAGCATCCTCATATTCATCTTGCTTAGCTAAATACTCTTCCCAAGTTTCTGTTGTAAGCTCTTCTTCTAAATCATCTTCCATTTCTTCTTGTTCTTCTTCAGCAAGTTTTTTAAGAGTTTCTTCTATTTTCTTGTTTTCTTCAACTTCTTTTGCTATGTCAGCTATTCTTATGGCTTTTGTATCTATCCCTTGCATCTCTAGACAATCACCGCAATTATCGCAAATCTTTCCATTATATACATCACAATAATCATCATTGTTAAATACTTTTTTATCCATAAAGTCACCTCTTACTTAAAAATCATCTTTTCATTATAACAAATATACTCTTTTTTATCAAATAAAAAGTTGTTTTTCCATAAAAAAATAATACAAAAATCACCTTATTTTAAGTTTTTTTATGAAAGTTACGGTATGAGAACATAAGTTTGCTATACTCTCCTTACTGTGGTATAATATTACCAAAGAATCGTGAGGTGCAATTACTATGATTATTAAGGAAAATTCAGATAAACAAACTCAAATATATAACTTTTTAATTGAATTTACAAAATCAAAGGGGTATCCACCTTCAGTTAGAGAGATATGTCAAGCAGTTAGCTTGAAATCAACCTCAACTGTTCATGGACATTTAAAGAGATTAGAGAAAAAAGGATTAATATATAGAGATCCAACTAAGCCAAGAGCTTTAGAAATAGTAGAATTATCTAATGAAGAAAAGGAATTAATAGATATTCCTATAGTAGGTAAAGTCACTGCTGGTATGCCTATTTTAGCTACAGAGAACATAGAAGATATGTTTCAAATACCTATAAACTACGTTAAGCACAATAATGATTTATTTATTTTAAAAGTTACTGGAGACAGTATGATAGAAGCTGGAATCTTAGATGGAGATTTAGCAATAATAGAACAGAAAAATGTAGCAACAAATGGTGATATTGTAGTAGCTCTAATAGAAAATGAAGCTACAATAAAAAGATTTTTTAAGGAAAATGGATTCATAAGACTACAACCAGAAAACAAAAACTATGAACCTATAATAGTTGAAGATTGCTCTATTTTAGGTAAATTAGTAGGAATTTATAGAGCTTATTAAGAAAAAATGCTAGGGAACTTTATGCATTACAAATTTCCTAGCATTTTTCTTATTTTAAAAATTTACTAAATATTCAACTATATAATCTATACAGAATATTAAATTACACAAATTATCTGACGCCAATTAATAACTCAATTTACAAATCAACATATATTATGAATTCAACTTACTTTCTAAAACTTCTTTTTCATATTTTAAAGTTTTTATATCTAATTCTAAGGTTCTTTTCTCTAATTCTAACCTACTTTCAAAATCTTTTCTAAGCTTCTCAGACTCTTTTTCTGCCATTTTAGAGTATTTAGTCTCTAATAACTCTAACTCCTTCTTATGATCCTTTCTCATAGCTTCTACAAGCTTTTTGTATGATTCTACCTCTTCCTTATAAGACTTCTCTTTTTCTTCATAGAAATTTAGCTTTTCTTTAAGAGATTCCTTTTCTAATTCTAGAGATTTTATATGAGATTCTCTTTCTTTTAAAGAAGCTCTATCCTCTTCCAACTTATTTCTTAACTCTTCATTTTCACCTTTTAAAGATTCTAAAGATTTTAAAGAGGCTATTTCTTCTTTATTTTTTTCTATTAAATCATAGTTTCTAGATACTAATTGAGATAATGTGCTTTTATCTTTTTCTAAAGTTTTTATATTTTCTTTAAGCTCTTCTATCTCCTTTGTTTTAGCTTTATTCTCCTCTTTTAAAGTCTTATCTCTTTCTATAAACTCCTCTTCTCTTCTTTGAAGCCTCTCTATGGTCACATCCTTTATAGAAAGCTTCTTAAAAAATTCCTCTTCTGCTCTTTTTCCTGCATCCTCACTCATTTGAAGAGAAGTTAAGAAAAGTTGGTTTATCTTGTTTAAATAATCCTGAAAAGACTCTATTTCTAACTTTCTTTCTATCAATGTTGATTTAGAATTCTCTAATTCATACAGTGATATTAATGCATCTAAACATTGTCCTTGATTTCCAAACTCATCAGATGCTATTTTCTTAAATTTATCGAAAGTTTCTTCAGTTACCCTAAAGCTTTTTACTTTTAATTCTTTGTTTCTGCTCTCTTCCAAAATATCCTTCCACCTTTCTTTGTAATACAATATGTAATATATAAAATGTAATACGTAATATTAAATTAATTAACTATTTTAATTATATCTTATAAAAAAGATTTATTCCATAAAAAGAATATAAAAAATAGGCCTTTATCAAAATAAATTTCAATAAGATTTAAAGTAAATAATTTTGAAGAAATATCTTTGTAAATCTTATTATTTTTTGATAAAAGCCTATGTTAATTTTTGTATTTACTAATTTAAATTAGCATATTATTTAAAAATGTTATTTAAAGCTATTAATACACCTATTTTAGCATGGTCAAAAGTTAATCCACCTTGTAAATAAGCTATATATGGCTCTCTTATAGGTGCATCTGCTGAAAGTTCTATAGAAGAACCTTGAATGAAGGCACCAGCTGCCATAATAACCTCATCTGAATACCCTGGCATAGCCCATGGTTCACATTCAACGAAAGAATCTATTGGCGAAGCATATTGAACACCCTTACAGAATTTTATAAGTTTTTCTTTATCATTGAATTTTATAGCCTGAATTATGTCACTTCTCTTGTCATTATATTTAGGAAGAACTTCAAATCCAGCAAGTTCCATTATTCTAGCACAGAATATTGCTCCTTTTAATGCTTCTATAGCAACATGAGGAGCTAAGAATAATCCTTGGTAGAAATCTTTCATCACTCCAAAGGTACATCCACACTCAGCTCCTATACCAGGTACAGTAAGTCTATAAGATGCTTGCTCTACATATTTTTCTTTTCCTACTATGTATCCACCAGTTGGAGCTATTCCTCCACCTATGTTTTTAATTAATGATCCTGCTATTAAATCAGCACCAACATCTGTAGGTTCTATTATGTCTATAAATTCTCCATAGCAGTTATCAACAAATACTATTAAGTCTTCTCTTAATTCTTTTATAGCTTTTATTGCTTCTCCTAATTCTTTAACTTGGAAAGCATTTCTCCAGCCGTATCCAGTTGATCTTTGCATATGTATTAATTTTATTGATTCATCCTCTTTAATCATTTCTAAAGCTTTTTCTATATTAATCTTTCCATCTACAAGATCTACTTGCTTATAATTAACACCATATTCTTTTAATGATCCTATATTTTCTTCTCCACTTATACCAATTACACTATGTAAAGTATCATAAGGACTACCAGTAACAGCTAATATAGTATCTCCAGGTCTTAAGTTTCCAAATAAAGCTGTTCCTAAAGCATGAGTTCCATTAACAAAATGTGGTCTAACTAAAGCTTTTTCAGCATTAAAGATTCTAGCATAAACTAAATCTAAAGTATCTCTTCCAATATCACCATAACCATATCCTGTTGAATTAGTAAAATGATTATCTGAAATCCTTTCCTCTTGGAAAGCCTTAAGAACTTTTAATTGATTATATTCTCTTATTTCATCATATATTTTAAATTCATTTTCTACATCAATTATAGCTTGATTATAAAGCTTTATAGTTTCATCTGTGAAACCATATTGTTTTTTTAGTAATTCTATAGTTGCATTAAGCATTATTATACCCCCGCATTATTAAAATATCGTACATTTATAAATCTTATCATATAGAAAAAAAATAGGCAAACCATCTAAGGTTTACCTATTTTTCTTTTCTATATTTAATTATCAAAAACTTGCGCGTTATTAAATAAAATAGGTTTAGCTGGTGATACTGTGCTTATAGCATGTTTATAAACTAATTGTTGCTTTCCATCACTATCTAAAACTACTGTAAAGCTATCGAACCCTTTAACGATACCCTTTAATTGAACCCCATTTACTAAAAATATTGTTACAGGAATTCTTTCCTTTCTTGCATTGTTTAAGAATATATCTTGTAGGTTATTGATTGACTTATTCATTCTATTGCCCTCCATAAATTTTTAATATAATTTAATTATAAACCTAAGAATTTATTATGTCATTAATAATTTTGGAAGAAATATCTTCTTCAGAGGCGAAAGTATCTTTATCTATAAATATAGCTCTAGGATCCTTTCTAAACCAAGTAAGCTGACGTTTAGCATAGTTTCTGCTACCTTGCTTAATCATCTCTATACATTGGTCTAAAGAGATTTTGCCATCAAGATAATATAAAACTTCTTTGTATCCTATACCTTTCATTGATTGCATATCATCAGTTAATCCCATGGCTTTAAGATTCTTAACCTCTTCTAAAAGACCTTTTTCAAACATTATATCAACTCTTTTGTTTATTCTGTCATAAAGCTTTGCCCTATCCATATTAAGTACATAATAATATATATTATATGGAGTTTCGTAAATACTATTCTTAGCTTTAAAAGATGAAAATGGTTTTCCATTTAACTTATAAGTTTCTAATGCCCTAATTACCCTTTTTCTATTATTAAAATGTATTGAATTATAGCTTTCTAAATCAATATCTTTTAGCATTTCATGTAAATATTCATTACCATGTTCATTAGCTATTTTTTCAAGCTCTTCTCTATACGCTTCATCCTTATCACTCTCTGCAAAATTCATATTGCATATGATTGAATTTATATATAGTCCAGTTCCTCCTGCTAATATAGGAAGTTTTCCTCTACTTTGTATATCTTTAATTTTCTCTGTAGCTAGTTCTTTAAATTCAGCTACACTAAACTCCTTACCAGGATCAACAAAATCTATTAAATAGTGAGGAATGCCTCCCATTTCTTCCTTAGAAATCTTAGCTGAACCTATATCCATGTATTTATATATTTGCATAGAGTCAACAGAGATTATTTCACCATTTAGCTTCTTTGCTAGATCTACTGAAAGGTCACTTTTTCCTACGGCTGTTGGCCCAGCAATAATAAGTAAATTATTATTCATTTAAACTGTCTCTCTCCTTAAGTTATTCTTTTAAACTTCTTATCTAATTCATAACTAGTAAATTTAATTATGGTTGGACGTCCATGTGGACAGTGGAAAGGATCATTTATATATCTTAAGTCCTTTATTAAATTTTCCATTTCTAATATGCTTAAGACATCATTAGCCTTAACTGCCGCCCTACAGGACATAGATGCTATTTTATTATATTTAACCTCTACAGTTTCTCCAGTACCCATTTTCTTTAAGTTATTTATCATAGATGTTATTAGCTCTGTTGGATTTAATTTATCTAAAAAGTATGGTACCTCTTCAATTCTTATAGAATTATCACCAAAATCGCTTATTTTAAATCCTGCCTTTTCAAAAATCTCTTTATTTTCATCGTAATAAAGATAATCCTCTGTAGGTAAGGTTACTACTAGTGGAATCATTAGAGGCTGAATTTCAACCTTCTTTTTAGCTATATCTGAAGAATACTTCTCAAATAAAATCTTCTCATGAGCTGCATGTTGGTCTATTAAATATAAAGTAGAATCATACTCAGCTAATATATAGGTTTTATTAAATTGACCAATAACTCTTAGCTTAGGGAATTTTGCTTCCTTATAAATTGTTTCCTCTAAAGAATTTCCATGTTCATTCTTGTTACATTTATAATCACTTGATTCAAGTGAATCATAAGTATTTTCACTTACTTTATCCCTAATTTCATTTTTTATAAGTATAGGATCATAAGAAATCTCTCTTTTAGCTGAAACCTCTTTAAACTCATTATTTTCTAAAGAGTTATTAAACTTAGAAGATTCATCCTGATTTTCTTTAGACAAGAAATCTACTGGAATATTAACCTCTGTTTTAGCTTCATAATCCTTAGAGGGATTATAAGAATAAATCTCTTCTTTCTTTCTATCCTCACTTACCTTATAATTTATATTTTCTTTTAATTTTTCTAAGGTACTTATTTCCTTATCTAAACTTTCCTGAATAACTTCTTCTTTTAAAGCTTCAAATTTTTTCTCCTCTTCTTCTGGAATAGTAAAGGTATCTTTTACATATTCCCTCATAGCTGAATGAACAGCATCAAAAACAACTTTGAATATAAAACGTTCATCTTTAAATTTAATTTCAGATTTTGTTGGATGTATGTTAACATCTATAAGCTCTGGATAAGTATCTATAAATAATACGAAGAATGGAAACTTACCTGTAACATTAAAGGACCTAAAGGCATTTTCCACAGCTACAGTTAAGCTTCTATTTTTTACATATCTCTTATTTACAAAAAGACTTTGATTATTTCTAGATGCTCTTGCTAAGGTATCATTTCCTATAAACCCATAAACAGAAGCTGTATCCTTATGCTCTTCAAAATATATTAAGTTTTCAGCAGTGGACTTACCATAAATAGTCCTTATAACATCTATTAGCTTTCCATTACCGTAAGTATTTAAAATCTTTTTATTATTATTAAATAATTTAAATGATACATCTGGGTTAGCTAGTGAAATTCTGTTTACTAAGTCATTTATTAAGGCACTTTCTCTAGCCGTTGTCTTTAAAAACTTCTTTCTAGCAGGTACATTGAAAAATAAATCCTTAACTTCTATTTGAGTTCCTCTATTCATAGAACAATCTGTTAAAGATTCTTTTTCTCCACCGCTAATTACTAATTCCTTACCCATGTCAAAGTCTGCTATTTTACTCTTAAAATCAACCCTTGCTATAGAAGCTATACTAGGCAAAGCTTCTCCTCTAAATCCAAGGGTATTTATACTAAATATATCATAAGTATCTTTTATTTTACTTGTAGCATGAGGATTAAAAGCTTTTTCAACATCCTCTGGATGAACCCCTGAGCCATCATCTATTATTTTTATAAGAGATTCTCCACCATTTTGAATCTCTATAGTTATATTTTTTGCCCCTGCATCTAATGAATTTTCTACAAGTTCTTTAACCACAGAAGAAGGTCTTTCAACAACCTCTCCTGCTGCTATTTTATTTGCTGTATCTGCATTTAAAATATTTATTCTATTCAAAATTTATAACAGCTCCTTCCCATAAGCTAAATTAAATTTTTAGCTTCTTTAACTAGAGCATATAATCTATTCATAGCCTCCATAGGATTTAAAGATAAAATATCAACTTCTGAAAGTTCTTTTATCAAATTATCTTTTCCTATGGCAGAGAAATCTAATTGTATTTGATCATCTTCTTTATGTGTTTTAGCCTCTGAAGATTTTGAAATAACTTCTTCTTTAATTTCAATTTTATCCTCTTCTACTAGATTTTCTTTAACTTCATAAGAGGTTGTAATAGAGGCTTCCTTCATTTCTTCTTTTGAAGTATTTACTTCTTTAAGAGCTAAATCTAAGTTATCCTTTGAAGATTCCATTTCAAGTTTCTCTAAGATTTCCTTAGCTCTATTTATTACTTCATCTGGAATACCAGCAAGTTTAGCAACCTCAATACCATAAGATTGATCTGCTCCACCTTCTATTATTTTTCTTAAGAAGATAATATTGTTATCCACTTCCTTAACAGCTACTGAATAGTTTCTAACTCCGTGAATTTCTCCTTCTAATTTAGTTAACTCATGATAATGAGTAGCAAAAAGAGTTTTACATCTTAAATTTTTATTCTTACATATATACTCTATAACAGACCAAGCTATACTTAATCCATCATATGTACTCGTTCCTCTTCCAACTTCATCTAAAAGAACCAAGCTATTTTCTGTAGCATTTTTTAAAATGTTAGAAACTTCCCACATTTCAACCATAAATGTACTTTTACCACCTGCTAAATCATCAGAAGCTCCTATTCTAGTAAAGATTTTATCTACTACACTTATATTAGCCTTACTAGCTGGCACAAAGGAACCTATTTGACACATTAAAGTAATAATAGCTACCTGTCTCATATATGTTGATTTACCAGCCATATTAGGCCCTGTTATTATAAGAAGTTGATTATCATCTTTATTTATAATAGTGTCATTAGGAATAAACTCTCCCTTAGGAATTACCTTTTCAACAACAGGGTGTCTTCCATTTTCTATTTTAGTTTCCCCATCTTCATTAATTTCAGGTTTTATAAAATCATTTTCTAAAGCTACAAAGGCTAAATTGCTTATACAATCTAACTCAGCAATTATCTTAGCAGTAGTTTTTAGTCTATCTATATGATTTTCAACTTCATTTCTTATATCTAGGAAAATATCATATTCTAAAGAGCAAAGTTTTTCACTAGCTCCTAAAAGTTTTTCTTCTATTTCCTTAAGTTCTGGAGTAATAAATCTCTCTGCATTAGCTAAAGTTTGCTTTCTTATATATCTTCCTTCAGGAATAGAACTATAATTAGCCTTAGATATTTCTATATAATAACCAAAGACCTTATTAAATCCTACCTTTAAAGATTTTATGCCAGTAAACTCTCTTTCTCTATTTTCTAAGCTAGATATCCAATCCTTACCGTTAGTCTTAGCAAGTCTTAATTCATCTATTTCACCATTAAATCCATCTTTTATTAAATCACCATCTTTTAATGTTAGGGATGGATCTTCTTTTATAGATTTTTCTAAAAGATCATAAATATCTCTTAAGTCATCTAAATTATGGTGATAATTCTTTAGAAGACTTGAAGTGCAATTTTCTATAATTCCTTTTACATTAGGAATTTTACCTATAGATGTTTTTAATGCTATTAAATCCTTAGCATTAGCATTCTTATTTGAAATTTTACCTAATATTCTCTCTATATCATAAATATCATGTAAAGCTTCCTTAAGAGAGTCATTTAAAGAAAGATCATTAAATAATTCTTCTACAGCATTTAATCTTAAAGTTATCTTTTCCTTATTAACAAGAGGTTCTTCAATCCATCTTCTAAGCATTCTACTTCCCATAGAAGTTTCTGTCTTATCTAATACCCAAAGAAGAGAACCTTTCTTGCTTTTTTCTCTTAGATTCTCTGTAAGCTCTAAATTTCTTCTAGAACTTAAATCTATAGTCATAAAATCAACCAAACTATATACTTCTATATCATTTATATTAGTTAAGCTTATTTTTTGAGTATCTAGTATGTATTTAACTAAAGCATTACTTGATTTCTTAACCATTAAACTTAGAGAATTTGATTTTTCTCCAAATTGAGCATTTAATACTTCCTCAAATTTTTCCTCAAAATATTCTATAGGCTTTCTACTTATTAAGGCTGGAGTAGTTAATGTTATATCTTTTATAAGCTCTTGATCTAAAGAATCTAAAAGTATTATTTCTTTAGGATTAAACTTAGATATTTCATCTAAAATAACTCCCTTTTCTAATTCTCCCTCTGTAGATAAGAAATCTCCAGTAGAAATATCTGTTATAGCTAGGGAACATCTATTTCTCTCTAAGTCTGAATATATAGTCATTATATAATTGTTTTTTGTTTCCTCAACAAAAGAAGAATCTGTATATGTTCCAGGAGTTATAACCTTTATAACATCCCTTTTAACAATTCCTTTAGCAAATTTAGGATCTTCAACTTGTTCACAAATAGCAACCTTATATCCTTTAGCTACTAATCTTCCTATATATGAATTAGATGCATGGAATGGAATTCCACACATAGGTGCTCTTTTTTCTAAGCCACAATCTCTTCCAGTAAGAACTAACTCTAATTCCCTTGCAGCTGTTTCTGCATCCTCAAAGAACATCTCATAGAAGTCTCCAAGTCTAAAAAATAGAATACAATCCTTATAATTTTCCTTTATCTCAAAATATTGACGCATCATAGGGGTCAACTTCATTTTAAGTACCTCCATCATTTCTATATGCTAAAACCTTATAACATTTTCTAAAATATCATAATGAATAACTATTATAACTTTTAAATATAAATTCTTTTCATTTAATTACTAAAACCTAAAAACTTTTCTTTAAAAAGTTAATAAAATATACTTTGATTTTTTAAAATGTTAATTATGTCATACTAATTATTCTAACATATTTTTTATGTAAGAAAAAACTAAAGCCTAAAATTAGACTTTAGTTTTTATCTAAATAATTATATTAATTAAATATCTCTTTTTCAAGTTCTTTTAACCACTTTTTATCTAAAGGTGGAACTCCCTCTAATCTATATGGAATATTAAGCCCTTCATATTTATTTACACCTAAAACATGATAAGGTAAAAGTTCAACCTTTTCTATATTATTAAGACCATCTACAAAATTCTTAATTCTCATTAAATCTTCTTTATTATCTGTATATCCAGGAACTACAACATGTCTTATCCACATTTTTTTATTCATGGACTGAGCTACCTTTAGAAACTCTAAGGATTTATCTATTGGAACCCTTACTAAATTCTTATATTTTTCAGGATCAGTTTCCTTTACATCAAATAATATAAGGTCAACATATTCAAGAATTTCTTCGTAATTTCCTAATCCAACACCTGCAGTATCTAATGTGGTATGTATTCCTTCCTTCTTACATAACTTTAAACACTCTAATAAAAATTCTGGTTGAAGAAGAGGCTCTCCACCTGAGAAAGTAACACCACCACCTGATGCATTAAAATATGTTTTAAATCTTTTTATTTTATTTACAAGCTCCTCTGGAGTATATTCAGTCCCTTTATCCTTACACCAAGTGTCTGGATTATGACAAAAAGCACATCTTATTCCACACCCTTGCATAAAAACTACGAATCTTATACCAGGTCCATCTACTAAGCCCATAGTTTCTAATGAATGAATTCTTCCTTTAACCATAATGCGTCCCTCCTTACGGTAAACATTTCAAAAAAGAGTGTATAAAGCCTTCACCTTATACACTCTTATTATATAAGATTATAGAGAATCGTGGAATGTTCTGCTTATAACCTCTAATTGTTGATTTCTAGTTAATCTATTGAAATTAACAGCATAACCTGATACTCTGATTGTTAATGTTGGATACTTTTCAGGATGCTCCATAGCGTCCATTAAAGTTTCTCTGTTAAATACATTAACATTTAGATGGTGAGCTCCTTGTTTGAAGTAACCATCCATAATAGCAACTAAGTTATCTATTCTAGAATCTTCTTCTTTTCCTAAAGCATCTGGAACGATTGAGAATGTGTTTGATACACCATCTTCACAAACTTCACAGTATGGAATTTTAGCAACTGAGTTTAAGCTAGCTAAAGCTCCACTGTTATCTCTTCCATGCATTGGGTTAGCTCCTGGAGCAAATGCTTCACCAGCTTTTCTTCCATCTGGAGTTGAACCTGTTTTCTTACCATAAACTACGTTTGAAGTAATAGTTAGGATTGATAATGTGTGCTTAGCACCTCTATATAATGGATGTTTCTTAAGCTCATTTGAGAACTTTCTAACTATTTCTACAGCTAAATCGTCAACTCTGTCATCATCATTTCCGTATTTAGGGAAGTCACCTTCGATTTCAAAGTCTACAGCTATTCCATTTTCTCTTATAGGCTTAACTTTAGCGAATTTAACTGCGCTTAATGAGTCAGCTACAACTGATAAACCAGCTATACCAAAGGCCATTAATCTTCCTACATGAGTATCATGTAAAGCCATTTGTCCAGCTTCATAAGCATATTTATCATGCATGTAGTGGATAACATTCATTGTATCTACATAAAGCTTAGCAACGTACTCTAAAACTTTATCATAGTTAGCTCTTAATTTATCATAATCTAAAACTTCGTCTGTTATTGGCTCTAAACCTTTAATAACAACTTTACCTGATTTTTCATCAATACCACCATTTATAGTGTAAAGTAAAGCTTTAGCTAAGTTAGTTCTAGCTCCGAAGAATTGCATTTGCTTACCAATTTGCATTGCTGATACACAACAAGCTATTGAGTAATCATCTCCGTATATAGGTCTCATTAACTCATCATTTTCATATTGAATTGAGTCAGTTTTAATTGATACCTCAGCACAGAATTTTTTGAATCCTTCTGGTAATCTATCTGACCATAAAACAGTCATATTTGGTTCTGGAGCAGGTCCTAAGTTTATTAAAGTTTGAAGATATCTAAATGAGTTTTTAGTTACTAATGGTTTACCATTTACACCCATACCTCCAATACCTTCTGTTACCCAAGTTGGGTCTCCAGCAAATAAATCATTATACTCAGGAGTTCTTAAGTGTCTAACTAATCTTAATTTTATTATAAATTGATCTATTAATTCTTGAGCTTCTAACTCAGTTAAAGTTCCAGCCTTAAGATCTCTTTCTATGAAAATATCTAAGAAAGTAGAAGTTCTTCCTAAAGACATTGCTGCTCCATTGTTTTCTTTAACTGCAGCTAAGTATCCAAAGTATAAGAATTGAACTGCTTCCTTAGCGTTTGCAGCTGGTTTAGATATATCAAAGCCATATCTTGCAGCCATTGACTTTATTGCTTCTAAAGCTCTTATTTGCTCTGAAACATTCTCTCTTAATTGAATATATTCTTCTACTGAGCCTTCGCTTTCAAATGATATATTAGCATAATCTTTTTTCTTTTCTTCTATTAGATAATCTATACCGTAAAGGGCAATTCTTCTATAGTCACCTATAATTCTTCCTCTACCATAAGCATCTGGAAGACCAGTTAAAAGACCAGCAGATCTTGCAGCTCTTGTTTCAGCTGAGTATGCATCGAATACACCTTGGTTATGAGTTTTTCTATAAGCATTAAAGTGTTCTCTTATACTGCTATCTAATTCATAGCCGTATTCTTTTAAAGAACTTTCAACCATTCTCATTCCACCGAAAGGATTAACTATTCTTTTAAGTGGTGCATCTGTTTGGAAACCAACGATAACTTCGTTATCTTTATCTAAATATCCAGGCTCATAATTGTCTATTCCAGATACTCTATCTGTAGCAACATCTATAATGCCTTTTTCTATTTCTTCTATAATTAACTTTTGAGCTTTTTCTAAAACTGCATCAGTTCTTTTTGTTGTTCCTTCTAAGAAACTCTTGTCTCCCTCATATGCAGTATAGTTCTTTTGTATGAAGTTTCTAACATCTATTCCATTTTGCCATACTCCTTCTTTAAAGCCTTCCCATTGTTTAAACATATGGTCTACCCCCTCTTTCTTAATTGAAAATCTTTATCAATCTAAATTTAACACATTTTCATCACATTGTAAAGTTTTTGAGAATCAATTTCAACACTTTACAGGTAAATTTTTGTTAATTTGTTAATATTTAAATTGAATTATAAAATAATCACTTAAATTATAAGGTATTTTTAAAAAAATATAAATAATAAATATTTAAAATTTTCACATACTTAATAAATTATAAATAAAATAATCATAATTATTTCTAAACAAACATTTAATTTTAATTTAAGTAATAATTTTCAAGTAAAATAAGAGAGACTCTATTTATTAAATTAAATAAAATCTCTCTTAATTAATATTTAAATATGTATTGATTTAAATTATTTTAGCCATAAACTAAATAGGAATCCTGCTAAAACTAATATAATTGCTCCACCAAGTCTAGTTGCTATTTGAGCATATGCCATTAAATTCATTCTCTTAGCAGCTCCTAATATTTCTAAGTCTCCAGAACCTCCCCTATTAACATGGCATAATCCTGCCGCTATGGAAGCTTCTATAGGATAGAAACCAAATATTTTTGAAGTTATCCAAGGACCTAATATAGCTCCTATAACTGCACCTAAAGATATTATAACAGTTGTTAAATTGAATGCCTTTAATAAAGCTCCAAAATCAACCATTGCTATACCAACTCCTGCTATTAAAACATAAAATAAATTACCAACCATAAATTTTTGAACTTGTTTTGCACCAACTCTAATTCTTTCTGGAACTAGGTTAAATCCACTAGCTATTAACACAAATACAACCATGTAAGCAAATGGATGAATGAAAACTCCACCTATTGTTGGGAAGAATCCTTTTCCCAATAGATTTCCTAAACAGTAGAAAGCAAGTGTTATAAATAGACCTGCTGCTCCATCTTCAAAGGTTGCTTTAAAATTAGATTTTGTAGATTCTGCATTTTTTGCTCCTTTAATCAATTCTCCATTCCCTGTAAGTTGAGGTTTTTTATTACCTATACCATTTAAAATAGCACCTGCTAATATTGCTATTATGTTTGCAATTGTTAATATTGCCATTGCTGATGAATACCATATCTTTGGATCTTTTCCGGTTACTTGTCCCCAAATTTGGCTCATAGGAATAGCACCAGCTCCATTTCCACCACCCATAATAGGAAGTGCATAATTTAATATAACTTCTTTTGGAGAAACTCCTGTAATTAATCCTCCTATTACAGCACCTAAGGCAGCAGTTAAAGTTGCAATAAGCACCATAGGTATAAAGCCTCCAACAGTTTTTGCTAAGAACTTTCTATCTATTGCTAATAAAGAACCACAAATCATTATTGAAATATATAACTCTAAAAATCCACTATCAAAAAGGGTTTTGACATCCTTTACATAAATGGTAGGAATTAATCCTATGTAAACTGCATATGAAGTTACTAAGAATGCTAAGATAGCTCCTCCACCTAAATAATCTTTCCAAATAGGTATTGAATCACCTATTTTACCTAAAACAATACCACAAGTAAATATTAAAAATATACTTCCAACCATATCCTTTGGTAATGAATTTGTTGATATACCTAATATTATGATTATTGCTCCAACCAAAAACAATAACATTGGAACCCCAAAAAGATTTATATTAAAAAACTTTTTAAGCAAGCTCTCTTCTTTACCATCTATCTTTTTATTTTGTAATTCCATATAAACTCCCCCTAAATTAACTAATTCTCAATATTTTTAACCACAGTTTCAGAAACAGACTTAACTATATCACCATCAAATACTCCAGGTATTATTTTTTCAGCAGTTGGATTTTCAACTAAGGAAGCTAGTTTTTTGCCAACTGCTATCATTACATCATAAGTTACATCAGTTGCCTTAGCTTCTAATAAGCCTTTAAATAATCCTGGGAATACTAATATATTATTAATCTGATTTGGATAAGAAGGTCCACCTGTTGCAATAACCCTTGCACCAGCTTCCTTTGCAATTTCAGGTTTTATCTCTGGTGTTGGATTAGCTAAAGCAAATATTATAGGATCATTATTCATACTTTCTACCATTTCCTTAGTTACAAGATTTCCTTCTGATAAACCTATAAACACATCTCGTCCTTTAATTACCTCTTCTAAAGTTCCCTTTTTAAACTCTTTATTTGTTATTTTAGCCATTTCCTTTTGAGGAGCATTAAGAGTTTCATCCCCATTAACTAAAGCACCATTTTTGTCAACTAATATAATATCTTCTATTCCAGCCTTTAATAATAATTTTGCTGTTGCAATCCCTGAAGCTCCTGCCCCTAAAATTAATACCTTTAATTTTGAAAAATCCTTATTAACCACCTTAGCTCCATTATAAAGAGCACCTAAAACAGCAATGGCAGTACCATGTTGATCATCATGATAAACTGGAATGTTTAAAGTCTTTTTAAGTTCCTCTTCTATATAAAAGCATTCTGGTGCCTTTATATCTTCAAGATGAATTCCACTAAAACTTGGAGATATATTTTTTATAGTTTTAATCAGTTCATTACATCCTATTTGATCAACACATAAAGGTATAGCGTTTACACCAGCTAGGTCTTTATAAACTAGAGCTTTAGCCTCTACTATAGGATATCCTGCAAGGGTTCCTATATTTCCAAGACCTAAAACCGCCGTACCATCTGTTATAACAGCTATTGAATTTCCAACAGAAGTTAGTGTTTTTACCATATTAGGATGATGCTCAACTTCTTTACAAATAGTTGATACTCCTGGAGTATATATTTGAGATAATTGTTCTCTATTATTTATATCGAAATTAGGGTTTATACTTATTAATCCATGAGCTAATTCTCTTTGTTTTAATAATTCGTCCTTAGTCATATTATTACCTCTCTTCAAACTATTAAATATTTTATACTAATTAATTTTTACTGTTTTTATACTTAAGTATTTTTTCTTTTATACTTGAAGTAAGCTCGTAAACTGAATGCTTTCTACTTCTTCCACAGGAAACTGCATCTTCTCCACATAAAAAACATTTTCTTTTTGGCTCTCCTAAATCTTCCCTGCTTATTTTAGATAAATCTTTATAGAATATATCTATATCAAATAACCTTCCTAAAGGATGTTCTTTCTCTAAAGTTAAAGCTAATCTTTTTATTTCTTTTATATCCTTATCTGAAACAAAATAAGCTTCATATCCAGAAAGAGGAGCTCTTTCTTTTAAAACATTTATATTTAATGAAGCCTCCAATGCCTTAGTGGCTTCATTAAATGCATAATAATAAAGTTCATCCAATTTATCTGGACCAGGAATATTTAATGTTAAACATATAATAGTTCCATGAAATTTTTCATTTAGTTTTTTTATTTCAAATGCTCTTTCTTCTCTGCCTTTTAATATTTCTATCAAAAATTTATTCTTTTCGTTCATTTTTTATCCTCTTAATTTTTAATCCTCTTTAACCTTGTGTATAACATCTATTATTGAACCATCACGATATTCAACAATTCCAACAACTCTATCTTCATATTTTATAGGTTCTGGAGTACCTGTAATTTTTAAAGCTTTTTCATGAAGCTCTTCTATTGATAATAGAGGAATATTTTTATTTGATTCTAATCTTTCTTTTAACTCTTTATTCTTAGAAAGTTTATCATTTATAGCAACACCACGTTCTGTTACAATGACATCTATTGATTCCCCAGGGGTTATTACAGTATTAACCTTTTCAACTATTGTTGGTATTCTTCCACGAACTAAAGGAGAAACTATCATTGATAATTTAGCACCAGCAGCTGTATCTGAGTGTCCACCTGATGCCCCTCTTATATAACCATCAGAACCAGTTATAACATTTACGTTGAAGTTTTTATCCACTTCTAAAGCACTTAATATTACTATGTCTAATTTATTAGCAATGCATCCTTTATTATGTGGATTTGCATAAAGAGAAGCATCTATTTCTACATGTTTATTATTCTTACCAATGGATTCAACAGCTTTTAAATCAAATCCTTGAACATCAAATAATGTTCCTATAAATCCTTCTTCATGTAAATCAACAAATTGTTTGCTTATTCCACCAAGGCCAAAGCTTGCCTTTATATTTTTTTCTTCCATTTTCTCTTTTAGGAAACGAGCAACTGCTAAGGAAGCTCCACCTGTACCTGCTTGAATTGAAAAACCATCTTTTAAATATCCAGAAGCTTCAATTACTGCGGAAGCATATTTTGCTATTAATAACTCTTTAGGATCCTTTGTAAATCTTGTAGCCCCTGAAGCAATACCATTTGGATCACCTATTTCTTCAACTTCCACAATGTAATCTACATCCTGTTGAGAAATACTTGCTGGTACATTAGGATATGGCATTATAGTATCTGTAATAAGAACTACCTTGTCTGCATATTTAGAATCAATAATAGCATATCCTAAAGAACCACATTGAGATTTTCCATGTATTCCGTTAGCATTTCCATATTCATCTGAACAAGGAACACCTAAAAAGGCCACATCTATCTTTGTATCACCAGCCTCAATTGCACGAGCACGTCCACCATGAGAACGAATAATTACTGGTTTTTTCATCATTCCTTTTGAAATTTCTTCTCCTAGTTTTCCACGAATACCACTTGTTTCTATTCCTGTTACTGTGCCATCTTTTATATAATCTATTAAAAATTCATGAGCACTTGTTAAAGAACTTACACAAAGATTTAAATTCTTAATTCCAAGATTAGCAATTTCCTTCATAACCATACGAATAATATAATCTCCAGCACGGAAGTGATGATGAAAAGATATGGTCATACCATCTTTAAGGCCTGTTTTTTCTATAGATTCAGCTATAGATGATAACTTTTTATTTTTCCCACAAAAAGTTGCTGTTATTTTTCTTCCTTGAATATTCCCCTTAGGTTCTAATGCGAATTCTCCTTTAAATTCTACAGTTTTTCTCTCTTTTAATATGTCATCTGGTATATTTATATTGATACTATTGATTCCCATAAATTACACTTCCTTTTCATATGATATTCCTGAAGCCTTAGCTAACATAAGAACTCTTTCTGCCCTTGCTATTACTGGCTTATCAATCATTTTTCCATTAAGAGATACAACGCCTGAGCCACGTTTTTCTGCTTCCTTAGCAGCTTCTATAATTTTTATTGCCTTATCAATTTCTTTTTCGGTAGGTTCAAAGACTTTATGTAATAAGTCTATTTGTCTTGGATTTATTAAGGATTTTCCATCAAAACCTAGTTGTTTTATTAATGTTGCTTCCTTAATAAAGCCCTCTTCATTATTTACATCAGAATAAACTGTATCAAAAGCTGAAATTTTAGCTGCTCTTGAAGCTAGAATTATATGACTACGTGCTACAAAAAGTTCATTACCTTCAGGAGATCTATGAGTTTTCATATCAGTTACAAAGTCTTCAGCACCTAAGGCAATTCCCATTAAACGTTTTGAAGAGGTTGCTATTTCATAAGCGTTTAAAACACCTAAGGCTGATTCTATAGCAGCCATCATTTTAGTTTTTCCAATAGGAAGACCTATTTCTTCTTCTATAGAGGCAATAACCTTCTCCATATCTAAAACATCTTGAGCAGTTTCAGTTTTAGGTAAACGTATAACATCTGGCTGTGCTCTTACAATTGCTTTTAAATCTTCAATACCAAACTCTGAATCTAAAGCATTAACACGGACTACTGTTTCTGTATCTCCAAAATCCATAGATGTTAAGGCATGATAAACTAATCTTCTTGCAGAATCTTTTTCTGCTATAGAAACTGAGTCTTCTAAGTCAAACATTACGGAATCAGCACCATATATAGTACAATCTTTTATCATAGCAGGCTTACTTCCAGGTACAAACATCATTGATCTTCTTAATCTTGGCATTTATAATTCCCCCAATCAAATTCATTTATTTCTGAAGCTCTACATACTGCCGCTTCTATACGCGCTTCAATAACACAATTTAAGGCTCCCTTATCATTTATCTCCATAACAACACTGTTAACTCCTAAGTTTTTTAAGGTTTCCTTTGCAACTCTTATAATTTCATTTCCAAATTGCTTTTTTACAGTACTTGTTAAATTAATTTCAATAGTGTTATCCCTTGAAGGCTCTACTGAAACTATACAATCGCTTGATTCTAATGTTCCAGCTAAAGCTGGTTTTTTAATTTCCATATGAAACCCTCCAAAATATTTATTATTTTTTACTTATGTTTAATAAATAATCAAATGTTGTTTTAGGAACTAAACTCTCTACTTTTTCTAGACTTCCTTCTTTTAATAAGCTTCTTACATTAGAAGCTGAAATTGCTTGTCCATCTTCTTTTAATCTTTTAACTTCTATGACTTGTATATTATATTTAGGAAGTATCTCTTTCATATATTGATTGTATTCATTGGTTAAATTGGAAAAAGGTTCTTCTCCTACATATCTGTATTTAATATTTAATGCTTTTGATATATACTCACAAAATAAAGTTAAATCTAAATAAGCATGAGCTTTTGTAATGTTTTTTTGTTCTTTTATAAAGTATGAAGGAAATGTGGCACTTGAAATAATATATTTTCCCGCCTCATGTATTAAAACATTTTTCAGATGTTTAGTTCCAAGTTTAACCATGTTAATTCTATCTTTAGTAGAAATTTCTGATTTATCTTCTGTTAATATAAATAAATGAACAACATCATTTTCCTTTGAAGCTTTTTCAATTAAATACTTATGACCCTTTGTAAATGGATTACAATTCATAACTATTGAAGCTACCTTTACTCCTTGTAGATAAGATTCTTTTTGTAAATTACGTATATAAGTTCTAATTCCTGTTGATTTATTTTCTAATAAAGAAACCAAATTAGGAATATTTATTAATTGGTGATAACCTAGACTTTCAAAAAGCTTTGAATTCTTTGGTTTTGTGTATATAAAAAGATGTGTTTCTCCATTTTCAAAAGCTTTTTCTGTTAATATTCTTAATATCTTTTCACTAATGCCTTTTTTTCTATAATCATTTCTAATAGCAAAACATTTTAATATATATCCATCTAAGGATCCAGTAGCTATAAGATCTTTATTATTAAATACACACACTGTAAAATTAATACTTTCTACAAATCGCAAATCTTCTTTCTTTAAAAATTCTTCAACTTGAAATTTATATTTCTTATTTATTTGTGGATTAAAGGAAAAGAAAGTTAACTCATCTTCAAAAGTATTTTCATAATTCCATTCTGACATTTCATATCTCCTTTTAACATTTGTTTATTTTTTAAACATTTGTTATCTACAATTTAATTTTACCACACTTCCTTTAAAGTACAATAGCTTTTCTATTTTTACGAAAATTATAACGTTTTCACAAGTTTTATTGTATGATTTTATTTGATTATATAAGGAGTTTTGTAAAATTTATCATTTTGATAAAAAATCTAATTTTTTATTATTAATATTAATTTGTGTATTTTTATCATTTGTGATATATTTTTCATATGTTAAAGAAAAGGAGTGGTTATTTTGAGTATTAACCAAGAGGTTTTCTTAGAAAAACTAAACAGTTTAATAATAAAATCCTTATTATATGAGGTAAGCTGTTACCCCTCCCCAGGATTAGTATCTCCAATTTCAAATGGAGCACATAAGGATATGGATTACTACACTTTTTTAGATAGCATCTCAGTAATTGGTCCTAAATTTAGAGAAATAGCAGAAATAAGTATGTCAGATATACAAGTAAGTGATTTATTAAATAAAATACGTCCAATTGGATTAAAAATAGAAGAAGCTATGTTTCATGTTACAAATAATATAAATACACATAAAGGTTTGATTTTCTTAATGGGTGTTGTTTGTGCAGCAACATCAAAAGCATTTTATGAAGGTAAACCTTTTAAAGAAATAAGAAATTTAATAAAAGAGATGACAAGTGGTTTAGTTTCTAAGGAATTAAACTTAAAAACTAATAAGAAAAATGAAACTTATGGTGAAAAGATATTTAGATTATATGGTATAACAGGAATAAGAGGAGAAGTTGAAAAAGGACTTCCAGCTGTGTTTGATTATAGCCTTCCTTTTTATATGGAGCATAAACATTTAAAAACAAATGAAAGACTATATTTAACCTTATTATGTATAATGGCTAATTGTGAGGATTCTACACTTTTACATAGAAATGATATTTACGTTTTAGAAGAGGTTAAGAAAAGGTCTCAAGAAATACTTAATATGATACATTCTAAAGAACCTGAAATCATAGAAGAAAAAATATTTGAAATTGATAAGGAGTTTTCAGAAAGAGGCATAAGCCCTGGAGGCAGTGCAGATTTATTGGCAATAACTGTGTTTTTAGATGGAATAAAAAAATATTTTCCTTTATAATTAAATTAGAATTAACTTATAAATAATCTAAAACAGAGGTATGACAATATGAAATTTGAAGTAAATTTTGAAGATCAATATAATGAATTTTTAGCTAATATATCAAATATGTATTATAACGAAAATAAAACTCAGTCAGAAATTGCCAAAGAGTTTAATACCACTCGTTTTAAAGTAGCTAAATACTTACAAGAAGCTCGTGATAAAAATATAGTAAATATAGAAATAAATCATCCAGAAATAAGATTGTCCTCTCTTGAAAAAAAATTTAAAGAACAATTTGGTCTAAAAGAAGCTATAATCTTAAAGGTTAACAATAATGATGCATCAGAATATGCTCAAACTCTAGGTAAAACAGCAGCTGATTATATTCAAACAATACTTAATGATGATAGTATTGTAGGTCTTACCTGGGGAAAAACGCTATACCATGCAATAAAGAATATAAAGGCTTCAAAAAAACTACCAATAACAGTTGTTCAGCCTTTTGGTACATCTGGAAAGGGAAATATAAGTGTAGATACTCCAAGTTTAGTACATTTATTATCAGATAAGTATGATTCAAATTATAGACTTTTATATGCTCCACTTTACATAATGGATGACATGGTAAGAAAAAATTTATCAATGGAATTAGTTATAAATCAATCTTTATTAAAGGCTAAAGAAATGGATATTCTCTTAACTGGATTAGGAACTCCTGAAGCAATATATTCTACACTTTTATGGAAAGAATCATTCTTACAAGATGAATTTATAAAACATCAAGCTGTTGGAGCTATATATGGGCGTCTTTACGATAAAGAAGGAAATTTCTTAGACACAAGTTTAAACAACAAGGTTTTTGGAATTGATTCAGATACAATAAAAGCCCTAGAAAATAAGGTTTGTATAGTCACTGGTAAATTTAAATCTGTTGCTATTTTAGGAGCTTTAAGAGGAAAATTAATAAATACTTTAATTACTGATGAATTAACTGCAACAAAAGTACTACATCTAAGTAGTATTGAATAATAAAGCATATTTAATACTATGATAGTAACTTTTATAGTATTAAAATTTTAAAGAGGAAATAGTTTTGTTTTTCACACCAAACTATTTCCTCTTTAAAATTTTCCTTTTTTTATCAAATCTAATTTTTTATGAATCTGATACAAGTATATTTTCCTTTTCACTATCAATTCTAAATCTACATATTCCATGTCTCATTAAAGTAATTTCTTCAAGACTAAAACCATCACTATACAATGAGGAATAATATTTCAATACTAAAAAATCTTTTTCTGGATTCTCTATAAAGTTTTTAAACTTAAAAAGCATATGATCTTCTAAATAAAAATCCTCTTCTTCTCCATCCATAAAAAATATATTAACATTTGTTACAGATTTAATATCATTATCTAAGTTATTTTCTTTTAAATAGGAATCAATAGAAGTATAACCTTTTCTTTCTTTATTTTTACTAAATAACCCCATTACCTCTTACCCCCGTATAATGTTTACATAGAAATATTATAACATTTAATATTACTCTTTTTAAATATAAAAAAGAGTATCCACTCTTGGATACTCTTTAAATTACTATATAATTAAAGTTCTTCTAACTGTTCTTTTATAAAGTCTACTAAGGATTTTGCTTTTATTTTTCTATAATTTTCTTTATCTTCTATAACAAAATAAAAGATATCTCCTTCTAGTTTCATAAGTTCAAAATCAGTGTCCTCATAAACTTTTTTAACCTTCATTAATTCTTTTAATTCTTTATTCCAATTCTCTCTACCTTGAATTTTATATCCTCTATCTAAATGCTCATAACCAAAATCTTCTTTAATAGTCCAATTTAACTTACATAAATTAAAGTCTGTATCCAGCCAAAATCTGTACTCTTTACCCTGTATTTTAAGATAATTGTTACAAACCTCAATTCTTATTTTTCCTACTTCTTCATTTTCTAATCTGTAATCAACAAAATTTTCTTTAATATCTTTTACAAATCCTAATTCTTCAGTTAAAAATTCATCAATCTTTCTATTTTCATTTGCAATTACTTTGTTTTGTGCATTATAAAACTTTTCTTTAATAGATAGTAACTCTCTAACTGTTCTATCTATTTCCTTTTTACATTCTTCTACTTCCATCTCTCTTATATTATTTTGCTTTAATTTGTTTAAATCCATTACTCAACACCTCTTTTAAATTTAGTATTTTGATGATTTCTATTGCATTAATCCTTTAAATTCATCAATTACCATATCTCGCCGTCTTGAATAATCTAAGCCTATACTTTTTAAATTTTGCATAGAGCTTTCTTATTAATAATACTCAATAAATAATACTTAAGAAATTTAGTTTTAAATTAGCACTTTTTTAAAGTTTTAATTTAGCCTTAACTTTCAAGTCTTTTTATAAAAAATTAAACTTTTACCATTTGTTGTTATTGACCGAAATTTTTTATCCATAAATAATCCCTCCCATAATACTTTATAATTTAATATTAACAAATTATGTATATTATGTAAACTGTTTTTATGGAAATAAATTGGTTTTTAAATATTTCTTGTAATTAAAATAATATATTTTCTTTATTTAAAGTTAATAACACTGAAACTTTTGTTATAAAGTAGTATTAAAAATTTTTCCTAGTTAAAAGTTCTTTATATCCTAATTTATTTAAAATTTTTGCAAAATTAGATAAATCTTTTTTAAATGCTATTATAATTGGTTTCTTTTTACCTTTTAAATATATCTTAACAATATTATTTTTGTAATCTAAATTAAAATAATCTATATCATACTTTTTTATTAATTTAAAATTTATATAAATATAATCGTTATTTATAGAGATAGATAAATTAAAAGCATATATTAAAAAATATAAAGCTGCTATATTAAAAAAATTAATTTTGTTTGTATAAAAAAATAATATTAATTGTAAAGTTGCAACTACTGTTAATTGTATAATTACAGATAAAAATTTAAATAATGTAAGCTTTTGTATATCTTTTTTTGTGCTTGGATTAATATAATAGGATTCATTAGAAAATAATCTTTTATAAATAAACCAATTCTTTATAAAAATACATGAAAAAGATATAAAAAGCACAAAGTTAAATAAGTTAATAGCGTTTGTTTTCATTTAATTCTCCACGTTATATTAAAATCTCAATTTAATATTAACAAGTTATGTATATTATGTAAAGTTTATAATGATATACATGTTTTTAACAATGCATATTGTTTATTATTTTGTTTATTTGCTAAAACTTTAACATCATAAAATATAGCTACAATATGTGTTATATATAGTTCAATACTATTGTACTTATATGAAAGCTTAATTATGATTTCCGAAGTGTCTAGTTTTATTACAATGAATTTATTTTTAGGCATAAGAAAAGAGCATACCCTTAGATAGACTCTCTATTATTTATAATTAAAATCTAAATGCTTCTATATCAAATAAATCATCCAAATCTTCAACACTTAGATCCTCTATTCCATTAGATTTTTTTATTTCATTTATCAGAATATTTTTCATCATATGCTTTATTTACGCTAATAACAACGCTTCTCTATTCTATTTAAAGTTGATTTTATAATACTTTCACTATGACATTTTTTACATTGACTTTGAAGCTGTTTGTTTTTTCTAGCCAAATTGAATTATTCTATAGATTTAGTTTCACCACATTTGTTGCATTTTTTAAACTTGCCCCTATTTACTTCTTCTTTCGTTCTTTGAACTCCTAACACCTCAGCTAAAGCTCTTTTTTCAAACTCTATACGTCTTCTTATTTTATCACATGATTTGCAATAACTAGTTATCCCATATTTAGAAGCTTTGCTATTATGAAATTTATCTTTTTCTAAATACTCTCTGCATTTAGGGCAATAATATAAGTCACCTTTCTTTTTTTCAATCCAAAGTGATTTTTAATTTAATTCTTTCATTTTTGCAGTAATCTCATATTTGTTGAAAAAAGACCTTAGAATTAATCTAAGTTCTAAAAATTTACTTACCGTACTTTAATAAAAATTCAATCCATTCTAAAGTTATTTCCATATCCCCTAATTCAATAAAGCCCATCCTTTAGAATATATTGTAATATTAATCCCTAAAATTCTAAAGGAGATATATCATGAAAAAATTATTAGTTGCTCTATTAACAGGATTATCATTAATAGGCTTAGTTGGATGTGGAGAAGCTCCCATAACACCAGAATCAATAAATACTAAACTAGACCAATGTATAGAAATATCAAACAAAGATGTGGAAATACAAAAACAATATGACTGGGCAAAAGAAAATAATAGACAATTCGAAGGTGTAAATGAATTTACAGATGATGAATTAAATACAGTAGAATATCAAAAATTCTTAAACTTATCAAAAGCAGAAATATCAGTAATGGATAATGATGAACTTAAGAAAACTAATGCAATAGTAGATGCAGTATTAATGATGGCAACTGATGATTGCAAAGAGCAATTAATAATACCTTATTCAGTATCTACAAGAGATACGATGATAAAAGCTTATACTGAACCCAATATTATAATAAATGAAATGCATAGAATAGTTAATGAATTAGAAACTTATAAGATGAATGTAAATGAATTTATAGAAGTTGGAGTTCCTGACAACTGGGAAATGATAGGAGTCATGCTACCAGAATCAGACCAATCATTTAAAGAAATTGTAGACACAATAGAAGAATATAATAAAATTTATATATTTGATGATGAATATTTACAAATTATGAAAGAACTTCAAACATCATTTCATAACTTTGCAGAGCAATATCCAAAAGAAGCTTATCCAAGAACAGAAGATAGTTTAACATTACAACAAGCTAGAAAAAGCTTTAATCAAGCATATGACAAATTAATGATGTTTGATATAAGACAAGCAGAAGGAGTAGTAGCTCCATAAAACTGGATTTTTGGAATACACAACTATTATTTTTTAAAATAAAAGAACTGCAACCTTTTTCTAGAATTACTAACTGTATAAGTATTATTTACTAAAATAAAAAGCACTTCTTATTAATTAGCTAAAAACTAACTAATAAGAAGTGCTTTAATACACTTAATAAATTTCCTCATTTATTTGGTTTTAATTAATATTATTTATTGGTCTCAAATCAAGTTTATTGGCTTTTTTGTTATAGTATAATTATATAAATTACCTCATATCTAATTTATACCAAACGTATTTTAGCCTATACTTCCTCTTACTTTACCCATTCTTACTATCCACTCATTTAGGATTTTAAGTTCTTCTGTGCTGTTACGCATTACATTTTCCTCAAGTCCCATTAAGTGCATAATTATAGGTTTTGTAGTTTTAAGTAAAGTATGGTAGAATTCATTTTCGTTTAAGAAATCATAATCCAATCCAAGGTTAAGAATTTCATTTACATATTTCATGTCTTCTTTATATTCTTGTCTAGCCTCTTCATCTATTATCTTCTTAGAAACTCCTCCATTTGCAAATCTAGCAGCAAATGCTAAGTCTTTTCTTAAGATTGGGTATATTTCTAAAAGTTTATCTATACCTTCTTGGCCATACTTAGTTTTTATTTCATTTAATGCTCTACCCATTCCCATAAGTTCAGGTGGCATTCCTAATGTGTACATAGCTCCAGTAAATGATATAGCTCTTGGAACTGCATATTCTTTTGAGTTATCTATGCTAAGAATTTCTTGTTTTAATACTTCATCCTTAACTAAATCTGCTACGTTGTCTAAGTTTGCTACTTCTCTATTATATTCTAATCCAGTTTTAGCTTTTGTTAATCTATCTCTATTCTTAGGAATAAAGTCAGATACAAATGAAACTGTATCTATTACCTTTAAGAATGTTTGAAGATAATGTTTTGAACAGATTCCTATGAATTCTTTCATTAAATCTTTATCTTCTTCACTGAAATTTCTAGGTTTTGATTCTGCAATTTTTGCTTTTAATTCATTAACTGCATGTTTAGTTGCTTCTTCACCATGATCATATCTTAAAGCAGATTGGAATGTGAAAGTTTTAATTCCACTATATGTAGCAAGGATTTCATCTATGTTTTCTTCTGAGAAATGGCCTCTAAATGGAAGTGATCCACAACCTAAGATTGGGCTTATAGTTACACCATGTTTTTCTCCCCATTTATAAGCTCCATCAACCGCCATAAGAACTGATAAAACTCCTGAAATTAATCCATATGACATAGCTGTATCAGATCTTGCTATCATTATTCTAAGATCTTTTAAAACATGTCCTTTACTCTTTTCTATTTCGTAATGTTCATCTAATATTCTATCTATATTTGCTAGTGCAGGTACATCCTCAACTAGAGGTATTATTCTAACACTATTTAAATCTAATTTAGTTTTGTAGTTTTTATTCCCCATATCAACTACTGAGTTAACTCTATCTTGAAACTCTGAAATTTCTTTACCAGTTTCAATCATAGGAACAACAACCTCTGAGATTGCTGGAATTCCAGTTAATTCTTTTGATTGAACATTTGTTTCAATTATAGACATTATACTCATAAGTTGTCTAAATACTGATTCTTTATTTGCATTAGGTATTCTAGGAGTTACCCTAACGTCTTTTCCTGGAATTATACCATTTGAAATTAATCCTAATGCTATTTGTGATGTTTGATGGTAAGGTGTTAACTTTCCTTCAAAATCTATCATAACTTCTTCTATTCCTAAACCACCTTTATCTTGTGGTGTTAATCCTTTTATCGCTTCTGCTGGTTCTTGTTGTATTGAAATATAAGTTTCTACATTATCCGGATGTTGAGTCATCATGGAACAAGGTATCTTCATAATAAGTCCCCCTTTTCGTTTTAAAAAAATGAAATTTATAAGTTAATTATATTGCAATAATTTATTAAAATCAAGTGTTTTTAAAATAAAAATGCAATTTTTTTAAAAAACCACTTGCATTTCAAAGTTGCAAGAAAAGTTTCACTGATAAATTCAACAGAAAAATATTTTTGCTTTAACGAACTTTATTTTAATAAGTAGTAAATATAATTCGTAATAAAGAATAATTTCACTATTTCAAACTATATTATCCCCAAATAAGTTATATTAATTTATTAAAAGCTAGATTTTTATAAGCAAATATTGCCTAGGAAACCTTTTTTAAATTTAAAAAAGATATTACTAGATAAGCTAAAATAAAAATACACCCTAATTAAATAAGAAAGATTACTTGCAAATTTATAAAAATTAAGTGGGATGTATCAAAAATCATCTTGATACATCCCACTTTTAAATTATTCTACTATTTCACCAATTAATGAGAATGGTTGTGCTCTAACTATTTTTAAGTTAACTAATTCACCTACTAGTTTTTCATCACCAGCAAAGTTAACTAATTTACCATTTCTAGTTCTTCCAGTTAATTTAGTTTCATCATTCTTACTTGGTCCTTCAACAAGAACTTCAACTACCTTACCTTCATATTCTTTATTTTTTATTACAACCTTTTTGTTTATAGCTTCAACTAATCTATTAAATCTATCATGCTTTATATCATCTGGAATTTGATTTTCCATTTTGTCAGCAGGAGTATGATTTCTTCTTGAATAGATAAATGTAAATGCTGAATCATATCCAACTTCTTCACAAAGACTTAATGTATCTAAGAAGTCCTCTTCAGTTTCTCCTGGGAATCCAATGATTATATCAGTTGTTAAAGTAACATCTGGTATTTCTGATTTTATTTTCTTAACTAAATCTAAGTAGTACTCTCTGTCATAATGTCTATTCATCTCTTTTAATATTCTTGATGATCCACTTTGAACTGGTAAGTGAACTTGTTCACAAAGCTTATCACATTCTTTTATAGCCATGATAACATCATCACTTAAATCCTTAGGATGAGAAGTCATAAATCTAACTCTCTCTAAACCCTTAACTTCATTAACTTTTCTTAAAAGACCAGCAAAATCTATATCTTCTTCTAATCCTTTTCCATATGAGTTTACGTTTTGTCCTAATAAAGTTATTTCTTTATATCCTTGAGATACTAATTCTTCTATTTCTTTTATGATATCCTCAGATTTTCTACTTCTTTCTCTTCCTCTAACGTAAGGAACTATACAGTATGTACAGAAGTTGTTACATCCATACATGATAGTAACGAATGCTTTAACATCACTCTTTCTATCTATAGGTAATCCTTCAACGATTCCTTCTTCTTTGTTTAATATTTCCTTAACTTGAACACCTTCTTGAAGTACTCTATGTAGGTATTCAGGGAATTTATGGGCATTATGTGTTCCAAATATTATGTCAACATAAGGGAAAGTTTTTAAGACTTTGTCTGCCATACCTACTTGTTGCATCATACATCCACAAATCGCTATTACTAAGTTAGGATTTTTCTTTTTTAATTGCTTAAGTTGTCCAAGATTACCAAAAACCTTATTTTCAGCATTTTCTCTTACACAACATGTATTAAAGATTATAATAGAAGCCTCTTCTTTATTTTCAGTTCTTTCATATCCTTGAGATTTTAACATCCCTGATAATTTTTCTGAATCTTCTTCATTCATTTGGCATCCGTATGTAGAAATACAGAAGAGTTTTTTATCCATGTTATTTTCTAATGTCATGTCATTTCCTCCAATTTAAATTGTTATCTGTTGTATTATAGCATAAAATTTATTTTTATTAAAAGATAGATTTTTTAAATCTTATTATATAAATCAAAAATATTGAATTGCTTCTAATAACAAACTGAATTTAAAATAAAAAAAGTCTTATTTCTAAGACTTTTTTGTTATGTAAAATTTATTCATTAAATTGAATAAGTTACTAATTCGTTTTCTTTAACATTTTCTAAAGAAAATTCTTTTGTATCTATATCGTTAAACACACGTAAATATAACTTACCTAAGCTTTGATCATATGCACACATATAACTTGAAAAATCTGATTCTTTTTTATCTTCATAAAAACGTTCAACATCCTTTGGAACCCAAACAGAATTTAAAATGCTAAATAAACGTGCTGGAGCTTCTTCGTCAGTAATGTCCCCTATAAGATTTCTTAAATATGCTACACGTACAAACCTTGATGGTGAAGTGTAATCTCCAGGTAAGCCAAGTAAGCCTGTACCATTTGAAATTGGTGTAATAACTGTTTTGCTATTTAAATGATTTTGTTGCTTATTAAACCCTTGAACTTGAAGATAATTTGCTAAATTAGTCATATGCCAATCAAATGTTGGATCATTAGCCATTACCCCTACAGTATTATCAAAAACACGGAAATGTCCATGGTTTGTTGGTTCTAATACAACTGATTCTCCCATTTTATCTGTGAAAGTATAATGTGCAGTAATAGGATTACCTTTTCCAAGCTCTCCTAATGAAGGAATATCATCAGATGTTACTACAACTTTTGATATGTTATTTTTTATATCACTAACACTTTCAAAGTTGCTTAAAATCCAAGTAACTATTTCTCCACTATTAATGGCTATAAGTCCTTGCTTTTCTATATTTTCTTTCTTATCCCATGTACATGCCTTTAAAAATAAAAGACCTCCAGCAAGCCCCTTTTCATTAACTCCATCAAAAAACAGAGTAGATCCACATAAATTTATACCTAAAAAGGCGTATTTAGTTTTCCAAGGTTTACTTTGAGTTTCTAAAGTAAAGTTTCTAGGAACGATTGTTATTTTAGAACCAACCTCAAATGGATTAAATGATGTATCTAAAGTTCTTCCCCAATAAAGATTATTGTTAACACTAGAAATATGTATGTGAGTGCACACCTAAATCATCTCCTCAAAAATTTTTTAAATTATGTTTTTAGAGTATACCTACAAACATTTATTGTCAATTTGAGCTTAATGCATATATGTATGCTAAAAAGGAGATTTACTTTGATTTTTTTATTATATATACATTAATAAATAAAATTTTTTATTAAACATATAGTATTTTTTTATTTTTATCAATTTAAAGTAACTTAAATAAATACTTATAATTTTATTGCTTAGTAGCTATATAACTTAAAATATGTTTATCTAATAAGCCCTTTTTTCATATAATTAATACCTTCTTATTATTAGCTGTTTTTAAATTTTTTATAAACTTTATGATATAATTAAAACAAAGGAGGGAAACTATTATGTATTTTCAAGAATTATACGATTCAAGCAATATGAGCATTTTAATTGCATTTATATTCTACTTAATAAGAATCTACCCAAGTTATGTTATGGCTAAGAAAGCTAACTTAAAACATTCATGGATGATGTTCTTTCCTGTACTTGGAGAATTTCAGATGTTACATTTAGCAGGATTATCATACTTATATTTTATAATTTATTTAATACCAGTTGCTAGAGTTATACTTTTTGTAATTGTATTTTATAGAATACTTAGAAATTTTGGATTTGGACTATTTATGACTATATTAGGAATCATATTTTCTTTTATAGCATTCTTAACATTCTGGTATATTGTCCTAACTGATAGAGAATTTATAGGAGATATTCCACGTGAGTATCAAGAATTTTAAAAAGGCTCTGTTTTAAGTTTATATTTATTTTCATAAATTACTTAAAACAAAATAAGCAAAAAAACTAGAGTAGAAATTTATCTTCTCTAGTTTTTTTATATTCCCTATTTTTATATCTGTATACTTGAAATATGAAAATATATGAAATATAATGAAAATATAGGAATTGAGAGGTGTATGAATATGAATAACTTTGAAAAACTTTATACTATTGAAGACATAGCAAAGATGACTAGACTTACTTCACGTACCATTAGAAACTATCTTAAAGATGGAATATTAGAAGGCAAGAAAATTGGTGGGCAATGGAGATTTACTATGAAGGATATTGAAAACTTTTTTGATAACAGTAAATCTAAAGAAGAGGTAAGAGCTACCCAAAATAATGAAGTACTTGATTTTTTAGAAGGGAAAAATGTAGATTCACAAAAAGAAGTACAGATCTGTACTATAATAGACCTTCATTGTAAAAATATATTAGAAGGAAAAGAATTATCTAAAAAATTAATTACAATAATAAATGAAGATGAAGAGGCTGTTAAAAATGGTGCTAAATTTTCTTATGAATATATAAAAGAATCTTCTAAAGCACGTTTTACTCTATTTGGAGATCCTGAATTCATAATAAAAACATTAAAAACCCTTGAAAAATAAACATTCTCCTTAAGTATATTATATAGTAATATACTTAAGGAGTTATTAAACTTCTATATATTCATCTCTTATATACTTTTGATTTAAGTAATATAATTCCATAATATTTTTATATAGATGATATGATGCCTGTATAGGATATAATAATAAAATAAGATAATAACCGTAAATTGATTTTATTGTTATTTTAAATGAATATGCAACTATAAAAATAAGAAGTAATGCTAATAATAAAAAAACAAATGCCTTAATTAAATGTTTTAATATATACTTATCATTAAGCTTTAAATTCCCTCTATAGACTACTGATAGATATGAGGAGTTTACTAAAATAAAGTATAAAAATTCATCTAAATATTTATGGAATATTAAACCTAAAAATAAAGCTAAAAAATTCAAAAATAAAGCTATTAGAAAATATCTTTTAAAATACTTACTATAAAATTTATTTTTTAAAAATATGTTTATTGGTATACATATAATAGAGAATATAAATACATCTAAAATCATAATAGATTCCCATTATAAAACTTTCTAAAATAATAATTCATACATAATCCTCCATCTTTTATTTAAATAATTTTATCATTTTATATACAAATTGTAAAATTATGTTGAAATAAAAAATAACCTTTGGAATACCAAAGGTTATTTTATTATATCAAATATATATTTTTTGAAATCTTCAAAAGACATCTTTTCTATTGAAGCTCCCTTATTGACTTTTCCAGTAGCAAAATCATATGATGCTGATCCATAGTTAAAAGCTGGGCTACCAACTATAAAGTTACTTCCTGGAGTTCTGTATGTAACCTTACATCTTAAGATATCTTCACAAAAGTTTAAAACTTCTAAATAATCTTCTAAATGTTTTTCAGAAATCATCTTAACTATAAATGAGAATAATTGATATCCTCCTAATAATTGTTGCATTCTTCCACCATGCATATTAAAGATTTTATCTGTACTGTAGAAATACTTCATATCCTTATAAGTTAATGTTTTAAATTCACTATTTATCTCTAAATCTTTTAAATCAATTCCTTTTAAATCCTCTTCAATACTTTCCCACTTAATTGATTTTGGTGTAGCGTTATTATGCACTGTTTGAGTAAATTTCTCTATTGCATTATCCATATATTTATTAACTGTAACTACTTCATCATTTATGTAGACAGTAAATTCTCCATTTTCATATACTAAGCTAATTTTATTTTCCATAAAAAAGCACTCCATTCTTTAATTAATAATAATTATTATATAATAATAAGCTAAATTTGTCCATATTAAAATATTTGCTAACTCCTAAATAAGATTTTCTAAAGTTGTTAATACTAGTAAAGAGGAGGTGAATACCATGTATGATTTAAAAGAACTAGAAGAAAATCAATCAAATCAAGAAGGAACTAACATAGAAATAAGCGATCGTGCTTATTATAGTAACCATTTAACAGATAGTGTATTCAAAACTAAGATATCCTATGTACCAACGGATTCTCTTTTATAAACTCAATAATAAAACTTACAAATCCTTTAAGAAAAAGTTCTAAATTTTCTCAGAATAGATTTGTAAGTTTTATTAAAGATTTATTTTTATACATATAATTTATCCTAACAATTCATATATACTTATTTCAGAAGCTTCTTCAAAGCCAGTCTTTTTATATAAATTTATAGCATTTATGTTATCAGACTTAACCTTTATATATACTTCCTTTAATCCTTTTATCTTAGCCTGATTTAATATGTGTATAAGTAAAGCTTCACCATATCCTTTACCTCTAAACTCCTCTATTATTCCAAAGTTAGCAATAGTGTATTTATCCTTTAAAAGTAATATTTGACCATATCCAATTATTGTATCATCTTTTAATTCAAAAAATGCTAAATCCTCTAAAAAAGCTTTTCTATTACATTCATAAACAATATCTTTTGTTTTTAGTGGAATTCTGTTTTCTTCATAAAAGATCTCATTTTGTACCTTACAACGAATACTTTCATCTCTTCCCTTTACAAAATGGGTGAAAGTGAAATTTTCATTATTCTTTTTATTAAAATTAGAAATATCTATCTTTAACATTATATTAGAAGCCCTCTTTTCAAACCCATAAATTTTTAAATCAATTCCCTCATCTTCTTTTGCAGTTTCATATATATATTTACTTATATTAAACTCTGAAAAAACACCACTTTCTTCAGGAATACTTCTCATGCTACCTATCTTAGTAATTTTTTTTATATATGCATCAAAGTTTGCTACATAATCTATTTCCCAAAGCATATAAACCTCATTTTTATAAGTTACTTTGACAAAATAATTAGTACATAGCCTTTTTAGTGATAAATTTAAAATTCTTGCATATTTAAAATAATCCCACAAATTAAATCTAACTATATTCATACTACTACTCCTAAAACTTCGTCATATATTTATAGTATAAAACAATTCCCAGTTTAATACCAGTAGTACAAAATAATTATGAATTAAATTGCAGGATTACATTTAAAAATTATAATTCTTTAATCTTAGAAATCACTTCATTTATTATCCAATCTGGAGTTGAAGCCCCAGCAGTAATTCCTATAGTTTTAACACTTTCATCTTCTAATAGGCTTTCATCTAATTCTTTAACATTTTCTATATGATAGCTCTTAGGACATTCCTTTTTGCATATTTCATATAATTTTGTTGTATTAGAACTATTCTTTCCACCTATAACAAAAACTAAATCAGCCTCTTTTGAAAGCTCTTGTACACTTTTTTGTCTAACATCAGTAGCTGAACAAATAGTGTTAAAAGCAACTATTTCTTTACTTGCTCTTACTATTTCATTTAAAACCTTGTTCCAAGTTTCTTTTTTCTCAGTAGTTTGTGAAACTACACAAACCTTTGCTGGAATATTTTCAAGTTCTGTTTTTCCATTTGTTATTATGGCAGAATCATTACACCAGCCATTAATTCCAATAACTTCTGGGTGATTTTCATCCCCAACAATTATTATCTTATATCCTTGTTCATAACATTTTTTAACTTTTAGTTGAATGTTAGTTACATATGGACAAGTTGCATTTTTAACAATTAAACCCTTGTCTGTTAAATCTTTTATTACACTTTCTTTAACCCCGTGGGATCTTATAAGTACAACATCCCCCTTCTTTAAAGAATCAGCATCTGAAAGTTCAATTGCAAATATATCATTATCCTCTAAATAATTAACAACATCATTGTTATGAATAAGTGGTCCTAAAGTATATATTTTCTTTCCAAATTCTTTTTGATATTTTATAGCTTCATCAACTGCTCTTTTTACTCCAAAGCAAAAGCCAGCATTCTTAGCTAAAATTACGTTTCTTTCCATATTATTTCTCCATGTAGCTAGATATTTTTTCAACTACTCCCATTATACCTATGCCAGTAGTATCAATTTCAATAGCATCCTCAGCTTTTCTTAGAGGATCTACTTCTCTATTAGAATCTAGGTAATCTCTTTTTATTATATCTTGTAATATTTCATCATAATTAACTTCTACACCTTTTCCCATAAGCTCTTTATATCTTCTATCAGCTCTTTCTTCTGGGCTAGCAGTTAAGAAAAATTTGAAATTAGCATCTTTTAATACAACTGTTCCAATGTCTCTACCATCCATTATTACGCTATATTTTAAGGCCATTTTTCTCATAAGATTAACTAATCTTTCCCTTACTTCTCTTATTGAAGCATAAGCTGAAACATTTTTACTTATGTTAGGCATAGTTATTAATGAGTTTATATTTTCTCCATTTAATATAAGCTCATCATTTTCAAAATGCATATCCATTCCATCTATCATAACTAATAATTTATCAACTTCTTCAGCTGAAATATTATTTTCTAAGGCTTTTAAAGTAACAGCTCTATACATAGATCCTGTGTTTATATACATTAAATTAAATTTTTCTCCTATTATTTTAGCAATAGTACTTTTTCCAGCTCCTGCTGGTCCATCAATAGCAACTGTAATTAGTTTATTCATAATTCTTAAGTCCTTTCTCATAAAAACATTGTAAAATTTATACTCTCTTTAAGTTTACTATAAAGTTTCTACTAAACTAACTAAAATTTTTATTAACTTTATAGCAACTATAATTTTAAAATTAAATTGATTTTCCTGCTAAATATCCTGTTGATAAGGCTATTTGAACATTATATCCCCCTGTAAAGGCATCTACATCTATAACTTCCCCTGCAAAGTAAAGATTATCTACAATCTTTGATTGCATTGTTGAAGGGTCTATTTCTTTAGTTGAAACCCCTCCAGCAGTAACAATAGCTTCTGCTATATCTCTTAAGCCTTTTACTGTAAAAGTTAAATTCTTTAATAGATTTAATAATGTTCTTCTCTCTTCCTTTGTTATAGAGTTAACCTTTTTATTTTCATCTATTTTAGATAACTCTATGATAACAGGTATAAGTTTCTTTGGAAGAAGTTCATCTAAAGAATTTTTAAAATCCTTATTTAAATTCTTTTTAAAATCCTTTTGAATCCTTAAATCTAACTGTTTTTCCTCTAAGGCAGGCTTTAAATCTAGAGAAATTTCAAATTTCTCACCATCTTTTATGAATCTACTACCACTTAAAACAAGAGGTCCTGATATTCCAAAATGAGTAAATAGCATCTCTCCCTGCCCACTATAAACTACTTTAGAATTCTTTTTATTCTTTATTTTAAGCTCTATATTTCTAAGAGATAGGCCCTGTAATTCACGAACCCATGACTCTTCTATTTCTATAGGTACTAAGGATGGTTTTGGTTCTACTATAGTGTGACCCATCTTTTTAGCTAAATCAAATCCTATTCCAGTTGATCCAGTAAGAGGATATGACTTACCCCCAGTTGTTATTATAAAATAGTCACCTTTAACCTTTGAACCATTTTCTAAAATAACAGCTTCTATTTTATTGTTATTAAAAATAACATCTTTAACTTTACTATGTAATCTTAAGTCTACCAAAGCTTCATTTAATCCTCTTGATAATCCACTTATTATATCTGAAGATTTATCTGAATTTGGAAAAACTCTTGATCCTCTTTCTACCTTTAATTTAACTCCAGCATTTTCAAAAAAGTTCATTACATCAATATTAGTATAAGTATATAATGCACTATACAAGAAATGTGGATTCCCTGGTATAAAATCAAAAAATTCACTTATATCCTTTGCATTTGTTACATTACATCTACCTTTACCAGTAATAAATAGCTTTTTTCCTATTCTTTCATTACCTTCTAAAAGAATAACTTCATGATTTTCTGCTGCAGATATTGCTGCCATCATCCCTGCTGGACCGGCGCCTATAACTATTACTTTAGCCAATTTATCAGCTCCTTAATTTAATTGAATCAAACTAATAATAAACTTTATTAAATACATTTGTCAACAAATGCATTTCTTTAATATTCTATGTAATTTCGAAAAATGAAGCTATATAAAGATATAATTTATGAAACTTATAAATTATATAATAGAATAAAATTTATGCTCTATCTTAAAATAATTTATATGTTCTTTATACCTTTATACAGCTTTTTATTAAGGTTCTATATTATTTTTATTATATGAATAAACATTATAGTCTTTCCATATCTTTTCTAACTCACTAAATGTTGATGTTATCTTCTCTTTTTCTCTTATACCAACAGCTATGATTAATGCATTTATTACACTTAAAGGTGCAACTAATGAATCTACAAATGAAGCCATATTACTTTGAGCTATAAGTGTATGATCAGATTGAGATGCTAAAGGAGAAATTAAGCTATCTGTAATAGAAACTATTTTAGCATTTCTAGTTTTAGCAAATTCTAAAGCATCTATTGTTTTTAATGCATATCTTGGGAAACCTATACCTATAACTAAGTCACCTTCCCCTAAGTTAAGCATTTGTTCAAAAGTATCGCTTATTCCATTTGAAATTACTCTTACATTATCTAATATTAAATTTAAGTAAAATCCTAAAAATTCTGCAAGAGCAGTAGAACTTCTAAGTCCTATTATATATATTCTTTTAGCTTTGAATATTTCATTTACCACTTCATCAAAAGTTTTATGATTTATCTTTTCTAATGTTGCTCTTATATTTTCTATATCCGCTTTTAAAACGCCCTTTAAAGCATTTTCTTCACTTATAAAGTCATTAGATAACTCTAATCTTTGAACAGATGTTAACTTATTCTTTATTAATTCTTGAAGTGCTTTTTGTAACTTTGGATATCCTGAGAAACCAAGTTCTGTAGCAAATCTAACTACTGTAGATTCACTTACTCCAACATTATTTCCTAATTTAGCAGCAGTCATAAATGCAGCCTTATCATAATTCTTTAATATATATTCAGCTATAAGCTTTTGTCCTTTACTAAGCTTTGGAAACTTAACTTGAATTAATCTCATTAAATCTTGACTTTCCATTTTAAAAATCCTCTCTATACTTACTTAAATCTTATTTAAACTTCTTTTCAATAACAACTAAAGAAGGTGCACTCTTAGCTCTGTTTGTAAATTCCGTATGTAAAACACCATATTTATTTTTAGGTAATTTACTTGTAAACTGAAGTACGGCATCTTTCTCTATTTTACCTTCCTCATGTCCACTATAAAGGGCTATTATCATTAACCCATTATCACCTAATAAATCTAATCCTATTTCTATACTTTTTAAAGTACTATGTGCAACCGTAGTTACTTCCTTATTATTACCTGGAAGATATCCTAAGTTATAAACTATACAATCAACATTTTCTTCTTTTATGTAGGTTTCAAAGTTTTCATGTGAATCTAAAATAACTTCAACATTTTCTTTATTCTTTGATTTATATGAATTTACTGCCTCTTCTTGTATATCAAAGGCATATACCTTTTTAAATAATTCACTTAAAAAATCGCAATCATGACCATTTCCTAAGGTAGCATCTATTGCTATATTTTTATTTTCTATGAAAGAAGTTATTATATTATGATATATATTACTTACATCAGATACATATTTAAACATAATTACTATAGAGATTTTATATAATTCTCTTCTGAACTACTTAAATATCTCCATTCTCCTTTCTTTAAATTCTTTAAGGTCAAGCTTCCAATAGCTTCTCTTTTTAAAGAAACAACTTCATGATTAAAGGCAGCACACATTCTTCTTATCTGTCTATTTTTGCCTTCATGAATGATTATTTTAACTTTACAGCTATTTGTGTATTTTTCTAGTAATTCTATTTCACATTCTGCTGTTTTATAGTCTCCTATATCTACGCCTTTTCTAAATTTATTCATTTCTTCCTCTGTAAAAATTCCTTTTACTAAGGCAATATATTCTTTATTTAAATTAACTCTTGGATGTATTATCTTATTGTATACATCTCCATCATTAGTTAATAAAAGTAATCCTGAACTGTCATAGTCAAGACGTCCTATAGGATATATTCTTTCATTCACCTTTACTATATCTAATATGGTCTTTCTATTTTTTTCATCTTTATTTGTTGTAACATATCCTTCAGGCTTATTTAACATTATATATACTTTATTTTCCTCAGGACGTATTACTTTATTATTAACGCTAACAACATCTACTGATGGATCAACCTTAGTCCCAAGGGAGTCAACAACAATGTCATTAACCTTTACTTTTCCACTGCAAATTATTTCTTCACATTTTCTTCTTGATGCTACTCCACACCTTGCCATGTATTTTTGCAATCTTTCTTCCATTTTTCACACTCCATATGATAGTTTCTATTAATAATTTTAAATAACTATAGTGTAAAATGCAATATTTATTTCGAACAATTGCATTTTTTCTGAAAAAAACTTAAAAAATTATGTATAAATTAATAAATTTGATAGATTATAATTCATATTAAATAATAATTCCTTTCTATTGAAGAATTCCTAGTGTTTTGCTATACTTTAGTAAGAGGTGATAACATGGAAAAACTTTTATTTGGAATTTCAGGTTTACCAATAGGTGAAGAGGGCCAGAAATTCAATTACTCAACAGGAATTGAATACTTAAAAAAAATAGGACTAGAAGCTATGGAGCTTCCTTTTGTTAGATCCGTTAATGTTACAGCTAAAAACAGAGATAAAATAATAGAAGCTAAAGAAAAAAATGATTTTTATCTTTCAGCTCATGGTTCTTATTTTATAAATTTAAATGCTGAAGAAGAGGAAAAGAAAGAAAAATCTATTGAAAGAATACTTAAAGGTGCTGAAGCATTAAAAAGTGTTGGAGGTAGAAGCTTAGTATTCCATCCAGGATTTTATTTAAAAGCCTCAAAAGAAGAAGCTTTAAAGGAAATAAAGAAAAACTTAAAGAAACTACCTTATGAAGGTGTAGATTATAGATTAGAAACTACAGGTAAGGGAACTCAATTCGGAAACCTACAAGAATTAGTTGATATATGTAAAGAAGTGCCATCTTGCAAATTATGTATTGATTTTTCTCATATACATGCTAGAGGAATTGGTGCTTTAAAAGAATATAAAGATTTTGCAGAAATTTTAGAATATATAAAAGATAATTTAGGAAATGAAGCCTTAGAAGATTTACATATTCATATGTCTGGAATTCACTACACAGACAAAGGGGAAAGAAACCACTTACCTTTTTTAGAAAGTGATTTTAACTTTATTGAATGCTTAAGGGCACTTAAGGATTATAAAGTAAAGGGATGTATAATATGTGAAAGTCCTCTTTTAGAAAAAGATGCCTTATTACTAAAAGAAACTTATGAAAAATTATAAGATAGGAGAAAACCTCCTATCTTATACAACTAATCTATATTTTAAATTAGATATTAATTAAAACCAGTTTCCGCCACAGTTTCCAAAACCGCCACAGCCTAATAGAAGAAGCCAAAGTAAAGGAAATCCTCCACAAGCTCCAAATCCACAATTACCAAATCCTCCGCAATTGTTGAATCCACCACAGTTTCCACAGCCGCCACAATTATTTCCACATCCACAAGAATTTCTTCTACAAGAATTGCATGAGCAACAACATTTTCTTGACATAATATTCCACCTCACTTCTTTTGTATAGTATAGTATATTCAAGAAATCACAAATTGTTAATTACTTTTTGGAATAAATTGAGTTATACTTATAATATAAAATGTAAAATTGGAGGTGAAGTTTTTTTGGATAGAAGAACTCGTATGGTCGCACCAAGAAATATTATAAACGCAAAACAATTATATTCTTTTTATGTACTAAAAGAACTTTCAAAGGGACATGAGGTTTTTGGTAATAAAGTTTTAGAAGCTTTTAGAGATGAATTTTCTAGTGCTCCTCTTCCATTCCCAGTATCATCTAGTACAATTTATGATACACTTTATGACTTAGAGCAAAAAGGCTTAGTTACAAGTTATTGGATAGGGGATGACTTTATAAATAAAAGAACAAAAAAGATGTATAGAATAACAGATGAAGGCAAAGAGTATTATAAACTTCACGTTGCTGATTATGTAGATGCCTTAAGGAAAAACAAGTCAATAATAGATATACTAATAAAAATGCTTACAAACTAAATTTTAATCCTCTCTTTAAGTAAATATTAATTTAAAGAGGAATTAATTTTAATAAAAAACACATGAGTTTTTTAGCTCATGTGTTTTATTTTATATGATTATAGATTATTTTCTATATTTCTATATTTATTGTATCTTTCATTTAATAAGGTATCTAAATCTGTACCCTTCATTTCACCTAAGGCTTCTAAAATTGTCTTTTTAATGTTTTGAGCCATTTTACTTGGATTTTTATGTGCTCCTCCCCTAGGTTCTTTTATTATTTTATCTATTATATTAAAGCTTTTTAAATCCTGAGCAGTTATTTTCATTACACCAGCAGCTTCCTCAGCTCTAGAAGAATCTTTCCACAATATAGATGCAAAGCCCTCTGGAGATAATACAGAATAAACAGAGTGTTCTAGCATAAATACTTTATCTGCAACAGCTAAGGCTAAAGCTCCTCCACTTCCACCTTCTCCAATAACTATTGATATTACAGGAACCTTTAATCCCATAAGTTCAACTAAGTTTTGAGCTATAGCTTGCCCTTGTCCTCTCTCTTCTGCACCTATGCCACAAAAAGCTCCTGGAGTATCTACAAAGCAAATAACAGGCCTTTTAAATTTTTCTGCTTGTTTCATAAGTCTTAATGCTTTTCTATATCCTTCTGGGTGAGGCATACCAAAGTTTCTTTTTATATTTTCCTTTGTATTTTCACCCTTGCATATGCCTATAACAGTAAAACTTAGATTATTTAAAAGAGCTATTCCTCCTATTATTGCTTTATCATCTCCAAAGTTTCTATCCCCATGTAATTCTATAAATTCATCAAATATTTCATTTATATAAAATTTTGCATTAGGACGATTAGGATCTCTAGCTATTTTTACTTTATTCCATGCATCTGCTGTTCTTATTAGTTCTCTACTCATAATCCACCTCATGCATTCTTAAAAGAGAAGTTATTACTTGTTTTAAATCTTTTCTTTGTACTATCTTATCTATAAATCCTTTTTCCAATAAAAATTCTGCAGTTTGGAAATCATCAGGTAACTTTTCATTAATAGTTCCTTCTATTACTCTTCTACCTGCAAAACCAACTAAACATCCTGGCTCGCTTAATATGATATCGCCTTCCATGGCAAAGCTAGCAGTTACCCCACCAGTAGTAGGATTTGTTAATACTGTAATATATAATAAGTTCTCTCTACCATGTCTATAAATTGCCCCACTAACCTTTGCCATTTGCATAAGAGAATATATTCCCTCTTGCATTCTTGCTCCACCAGAGCAAGTAAATATTATTAAAGGAAGTCTATTTTTAGTTGCATATTCAATGGCTCTAGTAATCTTTTCACCAACAGCCGTTCCCATACTTCCCATCATAAAATTAGAATCCATTACACAAAGAACTACTTTTCTCTGAGCAATATAAGCTTCTCCTGTTACAACCCCTTCAATAACATGACTTTTCTTTTGATATCCTTTAATCTTCTCTTCATATCCATTAAAATCTAAGGGATTTCTTCCAACCATTTTTTTGTCAAACTCAACAAAAGTATTTTCATCTGTTAAATATTTAATTCTTTCATATGCTCCTAACTTAAAATGATGACCACAATTAGGACACACATTAAAATTTTCTCTTAAATCTTCAGTATATAAGATTTTTGCACACTTTTCACACTTGCTCCACATACCAGAGGGTATATTTGGTTTTTCATCTTCATTTAATTCAGTATCATTTAATTCAACTGAACTAACAGTTATATACTTTCTTTTATTTAATAAATTCTTAATCATACTTATTCACCAACTTTTCAGATAAAAATGAAGTATTATAAGTACCATTTTTAAAATCTTCATGATCCAATATTAAAAAGTGATAGTCTATGTTAGTTGTTATACCATCAATAGCAAATTCATCTAAAGCCCTTTTCATTTTAGAAATTGCCTCTTCTCTATCTTTACCATGAACTATTAGCTTACCAATCATTGAATCATAACAATGGGGTATCTTATATCCAGAATAAATTGCTGTATCTAAACGAACTCCAAATCCTCCTGGGAAATTAATTTCCTTTATTAAACCAGGGCATGGCATAAAGTTTTTGCTTGGATCTTCAGCATTTATTCTGCATTCTATGGAATGACCATTTATCTTTAAATCATCTTGAGTTATTTCTAACTCCTTACCAAATGCAACCTTTATTTGTTCCTTAACAAGATCAACACCTGTTATCATTTCAGTTATAGGATGTTCAACTTGTATTCTTGTGTTCATTTCCATAAAATAAAATTCACCATTTTTATCTAATAAAAATTCAATTGTTCCAACATTGCTATAGTTTACAGCTTTAGCTGCTTTAACTGCAATCTTACCTAGTTTATCCCTTTGTTCTTCACTTAAAATTGATGAAGGAGCTTCTTCTAAAACTTTTTGATTTTTTCTTTGAGCTGAACAATCTCGCTCAAAAAGGTGAAGGGCATTTCCATGCTTATCGCATAATAATTGTACTTCTATATGTTTAGGATTTTCAACAAATCTCTCAATGTAAATTTTATCATCACCAAAATTTGCTTGAGCCTCTGATTTAGCTGTGTTGTAATTTGAAATAAAATCTTCTTCTTTATAAACTATTCTTATTCCTTTTCCACCGCCACCTGAGGAAGCCTTTACTATTACAGGGAATCCTATTTTTTTAGCTATCTTTAAAGCAAACTCTGGACTTTCAATTTCACCTTCATATCCAGGTACAACAGGAACATCAGCCTTTTTCATTATTTCTCTTGCCATAGCTTTGTTTCCCATAAGTTCTATAGCTCTCCAATTAGGGCCAATAAACTCAATATTACACTGTTCACACATCTTAGCAAATCTTGGATTCTCAGATAAAAAACCAAATCCAGGATGAATAGCTTCAGCCCCAGTTAGAACACAAGCACTTAATATATTTTGAATATTTAAGTAACTTTCTTTAGAATTCCATGGACCTATACAAACTGCTTCATCAGCTAACTGCACATGTAGTGCATCTTTGTCTATTTCAGAATAAACAGCTACAGTAAGAATTCCTAATTCTCTACAAGCACGTATTATTCTAACAGCTATTTCACCTCTATTTGCTATTAATATCTTTTTAAACATAATTAAATCACCTAACCTATTGCAAACATAATTTCTCCAGAACAAGCGATTTTTCCATCTACAGTAGCCGTAGCTTTACCAAATCCAATGCTTCCTCTAAGTTTTATTATTTCAACTTCAAGTCTTAGAGTATCACCTGGTAAAACTTGTTTTTTAAATCTGACTTTATCTATTCCTGCAAAGAAAGGAGTTTTTCCTTTAAACTCTTCTTTATTTAATAGTGCTATAGCACCTGCCTGAGCTAAGGCCTCTACTATTAAAACCCCTGGCATTACTGGATAATCAGGAAAATGTCCTTGAAAAAAAGGTTCGTTTATTGTTACATTCTTATATGCTACAACTTTACTTTCAGTTATCTCTTCTACTTTATCAACAAGTAAAAAAGGATATCTATGAGGAAGTATTTCTTTAATCTCATTTATATTCATCATAATTATGCTCTCCTAACTTTAAATAAGGGTTGACCATATTCAACCATATTTCCATTTTGAACTAATATATCAACAATTTCTCCAGATACTTCACTTTCAATTTCATTCATAAGTTTCATGGCTTCAACTATACATAAAACATCTCCTGAAGAAATTTTGCTTCCTATAGAAACATAACTCTTTTCTCCAACTCCAGGTGATTCATAGAATGTACCTACCATAGGTGAAGTAACTAAGTATAAGTCTTCATCTTGAATTATATCTTCTTTAGGCTGTGATTTGACTTCCTCAACCTTTGAAATTGATTCATTTTTTTCTTCTGATATATCAGTTTTTTCTGTTTCTTCTAGATTTGAAGCTTTCTTTTCTTCTACTAAATTTCTAGTTAGAGATTTATCCATCTTTATATATGAATTATCTACTTTAACCTCAAAATAAGCAATATTAGAAGAATCGATTTTATCTATAAGCTCTTTAATCTCATTAAGATTCATAATTTCAACTCCTAATCCCACTTTTTAAATAATAATGATGCGTTATGACCACCAAATCCTAATGCATTATTGATTACATAATTTAATTCTGCTTCTCTACCTTCATTTACAACATAATCTAAATCACAATCTTCATCAGGAACTTTATATCCTATTGTTGGTGGAATAAATCCTTCTTCTAAAGCTTTAACACATATTACTGATTCTATAGCTCCAGCTGCTCCTAATAAATGACCAGTCATTGATTTTGTTGATGAAACTGGTATATCATAAGCTTTTTCACCAAAACATCCTTTAATAGCTAAAGTTTCGAATTTATCATTTAAAGGAGTACTTGTTCCATGTGCATTTATATATGAAATTTCATCCTTGTTTATTTTTCCTTCTTCTATAGCTGCTTCTATAGCTCTCTTAGCTCCATCACCTTCTGGATCAGGTGAAGTTATATGATATGCATCGCAAGTTGCACCATATCCTATAATTTCTCCATAGATTCTAGCACCTCTTTTTTGAGCGCTCTCTAAACTTTCTAATATTAATATTCCAGCGCCTTCTCCCATAACGAATCCAGATCTTTCTTTATCAAAAGGTATTGAAGCTCTTTTAGGATCATTATTAGTATTTAATGCTTTAAGATTAGTAAATCCTGCAATGGCAGCTCTAGTTATAGAAGCCTCTGATCCACCTGATATAACTATATCTGAATATCCATGTTTTATACTTCTATAAGCTGCCCCTATAGAGCTTACCCCTGTAGCGCAGGCAGTAACTAGTGATTCACATACTCCTTTTGCCCCATACTTAATAGCAATATTTCCAGCAACTAAGTTTATTATTCCTGATGGAATTGCAAAAGGTGAAACTCTATTTGGTCCTTTAGTTAATAAAACATCAAATTGTGCTTCTAAGGTACCATATCCACCTATTCCTGAACCAACTATAACACCTACTCTATTTGGATCTACATTTTCATCCTTTAAGTCTAATTTAGCATCCTTCATTGCCTCTTCTGTAGCTGCAAGAGCAAAATGAGTAAATCTATCTAAACGCTTAGCTTCCTTTTTATCTATAAAATCCTCTGCTTTAAAGTTTTTAACTTCTCCTGCAATTTTAACTTTATAATCACTAGCATCAAATAAAGTTATTTCATCAATTCCACAAACACCTTTTTTAGCATTGGTCCAAAACTCCTTTACATTGTTTCCAATTGGTGTAATTGCTCCCAATCCCGTTATAACAACTCTGTTTTCCATAATAATTACTCCTCCTACATTACCATTCCGCCATCTACATTTATGACTTGACCTGTTATATAATTTGCTGCATCTGATGCTAAGAATCCTACTAAGTTAGCAACGTCTTCAGGGTCTCCTAATCTTTTTAAAGGAATATTTTTAGAAGCTTCCTCTTTAACTTTTTCAGATAAAGAAGCTGTCATATCAGTATTTATAAATCCAGGTGCTACAGCATTTACAGTTATTCCTCTACTTCCTAATTCTTTAGCTAAAGATTTAGTTAATCCTATAACACCAGCCTTTGATGCTGCATAATTTACTTGACCAGCATTCCCAGCTATACCTACAACAGAAGTCATGTTTATAATTTTACCAAACCTTTGTTTCAACATTATGGCAGAAGCATGCTTTGCACAATTAAATGTACCTTTTAAGTTTACATCTATTACATTATCAAAGTCTTCTTCCTTCATTCTCATAATTAAAGTATCCTTTGTTATACCTGCATTATTTACAAGTATATCTATCTTTCCAAATACTTCCTTGCATTTATCCATAAGATTTTTAGAATCTTCAAAATTACTTATATCACATTTTACAGTAAGAACTTTTACCCCTTTTTCTTCTAAAATGGCTTTTAATTCTTCTGCCTCTTTATCAGAATTTCTATAATTTATAACAATATTAGCTCCTTGATCTGCTAATTTTAAAGCGATTGCTCTTCCAATTCCTCTTGTTCCACCAGTTACTATTGCTACTTTATCTTTTAACATAGGTTAAAGTACCTCCATCTCTCTTAATTTTGATAATGTTTTTTCTAAAGATTTTAAATCCTCTACATTAAGCACTGTAACATTTTTATTTATTTTTTTAACAAATCCACTTAAAGCTTTACCAGGACCTATTTCAATAAAAGTATCTACACCACTTTCAATCATTTTTTCTATATCATTTATAAATAAAACAGGCTTTTTAACTTGAGAAGTTAAAAGTTCTATTATATTATCATCTTCTAAATAGGCTTCTCCCTTAGCATTAGACATAACAATTCCATTTAATTTATTTATTGAAATTTTATTTAATTCATCTTCTAATTTCTCAGCTGCTGGCTGTAACATTGAACAGTGAAATGGAGCTGATACAGGTAATTTTATAGCTCTTCCACCAACTTCTTTTATAAATTCCATAGCTTTTTCTAAAGCTACTAATTCTCCAGAAATAACAATTTGGCCAGGTGAATTATAATTTGCACCCTCAACTATTCCATATGGAGAACTTTTTTCTATTATTTCATCAACTTGTTCTGGAGTCATTCTTAAAACTGCAACCATTCCACCAATACCTTCTGCCACAGCTTCTTGCATAAATTTACCTCTTTTTTTAACTAGTTTAACTCCATCTTCAAAATTAATGGCACCACTATGAATAAGTGCAGAATATTCTCCTAAGCTTAATCCACAACTTATATGAGATTTAACTCCTAATTTATCTAGTGCTGTAAGTATAGCCATGTTTGTAGTTATTATTGCAGGCTGAGTAAATTCAGTTTTATTTAATAATCCCTCAGGATCATTAAAACAAAGTTCTTCCATATCTATGCCTAAGGCTTCACTACTTCTTTTAAATACTTCTTTACTTTCTTCAAAGTTATCAAAGAATTCTTTGCCCATTCCTACATATTGGGCTCCTTGCCCTGCAAATAAAAATCCTAGTTTAGCCATTAAAATACCTCCCAAAATTTAACGGATTAAAAATAAATATATCTATAATTATATTCTCATTTAGTATTATTTTCTAGATTTTTGTTTTTTTAAGAATTATAACTTAATTAAAGCGGCTCCCCAAGTAAGTCCTCCACCAAAGCCAACCATTATTATGTTATCTCCTTTTTTCAAATTACCTTCATTAATTGATTCACAAAGGGCTATTGGAATGCTTGCCCCTGATGTATTCCCATAATTCTGTAAATTTGTTATGAACTTTTCTCTTGGTATTCCTAATCTTTTAACTACGTAATCTATAATTCTTAAATTTGCTTGATGAGGAATTATAGCATCTATATCTTCTATTTTTATGTTTTCTTTTTCTAAAATCTCTACTATACTTTCTTCCATTACTTTTGTTGCAAACTTAAATATCTCTCTTCCATTCATGTTTATGTAATTTTCAGAAACTTCTCTTCCATCTTTAAATGGACTATTTAGAGGTAACCCCTGAATAACAAGGGAATCTCCCTTAGAACCATCAGATTTTACATTTACACATTTTATTCCACAATCTTCTTCTGTACTTGTAAGAACAGTAGCTCCTGCTCCATCTCCGAAAAGAACACAACTTCCTCTATCTTCCCAGTTTAGTGCTTTTGATAAAGTTTCTGCACCTATTATTAAGGCATTCTTAGCCTCACCTGATCTTATTAAAGATCTGCCTAGTTTAAGTGCATATATAAATCCAGTGCATGCCGCATTTATATCAAAGGCCCATGCATTTTTAGCTCCTAACTTATCTTGCACAATACAAGCTGTAGATGGAGTGAAGTTATCTGGAGTTACAGTAGCTAATATTATTAAATCTATATCTTCAGCACTTAACCCTGCTTGATTTAAAGCTTTCTTACTAGCCTCTACTGCTAAATCAGAAGTGTTTTCATCTAATGAAATATATCTTCTTTCTATTCCGGTTCTAGTTCTAATCCACTCATCGCTAGTCTCTAAAAATTCTTGTAATCTTTCATTTTCTACTAAGTTTTTAGGTGTATATAAGCCAAAGCCTATCATTTTAGCATTTTTCATATTAACTCTCCTTTGATTTCATAAGTTCTAGTTTCTTTTGAAAGAACTTATCTAACTTATCTAGAGAACTTATTAAAACCTCCTCTTCACCAACACCTAGTTCCTCTAAAACATGATCTATCATTTCTTCATGAAATTTTTCATGTACTTTATAAGCTAGAGTTCCTTTCTCTGTAAGTTCTATCATAACAACTCTTCTATCTTCTTCTATTCTTCTTCTATTTACATATCCTTTTTTTATTAATTTGTTTATAGCAGTTGTTAAAGTACCTACTGTTATTTTTAAATCCAATGCCACCTCTGACATTGTTCTTGCTTTCTCTATCCCTATGGCCTCTATAGTATGCATTTCTGTTATAGATAAATCATTAAAGGGTGCACTTTTTAATGCAAACTCCTCTATCCTCAAAATATTATTGAATAATTTCACTAAAATATTATTTAATACTAATTCACTTTCCTTCATCCTAAAATCGCTCCCTTACTTCAAAATCATTAGATATAAAATTCAAATATTTTGAATATCAAACCAAATATTTTGATATTCAAAATATACTATACTAAATAAAAATTGTCAACTATTATAAATTTATCTTAAAATAAACCCCATAGATAATACTATGGGGTTTATTTATTTTAAACATCCTCTGGATTAAATGATATTAATAAACTTTCTCTCTTGCTTCCTAAATATCTATATTTTACATTTGCTTTATCAAACATAAATTTAGAGGCCTTAACAATGTCAGTATCCTTATATTTATCTGAAAGGTATATTACTTCAGTTATCCCAGCTTGAATTATTGCCTTTGCACATTCATTACAAGGGAACAAAGTAGCATATACTCTACAGTTTTTAACATTCTTACCTGTACTATTTAAAATAGCATTAAGTTCAGCATGACATGCATATGGATATTTTGTTTCTAAAAAATCCCCCTTATTTCCCCAAGGCAGATCATCATCTGAACATCCTTTAGGAAAACCATTGTATCCAATACCTACTATTTTATTATCATTATCAACTATACAAGCTCCAACTTGAGTGTTTGGATCTTTACTTCTTTTAGCACTAATTAATGCAACTCCCATAAAATATTCATCCCATGAAATATAATCTTCTCTTTTGCTAATCATATTAACCTCCTAAATAGAAACTTAACACTTATTTTAAAGTTTTTTTATTTTTTTTCAAGGGTTTTAAAAAATTTCATTGTTATTTTCTCTTAAATTTATTGCTTTTTTAGGACATTTAGATACACATATCCCACAAGATGTACATTTTTCATAATCAATTATTGCAAGGTTATTTTCAACCCTTATGGCTTTACTTGAACAATTCTTTTCACATAGCTTACATCCTATGCAACCTACGGAGCAATTTTGATTTACAATTTTTCCACTATCATTAGAATTACAACTAACAATTACCTTTTGATCTTCCTTTATTATATCTATAAGATTTTGTGGACATGCACTTACACAAGCTTTACATGCTACGCATTTTGAAGAATCAACTTTTGCTATGCCATCTATAATACTTATTGCTCCAAATTTACATGCATCTTTACAGCTTCCTAATCCAAAGCATCCAAAGCTACACCCTTCACTTTCATTATTTTTCAAAAATTCTTTAGCCTCTATGCAATTTTTATTTTCTGGAATATTTAATTGAACCTTTTTATTTTTACAATCCCCCATACATTTTACAAAAGCAACTTTCTTTTTAACAGGTTTAACCTTTGCTCCTAATATTTCACCAATCTGCTTAGCTACATTTTGGCCACCTACTCCGCATAGACTTATATCAGCTCCTTCATAAACTAAAGCATTAGCATAAGCATCACACCCTGGATAGCCACATCCTCCACAATTAGCTCCTGGCAAAATCTCTCTTATTTTAGTAACTCTCTCATCTACTTTAACTTCAAACTTTTTAGATGCAAATCCTAAAAGAATCCCAAATAAAAAACCTAATACACCTAAAACTAAAATAGAATAAAATATACTTGAAAAGTCCATTTAATCGCCTCCTTATCTATATAAGTCCTTGGAATCCTAAAAAGGCAATAGACATAAGTGCTGCTGTAAAAAGAGTTATTGGTAATCCTCTAAAATATGGATGTATTTCTTCATTGTCATCTATTTTTTCTCTTAAAAATGACATTAATACTATAGCAAGCATAAATCCTCCAGCAGCCCCTAAAGCATGTACTATTGATTGAATAAGATTATATCCTTCTTCCACATTAGTAACAGCCATTCCTAAAACAGCGCAGTTTGTAGTTATTAAGGGTAAAAATATACCTAAGGCTTTATATAAACTAGGACTATATTTTTTAACAACCATCTCCACAAATTGAACTAAGGAAGCTATAACAAGAACAAAAACTATTGTTTTTAAATAAGTTATATTAAATTTATCTAAAACAAGATTATAAACAAGCCAAGAAATTATACTAGCTAATACCATTACAAAGGTAACTGCAAGTCCCATTCCTACTGCAGCATCCTTCTTTTTTGAAACTCCTATAAATGAACATATTCCTAAAAATTGTGATAAAACAAAGTTATTAACAAGCATAGCTCCAATAAAAATCAGAAATAATTCCATAAACTTCACCTCTAATCCCTATATTTTATTAAGAATTTTTACCGCATCCAGAACAAGTGCTACAATTATGTTCTAAACATTTAGCCTTTGTCCCTTGCTTTTCAGCTTTCTTTATGTTTCTATAATTTAAGAAAGTCATTAATGCTCCTAAGGTTAAAAATGCACCTGGAGCTAATATCATAATAGTAGCTGGCTTAAATCCCTCTGGCATAATGCTCTTTCCTAAAAATGTTCCAGCACCTAATATTTCTCTAAAAGTTCCTATAGAAAATAACGCTATAGTAAATCCAATTCCCATTCCAATGGCATCAAAAATAGATGGTAGAATTTTGTTATTTGAAGCATAAGCCTCAGCTCTCCCTAATATAACGCAGTTAACCACTATAAGAGGTATAAAAATTCCTAAGGATTTATATAATGATTGAACATAAGCATTCATTAACATATCAACCACAGTAACAAAGGATGCAATTATAACTATATATGCAGGAATTCTTATTTTATTTGGTATAAACTTTCTTAAGGCTGAAATTATCATATTAGAAAAAATTAAAACCACTGTAGAAGCTATTCCCATGCCCACGGCATTTTCAACACTTGAAGTAACTGCTAGGGTTGGACACATAGCTAATACTTGAACAAATATAGGATTTTCAGTAACTATACCATTTTTTAATCTTTCAAATAAAACTTTCAAAAATATCCCTCCCTAATTTAACTAAGATTATTATTATAGAAATTAATCACATTAGTAATTCCTTTTATAATAGCCATTGAGCTCTTAGTTGCTCCGCTTATTGAATCAACATTAACCACTTCACCATAAACACTTAAATCAATTTCATTTGTGTTTTCTTTAACTGAAAGTTTATCTAGTGAAGATACTCCTATAAAAGAATTTAAAAAGTTTTCATCTTCTATTAAATCTCCTAGTCCAGCAGTTTCTTTATGATCTATTATTTGTACCCCTGTAATTATTCCACCTGTTGAAATTCCAAGGGCAAATTTAATCGGTTTCTCTTCATACATACCAATTTCACTAGCTTCTATAGCATAACCAATTTCTTTTTCTCCATTAGATACTATAGAAACCTTATCTATTCCCTCTTCTAATTCAATAGTTAATTCCTTTAAGTCTCCTTCTAGATTAATCTTTGATAAATTTAAGGTCTTTTCCTTTGATAGATCTTCACCTAAAACATTTTCTTTATAAAAACTAATTGCATCATTTATTCCACTTGAAACAGCATTTGATGATATAGTTGCTCCTGTTATTCCTTGAATTTCCCCCTGAGAACTTGGTGAGGTTTTAACTATTTTTATATTGTCTTCAATGGTTAACCCTTTAAACTTTTCAGAAAAAGAACTCTCTTCAACCTTAGCTCCTAAACCTGGAGTCTCTGCTTGGGATAATACTTTAACTCCACTAATTTCTCTATTCTTATCAATAGCTACTACCATATCTATTGGCCCATTAAATCCCTTTGGAGAAACTTTTATAATATATCCTTCATTTTCAGAACCATTTTTAGCTTGGAACACTTCTGATATAGTTGAATCTTCATTCTTTTCAAAAGCAAAATCTTCTAATTTATTTGCTTTAGGCAATATTTCTTTTAAATCATCTGCACTTAACTTTGCATTTTGAGCAATAACTTCTTTTGTAAATTCATTTGCAAAACCTAAGAATACTCCTGCAAAAGAGGTTATTAAACAAAGTATAATGCCTAATTTTAGATTTTCTTTCATGATATTTTCCCTCCCATAAATAAATAATTTAAAAATCTAAAATCCTTAGTACACTACTTTAAAATTACTAGTTAATTGTGATTTTAATAAATCAATATTTCATTAGCATTATTTTCTTTTTAGGCTATATTAAAAGGTAGTGTTTTAACTCTTAAAATATTACAAAAAATAAAAAAAACATAAGACTAGATTTGTTTAGCCTTATGTTTCTTAAAAATATAAATTTTCGCTTCTAATAAATATATCTTTTTTCTATGCTTGAATCTGATATTATAGGTGAAATATCAACTTTTAAAACTGAATCTTTAGAGCAGTTTTCCATAGAAATAATAGTTATATTCATATTTACTTTTCCTAATATTTTTACAGGTACATTGTTATTAAATATTACACTTCTCTCTTTAAATCTTCTATAAATCATTCTAAATATATCATAGAAAACATTATTTTTAATTTCTCTGCTTATGCCTAAGCCATGAACATTACCACATTCAATTATTCCTATTTCCATATCCTTATCTGCCTTAAAAAGACAACCATATCCTACAGTTTGTCCCTTTGAAACTTTATAGGTATTTACTGGTTTTGCATAGTATTCATAAGTCTTTTTAATTCCTTTATTAAAGCCTATATATCCATAAAGAACATTACCGGCTCTTGCCCCTGTAGTAAAATCACATGCTTTTCTTAATTGATCATTTACAATAGCACTTGACGCCATGCAGTGTATTATTCTTACTTTATCTTTATACTTTTCAACTGTAGATTTAAATAATTCTATTTGTTTTAAGGTATAATTAACATCCTTAGCATTATGTAAATGAGTATAGATACCATCTATTTCAAGGTTAGGAAATTCATTTTTAATTCTTTCTATAAATGAATCTAACTTGTTAGGCTTTATACCCATTCTGTTCATACCTGTATCTACATATATATGTACTCTTTTCTTTGTTTCCTTATCTAATTCATTTAATATTTCCTCATTATCTAAAGTTAATATTAAATTATCTCTTTCATCTTTAAAATCATCTTTTGTACATAAAGGTGATAAGATAAGTATATCCTTATTAATATTATCTAAGCATAAGCTCTCATCAATATTACCTACTGCTATTATGTCAACCTTATCTTCTATAAATTCAGCAATTTTTTTACTGCCTAATCCATAAGCATCTCCCTTTATAACTGCAATTAGCTTTTTATTTTGTATTAAATCTCTTATTACATTTATATTATTCTCTATATTTTTTAAATTTACATCGCACCAAAAATAATTACTCATTTTAAAATCCTCTTTCTACATTGAAATTACATTTTATATGATAACATTTTTTTATGAATATATAAATTACTAATTTATACCTAAATAAAAAAATCCCTTTACTCTTTAAAGCAAAGGGAAAAATTAATGCCTACGTAAGCCTTTTTAAAGACTCAAAAATAGTATATTCCTAATAATAATTATTTATTCTCTTTATTTTCTTTTAAAATATCAGCAATAGCTGCTATACTTCCTAAAGAAGAAACTGCTTCATTAGGTAAAATAAGCTTATTAGCTGGGTTAGCTGCCATTTCTTTTAATGCTTCAACTTGTTTTAAAGCAATTACTACTTCGTTAGTTCCAGATTCAATTATTGAAGTATTTATTCTTTCAATAGCTGCAGCTTCTGCCTTTGAAACCTCTTCAATAGCTCTAGCCTTACCTTCAGCTTCAAGTAATTGAGATTCTTTTAAACCTTCAGCATGTCTTATATTAGCTTCTTTTTCAGCCTCAGCTCTTAAAATTTTAGCTTGCTTTTCAGCTTCTGCTCTTGCTATTTCACTTTGTTTTAAACCTTCAGCTTGTAATATAGTAGCTCTCTTATCTCTTTCTGCCTTCATTTGTTTTTCCATGGCATCTTGAATTTCAGCTGGAGGAATTATATTTTTAATTTCTACAGAAAGTATCTTTATACCATAAGCATCTGTTATAGAATCTATTATTGTTAAAAGCTCTAAGTTTATTTTATCTCTACCTGATAAAACTTCATCTAAAGACATATTACCTACTATGTTTCTCATGTTTGTTATTGTTGAGTAAACTATACCTGATTTAAAATCTTCTATATTATAAACAGCATCTTTAGCGTTTAATACTTTATAGAATATAACATTATCAATTTCAATTTTTACGTTATCTTTTGTTATTACATATTGTGGAGGTATATCTAGAATTTGTTGCTTTGTTGAAATTTTCTTTCTTACAAAGTCAGCGAAAGGAATAACTAAATGCCAACCTGGCTCTAAAATTTTACTAAATTGTCCAAAACGTTCTAACACATAAACATATCCTGTATTTACAACCTTGATTGATGAAATTGCTGCAAATAACACTATTAATAATAAGATTATAATAATTACAGTAGCTACCATGAGTAACCCCTCCTAGTTTTTATTTTTTTATTAGAATTTTATTTCCTTCTATTCCTATGATCTCGACTTCTGTCCCTTTCTTTAATGGTCCACTAACACTTTTAAATGTCCAATAAATCCCCTCAAATTTAATTAATGCTGAATCTTCTACATTTTCATCTAATATAATTTTTCTTCCTATATAGGATTGTTCCATGGTTTTTGTTCCTATATTATCTACTTTTATCTTTCTTTTAATTTTAGGATAAACATAGAAGAAAAATAAAATTGTTATTATGGAGAATAGTATGAATTGTAATATTACATTCACATCTAGAAATGCTAATACTAAACCACCTAAAGCCCCAAAGGAAAATCCAACAAATAGAACATCAGAACTTAAATAGTCTATTATTATTCCAGCTAGAATAACTACTACCCAAAGCCATAACATAGTTTGCCCCCTCCTTTTTTTATTAATTTTAACTTTTTATTAATATTTACTTTATTATACAGTTTATACATTATTATTTCAAGTACTATTTTAAACTTTTTTAAATAATATTTTTAAACTTAATAAGAGTTAATTAATACTATTTATCTCCTGTTGATTTTCTTATAAATTCACATTAATATTTAATATATAGTTTTGTTTAGTAAAAGTTACTACTATAAGAAAATATTATTTAAAAATCTAGTTTTACTTAAAGGATAAACTTTTATTACTATAGAAATACTAAAAATAAAAATATACTGGAGATGATGCTATGGATTTCATAAAAGTAGGTGCAGCTTCACCTAAATTAAAAATAAGCGATACAAAATATAATCTTAAAGAAATAGAAACTATGATTTTAAATGCTATAGAAGAAGAAGTTAAGGTTTTAGTTTTTCCTGAGCTAAGTATATCAGCATACTCTTGTGGTGATTTATTTACCAACAAAAAGTTAATTGAAAATTGTAATTTAGCAATAAAAAATCTAGTTGAATTTTCTAAAGGCAAAGATATTTTAATGGCTGTTGGTGCTCCTTTTTTATATAGATATTCCTTATATAATTGCGCATATGTAATATTAAATGGAAAAGTTTTAGGTATAGTGCCAAAAAGCTACATACCAAACTACTCTGAGTTTTATGAAAAAAGATGGTTTACAGAAGGTTTTAATATAAAAGGATTAAATGTTGATTTAGATTTTCAAAAGGAAGTACCTTTTGGAACTGATTTAATATTCTCATTTAAAAATTTAAAAGTAGGTTTTGAAATTTGTGAAGATCTTTGGGTTACTATACCACCTAGCTCTAATTTAGCTTTAATGGGTGCTAACCTTATTTGTAACCTTTCAGCTTCTAATGAACTTGTATCAAAAAGTTCTTATAGAAAATCATTAGTTCAAAACCAAAGTGCTAGAACAATGTGTTCTTATATTTATTCTTCAGCAGGAGTTCATGAATCAACTACAGATTTATTATTTAGTGGTCACATGATAATAGCTGAAAATGGAACTATTATAAAAGAAAATAATAGATTCAAAAGAGAAAATGATTTATTAACTGGTATAGTTGATTTATTTAAATTAGACGCAGAAAGAATAAAAAATATAAGTTTTAGAAATTCAACTTTTAATGAAAATAATGAACCTAGATTTATTCCTTTTAATTTAGAAAATACAGAGATTAAAAACTTTGATAGAGAAATAGATAAACATCCTTTCTTACCAAAATCTCAGTATGCTATGGAAGCACGTTGTGAAGAAATATTAAACATACAAGCTGCTGCCCTTGCTAAAAGATTAGAGCATACAAACCTTAAGAAAGCAGTAATTGGTATTTCAGGAGGATTGGATTCTACTCTTGCCCTATTAGTTGTGGTAAAAACCTTTGATATGCTAAATATACCAAGAGAAAATATAATAACTATAACTATGCCTGGTTTTGGAACTACAGATAGAACTTATAATAATGCAGTAACTTTATGCAAGGAACTTCACTGTGATTTTAGAGAAATAAATATAGTAAATGCTGCTCTTCAACATTTTGAAGATATAGGACATGATAAAGATATTCATGATGTAACATATGAAAATGTTCAAGCAAGAGAAAGAACTCAAATACTTATGGATTTAGCTAATAAGGAAGGTGGATTATTAATAGGTACTGGAGATCTTTCTGAACTAGCTTTAGGATGGTGTACTTATAATGGAGATCATATGTCAATGTACTCAGTAAACTGCTCTATTCCTAAAACTTTAGTTAGATTCTTAGTTAATTATTTTGCTAATCATGAAATTTCAAATGATGCTAAGGAAGCTTTATTAGATATTTTAGATACTCCTGTAAGTCCAGAATTATTACCAAAGGATAAAGAAGGTAAAATAGCTCAGAAAACAGAAGACATTGTTGGCCCTTATGAACTTCATGATTTCTTCTTATATCATTTTATAAAGCATGGATCAAGTCCTGAAAGAATACTATTCTTAGCTAAGGAAGCATTTAAAAATGATTATAATGAAGAAACTCTAAAAAAATGGCTAGATAAGTTTATAAGAAGATTCTTTACTCAACAATTTAAGCGTTCTGCTCTTCCAGATGGACCAAAGGTTGGTTCTATATCACTTTCTCCTAGAGGTGATTGGAGAATGCCTTCAGATGCTGTATATAATGACTTTTTAATTTAGTAATATTAAAAGGCTTAAAATATGAACTATAAACATTTTCTTCACATTATTTTTAATTAATAAAAAATAATTTTAGACTCTGTTTATAGTTCTTTTTTGCTTATTTATAACTATCATTTAAAATTTAATTTTTAAATAATGGTAAAACTCCTAAATAGATTAATTTTACTATTTTTGCTCCTTTTTTATATAATAAAATCTTATTTTGTAAAAAAAATAAGAACATTGACATAGTTTTGCCAAAAATATATTGTAAAATTTTATATATATAATGTATAATTAGAATTTAGACAGATACTTATTTATTTTATCGAAATATGTTTGATAAAAATTATTGAAAAAGGAGGAGCTATAAAGCTATGAGTAAATATGATAAAAAACTTAAAAAAGCGTTAGCTCAATATGAAAATGGGAATTATGAAGAAGCATTAGATATATGTGAAAAAGTACTTGATAAGGACTATAATAACGAGGAAGCTCTTACACTAGAAAGTAGAGCCCTTGAAAAGCTTAACAGAATAAGCGACGCTATTGTTTCTTGGAAAATAAATGCTGAGTATAATAACAATGAGGAAGCTAGAACAAAACTTGATAAATTTAATAATTTAGATGAAAAAAAACTAGCAATGAGTACTATATTCAGTGAAACTATGAAGGATGAAATTAAGGCTAGACTTCAAGAAGAAGCTCAAAAAGAATATGCTAAGCAATTAGAAAAGAGAGATTCTGAAATTAAGCCATTACCTAAAGACACTGAAAAAGAGAAAGAAAACAAAAAGGTTGAACAAGCTCCAGTTATTAAGATAAATAAAGAAAAACCTAGAGAAGATGTTAAGATTGATGATATAAAACCATTAGATCATAAAGCTAAAGAAACTTCAAAGACTGAAAGTAATCATCTTGATAATGTGACAAAGGTAGATTTCCATAAAAAAGATGAAATTAAAAAATCTAAAGATAAACCTAAGGATGATAATGAACCTAAAGTTATTAGTACTCCTAATTTTAAAAACGAGAAATCTAACGCTAAAAAATCTAACAAAAAGAAACCAGTTAAGTATATAGCTGTAGCTGTTTCAGGTGCTATAGTTTTATTACTTGCTTATGGAGTAACAAAAAATATAAAAACTACAGATGCTAGTAAAAATCAAATAACAGCAAGTGAAGAAGCTAATAATAATGCTAACAAGACTGAAAATTCAACTGACAATAAGACAAATGAAGATTCAAAAAAAGAAACTAAGACTATTACTGCTGATGAATTAAATAAAGCTATTAGTAATAATGATATAAATTCTCTTTATACACTATTAACTTCTACTCCTAAGGATAAAGTACCTCAAGATGCCTTAGATGCTTATAATAAAGCAGAAAATTTAATGAAAACTGATGGGGTTAAGGATTTATACCTAAAAGGATCAGATTTATTTAAAGAGAAAAAATATGAAGATGCCCTTAAGGACTTTGAAAAAGCATATGCCTTTTCATCTGATTCTTACTTGAGACCTCACTTAATTTATTTCATGGGAACTTCTTATGAAAACTTAGATAAAAATACAGAGGCAATCAAGTATTTCCAAGAATATTTAAAGGATTATAAGGCAAAACCAGATGCTGAAGATTTTATGTACACACCTCAATGTTTATATAACTTAGCTATTTTATATAATAAAGAAGGTAACAGTGCTGAATCTAAAAAATATGCGCAAGAAATTGAAAATGATTATCCAAACACAATGTTCTACAATGATGTTACTAAAAAAATTATATACGGTAATTAATAAAAAAGCACAAGGAATTATTCCTTGTGCTTTTTTATTATCTATAGATTAAAACTTTATAGATAATTATTTTAAAATCTCTTCTCATACAAATTTTTTAATAAATTTATATAAGTTATAGTGTCTTATATTGCTTCTGAATCTGGGAAAATCATATTTGCAACCTTCTCAAACTCTACTCCAACATATTTTGAACTATGAGAATCAGATCCTAATACCATAGGTATATTATACTTTAAGCATAAATCTAAAAATATTCCTTGAGGATGTACCTCTCCACATTTCGCTCTTCTAAGGCCTGAAGTATTTAAATCAATTTCATAATTTCCTTTTTTCATTTCTTTTAGAATACTCTCTAAAAGCTTAATATTATATTTTTCATTAGGAAAATCTGCTTTATACTTTCTAACTAAAGTTGGATGTCCTATTCTTTTAGGTTTAAAGGCTCCTAGATCGCATTTAATTGACTTTAACATAGTTTCATAGTATAGATCATAAAGTTTGTCCATTCCGCCAATTTTCTCTACTAATTCACCAATCATATCTGATCCATTACCTATTTGATAATACTCTCCTTGAAACTTCACTATATGAACTGAAAGAATTGCATCATCTAAATATTTTCCATATTTATTTAATATAGCTTTAGTCTCTTCTTCATACCCTTCAACATAATCAACCTCTAAGCCTACATTAACTTTAATTTTATCCTTAACCTTTTCTTTTAACTCAGTTATTCCTTTTATGTACTCCTCTAATCTTTCCATAGGTAAAGCACTGTTTTTTCTTGGTGAAGGGTCTTCCATAGGTAGTGGCATGTGTTCTGTAAAAGTTATTTCTGTAATCCCATTTTTTAATGCAGTATCAATGTACATATCTAGACTATCATTACTACCATGTGGGCAATAAGTACTATGAACATGTCCATCTCTTTTTGTGTTTAAAATCATTTTATCCTCCGTATTATGCTGCTATAAATTTTGTCAAAATCTAAAATCTTAATAAAAAGATTCATTTAGATTTAAAAAATTAAAAACTCTAAGAATAAACTTTATTATAATTTACAATTAGTTTTTAATCCATTTATATTATACCTTATTAAATTAATAAGACAACATACTACGAATATACTGCTATTTTAATTCTAATTCACATATTACTGGGTAATGATCAGAAGGATAGCCCCCATTTATTTTTCTATCATCAATATTTAAACTTTTTATTTCACATTCCTTTGAGTATAGTATATAATCTATTATTCTCCCATCATATCCCCCTTTAAAATAATGAAAAGTTCCAAGTATGTTATTTTTTATATTATCATAGCATACATTAAAGCATGTATTGTTTGTTTCTTCTTCCCTGATTATATTAAAAATATTATCCTCTAAATAACAATTGAAATCACCCATTATTATATATGGAGTTTTATAAATTTTATAATTTTTCTTCACTTCTTTTAATATTATTTTTATGCCTTCTTCCCTTGCAAGTTCACTTTCATGATCTAAATGAGTGTTATATATATCTATCTTTAATCCGCTTATTTTATCCTTTAACTTAAGCTTAGTACATATTCTAGGAAGACTACTATTAAAATCTTTACTTCCCTTAATATTAGGAGTTTTAGATAACCAAAATTGATTCCACTCTAGTACTTCAAACTTATTTTTTAAAAAGAAAATTGCATTAAATTCATCTTTCCCATTTCCTTCTCGATCTTCTCCAACCCATGAATACTCATCTAATAAATCATCCATATCATCTAACATATGAATAAGTCCCTCTTGAGTACCTATTATATCTGGCAAATGGTCTTTTATTAGCTTTGTAATTCTTAAACATCTTTGACTCCATTCATTATTGTCTTGTGCTTTAAAATCATATTTTAAATTAAATGTCATAACCTTTAAATTTCTCATAATTATTAGTTTAATTAATAAATTAATTAAACCTCTCCCCCTTTATCTAAATCTTTTTAAAATAAGCTCTGTTTTAAAAGTTAAGATTTACTTAAAACAGAGCCTAAAACAATTATAATATTTATATAGATATGTTTTATAGTGACAAATTCTAATTTATATGTACTTATTTTAAATTAAATATAAATTATTAAAATTTCAAATTAGACACTTGCTTAAACATATTTATTTCCTTTTCAGATTCTACAGAATCTAAAGTTTCATTCCAATCTTTATCAAAATTAATCTTAAATAGTTCCACATGAGTCTTATCATTTTTAGGTGCCATTGCTACATATTCTGCACCACAAATTAATTTTTGTTCTAAAACCAGATATTCAATCTTTTTTCCATTTTCATCTCTAAAAGATACTACTTGATTATCATTCATTTTTATTTCCTCCTTTAAATTTTTCTTTCTTATTTATTATTTTATATATTTTTTTATTTATTCTTTTTTAATTTTATATTCATTTACGAGTATATTATATACGATATTAAATAAATATTATTAATACTTATTCTAATAAATTTTAAAATAAGTAAATAATTATATGTTCTTTTATAAAATAAATTTCTAAAATTTAAAGCTAATAATTATTTATTTAAATCCCTATTTAAAATTTATAAGACTTAAACTTTAGATAAAAAACAAACCACCTTAATTAAATACTAAGATGATTTGTTTTTTTTGTTATTTATATTTTATAGCTATAATTACATTCCATAAAATCTGGATTACTAAAACTATAATTCCTATCATTATAAAGTAATAATAAGCTAAAAGATTTTGAAAAAATGTTAGCTTTATAACAAGAATTAATATAATAGCCATAATGCTTGTTATTATAGTTTGAATTTTATAAAAACCACTCTTTTTAGCTTTTATAGAATAAATAAACCATATAAAAAATACTAAAGATATAATTAAAGCTATAATTGATAAAATATTTAAATTTTCAATACTTATGCTATTTGAATATTGATATTTCCTAAAATAAACATGGTGCATTACACCAGCTTTTTTATTAGTTAAATATTGAATAGCAATTACCCCAATCCATAATATGGTTTGAATTATTACTATTATTGGATATAGTATTTTTTTTATTTTATCCATGAACTATTTTGTAGGCTCTCCAGTAATTGATGGATTTCCACCATTACTCCAACCAATCCATCCATCACTGTATATAGATGTATTTTTTAGTCCCATTACATTAGCATAAGTGTAAACCTCAGCTGCACGCCATCCACTACCACACATAAATGCAAGATGATTTTTTAAGTTTATTCCTTGATCTTCCCACATTTTTTCTATTTCATATCCATTTCTCATTGTATTATCTACATTTCTATAATACTCTAAAGATGTTGGACCATTTACTCCTGCGTATCCAAAAACAGCACCTTCTATACGGCCTTTTTTATCATGATAGCTATATCCTGATATTTTACCTATATATTCATCCCAAGTACGGTTATCAACTAAAGTAAAATCAGATTTTTTAAGGTCTTCTTTAAGCTCTGGTATAGTAGTAATTACTTCAGGATCTGCTGGTATAGTAGCACCAAAATCTACTCCTGGAGTTTTAGGATTAACCTTAGTTTCTAATTCATATCCAGCACTAGTCCAAGCTCCATCTCCCCCATTTAATACTCTTACATCTTTAACACCCATGTATTTTAAAACACTAGCTAAACGATAAGCTGCCATTTGCTCAGCACCTGTAAGTATTATTGTATCATCTTTATTAATTCCATAGTCTGAAGCAAATTGAGTTAATGTCTTATCATCTGCAAGCATCCAAGTTGGAGGTGGTTCTATAGTGTCTGTATTTATATGTACACTTGTAGGAACGTGTCCCTTTCCATATGTTTGATTTTCATCTCCCCAGCTTGCCTCAAGTACCTTTATGTTTTTAGCATTTTCAAAAGTTTCTGGTTTATTTCCATCAATAACTTCCTTTAATATTTTAGCAGGAACTATTAAACTATAGTCTTCATATTTCTCTAAAGGAAGATCTTTATCACTAGCCCACTCTTTAATATCATATGAGTAAAGATTTTTATATCCTTTTTTTGAAAGATAATCAGCAACTACCTTTGAATCTTCTCCATTAGCATCATATAATATTATTTTCTTATCTGTAGTTATCCCTTTAGTTTTTAAGGCTTCATCTAATTTATTTTCTTTATCCTTAGCATCAACCTTTATCCAGTTTGCAGAAAAGTCCTCTGCATTTGGAATGTGTCCTCCCCTAGCTTCATCATATAATATCCACCCATTATATGAATCACTTAAACGTGTATCCACAGCTATCCAAGAATTATCTTTTAAATTTTCTTGTACTTCTTTTGTGCTTAAAGATTTAATAGAAGTATTTGTTTCATTACTTTTATTTCCAGAACAGGCCATAAAAGTTAAAGTTGTAGATACTGCCATTAAACCTAAAGTTAATTTTTTTAATAAACTCATCTTTTCCTCCTTAGTTTTATTAATTTTCTATTAATTTTAGTACCATTAAAAATAATATCAAATTTATATTATTTAGTAAATAACTATTAAAAATTATTAAATTCACACCAATTTACTAATTTTATTGAATTTATTATTATTTTTTCCATAAAATATATTTATTTTATTATTTTCTCTTTTTTATCAAATATTTTTATGAGTATTTTTAAGTATTTTTTGATTAATTTATTAGATTCAGTAAATTTAAGGAATTAAAGTGCATTTTTCGAAAGATTTTTTAACAAATATGGAGTATGATAAAAATATAAATATTAAATGAGGTGATTTTTTTTATGGAAATTAACAAAAATATAGTCAAATCAATAGCTGAACATCTTTCAGATAGACCTTTTGACTTAGAATATTGGGATGGTGAAATAATTAAGTATGGTGAAGGAGAACCTGAATTCAAGCTTATTATAAAAAATTTCCCAAGTAAAAAAGAACTTTTATCAGATCCTAGTGTAGCTTTAGGTGAAGCCTACATGAAAGGTTATATTGATATAGAAGGAGATCTTCAAAAATTCTTTGAAAGTATTATTCGTAACAAAGATAGCTTTATGAACAAAAATACAGTATTTAGACTTGCTTCTAAAATAAAAGCTCCATCTTTAATAAAATCAAAAAAAGATATAGCACATCACTATGATATAGGTAATGATTTTTATAGTTTATGGTTAGATAAAACAATGAGTTATTCATGTGGATATTTTAAAAATCCAACAGATACACTTTATGATGCCCAGATGAATAAAATACATCATATATTAAAGAAACTTAATTTAAAAGAAGGTCAACATTTATTAGATATAGGTTGTGGTTGGGGTTACTTAATAATAGAAGCTGCTAAACTTTATAAGGTAAAAGCTTTAGGTATAACTCTTAGTGAAGAACAATTTAAGAAAGCTAAAGAAAGAATAAAACAAGAAGGACTTGAAGATTTAGTTGATGTTCAATTAATGGATTATAGAAACTTAGAAAAATCCAACTTAGAGTTTGATAGAATTGTTAGTGTTGGTATGGCAGAACATGTTGGTCACGCTAACTTACCTTTATTCTTCAAAAATGTTGATTCTGTATTAAAAGAAAGTGGATTATTCCTATTACATAACATAACTAACCTTGTAGAGACAGAAGGAAACAAATGGATCACAACATACATATTCCCAGGTGGATACCTTCCAACATTAAGAGAAGAGCTTAATATTGCAGCAGATATTAACTTCCGTACATTAGATGTAGAAAGTTTAAGACTTCATTATATGAAAACATTAGAAGAATGGTGTAAAAACTTCATGAATCATTTAGATGAAGAAAGAGATATGTTTGATGATGAATTCTTAAGAATGTGGCATTTATATCTTGCTACTTGTGCAGCTGCATTCCACTATTGGGATATTGACATACATCAAATCCTATTCTCAAAAGGAATAAACAACACTCTTCCTATGACAAGAAAATATTTATATGAAGACTAATTAATATTAAAGTCTTTTATAAATTAAGTCTTATTATAAGGTTTTAATACAAGACCTTATATATTGTAACATATTAACTTTTTTAGCTATGTTCTCAAAGAATATCTTCTAAAATTATAGGGACAATATATATTGAAGTTCTTTTTAGGAGGTATTTAAAATGAATAATAATAAATCAGCCCATGACATAGCTAAACAAATGATTATTGATGGTGAATCCTTCGATAAAATAAAAGAGGTTACTAACTTAAGATTAAAAGAGATAAAAAGAATTCAAAGAGATGAAATAAATCCAAAATTTTAATTTCAATAATAAAAAATCCAACTTAATTTTAAGTTGGATTTTTTTATTACATATTTTCAAACATTGATTTTAGTATTGATGTTGAATTTTTAACTCCCACAGGTATAAATTCTTTATAATCCATGTGAGCCCCATTATTAGCATTATCTGATATTGAACGTATTATTACAAATGGAATTTTATTAAGATATGCAACTTGAGCTATAGCTGCACTTTCCATTTCAACTGCCTTAGCATTAAACTCTTCATCTAATACTTTAACTTTATTACTATCTGCAATAAATTGGTCTCCAGATACTATTCTTCCTACATAAGTTTTAACCTCTGGAACATTTTTTGCAGCCTCTTTTGCTAAGTTTAATAATTTCTCATCAGCTTTAAAATCATAAACATCCATTCTAGGTATTTGTCCGATTTTATCTCCAAAAACAGATGCATCTACATCGTGTTGTACATATGTATCACCTATAACTATATCTCCTGGATATATATCTTTAGATACTCCTCCAGCAACCCCTATATTTATTAAAGATTTAACATTAAATTCACTTGATAATATTTGAGTACATGAAGCTGCATTAACTTTTCCTACTCCTGATACAACAGCTACAACATGTTGCCCCCATAAATCTCCCTCATAAAAAGTTAAATCATTTCTTTTTACTTCCTTTTGATTTTTCATATCCTTAAGAAGTACTTCTAGTTCTTCATTCATAGCACCTATGATTCCTATAGTATTTTCTTCCTTAGATGCTTCTACATTTTTCTTGCTTTCACATGCAATTAAGCTAAAACTTGTAATTAATATAGCTAATAATACACTTGTTGTCTTTTTTAATATATTCAATTTGCCCCTCCTAAAAATGTTTATTCGAACTATATATCATTTTAAAATTTAATAGTTCGTTATTCCACAAATAATTATATATAATATTTTTATAATTACAAGTATTTTTTTATATTTTTTAATATATAACCTAATAAATTAATGATAAACTAAAAAAACAGAGAGGAAAGTAATTTAAAAACTTTCCTCTCTGTTTTAAAAACTTATTAACTTTAAAGCTATTTACGAATTTTATAATTTTCTCAAAATATTAATTAAATAAAAAACTTACTTAAATTAAAGGTTTTATTAATTATATTAAGTTATCCTCTTTTAAAAGCTTATATAATGTTGGACTTAAATTAAACTCATTCATAAGATTATTAACCTCACTTAAAGCCTTTTCTTTCTTACCCTTAGAAACATTTCCTTTAGTTGCTCTTATTAATATATTTTTAGGTGAATGTGCTATATCTATAAATTCTAAAAGCTGAGTTTTATATCCTGCACACTCTAAAAGATTAGCTCTAACTGAATCAGTCATAAGTGCTGATATTCTTTCTTTAATTATTCCATAGTTAGTAAGTATAGAAAACTTTTCACTTTCTATTTGACTATTAAATTCATGTTGACAACATGGAACTGAGAATATCATTTTACTATTCCACTTTATTGCATTATATAAAGCATAATCTGTTGCTGTATCACAAGCATGTAATGTTATTACCATATCTACTTTATTATTATATTTAAATCCATTTATATCTCCAAGCTCAAAATGTAAATTTTCATAATTATATTTTTTAGCTATTTCATTACATTTTTTTATAACATCAGCCTTTAAATCTAATCCTATCATATTAACTTTTATCTTTTTGATTTCAACAAAATAATAATATAATATAAATGTTAAATATGATTTACCACATCCAAAATCTAATATTGTAAGCTCTTTTTGATCTATCTTTTTTATTTCATCATCTATTATTTCTATAAATCTATTTATTTGCTTGTATTTATCATATTTAGAGTTTATAACCTTTCCTTCTTTAGTAAAAACTCCTAAGTCTATAAGAGGCTCTATAATCATTCCCTCTTCTAATATGTAGTTTTTCTTTCTATTATGTTCCTTCTTTAAAACTTTTAAAACCTCATTATTTTTCTTAATTCCTAAAAATACCTTTCTCTTTTTAGAAACCTTAAGATCGAAAGAACTTTCCTTAGAAAAAGCATTTAATTGCTTGTATTTAGAAATAAATAATTCTTCTACCTTCTCTTTAAGTTCTTTTTTTTCTATATTTTCATGAAAAACTTGTTTTTCAGTATATTTCTCTATTTGATAAAAATCCTTTTTATTTTTTTCTTTAAGCTGAAATACTATTTTTTTATATTCAGTATCCTTATTTAATTTATTACTAATTACTAGTTTTATGATTTCCTCTTCTGTAATCTTATCAATTGCTTTTATTAAATCATCCATTAAAACTCACCTTACAATCTATTATTAAAGTTAAACTTAACATTTTTCTAAAATAAACTCTTATCTCTGATTTTTATTAGTGTCTTTAAGTAAATTTTCTCCTTAAAAATTGACCCATTATAAATATCCATCATAGATTAAAGTTAAAGTAATATTAAACTTAACTTGCTATATAATATAATACATAAGATTTAAATATATATCAAATATGAGCTTATAATTTACATTAGAATATCTTTTATATTTAGAACTCTATTTTCTCCTAATAACTCTTTAGCAATATAACTTAAATTAAAATCCTCTGTAACCAAAGAAAATTCACATTTTTCTTTCAAAGCTACTATAAGTAACAAGTCATTTTTGCTTATCTTTTTTCCATTATAATAATAAAATTCACCTTTTATATGATCAAAATTTATCTCTTTAATAAAATTTTCTGCCATTATATTATCTAATTCAATTCTATAAGGAATTAACTTCATAAAACGCTCTGACATTATTAATTCACCATTAAATAACATTCTTTCTTTTTTTGCTAGTTCCTTAAGTATTTCATCTATAATTATAATTTCATTTTCCTGTAAAATATCATTAAATTCTTCTTTATTCCAAAGTTTTATAATAACATTAGTGTCTAGTATATAATTCCCCAAAATCATCACCTCTAAAAAAAAGCTTAAAGATATTATATAAAAAATATATAGCTAACAAATAAACTTTAATATTAATTTAATGAAAATATTATATTTAAAATAAATGTTTATTTCTAGATATAAAAGCTATTTAAGTCTAAATATATATAAAAATTTAAAATATGACTAATAAAAAGGTTTATAAAAGATTTTATCTCTTATAAACCTAATTAATAATTTCACCATAATTTATTTAGCATCAAGCTTATTTTTTATAACCCATTGATCTAACTCTTCTTCACTTTTTACTTCAAAAATTTCATCAATTATTTTTCCATTTTTCACATAATACATTGAAGGGGTAGAATCAAATTCTGGAAAAACCTTATTTATTTTCTTTCTATTATTTTGAATTTCCTCTTTAGATGTTCCTTCATTATCCAAAACAACTTCATGAATACTTACTTTGTGATTTTCTAAATAAGGAATTAATATCTTCTTTAAATTTATACAATCTTTACAAGTTGACTGAGTAAAAAGTATAATAGATTCTTCTTTTTCAGCAATTGTAATAGCATTATCTAATTTAATCTCTACTATACTCCCTTTAGAAGTATCTCTAAGATAATTTCCTTCTATACAACCAACTAAATTGAGTAATAGTATAAATATAAATACTATCTTTGTTATTTTTCTCATAATTTAACCCTCTCCCTAAAATGTATATCATTATATTCAAGGAGTAATAAAATTATACTTATCCTCCTTGAATAATTATTACTTGATAATATCTACCTTGCTGTTCTAATAGTTATTGATGACTTTTCTGAAATTTTTCCATTTGAATACTTAGCTGCAATCTTAAAATTATAAATTGTATGTCTGTTTAATTTATTAAACATATATGAAGTTTCATCCGCTTCTAACTTAGCTACTTTCTTTCCATCTCTATAGAGTATATATCCTTCTAATCCAGTAGTTGATTCTGGAGTAGTCCATGTTACAGTTACATCTTTTTTATTAACCTGAGAAGCTTTAAAGTCTCTTACTGGACTAACTATTATTTCCTCAGAAACGCTATCTTCTACTATAACCTTGGAAGTAGCAGATTTTCCATTAGGTATTGTAGCAGTGATTAAGGCTTCTCCTTTGCCTATTCCAGTAACTACTCCATTTTCATCTACTTTAGCAATGCTCTCATCACTTGAAGTCCAAGTAATAGTATCATTACTTTCTATAGGATTTAATACAGCTTTTAGTTGCTCTGATTCATTAACATTTAATTTTAACTCTGTCTTTTCTAATGTAATAGATTCAGCACTTACTTTCCCCTCTTTTCCGTAGAATACTAATTCAGCTGCACTTGCATACTTATTATTTGTATCTCCTAAAGTTTTAAGGGCTGTAAATCTTAAATATTGAGCATTAATAGTATTAAATCTTATAGGATTATATCCTCTATTAGCCAAAGCATTACCAGCTTCATTAACTTCTAGGTTCCCTGTTCTTACCTCAGTCCAATTTTCATTATCTAAACTTGTTTCAATCTTATACTCAGTAACATGACCATTTCTACTGTTTTGTCTTGGTAAATAGTCTATTTGATTAAGATCATAAGCTTTATCTAACTTAATTGTTATAGATACTGGTAGTTTATCTGCAGCTTGATAAGCTGAATGCCAAATGGTATTTTCATCTCCATCTACAGCATTCTCTTTATAATCTCTATCTGCTTCACTAGTTGCATAAATAGCTTCTAACTTGCTAGAATCTATCTTATCCTCCTCTACAGTTTCACGTTCTTCTAACTTTGAAATTTTGCTTCTTAAATTTATTATTGCATCTCCAATTTCTTTTTCACTTGAACTATTTTCTAATACATCTTCAGCATGTTTAATAGCTTCAAGTAAAGCTTCATAAGATTCAATAGTATATATCTCACTTAAAGATTCATAGGATTTAGCTTCTTCTATAGCTTTAGTTAATAGAGTTTTATCAATTCCATCTAAAACAACTATTTCTTTTTCAACTTTATGGTTTCCGTCAGCAGTAGTTGCAACTAATTTTGCTACTCCAGGATTTAATCCACGTAAATAATAAGTCGCTTTATCCTCTCTATCTACACGTAAAACTTGCAAAATATCAGGGTTTTCTGAATCTAATCTATAGTTTAAGTTATTTGCATTATCCGGTGTAACTTCTGCAAAAATAGGAGTAATTCTATTTAAATATACTGATTCTGGAGTATTTTCTACGAAACTTATTCCTGTTGTTTCCACTTCACTCTTCTCATAAAATTCAATTTCATTTATAGCTAAAGTATTCTTATCTTTATGAGAATCTAAAGCAGTAATTACAATCTTATCAAATTCTTGTCCACCTAATTCGTAAACAGTTGTAGCCGATGTAATATTAGCTTTTTCTCCTAAATCAAATTCTTCTCCATTTAAATATCCAACAGCCTTAACCTTTTTCATGGCTGCAATATTTATGGTTCCATTTGAATTCATTCTATTGTATATAGTGAAATTTTCTAAAGTTTTTGGTTCATTAAATTTAAAGGTCATTTCAAAAGGAAGAGTTCCCTTATCTTGTTGATCAGAAGTAAATATCCATTTTAAATCCATACGTGAACTATCATCACTACTTGTTGTTCCATCTATTAATTTATCTAATCCCATTCCTGATTGTAATTGACTTGAGTCACCACTTACAGTAATGTTTTCTTTTGAAACCTTACTACTAGTTGGTCTTCCTGATGGTAATTCACTTTCTAAATCAACAATTTTAGCAATAGCTGACTTAGAATTTAACTTGCTATCTACTAATAAAGCATTGCTAATCTCCATATCCCAGGTAATATTTTGTTTAGCTTTTAATGTTATTCTAGCAATTGTATATGTTCCATTTACTTTTACATTATCTCCTATATTAGTAAAATTCACATAAACATGTTGGGTATTATCTGTATGAACCCTTGCCTTTGAAAGATTTTTCATTCCAGAAGTGGAAACAGTTCCTTCAGTCTTAATATACTCATACTTAGTAGAATCTAAAGGAATTTCTGCACTAAATGCATTAATATCTGAAAGACCTGTTCCTACTAAATCAATAGTAAATGTTTCACCAGATTTAATTTCAGATTTACTTGGTACAAGCATCATCTCTCCTTGAAGTTCTAATCCTTCTGAAGGTTTTACTCCACCTTCCAATTTACTAGAAACATAAGATATATCGTAAGCATCAATCAAACCATTGTTATTTAAATCTGCCATTGATACATATCCCCAATCAGAGTCAGCAGTAGTTAATCCGGCATAGTTTTCTAGGAATACTAAATCTCCTTCTTCTATTGAACCACTATTATTCCAATCTCCTACAATCTGTCCATTAGTTCCATCAACCTTATAAGGTCTAAACTCTCTCATCGCCAAGAAGTTTCCTATAGATTCCTTAGTTACAATCTTAAAGTAACGAGCCTTTATTGGTTTATTAAAGTTTATAGTTTTAACTTCTCCATCAGTAGTCCATGGTGCTATATCTGAACCTTCAGCATTACTAAATACTTTTTCATAAGTTACTCCATCTAAGCTACTATATATTTCTGCTCTCTTAACAGAACCATTACCATTTTTTCTAAATAATAATTCTAATTTTTCTATTGTATATGCCTTTTGCATATCAATTATAAATGGTTTATCTATAGCACTATCTTGTGAGTGGAATTGTGATGAATCGTCTCCATCAACAGCCTTACTTGGTTCATCACTGCTATATTGTCCCCATTTCCACTCTGTTTTCATATCCTTAGGCACATTTCTGTATGGATCTAAATCAGTTTTTACCTTTATCAATTCACTCCACTTAGAATGTCCATCCTTATTTACACTTCTTACACGATAACTATATTCAGTATCATAATTCAATCCTGTATCTAAATACTCAGTATTTTTAATATTTTTAAATATAGTTTCATCAATTTCAACATCATAAGTTGTAGCACCTTCAACTTCATCCCAAGTTAATTTTATAGATTCAGGAGTTATATCTTCTTCTGGTGCTCTAAAATTACCTGGAACTCCCAAACTTTCATTCACTTCATTTTTATCAATATCTTGAGTATTATTAAATCCATCAATGGTTAATTCAACTTCATTTTCTTTTACATTTGTTTTATCAACTTTTACACGAAGCTTAGGTGTTGAAGTTATTTCAACCTTTGCAAATTCTGAACCTTCAGTAGCATATTTATTAAGATTTGGAGTTTCATCATAGAAATACATATTGCTTCCCTTTTCAAACTCTTCTAAACTTTGCGCTTCTGTTAGCTGAACATCATTACCACCTAAAGTAACACCTAAATTGCTTGGTTTTTCACTTAAATTAACTATAAACTCTGTTGATCTATCTAAAACTATTCCATTATAGTCTCCTTCTAATAATCCTACATTAATAACAGCAGTTCCTTTTCCAGTCTTTGGAGCACTAGAAGTTACCATAGTTTTAGCTGATTTTCCTTCCTTATAATCAGTTGTTAAACCATCATCCTCATAAACCTCAAAACTTGTATCTCCACTTGGATATACTTCATAAATACGATGGGAATCATCTCTTTCTTCTGGATTATTATTTTCACTAGTCATTGGAATTATTGCTCCATTCTTAACAAAGATAGGCAATTTCCATAAAGAAGCTTCAAAGTTATTTAATACTCCACCACCCCTATATTGCTTTCCAGTAAAATAATCAATCCAAATTTGTTCTTCATCTGGAAGATAAATATTATTTCTTATATCATTACCTTCTGAATCAGCATCTGTATTTTGATATATAGGAGCAACTAACATATTAGGTCCCCACATATATTGATACTGTGTATCAGTTCCATAAGTATATTCTTCTGGATATTCAAGCATCATAGCTCTTATCATAGGAACTCCATTATTAGTAGCTTCATTAGCTATACTATAGTTATATGGCATCATTTCTGCTTTTAATTTTAAATACATTCTATTTATTGAAGTATAAGGCTCTCCAAATACATATGGATATTTAGCATTTGCTCCCCATCCATCCATATCTATTTGTACTGGAGTAAATGCTTTCCATTGAAAATCTCTAGTTTGTACTAATTTACTTCCTCCAAATATGCCATCCATATCAGAGCCTACATTAGGTTGACCTGAAAGACCAGCACCTATATATGTTGGTATATGAAATCTTATATATTCCCATTCTCCACCATATTGATCTCCTGACCAAATACTTGCATAACGCTGAGTTCCAGCCCATCCATCTAAACTTACTATAAATGGCCTTGCCTTATCTTTTGAATTATTTATTATTCCTTCAGCGGCTTGTCTAACTGAGTTAAGTGCAAATGAATATCCTGCTCCAACCCATGCCACATCTGTTTTAACTCCATTTGTGCCAGCAACCCCAACTTCCTTATCTATATCACGCTCAAGATAGGCCTCTTGATTTCCTGTAGGTTTTAAAGAACTCTGTGTCCAAAGTCCTGTTTGAATTCCAAAGCCTCTTGCATAATCAACAAATTCTTTTAAATTAGCTATATTTCCATCTATACTTTCTTCACGTCCATATCCACAACCATAACCATCATTAGGTAAAAACCATCCAAGTGGTGTATCATTAGAGACATGGTCATCAACTACTTTTTTAGCATCAACCATTAAACTCTCTTGTCTATCAAAACCAGGCTTTTGTGTTTGAGATTCTTGTCCTGTTTCATCATTTATCCAGTCACGAGAATAGCAGTTTGCATGTCCTAAATAAAATCCATACTCAGGTAACAAAACTGGTTCTCCTGTTAGTTCTGTGAACTTATCTATTATATTTGTTGGTTTTTCATCAATAAAATAATAAGCATCAAAACGATTCTCTTCATGTTTTGTTGTAACTTTACCTGATTCGGAAGCTTCAAAATCATACTCACCAGGTTTAAACGTATGTCTCATAACTCCATATCCATTAGTTGAAAAATAAAATGGATTTGGGCTTGCAACACCACCATCTACCCAATTATTTTCATTCTTAATATTTATTTTTTTGCCCTTATGAGAGAACCTTCCATTCTGCATTCCTCCACCATAGAAATATTCATCTTCATTTGACTCAAGAGTCTGAATAGTGCTATCTTCTCTATGCTTTAAAGGTTCTGCTTCCTTCCATACAGTTTTATTATTCAATTTATTAAAAAGCTCCATTTTTCCAGTTGATTTTTCTATTCTTAACTGAACAGCACTTGTAGATATTTTTATTATTTCTCCATCCTCCACTATTGGAGTAGGATTTTCATATTCTTCCTCAGTCTTGTTAATTATTTTAGTAATATGGTCCTTACTATTTGGAGTTGGCTCCTCTTGAAATTCTCCTGTAGGATCCATATAAATTCTTAAAACATCTTCTTTCAAGAATGATATTCTAATCTTTTCTCCTGTACTTAAATTCAATAATACATCGTTTTCATTTTGAGTAAAATTTTCTACTCCTCCAATTTCAGAATAATCACTTGCTTTTGTTTCTTTTACAACTTCTTTTTGGATATTATAGTTTATACCTTCATTTGGAAAGGCATAAATTAATGTTGATGGTAAAATAAGATTAGATGTAAAAACAGTACCTAAAGTTAAGACACTTAATTTTTTAATAATCATCTTTCTTTTCATATTTTTCCCCCTAAATTTCTATATTATTTAATTCCAAAAGGAAAATAAATATCTACTTAAAGAATAATAAAGATTAATAAATTCATTATTGGTTTATTCAATTATTAACTCATATTTCAATATTTAATTATATTCACTGAAAATCAAATTAATACAAAATTAAAAATTCATGGATACTTAGTCATGCATTTTTATCTAATGTTCTATATAAAATAAATACTACTTTAAAATAAAAACAGTGTATTAAATAATAAAAATTAATACACTGTTTAAAATTAAGATCTAATTAGATTCTCAACATATTCCATGTCTATATTCTCTTCTAAAAGTTCACAAAGCTTATCATATTGACTCATTTTATAATCTTTATAATTAACTTCATTACTTTCTTCTATGTTTAATTCTTTCTTTAACTTATTTATAAGCTTTTCTCCAAAATCTCCCTCATCAAAGATTCCATGAATATAAGTACCAAAAACATTTTGTTCTTTGTTCTTCATTCCAAGAACATTACCATTTTTCTCTTTTATCCATATATTCTCTTTAGCTGTAGGAACACTTTCCCCATTATGAATTTCATATCCACTTACTTCATTTCCTTCTAAATCAAAGGCTACAACCTGCTTTGTAGTTTTTTCTTTATTAAATGATGTTACTATATTTAAAAGTCCTAAGCCTTCTTCTTCTCTTATGTCACCTTCAACACCAAGAGAATCAATTATTTTTTCTCCTAATATTTGATAACCTCCACATATACCAAATATTAATTTTCCATTAGAACTTTCATTAATTAGCGCCTCTTTAAAACCACTTTCTTTTAAATAAATTAAATCATCTATGGTATTTTTACTTCCTGGAATTATTATCATATTTGCATTTTCTAAATCCTTAGGATTCTCAGCATACCTTATACCTACATCTTTTATTCTTCCTAAGGAATTAAAATCAGTAAAGTTTGACATATGAGGTAATCTAACTATTGCTATATCTATCCCTTTACCATTACCTTTTCTTAATTTAATAGAAGCACTATCTTCCTCTTCTATATCTAAATCAAAGTAAGGCATAACTCCTAAAACAGGGATTTTTATTATTTCTTCTATTTGTCTCATTGCAGGTTCAAAAAACTCTCTTTTTCCCCTAAATTTATTTATTATAACCCCTTTAACCCTTTTTCTCTCTTCTTCAGTTAAAAGCATTATAGTACCAACAATAGAAGCAAAAACTCCTCCTCTGTTTATATCAGCAACTAAAATAACATCAGCGTCTGCTATTTTAGCAGTATGCATATTTGCTATATCAGTTTCTCTTAAGTTTATTTCAGCACAGCTTCCTGATCCTTCTAAAACTATTAAATCATAATCATTTGAAATGTCATCATAAGCTTCTTTTGCTTTTTCCTTAAGATATTTATTTAATTCCTTATATTTATAAGCATCCATAGTGCAATGAACCTTACCTCTAACTATTACCTGAGTTTTAAATCCTGCACTAGGTTTCATCAATATAGGATTCATATATTCCTTAGGATCAATTTCACAGGCTTCAGCTTGTACCACTTGAGCTCGTCCTATTTCATCCCCCTCCTTTGTTACAAAGGAATTTAATGATATATTCAAAGCTTTATAAGGAGCAACCCTATATCCTTTTTTCTTAAAATATCTACAAAAGGCTGCTGCAACAGTACTTTTTCCTACGGAAGATGCTGTACCAAGAAGCATTATACTTTTATACTTCATAAAACACACCTACTTAATATCTAAGAATCCATGAGTTTCTGTTAATATATTATCTCCAGTTTCAAAGTTTATTCTTTCTTTAAATAAAGGTCCATCAAAAACAAATGTATGATATTCTCCATTTTCTCCACAAGCATCTGAACCAGCTGCTTTTAATCTTTCAACTACATCCTTAGTTAAAACTTCACCTAAGAATTCTTCCCCTAAAATGCTTAATTTTACATTTTTAATTACAGTTTTGAAGCCACTATCTATAAACTCGTAAGTTAGAGCCTCTCTATCTTCTTCCCAAAGTGGGAAAATAGCTTCAAGTCCTGCTTTTTCACATTTATCTTCACACCAAGTTCTATGAGCCATTAAATCAATATCTCCAAATACACAAGCTTCTGCACCCATTTCCTCTTTAATCTTCTTTAAAGCTTCAACAAATGTTTCACCATAGTTTTCTTTTCCGTTACTTGCAACTAAAACTAGAGGTATATCTAGAGATTTTGATACGTCTTTTAATAATTTATCTGGTATACCATGGAACCAACTTCTTAAAACTTTTTTATCAACAGTAACTAATAAAGCTACTGGAGTATGTCCAGCCTTTATCATTCTATATAATGATAATGTACTATCCTTTCCACAACTATATGATACAACAAACTTTTTTTTCATATTGTCCACCTACTTCCATCTTTCTAATGCTTCTAGCATGAATTTTCTTATGTCTATTTTATATACATCTGTAATTTTAGAACTATTTAATAATTCTCTTGCTTTTCCACTACTATAAATTTTACCTTCTTTTATTAAAATTGCATCTTCACTAAACATCTGAACTAAATTTAAATCATGTAAAACTCCTATAACAGTTTTGTTATTTTCCTTTGTCCATTTATTTATATAATCTAAAATTTCAATTTGACATTTTAAGTCTAAATGATTTGTTGGTTCATCTAAAAGTAATATTTCAGGATCTTGAGCAAAGGCTCTTGCTAAATAAACTCTCTGAAGTTGTCCTCCTGATAATTCATTTATTAACCTATCCTTTTCATTTAATAATCCTACGCTTTCAATACACTTTAAGACTATATCCCTATCTTTCTTTGTAAGGCTTGAAAAAATACCATCCATATGAGCATATCTGCCTAGTGAAACTGTTTCAAAAACAGTATAAGAAAAATACACTTCAGAATTTTGACTCATCAATGCAACTTTTTTAGCTAAATCTTTTCTTTTTATATTTCTAATTTCTACCCCATCTAGCTTTATTTCACCTTTGTATTCTATTAAATTAGCTAAGGCTTTTAAGACTGTAGATTTACCACACCCATTTGGTCCTATTATAGATATGTTTTCTCCTCTGTTTATGTTAAAAGATAAATTATGTATAACCTCATTACCATCATATCCACAACATAAATTTTTAACTTCTAGCAAAATATCACCTACTTCTTTTTCCAAAGTATAGATATGCAAAAAATGGTGCTCCAATTAATGCCGTAATTGCTCCAACTGGTAATTCTGATGGGGCAATTAATGTCCTTGAAACTAAATCTGTTAATACCATTAAAGTTCCTCCAAGTATAATACACATTGGAATTACTATCTTATGACTAGCTCCAAATATTTTTCTAACTATATGAGGAGTAATAAGATCAATAAATCCTATAACACCACTTAAAGCTACGGCACTTCCAGTTAAAATTGCCACTGAAACAAGTAGTGTCTTTTTCACCTTTTTAGTTTCAACTCCTATTGCCTTTGCTCCATCTTCTCCAAAGCTTAAGATGTCCATTTCCCTTGTATATCTTACAGCCATAAAAATTCCAATTATTAAAAATGGAATTCCAGCCAAAACATATGACCAACTTTTCATAGCAAATGATCCCATTTGCCACATTGTAATAGCCTTTAAATCTTCACTGCATATAGATGTTACAGTTGTTAACATTGCACTAGTAAAAAGTGATAACACCATACCAGCTAATATTACTGTATTGTTTGAAAGCCCTCTATCAACTTTATTAGAAAAGATAATAACAGCAAAAACAGTTAAAACTCCACATAAAAATCCTATAATAGGCATAGCTAAATTTCCTATTACAGGAATTGAAATTCCAAGAACTATGTATATTCCAACTCCTAGGGAAGCTCCTGATGAAACTCCTAGAGTATATGGTGATGCTAATGGATTCTTTAATATAGATTGAATTATGGCTCCACTAACTGCAAGAGAAGCTCCAACTCCAAAAGCTAATAATACCCTTGGTAATCTAATTACCCAAATAATTGCTACGTCCTCTGGTTTTATACCAGTTCTAAGAGGAATATTAAAAATTTTATTCCCAACTATAGAAATAGTATCCCATATATTAATATTGGAACTTCCTATGGAAGTTCCAATACAGAGTACTAATATTACTAATGGAATAGCTAGTAATATTAGTAGTTTTCTTTTTTTAGATTCCTGCATATTGTTCTGGATAAATATCCTTTGCCATTTGTTTTAATACATTTACCACGTATTGACTTCCACGTGATGATGCATTATTGTCTACTAAGAATATTTTATTATCCTTAACAGCAGTTATTGTATTCCAACCTGGACGTTTAGCAATTAAATCTGTAGCATTTTCAATATAACTTTCATTTGTTAAAATTACATCTGGGTTTGCTTTTATAACAGCTTCTTCACTTGGAGAAATCCAACCTTTTTCATTACCAAATATGTTTTCTGCTCCAATTATAGTTAATAAGTTATTTAAGAAAGTATCACTTCCAAAGCTATAAAGTTTTGAACCTGATCCAATTTCAAAGTAAACAGTTTTCTTATCTTTTATAGTTTCACCTATAGCTTTTATTTTATCTACTTCACTTTTCATTGAATCAACCATTTTCTTTCCTTCAGCTTCTGTTCCAGTTAACTTAGCTAAGAAATTGATATCTTCATATATTCCATCTATACTATCACTAGTTGGAATATAAACTACAGGTATTCCTGCATCCTTTAAAGCCTTAAATGGATCTTCTTTTCCTGTTCTATTGTGCCCTGAAGCTATTATTACATCTGGCTTAAGAGCTACTATAGTCTCTGCATCTGGATTTCTAAAGTCTATTTTAGGAATATCAGGATTTAATCCTTTTACATCTGCCGAATATTTATCAACACCAACTATTTTATCACCTAGTCCTAAACCTACTAATATCTCTGTATTAGATGGAGCTGTTGATATTATTCTTTCAATCTTTTTAGGTACTGTAAATTCAGTTCCTTCCATATCTTTCATTGTTACTGTTTTACTTCCACATCCAGTAAACATAAGTAATGCCATCATGGTTATCATTACTAAAGAAATTACTTTTTTAAAGTTTCTCATATTCTTCCTCCACTTTCACCTTTATAAATTCTTAAGTTATATGAAGGATTCCTATTTGATTTTATTTAATGATTTTAATATGTATTTTTTTAATATTGCTAAGCATCCCTTACAATCTATAAAAGCAAATCTGAACTTTCCTAAATTAAGCTTAAATCATCATAAATCAAATTTCTCTTTCATAAAACTTAACAATTAAAATATTTGAGGCTTAAATTAATACGTATAAAATAAAAAAACATACCATTTTAAGAAGGTATGTTAAGCATATTTAAATCATACGCACCCTATTATCCTACCCTCAGAAGATAATAGTACTTAAATAAAAGGCAGGTATCCCGACTTTGCTTCTTCCTCCATCTCGTCTTCCCACACAAAAAATGCAGTGACATATTGAGATTTTGTCTGCTTCACGGTTACTGAGGTAGTTGAAGACTTTAACTTCATTCCCTATTAAGCGAAAATCACACCAATTATTAGTTAATCAACTTGATTATATTATTATATTTTATCATTGTCAAACTTCTTAATTTAATATAAAACCTATTAATAATAAAAGTAATAGTATAAGGCTTATTTTAAAACCTTTGAAAGTTCTTCTAAAAGCTTTTTGTTTTCTTCCCTTGTTCTAACTGCCACCCTATAGAAGCTATTGTCTAAGCCAATATAATTACTACAACTTCTTATTATAATACCTCTTCTAATTAATTCTTCTCTTAAATTTATATTTTTATTTAATTTAAAAAATACAAAATTTACTGCACCTTTAAAAGTAGTAATATCTTTAAAATTCTCTAGGCCATTATATAAAAATTCATTTTCTTTTTTTATGTAAGCTACGCTGTTTTTAATATACTCAACATCTTTTAATGCTTCTCTTCCGGCATAGTCTGCTACGGTATTTACACTCCAAGGAGTTACTACTGAATTTATTTTTTCTATAAAATTATTATTAGAACTTAATCCATAACCTAATCTTATTCCAGGAAAGGCAAATAATTTAGTTAAAGATTTTACTATAATTAAATTTTGGAAATTATTAAGTTCTTTAATAAGAGAATATCTATCATTATCTTCAACAAAGTCTAAGAAGGATTCATCAAAAACAACTGTAATATTCATTTTTTTTGCTTTTTCTAATACTTTTAATGAAAAATCTTTTTCTATTAAAGCCCCTGTAGGATTATTGGGATTACATAAAAATATAATATCTAATTCTTCCTTGATTTCTTCTAAAAATCCATTATCTACTGAATAATTATCTTTTAATATATAATGGTTAACTTCACACTCAACAGAATTTAAAGCATCCTCATACTCTGAAAAGGTTGGTGCTACTATAAGGGCCTTTTTAGGTTTTATTCCTCTTACTATATTAAAAATAACCTCTGCTGCACCATTTCCTATAACTATATTTTCTAAAGCTACCTTTTCAAAGTTTGAAATCCCCTTTTTAAGCTCATAATAAGTTATATCTGGATATCTCTCTATAGAATTTATTCCTCTTACCATAGCCTCTTTTACTCTTTCAGAGATTCCTAGAGGGTTTATATTAGCTGAAAAATCAATAATTTCATTTTCTTTTAAGCCATAAATCCTCTTAATTTCTTCTACATTACCACCATGTCCTAAATTCATATAATCACCTCTAAAATACATCTAATAATAAGTGCTACTACCATTCCTAAAAAAGAAACCATTCCTAATATATTATTAGTCTTATAAACATCTGAAATTTCTATTTTCTTTTTAGCATCTCCTATAGTTGGTTTTTCTACAAGCTTTCCAAAATAGTAATTTGCTCCTCCAAGTCTTATTCCTAAAGCTCCTGCAACTGCTGCTTCTGGATGAGCACTATTAGGACTTGAATGATTATATCTATCTCTTTTGTATATTTTAAAACTATTTTTGCAATTAAGTCTTAAAATAAAAGAAGAGATTACTATAAGATAAGCTGTTAATCTAGCTGGAATATAATTAAACACATCATCAAGCTTAGCTGAGAAAAATCCAAAATCCTTATATTTTTCATTTTTATACCCAAACATTGAATCACATGTGTTTACCGCTTTATATAAGAAAGCTAAAGGTGCTCCCCCAATTCCTGCAAAAAATAAAGGTGCTATAATACCATCTGACATATTTTCTGCTACAGTTTCCACTACAGCTCTAACTATAGCTTCTTCATCTAGATTTTCAGTATCTCTTCCTACAATATAAGATAATTGTTTTCTAGCCTTAACAATATCTCCTTCTTTTAAAATCTTAATTACTTTAAGTCCTTCAACTTTAAGCCCCTTAGCAGAAATACAAAAATAAATAAGTATTCCAGATACTACAGTTCCTAAAATAGGATTAATCTTATTAGTAATATGTACAATTCCTAAAGTTACTCCAAAGGTTATGAAAACTATAAAAAGCCAAGCAAAGAAGCCTGCAATCTTAAGATTTTTCTTGAAAACCTTTCTCCAAAGCTTTTCCATATTAGATGCTAGTTTTCCTATATATCTAATAGGGTGATATGGATTATTAGGATCTCCTATTATTAGGTCTAAAACATATCCTATTATAATTTTTATCATTTCTAAAACCTTTCTATTATTTCTAGTCTTAAATTATCTGTTATATCTTTTTCAAACTCTAGACTTGAAAAATCTCCTTTTAAATTATTGATATCCTGTTCAACTTTTAACTTATATCCGCCTCCACACTTAGGTTGATAAGTATAGAAGTCTAATTCCTCCTTTTCAAAGAGTTCTAAAATACAAGCTATACTTCCTCCATGACATACTATTAAGGCTTCCTCTTCTCCCTCTTCCTTAAGGGTTAGAAGTAATTTTAAAAATGCTTTTTTCATTCTCTTTTCAAAATCCCTTCTTGATTCACCATTAGGACAGGAAACTTCCTTGCTTTTGTCTAAAATCCAGTCTAAATATTCCTTGTCTTCCTTTAGCATTTCATAAGACTTTAGTTCAAAGTCTCCAAAATTATACTCACCAAATTCATTTATAACTTCATACTTCTTATTTGGATATAAAATATTAAATGTTTCATTAGCTCTTTTTGCTCCACTTGTAAAATTTCTCTTACATATTGGCAAACTCACACTCTTTCTTTTTTCCTCTAACTCTTTTTTTCCTTCCTCACTTAAAGGCACATCACTTATTCCACAATAAAGTTTATTCTCATTGCAATAAGTCTTCCCATGTCTAATTAAATAAATTATCATCTTATTATTCACCCTTTAATCTTGTTCCTATTCCAAAAAATATTCTATAAACTTCTTCACTTTCCTTTGATAAAAACTGAAGAACTTTTCCAGTCTCTTCTCTCCATAATCTTTCCTCTTTCTTTAAAGGAACTATTCCTGAAGATATTTCATCACAAATTAAAATTTTATCTTTTAATAATTCTTTTTTTTCCTTAAAAAAGCTTAAAGACTCTTTTCCTTGTAAGGCATTAAAATAAATTAATCTATCTATTCCACTAATAACCTTTTTAGAAAAGTCTATAGAATCTTCTTTGCAATAAAATATTTCCTCTTCATTTATGCCTAACTTTTCTCTTACATACCTTAGTTTTCCATTATAGGCACCGCCAAATAAAAGTTTCAAAAGCTTCTCCTCCTTAAATAATTCCTAAAAGTAAAATCCCTGTAAATTCCATAAGAACAAGAATATATCCTGCAACGTCTCCATTTATTCCTCCTAATTCTTTTTTTACTTTTAAAAGTAAAATAAAAGAAATGAGTCCCATTGCTAAAATAGCTATTAAATAATTTATTCCTAAGGTGAAAAACGTTATTAATGCAACTAATACATATATTCCTAGTAAAATTATTTCATCTACTTTTCCAGTTCCTTCTTTAAAAAATTTTGCTAGAGAACTTTGTCCAAGCATCTCTTGACTTACAATAAAGTATCCATTTATTGCCCTTGATGCTATTGGTATAAATATTAATACTCTCATATCTAAATTTTTATTTAAAACAGTAAACATTCCAGCAAATTCTACTAGTAGTAATAAAACTACAGAAATAACTGAAAAAGCTCCAACTGTAGAATCCTTTAAAATTCTAAGTTTTGTCTCCTTATCTCTTCTAGAAAGAAGTGCATCAGAAACATCCATAAAACCATCTAGATGTAAGAATCCAGTTAAAATATATGGCACCGTTAAAATAAGAGCTGCCATAAGCATAATTGGTACATTTAGCTTACTTAATACAAAAAAACTTAAATACCAAAGTGCTCCTATAATTAACCCTATAAAAGGATAAAGCTTCATTATATGTTTTGCAGCCCTGTCATCCCATTCATATTTAGGCGATGGAATAACTGTAAACATGCTTAAGGTCATATTTATAGCCTTATAAAAAATTTTCATCTTCTAAAACCTCCTCTCCTTTATGAAATATTAAGTTTCCAAAGGAAGCTTCTATAACCACATCTGAGAAGGAAGCTAATTCACAATTTATTTTACCTAATTCTCTTTTAAAAGACTCAGTATAAGAATCATATTTAATTCCATCACTAAAAACATAATCTGAAACTATTACTAAATTGGAAACCTTAGTTCCTAGACTCTTTATGTCCTTTAAAATATTACTATGTACACTTTCATTAAATTCTTTTCCCACAAACATCTCATTAGTAACTAAAGAGGTTAAACTGTCTAGTAAAACAGTATCTTCCTTAGAAAGTTTATGAAATATCTCATTTAAATTCCTATGTTTTTCAATGGTTTTAAAATCATACTTTTCTCTATTTTTCAAATGATTTTCTATTCTCTTTAAATCCTCTGAATCATAAGGTTTCATAGTAGCTAAGTAATAAAGCTCCCCTTTTCCTTTTTTTGAAAGATTACTACTATAAAATTCAGCATAAGAAGATTTGCTACTCTTAGCTCCTCCAATAATTAAAACTATCATAACTAATTAAATTAACTCCTATAATATTTTTAAAGGTTTAAAGAACAATATAACATTCTTCATCCTTTACATCTTCTAAATAGCTGTTATCTATATTTCCTTCTTCAAAAGTTGCCATATTATTCATCATGGCTGTTGCAAAATCAATTACTGAGAAAGCTATTGGACATCCACTTCCTTCTCCTAATCTCATATTTAAATCTAACATAGGATCTAAACCTAACTCTTTTATAGCTAACTCATATCCTATTTCTTGTGATTTATGAGAAGTAAAACAAAATTCTTTAACTAAAGGATTTAATCTATTAGCTAAAAGAGCTGTCACAACGGATATAAATCCATCTATTACTACAGGGATTCTATAGAAAGCTGCGCCTAAAAATACACCTGTCATTGCTCCAATATCATATCCTCCAACCTTTGAAATAATATCAATAGAATCATCAAAATTAATATTATGTTTTTTAACCACTTCTTCTACAATTCTTTTTTTCTTTTCGAAAGAATCATTATTTATTCCTCCACCTTTTCCTACTACTTGAGAAGTTTCACACCCAATAAGTGCTTTTAATACTGCTGCTGAAGTAGTGGTATTTCCTATTCCCATTTCACCTACTCCAAGTATTTTATATCCCTTTTCCTTAGCTATTTTTACAGCTTCTATTCCAATTTCTAAGGATTTTTTAGCTTCTTCATAAGTCATAGCTGGTTCCTTATAAATATTTTTAGTTCCCTTTGATATCTTTCTATTTATAACTCCTTCTACAACTTCATCTGAATTAATTCCCACATCAAAAACCATTAAATCTGTTCCATTAGCTTTTGCCAATGTAGCTACTCCCGTAGTACCTTTTATAAAGTTTTTTGTTTGAAGTAAGGTTACACATTGAGGTGCTGAGGCTACTCCTTCTTCTTCAACTCCATTGTCAGAAGACATTATAATCACACACTTTTTATCAATATTATTAAACATATTTCCAGTTATTCCAGATAACCTTATGGCTATATCTTCTAACTTTCCTAAACTTCCTAAAGGTTTAGCTAAAGAATCTACTCTATTTTTAGCTTTTACAATCATGTCATTATCTAAACCTTCTATTCCTTTTAACACCTCATTTAACATTATCCTTTTCCATCCCTTCTTATTTTTTGATATAATATTTTCATTAGAATATAAGGAGATTAAGATGACTAACAAAATGAAAAATCATAAGATAACCAAACTAGGCGGTCTTAATAACTCAAATTATTTATTAGAGTGTGAAAATAATAAATATGTTTTAAGAATACCTAGTAAAGATAATAAAAATAATTTTTCAGAGGAAAATTTTGTTTTAATATTTGCTAATTTGAACAAGCTATCCCCCCCTATTATATATCATAATAAGGATAATGGAATACTAATAAGCAAATTTTTAGAAGATTCAAAGGTAAATATGAGTACATTTACATCTTTAGAATTCCTTGAAAAACTCTCAATTAATTTAAAAAAACTACATATTCTTAAGTGTGAACATATTTTTAACCCTTTTGAACATATAAGAAAAAATTTTCATATTTTAAAATCTAAAAACTTTAATTTTCATGAAGGCATTGATTTAGTCTTAAATAAATTAAATATTCTTGAAGAAAAATTAAGCAAAAATATGACTCTTGGCCTTTGTCATAATGATTTAAATTCTTCAAATGTACTATATCATAATAAAAATGTTCTTTTTATTGACTTTGAATTTTCTGCTATGTGTGATATATTTTTTGATTTAGCTACTGTATCTTGGATGCTAGATGAAAAAAAGAGATATTTTTTAATAAAAAGTTATTTTGGCTACTACTCTTATGAATTAATGGAAAAATTAGAAAATTACCTTTTTGTAGTTAAGCTTTGGAATGCTTCTTGGAGCTTCTTGAAGTCTTTAAATACTAATTCTACATATGATTATAAATTAGGTGGAAATATGATCATAGATGATTTATTATCCACTCTATAAAAGGGCTGTATCAAAATATAACAATAAAACTTACAAACAGTATGAAGAGAATATCTAGATAAGCTTTAGAATTTAAATTATTACGTAGAAAATATCACGTTAAAAAGCTGAGACTGTTAATTTCTTAGGAATACAATCTCACAAAGTTCCATTGCATAAGTTCAAGAATCCAAATTAAAAATTTGGACTTTCACTTAAGTTTCGAAGCTTTAGTGATATTTTCGAAGTAATGATTATAAATTCTTAGCGTAATCTAGTAATTCTCGGAATATGTTTGTAAGTTTTATAAAAAGTTATTTTTATACATGTCCATATATATACATAGAATAATTATTAAATATAATTCATCTTTTAAAAATTTTATTATTTTTTATTGCAAAGATTCATTACTACTCTTAAATATAAATTTATTGCTGGAAACAGATCTTCTTCATTAAAATCAAACCTAATAGAATGATGTTCATCCTTTAAATCACTTCCAAACATTATATAAGATGCCTTTCCTCCATTTTTCTGTACTCTTTTCATCATATAACATATATCTTCACTAGCACCAAAGTCTTCTTCATCTATTACATTATTATAATCATTTATATTTTTTGCCTCCCATTTAATAATATCAATTAACTCTCTATCACTACTACCACTTATGGATCTTCCTAAACAAGATATTTTCACATGATTATCATGCATATCTGCAGAAGCTTTTAAAATTCTAGTTGCATAACTCTCCATATATTCATTTAATTCTGTAGTTTCCCCTCTAGTTTCTACTTCCATAAAAGCTTTTCCAGGAATTACATTTCTACCACTACCTGCAATTAACTTTCCTACATTTATTCTTGTTATGCCTTCACCATTTCTTGGTATAGCATCTAAGTTTAATACTGCTGTAGATGCAGAAAGCAGAGCATTATGCCCTTTTTCAGGTGCAACTGCAGCATGGGAAGACTTCCCTGTAAATTCAGCATTAATTTTAGATGTTGCTAAAAATCCCTTTGTTCCACAGATTATTTCTCCTGATTTCCTTGCCTTTATTCCTATGTGTCCACTTAATAAATAATCTACATCATCTAAGATTCCTGATTGAGCCATTGGATTTCCACCACAGACGCTTTCTTCTCCAGGTTGAAAAATAAGCTTTATTGTTCCATTAAAATATTCCTTAAATCTAATAATTCCTTCTGCAACTCCAAGGCCAATAGCTATATGACCATCATGTCCACAGGCATGCATAATCCCCCTATTTAAAGAAGAAAAACCATTTTTAAAAGGAAAATGCTCATTATTTTCACATTCAAGGACCTTTACTCCATCTATATCAAATCTTAAAGCAACAGTTGGACCCTCTCCATTTTGTAAAATCCCAACTATTCCAGTGTATCCCCCAATCATATAATCACTTAATTCTTTATAGGCACCTTGATTTAAGGATTTTTCATAACTTTTCTTTAAATCAAGTTCGTTTGGTACATCTAATCTATGCTCTTCACTTATTATTTCTTTTCCTATTTTTATTTCATAACCCATTTCTCTTAAACATTTTCCAATTAAAGAAGATGTTCTAAATTCTTTCCATGCACTTTCAGGATATTTATGAAAATCCCTTCTATAATTAGTTATTTTTTCTTTAATCTCCCTTAAAAACTTCTCAATATCCAATTTTAATCCTCCACATTAAATAATTTTTAAAAATACATATACTTAATAATACTTAACTTCTCTCTATAATAAACCTTTTAAAAAATTATTAATGTTTAAATTAATTTTTTAAATAAAAAAGGTACTACATCTTTAAAATGTAATACCTTTTTAGTAATTTTCTTATAAATATTTTATTCTAAATAATAAAAAGAACTGGCTTTTTATTTATTAATGACTGCATCCATGATGATTACATGTATGTGTGCTTGAAAACTCTTTTAATTCACCTTTTTTTAATGCTTCTAAATTAGCTTCTATATCTCCGTCAATAGCTTTATAAACCTTAATTCCCATAGAATTTAATTTGCTTATAGCACCAGCACCAATTCCACCAACAACTACAGCATCTACAACTTCACCTGATAAAGCTTTTATTGGTTGACATTTTCCATGTTCATGACCTAAATCACCATTACCTACAGTAGTTACTTCATCTTTTTCTAAATCACATATTACGAAAGTTGGAGCAGTACCAAAATGACCATATGGTACACTTTTAACTCCTTCATTATTTTTAACTGGGAAACAAATTCTCATTATATTTTCCTCCTTCAAATTTTTATTATTTATGCATTTAGCATGTTTACATATCTTATTGCATTTTTTATAGATATTTTCTTTTGTTTTTATATTATTATCATCATTTACGATATAATCAATTAAGATATTAATGCTTTCTAACTGCTCTATATTTAAATCATAAACAATGTGATAACCTATTTTATATCCAATTACGAGATTTGCATCTTTTAATATTTTTATTTGTTGAGAAACAGCAGATTCTGAAATGCTAAGTTCTCTAGCTATTCCCTTTGCACACATAGATTTTTTATTTATGAGATGTAGTATATTTATTCTAGTTTCATCTCCTAGTGCTTTAAATATTTTTATTTTATCTTCCATAAGCCACCTCTTATTTTAATTAAGCATTTCCTTAATTAAATTCTACTCCTATTTTTTTAGAAATTCAATATCTAATTAAGTATTTTCTTAATTAAATTTTTTTAATATTTTAATTTCTTCTAAAATGATATTAATTCTTATTAAAATAGATTAAATTTATTAAAAAAACTAAAAAAGAGTGGCTTAAAACCACTCTTTTTTTATTGAAAATTTATTATTTATTAGAAGCTTTCCATTCATCTAATTGTTTTTGCATTTCAGCTTTTATATCATCTAATCCAGATGCAGCTAACTTTTTATTTAAGTCATCTAATCCTTTTACTGGATCTACTGAACCTGAGTATAAAGTTCTTTCAAACTCTTGTAATACGTTATTAACTGCTGATATTTGAGTTGTAACTGGCTCTGTATTGAACTTAAATCCTAAGATTGGTGAAGTCTTAGCACCTTTGTTAAAATCTTCAAAAGCATCCCATTTATCTGCTGGGTCGCTATCTAAAACGTAAGTATCAAATAAGTTTCCGTAAGCCCAACTTGTAACACTATATGGTCCATTTGGATCTCTCTTTATTTGGTTATCACTAACCTTTTCATAGTGAGTTCCCTCTATTCCAAACATTAATAGGTTTCTTAATGTAGAGTCAGTATTTACTAAGTTTATAAGCTCCATAGCTTTTTCAGGATGCTTAGATGTTGCTGATATAGCAGTCATAGCTCCAGTTGTTGAGTTATTTGTAACATATGGAGGGATTATTGATGATGTTACAACTTCTCTACCTAAAGCTTGTCCCCATCCATTTTCTGCATATGGTTGTCCATCAGCCTTCCACATAAATCTCTTAACTTCATTTTTCATATTATTAACTGCTGCATCTTGATTTATATATCCTTTTTCATAGTATTCTCTTAATTTAGTCATCATAGCCTTCATTTCTTCTGTCTCATACATATTTTGTACTGTTAAAGTATCATCATTAAAGAATACTCCTAAAGGTCTCATTATTTCATCAAACTCTAATGGAATTGAATCCCCTTGAGTATAGAATGGTACAAAATCTGGTTCCTTTTCTTTTATGATTTGTAACCATGGTTCTAAATCTTCTACTGAGTGTAAATCTTGATATGGAATATCATATTTTTCAACAAGCTCCTTATCAAATACCCACATAGGTGCTCCTGCTATTTCTTTTTGGTTTGGAACTCCATATATTTTTCCATCAACCTCAGCACCTTTCCAAAGTCTTTCATCTATAACCCCTTTAAGGTCTGCTCCCTCTTTATCTAATAAGTCATTTAATTCAAGGAAAGCACCTTTTCTAGCATTTTCTAAATATGGGAAAGCCCATGAACATGTAAATGCTAAATCATATTCTTCTCCTGAGTTAGCTATTACATTCATTTTTTGGCTGTAATCACCAAAGTCAATATGTTTTATGTCTACAGTAGCATTTATTTTATCTTTTATATATTTATTTACTTCCTCTTCTACTAATTCTCCATCTGTTTGAGGTTTACCTATTACATACCATACTAAGTTAACTGGCTCCTCACTTGCTGCTCCTCCCTCTGCTTTTTTGTCACTTGAGCCACATCCTGTAAGCATTACAGATGTAGTCATTACTCCTCCTAAAATTAATGCTAATAATTTTTTGTGTCTAAGCATTTTTTTTCCCCCTCATATTACTATTTTTATACCATTTAGATCCCTTAATCTCAAAGACTAAACAAACGTTTACAACAATAATATACTTTATCAAATTTAATTAAAATTAATATGATAATCATATATATTTTTTAGTATTTTGTTTGAGAAGCTTTAAGTAAATTAAAGTTTCTATAGTTAATTTATAACATAACAGTAAAAAAGTCAACATTACAAAAAAGTCCTGTATTAATGTGTCAAACAGGCTATTTTACTACATTTCAAGGCTTTTTAACATCAAAAGATTTTTATATATATTCTGTTAACTTTTTAAATATTTTAAAAAGTTTGAAATTTTTGTAATATAACTATTACATTTTGAATATTTTTATTCTTTCTCTAATCATATATGATTAAAATGTATGATATATTTTTAATTAGACTTATTATTATGTAGAATTATACTTTTACTTTTTATTCAAAATTTGTTAACATTATAAAAAAGTATATTTATAATAATATTTAAGGAGATAATTAAAATGCAAAAACTTTTACTTGCTTTAATAGTAGGACTGGGTGGATTTTTAGGTGCATCCTTGAGATATCTTATTTCAATTTTTGCAGCCAAAAATTTTGGAGGAAACTTTCCATATGGTACTCTAATTGCAAATATTTTAGGTGCTCTTTTAATAGGTTTCATTATGGAATTCAGTATGGATAGTGCATTAATCTCATCTAATATGAAACTTTTTTTAACTACTGGTATTATGGGAGGCCTTACTACATTCTCTACTTTTTCCTATGAAACAATTAGTATGTTAACTAATGGCAATATAACTTTAGGAATAGAAAATATAATCTTAAACTTAGGTTGTAGTTTATTATTTGTTGTAATAGGACAAAAACTTGCTAGGATATTATTTTAATTTTTAGGAGGAATCTTTTATGAGAAATGAATTCAAAGGTAGCTTTTTAAAAATATTTATTGATGAATCTGATAAGTATAATGGTGAGCCACTTTACTTAGAGATATTAAAGGTACTAAAAAAAGAAAATATCTTGGGGGCAACTGTAATAAGAGGAATTGAGGGATTAGATAGCCATCATAAAATACATTCTGATTTTATTGAAATACTTGCTAGAAACTTACCTATAGTCATAGAAGTTATTGAAAGTAAGGAAAAAATAAATGAATTAATAGAAATACTTGAACCTATGATAGAAACTGGAACCATTACAGTTATAGATAATATTCAGGTAATATCTTTAAATAAAAAAACAGACTAAAAAGTCTGCTTTTTTATTTTCCAATCATTTAATTGTCTTTCTAATTCTTCCTTAACTTTATCTATTCCAGCACTTTCAAGCTTATTAATAAGCTTTGAAACATATTCATCTGTATCTACTAGTCCAGTATATAAACTTCTTGTAAACTCTTCAAGAACAGTATTTACAGACTCTAATTCAACAGTTACATTACTAGGGTCAAACTTAAATCCTAAGGCTTGAGATACATTAGACTTATTATTAACCTCTTTAAATTCATCCCATTTATTTTCTGGTTCATCTTCTAATACATATGTTATAAATAAATTTCCTAAAGTGTAGTAATCAACCATATAATTTTTAGATTCCTCTAAAAGCCTGATTTTATTATTTGAAATCTTTTCATAGTGAACTCCTTCAATTCCATAATTAATAAGATTTCTTAAATACTTATCTGTATTTAAAAGATTTAAAAACTCCATAGCTTTTTCAGGATTTTTTGAATTTTTTGATATAGCGATCATAGAACCATTTACTGATCCATTTGTAATATAACTTTCTAAAATTGGTGTAGCAACAACCTCTCCTCCACTTTTAATAGACCATATTTTTTCAGCATAAGGCTGCCCATCAGCTTTAGTTACAAATCTTTTAGTGGAAAAATCACCAGCATTCCCAATTTTAGTATTGGTATATCCAAGCTCCTTATATCTTCTCATAGTCTTTAAATTATTAATCATCTCTTCAGTTTTAAATATATTTACTACCTGAAAGTTATTACTTTCTAAATTTATTCCTAAAGCAGGGGCTAATTGATCCCAAATCATAGGAACTGAATAACTATCATCAACGTAAAAAGGAATTACCCCTTCTTCATTTTCTTTAATTAACTTTAACCAAGGTTCTAAATCTTCTAAAGTTTTTATATCCTTATAAGGAATATTATATTTTTCTACATATTCTTTAGAAAATACCCACATAGGCATACTAGAAATCTCCTTTTGGTTTGGAATAGCATATATACAACCATCTATTACTGCTCCCTCCCAAAATTTTTTATCAAGAGCTTTATAAACATCCTTTCCATACTCTTTAATCAGGTTATTTAAATTAAGAAAGTCTCCTTCCTTTGCATTAGGATAATAATCATTAGCCCAGGAAGATGTGAATACCAGGTCAAAATTTTCTCCTTCATCAGTTTTATTATTCATTACCTTTGTAAAATCCGCATAATCTACAAATCTAATATCAATAGTTGCATTTATCTTTTTAGTTAAATAGTTATTTACTTCCCTTTCAACTCTATCCATATCGTCAGGTTCTATTCCAATGGTGTACCAAACCAGCTCTATATTTTCATTATTTAAACGTTTAATATAGTTTCCATTTTTAATTATATTAAATATTACTAGAAATATCATAAGTATTGCACTTATAATAATTAAAAGAGATTTTTCTAATTTTCTCAATATTAGACCTCCTTTTATTTATTACATCTACATTATATTTTGTTTCTCTAATTCTTTAAATGAATATTTTTTATATAATATTACTTTTTTTTATAAACTTATTTACATACTTATAGTAGACTTCTTAAAAATTTAGTAATAAAATATATTTATTAATTTTAGGAGGCAATAAGATGCATTTTATTCAAAATATAGATATAAATATACTTTACTTTATACAAAATAATATACAAAATAAGTTTCTTAATCCAATAATGATTTTCTTAACTTCATTAGGTAATTTAGGCTTTATATGGATTGCCATAAGCATCTTACTTATAATTTCAAAAAAATATAGAAAAATAGGATTATTAACCTTAGCTGCTTTAATTGTTAACACCCTGCTTGGTGAAGGAATTCTTAAACATATTATAGAAAGATCTAGACCCTTTGCAACATATGAAAGCTTACATATAATGATAACTAAACCAAGTAGTTACTCTATGCCCTCTGGTCATACCTCTGCATCCTTTGCAGCAGCATTTATGTTAGCTTATTATTTTAAGAATATAAGAGTATATATCTATTCCTTAGCTTCTTTAATAGCTTTTTCTAGATTATACTTGCTTGTTCACTATCCAAGTGATGTATTAACAGGTGCTTTACTAGGATATTTAAGCTTCTTAATAGTTATAAAATCCTATGAACTTATACAAAAATCTAAAATAAAAGATCAAAGAAAGTCTTTTTAGACTCTCTTTGATCTCTTTTTTATTTTTGATAATAACTTTTCGTAATATTTTATACTATTTTTTAAGGTTGTAACCACATACTCTTCATTTTCCCCAGTACTAGTTTCTCCAGTAAGCATAAATCCTGTTGCGCCACACCTAATAAAATGATATATATCGCTTAATTCATTTATTGTAGGCTTATTTTGTTTATTTCTAATAGATGAAAGTACATTTGTGGCTACTATTATTGATTTATTCTCATTTTTTAAAGCATATAATATTTTTTCTTGCACTATAGGAACATTTAATATTCCAATTTCTGCTGTTAAATCTCCCCTTGCTATAACTATTCCATCTAATTCTTTAGCAACTTCTTTAATATTATTTATTCCTTCATTAGTTTCAATTTTCCCCCAAAGCTTAGGAATAAATTGATTTGACTTTAAATTTTTAAAAACAATATTTTTAAACTCTCTACATTCTTCCATATAAGAACAATAAGAATAATCTATAATATCTACTTTATTATCTAAGGCAAATCTAATATCTTCTAAATCCTTTTCGCTTACACCCCAATTTTTCCTATCTAAATTAGGAAGATTACATCCCTTTTCTTTTCTAACTACTCCACCTAATTTAACTTTAGTCTTTATTAACCCATTGTTATTGCTTATTACTATAAATTCCATAGTGGCATCTTTCATATATATCTTTTTAAAAGTATTATTGTATATAAACTTATTTTTTATATTTAAAGGTATAAGTTTATTTCTATCAATATTTTTAAGATAAACATCATAAGTTTCCTCTGAACAAAAATAAACTAAATCACCAGAATTAACTTTAAATGTTCCATATATATTATTAGCTACCCTAATCTTATTTCCCTGTAAGTCTAAAAGAATTTTTATATCCTTATGATTGCTTCTTATGTAATCTATACAGCATTCTACATCTCTATGCTTGCCATGGGATAGATTCATCCTAATTATATTGCCTCCACCTTTTACTATGTTATCTATTTTATTGAAGATTTCATTTTTGCTCTGTTCACTTTTGCTTAAAAATCTGGTGTTTATACTGCCTATAATATCCATAATTTCCCCCATAAATATTGCTACTCATTGATTTATATGCATAATAAGCTTTAAATATTATTTATATATCTTATCAATTAAAAAACACTTAACATAATAATATTTATTACTACTGAGTTTATTCCTAAAAATACTTAGTATAATATTACTTAGTATAATCATAAAAAGTTTCTTAAGAAAACTATAATTAAAGAAGTTCTGTCAATAAACTGTAAACTCTCTGTTTAAGTCTTGATAAAACTTCTTTAAAGCAAGGCTATATTTAAACTACTGTTAATTTTAAGTATATATCTTAAAATTAATATTAACTTAAAATAAAGCTTAAAGCAAAATATGGATAACTAAACCTATTAATTAAAGAAATAAGATTAGCTTACTTCCTTAATTATTTTATATAGTGCATCTGCTAATTTTTCTTTATTTATACTATCTATTTCAGTATCACTTATATTTATAATTAGGCATAAAGAATCTAAATTTTTTACTAAATATAATCCTTTTCCACTTTTAATACTTATCTGTGAAAGGCCTATATAATCAACCATATCTTCTAAGTTTAAGGATACAACACGCCTAAGAATTTGATCATCCCCTAAAATTTCTATTCTCTTATCTTCTCCTATGCTCTTAGTTATTCTTATAAATATATCTGCCTTTGTATTATTAGATAATAAAACTTTCTTAAAAAAACTTTCTCCTAAGCAACACTCTTCATTAAAACAATCTATAGTAAGATCTCCTTCTTCCTTTAATTTTTTTATTAATACTTTTCTTAAATAGGAGTCATTTATATCTAATGCATATTTCACTATAAATCACCACCTTAATTCTAAGGACAATTGTAATATATATTATTCATTTTCTTAAAAAAAGTTCTACTAAAAACATAAGTTTCATAAATTAAACTGAAGGAGGTGATAAATTTGATGAAAAAAATTACTAAAATATTTTTAATAACCCTATGTTTTTCTCTTCTTTTAATTTCATGTTCTAAAATTAATATTCCTTCTAAGGAAAAACCTTCTTTAAACTATCACACTAAAAATTTAAGTGAACTAGTTTCTAAGAATAATATAAAAATCAGATTATTAGATATGAATATTTATAGTGAAGTAATTGTTGATAATGAAGATGTAAGAATTATTGATGACTTATTAAAAAGCTTAAAAGATTCTAACTTTATAAATGAGGAAGCTTTGCCTAATAAACCCTTATATAAAATTTTTATAGATTTAAATAGTGAAAAATATGTAATAGATATTTATGGAGATGATTTAATAACTCTTTATCCTTGGGACAGTGATGTAAGGAAGGATTACTTAAGTTTAAAAGATATTCCTAATTCCTTTAAATTAGAACCATTTTGCCAGTATGTGTTTAATAAAAAACAATAAAAAAAGATATAGGATTTAGTAGTGATTTATACTAAATTCTATATCTTTATTACTAACAAATAAATTATTTATGCAAAGTTTTATTTAATTTAAAACATAAACCTAACTTAAAATTTATTTGTTTTTATTTAATTCTTCTAAAAGTTCAAATACACGCTTTCTATATAAGGGATGAATCTTATATGGAGCAATTTCATTTAATGGCTCTAAAACAAAACTTCTTTCATGCATTCTTGGATGTGGAAGTATGATTTCTTCATCTTCACTTATTAAATCATTAAAAAATATTACATCTAAGTCTATAGTTCTAGGCCCCCACTTAATCCTTCTCTCTCTTTTAAGCTTTTGCTCTACACTTAATAAAAACTTTATTAATTCCTTTGGGCTTAAAAGAGTTTTTATTTTGCAAGCACCATTTAAAAATTCATCCTGCTCAGTATATCCCCAAGGTTCTGTCTCAATTAAATTAGATTTTTTTATAATTTCAGTATGATAAGCCTTATTTATTTCATTTAAAGCTTCTTCTATATAATATTTTTTATCTCCTATATTAGATCCATATGAAAGGTATGCCTCATTCCATCCTCTCTCTATTTCTATAGATACAGTATCTAAACTTCTTAATATAGGTGCCCATGGTTTCTTTAAATAAACCTTCACTTTTTTAACAAGAGAGTATTCTAATAATATAAACTCACTTAATTTTTCTGCTGCAGTTTCTATTAAATCATAGCTTTGCTTTTTAAACTCTTCCTCAACCTTATGTGCAAGTTCTCCATAATGAACAGATTTGCTTAAATCTCCAGTAACTCCTGCCTCTCTAGTATCTAAGAAAAGTTCTATACTTAAAACAAATTTTTGTCCAAGTCTCTTTTCCTCTTCAAAGACTCCATGATTACCAAAAACCTCAAAATCTTTAATAATAATTTTATCCATGAAAATTAACTCCTATCTTCTTACCATAGCATCAGTCATAAGGGCAGTTCTCTTATTTTCTAAAACATCATGAACTCTTACAAATTCGCATCCTTTAATTATTCCAAGAGTAGTTGTAGCTAAAGTTCCTTCTAATCTCTCATCTGTTGGAAGATTTAAGGTATTACCTATTACTGATTTTCTTGATGTACCTAATAAAACTGGGTAGTCCATATTGCAAAACTCATCTAATCTATTTAATACTTCTAAGTTTTGATCATAATCCTTTGCAAAGCCTATACCTGGGTCTAAAATTATATTTTCTTTCTTAACTCCAGCATCTAGGGCTATCTTTATACATTCTTCCATATCTGATTTCATAGTTTCTATGATGTCATCACCATACTCATTATCATTTCTATTATGCATTATGCAACAAGGTACTCCATATTTAGCAGCTACAGTAGCCATATATTTGTCCTTTTTAAAGCCCCATACATCATTTATTAAGTCTGCACCTGCTTTTATGGCTTCCTCTGCCACTTTACCCTTATATGTATCAACTGATATAGGTATATCAAATTTTTCTCTTAAGGCTTTTATTACAGGTACTACTCTATTTAATTCCTCTTCTTCTCCTACTGGGGTATGAGTTGGTCTTGTTGACTCTCCTCCAATATCTATTATGTCAACACCATCATTAATCATCTTCTCAGCTCTCTTTAGAGCTAACTCAATATCATTATATTTTCCACCATCTGAAAATGAATCTGGAGTCACATTTAAAATTCCCATTATGTATGTTCTTTTTCCTATTTCAAACTCTTTATTTCCTATTTTCACAAAAGTTCCCCCTTAAATAATTATGTCTAAATTCTTTTTTTCTTTGCTCCACTTACAAAGTTTTTCAGCATTACATAAAAAACAGCTTCTTGATTTTTTATCAGCTAAGTAAATAATTTTATCTAATCCTTTTGCTTCACTATTTCTGTGATTTAAAATTCCACTTAAAATAATCTCTATTTCTTCTTTATTAAAATCACATTCCTTTAAAATATCTAAACTCAATTTATAAGAAGCCTTATTATGTTTTTCTCCACCTTCATATTCTACCCATCGTCCTATATCATGAAGAAGTCCTATTGCATATATAATTTCCTTAGATACATTCATATTTTCCTCTAAAACCATTATGTAGGCAATTCTTGATACATCTAAAAAATGCTCTAAGTTATGTTTGCAAAAAACCCTATCCTTTTCACAGAAAGAATTCTTATTTAAATAGTCTTTATACTTACTATTATTAAGTATCTTATTTATTCTCTCCATAATAAACACCTCAAAAAATTAAGATCTACATAGAAATCATTCTAAAAACATCATTTTTTAAGCTTTCATCTTCTAAAAACTTTCCTCTATAAGTTGTTGTTACTGTTTTTGCACCTGGTTTTCTAACACCTCTCATAGTCATACACATATGTTCACCTTCTACAACTACCATTACACCTTGTGCATCTAAGTATTCCATTATAGAATCAGCTATTTCCGTTGTAAGCCTTTCTTGAAGTTGTGGTTTTTTTGAATAAACCTCAACACATCTAGCAAGTTTAGATAAACCTACAACCCTTCCATTTGGTATATATGCTATATGAACTTTTCCATAGAAAGGAACTAAATGATGCTCACACATAGAATAGAAAGTTATATCCTTTTCTAAAACAAGATCATTGCTATGAACTTCAAAAGTTTTACTTAAATGCTCCTTTGCATTCATTCCTATTCCTGAAAATATTTCTTCATACATTCTTGCAATTCTATCTGGAGTTTCTATTAAGCCTTCTCTATTAACATCTTCTCCTATTGCTTCAAGTATTAGTTTCATTCCTTCTCTTATCTTATCTTTATCGATCATTTTGCCCTCCATATTTAAAAGCTTATAATAGAACTTTCATATTTACTTTTTATTTCTTCTATTAAATCTTTTTCCCCAAAAAATTCTTCTTCAAATTGACTTACTCTCATTATTCCAAGAAGAGAATTACTTATAAAAAGCCCTTCACTATTTCTTAAGTCTTCTATATTATAACATCCTTCTTCAACTTGAAAGTTATTCTTTATCCATCCTCTAATTATTCCATCTAAAAGACCACAGCTAACCTTTGGAGTACATATCTTATTATTCTTAATAAAATATATATTACTAGTAGCCCCCTCTGTTAGCTCTCCTCTTTCATTTAAAAATATCACTTCATCAAAGCCTTCATCTTTAGCCTTTTCCTTTTCCATAATATTTTCAATATAGCAAGTGCTCTTTAAATAAGTTAATTTAGAGGTGCTATTTCTTCTTACTTCACTAAGTTTTATGGAAAATCCTCTATTGTAATCTTCTATGCCATAAGGAATATCTCTAGTTGAATAAATTATATTTTTTTCAGTAAGAGTTATTTTTAAAGCCTTATTTCTTATTTTTTCATTTTTAATAAACTCGCTTAATTCCTCTTCATTAATATTAAAAGGAATATTTAAATTTAAACATCCATCTTTTAGTCTTTCTAAATGTTCCTTTAAAAACACTCCATTATTTAATACAAGTATAGTTTCAAAAATTCCCCGTCCAAAAAAGACAGAAGAATCTATGGTAAGTGAACATTTTTCAACCATACTATAACCTTTTTTATTTTCTCCTATATAAATCAATTTATATCACAACCTAATTATAATACTCTCATTAAAGCCTTCGCCTTATCTAAAGTTTCCTCATATTCCATCTCTTCTTCTGATTCAATAGTTATGCCTCCACCTACTCCAAAATAGGCCTTATTATCTTTTGCTAATATAGTTCTTATTACTATATTAAAATCACAATTTCCTCTTAAATCAAAATAACCTATGGCCCCAGTATATATCCCTCTTCTAAGGTCTTCTAGTTCCTCTATTATCTCCATACTTCTTATTTTAGGAGCACCTGTTATAGAACCTCCTGGAAAACATTCTCTTATACATTTTACAGAACTAACATCTTCCTTTAGTTCTCCTATAACTGTGGAAACTAAGTGAAATACTGTAGCATATTCCTCTAATTTAAATAATTCTGTAACCTTAACAGAAAAAGGTTTGCACACCTTACTTAAGTCATTTCTCTCTAAATCAACAATCATTAAAAGCTCTGACTTATCCTTTTCACTATTTAAAAGTTCTTTTTTATTCTTTTCATCTTCTAATTTATCTTTTCCTCTTGGTCTTGTGCCTTTAATTGGTCTTGTTTCAACCTTATTATTAAACACCTTTAAAAACCTTTCAGGAGAAGAACTTATAATTTGAAAACCTTCTAAATTTAAATAACAGGAAAAAGGGGCTTTATTTATACTTCTTAAACTTATATATGTATCAAAGGGATCAGAATTAAAATCACAGGAAAATCTCTGTGTTAGGTTTGCAATATATGTATGCCCTTCTTTTATGTACTCTTTAACCTTTTTTACTGAATTTATATATTCTTCTCTTGAAAAATTTGAAGTAAACTCAGTATTTTTATCTAAGCTAATATTTAAATTTATATCCTTATCTTTCATTCTTTCATAAATATTAGCTATACTTTTTTCTGACTCTTCCTTAATTCCTAGGGCTGTTATATATGTTTTTTGATTTCTCAAATCAAATATTATTACATTATCATAAAATAAAAAATAACTATCTGGAATACACACATCATCCTTAGCACTTTTAGGCATATCTTCAATAACTCTTCCTATATCATAAGAAAAATAGCCCATAGCACCTCCTAAAAAAGGTATCTCACTATTATAATTTATTTTATATTCTAAAATAAGCTCTTCTAATTTTTTAAAAGGATCTCCTAAGACTAGTTTTTCATCTATAAAAATCTCATTTCCCTTAGAGCTAAACTTTTTAAAAGGATTTAATCCTATAAATGAATATAAAGAAAATTCGCTATCTTCCTTTGAACTATCTAAAAATATACTGTTTATTTCATCTTTAAATAAAGAATATACTTCATGTGGCTTAAGCTTATTTTCTATTTCCTTAATTTCAAAATTCAAATTACTCACCTTTCTATAATATTAAATTTTCTAGCATTATCAATAAAGTTTTTAAGCATTTCATGGCCATATTCAGTTAAAACAGCCTCCGGATGAAACTGTACTCCTTCTATATTGTACCTTTTATGCCTTATTCCCATAACTACCCCATCATCACTTAAGGCAGTTATCTCTAAATCTTCTCCTAAAGAATTTCTATCAACTACTAAAGAATGATATCTAGTTACATTTATATTATTTTTTATTCCCTTAAAAATCCCTTTTCCGTCATGAGTTATTTTACTAACTTTTCCGTGGACTGGGAAATCCCCTTTTTTTATTTTACTTCCAAAGGAATATCCAATACATTGGTGACCAAGACATACACCTAAAATAGGAATCTTTCCCTTAAATTCCTCTATAATATTTAAACATTCTTTCATATCCTTAGGTGCTTTAGGTCCTGGAGATATTATTATTCCCTCTGGATTCAATCTTTTTATTTCTTCTATAGTTATTTTATCATTCCTCTTTATCTTTATATCCTCATTTAATTCCTTAAAATACCTAAGCAAATTAAACACGAAGGAATCATAGTTATCTATCATTAAAAACATTAATTCACCTCTAAAATATTTAGTTTAAAATCATTATATCAAAAACACCTAAAAAAAAATATGAATTTTATACCATTTATATATTTGAATCTTCTAATTAATAATCTTAAGTATTGTTATTACTTAATTTAAAGTTAAAAATTAATTTATTTTATTCTCATTTATGTGTTAAAATATTTATACTACAAATTTTTTAAAATTAACAATATTATTCAAATAATTATTATACATACATTGATTTTTTCAGTTTTAAAGGAGGGTTTACTATTAATATTAATGCAGAATTTCATTGTCACTCATTAGCTTCTGACGGAACACTATCTCCAAAAGAGGTAATTGCTGAAGCTAAAAAAGCAGGTATATCCTTAATAGCTTTAACAGATCACGATATAACTTCTGGTCTTGATGAAGCAAAAGAAGCCGCAAAAGAACTAGATATTCAATTTATTCCTGGAATAGAACTTAGTTGTGAGCATAAGGGGTCTACAGTTCATGTACTAGGATATTTTAGAGATGATTCTTATAAATCCGAAGATTTTCAAAAGTTCTTAAATGAATTAAAGGATTCTAGAATAGGTAGAGCAAAAAAAATCGTAGCTAATTTAGAAAAATATTTTAATATTAAACTTGATTATAAAGATGTCTTAGCAAAGGGAAAAGGTGTTGTTGCTAGACCCCATATAGCTCAATGCATAATAGAAGCTGGTTATCCTTATGATTGGGAATATATATTTGATAACTTCATAGGAAATGATAGCCCAGCTTATGTTCCTAACAAAAAAATTTCTGTAGAAGAAGGAATAAATATATTAAAAGCTAATAATGCTATAACAGTGCTTGCTCATCCAAAGCTTATAAAAAGAGTTCCTGTACAGGAAGTTATGACATTTCCTTTTGATGGTATAGAAGCTATTTACTATCAAAATACTAAAAAAGATACTGACTTCTTTATTTCATATGCTGTTCATCATGATCTTCTTATAACATGTGGTTCAGATTTTCATGGAGATCATGAAGGAGATGAAAGACATGGTCATGTTGGATGCATGAGTATGCCAGAAGAATATCTTGAAAAATTTCTAAAAAAATATAATTGTAATAAAAAATAATATTAATGATTAAAATAATGGTAATATGGTTTAACTGCCAAATTACCATTATTTTTTTATAATCTCAAATAATTTAATATTTTATTAAAAAAAGTATTTACATTTCAATGAAAAAGAATATAATTTAATTGTAGGTATTAATTAATAATTAATATTAGTTGATTTTGATTGTTATAATTTTAACATATATTAGGTGGTGTTTTTATGAATTATTTAGAAGTAAAAAAAGATATTTATTGGGTTGGATCTTTAGATCCTGAATTAAGAGTTTTTGATATTATTATGTACACTCCTTATGGAACTACTTATAACTCATATGTCGTTAAAGGTAGTGAAAAAATAGCTGTATTTGAAACAGTAAAAGAAAAATGTTTTGATGATTACTTATCAAAACTTAATAGCTTAGGTATTGATCCTAAATCAATAGATTACATAGTTGTTGATCATACAGAGCCTGATCATGCTGGATCTGTTGAAAAATTACTTGAATTATCTCCTAAAGCTAAAGTTATAGGTTCAATGCAAGCTATAGAATTCTTAAAAGATATAGTTAATAAAGATTTTGAATATATAGTTGTTGGAGACAATGACACAATTTCATTAGGAAACAAAACATTACAATTTATCTCTGCACCATTTTTACATTGGCCAGATTCAATGTACACTTATATTCCAGAAGATAAAGCTTTAATAACTTGTGACTCTTTTGGAAGCCACTATTCTTGTGAAGAAGTATTTAATGACTTAGTTCCTAATGAAGAAGAATATTTAGATGCCTTAAGATACTACTATGATTGTATCTTTGGACCATACAAACCATATGTTTTAAAAGCTATAGATAAGATTAAAGATTTAGATATAGAACTTGTATGCCCAGGTCACGGTCCTATCCTTAGACAAGATCCTTGGAAGATAATAAATACTTATAAGGAATGGAGTACTCCAGTAAAACCTAAAATAAATGGAGATAAAAAGGTTACTATTCCTTACGTATCAGCTTATGGTTATACTAAAGAATTAGCTAAAGAAATAGCTAAGGGAATACAATCTGAACACAATGTTGAAGTTAAATTATATGATTTAACTTATAGCAAGCAAGAAGATGTATTAGCTGACATAGGAGAATCAGATGGTATATTATTTGGATCACCAACAATAGTTGGAGAATTATTACCTCCTATTAGAATTCTTTTAGCTAACTTAAACCCTATTATTCATGGAGGAAAATATGCTGCAGCCTTTGGTTCATTTGGTTGGAGTGGTGAAGCTGTTCCAAGAATAGAAGCTAGATTAAAAGAATTAAAAATGAATATATTTGGACCTGGTTTAAGAATTAAGTTTAAACCATCAACAACTGAATTAAAAGAAGCTTTTGAATTTGGTAGAGATTTCTCAAGAACTATGTTTGGAGAAAAGGAACTTGATTATGCTCCAAATAATGCTACAGAAACTAAAGAAGTATTAACTGGAAATGGTAAAACAAGATACTGGAAATGCTTAGTTTGTGGTGAAATATTCGAAAGCCCAGTATGTCCTGAAATTTGCCCTGTTTGTGGAGCTGGAAAAGAACAATTTATAGAAGTGGAAATGGATACTTTTGAAAAGAATGATACTGATGATAACTTCGTTATTATAGGTAATGGAGCTGCTGGATTCTACGCTGCTAAAACAATAAGAGAAATAAATAGTACAGCTTCTGTTAAATTACTTTCAAGTGAAGAAGTATCTTCTTACTCAAGACCAAATCTTTCAGATCTTTTAAATGAAGAAATGAATTTAGATACTTTCTACTTAGCTAAATCTTCTTGGTACAAAGAAAATAATATAGAAGAATTACTAGGAGTTACTGTTACTTCTATAGATAAAGATGCTAAAAAAGTAATCTTAAAAGATGGTACTGAAATACCATATACTAAACTTATATTAGCTAATGGTAGCCATAACTTTATTCCACCATTTAAAGTTAAAAATAATAATGAAGAAGTTACTTTAAATTGTGAAAATATTCATGAGTTTAAAGGTATCTACTCTATTAAAGATTTAAAAGATACTTTTGATGTTAAAGAAGAAATGAAAGAAGCTAAGAAGGCTGTTGTTATAGGTGCTGGTCCTCTTGGATTAGAAGCAGCTTGGGAAATGAAACTTGCTGGATTAGAAGTTACAGTAGTTGAATTCTTACCAAATCTTATGAATAACCAATTAGATCAAGAAGGTGCTGATATCTTTAGAAATCAAGTTTCTGATTGTGGAATAACATTCATAACATCAGAGGAATGTGCTGAAATAATAGCTAAAGATGGCAAATTAACTTCTTTAAACTTAAAGAGCGGAAAAACTTTAGATGCTGATATTCTTCTAGTTTCAACAGGTATTAGAAGTAATATAGAATTAGCTAAAGAAACTGGAATTGAATGCAACAGAGGTGTTATTGTTAACGAAAGAATGGAAACAAGTGTTAAAGACATATATGCTTGTGGAGATGTAGCTGAATTTAATGGTCTTGTTTACGGAAACTGGCCTGCTGCTATAGAAATGGGTAAAACTGCTGGTGCAAATGCATGTGAAGCAGAAAAAGCATTTGAAAACTTTACACCATCTATAATATTAGATGCTTTAAATACTCATGTATTCTCAGCTGGTTTAATAAGATTTAACGATTCTTCTTATGAAAAAATAAGTTCTAAAGATGAATCAAAAGGTCAATATACTAAACTATTCTTCAAAGACAACATCTTAGTTGGAGGAATTATAGTTGGTGATATTTCTAAGGCAGGACAAATAATAATAGCAATAGATAATAAACTATCTAAAGCAGCTGCTTTATCAAATGATTTACTATAAATAAAATAAAAAGTGACTATATAAATTTTATATAGTCACTTTTTTATTTAGATAAATATATTAAACTTAAGCAAAAATTACTTAAACTATATGCTCTTTGTGCTTGTTATAAGCTTTTTTTATATTCTTCTAAAGCTTTTGCAAGTTGATCTGGACAAGATGTTCCTTTTCCTCTGCAATCTATTCCTTTTAATTTAGAAATAGCTTCATCAACATCCATTCCTTCAACAAGCTTAGAAACTCCCATTAAGTTTCCTGGACATCCATTTACAAAGCTAACACTTTTTATTTTGTTATCTTCGATTTCAAAATTAATCTCCTTAGCACAAACTCCTGTAGTCTTATAATTCATAAGTAAAATCTCCCCTATCTTGCTAATTATGAAGATATAGAAACTATTTTAAAGTAGCTATAACTTCAATCTCTATTTTAGCATCTTTAGGTAATTTAGCAACCTCTACAGCACTTCTTGCTGGTTGATTTTCTGTAAAATAAGTAGCATATACTTCATTCATTCTTACAAAATCATTCATATCACTTAAAAATACTGTAGTCTTTATTACTTTATCCATAGAAGTTCCCGCAGCTTCTAAGATAGCCTTTACATTTTCTAAAGATTGAGCTGTTTGTTCTTCAATTGATCCTGCCATTACTCCAGTTTCAGGATTTAGTGGAATTTGTCCTGAAGTATAAACAAAATCTCCTATTTTTATTCCTTGTGAATAAGGTCCAATTGCACCTGGTGCTTTGTTTGTTTTTATTATTTCTTTTGCCATATAAAACATCTCCTATTCTTCAACACATTACTTCTGATACTTTAATTTTAATACAGCAAAAATTTAAATTCAATGGATTATTACTATTTCTTCTCTTCTTCTCCCTCTGAACTAGTTATTTTTTTTGTGCAATTTTCTGATCCATTATTCTCTTTCAATTCTACCTTATCAGGATTAGGATTATTTAATATTCCTCCCATAACTAATATTGATAAAAATAAAGTTACTATTTCATTATAATTTGACGGCAAAATGCTCAAATTGAACCCTTCAAGTATTAAAGGTATTAAAGCAAAGATAGCTAACCATAATCTATAGTTCTTTAACATACTCCAATCATGCATATAATCGCTTCCTTTTATAATATTCTACAATTTATTATATTCTTAGCATGATTTTATGGTTATTATCTAATAAAAAATAAGATTTATTACTTAACTTCTCTTTTAAAATAATTTAAATATATTCTTTATTTAACTTTATATTTTTTTCTATTTATAAATAAAGTAAATATTATACCAAAGAAAAGCTGTGTAAAAGCTACTATTAATGTAAGATTTCCAATGCTGACAGCATTTAAAAACCTCCACTTAAAATATGGGAAAGTAATTCCTATAATAATAACAATGCTTACTGTTAATATAAAAAATACTATTACTTTTTTTATGGTCTTTTTAGTTGTTAATCCTATTTTTTTATTAAACTTGCATAACTCTATTAAATTCTCTAAAATATATTTTATTGTCAAGATTGTTGACACAAGGATAATCCAATTACTCATCTGTAAATTTATATTGCCACGCATTTTAATGTTCCTTTACTTGAGTTCTTATTTATATTAATACTTAAATTATTAAATTAATTTTCAAAAATATTTTTTTCTCAAAAAAAATCACCTTAATTTTATATCAAAATCATACCATGATTAAATATGTAATCATTATGTTAGATTAATAAAATTAGGTGATTGAACTTGATGTTTTTGCTAAATATCAGCCATTATAAGCTTAGCGCTTTCTGTATTTGTAGCTAGTGGAACCTTGTAAACATCACAAAGTCTAAGTAATGCACTAATATCTGGTTCATGAGGTTGAGCTGTTAATGGATCTCTTAAGAAAATTACCATATCAACATCGTGGTTTGCTACCATCGCTCCTATCTCCTGATCTCCCCCTAGTGGGCCACTCTTACATCTTTTAACTTCTAAAGATGTATTTTGCATAATTTTAAGTCCTGTAGTACCTGTTGCAACAAGTATATGTTTACTTAACTTATCTTCAAAATCTTTTGCAAGCTCTATCATTTCTTCTTTTTTCTTATCATGTGCTATTAATGCTATTTTCATTTGACTCTCCCCTTTTTTCCCTAAACAAACAAAGTAACTATGTTTATTTTCGTAAAATTTCCTTTCTTCTTTAAACATTTACACAATTAATTATATCCTAAATAAGAACATATTGAAATAATAACTTAAATTAAACAATAAATTAACTTTTATAAATTTAAATAATCCTATATTGACACACTTACACCTAAATTATTTACATATTCTAAGAATTCTTTTTCATTTAATGCTTTTGAAAAATAAAAACCCTGAATAACATCAAAATCTAATAACTTAAAAAAATCATAGTATTCTTTGCTTTCAACACCTTCAATAACAAGTTCAGCCCCTAAAGTCTTAGCAAAATTTGAAATTGAATTTATTATGGCTATATATTTACTATTAGGTATATCTGATATAAAGTCCTTTGGTATTTTTATTTGATCAAAAGGTATCTTTAATACTCTATTTATAGATGAATACCCCTTTCCAAAATCATCTATAGATATTTTAAATCCATATTTTTTAAGCTTAATAATTTCATTTATAGCATTTCCGCTAACCTCTAAATCAGCATTCTCTAAAATCTCTAAAGTAATATTTTCTGGTTTAAGGTTATAATTTTTACTTATCTTATAAAGATTAGATCCTACCCCTCTATGTTTTAAGGTGTCTATTGATATGTTAACTGAACATTGTAACTCAATATTATTTTGAATTAACCTACTTTGAAATTCACAGGTTGATTCAAAAACATATAAATCTAAATCCTTAATAGCATCTATTTCTTCTAAGGTTTTAACTATATCACTAGCTGATATAGAGCCTAGAGTTTCATGATTCCATCTTATTAGAGTCTCATAACCTTTTATTTTATCATCTAAGGATGATATTTGAGGTTGATAAACCGTATATAACTTTTTATTTATTAATGCATCTTTAATATCTCTTATTATTAAATTATTCTTTTTTCTTATACTCCTTAGTTCTTCCGTATATTCTATAACATATATAAAATCTTCTTTTTTAGCTCTTTCCTTAGCAAAAAACACTTCTTCAATTATTTCCTCAAAACTCTTATTTCCTAAATTTATAGAATATCCTATATTAAATTCCATTTTAATTTCTTTATTAAGGCTATTTAATCTTATTTTTTTCAAATTATTTAGCTTATTTAAAACTTCTATTATATCTTCTTTATTTTTACTATTAATTGCAACTAAAAATTCTTCTCCTCCATATACACCATATAAATTTTTAGAAGCTAAGCTTTTTGATATATTATTTAATCCATTACCAAACTCCCTTAAAACTTCATCTCCTTTACCTCTGCCTAAAGCATCATTTATTAAACTAAATTTTCTTAAATCAATTAGGAAAAGTGTATATTCTCCTTTCCACATTTCAAGATTATTTTTAAATTCAAATCTAGTAAATACATTGCTTAGAGGGTCTAATTTCTCCTCTAACAAAACTTTATTAATAAATTTATTTTTATTCTTGTGTTCTCTACTAAAAATACTCCTATTTTTTATAGCTTGACCTAAATTTATGTATTTAAGAAATTTCCTTGTTATAAATATTATTTCAAGATAAAAAATCAAACTTAAAATTAAAAGAATATTTTCACCATTATATCTTTCTATAAAAATTAATGTTACTAACAATATAAAACTTAAAAAAATTAAATTCCCCTTTAATACTTTATTCATATATAAATCCTTATCAAACAAATTATTTTAATATAAAAAGGACTGTACCATAAATACATCTAATATACTCTAAATCATATATATTAGATTAGATATTTTGATACAGCCTTTCTTAACTGATTAATTATGCTTCTTCAAAAAATGCCTTATAACATTTTTTAGTTTCATATAAATCTGCTTTAGATGCTACTTCTAAAGGCGCATGCATATTTTGTAATGCTACTCCACAATCTATAACTTCCATATTGTATTGAGCTAATATATAAGCGATTGTACCACCGCCACCTTGGTCTACTTTTCCAAGCTCTCCAGTTTGCCATACAACACCATTCTTATCCATTATATTTCTTAAGTGAGCTATATATTCTGCATTAGCATCATTGCAACCTGCTTTTCCTCTAGCTCCTGTATATTTGCTAAATACTACTCCATGTCCAAAATAAGCTGTGTTTTTCTTTTCACATACAGAAGGATAGTTTGGATCAAAAGCTGCAGTAACATCAGCTGATAACATCATTGAATTTTGAAGACATCTTCTAAGTTTTAATTCAGAATATTCTCCTTTTCTATCCATAAGTTCTGCAATTATATTTTCAAAGAATCTTGATTGCATTCCTGTAGCTCCCACACTACCTATCTCTTCTTTATCAACTAATAATGCTACACATGTTTTATCAACATTTTCTAAATCCATTAAAGCCTCTGCTGAAGTATATGCACATATTTTATCATCGTGACCATATGCTAAAATCATACTTCTATCTAATCCATAATCTCTTGCCTTACCAGCAGGAACTACTTCTAACTCAGCTGATACAAAATCTTCCTCAGTTATGCCATATTTTTCATTTAATAAAACTAATATATTAGCTTTAACAGCCTCTTTTTCCTCAGTTCCTTTTAATGGCATACTTCCAACTAAAATATTTAGGTCTTCTCCTTCTACTACTTTAGCTCCTTTTTTATCTAATTGATCTGCTGATAAATGGATTAAAAGATCTGAAATTCCTAAAACAGGATCATTTTCATCTTCTCCTATTTTAATATCTACCTTAGTTCCATCTTTTTTTACAACAACTCCATGTATTGCAAGAGGTATAGTTACCCATTGATATTTTTTTACTCCTCCGTAATAATGAGTATCTAATAATGCTAATCCGGAATCTTCATATAATGGATTTTGTTTAACATCCATTCTTGGAGAATCTATGTGAGCTCCTATTATTCTTAATCCCTTTTCTAATGGTTCTGAACCTACTTTTATTAAAGTTATTGTTTTATCCATGTTTATAGAATAAAGTTTATCCCCAGCTGTCACTTTTTCTCCATTTTTAATAACTTCATAAAAATTTTTAAACCCTTTACTTTCTGCCATATGAGCTAAAACCTTAACACATTCTCTTTCAGTTTTAGCAACTGACATGAACTCCCTATATCTATCACTTAATGAAAATACCTGTTTTAAATCTGCCTCTTCATATTTAGTCCAAGCATTTTCATATTCTTTTTTTAAAACTTTTACATCTTTCATAATATAGCCCTCCAATCTATTTTATCTTCTAATTCAATTCTATATTTTTGGTAATATTTTGTCAAACTATAGAAATTTTCTTATTTTAAATATTAGTAGCAAGATTATAGCCATTAAACTTAATATAAAAACTAAAATATAAAATCCATAAGGGCATGTTTTAAAGGGCATAGATTCAAAGCTCATAGAAAATATAGCCGTTATTAATTCTAAAGGTAAAAAAACTGCTGTTATTATTGTAAATACCTTCATTAATTCATTTGTCTTGTTGGCTAGTTCTGATTCATAAGCTTCTCTTACAATTGCTAACTCCTGTGATAAGGTATCTAAAGATGTAATTAACTTTTCTATTTTACTATTTATATTTTTAAAATAAACTTTATTCCCTTCTCCTATTACTTCATTTTCATCTATAACAAGGGTATCTCCAATATACCTAATTGGCTTTATAAGTTTTCTAAGTTTATAAGCTTCTCTTCTTATAAATAATAGGGAATTTAAATGCTTACTTTCAGGATCTTTAAGAATTTCTAACTCAATCTTATCTCCTTCAGTCTCTAAATCAGATATTATATTATAGTTATTTATTATAATCCTATCTAAAATGTAATAAAGAATAATAGAGGGGCTCTTATCTACTTTAAATAACTGACAGTTCTTTTCTTCCTTTATGTCTTCAATTAAATCATATAGAAGTGAGATATTACTCTTATAAACAGTAACTATAAAACTTTTTCCTAAGAATATATCAAGTTCTTTAGAGATAATTTGCTTTTCAACTTGCTCTATTATATTAATTAAAATAAATGTATAATCCTTGAAACAGTCTATTCTTTGTTCCTGTTTATAGTCAATACATTCATTTATACACTCATAAGAAAATATTTTTTCTAAAAGATTGACTTCATCTTCTTCCATTAAAATCCATGCTGGAAACTCATCCTTTTTCCATTCTTCAACTACTTTAAAATTTTCCTCAATATTAAATATAACCATATCATCACCTTTAATTCTGATATGGTTATAGTTTATACTTTTTATTAAATTTTACTCTCTTTTTCCATACTTTCAAGCATTCTTTTTTCAATTATATCAACTGGTGAAATGTCTGACATACGTTGATATCTATAATTAGCTGCTGCAGCTTCTATTATTACTGCTATGTTTCTTCCAGGTCTTATTGGAACCCTTAATTTTTTAACTTTAACACCTAATATATCTTGATATTCGTCGTTTACACCTAATCTATCATAATCTCCATCATCTTTCCAATGCTCAAAATGAATTATTATCTTTATTTGCTTAGAATTTAAAATTGAACTTAATCCATATAATGCTGATACATCGATTATTCCCATACCTCTAACTTCAAGCATTCCAAAAGTTATCTCTGGCGATCTACCTATTAAATCTCCATCTATTTCTTTTATATCAACAGCATCATCTGTTACTAATCTATGTCCTCTTTTAATAAGTTCTAGGGCAGTTTCACTTTTACCTATACCACTTTCCCCTGTGATTAACATTCCTATACCATATACATCAACAAGAACCCCATGTAATCTTGTTTCAGGAGCCATTTTATCTGATAAATACATAGTGATTTTACTTATAAACTTAGTAGTTACCATGTCACTTCTAAGAATCCATAAGTTTCTCTTTCTAGCTGCTTTTAAAAGTTCCTCATGTATCTCTAAACCTCTAGTTATTATAAGACAAGATATATCAAAGGAAAAAAATTTATTTAATCTTTTCTTCCTAAGATCTGGAGACATATCTTCTAAAAAGCTCCATTCTGCTTTCCCTATAACTTGAATTCTTTCTGGAGCAAAATAGTTATAAAAGCCAGCTAATTGTAATCCTGGTCTATTTACATCACTAACATTTATAGGGACATTCTCTTCGCCAGTTTGAATTACCTCTAAACTAAAATCCTTTATTAACTTCTCTATTGTAACACCCACATAAATCACCCTTAATTTTTCTTATTTTTCGGCTCAATTCCTTTTAACTGTTCTCTTAAGTTGCTTTTGAATCTATTTATATATTCTTTTCTAAGTTCTTCTCTTTCTTTGTGTTCATCCTCTGATAAACCTTCTTCTTTATGCTTCTTGTGTAATTCATTTATTCTTTTTGTTAATTCATCTATATTCATGTTTATTCTCCTTTTTAGTATAACTTTAATTTGATTTAATTTATTTCTAATATTATTTTACATTTGTATCTATTTTTTAGCAACAATCTTTCTTACTAAATTCTTCATTAAATGAGAATTAAATTATAATATATATAAAAATTATATATATTATGTAAAAATCTTTGAAATTTTTCCCTATTTTAATTGTAATATATTTCAAATTCTTCGTTTTTATTTTATAATATTTTTAGAAACTTTTGTAATATGGCAAAGCTCACATTACTATTGACATAATTTATATTTGTATTAAGGGTGAGAAATTATGAGTAACAAAAAAATAAGCTTTAAAAATATGAACAATTCAGATAAGGTTAAATTAATAAATAACTCTTTAGTTCTAGATGGAATTTCTCTTAAAGAGCTTTCAAAAAAAATAGATATACAAAAGAAAGATATAATAAAATTTATGAATGAAGAAGGTTTTTTCTTTGATAGTACAGATGGTTATTTTAAAAAGGATAAAGAAGAATCTACTTCAATAGATATAAAGCCTTCAGTTGAAACAAGTAAATCCTCCCTTCCTAAAACACCAGAACGTGAGGATGTTCAATCTATAATAGATTCTATAAATGAAAAATTAAACATAAAAGATATTGAAACTACTAATATATTATTACCTGAAATTAAAACATCTGAAAAAGTTAGTGTTACTAAGGAAGATAATTCAAAGGATAATACTAAAACTTCTCAAAGTATGACTTTAGAAATTCCTAGAGTATCTAGAACAGCTAGAAGAAAAAAGAAGAAAAAGAAAACTCTAATTAAAAGGATGATTTCATATTTTAAAAATAGTTTTTCTAAAATATTTTTAATTAAAAAGAAAGAAAATAAACATTCTTCTAAGATAGAATGTAATGATAATTTTAATAAGAAAGAAGTCAACATAAAATCTACAAATAGTACTATATTAGAAGAAGTTGCTATAGAAAAACTTCCTGTGAATGATAAAATAGAAACAACTTCTCATGGTCTTAACAGTGAAAGTAAGTTACCTTTTGAAATAAAAATACCTAAAAATTTTAAAGGTAGAAGAAGAATTCCTAAAGTAGATTGTGACTTAGATGAAATAAATTTTTTAAATTCAAATGACTATTCCTTAGAAGACTTAAAAAAAGACTTTAGAGATTTAAAACTTAATTCAGATTTTATAAAAAATATAAACTCTGATTCCCTAGAAAGTAATAGGGATAAATCTTTAGAAGAACGTGTATGTAACCTTGAAAAGAAAATAAATGAACTTGAAGAATTTTTCTTAGAAATTTTTCAAGCAATGTCAAATAAATAATCACTAAAAAGTGGCTGTATCAAATATACTAATAAAACTTATTTTGATACATGCCCTTTTTTATTTTATGATTATAGAAATTCCTCTTTATACCTATACTATGACTAAGCACAATTTTAGGAGGAATTACAATGACAAATAAAAATCTACAATTAGAAGAACTAAAAAAAATATATGGAAAAATAAGTCCCTTTGAATTTAAAAATAAATTAATAGATTTAGCTAAGGACAAAAAAAGTGCCCATATTCTTTTAGATGCTGGACGTGGAAATCCTAACTGGACAGCATCTACACCACGTGATGCCTTTTTTACCTTTGGTCATTTTGCTGTATCTGAAACAAAAAGAACTTTTGAATCTTGTGATTTAGCTGGAATTCCTCATAAAGAAGGAATATATAATAGATTTTTAAAATTTATAGAAGAAAATAAAAGTTTTCCAGCCATTGAATTATTAGAAAAAATAATTAACTATGGCATAAATGAAAAAGGATTTAATCCTGATGATTTCCTCTATGAATTATGTGATGCAATCATTGGAGATAATTATCCCTATCCAGATAGAATGCTTCCTCATATAGAATCTATAGTTCATGATTATATTTTAAAAGAACTTTGCTATCTTCCACCTTTAAAAAAATTCAAACTTTTTGCTGTTGAAGGTGCTACTGCCGCTATGTGCTATATTTTTGATTCCTTAATAGCAAATGAGTTACTTCAAAGAAAAGATAAAATAGCTATAATGACACCTATTTTTACTCCTTATTTAGAAATTCCTCAACTCCCTAGATATGATTTAGAAAGTATATATATTCATGCTAGTGAAATAAATGAAGAAGGAAGCTATACTTGGCAGTATCCAGAGGAGGAATTAAACAAATTAAAAGATCCATCAATAAAAGCTTTATTTTTAGTTAACCCAAGCAATCCTCCTTCTATGGCAATTCATGATAAAAGTAAGGAGCTTTTAAAGGATATAGTTACTAACTATAATCCAAATTTAATGATAATTTCTGATGATGTTTATGGAACCTTCGTTAATAAGTTTCAATCATTAGTGGCTGATCTTCCTAATAACTCCATAGGTGTTTATTCATATTCTAAATACTTTGGAGTAACTGGTTGGAGACTTGGTACCTTGGCCCTTTATGAAGATAATATATTTGATAAACTAATAAGTGAACTGCCTAGTGAGAAAAAGGAAATGGTAAATAAAAGATATGAGTCTCTATCAACAGACCCAGAAAAAATTCCATTTATTGATAGAATAGTTGCTGATAGCCGTCAAGTAGCACTAAATCACACTGCTGGACTTTCCACTCCTCAACAGGTGCAAATGGCCTTCTTTTCTGCATTTTCTTTAGTTGATAAAGAAAATACATATAAAAATCAAACTATTGATATATGCCACAGACGTCAAAGATTATTGTTTGAAGGACTAGACTTACCGATTAAAGAAAATCCATATGATGCATCATATTATGCTGAGTTTGATTTATTGCAATGGGCTCTTAAAAATTATGGTCCTGAATTTGCAAATTATTTAGAATCAAATTATAAACCTGTAGATGTATTGTATAAATTAGCTGAAGAATCATCTATTGTCTTATTAAGCGGTGGTGGTTTCCAAGGACCTGAATGGTCAGTAAGAATATCTTTAGCTAATTTAGATGATGATGCCTACTCAGAAATAGGAACCGTACTTAGAAAAATCCTTGAGGATTTTGTTCATCATTGGAAATCTTCAACTAAATAAAAAATAAAATATCATGGTAAATTAACCTTTATTCATTCCACCTACCATTAAACTTTAATTAATAAAAGCTAAAATAGTAGTTATTCTAAACTACTATTTTAGCTTTTCCATTCTATATCCAATTTCTTTATTTGCTAAATCATATCCTTCTTCTATCATTTCTTCTTCACTCTTTTCATTTCCTATAAGTGAATCTATGGTAATCTGCCCTCTATCCTTAAAATATTTATCTAAAAGCATATTTTCTATTTCTCTTTGATCACATATTGAATAATCATGAAGTATATGATTAACCTTAAATCCATATCTTTCTAATTCTCTTCCAACTAATATACTTCTATGACATCTTACAGGTTCCTGCATAGCACCTAATAAAGCTATTCTATATCCTTTACTTATTCCTATTTTAAGTCTCTCTATTCCATTTTTAAAAGATTCCTCATTAATAACCTTATGAAAATCAGCATAGCCTTCTTTATTGTAAGATATTTTACTATCTCTCTTTGCAGCAAATTCCTTTGCCATATAGATGTATGTAAATCCTAAGTCATTTAAAGTTTTTTGAATTGCTTCTTTATTGTATTGCACATTATATTTAGAATAAGGTATTCCCCTTATATCAACTACACAATTTATATTATATTTATTTAGCATGTCAACAAGTCTACTTAAATCATAATTAGAATGTCCTATAGTATATATCTCCATATAAAACACCTCCAAAATTTAATTATAATACTAAACTAAAATCAATATTGATTTTAACTCTTTTAGAAAAATGGTTTATTTTAAAGTTTACAACCCCTATTTAATAACAATATAGATTTTTCACTATATATTAAAAATTATACATACTTTAAATTTAGAAAGAATTTTTTATTATAAAAATAAAAAAGGTTGTAAGACTAATCTTACAACCTTATAATAAACAAATTATTATCTATTGTTTCTTTGAGCTTTTCTTGCTCTTCTGCAATCTAAGCATCTTACTGGATCATTTTCAAATCCTTTTTCTTTGTAGAAAGCTTGCTCTCCCTCAGTGAATATGAAATCTGCTCCACAGTCTTTACATTTTAATGTTCTATCTGCCATTTTGACATCCTCCTTAAATTTAAAGATTTAAATGGATTAATAAAAATTTTCTTTAAGTTTAAGGAAAATTTTATTCATCTTTTAAAGCTTTTTCTGTTATGTTCTAATTATACCACTAAAAAATTAACATTGCAAGCTTTTTATTAGCATTATGTTAAAACCTCTTAAAATCAAATTATAAAGATAAGAATTTTTTAAATCTTTCTCTTACATCTTCTTCTCCCATAATTTGCATTATTGTATAAAGATCTGGAGTATTAGCTCTGTGAGTTAAAGCTGCTCTTACAGCTCCTGCAACATCAGAAACCATTCCTTTATATTCTTCTGGGTTCTTTTTATATTTCTTTCTATCAGTAGCATATCCTAATTCTACAGCAACTTCTTTTAAATCTGAGAACCAAGTATCCTTATCTGTATTAAAGTTATATGCTTTTTCGTAAGCTTCTATTATTCTCTTAGCTTCTTCTAATTCTAAAGTTTTTGGTAATTCAACATCATTAGCTGTTTCCTTATCAAATAACTCATCAAAGAAGTAGAATATTTTTTCTCTAACTTCATCCCATTTAGCAAAGTCTTTTCTTGGCTTTGGACCTTCTTTATCTATATTGAATACTTCTTTCATCATAGCTTCTTTAGAAGTAACTAAATCATACATTTCTTTATCATACTCTTTAGCCCAGTTTGTATATAAATCATAAACAACTTCTGGTTTCATTTTACAGATAACATCTTTACTTACATCATTTAATTTAACTAAATCAAATAAAGCTCCACTCTTACTCATTTTATCTAGTTCAACTTTGTAATCATGATAATCTGCATCTGGATTTTCTGCTCTCCACTCTTCGAAAGCTGAGTTTATTATATTTAAAAGATATTCAATAACTGATTGAGATGGATATCCTTTTTCGCTGTAATAACTTACTGCACTTTCTGGATCTTTTCTCTTTGATAATTTTCTTTTTGAACTTCCATCCATTTTCATTATTGTTGGAATATGAGCATACTTAGGTGCTTCTACTCCTAAAACTTCAAACATTTGAAGATGTATTGGAAGTGATGATAACCATTCTTCTCCTCTTATAACATGAGTAGTTCTCATTAATGTATCATCTATTGCATGAGCAAAGTGATAAGTTGGAAGACCATCACCTTTTATTATTACTACATCTTGAAGATTTTCTGGGAATGAAACCTCTCCTTTTATCATGTCATGAGCAACAACTCTCTTTTCAGGATTTCCAGGTGACTTCATTCTTATAACATAGCTTTCACCAGCTTCAATTCTCTTTATAGCCTCTTCTGGTGATAAATCTCTATATTTAGCAAACTCTCCATAACATCCTGGAGTTAATTTTTCTGCAATTTGTTTTTCTCTTAAAGCTTCTAATTCTTCAGAAGTCATAAAACATGGATAAGCTAATCCTTTTCTTAAAAGATCTTTAACAAAAGCTCTGTATATATCAGCTCTTTGACTTTGTTTATATGGTGCATAAGCTCCCTTTTCTGAGTTTTCACCAGTTATTCCTTCATCAAAATCCATTCCAAAGTTATGCATAGTTTTTATAGTATCATCTATAGCACCTTCAACTTCTCTCTTTTGATCAGTATCTTCTATTCTTAAGTAGAAAATTCCACCACTTTGGTGAGCTAATCTTTCATTTATTAATGAAGCAAAAACTCCTCCTATATGTTGAAATCCAGTTGGGCTTGGTGCATATCTTAATACTTTAGCCCCTTCTTTTAAATCTCTCTTTGGATATTTTTCAAAATAATATTCCGGTGTTTTATCTATGTTTGGGAATATTAAATTAGCTAAATTTTCATAACTCATTCTTTTCACTTTCCTTTCTAAATTTATGTAATAAAAAAAGTCCCTCGTCCTAAAAATTAGGACGAAAGACTTAACTTCCGCGTTACCACCTAAATTAGTTAGCTAAGCTAACTCACTCATAATCAATTAAGGGAATTATCCCTAGACCTACTCCTTAAAATTTAAGATTTTCAGTCTAAGCTCCGAAGCTTCTTTCTATAAGATTATTTTTTAGGCTCTCACCCTCCCTAAATCGCTTTAAAATAATTACTTATGTACTCTTCTTCATCATAGCAATAAAATATTTCATTTTAAATAACAAACTCTATTATATCAGATTCTTTAAAGTTGTAAACAAAAATATTACCACTCTTAAATATAATTATTTCATAAATTATTATATCATAAATAACCTACTACTATTATCTTAGTATATTTCACTTCTTTTAAAATACCCTTATTAAAATTATTGATATTTAACTTTTATCTTTATATATTTTTATATTTAGACATAATGAATAAGCTTATAATGTATTTATTATAAAGTTAATATAATAATATTAACTTTACTAAAGGCTCATTTATATTATTTTGTTAGCTTTATATATTATGTTGATTTATTAAATATTTTATATTATAACTAAAAAAATCATATTATAACCTTCATAAAATTAATAGATGCCTTATCTTATATATTCACCTTATTTTTTATGGATTGCTGTACAAATCCCTTCCAAATTCTAAGATTCTCTTTATCCTTTAAAAGTTTATATCTAATATTTTCATCTTGAGAAGAAACACTACATATATTACTTCTAATAATCCAAGCCTTTAATAAAAAGCTTAATTCCTTAGAATAATCCTCAATTTCCTTTGTTAAATAAGAATTATAAATATTAATATTTCTAAGGCTTATGATTTCCTCAATATTTTTGTTATATTCCCTAAGATCATCTTTAATATAATTTTCTTCTTCTCCTAAAAACCATGTCCACAAAATATACTCATATTCCTGTAAGTTACAAATAACCTCTTTGTCATCTAAATGTTCTTTTAAGTCCCATAGAGGAATTATACTATTTTCAAATAAATATTTAGATGCAAAGCTATCACACCTAAAACCTAACAGATTATAAAAAAGATTTTGCATAGAAAAACTTTTGTCTTTGTTATTAATTAAATATTCTATTATTTCATGTTTATTACCACATGAATTCTTTAAAGTTTCTATAAAATATACTAATAAGGGAGCCTTTGTATAATGTAAAAACTCTATTTTACCATGACTTTTTATGCTTCCTTCTTCCATAGGAATTATTCTAAATCTGCTTGGCTCTTTTAAAGTCATATATAAATATCTTGTATATAAATTTGCCATTTCCTTTTTAAACTTTATATCTAGGCTTTCTTTTAATCCATCTTCTATGGATTCTAAAGCTAAGTTTTCATAATAAGTAGCTAATCCCTCTGTTAACCAAAGATTTGGAGGAAGATGATAAACTCTTGATTTTAAAAGATCATCCATAAAGGCATGAAAAATTCTATGGGATAATAATTGCCAATCTCTCTTTTTATTCATATCAAAAGTAGCACTTATAATATTTTTCCCACTTCCGCCTAATATATAAGAGTTCTCCTTTTTGCTCTTTCTAAGTAAAACTATATTCAAATCTTTCTTATTTAGAGAATCTATTTTAAATAAATCATAATAATAATCACAAATAGACTTTATATTTCTTACAAGCTCTTCATTACTACTGTCATTTAAAAATGTATTTTCAATACTACTATATAAATGTACTTCTCCATATTCTTTCTTTAAAACTATTTCTTTAAAAAAGCCAAAGGTATATGAAGACTTCATTATTTCATATAGGTCACTCCAAGTCCCCCCTACACACTTTGACTTAAAATCATTTTCTTTAAAAGGTATTATACTTTTATAATCCTTTTCACTATAGACTTCACTCTTTATATCTTCTATAAGATCGGTAAAATCTATTTCTAGGATGCAATTTAATTTTAGGTCATCATTCATTGTAAGAATTTCAACTGGTAATAGAAGTATTTGTTCACCCATAAAGCTTATTAAATCCTCTTCTATTTCTCCACCTTTTCCATGCTTTCCTAAGTTACCTATTAAAACCTCATATTCTAAAATCAAATCCCTGCTTTTATTATTAATATATATAAAGTTTGAATCGCAATAAAACTCCTCTTTACACTTTATATTGTTTATTTTTGTTTTACCCCTATAAAGCTGAATTTCTCTTAAATTAACATCTTTAATCTTAAGCCTTATATTTAGTCCCTCTTCTGTATTTAAACTTTTCCTAACTAAAAATTTAATATCTCCATATTCCATTTATACCCTCCTAATCTAAGTCTCTGTATTTCTAATAACTTCTCCAGATTTATTTATATATAATTTTTCTAAAGGTTCAAAGATTCCTTCTTTTTTCAAAGTATTAGAGTATATATTAACTCCATAATAAATCTCATTATTAATTTCTTTTTCTCCCCATATGTCTACATCTAAATCTTTATTATTTAATTTTGCTTCATAATTTCTTGCAATATTCTCTAACTCCATAATCTCATTGTTGCTTATATTCAAATTTGTTATGAGACCCTCTATTCCACTTAAAGGTTCCCCATTTTCACCCTTTAAAACATTTCCCTTTTTATTTATAAGAACTCTATCTACTATTCCTGTTAAATCATTACCTTTTACACTTTTAGAATATAAGGTTATTTGGTAATATCTTTCCTTTCCTATTTCTTTAAATCCATCTATATTAGCGCCTAAATCTAAGAAAGTAGCCCTTTCCCTATATTTTAAAGCATAATTCTCCATTATCTTTTTTTCTTCATTAGTTAAAGGGGCTTTTTCCCCAGTATAATACAAGTCCTTATAGGATTCTTTGTCTAATGAAATATTTGTAGCATTATTTAAATCAACTTCTTTTTCTAAAAAAGTACTTCCATAAATTAATCCTTCACTTAAGAATAAAGTAGAAACTAAAATACTTACTATTAAAAACTCTTTCATTCTCTACACTCCAATCAACTTTATCTTAAGTATATTATTTGCAAAAGTTTTATTTATTAATCACCTTATAATGTAGTTTCATTTAATCCTAATATTATCTAAGGAAAAATTAAAATTAAATTCAAATTAACTATTTTAGTTTTATTAATTTTAATATTAGCTAACCCTTAATTCAAGTAAAAAAATTATTAATTATGTAGTTCATATCTTATATTTTTAAGTGAAATATATAAATAGTTATATAATAATCTAAAAAAAATCACCTAAAAGTATTTTTTACTTTTAGATGACTCAAATTTATTAATTATTTTTCTTATTTTATCTTGTTAAATACAAATATATTAGTTTTATGGTGTTTTCTAAAGCATCATAGTGAGTTCTCTCCATACCATGTGAAGCGTGAACTCCAGGGCCTATAAGGCCACCTTTTATATTATTTCCACCTCGTAAGGCAGCTCCAACATCTGAGCCGTATCTAGGGTATATATCTACTGCATAGCTTAAACTATTATTTTTAGCTAATTCTATAAGATCTGATGTAATTTTATAGTCATAAGGTCCACCTGAATCCTTTGCACATATAGAAACATCATACTCTGTGCAACTTAAGTCATCACCAATACATCCCATATCTACTGCTATAAATTCAGTTATATCCTCTGGTAAATATGATGCTCCATGTCCTACCTCTTCATATACAGATATAAAGATTTTTGTTTTATATTTAGGCTTTATATTTTCTCTTTTTAATAGCTCTAATAATCCTATTAAAGCTGATACACTTCCCTTATCATCTATAAATCTTGATTTTATAAATCCACTTTCAGTTATTGTTGTTTTTGGATCTATAAAAATAAAATCTCCATTATTTATTCCTAAAGCATTTACATCCTCTTTATTTAAAACTCTTTCATCAATTCTGATTTCCATATTCTTAGGATCTCTAGGCTTGCTTGATGCATCATCAAATACATGTATTGATGGGCTTGTACTTAAGAAAGTTCCAGTATACTCTTTACCTTCCCTTGTTCTTATTATGCAGTATTCTGAATCTAAAGTTGGTACTATTGGACCTCCTACTAAATCAAACTTTAAAGTTCCCTTTGGTGTTATAGATCTAACCATAGCCCCTAAGGTATCTACATGAGCAGCTAATCCAATAACCTTTTCATCACTTTCTCCAGGAATGGTTATTACTCCACATCCCTTGTTAGTCAATTCTAGATCATATCCTAGATTATTAACTATTCTTTCTACCTTTTCCATAATCTCAAAACAAAATCCACTTGGACTATGGAAACTTAAAATTTCTTTTGCTACATCTAAAATAAAATCTTTGTTTATACTTACCATATATTTCGCCCCCTCTATTTATATATTAATTATAACATATAGGCCATATAATGCCATAAATCACTATTTCTATTTTTAAGAATCTTGTTACTTAATCTCTTAAAATATATAATTAATATTGAATATAGATTAGAGGTGTTTTAATGGAAAATAAAGAACTATTAGAAGAATGTACTCTTTGCACTAGAAACTGCAAAGTTAATAGATTTAAATCTCTTGGGGTATGTAAGGCTAGTGAAAAAGTTAAGGTAGCTAGAGCAGAACTTCATCCTTGGGAAGAACCTCCTATTTCCTTTAAGAATGGATCTGGAACAGTATTTTTTTCTCATTGTAATTTAAAATGTGTTTTTTGCCAAAACCATGAAATAAGTCAAGATTTTAAAGGACTTGAAATCTCAATTGAAAGGTTAGCAGAAATCTTTTTAGAGCTTCAAGAAAAGGGAGCTGAAAATATAAACTTAGTTACTCCAACGCATTATGCAGTTCAAATAATAGAAGCTTTAAAAGGGGCAAAAGAAAAAGGATTAAGTATTCCTATTCTCTATAATACTAATGGATATGATAGTTTAGAAACAATAAAGTTATTAGATGGTTACATAGATGTGTATCTTCCTGATTTTAAATATTTTAAGGATGATTATGCACTTAAATATTCAAAGATAAAAAATTATAAGGACAATTTAATTCCAGTATTAGATGAAATGTTTAGGCAGGTAGGTTCTCCAAAATTTTCAGAGGAAGGTAAACTTTTAAAGGGTATGATAATTAGACATTTAATGCTTCCAGGTCTTTTATTTGATTCAAAGAAAGTTATAGACACTATATTTTCTAAATTTGGAGATGATGTTTACATAAGTATTATGAATCAATATACTCCTATGAATAAGTCTTGTGATTATCCTGAAATAAATAAGCCTTTAAACCCTAAACATTATGAATCTCTTATAGATTATGCAGCATCTTTAGGAGTTAAAAATGCATTTATACAAGAAAGTGGAACTAACTCCAAAGCCTATGTTCCTTCTTTTAAATATGAAGGAGTTATGAAAAAATAAACTTTTAAATAGATTTTTTCTAAAAATAAAATAATTTCATAGGAATAAGTGTTTCCTATGAAATTATTTTATTTAATTTTTCTATGTCTTTTATTATTAGAGATTTATTCCCTCTAATTTCTATTAATCCTTCGTGCTCAAATATAGAGAGTTTTCTACTCATTGTTTCTCTAGTTATACCACAATAATTAGCCATATCCTCTCTATTAATTGGTAAATCAATAAATATTTCCCCATTTTCTATTTTGCCATATTTTCTCTTAAACTCTTTTAACATATATGCTATTCTAACTCTAACATCATTAGTTACTAATTTATGAGCAAATTCTTCAGTGTCCTTTAAACGATTAGTTAAGGATTTCAAAACAACTATAGCTATTCTTGGATTTTCTTCTAAGACACTATCAACTTTATCCTTATCTACGGCACAAACTATAACATCATTTAAAGCAATAGCATTAAATAAAATTCCTCCCTCATTATTAAAGAGGCTTGTCTCTCCAAAATAGTCCCCTACAGAGAATATGTGCATTATTTGCTCTTTTCCTCCCTTAGTAAGTTTTGATGTCTTTACACTTCCCTTACTTATTAAAAATAGCTTCGAAAGCTTTTCACCTTCATAACATATATATTCCCCTTTATTAAAATGAAAACATGTCATTCCAGTAGCTAATTTATTAAATTCTTCCTCTGTTAAATCCTTAAATATAGTAAGCTCCTTGTTGCATAAACAACTTTTATAGCCCTTGCAATCACATTTTTTCATAGCTCTCTCCTAACTTTTTATTTATAATCCTATATCTTTAGTATTAATTATAATATATTTATTCATATTTTTTCACTATTAATTAATTTATTTTAATACTTGTTTATTTCCTGACTTATCCTTATAATATATTTATATTCAAATATTTTAATAATCAAAATATTTGTTTTTTTAATTTTTAGACAGAAAGGATAGTTTCTATGAATATAAAACCACTTACAATTGGAAATTTAACAGCTAGATTACCTATTATACAAGGAGGAATGGGAATTGGTGTGTCCCTTTCAAATTTAGCTAGTGCTGTAACAAAAGCTGGAGGAATAGGAATTATATCAGGTGCTCAACCTGGATACTTAGAAGAAGACTTTAAAAATAATCCTTTAGAAGCTAATTTAAGAGCTTTAAAAAAACATATAAGAATAGCTAAAGAAAAATCACAAAATGGAATTATAGGAGTTAATTTAATGGTAGCTATGAATAACTACGCAGAGCATGTAAAGGCTGCTATAGACTCTGGAGTTGACTTAATAATTTCAGGAGCTGGTCTTCCCTCTCATCTCCCTAAATTTACTAAAGGTAGCAATGTAAAAATAGCTCCTATAGTTTCTTCCCTTAAAGCTGCCAAAGTAATTTTAAAACTTTGGGATAGGCATCATAAAGTATCTCCAGATATGATTGTAATTGAAGGACCAAAAGCTGGAGGACATTTAGGATTTACTAAAGAATCTCTTGAAGATGAAAGTAAAAAGTTTGATTCAACAATACTAGATATAATAAAAGAAACTTCTATTTATGAAGATAAATATGAAAAGAAAATTCCAATAATAGTTGCAGGTGGAATTTTTGATGGAAAGGATATTGCAAAATATTTAAAACTAGGTGCAAGTGGAGTTCAAATGGCAACTCGTTTTGTGGCAACTTATGAATGTGATGCAAATATAAAGTTTAAAGAAGCATATATAAATTGTAATAAAGAAAATATATCCATAGTAAAAAGTCCCGTTGGAATGCCAGGAAGAGCTATTAGGAACTCCTTTGTTCAATTTACAGAAACAGAAAAATCTAAGGTTTCTCATTGTTATAATTGCCTAATCCCTTGTAATCCTGCTGATACTCCTTATTGCATAAGTCAAGCACTTATAAATGCCGTAAAAGGCGATATAGATAATGGACTTATTTTTTGTGGTGAAAATGCCTCAAAAATAGATAAAATAGTATCTGTAGAGACACTTATGAATGAATTAGAAAAAGATTTATTAGAAGCATAAAATAATCTGTATAAAAGAGTAGTTAAACTATTAATTAGTATTTATACTCTTTTATACAGATTTTATTTAATAATTTAATTCTAAAAGACAAAGTCCATGAGCTGGTGCTTTCTCTGAAACTTTTGCTCTTTCCTTCGCTTCAAGTATATCATTTATATATTTTGGTTCAATTTTTCCAAGTCCTACATCTACTAAAGTTCCTACTATTATTCTAACCATATTTAATAAGAAGCCATTTCCATTTATTTTTATGCTTAATATATTATTATTTTCATGAAATTCAATGCTATTTATGGTTCTTAAAGTTGATTTGTTCTTTGATTTTAAACTTGTAAAACTCTTAAAGTCATGAGTGCCTAATAAATATTTTGCTCCTTCTTCCATAGCTTCTAGGTCTAACTTTTCTTCAACATGCCATGCATATTTTCTTAAAAATACATCTTTGAACTTATTGTTATCAATAGTATATTCATAAGTTTTAGACTTAACATTAAATCTAGCATGAAATCTTTCACTTGCTTCTTTTATTTCCTTTACCCTTATATCCTCAGGTAAATATTCATTTATGTATTCAATAATTTGTTCTAGAGTCATAAGAGAATTTGTCTTAAAATTTGCTACATAATTTTTTGCATGTACACCACTATCAGTTCTTCCACAACCAATTAGTTGAATCTCTTCACTAGTCATTTTAGTTAGTACTTTTTCTAATTTATCTTGAACTGTGGAAACATTACTTCCCTTTTGGTTTTGCTTTTGCCATCCCTTGTACTTACTCCCATCATAATCTAAAGTAATTTTTATATTTCTCATTTTAATTTCCTTTCAAAAAAAATTTAAATATATAAATTTAAATTTTTAATTTTAATACTTAATCTAAGTTTTAATGTAACATGTTTAAATTGGAATATCAATTTAAATATCTGACAACAAATTTAATTTTATTCTAAAATTTTCACTCTTTTAATTTTCACCTTTTTATTATAAGATAATTAAATAAAGATTAAGAGGTGATTTTTATGAAAACCATGCAAAAATTATTAAGTAAAACTAGACAAGCTATAAAAGAATATAACCTTATTGAAGATGGTGATAAAATAGCTGTAGGACTTTCTGGTGGAAAGGATAGTCTAACACTTTTACATATATTAAAAAACTATCAAAGATTTTCTCCTGAAAAATTTGAATTAATAGCTATAACTTTAAATCCTGGAGGAGTTGATAACAGTCCATTACATGAGCTTTGTAAAAATATAGATATTCCTTTTTATGAAATTCAAACAGATATAAAGGAAATAGTTTTTGATATAAAGAAAGAAAAAAATCCATGCTCCTTATGTGCAAATCTCAGAAGGGGTGCATTAAATGATAATGCTGAAAAGCTTGGTTGCAACAAAGTTGCCTTAGGACACCATAAAGATGATGCCTTAGAAACCCTTATGCTCTCCATAAGCTATGAAGGAAGAATAAACTGCTTCTCTCCTAAAAGCTTTATGCATAAAAATAATTTAACTCTTATAAGACCTATGGTGTTTATTGAGGAAAGCCAAATAAGAAAGGCAGTAGCAGAATATAATTTCCCAGTGATAAAAAATCCTTGTCCTGCAGATGGTAAAACTAAAAGAGAAGATATGAAAAATCTTATTAGAAGTTTAGATAAAACTATGCCTGGTTTTAAGAAAAATTTATTTAAATCTTTAACTAATACTGATCAAATGTTTGTATGGGATAAAGAAATAGTAAAGAAAATGTAAAAAGTGTACAAGTTAATACTTGTACACTTTTTTTGTAAATACATAATATAAATTTATATTATTAAAATTACTTACCAAATACTTTTTTCTTCAACATAAGCCCTGTTTTTGTAATAGCTACTCCTCCAAGTGCTGTTTCTCTTAAGGTCTCTGGAAGAGCCTTTCCAACTTGAGCCATAGCACTTACTGTATCATCAAAAGGTATTTTTGATTCTATTCCAGCCATTACAAGATCTGCTGCACATATAGCATTTACGGCACCTGAAGCATTTCTTTTAGCACAAGGAATTTCAACAAGGCCTGCAACAGGATCACAAACAAGACCTAATATATTCTTTATTACTATTGCAGCGGCATTTAATGACATTTCTGTTGTCACTCCCATAAGTTCTACAAGACCACCAGCTGCCATGGCAGATGCTGAGCCACATTCTGCTTGACATCCACCTTCTGCTCCTGAAAATGTAGCATTTTTCCCAATTATAAGCCCAATAGCTGATGCTGCTAAAAGTCCATATAATAAATCTTCATCTTGAAGATTTAATCTTTCCTTAGCTGTTAACATTACCGCTGGAAGAATTCCACAAGAGCCCGCTGTTGGACAAGCAATTATTTTTCCCATAGAAGCATTTACTTCAGATGAAGAAATAGCCATAGCCATAGCTAATATAGCTCCATTACCTGTGAAAGATTTTCCAGATTCTAAATACTTTTGAAGTTTAAAAGCATCTCCTCCTATTAATCCACTAAGTGAATATACTTCTTCTTCTCTTCCTTTTGATGATGATTTTTTCATAACCTCTAAAGTTTTTGAAAGTTTCTCTAAAACTTCTTCTTTAGAAAGATTTTTACTTTGCATTTCACATCTTAAGGCATATTCACTAAGCTTAATCCCTTCTTCTTTACATATAGCTAAAAGTTCTTCTCCAGTTTTTGCAACTCTCATATGTTATTTCTCCTCTTCTTCTAAGTTTATAAGTATAACTTTTTTTATTCCATCTATTTCTTCCATTCTCTTTATAACAGATTCATCAATCTTATTATCTATTTCTAAAGTCATGGTAGCGTCCATTCCCTTTTGAGTTCTTGAAACGTTCATAAAAGCAATATTAATTTCATGTTCAAGAAGAAGTTTTGTTACTTTATTTACAGTACCAAATTTATCATCATGACATGTAATAAGTGTTGGATATGATCCACTAAAATTAGCTTCATTTCCATTTACTTCAACTATTTCTATGCTTCCTCCACCTACTGATGAACCTAATACCTCGCAAACTTTTCCAGATTCACACTCCATAACAAATTTAACTGTATTTGGATGGTAATCTCCTAAATCTCTTTCTATAAATTCAAAGTTTAATCCTTCCTCTTTAGCAATAGCTAATGAACTTCTAAGCCTTTCATCATCTGGATTCATTCCTAATATACCTGCAAGTAAAGCCTTATCAGTTCCATGACCTTTATAGGTTTTAGCAAAAGATCCATGAAGCAAAAATTTAACATCTACAATTTTTTCTCCAGCAACTGCTCTAGCTACCTTTCCTAGTCTAGCTGCTCCCGCTGTATGAGATGATGATGGTCCAACCATTACTGGACCTAATATATCAAAAACACAAAGATTATTCATAACTATCCCTTCCTCTATTTATCCATCATTATTAAACTACTAAAACTTCTTCATCTTCAACATTTAAATTATTTTCAGAATCTTTATTATTTCTAATTTCATCTGCTTTCATTATTTTATAATTTCTAAATATTAAGTATCCTATCATACCAGCAATAACATTAAGAACTATTATTATTGCCGCAGTAATTAAAACTTTAATAGCTGGGTTATATGCAAACATTACAGCAAAACCAGCTATTGGCGTAGCAGTTCCTGGTGTATTATTTGTAAGACCCATTAATGCAACAACTATTCCTGATAGAGCTCCCCCTATAAAATTAGTTACATACACTGGTATTGGATTTGCAGAAATTATGTCTGCTTGTGTAAGAGGCTCTATAGCAACTGCAATAGTATCTTTTTTGCTTCCAAATTTCATTTTTCCAAAGAATACAAAATTCATAAATGATGAACCAAATACTGCTAATGCTCCAATTGCCATTGGAAGTCCAGTTAATCCTAACATAGCTGTTAAAGCCATTGAGCTTAAAGGTGCAGTTGCAACCACTGTTACTATTCCTCCAAGTATAATTCCCATCATTATAGGACTAGCTGTTGATGTAGCTGTTATAACTCCTCCAATATTTTGTAGAGTTGTTTCTACAAGTGGATTTGAGATTGCTGCTATTCCCCTTACAAGTGGAGCTCCAAGAACAATAATAACTATTAAATCAAGACCAGCTGGTATTTTTTTCTCTAAAAACTTTATAACAAATGAACCAAGATAACCTGCTATAAATCCTGGTAATATTCCAAATCCTGAACATGCAAGACCTGTTAATACTGCATATACAGGAGAAACTCCAAGTGCTAAAGGTACTAAAATTGCAGCTGCAACTCCTCCAAGACTTCCATTAGATGCACCTACTTGTGCTAAAAAAGGTATTTGAAATACATCTCCAAAAAATGCTAAATGGAAGGCTTCAACTAAGAAACTCGCACAGGCAGCATTTGCTAATCCACCCATAGCCTTCATTCCATGTGGTGCCTTATAACTAAATAATGTAAAGCCTCCTAATACTACTAATAATAATAATGTTCCAAATAAGATTTGCATAATAAAATCCCCCTATGTATTTTTTAAATTTAATAATAAAATCATTTTATTATTAAAATCATTTTACAACAGCATTTCACCCCAGAAAAGGTTTTCATGGTATAATTTACAATTTATTTTACTTATTAAAAATTTGTATAATAAATAACATAAATGTTTAAATTTAAACTTTTAATAGTATAATAAAAAATAAAAAGCTGTATCAATTGATACAGCTTTTCTTCTAAAGGCTATAAATATCTGATAACTCTACTTTGTAAAGTTCTTCTCGATTTTCTCTTTCACAGGATGTTAAGGCTATCTCATCTAAAACTTCACTTTCAATTTTTTTAATTGGAAGTTTTATTATAAACTCTGTTCCTTCTCCTAGTTCACTATTAACTATCATCTCACCCCCATTAATTTTTACAAGCTCCTTAGCTATATAAAGTCCTATTCCACTTCCCTCATTAACCTTGGTTAACCTATTATTTATTTTTTTAAATCTATGAAAAAGCAAGTCTATTTTATCCTTTTGTATGCCTATACCCGTGTCTTTAATACTTATATTTGCATACCTTTCATCAAAACTCATATAGACATCTATATTACCATTTTCCCGATTAAATTTTATAGCATTGGATAAAATATTTAATAGTATCCTTTCTAAATGATTCAAATCAAAAGCAATTATTTTTTCTTCCTCTTCAGTATCAAAAGTTATGGAAATTTTATTTTTTTCAGCAAAACCACATATAGACATTGTTATATCCTCAACACAACTTACTATATCATGATTTTTAATATTAACATTAAAAAAGCCAGCTTCTAGCTTAGTACTATCTATTAAATTATTTATTAACTTTAATAATCTAAAAACATTCTGCTTAGCCATTTTAATATAATTAATATAACTATCTTCATCCCTATCTATATTATTTTTCAACTTTAATTCTAAAAGCTGAAGTGCACTGTATATTAAATTTACAGGTGTCTTAAATTCATGAGATATATTAGCAAAGAACTCCATTCTAAGCTTTTCCATTTCATTACTTTTTTCTATAGTATCTGTAATATCATTTATAACTATGATTCTCCTTATAGATTCTCCATTTTCATTTTTTATGGAGTTTGCTCTAAACAAAACATTTCTAACTTCATTGTCTGCTCTAACAATTCTAGCCTTCTCCATAAAAAAATGCCCAAAATCAATATTACTAAACTTATATCTATCCTCTGGATGAATTCTATCTAATTTCACAATCATACTCTTTTCTTTGTATAACTCTTTACAATTTAATCCATATAATTTTTCAAAGGCATGGTTTACATAAATAGTTTTTTCTCCTTCTTTTATAATTACAACATCATCTAAGTAATTAAAAACTTCAAAAAACATTTTATCATTTTTCTTAAGCCTATATTCTATAGCTTTTTTATAGGAAATATCCCTTGTTAGTCCAATTATACCTTTAACTTCATTGTTTTCATCAAAATATGGGGATTTTACAGTCTCTTCTAAATATCCATCTTCACATTCAAATCCCCATTCTTCACCATAAACTTTCTTTTCTCTTGAATTAATAACCTCTCTATCTGTTTTAATAAATGTTTCCGCCTTAATTGGATCATCAAAAAATATATCTTTATCAGTTTTTCCAATTATATATTTTTTCTCAATTCCAACTTTATTTTCAAAAGCCTTATTACAATTTATATATCTTCCATCAATGTCCTTAAAAAATACGTAATCTGTTAAAGAATCTAAAAATAAATCTAACATGTCTTTTTCTTTTTTTAGATTAATTTCTAGTTTATTATATTTCTCCAATAAATATTGACTAAACCAAATAATTACATAATCATTATTAAGAAGCTTTAAACTAAGGTTTTCATTTAAGTCTTTATAATACCCTTCTCCATGAATATTAATTTTACTAAATATAGTTTTAAAATCTATATCACTACCTAGTACTTCACTTAACAATTTGCTATTAAATTCTTTTATGCTAGACTTAAGTACAAATAAATCACTAGAATCTTTATTCTTTAGCTTCCCATAAATATAATCCATAGGACATGACTCTAATATTTCTTCAAAATTAAAATCCTTCATAATAGTATAACTCCCCTTTAAGTTATGAAAATCAATTATTTTCAAGTTAAAACATTCTTTCCCTTATTTTATTTTTATTATATTCATTTTGGAACTTTAAAACAATATATTAAGTTTATTTTAATTATGTAAAAATATGATAAAATAATATATTAAATATATTTTCTACATTAAATTTTATATTAAGTCAAGTTCAAATTATTTCATTTAAAGTTAATTAATAGTATATATATCTTTATTTAATCAATAATTCATTATTTTAATAATTTTTTCTAATTTTACCCCTAAATTACAAAAGAGTATAATTAATATAATACAAGTATTTAATTAATAAAATTTATTTATTAATATTATTAATTGTAAACTTTAACAATATAAAAAACTTAAGAGGAGGTAAAAAAATGAGTAAAAAGAAAAAAATTTCGTTCCCTACAGCCTTTACTGTATTATTTATTGTTTTAATTTTATCAGCTGTTTTAACTTATGTGATTCCAGCAGGATCATATTCAAAGTTGTCTTATAATGAAGCTGAAAATACCTTTATTGTTACAAATCCTCAAGGGGAAAGCACTAAGGAAGCTGCAACCCAAAATACCTTAGATAAACTTGGTATAAAAATAGACTTAAGTAAATTTACTGATGGAAGTATAAATAAGCCAATAGCTATACCAAATACTTATGAAAAGGTTGCTCAAAATCCTCAAGGTATTGCCCAAATAATAGAAGCTCCTATTCAAGGAACTTATGACACTATAGATATAATTATGTTCGTTTTAATAATTGGTGGAGTAATAGGAGTTTTAAATACAACTGGAGCATTTAATGCTGGAATTGCCAGCCTTTCTAAAATAACTAAGGGAAAAGAATATATACTTATAATATTATTATCAATACTTATTTCTCTTGGTGGTACTACTTTTGGATTGGCAGAAGAAACAATTGCTCTTTATCCAATTCTGCTCCCAATCTTCCTAGCTTCTGGCTATGATGCTATAGTTTGTATAGCCACAATATATATGGGTTCATCTATAGGAACAATGTTCTCAACTGTAAACCCATTCTCTTCAGTAATAGCTTCAACAGCTGCTGGAATAAGCTTTAAAGAAGGCCTTGATTTTAGGATGATAGGATTAGTTTTAGCTACACTTATAACAATAATTTATATACTTAGATATGCTAAAAAAGTTAAAAACGATCCTTCTAAATCCCTTGTATATGATCAAAAAGATGAAATAGATTCTAAATTCCTTCATGAATCTAGTAATGATGTGCCAGTATTTACTTGGAGACTTAAACTTATGCTTTTAATCTTCGCTGGTTCATTTATAATTTTAGTTTATGGAGTTTCAGCTAAAGGATGGGGATTTATACAAATGACTGCTCTATTCCTTGTAGTTGGAATAATTTTAGGATTCCTTTCAGGACTTGGAGAAAAGAAATTTGTTAATACATTTATAGCTGGTGCTGCTGATTTAGTAGGAGTTGCTTTAGTTATAGGTGTTGCAAGATCTATAAACTTAATACTTGAAAATGGTAAAATATCAGATACTTTACTTTATGTATCCTCAAATGGAATTCAAGGTATGGATAAAAATATATTTATAATATTAATGCTTGTTATATTCATAATCTTAGGATTCTTTATTCCATCTTCATCTGGTCTTGCTGTTTTATCAATTCCAATAATGGCACCACTTGCAGATACAGTTGGTTTACCAAGGGATGTTATAGTTAGTGCTTACCAATTTGGTCAAGGATTAATCTCCTTTATAACTCCAACAGGATTAATTTTAGCTACCCTTGCTATGGTTGATGTAACCTATAATAAATGGCTGAAATTTATTATGCCTTTAATGGGAATTATAGCAGCCTTTGCAGCATTACTATTATTAGTACAGGTACATTTTTAAAAGATTAGTTTATTAAAATAACTTTTTTATAAAACTTACAAACAATATGAAAATTATATAGATAAGCTTTGGAATTTAAATTCTTAGGAAAATCTATTAATTTTCTAAATATGTTTGTAAGTTTTTTTATTATAAGAATACTAAACTATAAAATTATTATAGGAATATTATTTATTCTCCTTTGAAATAATAAGTTTATATTATTTACTAAGGAGGAATTTTTTTGGACTTAACATCAAATTTTGATAAAAATATAAATACTTTATCTAAAGCTTTAAGGGTTGGAAAAAGTTTTGATATAATTGAACGTTCAATAATAATTGGGGATAAAAAAGCCACAATGTATTATATTGATGGATTTGTAAAAGATGACATAATGGAATTAATCATGAGTGACTTCTTTTCCTTAAGCAAAACTGAAATGAACTTAATAAAATCACCTAAGGATTTTATGAGAAAACAAATTCCCTATGTAGAAGTAGCTGAAGAAGTATCAATAGATAAAATAGTATCTCAAGTTCTCTGTGGACAGACAGCATTAATTTTAGAAGGATTCTCCAGTGCAATAATGATAGATTTAAGAACCTATCCAGTTAGAGGGCCTCAAGAACCAGAAACTGAAAAAGTCTTACGGGGTTCTAGGGATGGCTTTGTAGAGACCATTGTATTTAATACTGCATTAATCAGAAGAAGAATAAGAGATCCTCGACTTACTTTTGAAATGATGTCTATTGGAAACGTATCAAAAACAGATGTGGTTATATCATTTTTAGACGAGGTAGTTGATAAAAAAACTCTTAATCTAATAAAAAAGAAATTTGAAAACTTAGATATACAAGCATTAACCATGAGCGAACAAAGCCTTGTTGAATCTCTTTCAAATGCCTCATGGTATAATCCATTCCCTAAGGTTAGATATACAGAAAGGCCTGATGTTGCAGCTGCCCATATAACTGAGGGAAAGATAGTTATTATTATAGACAACTCTCCTTCTGTTATAATTTTACCAACTACTATATTTGATTTTATACAGGATGTTGATGATTATTACCTTCCTGTAATAACAGGTAATTTTATTCGTTTAATAAGAAATTTTATACTAATTTCTACTATTTTTATAACACCACTTTATTTGCTTTTAATCCAAAATGCCTATAGAATACCTGATTACTTAAAATTTTTATTGCCTGTTGATGGATATAAAGTTCCATTGATAGTTCAATTTTTACTTCTTGAAGTTGCAGTAGATGGATTAAAACTTGCCTCTTTAAATACGCCAAATGCCCTTGGTATGTCCTTATCTGTTATTGGTGGATTAATACTTGGTCAATTTGCTGTAGATACTGGGTGGTTTTTACCACAAACCATATTATATATGGCCATAGTTACACTAGGAAGCTTTTCTCAACCTAGTTTAGAACTTAGCTATGCCTTAAAATTTTGGAGAACTCTTTTGCTTATATTAACAAGCCTATTCAATGTAATAGGATTTTTTGTAGGATTAATAATAGGAATAGTTTTAATTGCAAGCAATAAAACTTTAACTGGTGATTCCTATCTTTATCCTCTTATTCCTCTTGACTGGAAAGCACTTAAAGCCCTTATATTTAGAGTAAGATTAGTACCTAAACAAAAAGAGGAATAATAAAAATTTATTAATTTTCTTAAATTTTCATTTAATAAATAATATTTAATAAAAAAAGAAGGATTTTGTTAAATATTGTAGTAATTAATACTCTATAGGAGTAAGGAGGACAATAAATGAAAAATTTAAGAAAGATTTTAAGTATAATGTTAATACTATTATTTTTAATTCCATCCACAACAGTTCTTTGTCGTGCCGGCGGTGGTGGGGGCGGCGGAGGCGGTGGTGGTGGAGGTGGCGGCGGTGGTGGGGGAGGAGGCTCTTCTTCACATAGCTCTCATGGAAGCAGCTCAAGCTCCCCTTATGGAAATATGATTGACTTCTTAATATTAGGTTCATTCATAGGAATAAATTTCTTGTTTGTGAAAAACGGAAGTGTATCTAGATATAAAGTTTATTCTAAAAAAATAGAAGCTATGTCTACTCTAAAAGACTTTGAGATTGAAAATCCAGCATGGAATTTCTATGAAATAGAAACTCAGATTGAAGAATCCTTTCCTCTAATTCAAGAGGCTTGGATGAATAGGGATTATTCACCTGTAAAACATTTAATGACAGATAACTTTTTTGATACTCATACTGTAAAAATGAATTGGATGCTTTTAAAGAAGGAAAAGAACATCTTATCTGATGTAGAATTAAAGAAGGTAACCCCTATATTAGCAGTAGAAAATGATGAAAATGGAGAGGATTTTATTTGGGTTTTATTAAAGGCTAAAATGATTGATTACACTATAAATGAAGAAAATAATTGCATAATTGATGGTGATTATTCAACAGCAAATTCATTTGAAGAATTTTGGAAGTTTATAAGAAAAGAGGATAAATGGTTAGCTGATACAATACTTCAAGTAGATGATATTGAATCACTTGATTATTTTGATAAATTAAAGCCTTAATAAAATTAAACCTCACTAAAATAATTTATAAATAATAGTTATAAAAACATTATGGAAATTTATAAACATCAAACTAAAAAACCAAGCTAAAGCTTGGTTTTTAATTTTTATAATTAATTTTTAATTTTCATCCTTTAATTCATTCATAAATTCTTGAGCTTTTATTTTTAGTGGGCTATCATCCTTAAGCTTTTGTAATCCAATACTTAACCCTTCTTTATCTATTACTAAGCCATCAGTAGGAATATACCATTTTACCCTTCTACAGTGTTGCATAGGCAATTCATCTAATCCTACTTTGTTAAATACAGGTTCAAATCTATATGGACTTGTTACTTTCCCAGCTGCTACAATAGTAAAGCTTCCATCCCTTGAATTTATTTGTTTTAAAATAAGTACATCTCCTACCTTAACTTCTTCAGCAAATCTCTTTATAACTATTCCCTCTTTGCCTAAGATATCGTACTCTTCTTTATTGTCAAAATAATCTCCTTTGTCTCCAGGGCCAACAATTGCTACTCCTAAATCAAAGAATATATCTATTAAATTTGTGTTACCTATCTCTGCTGATATTTGCCAATAATTCATAATTATTACCTTCTTTCATTCTATTAGTATAAAAATAAAGTTATCAACAAAGTAATTATTACTTTATAATTTATTATACTCTTTAATTTTATATTTGTTTAGCCTTTAAAATTCCTCTTAACCCCTTAAATATGAGCACATATATACTATAACTTCTCTTATTCTATTAAGCTCGCTTTCTTTATTATATTTTCTCCATATTGATGTGTAATCATAAAACCAAAGCTCTAAATCCTTAGCTAAGTCTTTTTTATCTATATCTAATAAACTTTTTTTATTAAACTCTCTTTCAAGTAATACCATGAAAAATTTATCTATAAGCTCCCATCCCTTTGAAGACACAATAAAGCTTTGAATAGCTTCTTTATCTTCTGTATTTTTAAGTAATTTAATAAACTCTCTTCTTACCTCTGAAGCAACCTTATATCCCTCAAAAACTTTTAAAGTATCTATATTCTTAATTTCTTCCTTGGTTTCTTCTCTTTCATTAAACTTTTCTTTCCATCTAACAAGTTCTCCCCAACCTGCAACTTGATTTTTAGAAAGCTTATCCATTAAAGAAACTACCTTCATAGATTCATCACCAAATTCCATAAGGGATATAGACTTAAAAATTTCATTAAACTCCTCTTCCTTTGGATTCCATGAAATTCCTGCTCCATAAATCATAGATGGCATTGAATTAGCTAATAGATTTATATTTCCATAATCTCCCCAGTTTGTATTTAAAACACCTATAGCTCCATATTTCATTCCGTGGTTAACCATTCTTCTTATATTACTAAAAGAGCCTTCTATAAGATTCATCATCATATTCCATCCACCTACACCAGGGCAAACATATTGTACTTTATTATGCTCTGCTATAATTTTTGTGGCTACATCATTAGCCTGAGGATGATAGTTCCAAGTTAAACAAGTTAAATCCTCTGGTATATCACTTAAAAGCTCTGGATATCCAACTATTATATCTCCCCAGAACATAACATTTTTATTAAACCTTTTTACAATGTTATATACCTTATTTAAAAACTCTGTATATATTTTACCTACTCCTAATTTTTCAGCCTTCTCTCTACTCTTTCCTTTTCCTAAATCAAAGGTTTCATCACAGCAAATATTAAACTTATCTGAACTAAATAAAGGAATAAATTCTAAAAGCATTGATTCAACAAAGTCTAAACTTTTAGGATTAGTAACATCTAAGGTATGATGTGCCATTCTATCTACAAAAGAATATTCTTCATCTCCTATTTCTAATTCACAAAGTTCTCTAAAGGATTTACTTCTTAAAGCTTCATATAGATGACCAAAGGTTGATAATGATGGTACAAGTTCCACATGTCTCTCTTTGCAATACTTGTCTAAAATCAATATTTCCTCTGCTGTTAAAGGATCCTTATCCATCCAAACTTCGCTCATTCCCTTAAAAGCAAAGGTATGCTCTATATATAGTTGCAACTGATTTATTTTATAAAAAGCTGCCTTATCAACTAAGCTTTTTAATGTATCTAAGGTTGGTACCATTCCCCTTGTTACATCGTGATAAAATCCACGATATTTAAAATATGGTGAATCTTCTATTGTTAGATTTGGAATACATGCTCCAAACTCTCTTACAAGCTGTCTAAAGCTCTGACATCCATAGAATAATCCAGCACCAGACCCTTCTATTATTGCCTCATTCTCCTTTATTTCTATTTTATATTCCTCTTCATTTTCAAATTTGCATTCTCTTAAAATTATTGAGTTACTATATTTCTTATCCATAAAAAGTTTATTTATGTTAAGTTTAAAATCTAATAAATTTTCTATTTCCTCTTGAATCATAATTGCTAAATTTAAATCTTCAAAGGATAATTCACTACTTAATATAATTTCAGTATCTCTTTCTATAAAAAATTCACCTTCATGATTAATTACACTTTTTGGTCTTGGTATTAAATGCATATCTCTTCCCCCTAATAATCCTTTACTTTCTACAAAAATTTGCTCATAATGGTAATAAACAATTTAAATGTTTACTATTATTATATAAAATAATTTTAGTTATTTAAGTAAGTATTTTGCTGTTATTTAACACAATATTGCTTTTATATAGGAGGAATTATGAGTAATTACATATATGAAAATCACTTTCATAGGGATCCTAATTTTCCAGTAATATTTCATTGTGATATTTTAAATAAAAATAGACCTAGTTTTTTGATGCATTATCATGAAAATATAGAACTTCTCTACTTCTTAGATGGACATGCTAAGGTTGTTTGTGATAATAAAATACTTCAAGCTAAAGCTGATGATATTATAATAATTAATTCAAAGGAACTTCATTCCATAGAAAAAATATCTGATTCCTGTAAATATTACTGTCTTATTATAGATAAAGATTTACTTAATGATAATTTAAATAATTTTGATAACTTTAAATTTAAGAACTTAGTTAAGGATTCCTTTTTAAAGATGAAGATTGAGGAAGTAAATAGAGAATTAAATAATAAAAATGATTATTTTAAAGAATTTATAAAATCAGATATACTTCAAATTTTAATTCATATTAAGAGAAACCATGTTGAAAAAAACTCATCATTAATAAAAATAAAAGATAATAATAAAATACTAATGGTAAGAGAAATAATAAATTATCTAAAAGAAAACTATAAAGAAGAAATTTCAATCGATCATATATGTAACCATGTTGCTTTTAGTAAATATTATACCTGTCGTACCTTTAAGGAGGTAACAGGGAAAACTATTTTAGATTATATTAATCATATTAGATGTATTAATGCTAGAAATTTAATCCTATATAATGGATATACTATATCTGAAAGTGCTTATAAAAGCGGTTTTAATAACTTATCTTATTTTTCAAAAACTTATAAAAAGTATATGGGATTACTTCCATCTGAAGAAAAAATTACATAATTTAAGTATTATAAAGTAATCTGAAGATACTGCCATCTATTATTAATAGAATAATAATTTCTGTTAATAATTTTTATAAATTAGTTTGCTTAATTTTCTTTTTAAGACTACAATTATTTTATAGAAATAATAAAAAGAGGTGTACATATATGTTAAGTGAAAATCTATTACAAAGACTTAATGAACAAGTTAATTTTGAATTCTATTCATCATATACTTATTTAGCTATGGCTGCTTATGCTGAATCAGTTGATTTAAGCGGTTTTGCTAACTTTTTTAGAGTTCAAGCTCAAGAAGAATTATTCCATGCAATGAAATTTTACGATTATATATTCCAAAAAAATGGCGTTGTTGAATTAGAACAAATAGATAAACCTAAATTTAATTTTGCAAATATAATTGAAGCCTTTGAAAAAGGTTATGAACATGAACAATTAGTAACTAGTAAAATATATGGTCTTGCAGATGTTGCTTTTGAAGAAAAAGAACATGCAACTATGAGTTTACTTAAATGGTTTATAGATGAACAAGTTGAAGAAGAAAACAACTTCCACTCATTATTAAAGAAAGTTAGAAGATCTGAAGGTAATCCTGCTGCCTTATATATGATGGATGATGAATTAGCAGCAAGAGTATTCACTCCTCCAACAACTACAAAATAGATTAAATTTAAAGTTATCAATAAAAAGGGCGTGTATCAAAATAACTTTTGATACAGCCTTTTTTATTTTACTAGATTACTTTAATACTCATCAGGAATTCATTATAATTTTTTCAAAAAACTTATGTATTTTTTAATAAACTTCCCAATGTAAATGTTTTAATAAAATAGAACTAATTTCTTTTTAATTTATAACTTTACATCATTTCATAATGGTGCTAGTATAAATTTTATTAGATTTTAAATTTATGTGTACACATTAATAATTTATTAATATTTTTCAACTTAATAATTAACTTATGATAATAAAGGAAGAATAAATATGAGTACTAATAAAAGTTCTATTGAAAAAATTACTTTAGGAAGCTTTTTAATAGCCTTAGGAGTTGTTTATGGAGATATTGGGACTTCTCCTCTTTATGTTATGAAATCAATAATAAATGGCAATGGAGGTTTAGACAGCATTACTCCTGATTTTATCCTTGGAGTATTATCTCTTATTTTTTGGACTATGACTTTATTAACAACAATAAAGTATGTTCTTATAACATTAAAGGCTGATAATAAGGGAGAAGGAGGTATATTTTCTCTTTATACCTTAGTTCGTCGTCGTGCTAAGTGGCTTATTATCCCTGCCATGGTAGGAGGTTCCGCTCTGCTAGCTGATGGAATGCTAACCCCTGCAGTAACTGTTACTTCATCCATTGAAGGTTTAAAAATCTTGCCTAGTTTTAATGATATATTTGGAAATAATCAAGATATAATTATAATCATTGTACTAGTAATACTAAGTTTTTTATTCTTTATTCAACATTTTGGTACAGAAATAATAGGTAAAATCTTTGGACCAGTTATGTTTATTTGGTTTGCATTTTTAGCCATATTAGGAATTGTAAATTTATCAGGAAATTTATATCTTTTAAAAGCACTTTCTCCTCATTATGCAATAAAAATTTTATTTAGTCCAAATAACCATTTAGGTTTTTTTATTCTTGGAGGAGTATTTTTATCAACAACTGGAGCTGAAGCCTTGTACTCTGATCTTGGTCATGTTGGTAGAAAAAATATCTATCTTACTTGGCCTTTAGTTAAAATATGCTTACTATTAAATTATTTTGGTCAAGCTGCTTGGATATTATCTCAGAAAAATAATACTAAATTATATGGAATTGAAAGCTTAAATCCATTTTTTCAAATGATGCCTAGTTGGCTTTTACTATTTGGAGTTTTAATTTCTACATTAGCCGCTATTATAGCATCGCAAGCTTTAATTTCAGGTTCATATACCTTAGTTTCAGAAGCTATTAAATTAAATTTATTCCCTAGATTACAATGTCTTTATCCTTCTAATTCTAAGGGACAAATTTACATGCCAGCTATCAATAGAATACTTTGGATAGCTTGTATAGCTATAGTTTTATATTTTAGAAGTTCAGATAATATGGAAGCAGCTTATGGATTATCAATAACTGTAACAATGCTTATGACATCCATACTTTTATTCAATTACCTATTAAAAAGAAAAACCCCATTACCAATTGCACTAATTATACTAGTCTTCTTTGGCTCTTTAGAGTTTTCATTCTTAATTTCAAGTGCAGTTAAATTCGAAAAAGGTGGTTTTGTTTCAGTATTAATAGCCTTATGTATTTTAAGCATAATGTATATATGGATAAAAGGTCATTATATAAAAATGAGTCTATTAGACTATATTCCTATTGAAAATTATAAAAATCAATTAAAGGAATTAAAGAATGATGTAGATAGACCTAAATATGCAACAAATCTTGTTTATTTAACAAGTTCAGAAAAATCTAAAAGAATAGAAAGAAAAATAATGTACTCTATTTTAGATAAAAGGCCTAAGAGAGCAGATGTATATTGGTTTGTAAATGTAATTGTAACTGATGAACCTTATACAGCTGAATATACTGTAAATACATTTGGTACTGATTATATGGTTAAGGTGCAACTTAAACTTGGTTTTAGGGTTAACCAAAAACTAAATGTATTTTTACGTCAAATAGTGTGTGAACTTATAAATAATGGTGATATTAAAGTTCAAAATAGAAAGTACACTACACTTCCTAACAGAAATGTAGGAGATTTCAGATTTATTCTTATAAATGAATGTTTATCATCAGAAAGCAAGCTTAAATCATGGAATTCAATGATAATTAGATCTAAGCTTTTCATAAAAAAATTCACAGTTTCTCCAGCTAAATGGTTTGGCCTTGAATCTAGTGAAATTGAAGTTGAAAATGTTCCTTTAATATTAGGATCTACTGAACATACCACTCTAAAACGTGTTTATAAATAAAGGACTTTTATCAAAATAACTTTTCATAAAACTTACAAACAGTATTTTTTCATATTGTTTGTAAGTTTTATTATTATTTTTTGATAAAAGCCCTATTATTTTTATCCTAAAAAGATTTTAACATCTCATCTCTTCTTCTTTTATTAACATAATTTGCAAATCTCATTTTAAATCTTTCAAATTCTTTAAGTTTATAAAAATTATTTAAATCAAAGGTAAGGAATAATGTATCAACAATTAAATATTTTAAATCCTTTAAATTATCTTTATTTTCTTCCTCAACCTGAAGATCATCAGCCTTTACTTTTAAATCTCCAATGAAATTTTGAAAGTTTTCTAGATTACCCATTACAAAATCTTCGCTGAATCCTTCAAAATTTTTATTTACTAGTTCCTCTATAAAATCCACATAATTTTTATTTACTTCTCTATATTCATCATAAATATTTACTAATTCCATTTCTTCACCTCATAGAAAATTAATTCATCTTAAATAGTTTAAACTTTCTCTATAAATTATAACTAAGCTACATATTTTTGTCTAATGAATATAATTTAGCTAAATTTTAATTTCATAAATTTCTTTAAATTTTATACAAAGGGATATAAAAAACAAAAATTTATCTAAACTAAGCAATGCATATGTTCTTTTGCCTCTTCTCCTTTAACTAAATAAGCTTGACCCTTTGAACAAAATATAGAAGTAGAAGTATAATCAATGTCTGCATTTCTATCATATGCCCTCTTTTCAATAATCTCTTCTTCATTGTGACATAAATCATATCCATGAAACTTAAGAGAAAGTCCTCCCTTTCCCTTAGTAAATGACTGAAACTCCATACCATAATTTATAAATGTAGAAACAGGTCCCTTTCCTTCTATGGTTGCTCTCTCTCCATCTATAATTGGATCCTTAAACTCCCCATGCATCTTTTGTATATCATTCATTACTCTTCCTATTAGGTTAAGATCCACATCTATTTTAAACTTATAATAGGGCTCTAAAAGTTTATTTTCTCCACTTTCTAATCCCTGTCTTAAAGATCTCTTTGTAGCTTCTCTAAAATCTCCACCACTTGTATGTTTATTATGAGCTCTTCCTGTTAATAAGGTTATTTTAAGATCCGTAATAGGCGAACCTGTTAATATTCCCTTATGCTCACATTCAAATATATGAGTCCTTATTAAATTTTGATTTCCTGGTGTAAGATCATCTGCATGGCACTTATTTTCAAATACTACTCCTGAATTTCTTTCCAAAGGCTCAATTTTTAAGTGAACCTCACTATAATGTCCTAAAGGCTCAAAATGGCCATATCCTATTACTTCTTCATTTAATGTCTCTTTATATAATATCTCTGGAGTTCCAAATTCTATTTCTTCATTAAATCTATTTTTCATAACTTCTTTAAGAACTTCCAATTGAACTTTTCCCATAATATTAACGTGAATTTCTTTTAATCTTTCATCCCAAGATACACTTAAAGTACTCTCTTCACTTTCTAAGATTTTAAACCATGAAAGTACTTCCTTTGGATTTAACCCTTCTCTATAAACCACCTTAGACTTCAAAGTAGGAACCATATCATATGAATCAATATTTTCTATACCAATCCCATCACCAGATTCTAGTCCTTTAACTCCTACCACTGCAAATATATCTCCTGCCTTAACTTCATTTACAAGTTCATATTTACTTCCATTATATATTCTAATTTCATTTACTTTCTCTAAAGACTCTTTTCCTTCTTTTAAATATGTCAATTCTTCCTTAGTTCTTAAAGTTCCACTTAGAGCTTTTATAAAAGTTAATCTATTTCCATTTTCATCATGTCTTACTTTAAAAACTCTTCCTCTAAAAGAATCTTCTCTTTCCTCATAGTTAGTAAATGATAAGTTATGAAACCACCTTATAAAATCTTCTACGCCCTCATCTAGTAAAGCAGAACCACATAAGCAAGGAAAAATTTTAAGTTCCTTTATCATGCTTGGTATTTTATTTAATAATTCTTCTTCACTTAAAATTCCTTCTAAATATAAGTTTAATAAGTCCTCATCTCTTTCAACTACTTCTTCTATAGTCTCATCTTCTAATTTACTTGAAAAGAAAATAATATCTTCACTAAGTTTGTCTTTCATTTCATTTATAACCTTATTTACTTCTGCTCCTTCTCTATCAATCTTATTTATGAAAATAAAAGTAGGAACCTTATACTTATTTAATAATTCCCATATTGTTTCACTATGTCCCTGAACCCCTTCTACTGCACTTATAATCAAAATAGCATAATCTAAAACACTAATAGCTCTTTCCATTTCTGGTGAAAAATCTATATGCCCTGGAGTATCTATAAGATAATATTCTTGATTTTCTATAGAAAATTTACCTACCTCAGAATATATAGTTATGCCTCTATCTTTCTCTATTTGATTATTATCTAAATAAGAATTCTTATGATCAACTCTTCCCCTATTTCTTATACTTTTTGTATGATATAAAAGTTGCTCAGAAAAAGTGGTTTTTCCTCCATCAACATGAGCTAATATACCAATAGTCTTTTTCATCTTTGTCCTCCATTAAAAAAATCTAAACATTAAAAATTATATATGTTTTTTATTTTATATTCTTTACTATTTTTGTTTTATATGGTATAACAAATAATATTTAATCTTTAATATTATTTATAAAAATTGTTAATATATCTTATATCATACAAATAAAACGTAAAATTAACAATATACTCAAGTCAGAGGGGGCTTTAAAAATGAACAAATCTATTGCATATATAGGTACTTACACAAATGGGGCTAGTGAAGGTATCTATAGATTATGTCTAGATACTGATAAAGGAAATATTGAAGATTTATCCGTAGTAGCTAGATTCGGTAATCCTACTTATTTGTGCATACATAACAATAAACTATATACAGTGGGAAACCCACTTTCACTAGATACACTAGGTGGTGTTGCTTCTTATAATATAGAAGAGGATTATTCATTGAAATTAACAGGTGCTAGTTTACTTCAAGGTAAAAAACCTTGTCATATTAATATAATCCCAGATAAATCCTTAATAGTTTCTAGTAATTTTCATGAAAAATCAATTAATACATATTCATTAAATGAGAATTTTGATATAGATACTTCATTAAGTGCATTTTCTCATAAAGATGATTCAAAAATGCATTTTGCATCAATAACTCCAGATAATAAATTTATATGTGCTGTAAATTTAGGTATGGATAGAATAGAACTTTTTAAAATCAATTCTAATAACACCTTAAGTTACATTGAAAATCTAAGTTTTTATTGTACTAAAGGATGCGGTCCAAGGCATATAGAATTTTCAAAGAATGGAAAGTTTGCATATGTTATATGTGAAAATAGTTCTGAAATCATTATATTAAAATATTTAGGTGAAGAAGGATTTAAATTAGTTCAATATCTTCATGTACTTCCTAATGGCTTTGGAGGACAAAATTTTGGTTCTGCAATAAAAATAAGTCCTTGTAATAAATTCCTATACGTTTCTAACAGAGGCTTTAATGGAATATCAGCCTTTAGAATAAATGAGGAAACTGGTTCTTTATCACTTATAAATCATTATAGTTCACATGGTGATTTCCCTAGGGATTTTGAAATCAGTCCATGTAATAAGTTCTTAATCATTGCAAATGAAAAATCAGATAACCTAACAATTTATCTTAAAAATCCAGATGGAACACTAAAACTTTTTAAAAATGATATATTTATTCCATCTCCTACATGTATAAAGTTTAAATAGCAAAATAATGGGCTGTATGAAAATATATAAATAAAACTTACAAGTATTATGAAGATAATGTCTATGAAAATATATTTGTAAGTTTTATTAAAAATTATTTTAATACATGCCTTTTTTATTATTACCAAAAAACGTATATAATTCACCCTTTTGCCTGTTATATGAAATATATAAATGGATAAGCTATTATCAAGATTTAAAATCTTAAACCTATATTGATTTTTAAACCATAATTAAGCTCTGCTTTAATAGCATTTTAATTTAAAAGTCAATATTAAATAAAAAATATAGCTAAATATTAAGGAGGTAATAAAAGGTGGATAATAATAAAAACAGGTTAAAAGATAGACCTAAATCAAATGCTGAGAAAAGAAAAATGTATTCAGAAGCTGGTTCTGAAATAGGAATTGAAAATGGTCATAAAAAAGGCTCCCATTCAAATGGTAAAAAATATACTAAAAGATCAAAACTTTCTCACAATAAATAGGAGGCCAAATCATGAGTAAAAACTGTAAAAAACATAAAACTGATTCCATCTCACCATGTTCAAATAATTATAATGAAAAAATTAAAAATAAAGCTAATGAAAATACTCCATATGGCTCCAATGAGCCATCAAGTAAAACAACATATAAATAAAAAATAGGAGCTTAGTTAAGCTCCTATTTTTTATTTATTAAATTCTAATCTATCTATAATAGATAAATCATGTTCTTTAGCAAAGTTTAACCCCATATCTAAATCATGCATTTCTTCTGGATTATGAGCATCAATTCCGACTATTCTTTTAACATTATATTCCTTAGATAATTCCCAAAACTCTTTTATTGGATATTGATATCTTTCTCCATTATTATAAGAAATTTTATTTTTTCTCATTCCATTTACATTTATCTCTATAGGCATATTCATTTCTTCAGCAGCTTTTAAAATTCTCTTTGAGGCCTCTTCTGCATGCACATCCCAATTTTTATATGTCATTCCAAATAAATCTGGATGTGCTAAATATGAAAAATATCCACTCTTAATTGCTTCCACTACAAAATCAGCATAAATCATTAGGATTTCTGGCGTTAATTCTATTGTTCCAACATACACCCATTCTCCTTTATAAGGGAAGAAATGTACTCCTAAAGCTAAATAATCTGCCTTATATTTATCCTTTAGCTCTTCATAAAGCCATCCGAAGTCTGGGAAATACTCGCATTCTATAGATCTTTTTATTGATATTTTATCTCCATACTTTTCTATAGCTTCTTCTATCTTTCCAAAGTAATCCTCTAAATCTTCATAAGCCATTCTGTGATAATTATCTATATTCTTACCTGGATGTGGTAAGTGATCAGAAATTCCAATTTCATCTATATTGGCTTTTATAGCTTCTTTAACATAATCTTCAATAGTTCCTGTGGCATGATTACATCTATATGTATGTGTATGATAATTGCTTCTCATTAAAATTCCTCCTATGTATTTAAACATTCATTTACTATTGTATCTAATTATAAAAATTTGACCAACATTAGATTTCCATTCTATAAATCTATTATCTCTTCTTTAGTTTAATTTACATAAAGTATTTTCAATTAACTAAGAATTCCTCACCCTAAATTTTACCTTGCCCTATTTAAGGTAAAATACTATACTGATAATTGTAAATTTAAATACTAAATTTTTATGAAAGAGGAGAAAATGAAAGAACAATATTTTGAAAAATTACTAAACATAAAAACTTCTGGAGAACAAAAAATATTTAATGAATCTCTACATTACAATAGGTATGAACCTACATCTTATGATGTATTAGAAGCTATGTGTTCTCACTATGAATTTTCTAAAGAAGATTCCTTAATCGATTTTGGCTGTGGTAAAGGAAGACTTAATTTCTACTTAAATTACTTTTTAAATATTAAAGTTACAGGAATAGAGATGAATAACTTCTTTTTTAATGAATGCTTAGGAAATAAAAAATCTTATTTATCACAAAATAAAGTTAAGGAAGATAAATTAAATTTTATAAATTGTTTTGCTGAAAGGTATCCTATAGATTCAAAGGATAATAAATTTTACTTTTTTAATCCCTTTTCAGAGCAAATATTTATAAAAGTTGTTGGAAATATTCTTGATTCTGTATCTAATCATGAGAGACCAGTAGATATTATACTTTATTATCCCTCTGATGATTACATATACTATTTAGAAAACTACACTCCATTTTCTTTAAAGAAGGAAATAAAGATTCCTAATAAGTATGAATATGACTCAAGAGAAAAAATCCTTATATATGAACTTAGTTATTTAAATTTAATATAAAATACTAAAGAAAAGAGAGGATTTATTTATGAATGAAACTATAAATTATGATTCATTGTTAATCTTATCTGTAGTAGCCTTTTTTACTCCCTTTTTAGTTTCAAGGCTAAAAAGAGTAAATATCCCTTATCAAGTAGGGGAAATATTTATAGGTATATTATTGGGTAAAAGTTTTTTAAACATAATTAAACCAGATATTTGGATCTTATTTTTATCAAACTTAGGATTAGCTTATTTAATGTTTTTAAGTGGTCTTGCTATAGATTTTGATGAGCTTAAACCTAAAGAGGGAGAACTTTTAAAGGATTCTAAGTTATTCACTAGTATAAAGATGTTTATTGTGTCTATAATAACAGCTATAATTTTATCCTTTACATTAAAATTTGCAGGTATTTCAGAAGGGTACATATTCTTTGCACTGCTATTTACGGCTGCTGCCCCAGGATTACTTGTACCTATTTTAAAAACAAAACACATAATAAATAGTAGCTATGGTCAAACTTTACTTGTTTTTGGAATAATAACTCAATTAGTAAGTTTAATAGGTGTTACCTTTGTGGCTTCTGTTGCAGTAAATGGTATTACCTTAAAGAGTTTTACTTTCTTAATAATATTTGCAGTGGCTATAGTAGCATATTTCTTATCAAAGATTATATTTAAAATTCATGATTTTTCTACTATTGCCTTTAAAAACCTTCACCTTAGCGTAAGAGGTGCCTTTGTTCTTGTTTTGGTACTTGTTGCTGTTGCTGAAAAAGTAGACTCTGAGATAATTCTAGGCTCATTCTTAGCTGGTATGGTATTTTCATTAATAGTTGGGAAAGCCAAAGAAGAAATTTCTCACCAATTAGATGTGGTTGGGTATGGTTTTTTAATTCCTATATTTTTTATAATGGTAGGAGTTAATGTTGATTTAAAGGCAGTTGTTGAAAATCCTCAATCAATTGCTAAAATACCTTTGTTTATACTAATTTTCTTCTTAGTAAAATTCATTCCATCACTTTTACTAAAAAAGAAATATGGAACGAGAAATTCCTTAGCAGCGTCTATGTTATTAACAGCTCAGCTTAGTTTAGTTATAGTTGGTTCTCAAATGGCATTGAATTTAGGATACATAACTGCTGCAGACTACTCTGCTTTCGTAGTTACCACAGTAATAACTTGTATCTTCTTCCCGATACTATTTGAAAAATTAATTGCACTTCATGGTGATACTAATGATACTGTAGAAGAAGATGAAAAAATAATAATACGTGAAGTACTTGTTAGTAGCCAATGGTATATAGGTAAAGCCTTAAAGGATTGTAAGTTACCTACAGGATGTAGGATTTTCTCAATGGTAAGAGATGACCATGAGTTTATGCCTAATGCTAATACAACTCTAGAGGAAAATGACCTAGTAATCCTTGCTGGAGTTAAGCATGATGTAAATGAAACCCTTAATATGCTTTCAACCTGCGATTTAACTTTGCCAGAAGAATAAAAAGGGCATATATCAAAATATAATATAAAACTTACAAACATTATGAAGAGAATATCTAGATGAGCTTTAGAATTTAAATTATTATGGAGAAGATATTACGTTAAAAAACTGAGACTGTTCGAAGCGTAGCAAGTTTCGAAGTTTTAGTAATATCTTCGGAGTAATAATTATAAATTCTTAGCGAAATCTAGTAATTCTCGGAATATGTTTGTAAGTTTTATAAAAAGTTATTTTGATACATCCTTTTTTTATTCCCTACATATTAAATCTCTTAACTTTCTCATCTCTTTTGCCGCATAGAAAAGTTTATAAAGCAATACAAGTATTAATCTCTCTTCTTCTGTTTTTGCCTTTTCTAAATCTTCTATTGCTAAATCTTCAAAGTCTTTTTTCTTAGTGTAATTTTTGAAGTATTCAAAGCTCTTTTTAAATAAGCTTTTATTATTATGTATCATAGGGCTTTTTATTAAGAAGTTTACATCTGATACAAAATCATTTTGCAATATCAATAACTCTTGAATTTGCTCTGATTTTATCTCTTTATTGTTATAATTTATCTTCTTCCATATTCTATAACTTTCAAAAAAAGATAATACTAATTTTTCCTTATCTGAATTTTCTTCTATTAAACCATCTAGTATTCTCTCATTTAAATAAACATATAATTTTATTGCTTTATTAGTTTCATCCTTCATTTTATAAGGAAAAATATAATTCATTACTATAGCAACAATTATAGATGCTATTAAGATAAAAAATACCCTATATTCACTTAGCACATAATAAGGAGTATGTGATGGGTCCATTACCCCAGCCATTAATAATGCATTTAATGTTATAAATATACATCTAATTTTATAAGAAACAACAGACATACTTAAGTATATACAAACAACTATAAAAGCAAATATCAGTATTACATTTGACTGAATAAAATAAAAAATTACATTAAATAAAATTGCTCCTATTATAGTTCCTAAAACCCTTGCCTTTGCCTTCTTATTACTTTGTTCCGCATAGGGAATTAATAATAAGGAAATAGTGAATAATGCCCACTTACCTTGAAAAATTTCAAAGTAATTTACTATAAATACTGAAAAAGCCAATGTTATGGCTGCTTTTACTGCCAAATTAAATCTTAAGGATCTTATGTTTAAGCTTTTTCTAAAATTATTTGAATTAGATTTTAAAGCTTTTAAAAAATTTGCAATATAATTTGAATAGCTTTCAATCTGATTTTCTTTCACATTAAGTCCTTGTAAAAATTCCTTTACACTTAATTTAGCATTGTAATAGCTATACCTATCTAAATCATCTCTTAATTTAAAAGAATCTAAATAATTATAATATTCATTTAGTATATTTTTTAACTTTTCCTTATTTCCATCCTCTATAAAGTCTTGCACATTTTTAAGTAATTCAATGGTCTTTTTAATAAGTTCCTTATTAACATCTCTCTTCATGGCTTCAGATGAAAGACTTGATACTCTCTTTAGAAAAACTACTATTAAATCTTTTGAATATATAGAATAAACTTGATTTTTATCTAATTCCAATCTTTCATGAACCTTTATCTCAAGTTCTTTAATCATTAAAGCTACCTTTTCACTATTATTTTTTTCTATACAACCAGTATTTATCAATTCATTTAAGTTTTTAATTAATGAATTAATACACCCTTTTATTGATTTGTTAAATATATTATTAAAATTATATCTAGCTAAAGTATAGTAAAGTGTCATTATGACTATACCACCAAAAATTAAAGCAAATACTCTTTTTGGTAATTCACTAGTTGTAACTGGTTCATATAATAAAAATAAATATAACTGTATAAATCCTAAGGCTTTAGTAGGCTTTGTATCATAAGTAAAAGCAAAGTATATAAAGAATGATACAATTAAAGTCATTATAGCCCCTAAAATAGAATTTAATCCTGCAAAATATGCTCCTAAACCTACAAAAAGTTCAACTCCAATAAAGTATAATGTATGATGTATTGGATTTATTGTATAATCCTCTCCAAACATTGTAGTAACTGTAATAACAGCGGCTAATCCAATAAAAAGATTTTCTTTTCCAAATAATAAAACAAATATTAGTATAGAAATTACCACTATCAAAAACATTTTAAGATACATAATTTGTTTCTTCCACATGTTTTATCACCTCCTGTCAAAAACTTATACTATTTTTATAGTAAATTCTAGAATAATACTATAATTAAGTTTTATATTTATATTATAAGCTAAAAATATACTTATAAAAAAATAAACAATAATAAATTAATTATTATTGTTTATTAGAGTAAACACTTTATTTATTTTTCTTTATCTTTTCTAAATAATCCCTTTCTCTAACTATATTCTTTTCAAAGCTCTTAACTGCTCCCTTTGTATAATTTCCTAGTGCAAATTTATTCTTTACATTACTCACTTTTATCACTACTCCTTATCTTTCACAATTTAAAATAATTCTTTCATAGAATTTCCTAATCAAAGAATTATTAATTGTATTATTAGCTGATAAAAATGAGCTTATACTTTCATCCTTTCTCCATGGCATAATAGAATTATGATATTTATTTTCTCTTAAATTTATTAACTCCTCTAATTCTTCTAAAAGAACTAAAAATTCATTTTTTAAGCAATTAAAAATCTTGTTATTAATATCATTCTTTCCTTCATTGATGTTTAAAAGTATTCTAAATAATTCATTTCTTATGGAATTTATTTTAGCTAATATTTTTTTATTACTCTTTATTATGTCTAAAAAATCCCTATCAAAATATTGATAAACATCAGTTCCTATCATAATAAATCTATCTATGCTATTTAATATATCTAGAAGAATGTATATATACTCCTCATTTAATATATTGGAATTATTAGAAATATTGATAAACAACCTTTTTTTAAGTTCCTTTAAAATGTATTCTATTTGCTCCCTTTGATCATTACTCCGGTAATTTATTATTTCTTTATTTATAAAATCAAAGATTTCTGATTCCCATAATTTATAATTACAATCTTTGTCATTAATTATTTCATAGGAATTTACATTGTTTGCTATACCATTATTGTTTAAACTTCCTGAAGATACATAACAAATTTTATCCGTTAAGATAAAATTAGAATCATTTACTGAATTTAATATAATTGCTATATTATTTTCAGGGAAATTTTTCATAAATTTAATTTCATTAACTATCTCTCTTTGATTTCTAAACCTATAGTTAAAGGGAAGTATTAAAATCTTAGGACAATTAGCATTGTTTAAAGCTTTCAAAATTCTTTCTGTAAAAGGAATTTCACTACACCCTAAAATAATATATTCTGGATTACAATTTATTATATTAACTATACTTTTCTCTAAATTTTCATCTAAACTTTTTATTCCTAAAGCAGCAACTGTACGATTATTTATTTTATTAACTCTGCTTCGCATAAATACTTATCAACCTATTTAAAGGTGATAATTACCTCCTTTCATAAATATAAAACTAGTATAAACAAATTCATATTAATCTTCATGTTTTAAAGTTAAATTCTATAAATAATTATAAAAATATACACTTATTTATAAATTCTCTTACTATTTATTTTAGTCAAATCTTGTATTTTTGTGAATTTAAACACATTATTTATTAGTTTTTAAAATTACACAAATTATATATCTATTGATTTAAAGTGATTATTTTTATCACCTTAATTTCATGTATACTCCCTATTATTTAATTAAAAATAAAAAGGCGTACTATAAAAGTACACCTTTTTGTCTTATAAATTCTTTTTCTTCGCTATACCTGTCAGCATAAGAGCTATTGCTCCATCCCCAGTTACATTACATGCTGTTCCAAAACTATCTTGAAGAGCAAATATTGTTAACATAAGAGCTGTCCCAGCCTCATCAAAGGCTAATACACTAATTATTAAACCTAATGATGCCATAACTGTCCCTCCTGGGACTCCTGGTGCCCCTATTGCAAACACCCCTAATAATACTATAAACAATATCATAGTTGGTAAACTAGGAATCTTACCATATAAAATTTGAGATACTGTCATTACAAAAAATACTTCTGTAAGAACTGAACCACATAAATGTATGTTTGAACATAATGGTATTGCAAAATCCACTATATCTTCTCTTAAAGCCTTTGATTTCTTTGCAGACTCTAAAGCTACTGGTAATGTTGCTGCACTTGACATTGTACCAACAGCAGTAAGATACGCTGGTCCATAGTATTTTACAACTTCCCATGGATTTTCTTTTGATATTGCTCCACCTATTAAATATAAAATTGTTAACCATATAAAATGACCAAATAATACAATTAATATAACTTTAAAGAATACAGGAAGTTGATTACTTAATCCTCCTTCATATGCTAAAGCTGCAAAGTTAGTTGCTATGAAAAATGGTAATATTGGTATTATTATTTTATTTACAATACTAAGTACTATAGCTTGAAATTGATCTAAAAGCTTTTCTACTAAATCAGCCTTTGTCCATCCAACAGCTAATCCTAAAAGTAATGCTAAAGCTAACGCACTCATTACACTCATAACTGGTGGTATATCTAATTTAAATATAAGTTCTGGTAATTCCTTTAATGATGCTATATTAGATACTATAGATAATTTAGGTATTAATGCATATCCTGCAATCATTGAAAGAATAGCAGCAAAAACTGAAGATAAATAAGCTATTAAAACAGCATATCCTAATAGTTTGCTTGCGTTATCTTTTAATTTAGCAATAGATGGAGCTATAAATCCTAAAATAATAAGTGGAACAGAGAAAAATATAATTTGTCCCAATACATACTTAATTGTCACAATTGTTGACATAAGCCCCTCTGAAGAGTATGTGCCTATTATTATTCCTAATATAACACCTAAAACAAGTTTAAAAATAAGATTATTAAATAATTTCTTCACAATTTATCCCCCCTTTTTATTTAATACTTTCATGTAAAGAATTATTTATAAATAAAAAAACTTCTACCCCCTATACAGAGGCAGAAGTAAAATTCCACGGTTCCACTCTGATTTTAAGTAGTAAGCTAAATTAAACTACAAAATCTCTTTAGGTACAAATATACCACTCTGCTATAACGGGCATACCCGCATTCCCCTACTCTAACCTAAGATTATTTCTGGAAACAAGCTCATAGATGCACTCATGAAAAAATTCTTTAAAGTCTTTTTCAGCCTAGAAGACTCTCTCTGAATAAAGAAATTAATTCTACTTTTCTAATCACAGCTTTTTATATTATGAAAGTTAATTCTTAGTATTCTTATATGAATTAACTTTATTATATTTTAAACTCTGCACTTAGTCAACATAATTTTTAAAAAAATGTAAATAAAAAGGTAATATATTAATAAATATTACCTTTTTAAATGCTAAATATTTTGTTGTATTTTAAATATAATCTATTAGTATAAATTTTGCTGTATATAAATGTCGAATATTATAGTTTAACTGTTGCTACATCTTTTTTAAATATATTTGGAACATAATTTAACTTTAAATCCTTAGCTCCTATAGGTTCTTGAACTACTATAGTTCCTGTAACCTCTTCTCCTGGTGCTAGTGTTCCCTTATCTAAAGCTTCCTTACCATCAATCGCAGTAAATGTTCTATCTTTTATTTCGCCTTTGGCATTTTCAATTTGGAAACTATATGGATTATAATTTAATTCTGAATCTCCATTATTTTTAAGAGTTAAATTTAAAATAAGAAACTCATTTCCCTCTTTTGGTTTATCATTTCCTTCACCCATACTTGTTTTAACACTATTTACTACTAAACTTTGGTCCTTAATTTTTACTGTATCACCTATATTATAAGCATATTCACTGCTATGTTTACTTAAGAATATTTTGCTTAATCCTCCAACTACTAATAATGCTAATAATATAGTAAATATCACTTTTACTTTTTTCGACATTTTATCACCTTACCTATATATTTTTTCTCAATGACGTATTTGATTATATAAACCTGAATATACTAAGTCAATTAGCTTAATTCCCAATTATCCTAAGATAAAAACATTTTCATCTTTAGTATCCATTAATTTCATTTAAAATATACCATAATTTAAATTCTAAAATTTTCCTTTAATTTCATTATTAAACTTAAATTTTTATATAAATTATCAAAAAAATATTATCAAAATACAAAAAAGTTAACCATTTATCAATTTTATTTTAGTAACTTTAAGGTTAACTTTTTGATATATTTTTATTTAATTTAGATTATGCAAATCCATTCATTAATATATAATTCATTTTATATACATTTATTTAATATTTATGGTATACTTTTTTTTGTTATATGTTAATGAAAAACATAAATTCTAACTTTTACGAAATTTAGTAGCATTTATGAAAAATACAAAAAAGAAATATTTTTTAATTTTATTAATTTTTTTAATAGTTATTAATTTATTTATATTTTCTTTTTATAAATTTAAAGTAAATAAAAAAAATGAAAAATATATAAAAAAAACTAATGTAATTTTATATGAATCTAAATTAGAGATGAAAAAAAGAAATTTTAAAGATTCTGAAAATAAACTTTATTCAATTATAGATAATAAAGATATGTTTTATAGTTTACCTGATAATTTAAAGTTCGAAATTTATAATTATTTAGCTATAATAAATCTTCAACAAGAAAAATTTTTAAATGCTTTATCTTATTATGAAGAAGCCTTTAAATATGCTGATAAAGAGTCAAAGATAATTATTAAACTAAACATGACATCTGCTTATAGATATATGGGGGCCTATGTTACTGCTACTAATATTTTAGATAAAATGCTAGATTCATCATTATTATTTAGGAATGAAGATTCTTACCTTAAAGAATATACTTTATTAAACTTAGCTGAAACTTATTTTGCTGTAAATGATATGACTGATTTTAACTCTACAATAGAAAAGGCATCTAACTCTTATTATTATGGCCCAGAAAATGATTTAGAAGACTTAAAAATACTTTTAGATTCATATTTAATAATAAAAGCAATATCAGAAAATAATCTTGATTTAGTACCAAACTATATTTCTGAAATAGAAGAATTAGAGATTAAAAATAAAGATGTTATATATTCTGAATTAGAAATGATTAAAACTCGTTCTTATGGTATGTACTATGAAAGTATTGGAGAATTTGATCTAGCATTAGATTATTTTTCAAAATTAGAAGAATTAGCCGATAATGAAGGTGCTTCTTATGTTTCACTTTTTTCTATTAGCGAAAGAATATCAATTTATAGAAAACTAAATGATAATAAGCAGGTAGATTCTTTAATAAATAAATATTATGAAAAACAAACTTCAATAAATGATATAAATAACTATGAATTTAAATATTATATAGATAATAAAATTATAAACAATCACGAATTACCATTTTTAAAAGAGACCATTATTATTTTGATAATTCTATTTTTAACCTCTATTCTATTAGTGCTTTTTTACTTAAAAAAAGCTAGGGATTCAAAATTAGATTCTTTAAAAGATGGGCTTTGCAATATTTATAACAGGCGTTTTTTAGACTCTTACATAAATAATTTAAAAGAAAAAGATTTGCCTATTTCTTTTTTAATGATAGATGTGGATTATTTTAAACTTTATAATGATAATTATGGTCATCAAGCTGGTGATTTTATACTAAAAAGTATAGCCTCTGTACTTGAAAAAAACTCTCGTAAAGAAGATATAGTTGCACGTTATGGAGGGGAAGAATTTTGTGTTTTACTAAAAGGTGCTTCTAAGTATTCTTCTATTAACTACGCTAAAAGAATCAAAGAAAATTTAGATAATTTAAATATAAAACATAAATATTCAAAGACTTCAGACCATGTAACCTTTAGTATTGGAATATATACTACATATACTAAAAATGATCTAAAAAATGCAATTAAATTTTCTGATAAAGCACTATATATATCTAAAACAAGAGGAAGAAATACATATACTTATCTAGAAGATAACTCTTCTGATTCTTCTAATTAACTTTAATATAAAGAAAGGTAACTTACTATAAGTTACCTTTTCTTATATGATTAAGGATTACTATTAATTTTTTTGGAGGAACTCTTAGTCTACTTAAAAGTTTTTGGAGTGAATTCATCTCCCTTTGCTTTTGGTTCTCCAAAAACAGCTTTTACACTTTCACTTTGAGGATTATGATTTATGTGTTTTTTGTTGTTATTTTTTTTACTCATTAATATCACCTCAAAAATAGTTTGTGTACTTCCCTTCTCTTTATTCCTAGCATATATTAACTATTTATGAAATTATATTTTCTAATAAGATAGTTTACTCTAAAAAATACCTATGTATCTTTTAAATTTTTCTTCACCTTAAAAACAGTAATACCTAATAGAAAAGAATTTATTATGCTAAGCCACCCCAAATATGAACCTTCTATAAGAAAAACTATAGTTACTATAAAAAAATATACTACTCCTAAAATCCATAAATATCTTTGATTTTTTAATGACATTAAATCACCTAAAAATTACATATATATATAAATTATATGATTACAAATCTTAAATTGTCAGTTTATTATAATTAACTCTCAAATTTCTATTTATTTAAAATAATTTTTATATATTATTTAATATCTATTACATTAACCCCTACTTTAATAGTAAATAATATAAATTAAACTCAAAATTATACACTTTAATTAATTTTATAAATTTTGGTAAATTTATTACTTTTATATGAAAACCATTTAAAATTTACTTATTTTATAAAAATATATTCTTTTACAGATATTTTCTCCTTCTTTTTATTAACAAACCATTAATTTATTAACATACTTTACTTTAATTTAATGTGTATTATTTGTATACTTAAGAAAAATAAGGCTTTAAAAGTATATATGAGAGGTGATTTTATATGGAATCAAAAGAAAAAAGTAAATTAACCCTAACAGCCTTAATCCTTATGATCTTTACATCTGTTTATGGCTTTACTAATATGCCAAGAACCTTTTATTTAATGGGTTATAGCGGAATCATATGGTATATAATGTCAGCTATTTTATTTTTTATTCCTTATGCTTTTATGATGGCTGAATATGGTGCTGCCTTTAGAAAAGAAAAGGGAGGAATATATTCTTGGATGGCTAAATCAGTAAACCCTAAGTTTGCTTTTATAGTAACTTTTATGTGGTTTTCTTCAAATCTAATATGGATGGTATCTGTATCATCATCTATATGGATTCCTTTATCTAATGTATTTTTTGGTAAAGACACAACTTCCACTTGGAATATATTTGGTTTAACAGGCCCTCGTGCAATGGCTGTGCTAGCTATAATATTACTAATAACAATAACATTTATTTCTTCTAAAGGATTAAATAAAATTTCAAAAATTACATCCATAGGAGGAACAGTTGTTGCCTTAGCTAATGTAGTTTTAATTCTTGGTGGTTTTTTCGTACTAGCAAGCAATGGTTTTGAATCAGCTCAAGGTTTTAATATTGAACAGTTCATACATTCTCCAAACCCTGCATATCAATCCCCTTTAGGCGTACTTGGCTTCGTTGTATTTGCAATATTTGCTTATGGTGGAATAGAAGTAGTTGGTGGATTAGTTGACCAAACTGAAAATCCTAAAAAGAATTTCCCTAAAGGAATAAAAATTTCTGCCTTTGTAATTGTTATTGGTTATGCAATAGGAATTTTATGTATTGGTTTCTTTGTTAATTGGAATAGAGACTTAACTGGTCCTGATGTAAATATGGCAAATATAGCATATATTGTAGTAAATTATCTTGGTTATTACATAGGAGAAGCAATTGGCTTAAGTGCTAATGCTTGTACAATGTTAGGTAACTTCTTTGCTAGATTTATAGGACTTTCAATGTTTTTAGCACTTATAGGTGCCTTCTTCGCTTTAAGCTACTCTCCTTTAAAACAATTAATAGAAGGTACTCCTAAGGATATTTGGCCTGAAAAATGGACAAGATTAAACAAAGAAAATATGCCAGCTACAGCTATGTGGATTCAATGTATAACAGTAATTATATTTGTTTTATGTTGCTCAATGGGTGGCGAAGATTCATCTAAATTCTTTAACTATTTAATACTTATGGGGAATGTAGCCATGACATTACCTTATATGTTTTTATCCTTTGCTTTTTCATTCTTCAAAAAGAAAAAAGAAATTGTAAAACCTTTTGAAGTATATAAAAATTATAAGAGTGCTTTAGTTTGGTCTATCATAGTAACATTAACAGTTGGTTTTGCTAATATATTTACAATAATACAACCTCTTACTTCAGAAAATAAAGATTATGTTGCTGTAATTTTCCAAATTTCTGGTCCTATTATATTTGGATTCTTAGCATGGTTAATATATAGAAGATATGAAAACAATGTACTAAAAAAACAAATTTCAAATATTGATAATAAAATTGATAGAGAACTTGAAAAAATAGAAAAAGCTGAAGAAGAAGTTACAAGTGAAACAATAGGAGTAATAGATATAGAAGTTCATGATGATGATTCTAAATAAGCTAGAAGGACTATACTTTAAAGTTAACTATAATAATAAAAATTCCTAAAAAAATAATTGGTCATAAATTTCTATGGCCAATTATTTTTTCAATAAATTTATTTTAATTCTTAAAAGTGTCAACAATACATTTTTCTTCTTTAAAAAAAATCATAGCAATAGTTATAAATATAAGGCATCCTATAGCAATTTGAAATGGATAAAACATTACTTGTTTACTAGTTAATAGCATTGGTAAAACAGCAATTGCTGCAACTGGTGGAAAATACATATTAAATATTTCAAGACATATAAATAAACTAATTAATAGAAAAATAGTACAAAGCCATAAAGGCAGTCCTAAATATTCGTTAAATCCAATTCTAAATATAAATCCTAAAATAGCTACAACAATAAACAAGAATAATAAACTTTTTGAACGCTGCCTAAACTTACAATGTTCATTTGTAAGTTCTATAAAAGCAACTATTAAAGGTGGTGCTATTAATAAAGTAATATTAAATTTAACAGAAAAATATGTTAATATACCTACAGTAATAAATATCTTCAATAATCTAATAAATTCTTTTTTTCTAAGTGAAGTATTTCTTTCAAGTTTAGTAATTTCTTCTTTAAGTTCTTCTCTTACCTCTTCACTTACTCCATAATCTTCTATAAAATACTTAATTGAAACTATAAGTATAGTAAGTATAAATACTGATATTGGATAAACCCAAGTCTCAGTTCTAAGTACAATAGGTAAAATACAAGCTGAAATAATTGGCACAAGAGTTGTTTTTGATAGCTTTAATATAAGCCCAGTAAAAACTAATCCTATTAAAACTTCCATAGTTAATCCTAAATTAACATATCTTACAATAAGTACCCCTACTATAGAACATAGTGTCATAAGACCTACTAATCCTACTTTGCTAACCTTCCAAGGTTGCTTTTCTAAAACCCAAGATCCAACAACTAAAGCGGCCACCTCTGGAAATATTATCTCTCTTTCCCCTGTAATTTCTGCAATACTTACCATAGCTAATATAAGTACAAGTGATATAAAATATCTTTTATATTTCATATTACGACATCCTTTGTTTAAAAATTTCAGATTAATTTTATCATACCAAAAGTATTTTGTTAAAAATAACACAACTATCTCTATACTATTTTTAAACATTTTCATTTTTTAATCTATCAATAAATATGCTATATAAAAATTATTATAATAATTAAAATCAGTTTTATTAATAAACTTTTAATAATTAATCTCCTATATATTAAATAACTAATTTAATATATAGGAGATCTCTCTTAACTCATTTATCCCAAATCAAATTTTGATATACCACTATTATAAAAAACAGTTCTCTTTAAATTGTTATCAGCAGGTAAATAACAAGGTTCAAAGGCTAATGCTGCCCTATAATATCTTTGTGCTAACAAAACATTTCCTCTTTTTTCTTCAATTACTCCAAGTAAGTTTTCTATTTCTGCTGAACTACTATTAATTATTAAAGCATTTTTTAATAATAATTCAGCCTTATCATATTCTCTAGAGCAAATATACTTTCTTGCTTTCTTTAGAGATTCTTTTATATAGGTACTCTCTTTTAATCCCTCTACCTTTTTCATTATAAACTCAATTTGTTCTATTAAATCATCTATTAAACACTTTGAAATTATAATACTCATATTAAAGTTCACTATCCTTATCTTCAATTCTAAGTAGTCTATATCCAACCCCTATATGGGTTTGTATATAATTTGTATCCATAGCCTTTTTGCTTAATTTTTTTCTTAAAGTTGCCATAAAAACTCGTAATGAAGGAATATCACTCTCACAAGTGCTAGACCAAATTTCTTTTAATATATAATTGTGGGTAAGAACTCTTCCAACATTTTTAGAAAGTAAACATAGTAATTTATATTCAATTGGAGTTAAATGTATCTCTTCTTCATTTAAAAATACACATCCTGAAGTATAATCAATTTTTAAGTCTCCATTTACAAACTCTTGTATTTCCTGTGTATTATTTCTATCATAGTTCATTTTTCTTATAGCAACTCTTATTCTAGCCATTAACTCATCTACACTAAATGGTTTAGTCAAATAATCATCAGCCCCTAAATCTAAGGCTTCAATTTTATCTCTATCTTCACTTCTTGCACTAACTACAATTATTGGACAATTTGACCATTCTCTTACTTTTTTAATTATTTCTATGCCATCCATGTCAGGTAGTCCCAAATCTAGTATTATAATATCTGGTCTTTTTGATATTGCTAAAATCATTCCTTGTGAACCATTAAAAGCCGTATGACACTTATATGAATTTATTTCTAATGTAGCTGTTACAAAATTTCTTATGGCTTTTTCATCTTCAATAACTAAAATTGCTGGTTTCATTCTTATTCACCTCAAATCTCTGCAAACTAAAGCCAATTATAGTTCCCCTAGGTTTATTATCTCTAACATATATTTCTCCTTCATGTACATTTATAATTGATTTGCACAATGCTAATCCTAACCCTAGCCCTCTTCTACTATCACTAATATTTTTCTTAGATGTAAAAAACATATCAAATATATGCTCCTTGTCTTTTTTGCTAATTCCTACACCATTATCTGCTATCTCAATTATTACATTATCTCCTTTTGAAAAGGCACTTATTTTTATATTTGATCCTTTTTCTGTATACTTTATTGCATTATCAACAATATTTATTATTACTTGTATTATAAGTCTTACATCAGCATTAACCATTAACAATTCATCTTTCAAATCAATTTCTATACTATAGTCACAGGCATTTCTATGAACATGTTGTAAAGCCTCTAAAATAATTTCTTCTACTAATTGAGCTTCTCTATTTAAATTTATATTTCCATTATCTATTCTTGAAACAGAAAGTAAATTTTCAACTAAGTTTATTAACCAAATTGAATCATCATATATATCTAATGTTAACTTTCTTTTAGTTTCTTCGTCAAAATTATTATTTAAAAGCAAACTTGCACTTCCAGATATACTTGTTAATGGTGTTCTTAAATCATGAGAAACAGCCCTTAATAAATTTGCTTTAAATTTTTCATTCTCAGCTTGCATTAAAGCCTGCTTCTTTGCTTCTTCTAAAATATAATTATCTATGACAAAAGATACTTGATTTATCATTGCAATTAGTAAGGATTTTTCTCCTTCCTCTAATTCCTCTCCTTCTTCTAAAATTATCCCTATTACTATGCCTATATCCTCTTGTCCTAATACAGGAATATACATAGCTTTAGCTCCAGGCAATGTTTCTGTACCCTTTCCAGCATATTTTCTATTATTGATAACCCAAAGTACTACTCCCTGTTCGTCTAGATTAATATATTTATCACTTAATTCACTTCCATCTTTGAATTTATAATTATATATATTTTCAATTTGACTATTTTTCGCCTTATAAACTACTACAGGTTTTTTTACTAATCTACTAACTTGCTCTTGAGACTTTAAAATAATTTCTTCTAAATCTGAACATCTTCCAAGCTCACTACTAGATTCTAATAAAATATTTGTTCTATATGCTGTTATTGCTGATTTATTAGCCTGTACTTTAACTTTATTTGTAAGAGTACTAGTTATTAAAGCTGATACAAGCATTATGAAAAATGTAAATATATAACTTGAATCATAAGCATTAAAAGTAAATTTAGGTTCAGTAAAGAAAAAGTTGAAAAGTAAAACACTAAATAAGGAAGATATAACTCCATATATTCTTCCATAAGTCTCCTTTGCTATAATTAAAACACCTAAAATAAATACTATTATTATATTAGCTTCACTAAAGCCTAAATTTTCAAAGAATAAGCTTATAATAATTGTAATAATTAAAATCCCCAAAGTTTTTAAAGAATCTTTAATTGTTATTTTTTCTTTATTTAAGCAAATTTTATTTATATCTTCTACATTTTCTTCTTCATCTGGTATTATATAAACATCTAGCTCTGGAGCTAATTCTATTAATCTGTCTACAATACCAAATCTTGACCATAGATGTCTTTTCTTCTTTGTTCTTCCTATTATAACTTTTGAAACTGAACTAATCTTAGAAAACTCTGAAACTTGATATGCAACATCATCTCCATAAACTGTTTCTATTTTAGCCCCTAAATCTTTTGCTAATTTAACATGTTCTCTTAACCTTTCAATATTTCCTTCTTTTAATTCTCTTGATGAAGTTGTTTCAACAAATAAAGCAGTAAACTTTCCATGAAAGGCTTCTGCCATTCTTGCAGCTGTTCTAATTACTTTACTATTTGAAGGAGAAGAACTTAAACATACCAATATATGCTCACTAGTATGATAAAAATTTTCATTTTTATTTATCATAACCTCTTTATTTACACTATTAGCAGTCTCTCTTAAGGCTAACTCTCTCAAAGCAACTAAGTTTTCTCTTATAAAGAAGTTTTTTAATGCCTTTTTTGCTTGATTTTTAACATATATTTTTCCATTATTTAATCTTTCAATCAAGACTGATGGATCTACATCTATTAATTCAATTTGAAAAGCATTTTTAAATATTCTATCAGGTATTCTCTCTTTAACAACTATATTAGTTATAGATGCCACTACATCATTTAAACTCTCTATATGTTGAACATTAAGGGTAGTATAAACATCTATGCCAGCATCTAATAATTCCTCTATATCACTATATCTCTTTTCATGTCTAAGTCCCTTAACATTGGTATGAGCTAACTCGTCCACAATGATTAAATCTGGTTTTCTACTTAAAGCTAAATCTAAATTAAATTCCCTTAATACCAATCCTCTATATGCTACTTCTAAATTAGGTAATAATTCTAATCCTTCTAAAAGTGCTAGGGTTTCTGGTCTTGTATGAGGCTCAATATATCCAACTACAACATCTAGTCCCATAGCAATTGCTGAATGTGCCGCTTCTAACATTGCATATGTTTTCCCAACCCCAGCAGCATATCCAAAGAAAATTTTAAGTTTTCCTCTTTTACTATCTTTTTCATTCTTATTTATTTCTTTTAATATTTCCTGTGGATTAGGACGAGTTTCCCTCATTTATAATCCTCCTATTCTTTTAATATACCATCTAAAGCAAGATTAACTTTTAAAACATTAACTGTTTTTTCTCCAAAAATACCTAAAAATCTTCCCGTAGTATATTTATCTATTATTTCATTAACATAATCTACACTTAAATTTCTCTCCTTAGCAATTCTATCTACTTGATATTTTGCTGCTGCAACAGATATATGTGGATCTAATCCACTACCTGATGAAGTTACCAAATCTACAGGAATAGGTTCTTCTTCCTTATCTTTATTGTAACTTCTTATTCTCTCTACCCTCTCTTTTACTAACTTTTCATATTCTTCACTTGCTGGACTTAAGTTTGATGGAGATGAATACATTAATGGTTTTCCATTGCTATCCTTAAACATTTCTACATTTATATTCATAATCCTTCCCCAAAAATATTTATTATCTGTAAATTGTTGACCTAATAACTCACTTCCATATTTTTTACCATCTACTTCTATAATGCTTCCATTTGCCTCTTCTTTAAAGAAAACTTGTGCTAACACAGTTGTTGATACTGGATAAATTATTCCACATAATATTGTAAAAACCAAAACAGCTAAAATAGACTTCCTGATAATTTTCATATTAATCTTCCTCTCTAAACTATCCCTAACATTGTTATTAAAATATCTATACCTTTTATAGCTATAAATGGAGCTATAATTCCTCCTAATCCATATACAAATAAGTTTCTTGATAATAACTTATTTGCTGAAACCTCTCTGTATTTAACTCCCTTAAGAGCTAAAGGAATTAAAAATATTATTATAAAGGCATTATATATAACTGCAGATAATATGGCACTTTCTGGACTTTGAAGCTTCATTATATTTAACCTTGATAATTCAGGAAATAACCCTATAAAAAGTGGAGGAATTATGGCAAAATATTTTGCTATATCATTAGCTATGCTAAAAGTTGTAAGTGCACCTCTAGTCATAAGAAGTTGTTTCCCTATTTTTACTATCTCTATTAATTTAGTTGGCGATGAATCTAAATCCACCATATTTCCAGCCTCTTTAGCCGCTTGTGTTCCTGTATTCATAGCTACAGCTACGTCTGCCTGTGCTAGGGCTGGCGCATCATTAGTTCCATCTCCAGTCATGGCTACTAAATGCCCCTTCTTTTGAAAATCTTTTATCATATTTAATTTACCTTCTGGAGTTGCTTCCGCCAAAAAGTCATCAACCCCAGCCTCTGCTGCAATTGCTGCTGCAGTAAGTGGATTATCTCCAGTTATCATTATTGTCTTTATTCCCATTTTTCTTAAATCAGAAAATTTTTCTTTAACACCTCTTTTTACTATATCTTTTAAATATATTATTCCTAAAACTTTATAATTTTTAGCTACTACTAAGGGAGTTCCTCCTTTTCTAGCAATTTCTTCAACTTTTTTCTCACATTCATAAGAAAAATCCCCACCATGTTCAGTTATATATTTTTTAATAGATTCTGCTGATCCTTTTCTTATTTCATCTCCATTAAAATCAACACCACTCATTCTTGTTTTAGCAGTAAATTCAATAAACTTAGCATTTGAAGAACTTAAATCTCTTCCTCTAATTCCAAACTGTTCCTTTGCTAAAATAACTATACTTCTTCCTTCTGGAGTTTCATCTGCTAAAGATGATAATTGAGCAGCATCTGCAAGTTCTTCTATATTAGCCCCATCAACAGGTAAAAATTCACTAGCCTGTCTATCTCCTAAGGTAATTGTTCCAGTTTTGTCTAGCATTAAAATATCAACATCTCCTGCAGCTTCTATAGCTCTTCCACTCATAGCTAGAACATTAGCTTGATTTAATCTACTCATTCCTGCTATCCCAATTGCAGATAATAAGGCTCCTATTGTTGTAGGCGCAAGACAAACTAATAAAGCTAATAATGATGTCACTGAAGTGCTATTTATAACTCCATTCTGATTGGAAGCAAATTCTGAATAAGCATATAAGGATACTGTAACAACTAAAAATATTATTGTAAGAGAAACTAATAGTATTTGAAGAGCTATTTCATTTGGAGTTTTCTTTCTAGAGGCTCCTTCTACCATAGCTATCATTTTATCCATAAAACTTTCTCCAGGGTTATTACTTACCTTAACTACTATATAGTCTGATATAACTTGAGTTCCTCCAGTTACAGCACTTCTATCCCCTCCACTTTCTCTTATAACAGGAGCTGATTCTCCTGTTATTGCACTCTCATCTACTGATGCAGCTCCATAGACCACATCACCATCAGCAGGTATTTGTTCACCGGCCTTAACTATTATTAAATCTCCTTTTCTTAGCTCTGTTGAATTAACCTTACTAACCTTTTCCTTTGTCTCTATGGACTCTATTCTGTTAGCCAAAATATCTTTCTTAGCAGAGCGCAAAGCATCAGCTTGTGCTTTTCCTCTACCTTCTGCAATAGCTTCAGCAAAATTAGCAAATAAAACAGTAAACCAAAGTAAAATTGAAATAAATAATATAAAAGATGGTGAGTTATCTTTTATTCCAAATAGTGAAAAAACATATAAAACTGTGGTTAATATAGAAGCTATATATACTATAAACATTACTGGATTCTGTAATTGAATCTTTGGATTCAATTTTATAAAAGAATCTTTCATAGCTCTTTTAATCATTTTACTATTAAATAAAGAATTTTCTTTCTCCTTCATACTTTTCTCCTCCTTAAGCAATCATCTGTAAAAACTCAGCGATAGGACCTAAAGCAAGTGCTGGGAAAAAGCTTAAAGCACCTACTAATAAAACTACAAAAATTAGTAATCCTATGAATAATACATTATGGGTTGGCAATGTTCCTACACTAGTTGCAACTTTTTTCTTTTTCACTAAGGAACCTGCAATGGCAAGTGTTGCAATCATAGGTACAAATCTAACAAATAACATGATTAATCCTATACTTACATTTATGAATACAGTATTAGCTCCTAAGCCTGCAAAGGCTGATCCATTATTTCCTCCTGTTGAAGAATAAGCATATAAAATTTCTGAAAAGCCATGGGCTCCTGAATTACTTAAACTATCTAGTATTTCTGGATTAATAGATGCTAAAGCGCTTCCTATAAGAATAGAAATAGGAGTTGCTAAACATATAAGCATTGCCATTTTCATCTCATAAGGCTCTATTTTTTTACCTAAATATTCTGGAGTTCTTCCAACCATAAGCCCTGCTATGAACACAGTTATTATTGCAAATGCTATCATTCCGTAAAGACCACACCCAACACCTCCAAATACAACTTCTCCAAGCTGCATTAAAAGCATTGTAACCATTCCACCTATTGGAGTAAAACTATCATGCATAGAATTTACAGAACCATTTGATGCTGCCGTAGTAAAAGCTGCCCAGGTACTAGAACCAACTACTCCAAATCTACTTTCCTTACCTTCCATATTTCCACCACTCTGATCTATATATCCTAAGTTTACATCTCCATTTTGGGCTAATTGTGGTGTTCCATTAGCTTCACTTACTCCGATTATGCATAATGCAATAATAAGCAAAGTAAACATAGCTATAAATATAGCTCTCCCTTGTCTTTTATCTTTTATATTTCTACCAAAGGTAAAACAAAGAGCCGCTGGAATCAAAAGTATAGATAACATTTCTAATAAATTTGAAAAAGCTGTTGGATTTTCTAAAGGATGAGCTGAGTTTACTCCAAAGAAACCTCCTCCATTAGTTCCTAATTGTTTTATAGCTACCTGGCTTGCTGCTGGTCCTTGAGGTACTATTTGACTAGTAACTCTACTTCCATCATCTAAAACAATTTCCTCTAGTAAAGCTACCTCTTCATAAGGTTTAAAATTTTGTACTGTTCCCTGTGAAACTAATAGTATTGAAAGAACTATTGAAAGAGGAACTAATAAATAAAGAACAATCCTTGTTAAATCTCTCCAAAAGTTTCCTAATCCACTTTTGTTTACCCTTGTAAATCCTCTTATTAAAGCAAACAAAACAGCAATACCAACTCCTGCTGATAAAAAGTTTTGAACTGTTAATCCAAGCATCTGAGTTAAATAACTTAATTGACTTTCACCAGAATAGGCCTGCCAATTTGTATTTGTAATAAAACTTGCTGTTGTATTAAAACTCAAATCCCATGAACTTCCACCTATTTCTTCAGGATTCAATGGTAATACTCCTTGTAACAAATTTAAAGCAAACAAAAATATAAATCCTACAGCACTAAATGCTAAAACTGAAAATGAATATTTTTTCCAATCCATATCCTCTTCATTGATTCCTAGAACCTTATATATAAAATTTTCACAAGGTAATATTAATTTTGATAAAAATACCTTTTCTTCATTCATAACTTTTCCGATATATTTTCCTAACGGAATTGCTAATAGAACTAAAATTATTAAGTATAAAGAATACTGTAAAATTACATTACTCATTTTTCTCCCCCCTAAGCAATATATACCAAAGGTAAATAAATAGTATTAAAAATGTTAATCCAGTGATGATTAAAATTAAATCCATATTTCTCTCCCCTTTCTTAAATTATTATATTTAAAAGCGTATTAAGATGGCGTTAGAGTTTTATTTGTTAGTATTAAGATTGTATAAAGATTTTCTTCTTAAAATTTTATAAAAAAAGTCTTTAAGAATTAATCTTAAAGACTTTATGTATACTTCTATTTATTTTTTGCTCTTGTCTTAACTAAAAAATAAAATTTACTATATAACACGTAAATTTATCCATATTTAATATAAAAAAAGCATGTATATATGCTTATATACATGCTTTTTATTTTAATATTTCTAGTAATGAGTCTAAATTTTTCTTAAGTTCTAATATTTGCTCTTTTTCTATTCCTAAAGAACAAAACGCCTTTCTTGGCACATCTATCATATCATCTTTTAAATTTCTTCCCTCATCTGTTAATTCAACTATTACAACTCTGTCATCCTCTTTTGATCTATATTTTGTTACAAGATTCATTTTTTCTAACTTTTTTATAAGAGGTGTTAAAGTTCCAGAATCAAGATGTAATTTTTCACCAATCCCTTTAACTGTTATTTTTTCATTTTCCCACAAAACAAGCATTGTTAAATATTGTGTGTAAGTTAAATTATATTGATCTAAAATAGGTTTATATTTCTTTATAACTTCTCTTGAAGAAGCATATAATCTAAAACAAAGTTGATTTTCTAACTTTAAAATATTATATTTATCCATAATATCTCCCTTTAATCCTTTAAATATGCTACATTAAATTTTATACAATTAATTATAAAATTAAGATATTACTTTTTTATTATATTGTCAATATAAATTAGATTTATAATTTTAGGCTATTTTATTATTATACCTAAAAATTTACTTAACTCTAAAGCTTGATAAGCTGTAAAAATTCCACCTTTTAAGTTTTCCATGTTTAAATCTATGTCTTCTATATTACAAGTTCTAAAATCAATATCCTTAATATTTGTTCCTCTAAATATAGACTCTTTTAAATTCACATTTTGAAAATTCACTTTTTTTAAGTTAGCTTCTTGAATAACAGCTCCTGTTAAATCACAATCTTTAAATTCCACCTCTTTTAAAGTGCTAAAAGATAAATTAATATATTTTCCTAAACAATCTTTAAAAGAAATATTGTTTAATGATGATTCATCAAATCTACTTCCTATGATTTTACAGCCTTTAAACTCTACTCTATAAAACCCACCATCAAAGAATTCGCAATTAGATAAATCACACTTTTCAAATTTTACATCTGTCATATCTATTCTATTAAAATTGCAGTTTATAAATATAACATTTTTAAATATACATGAATCAAGCTTTATTGAACTCTCTTCTAAATTTTCTATAATTACATTTTCTATTATAACTTCCTCTAGTTTTTCTTCTTTCAAAATTTCTTCTTTTACATTATCCACCTTATTTAATTCTAAAGGAATTTTAGGTAACTCTATTTTCCAAACTTTCATACTTGTATCTCCTAAAACAAAAATTATATTTAATATGAATTATATCATACAAATATGGCTCTAATTTACAATATAATTTTTTAAAATTTTTACATACTAATAATATAAACATATAGGGAGTTGATTTTATGAAAAGTAAAAACAAAAAAGAATATTCTAAAGAAAATTACTTAGCTAATGGCCATAAAACTCAAAATCAATGGGCTAAAAATCATATTAACACAAGTATAGAAGAGCCAGGAATAAATGAAAGTGGAATAGAAGCAAAAAAACGCGGCTTCTAAATATCTTCTTTCTTATTTAACTAAAATCTAAAAGCCATAATATTTAAATTTTTAATTTTGAACTTAAATATTATGGCTTTTAATATAATAAAATTTAATCAAATTTAGGCTTAAAGCTTGGGTTATTATATGCTTCAAAACACATCTGTATTTGTTCTTTTGTATTTCTAGTCAAAGATAACTTTGGAAGATTATTTAGTTCAAAAAATCCACATGTCTCAGTCTCAATATTATCATTAAAATTAACATCTAAAAGATCACAAAGAATAAAGATTTTATAAATACTTTGAACCATTAAAGGTTTATTATGTTTATTTCTATCTAAAATTGCAATTATGCTTTTAGGTTCAACCTTTGCCCCCGCTTCCTCATATGCTTCTTTTTTTATGTTTTCAGATACTGATAAGTTTATATCAGCCCATCCTCCTGGCAAACTCCAAGTGCCATCTAATTTTTCTTTTACCAATAAAATTTTATTTTCTTCTATTATAGCAGCCCTTACATCAACCTTAGGGGTTAAATATCCTCTTTCTTCAAATAAAACTTCCTTAACTTTATGTAATTCTAAATTAGTACTTTCACTAATAATATCAGCTGCAATATTCTTTAATTGATTAAATCTATCTATATCATACACATCTTTAGAGTAAGTTAATCCTGCTTGAGCAATAGAATCTATCTCAGTAGCCCATTTTAATAATTTATTCACAATAAAACCTCCAATTCAAATTAAAATTCTCGCAAGTTAATTATAATAAATTTTTCAAAATTAAAGATTACATTTTACATACTTTGCCCACTTTTACCTGTTTTTTGACCAGTTACGCACAAACTATTCCATCATCTTTAAATTATTGTTAGAATACACTTGTAATATTTCTTAAGTAAATATTTATTTTTATTAAGCAAGGGGTGATTTTTTTGAAACATACAAAAAGGATTTTAACAAGTGCAATTTTAATTACATTAATAACTCTTTTTTCTCCCTTAATACTTAAAAATAGCATAGCTTTATATATTGAACAAAGAGTATCTTATTTTACATCTTTAGAAGTTGTTTCAAATATTATAAGTCCCATACTTGCTTTAATATCAATATTTTCAATTGCATATTCCATAATTGTAATTAAAAATAAATAATTACTTATTAATGATTTTACTTTAATTTAGTAAAAAACCTTACATAAAATTACCACCATAACTATTGATCCTAGAAATAGAACTGTCCACTCTATTTTTAGGATTTTTATTTTTTTCTTCTTTATGTAAAATGAATATTATGATAATATTTTTAATATAAACTAATGATAATTATTTTTAAAGGAGATTTTATGACAAAAGAAACTCATTCAACTGGAGGCGTATGCATTTCTTTAATAATGTTAAATACAATTTTAAGCCTGTTCTTATTTCCATATGATATAGCTTATAAAATTTTATTAATAGCATTATTTTTTCATTTTTCTTATATAGGATCTCTATTTCCTGATATAGATCAAAGAAAATCTTCAATTAGTCAAATGTATCCTTTTCTTTCAAAGCATATAGGTAGTAAATGTAGACATCGTGGCTTTACTCATAGTTTACTATGTCTATCTTTAATAGTATTAACCTTATATATTATTTTAAATGTTAGTAACTTCAACATAATATTATTAATAATTTCAATAGGATTTATAGCTGGATATATATCCCACTTAACTTTAGATTTTTTAACTTCAGAAGGAATAGAACTTTTCTATCCTTGGAAAACTAACTTTAAAATAGCCAAAATTAAAACTGGATCAAAAACTGAAAAGATAATAAATAAAATACTAAAAATATTTAATTTCCTTCTCATTATATATAACATAGTATTAATTTTATCTGATATTTTAGGAATAAATATATTAAATTTTATAAGTAAAAGCACTCTATTTTGAGTGCTTTTACTTTTTATATAAAATATTTTGGAACAACATAATAAAAATTTCATAAACTGATATTATAAAATTGATTTTAATAGTATACAAGGAGTTTTGTTATGATAAGAAAAATTTATAATCCTAATAGATATTATGATGATTACAATAGATATAATTGTTACGATAGATATAATTGCTATGATGATGAGTATTGTCAAGATGATTATTATTGCAAGGAAGACTGTTATTGTAAAGATGATTGCTATTTAGAGATAAATTGCAATTGTTGCGATTGTTGTAAACCTGGACCAAGGGGTCCAAGAGGACCTCAAGGTCCTAGGGGTCCTCAAGGACCAAGAGGTCCTATGGGATGTCAAGGTGAGCGTGGTCCACAAGGTGAACAAGGTCTTACTGGCCCTCAAGGCCCTGCTGGTCCTCAAGGCGAACAAGGTCCACAAGGAGAACAAGGTCCTGTTGGTCCTATAGGCCCTCAAGGGCCTCAGGGTGAGCAAGGTCTTACTGGTCCTCAAGGTCCTGCTGGTTCTCAAGGCCCTGAAGGTCCTACTGGTCCTCAAGGTGCTACTGGCCCTCAAGGTCCTGAAGGTCCTACTGGTGCTCAAGGAGATCAAGGTCCTGTTGGTCCTCAAGGAGCTCAAGGTCCACAAGGCCCTCAAGGTCCTCAAGGTGCTACCGGTCCTACTGGCCCACAGGGTCCTCAAGGTAATCAAGGTCCTGCTGGTCCTCAAGGCCCTGTTGGTCCTCAAGGTGAACCTGGAGTGGATTTTGATGATACCTTATTAGTTAGTTATTCCTCATTAACTTCTCAAAATGTTAATGCCAATGGTATATTCACTTATAATATCCAAAATCCTAATGGCTCAACTTTTACAGCAATAACTGCCAATATAGCAAACGGAACATTTACAATAAATGAACCTGGAAGATATTTATTTATGTGGTCATTTAATTTAGATAACACAAATAATACCACAGCTAGCGCTATAGTATCTTTATTTAGAAATGGTTCTAGAGTATTTTTATCTGGAACTCCTAGAGTAGCTCCTGGTGAAATAGGCGTAGTAAATGGAAGTATTGCCGTAAATGCTAATGCTGGTGATGTATTTACTTTAGTTAATAATTCTACAAGAAACGTTTTATCACAAATAATATCTTCACCAATTTCTGTAACTCCAGCTATCTTAGGAGAATCTACAGGAATAAATTCAGGAATAGGATCTTGGGTTCAAATAGTTAGAGTATCTGATTAATAAAAAATTGACTAAATAATTAGTTAACTTTAAATTATAAACCGCACATCAAAATATTAAAGATGTGCGGTTATTTTATAAAAAATTATTTTCTTTATCTTATTGCAGTTATTACATCAGTTTTAGCCGCCTTTCTAGCAGGAAGTATCCCTGCAATAAAACCTATAACTAAACAAAAAACAAGAATTCCTAAAATCAATGAAAAACTCGGAACTGATATTTTCTCTATAGGTTGTCCCATCATATTTTCAGTAATTGATTTTGCAACAGAATTTATTCCTAAAGTTGCTAGTACTCCAAGTATTATTGAAATAAATCCACCTGTAATAGAAATTGCACAAGCTTCACCAACAAATATTTTTATGACATCCCTTACACTTCCACCAATTACTTTAATTACTCCAATCTCCCTATTTCTCTCATAAATAGCCATATCCATAGTATTAGTTATTCCTAAAGCAGCTACTAAAAGTGAAATTCCTGCTAAGGAACCAAGGATTATATTGACACCTAGTAACATTGACCTTGTTTGTTTTTCAAACTCTTTAAAAGAACTTGTTTGGTATCCCATATTTCTTAATGTTCCCTCATAAGATTCTAACATTTCTTTATCATCTACCCTAACATCTATTCCTTCATATGTAGTAAGTTGTTCTTTTAAAAACTCTTCATCTACTAATGGCGCTCCCTTTATTATATCTTCAACAAGTTTACGCGAACCTTGTATTTCATAATTTTTCTGACCATTTCCACTTGATAAAATCCCAACAATATTACAAGTTATTTGTTTGCTTTTAAGAGGATTTCCTTTGTCATCAGAACCAAAATCTTCTCCTCCTAACTTTACTCTTTTTCCAATAAGTTTTTGAAATTCAGAATCATCTTTAACCTTATCTTCCCAAGAGTATCCTAAAAGTTCCTTAGCTACATCATAACCAAGTAATAATTCTTTGCTTCTATTTTTAGGTACTTTTCCAGCTAAAAGAGAACTTTCAGAAATTAAATTAGCCTTATCATTAGCTAATATTCTTGCATAAGTCTGATTTTTCCCATATTTTATTTGAGTATGAGCATACCTCTTAGGAATAACTTCTGAAAAATATCCTAATTTATTCAACTCTTCAACATTTTTATCTGTTAACTTAGTTTTTGTAGTACTATCTTTATTATCTTCAGTTTCTGATTTCCAATTAGGATAAATACTTATTACTGAAGTATCCATTAAACTTTCCATTTCATAGGTTAAGTATCTTTCAAAACCATTTGTTATTGAAATTATTATAAAAATTGCAAGACACCCAATTATTACTCCCATCATAGTAAAAATTGTTCTTGTTTTTCTTTTCCACATATTTCTCCATATTATGGAGAATAAATCATTAAACTTCATAAATTCTCACCTAAAATCCGAATAAACTTTTTATTAATGAGATTAACCCTAATTTATTCTTTTTTGGTACTGTCTCTTCCATAGGCATCATAGCTGGTATAATACATGAACTTGTTGAATTATACTTCTTACCTGTAGCATCTTCATAAGTAACTTCAATGGAAGCATTTCTTTCTTCTTCAGAAGGAGTTATTGCCACATCCATATATTCCTCCCCTTCTACATCAATAGTTCCTATATTTTGTTCCATAACCTCAGTACCTATAGTAACCTTAGCACTTACATTTTTTATTTTTGTTTTACTATCATTCCTTAAAGCAGCACTAATAGTACTTTCAGTTGGAGTAACTCCACTTATACTTAAACTTGGAGTGTTCTGAATCATTACCCCTATAACTTTTGTTATTTCTTCTTGCTCTTTTCCTTTTTCATTAAACATAAGGCTGGTAACAAAATTGTGTACACCAGCTTTTATATTAGGATCACTTGCTAAAGTCACGCTAACATATTTAATATCATTACGTGCAATGCTTCCTACATATATTTCATTTGTTGTTCCCACAGGCATGAATCCATCTAGTGTTCCTTTACCTTCAACATTTACAATTTTAAGAGAAACTCCATATAAACTACTTCCACTTATATTTTCAACTTTAAAGGTTAATGTAAATGGTATTCCTGGCTCTATAATTTCTTCATCTATTGATACTGAACTTATTATTAAATCCTTTGATTGAATATTGCTTATTTGAGTATTTAATTGCTCTCCCCCACTTGAATTATTATTTTCACTGTTATCACTTTGATTTTGAATTTCAGATAGTGCATTAGAAACCTTATCTGTAAAACCTAGTGCTTTTTGTGGAACTGATACAGTTGTCAATATTGTAGTTAAAGCTAAAACTAAACCCAAATTTCTTTTTTTCATAATTTTCCCCCCTAAATTCATCTAATTTATATAAATATTAATTTTAATTATTTTATTAGCAAAGAAGGCCATCTTCCATTTTTATAACTCTATCTGCGTATTCATAAACCACTTGTGAATGAGTTACCACAACAAAAGTTGTGTTAAAATTTTTATTTAAATCCTTTAATAAATCTAAAATTTCTATGGTAGTCTTACTATCTAAATTCCCCGTAGGCTCATCAGCTAGTATTACACTTGGATTATTTATTAAAGCTCTTGCTATAGATACTCTTTGTTGTTGTCCCCCTGATAATTCTGATGGTTTATGATTCATCCTATCAGCTAATCCAACCTTTTCTAGCATTGATTTTGCTCTTTCTATTCTTTCCTTTTTAGAAACTCCTGAAAAAATTAGTGGCATCTCTACATTTTCTAAAGCTGTAAGTTGAGGCATTAAATTATAACTTTGAAATATAAATCCCATATTTTTTCTTCTAAATAAAGCTAATTCATTTTCATTTAAACCTTCAATATGATGTTCATTTATTACTATTTCTCCCTCATCACAAGGCATTATACCTCCTAAAATATTTAAAAATGTAGATTTTCCTGATCCTGACTCACCTATAATTGCAGTAAATTCTCCCTTATTAATTTCTAAACTTATTCCCTTTAGAATTTCAACAGAAATGTCTCCAACCTTAAATGTCTTCTTTATGTCTTTGCATTGAATTATCATTCTTCCCCCTAATTTAATATTTCATATTTACCTTTCTACAATGAAATTTTACAAATTATCACAATTAAGTATATCTTTATTAGAATTCGACTTAATAACAAATTAATTACTCTATGATGAATATTAAGTTAATAAATATTAAATAAAATATTAAAAGTCCTATGATTAGATTTTTAATACTAATCATAGGACTTTTTCTTAAAAACTATATTATTCTTCTAATAATTCTTCTATTAATTCATCTAACTTTTCAGGTTCAAATGTAGGTGCAAATCTAGCAACAACTTCACCATTTTTATCTATTAAAAACTTAGTGAAATTCCACTTTATTTCTTCTCCTTCTGTAGTAAATCCTAAGCCTTTTAATTTATCATAAAATCCTAAAGATGTTTCATCTTCCTTTGCCATTGGAGCTTCTTTCTTTAAAAATTTGTATAATTCACAAGCATTCTCTCCATTAACCTCTACTTTTGCAAAGGTCTTAAATGTAGTTCCATAGTTTAATTTGCAAAATCCAACTATTTCTTCATTACTTCCTGGTGCTTGCTCAAAGAACTGGTTACATGGAAAATCTAATATTTCAAACCCTTTATCATGGTATTTTTTATAAAGCACTTCTAATCCTTCATATTGAGGAGTAAATCCACATCCTGTTGCAGTATTAACTATTAAAAGAACCTTTCCTTTATACTCCCCTAAAGAAACCTCATTTCCTTCAATATCCTTAACTTTAAAATCATATAGCATAATTAAATCTCTCCTTTTAATGTATTTTAATACCTTTTTAATTTATCCCATAAAAATTTTTTTAATACAAAAATACTGAAAATTTTTTAAAATTATATAAAAATTAACTAATTTCACCTTTAAAATATAAAAAACTTACAAAGAGATTTTGAGAATTAGCAGATGAATCCCCATATCCTTTGTAAGTTTTTACTTTGATAATTTTAATTAAAGAATTTAAAAATCACTTCCTGCTAAGTATCCTGTTGAAAATGCCATTTGAAGATTATATCCACCAGTTTCTGCATCTATATCTATAACTTCTCCTGCAAAATAAAGATTTTTTATAATCTTTGATTCCATAGTAGAGGCATTTATTTCTTTAACCTTAACGCCACCAGAAGTTACTTGAGCTGCCTTTATAGTTAAAGTTTCTCTTACAGTAAGTTTCATCTCTTTAATATATGAAATTATTTTATTTTCATCTTCTTTTTTCAAATCACTAGCCTTAATCTCTGTTAATCCTAGCATTTCAAATATCTGTTTTAAAAAGTTTTGAGGTAATGTTCCTTTTAAATTATTTAATACAGTTTTATTAGGATTGCTTCTTATTATATGTGATAATTCCTCCTTGGATTTATCACTTAAAAAGTCTAAGTTTAACTCAACCTCTCCTTGATCTAAAGCCTTAGTTATATAAGAAGATAATTTTAGTATTGCAGGACCAGATACTCCAAAGTGAGTAAATATCATATCTCCAAATTTCTCATACTTTTTCTTTTTTATTTTAGCTGAAACAACCACATCTTTCATAGCTACTCCTTGAAGATTTTTAACGAAGTCTTCTTTAGTAACAAGAGGAATTAAGGCTGCATGAATAGGAGTTATTGTATGTCCATGTTTCTCTAATATACCGTACATTTCTCCATCTGACCCTGTATTAGGAAAACTCTTTCCACCTGTAGTTATTATTATTTTATCACCTAAAATCTTTTTACCTTGCTCTGTGATTATTCCTTTTATTTCATCTTCCTCAACTATAAAATCACATACCTTAGTATTATATAAAACTTTTACTCTGCAATCATTTAATTCATTTTTAAATATGCTTATTACTTCTTCTGCTGTATCGCTTTTAGTATATACTTTTTGATCTAATTCAACCTTATACTCTAAGCCCTTTTTACTTAAAAAGTCTAAAAGTTGATAGTTTGAAAATGTATATAATGCACTATACATAAACTTGTTATTTGTAACTATCTTATCAAAAAACTCTTCTATTTCTCTATTGTTAGTTATATTACATCTTCCGCCACCAGTAAGTCTAAGCTTTTTACCGATCTCATTATTTCTCTCTATAAGCACAACCTCATTATTAGCTGATGCTGTTAAAGATGCCATTATTCCTGCTGGGCCTCCCCCAACTACTATTACCTTTTTCTTACTCATTTGTTTCCTCCAAATTTTCATTTTGAAAATATATCCAAAAATTTATATCTTATTCTTTATGATTAACTGAAATTAAATTCTACTTTTAATAATTTAATTTTAAAAAATATATAAGTATTATACACTAAAAAAGGTGAGCAAAACTACATAATAATTTAACTCACCTTAATATTTTTACTTAACATCAATTACTTTATAATCTTTTAGTTCACTTAAATTATTAGTTCTATGAGAATAAACAAGTTCTAAAGAATTATTTGTATCAATATCTTCAAACTCTAATACGTACTCTCCTTCTTTTTCTGGATTTTCATAAAATCCTCCTAATATACTTTGCCCATATTTTTCTTCACCCTTTACTTCTCTTAGCTTTATATCTCTAAATAAAGTTAAAGGATTATAATTGCTCTTAAAATAGAATTTTATCATGCCATTTTCTCTTTTTACATCATAAAATCCACCTTTTAAATCCTCTTCATAATTAATTTCTCCTGGAAACTTTATTCCTTCTCTTTCTGTAAGTTTAATATCCAAGTTTTCTCTATAACCTTCTCCTATTTCTCCATAAATAATCTTTATATCCTTGGCATTTTTAATATCTTCATATTTAACATTTGGGAAATTAAGTACAGATACCATTCTAGGAATAATAAAAGATGTATCCTCTACACCATTTCCATCCCACCACATATAAGCTTTTCCATCAACCACTAAATAAAAAACAGAATTTTCTTCAAAAGCTCCAAGGTCATTAAACCAAATTTTAGATTCCATAATGTTTCCTTCAATAAATTTAATCTTTATTTTTTCATTTATTATTTCATTAACATTTAATTTCTCAATGTTTCTAAAACTTGAATTAAAGTCTACCTTAACATCAAAATTACAACTTATATAAGTATCATCATCTAAAACCTTTGTAGCACTTAAATTTATCTCCCCAAGCTCTTTAAACTTATTTTCTGTGGTAATTATTTCTGCCGTAAGAACTGCTGTATATTCATTTAAATAATTTATATCCGTCATTGAACTCCAAGAATTTATTCCGAAATTACTCATATCAACATCAATTCTAAAGTTATCTTCTTGAACCTTTTCTTTTAATGGCACAGGACTCTCAACCTTAACTCCTATTAATAAATCTGTTGGTGTTCCTACGATATTATCTATAGTAAATTTATATCCATCAACTTCTTTTGTCTCTCCTATATAATTTGTATACTCCTCAAATCCTTTGAAAAATCCAAGTTCTTTATATATATCCCCTATTATTGGTATATTAGCTGCTATTACAGCCTTACTAATAACTCCTATTGTTAATATTCCAAAAGCTAGTGTAACCGCAATAGCAGTTTTCTTAATTTTTTTATTTCTACTATTTTTTATAGCATTTTTAATCTTCTTTCTTATTCTCTCTTTTCCCATTTCCCCTAATTCTACATTGGCCATCTCTATTTCATTTATATTTAAGTAATCTAAAGTATCTAAAATTTCTTTTGGATTCATTTTATACATCCCTCCCCATAAATTTAGCCTTTAATTTATTTCTTCCTCTAAATATCCTAAGGTTTATAAATTTATTACTTAAGCCCATTTTTTTACTTATTTCTTCCCCTGTCTCTTCCAAATAAAATTTTCTTAAAAATATTTCCCTATCAGTATCTTTCATAGCATTTATTTCTTCAGTAACCATATTTAATTGCTCTTTATTATGAAACTTACTAACTAAACACTTTTCTTCTGATATATTAAGACTTGATATCTCTAAGGTATTAGAATGTCTCAATTCTTTCCTTAATATATCTATAGCTGTATATTTTGTAATTGCCAAAATCCAAGGATAAAATTTATCCTCATCTTTATTAAAATGATGTATGTTGTCCCATATTTTTAAAAGAACATCATTAACACATTCCTCACTTAACTGTCTATTATTTAAAACTCCATAAGCAACTTTAAAAATCACATCAGAATAACTATCTATAACATAATCTAAAGCTTTCTCATTTTTCTTTTTCAATTGCTTAAGAAAGTTCCCCTTGTTTATCATTTAATTCCCTCCTAAACCTGAAATTACTTTCTTATTCAATAATATATTCGTAAGTTATTTAATAACTATTTCACTTTTATAAAAAAATTTATAAAAAAACTTAATTCTCTTTTAGTAAATTGAAATTTTTACTTTGAAACCAATATTGATTTTTATATTAAAAATATACAAAATTATCATCTCTTTCACTCGTAATATTTACTTGCTAAATAAATTGATCATTAAAATCATTAAATATTATAATACTATGCATCTTAAAACTTTTTTGTAGAAATTTGGCACAAAGTTTAGGTTTCATCATATTATTAATTCAAATTTATTTTAAAAGTTCTTAATAAAAATTTTTAAGCATATATTATACTTAGTAGTTTAATTTACGTTTTAAGGAGGTTTTCTTATGAATTCAATATTACCACAAGCAGTTAATCTATTAAGTTATATAAATTCTGGAGAAACATTCATAATAAAAGATCTTTTTCCTAAAATAATTTGGGATAAGCTATCATATACAGAAAAGAGAACCTTAGAATCCGCATTTTTAAAGCATATAAATAAAAAAGTTGATCTAAGAATTAAAGCACTTAATGAAATAAGAGAAGGACTAAAAGTTTACGAAAAACTTTAGAATTATATTTATTAAAATAAAAAAATAAGCAATTTAATTTCAAATTGCTTATTTTATACTTCTAAAAATTAATTTTTCTATTCTTTCAAAAGTCTAAATCCTTTTAACTTTCTAAACTCCATATTATATTTATAACAAGCCTATTTCCAACCTTTTTAGCCTCTATCTTTTGTCCTTGCTTTTCTACTAATAGTTTAACTATGGCTAGCCCTAAGCCAGTATTTTGCCCTGTTCTCATTCTATCCTTAGTAAAGAACTTTTCAAAGATTCTATTTACATCCTTAGGTTCTAATTCTTCTGCTTTATTAGAAAACTCCATTACTATGTATTTATTTTTCTTCTTTAAGGATATTTTTACTTCCCCTTCACCATGCTTTATGATATTTTCAATTAAATTAGTAAATATTCTATTTAAAGCCTGTTTATCACCTAATACAGGTCCTAAGCCCTCTTCAATATTAATTTCTGGTTCTCCAAATTTATAATCTAAGGTTTCATAAAAAGCCGCAATAATTTCACCCAAGACTAATTCTAAATTAACAGGTTCAAGTTTAATTTCATACTGATCTGCTTGTATTCTAGATAGTCCATAAAAATTAGTTATTAAATCATTTAAAACTAAAGATCTTTTTTCTATTATTTTTAAATATTCTTTTCTTTCCTCTTTATCTAATTTATCATCATTTAATAAATAAACATATCCCATTATAGAAGTTAAAGGAGTTCTTAAATCATGAGACATATTTGCAATGGCTTCTCTTAACTCAATGTCCTTTTCCTTGTAAATATTCTCCATTTTTCTTTTATCATCTATTAATGTATTTATCTCTACTATTAAATTCTCAATATTTTTATTTGGAAGTAATAATCTTAATTTTTCTATTTTCCCCTCACTATTTAACTTTTTTAACTCCAAGGTTAATCTATTTATTTCTTTAGTTTTTAAAATAAATATTATTAAAAGCACAATAAGGATTGTCAAAGACAATCCTATTATAAATCCTTCCAATATACCTCCTCCTTTATTTAACTTCTTGTTTTCTTATTACTAAAATTCCTAAAATTAAAAATACTACTGTATTTATTATTCCTACTATAATATTAGTTCCTATTATTTTTGTAGTTAAAACTTCACTGACTAAACTCTTTAAAGGATTAAATAATAAATAAGGATAAATTAAAGTGAAAATTCCTTCATATATACTTGATAATATAGAAAATATCATTGGTACTCCAGAAACAATACCTAAGATAACTACAACTGCTAACCCTTCCTTTTTAGTTATTATGGTAATAAAATCATATATAGCTAATGCACTAATATATATTGGAAATGCTATTAGTAATCTTAATATTACTTCCATAAAATCTGAAAATCCATTAGGACCAACTAATCCTAAAGCATAAGAAGTTCCTATCATAGTTAATACTGCTGTTATTTCAATAACTAAAAATATAATTACCTGAACTATATATTTACTTAAATACACTTTTTCCCTTGATATACTTGAAGAAATTAAATTTTTAAGAGTATTTTCTTTATATTCTTCTAAAACTATATCTATAAACATAAGCATTATCCATGGAATAGCTCCCATAAAGTTAATTGTTATAAAAACTAATGCTGAGAAATCAGGTATTCTAGAATTTTCTAAGAAAGCATAATGCATAGCTATTCCAGCTAAAATTATAAGTAAATTAAATATTATACAAATTGTAATATATAAAGGTCTTCTTGCTATCTTATAAAGTTCTGCTTTTATTAAATTAAGCATTATATTCACCTCCAATTAAATCTACAAAGTAATCTTCTAAATTAACTCCTACTCTTTCTAAAGAATAAACTTCAACTCCATTTTCTACTAACGCTCTGTTTATTAATTGAGGTTCATCTAACTTATTATAAATCTTAATAAATCTATCAGGTAAAACTTCATATGAGTTATTATCTAAAACCTTTTCTAAAATTACTGCCGCCTTTTTACAATCGTCAACCTTAATAAGCAAATGATTCCTACATTTCTCATTAAGTTCCTCTGATGAAATCTCTTCTATTATTTTCCCATCCTTTAAAAATCCATAACAATTTGCAAGTTGTGATAACTCTCCTAAAATATGACTTGATACTAATATTGTAACTCCATTTTTCTTATTTAAATTAATTAATACTTCCCTTACTTCTTTAATTCCCATAGGATCCATTCCATTAGTAGGCTCATCTAAAATAAGTAATTCTGGTTCTCCTAAAAGTGCCAAGGCTAATCCTAATCTTTGCTTCATACCTAATGAAAACTTTTTGAACTTTTTATTTCCCACATCTCCAAGTCCAACCATTTCTAAGATTTCATCAATAGATTTTTCTCCTACTATTCCTCTTTGAATTTTATAATATTCAAGATTTTGCTTTGCTGTAAGAAAAGAATAAAATGATGGAGTTTCTATTATATTGCCTATTTTCTTATGCTCATAAAGCTTTTTCTTTTCATCAATTTCACCAAAAAGTTCTATTTCTCCTGAGTCATAGTTAGCTAAGGATAAAATAATTCTTATTAAAGTTGTTTTACCAGCACCATTTTTCCCAACTAAACCATATATATCGCCTTTTTTTAGATTCATACTTAAATTATCAAGAATATTTTTCTTACCATAATTTTTGTTTAAATTTCTTATAGAAATTATATTTCCCAAAATCTTTACCTCCTAATAAGTTTTCTCTTTATCTTTCTCTATGTTTATATAATAAACCTTAAGTCTCAAAATACCTTAAAGAAAACCTTAAGAAAGTCTTAATTTTTCTATTAACTCTTAATTAAATGTATATTTAAAATATAAACTCTTCTATATTTTGATATTTATTCAAATCAACTTATTAAGAAAATTATGAATCATCAATGTAGCTAATCCATTTTAAAGCCTACTCCCCAAATAGTTTTTATATAATCATTTTCATTATCTAAAAGATTTATCTTATTTCTAAGATTGCTTATGTGAACATTTATAGTATTATCATCACCTAAAAACTCCTCTTCCCATACTGTTTCAAATAAGTTTGCCTTAGTAAAAACTTTCTTTGGATTACAAACTAAAAGTTCTAATATTTTAAACTCTTTAGAAGTAAGTTGTATTTCCTCTCCTTTAACCTTAACTTCTCTACTTCTAGGTTCTAATATAAGGTTCTTATATTTTATTGTCTCTACACCTTCACTTGAATTTGTTATTTTACTTCTTCTTAAAAGCGCTTCAACCCTAGCTAAAACTTCATTAACATCAAAAGGTTTACTTATAAAATCATCAGCACCTAATTTTAAAACATTTATCTTATCCTCCATTGCAGTTTTTGCTGATATAACTATTATTGGAGTGTTCTTTATCTTTCTAATCTCCTCTATAAATATTTCACCAGTTATACCTGGTAGCATAAGATCTAAAAGTACCATATCAAAATCAAAAAATTCTAAACACATCTTACCTTCAGATCCTGAAAATGCTTGTCTAACTTTAAACCCTTCCTTCTCTAAAATTTTACTCAATAAATTATTTATATCTATATCATCTTCAACTATTAAAATACTTTCTGAATTAATCATAATTTTAACTCCCCTAAAAATTAATTTATAATTGTATTTTTAAAACTTTCTATACCAAAATAATACCATAATACTACAGTTATATTTATTTAAAATAATCTTAAATTTTCATTTAACCCTTAATATAAAATAAAATTTATATATTAATATCAAATTAAAGATTGGAAAGAATGTATTCCATATAAAAGACAATAAATTTTCTATACACTTATATCAAATAAAACTTAAAGGAGCTGAACAAAACTTTAGTTTAAAACTTATTAATAAACAAGCTTTATTAAGTCTTTAATTCAACTCCTTGCATTAGATATTTATGTATTGTATTTTAAAATAAATTTTTAATTTTATGCTCTTTGTACTGATTCTTCAACTTTATATTCTTTTCTTTTTTCTGTTTGATCAACTATTAATGCAGCAACTGAGGCCCCTGTTACATTTGTAGCAGTTCTTATCATATCAATTATAGAATCCACTGCAATCACCATTGCTAGTGCTTCTATTGGTAACCCTAAGGCTGCTAACATTACAGTTGTTGACATTGTTGCTGATCCAGGTACCCCTGCTATTCCTATAGAAGATATTATAGCAGTTAAAACTATAAGTATATATGAATAAATAGTAAGTTCTACATTAAAAACATTGGCTGCAAATATTGCAACTATTGCTGGATAAAAACCTCCACATCCATTTAATCCAATTGTTGATCCAAGTGGTGCTACAAAGCTTGCTATATTTTCTGATACTCCTACACCTTCTACTAAAGATTTTATTGTAACAGGTAAAGTACCATAACTACTTTGGCTTGTAAAAGCTACAACCTGCGCTGGGAAAATTCCTTTAAAGAATTTTAATGGATTCATCCTTGCAACAAAGCTTATTAATGGAGTATATACAAATAAAAATTGGAAAAAGGCAGCTATATAAACAGCTAGTATAACCCATATTAATGACATCAAAGTATCCATTCCATTTTTAGCTGCCGCTGTAGCTATTAAGGCAAATACTCCATATGGTATTATTCTTAATACCATTTTAGTTATTCTTAAAACTATATCATAAGCTGATAAAATAAAATCTTTAAATGGCTTTGCTTTTTCTTTATTAGTATTATCTTCAATAACTAACGCAATTGCTATAAACATTGAAAAGATAACTATTGGTATTATTTTATTTTCTACAATAGCTGCTAAAGGATTTGATGGTAGCATATCTATAAGTACCTTAGAAAACCCTGGTATTTCTCTTGCCTTAAAATTTTCAGCCCCTATAAAGCTTAAACCTTGTCCAAGATTTAAAGAACTAGCTACAATAATTCCTATAAAAGCTGCAGCTCCTGTAGTTCCTAATAAAACAGTAAATGTTTTTAATCCTATTGATTTTAATGTATCAAAATTTTCTAATCTAACAATACTAGTTATTAAGGATGTTACTACTAAAGGAACTACTATCATCTTAATTAAAGACATATAAGCCTTTCCTACTGTATCTAAAAATAGTATATTCTCCTTAAATATAATTCCAAGTACTACCCCTAAAGTTAATGCTGTCAGCGTAGCAAATGAAAATTTATTTGTAATTTTTCTTATTTTATATATAGCATATGTTGCTAATATTGAAAGTACAATTGCTAATATTAATTTAATATTAATCATAAAAAATTTCCTCCTATAAAATTACTTTTAATTTAATATTGCTAAGCTTTTATATTAAAAGCCAAGCTTACAAAGTATAATTTTATTGTTATATGCTGGCCAGCAAAATATAATAAAAAAAGCCCTCTGCCTCTGTAAATTACAGAGGCAGAAGACTATACTTCCACGGTTCCACTCTGATTAGATATATAATATCCATCTCTATTTAGGTACATTCATACCCTAACTCTATAATGGGAGTTCCCATAAACACCTACTTAATTCGGCACTTAAGCTCCAAGGGGCACTTCAATAATACTCATTACAGGTTATCTCAGCAAACTAACCTCTCTCTGTAGTAACTTATAATATTTACTTTCCCTCTTCAACGCATTTAAATAAATATTTTTCTTGTTTTAAATAATATATTATTTATTTTTTAAAGTCAACATATTTTTTTAACTTAAATTATTTCTTGACAGTTTCATATTTTAAATGGTATTATTATTAAGCAGTTGGTACGTATAGTGCTAATTCTTTTGTAGAGCTTGGTTTAGTCCTTCGCCGGATGCCAAGCTCTACTTTTTTATCCAAAATTTAATTTAAAGATTTTAATTATGAATAATTATTATAAATATTAATTCTTAAAGAAAGTTCCTATATAAACAAATTAGAATTCCTATGCATATACTATAGCGATGTCTACATTACTATAGAAGGGAGGCCTACTCAATAGGTGAATATTATCTAATGATTTTATACTCTTATTGAAGATTTTATGGAAAAAGATCTGTTTAATAATGAAGCCTTAGATGATATTATTTTTAGGTTATCAAAAAGTACTCTTTCAGATTTTTTCTATGAAAAAATTGGTGAACGAAACATGATAATGGGAGGGCTAAATTCTGATTTTTCTGGAGTAGCTTCTACAACCTTAACTGGCTGCTCTTTTCAACTTCAACAATTAACTCTTTTTAAAAGATTACTAAATGAAGGAGAATTAATTTTAGAATTTTTGCTTGAAAATAAAGATGAATTTAGAAATTGGTTTAATAACAATCCTTATGCTTATTTTAAACACTGTTCTATATTCAAAAACTCAACATTAGAAAAAGATTACTATAAAGATTTTAAATCTTCATACAATGAGCTAACCTCCAAGTATAATTTAAACTTGCTTAACTTTATATCATCTCTTATTTTTTTATCTTCTTATAATTGCTGCATAAAGAAAAAAGCAAACTATGAAGAAGCCTTTGTTAAAGCAATTTTAGAAAACCATATAGATAAAGTCTATGCAAAATCTATTGATATAAAAAATTTTCTTGAAAAATTAGAATTAAAACCTCTAGAGTTTAAAGATGAAATAAGAAATTTATTAGTATTAATTTCATCTGAGTCCTTATATTTTGAAGATATCCCATTAAGATTATTAGATTATGCAAATGCAACTGATATACTTACCGTTATAATCTTAATTGTAAACGTAAAAGAATACATTTCAGAAAGTAAGGTTATTCCTCTTAATCTATCTAAAAACTCTTTTATGAGTACAGAGGAATATAAAAAATTTATGAATTCTATAAGTGAATCCTATATTAGAATATATGATTTTGATGAAGAGGTTAGAAAAAAAATAGAAGAAGATCTTAAACTTTAAGTAAAAAGGCAACTAAAATTTTATTTAAGTTGCCTTTTTATAAGAATATTTATAATTAAAAGCTTATAATCTCTTCTCTAAGAGTAATATTATGTGATAGAATAAAAAAATATGACTTTTAAATTAGTAATTATATAATTTATCTTTATAAAGTTATTTTAAATAAATTAAAGGTATTTTTATTTAGAAAGGTGGTGGATACGTTACTATATTAGTTAAGTTTATAATATATAACTAAGACTTAGTAACGATTATTATGACACAAACTCAAAAAAACACTCAAATTTTCAAATACAATAAGGCAGAAAAAAGAAATAAAAATTTTATGTATATGGATTTTAGAAGAGGAAACTGCTATAACTGTGATTTTTCTTGTTCTAATTTTAGTTATGCAAGCTTTAGGGGTGCACATTTTAAATCTTGTGATTTCTTTGAATGCAAATTTGACTCTACAGAATTTATAGGTAGTAACCTTAAGAAAAGTAAATTTAAAAAATCTAAATTTAAAAATGTAATATTTGAAGGGGTTAACTTAGATGGAGTTGATTTTTCAGGTGCTACCTTTGAAAATGTAATATTTATAAATAGTGATATAAGTAAAACATCTGGCATGAAATTTAAAGAAGATGAAGTTAAAATTTATGAAGATATGCCATCTTTTGAAATTAGCGATTCTCTTAAGGAAGCTGCTTTAAAGGCTTTAGAAAATAAATACATAAAGAAATCTAGGGTTTTAGATACAAAAGAAGGTGAATTAAATACCTTAAGTTTAATTAGACTTCTTGAGAATCATAAAGAAAATATGCTTATAGAAGGTCTTAAACTTTCTGCTGAAAAAATAGATAGAGAGTTCTGTACTTTAAGCTACATAGACAAAGCTATTACTAAGCTTAAAAATGAAGGTTTATTATAAGAAAGATTATCAATATAAAAGATATTATAAGAGAGGCACAACCTCTCTTATAATATCTAATTATTTTCCTCTAAAAATTTAAATATCTTATCTAAATAATCATAAAGAATTTCATCTTTTTCAAAAAACCCCTCATGTTTACTTCCCTTAACTTCAATAAGTTCACAATCCTTAGCTATTTTTTTAAACTCATCATGAAATTTTGTGTCAACATAGGAATCAAACTCACTTTTAAATAATAAAATAGGCGTGTCAATTCTCTCTATATTTCTCTTTTTCATTAAATAATCAGTTGCCTTTGCTGCTTCTTTATACCAATGAATAGAGCCTCCACCTCTTCTTAAAATAGGATTCTCTATGAGAAATTTATGATATAAACCATGTCTAAGTTTATCTGATGTTCCTGATGGCTCTAAATTCTCCTCTTCCTCAAAGGGTTTTTGTCCAAAAATAAAACTCTCTCCTTTTCCCATAAGAATTAAAAATTTAGCTATTAATTTGCATTTTATATGAGAGTATTCTCTTGTATTTATTCTAAACATTGGGGAATTTAAAATTACCTTCTTAAAATACCCATGATTATTTTCTAAAAATATAGTACCTATAGCTCCCCCCATAGAATGTGCAAATAAATATAAATTATTATTAAACCTTTTATCTTTTAATACAATCTCATTTAAAAAAGTTTTTAAATCTTTAACATAGTAATCAAAGAATTCTACATCCACCTGTGTATTACAAGATTTACTTAAACACCCTGATCTCCCATGACCTCTATGTTCCATTATATAAACTGAAAAACCTTCATTTAGAAAATAGTATATTATTTCATGATACTTCTCTATACATTCCGAAAACCCATGACATATAACTATTGCTTTATTCGATTCTTCCACTATGTATTTTTCATAATATATATTAGCAAAATTCTCTCCTTTAAAAGTTTCACTATTTCTCATCCTATTTAGCATATTTTCAACTATTTCTACATCCTCTTTTTTCTCCCCATATTTATAAATATATTTTCTATTTAAAGTTTTACACATAAAGTTCCCCCTTTTTATATGTTCATAGATTATATATTTTCCCTAAGATAATTATACTACTTATTAAAAATAAATATTTATAAAAGGTTAAAATCAATTAAAGGCTTTATGCTATACTATCTATATAAAATTGAATAAAAAAATAATTTTTCTACAATCTAAATATAAGGGGTGAATTTAATATGTTTAGACATATCTTAGAAGGTGCTATATGGATAATAAATGCAGTATCAATAATGGTTCTTTTATGGGGAGTTCTCTTAACTGTAAAGAATTTTGTTATATCTGAAATAAAATCTAAAGATAGAATTGAAGCTGTAAAAAAGATTACTATTGTCAAAAATTGCTTAGGAACTTATATATTACTTGGATTAGAAATTCTAATATGTGCTGATATAATTGAATCTATATTAAATCCTACTTTCCACGATATTATAGTTTTAGCATCCATAGTAGTAATAAGAACTGTAATTTCTTACTTTCTTAATAAAGAAATAGAATCTAATAAGGAGCACCTTGAAAATTAAATTCTAGATTATTATGAAGGAAGTGATTTCTTTGGTACACAAAACTTTAGAATGGTTGATTCTTATTTTGCAAGGAATATCTGTTACAGTAATTATTTATGGAGTCCTACTAACTATATTTAAATTCTTCAAAATTGAATTTTCAAAGGAAAATAGAATATTAAAGGTTAAGGCATTAAATAAGGCTAAAAACTTTCTTGGTAGTTATATATTATTAGGTTTAGAAATATTAGTATGTTCAGGTATTATATTATCCATTTTAAAACCTACATTATATGATATTTTGCTTTTAGGATCAACAGTTACACTAAGAACTGTAATCTCTTACTTTCTAAAAAAAGAACTTAAATCAAGCAATGGAAATTCTAATTTAAAAGAAGAAAACTCTTAAGGAGTTTTCTTTTTTATTTAATAGGTTTATATTAAAATTTATTCATAATTATACTATTTCTTAAAAAGTAGCAATATGTATTAAATAAGCAATTATTGAGGTTAAATTAAATGAATTTAAATTATATTTTTTCCATATTTATTTTGTATTGCAAAGATTTATTATCAATAAAATTTACCAAAGTATTATTTAGCTTTTTATACTGTCAAATTATTCTTTTAATAACTACTCCAAATAAGCATACTACTAAACACAAAAATAAAATTAATATAAAAAATTTTTCACATATATATAATCTATCAAAAATAAAAAATAAAGATAATACTCCTTCTAATAAAATAAAGGTATCAATTATTCACCTAAAAAACTCTACTTATCTACAAAATATAAATAACAATATTTTAGAAAATAAAGCTAATTTTAAAATATTAGAAGATAAACTTCAAGAATATAAACTACCTATTTTTTTAAGCCACCTCTCCATAATTGATGTCTTTAAGGGAGGTGTAGAATTTCCTAAACATATTACCTATATAGATTCGATAAAAAATACTCTAAACTTATGTTCAAGTTCCTTAATTTTAGATGCATCTAGTAGAAAGTCTGGATTTTTATATTTAGATGGGTACTTAGAAATAGATTTAACATATTCAACACCAGAAAACAACAAAATTCCTCTTATATCTAAGCTAAATAACTATGTAATTAGAATTCCTTTTAATAGTTCTATTCATATTAATTTTATTTATCCATTAATGGGGAACAAGGTGTATTTTAATGAAACTAACATATGCTTAAAAGAAACAAGATTTACTACTGACATAAAATCTAGCAACATAAAAGCTATAGAAGACTGTATTCAATTGCATAAAATCTTTAAATTCTCCATAATAGCTAATTATTCTATTGAACTCTACGATTTTTTATAAAATTTTTAAAGTTTCAACAATAAAAACAGAACCTTTTAGGATAAAATAGAATACTATATAACATAAGGTCATTAATAAAAATTTTATATTATGAGGTGAAATTAAATGAGTTCATGTTGCGAAAGAAGATTTCCTGTTTGTGCTGATGATATAGATGTAAATGTTGATAATTTTGATACAACACTAGGTACAGCTCCTGTAACTGTTGGAAATGCTAAAGCTCTAGTTAGGGTTGCTGCTGTAAATATAAATCATCCTTTAACCGATTCAATTGTAATTCCTGAAGGATTTTATAGTATAAAAGGAATATCTAGAAGATTAGTTTTAACTCAATGTTATATCGTTCCAATTTCAGCAACTCCAGTAACAAGTGGTCAACTTTTTGTTGAAGGATATATTTTAAAAAATGTTCAATACGCTACTCCAAGCGCTGATCAAAATGCTGCTGACCCATGTGAAGATTGCGTTGTTATGAGAAATGACTATAGAGATTTAACAGCAAAAATTAACTTTAATTTTTCAGTTCCAATAACTTTAACTAATGCTAATGTAGTTACTCCTGTAACTGAAACAGAAAGAGCATTATTAAAAGACTGTATGAAACCATGTGATAAGGGTACTATGAGCGAATCTGATTGTGAAAGATTATTCTCTCAAGCAGTTGTATTACAAGAACCATTCTCTTGTGAATTAGATAGATATACTATTAATGAAGCTGTTATAAGCAAAACAAATTGTTCACTTACTAATGAAGATTTATTTGATACAGTAGTAGAAAAATTAAATCTTAACTTAGTAATTTCTATATTCCAACTTAGACCTGTTACAGTAACAGTTCCTGGTATTCCTGCTGCTTTAGCTGATGAAGTTGAATAGACTCTAAAATTTAATTAATTTATAAAACAAAAGTACTGGCATAAAAATTCCAGTACTTTTATTTTATCTAAAAAGACTTCAACACTTTTTCAAAAGCTATTCTTTCACTTCCATCCTCTAAATATATTATTCCACATTTTTGAAAATCATTTTTTACTACTGCTCTTTGCATAGAAATATTATCTCTATGAGTATCTATTTTTATGCTAGAAATTCCCTTATTTAAAGCTAAACTCTCTGCCTCTTTTATTAATTCTTTAAAAATTCCTTTTCCCTTATATTTATCATGAACAGCAACCCTATGCATAACAATATATTCTTCATTAGTAATCCATTCCCCATTAAATATTGAATTATAGGTACTTTCACCATCTAAGGATATTACAGTGGTAGCAACAATTTCATCTTTATTAGTTAATACATAACTATTTCCACTTTCTATATCTCTTCTTAAATCTTCCTTTGCTGGATATCCATCTTGCCATTGATCAACCTTAGTTTCTTTAAGATATTTTTTCGATAATTCTATTATTTCCACAATCTGATCTAAATCAGATATATTTGCTTGTCTAAATTCCAAATTTACTCCCCCTAATTTCTAAAGTTTAAATGAAATTTTATATTAAAACTCCTATTTTGTCTACCTTAAAATAAAATTTATCTTAATTATAAAAAATCAACTATTAAATCTCAAAAATTAAATTAATCTTAATAATATATAATTATAAAAAAAAACTCTTAAATATTAAAAATCAAACTTAATCTTAAGAATGTAAAAATTAACTCTTACTATAATATAAAAATAACTTATTTTTGTCTCTTATACTATTTTATCTTTTAACTTCATAATAAAATACTCCCTTTATAGTAAAAATTTAATTATTACTACAAAGGGAGTTTGTAAGAATACTAACTTTTATATTATTTAATAGCTTTTTTATTATTACATATTCTTAAAATAAAATATCCTAAGAATATAACTGTATATATTATTACAGCATTTAAATTAAAAACTTTCTTATTAAATAAGATTAATATTATATGTACATACACTAGAAAATAAAAAGGATATGCCCATCTTTGAACCATTTTCCATTTACTTGGTGACATAGTAACTCTTACTTTCTTAAATGATGTTATAAATAGAGGTATCATTATTATAAATGCTATTAATCCTACTATTATAAAAGATATGTATAAAATGCTTAATGGCTTTCCACTAAATAATCTTACTAAGAACTTATAAGTATAGATTATAAAATGAGGTAATATAAGTATAGATGCTAAAATTGCCATTTCTGCTCTAACTCTTAAAAGTTTTTTAGTAATTCCCCATTTTTTACTTAAAGCTCCTGCAAACATTACTAAAATAAATAATGCTGTTGATACAAAGCCTTTCATAAAGCTTCTTTCTAAAACAAATATAATTCCTTCTAATTTAAAGCCTGTCCATATTTTAAAAATCTCATATGATGTAACTACTACTGATATTAAAGTAGCCAACATATAAAAATATTTAGATTGCTTTTTAAAAATGTTGTTTAGACCTACTGTTAAAATTATTACTGCTATTAATGAATAAATTAGATATTCCATTGATTTCTCCTTCCATATGTTACTGACAATCATTTTCATTTAGAATAATACTATACAATTCATTAAAAGTCAATTAAAAATTTAGAAATATTATTAATAAATATTTATTATTTTTAATTTAATTATCATAAAATATAAAAAAAGATGGATAAGTTCTTTAATCCACCTTTTTTCTACATAAATAAAATTACCATATTTAATTTTTAAAAAACTATTTCTTAATCTAAGCTATGAAGTTATATGAAAATATCACACACTCTACCTTATTTTTTTAAAACTATTGTTTAATCTATTCACATATACTCTCTTCAACAATTTCAACTTCAATATCCTCTTTGCCTAAACTCTTATTTTTATATGACTTTTCAGATAAAGCTCTTAAAACAAGACCTAAAGCCATAAGAATAACAGGTCCTCCATAAGTTTTTATTATTAAAATGGTTGCCTCTTTCCCTGAGCTTCCAACAATGTCTTGAAGGCCAGCACCAAAGAATCCAGCACAGGAAAGCACTAAAGCTATTCCCGCAACTGTATATGCTAAGGCATCACTTTTAAAAAATTTAAAGTCTAAATCTTTATTGTGTTTTCTAAAGGATATAAATGCACATATTAATACTACATATGGAACCACAACTGCTAGAGATGATAAATCTGTTAATAATTTAAAGAAATCATTAATTGATCCTATTCCTAATAAAGGTATTGATATTAATACTACTAAAATTGCACATTGTGTCCATAAAGCATTTACTAAAGTTCCATCTTTTCTCTTCTTAGTTAAGAAACTTGGAAATGTTCCCTTTGGAACTTCTCCAAACATGGCTCTTATTGGTGATTCCATCCAAATTATATAGGCTGCTATTGATGTTATTAAATTAATAGCTGCATATACTTGTACTATAACCTTACCATTTATTCCAAAATTATTAGCTAATATATAATATACAACGTAACCGGCATCTTGAATTCCTGCCTTTTGTAAAACTTCTGGTGATGCTATAAACTGTATAGCTACAGAACCTAAAATGTATGAGAATGCTATTAAAGCTGTTGCAATTATCATAGCCTTTGGAAATGTCTTTTTAGGATTTTCAGTTTGCATTATATAAGTACCTGCAACTTCTGATCCTGACACTGCAAATAATAACCATGAGAATGTAGAAAAATAACTCACATTAAAATCAGGAATTACATTTTGAACTGTAAATTCTGTAGCAGAAGGTGTTCCCATGAAATATCCCACTATTGCCATTAATATAAAGATAACAGTTGCCCCTAAAGTAAATTGTCCTCCAAAGTCAGCAAGTTTTGAAAACTTACTTACCCCTATAGTGGCTATATATGTCATTGCTATACATATTACAATTGATAAAATAGGTAATAAATATGCATTAGAATCAGTAAATACATTTCTTCCAAGTATTGCCCATGATGCAGCTACTGGTATTCTTGAAAAAACCATTTGTAAGTAAAATAATATTCCTATGAAATAAGTCCAAGTCCCTACAAAAGCCCATTTCTCTCCTAAAGATTTATTTATCCATGAATATATTCCACCCTCTTTATCTCTATTTGCTGAAGCCATTTCTGCTATTATTCCACATAAAGGTAAGAAATAAAGAATAGATACTATTACCCACGATGGAATAGCTGCTGGCCCTAAATACACAGCATTACTTGCTATATTACCAAATCCAAATGTTGGTACAAAAATAAGCATTACCAATGCCCATAACTTTATTTTTTTATCCTTTCCCATTTTAAACTCTCCTTAGCTTACATTTTTAAATTCAATTTAATATTTGTTAATTTATTATTCATATTTAATATGTTAAAATTATACTACTAACATAATAAATATACAATATATTTTTTGAATAAAAATGCATAAACTATGCATATTTATTTATGAAATCGTTATTTTAGATTCGAATACTTAGTATATTAAGGATTTTCATATATAATAGATTTTCTTAATGCACAATTTATACAAAATACTGCATAATTTTAAAGTGGAAAATAATAATAAATATATTTAAAAGACTCTTTCAATATTGAAAGAGTCTTTTAAATATATTATGAAAAATTCCTTTTTAAAATAATTTAATTGGGTATATAAAAAATTATTTTAAACTAATCTTTTAATTTAAGTTATTGGGTATTTATAACTTAATTATTTCATTTATCCGATTTACATATATTAATTTTTACTGTTGTTTGTTTATTAAGTTTATATAAAAAGTCTATTGTATTTATGCCTTTTATTATTTGCTAGCTCTAATTATTAGAGCTAGCACTTATTATATTTTTAATTATTTTTTTACTATAAAGCTAATCTTTTATTAGAATGCAGCTTTGAATATTTCAACGATGTCTCTTTCGTTACCTTTTCTTGGGTTACTGAATGCATTACCATCTTTAAGAGCCATTTCAGCCATGTATCCGAAGTCTTCTTCTTTTACTCCCATGTCTCTTAATTTTGCTGGTATTCCGATATCAGTTGATAATCTGAACATTGCATCTATAGCTTTTTGAGCAGCATCCATTACTGATAATCCTTCTATGTTTTCTCCCATGAATTCAGCTATATCAGCAAATTTTTGTGGGTTAGATATTAAGTTGTATTTACATACGTGTGGTAATAACATAGCGTTAGCTACTCCGTGAGGCATATCATATAATCCGCCTAATTGGTGAGCCATAGCATGTACATATCCTAAGTTAGCATTGTTAAATGCCATACCAGCTAATAATGATCCATAAGCCATGTTTTCTCTAGCTACTAAGTTTTCTCCTAAAGCAACAGCTTGTCTTAAATTGCTTGATATTAATTTTATAGCTTGTATTGCAGCAGCATCTGTTACAGGGTTAGCATCTTTTGATACGTATGCTTCTACAGCATGAGTTAAAGCGTCCATTCCTGTTGCAGCTGTTAATCCTGCTGGTTTTCCAACCATTAACATTGGGTCATTGATTGAAACTAAAGGTAAGTTTCTCCAGCTTACTATAACGAATTTAACTTTAGTTTTAGTGTTTGTTATAACACAGTGTCTAGTTACTTCACTTGCAGTTCCAGCTGTAGTGTTTACTGCTACTATTGGAGGAAGTGGATTTGTTAAAGTTTCTATTCCAGCATAGTCATAAAGATCTCCTTCGTGAGTTGCAGCTATACCTATTCCTTTACCACAGTCATGTGAGCTTCCTCCACCAACTGTAACTATCATATCACAGTTTTCGTCTTTGAATATTTTTAAACCATCTTTAACATTTGTATCTTTTGGGTTTGGTTCAACTCCATCATAATAAGCAACTTCGATTCCTGCTTCTTTTAGGTATTTTTCAGTTAATTCAACTGCTCCCCCTTTTAATCCTCTTAAGAATTTATCTGTAACTATTAAAGCTTTCTTTCCACCTAATATTTTACATCTTTCACCAACTACTGATATTGAGTTAGCTCCCATAAAGTTTACACTTGGTACTAAATAATCGTACATTCTCATTTCATTTTCCTCCATTTTCAAACATTTTATATCTATTAAAATATATTTTAAATATTTAATCTATTATATAAGTTAAATATTATTAACTTTTTATTACTTATTATTAAAACAATCTACTGCCGCTTGTGCTATAGCCATGTCTTCTTCAACTGTTCCACCACTTACACCAACAGCTCCTACTACTTTTCCATCAACTATAATTGGGAACCCACCACCAAATGGTACTATTCTACAATTATTTGTTAATTGAAGACCATAAAGACTTTGTCCTGGTTGAACACATTCTGCAATTTCATGACTTCCTTGCTTTAAACATGCAGCTGTATAAGCTTTGTTTATAGCTATATCAATACTTGTTAAAAATGCATCTTCCATTCTGTGCATAAGCATTAAATTAGCACCAGCATCAACTGCTGCAAATATAACTGGAACATTCATTTCACAAGCTTTAGCTTCAGCAGCTTTAGCCATTTCTTTAACTATTTCTAAGCTTAATTCTTTTACATCGTTTAATTTTTTCATATTTTTCTCCTCCTTTTGGTTAATTATTTTTCTTCATAATATCTTGCTAATGCAAATAAAGTATCTGATAATCTATTTATATATTTTTTAATTTCTTCTCTTAATGGCTGTACTTCGTTTAAAGCAGTCATTATTCTTTCTCCTCTTCTAGCTACAGTTCTAGCTACATGAAGAGTTGCTGAAGGTTTATTTTTACCTGGTATAACAAAGGCAGTTAAAGGCCCTGCTATGCCCATGTATCTATCTATTAATTTTTCTAAATACTCTATATTCTCTAATTGGATTTTATCTTTTAAAAGCTCAAGTCCTTTTTCATCACTAGCAAGCTCGGCTCCTAACATGAACAATTCCTTTTGTATTTTATTAAGTATTTCCTTCTCTTCTTCATCAGTTAATTCAGCATAAGCAAGACCTATGAAAGATATTAATTCATCTATTGTTCCATACGCATCTACTCTTAAATCACATTTATCTACTCTACTTCCTCCGAAAAGAGAAGTTGTTCCTTTATCACCAGTTTTAGTGTAAATATTCATGCTAAACACCTCTTCAATTTAAATATTTTTTAAAGGCATCCCCTTAACTAATCTTGCTCCATTAGCTCCTAAACTTCTTAAACAGGTATTTCCTTCTTTTAAGTTTATAAAGAATAAAGGTTCTTCTTCCTTTAACTTATTAATAGTTAAACTTACATCACCTTTACTATTAACTCCTATTCCAACTGAAAGTTTAGAATCGTTAGCAGCTAAATTAGCAAGTTCCTTAGCATCATTTAAATCTTTATTTTTTAATATGAAAGGGATTCCTTCTTCTTCTATTCCCCATAGAATTTCTTCTATATCCACTTCATTTATTCCTAAAGAACAATATACAAATATGCTTGGATGATTATAATCCTTAATCATTTTCCTTGACACCCTTTCTGTCAAAGGCTAATACTAGTCCAGTTGCAACTGCATTTCTTGGACCTTCACATCCTCTTATATTTCCTCTTCCTGCAACTACTCCATAATGAGATAAGGCATCTGTTACTAATTCAGGAACCTCAAAGTCTAATGATGATCCTCCAACTAAAACAACGAATTCTATATCTCTTATATTTCCTGTAGGTGAAACACTTTTTAATGCTCTTAAACAGTTAATTACGAAAACTCTTTCCTTAGCAGTTTTTCTAACATTTTTAATCTTTTCTAAAGAATTCTGTCCATCTACAGGAATAAGCATTCCCTCTTTAATAATTACAATCTTAGCAAAAACTGAAGAATCTAAAGGTTTTTCAAAGAACTCTACAGTTCCATCTTCATGTCTTATATGGAACAAACTCTCAACCTTAGCTAATGGATATTTTTTTATATCTTCTGCAAGTCCAAAATCTTCTATGCCTAATTCTGATTTAATAAGCATAGTTACCATGTTTCCTGCACCAGCTAAATGTATTGATGTTATTTTACCTTCTTTATTTATAATAGAAGCATCTGTAGATCCAGCTCCCATATCTAAAATAGCTAAAGGAGTATTTGTACCTGGAGTTGTTAAAGCTCCTCTTATTGCCATGTCAGCTTCTACTCCACCAACTTCTACTGGAACTCCTAACTTTTCTTCAAGTTTATTAGCTATTATTTGCATTTGAAGTTTATGAGCTTTAACCATTGCTGCTATTCCAACAGCATTCTCCATTGAAAACTCTTTTGCAAGTCCACCCTTAACCTTTTGCGGGATAAAAGTATCTACTGCTAATAAATCCTGAATCTTTATATCTGAAATGCTTTGATTAGTTAAATCAGCCATAACTTGTCTAACTTTTTCAAGCATTCCTCCAACATTAGAACCAGCATCTCCTCTTAAATCTTCTATTGGAGAGCAAAGGCTAACAGCCTCCATTATTTTATCTGCTCCCTCTTCAACATCCACAGACTCTTTTCTTCTTATTCCTGTTATGTTAATCTTACCAGCTGGTATTTTCTTTTCCTTAACATCCCCTTGAGGAGTTTTTATTACAACAGCTGATCTATTTCCTATTAAGGCTCTAGATACAGGAACAATCATTTTTGTCTCTTCTGGACTTAAGTCAAAAACAGTAGCTATTCCATATGGATTTGATAGCTGTCTAATTACTGAACCTTGTGGTGCTACTTCAACAGCTGCTTTCATATTTACAGGAACCTTTTCTAAAAGAGAAACTTCATCAACTATAGGTATTTTTTTATCTAATCTGTTATTAATTAATACTCCATCATCCTTTTGAACAATGGCAGCAGTTATATTAATACCTCTTCTAGTTGCTTGATTTATTCTAAATACAGCCTCTAAAAAACTTATATTTCCTAAAACCAATGGAATAAAAGCATTATCTTCCTCTTTGATTTCATCAATATTTAAAGTTTCTAAAGTTTCTAATCTTATAGTTTTACCTATTCCTATACCTAATCCTCCTGGAGTAGAAGGGTTATGTCCTATCATTGTTGATTCAGTTATTATTGTTTCAGTTATTGTCTCCATAGCAACATCCCCTATAACAGGTGCTGCTTCGTTAATTCTAACTAAATCTAAATCTTCTAAAGTTAAGTTAGCTTTCTTTAAAGCTTGGTTTAAAGAAGCTATTACCCCACTTATATTTTCTTCCGTTCCTTTGATTCCTGTAGTGGGAATTATCCCACTAGACAGAAATTCAACATTATTTTCATAAACCTTACCTAAAGCAGTTTCTGTAGAAGAGTTTCCTATATCAATTCCTGCTATGATTTTCATCTTTTCACCTCTGATTTTACTCTTCTATTCTTAATTTATTTCTAGTTTCATATACTTCAGCTGCTTCTCTAACAAAATCAGCATTAACTTTAGCATCATATTTTGTTTCAAGTTCATCAGCTATTTTGAATAAATCTTCTTTTGTTGAACGATATGGTCTTAAAGCATTGTACATCTCTAATATTCTATCGTCTGGAACTCTTATAAGCTCCGCAGCTCTTCTAAAGTTTCTAGCTATAGCATCTCTGTTCATGCTTTCAGCTATTTGAGCTTGCATTTCTAAAGTTTCTGGTGAAATTCTTATATCATCTGCATTGATTTCTCCACTTAAAACTTTTTCTAAAGTTATATCTTCTAAAGCTTTTCCTGTAGGAGTTTTTATATCTCCTTTTCTCTTAGAAGTTAAAGGATAATCTGCAGCAGTCATTCTCTTATTTTCCATGATTTCAATCCTTTCTAAATTAAAACTTAACTTCTAATTGAACTGGCTTTTTACCTGGTTCAACGTGTTTAGTTTCTTTTATGTGTAGTAAAGCTGCCTTTGCCATGAATTTAGGTCTAACCATTTGGTCATTTTTTACTGGTACTGGTGTTGGTGACTCACCTTTAGCATATTTAGCAGCATTTTTTCCGATTAATCTATATGTTTCTGGAGTTAAAAGCGGAGCTTGTGAGAATAATTCTAAGTTATTTAATGGTAATAAATCTTTTTGATGTATTACTGTAGTACCTTTTGATTGTATTCCTATACCTATTCCTGATCCACTTAAACAAGCTGCATCATGAGCTATAAAAGATACATCAGATGTTCTTAAAATTCTAACTACTCTTGCATGTAATCCTTCTTCTTCAATACCTGCTATAATTTCAAGTAAAGTTTCAGTATGAGGAACATCTACTATTGTTTTATTTTGATATTTTAAAAATGCAGGTGCTAATCCTATAACAACTTCATCTGATCTTAAACCAACCTTAGCTTCTCCAACTTCTTCAACTGTTATTTCTGGTATAAAAGTTCTTTCTTCCATTGTCATTCTCCCCCTACTCTATATCCTCTGGTCTCATTACTGTAGGAACTTTTTTGATTTCTTCCCATCTTTGACCATCTAGTCTATATCCTGTTCCAGGTCCCATATAGTCATTTACATCATTAACAGCACTTATAACATTGAAATCTTTATCTAAAATTGCTGAAGTTTGAAGATAATCTCCAGTAACTCTTTGCTTAAGCATGTTTAATAAGTTGTTTGCTATATCTTCCATACTATTTTTGCTTAAAGCTTTTATTATATCTAATCCTGTTATTCTTCTTTCTAACATTTCTTCTGCAGCTTTTAAGTCTTCAACTACATTTCTGTTTGGCATTTCCTTACTTCCGTGACAGTAAGTTGCAGCTTCTACTTCTTCATCAGTAACTTCTGGGAATCCTAATTCTCTAAAGATTATTTGTATGCATTTAGCTGCTTTATTTCTAACCTTTATAGTTTCTTCTTCTGTAACTGGTCTTAATCCACCGTCAACTTTTAAGTCTCTTTGAAGTATGTTGTAGTCATCAAAGTCTTCTGCATCAAAGTTTGATCCAGCAAACATGTTATCGTAGTTTGGAACTGCACTATATCCTGAGAATATGAAGTCTGTTCCTGGAAGCATTTGCATTAACATTCTTGCTGTTCTTCTTATGTCTGAGTGTGAGAATGTTTGGTCATTTGCTGATGCAACCTCTATATCAAGCATTGCAGCTATTAAGTTTTCTCCAAGAACTGCTCTTATTCCTGATGGAACTGCTCCTGTCATACCTATACAACTAACTGCACCATTTTGTAATCCTTGAACTCCAGCTCCCTTAGTTATATATATACATCTTGATTCTAAGTAAAGCATTGATCTACCTTCTGAGTATCCCATTAATGCTTCTGAACCTGAACCTGATGTAAATCTCATCTTAAGTCCTCTTGAAGCATAAGCTGATGCTAAGAATGCTTTTGACCATGGAGTATCATCTCCATCTGTAAATACTGATTCTGTTCCATAAACTGAAACTGTTTCTGCATAACTTGTAAGTCCTCTCATTCCTAGGTCAAGTTCAGTAGCTTCCTCAACTGCACATTGAGTTAAAACTCCTCCTCTACCTACTTGTGAACCTACTAAGATAGCTAATGCATTAAAAGGTGCATATCTAACTATACCTACTGTAGTTTCTTGCTCTGCAAATCCTCTTAAAGCAGCCTCTGCAGCATCTGCTGCTATTTGAACTGGGTTGTCTTTTACGTTAGTAACGTGACATTGGTTAGCAGGTGTTCTTCTTGCTCTCATTTTTTGAAGAGCCATCATCATTTCAACAACGTTCATTTCTTGAATAACTTCTACAGCCTTCATTGGTGTTATTGAAGTAGTGATTTTTACTATTTCATCTCTACTAACATTTATATCAACTAATCTTCTTGCTATTTCTTTAGATGAAAGTTTCATAGATGCTTCTGCGTCTTCTATATTTATAGCGTACTCTGCTATAAATTTATCTATCATATCAAACTCATCTCTTGATCTGCCGTCTAATTCAGTAATTATTCCATTTTCTATTTTTATTGATGATTTTGGATCATTTGGACTATCTAAAGCTATTAAGCCTTCATCAGCCCACTCTCCTATAAGTCCATCTTGGTTTACAGGACGTTCTGATAATACTTGGAATCTTTTAGATTTCACTTTAACGTCTCCTCACTTTCAAATTCAAATTCGTTTGTTAATTTTTTGTCTATGTCTAGATTTTAATATAATTTTAGTCAAATTCCATTGGAAAATCTTCATGTGTTATGTTAAATTTTTGTCGTATTTTAAATAAAAAAATAGGATTATTTTATCTTCACTTACGTAAAAATTAAAATAATCCTATTTGTATGTCATTTTTTTAATATATTTATTGATTTATAACTATATTTTCCTATAAAAGTTGCTTTATTTATAACAATATATTATCTTATATTATTTTTTTCTTCTGTAACATTTCTCACAAAAATCTTATGTTTGTTAATTTAATAATTAATTATTCTTCTCTAAAGGCCTTAGGAGTTAAGCCTGTTATCTTTTTGAAGACCCTTATAAAATACCCACAATCATCAAAACCTAAGTCTAAGGATATATTGATTATAGGGTCTTTACTTTCTTTTAAAAGTTTCTTTGCTCTTTCTACCTTCTTCTCATTTATATATGTTATTACGGTTTTACCAGTTTCCTTTTTAAAAACCCTACTAAAATATCCTGGGCTTAAATTACAGATTGAAGCTAATTCTTCTAACTTCAGCATTTTATCCATATTATCATCAATATACTTAGAAACCTTATCTACTATTTTCTCTTCATTTGTTAAGTTTCTATCTAGAGTCTTTTCATCACTATGATTTTTTACTCCTAATTCTATATTCTTATTTTCAATCTTATCCATAATATTATCAACAATTTCTATTAATTTATCTGGTTTTATTGGTTTTATTATGTAGTCTGATCCTCCTAACACTAAAACTTTGTGTACAAACTCAAAATCATCATATGCCGTAAGCATTATTATTTCCTTATTAGGATTTTCATTTTTTATAAGCTCCAAGGCTTTAATGCCATTTATTCCTGGCATCTTTATATCCATTATTATTATATCTGGATTAAATTCTCTATTTAATTCTAAAGCTTCTTTTCCATTTTTTGCTTCAATAATTTCTTTAACTCTTACATTCTTTTTTAATATAGAGGTTAAAACTCTTCTTTCTAATTGTTCATCATCAGCAACCATTATGCTAAACACAAAAATACACTTCCTTTATTTAAAGTTTTCTAGGTATTATAATTTCTACTTTAGTACCTTTTTTAACTTTACTATCTATATTTATACTATATTCTTCACCATAATAATGAAACATTCTCTTATTTACATTATTTATTCCAACTTTATCTAAGTCTAGTTTATCTCTACTTTTTATTTCATTTCTAATTTCACAGAGTTTTTCAACTGGTATTCCAACACCATCATCAGAAATAGTAATAATCATATCCTCTCCTCTACTCTTAATTGATAGGTTTATGACTCCTCCCTGTTCTTTTTCCTCAATTCCATGCAAAACTGCATTCTCAACAAAAACTTGAAGTGCCATAAATGGAATTTGTACATTTGAATCCTCTTCATCAAAATCTATATTATATTGTATTCTTTCACCAAAACGAACCTTTTGAATTTCTAAATATGCCTTAACATGATTTATTTCTTCACTAAGTCTTACAATTTTATTAGCTTTCTTTAAAGTGTACCTTAAAATATACGACAAATTATAAATTACTTCTTGAGTTTTAGGGGCATCCTCTATAATTGCTAAAGATGCTATGCTATTTAATACATTAAATAAAAAATGTGGGTTTATTTGAGATTGAAGAGCTTTTAGCTGGCAAGCTTTATATTCCTCTTCAAGTTCTAACTTACTTCTCTCTGCTCTTGCAATTTCTATATTTTTTGTATAAATCTCATTTTGAGTTCTTTTAAGTAAGGCTTCCTCAACAATGTAATTGCTTACATGAGACATCATCTCTGAAACAGCTTTTATTTTATCAAAACTAAGAACTGGTATTTTTTCATATGCATCAATAATTTTATCTTTTATTTCTGAATCATATTCTAACTCCTTAGTCAAAACAGCTTCTAATTCATGGTCATCTGCATCCATCAATAAAACTTGTCCTACCATAACTGCCCCTAGATATTGTCCATCAATTATTATTGGAACAGCCACATCCACAAGCCCTCTATGACATTTATATATGTAAAAGCTTCCCTCTCTAGCAGCTTCTAATCCACCTCTTGAATCACATTTTTCACATAATTTCGAAAACTCTTTTTGTTCTCTTATTAATCTACAAAACTCACTACATCTACTATGCTTAGTAACTGGTATTCCTTTGTAATCTACTGTAATCATAGCAAACTCAGTTGCTTTAGCTATATCATCTTGTATTTTTTGAAAGGAATTAACATCTAAAATCTCTCTAATATCTAATAAATTTGCCATATTTCCTCCTCTTAAGAGCTTTAATAATATACACACTATATTTTACTATAAAAAAATAATACTTAAAAACATAATATTAAATAACGTATTTTTAAAGTTATAAGAAATTTATCATTTATAATTAAAAAAAATTATTATCTATATTGATCTATAGATAATAATTTTAAACTTATTTACCTTGGTTTATTAAAATATATTTACATAAACTAAGGCTCCACATATTGCTCCTATTATTGGTGCAACTATAGGAATCCAAGCATATTCCCATTTAGAACTTCCTTTTCTAGGAATCGGAAGTAAGAAGTGTGCTAATCTTGGACCAAAATCTCTAGCTGGATTTATTGCATATCCTGTTGGACCACCTAAGCTTAATCCTATAGCCCATATTAAGCATCCTATTATAATTACTTTAACACCATAATCTATATTTTGTGCTCCTATTCCTAATACAGCAAAAGTTAAAACAAAAGTTCCTATAAACTCTGTTAAGAAGTTTATTTTATGATCTTCTATTTCTGGAATAGTACAAAATACTCCTAATTTTGAATTTTGATCTTCTGTTTCTTCAAAATGATTATAGTAAGTTATATAAACAACAACTGCTCCTAAAAAAGCTCCTAAAAGTTGTGCAATTATATAAGGAATAACTTGAGACCATGTAAATTGGCCAACTATAGCTAATGCTATTGTTAATGCTGGATTAAATAATGCTCCACTTACACTAGTAAAAATAGCTGCTGGTATAGCAACTGCTAAAGCCCATCCAGTAGTTATAACTATCCATCCTGAGCTATTTCCCTTTGTTTTCTTTAAAACTACGTTTGCAACAACACCATCACCAAGTATGATAAGTAGCATTGTTCCTATTAATTCTGCTAATAATGATGCCATAAATTATACTCCCTCTATATTTATGACACAAATACAATTCTTTTTAATAAACATTTAATATTCTTTTAACAACAATTATACTATAATACACATGTTAAAAAATAGTCAAGCTTATAATTGAAAATTTCTTTTATTTTTAATAATTTTGTTAATTTGACTAAAAAACACTTTCTATTACAAGAAAATTTATCCATGTAAATATTTTAAATTAGTTAAATTTTCAACATTTTAATCTTCTTTTTCTTTTAAACTTTCTGAAATCTCATTTAACTTATTTTCTATTCTTTCTAATCTATTAAATGACTTTATTATATGTCTTACTATTTTAACTACTATATATGCAATTAAAATTATTAAAGATAGGTTTAATAAAGTAGCAAGTATTCTAAAAAAATCTAATTCCATTTTACTCCTCCAATTTACTCTTTATTTATATTAATATTCTAATTAATTTTTATGATTTTTTCAAATTTATAAAATTTGTACCATGATAAGAAAATTTATACAATAAATAGACAAGGGATTATATCAAATACTTATATTAAAATTTATAAGTTATTTTGATACAATCCCTTGTATTTTATATATTTAAAACTTGTCCAGTAGAAATATATTCTATTTTATCTTGTAACTTTTCCTCTAGCATTTTAAATGCTCTCATTCCTGTGCAGTGACAAGTATAAAACTTAGTATTTCTTTTATTTAAGTTATCTCCTAAAGTATTTATAAATAAATCACTTTCACTTATTCCTGTGCTAGGATTAAAAATATGGAAACCACTTATAACGTAGTCTAAGTCTTTTCCTATTATAACCTCTGCCTTATCAATTATATTTCTTATATCATTATGAGCACATCCACCCATTAGTACATTCTTATTATCTTCTGTTATTATAAGACTTTGTTCATGTACAAAATCATCTTCTAAGTACATACCATCTACTCTTTTATAAAGGACCTTATTAAATTTAGATACTTTATGTCTATTTTCTACTACTGAAAATAAATATAACTCATCATCTATTTTCATATCTCCCTCTGTCAATATTATTCTTGGATTTTTCTTTAATTCTTTATCTAATCCTATATACTTTTTGAAAATTCCTGCCATACTATAATACTCGTTAAAAGCATCCTTGTGTATATAAACCTTAGCTTTATTATTTATTTTTAAAAATTCTTCTAACCCACCACCATGATCATTATGACCATGAGATATTACTACAATATCAACTTCTTCTAAGTTTATATTTAACTTCTTTGCATTTGTTAAAAATGTATTTTTAGGCCCTAAATCAAAAAGTATATTATGTTTTTCTGTTTCTATATGAAATGATAAGCCATGCTTATTTTCATATTCATCTGATATTTTTGTGTTTTCTACTAATGTAGTTATTCTCAATTTACTCACTCCTCTTGTATCTCAAACTGCCTTTATACTAAAAACAACTAAAATAAACTATAAAAATATTAAAAACATTATAATGGTAATAAGCTTATATTCTTAGAAAATTCCTTTTCCTCTTCACTTAAATTTCTTGATACATATTGATAACAATTTAATATTAAATCTGAATATGCATTAAAAGCTTCTTGGTTTGCAAAGCCTTTTCCTTCGAACATCCTATCCATCATCTGCATAATATTATTTATATATAAATATGGATTTACAAAGGTTATTAAGTCTCTAAATCCATTTCCTTCTGACTCTTTAATCTCATCTTGTAAAATCTGATCGCATTTTCCCTTGCAACAAGGAATAACCCTTACTATTTCATCATTCTCATCAGTTATTATTTGTACCATAGACATTTTTATATCTTCCATTAAATCTTTGCCACACACGGTACATCTTATTATTTCATCATTGGAAAATACATTTGACTTTTCCATAATATTTACATCTCCTTTGTTTATAATCAATTCATATCAGATAACAATTTATTTATTTTATAAATTGTATTTTCTTCATTGATGTTATCTTCATAACAAGTTACATAAATACTTCTTCCTGATTCTAAATGTAAAACCCAATTATCTAATAAGTTTAAATAAATATATTTAATATACAAGTCGCTAAATTCTCTTCCAACAAATCCATTTCCGCTATTATAAACTTCATTGCTAACAGCATAGTTAGAATGATATATTATATCTTCCGGATTACTTTGTATTAACTTCAAATTGCCTTCAAAGTCTATTATTAAGGAATTATTATATCTATCATCGCCCTCGTTTAAAACTTTCCTTACGTCTTTTTCAGTAAAAATATTAGGCTTTGTTTTTCTATGTACTACTATTTCAATATTAAAGTTCTCAACACCATAGCAATTTAACTGAAATTCTGAAGTATTAACCTTTTCATCATTTATAAAAAGAATATTATTATCAGCAAGCCATTTTTCAGCTTCTTCATGTGTGTTAAATATCATATCATTTTCAAAATCAATAGTTAAAAAGTGCTCTTGTGGCTCCCAATTATTATTTTTCTTCAGTCTATAAACTGACTCTAAAGGTATTTTATAAGCATTAATTGTAAAAACCATATCCTCACCCCTAGTCATTAAATATAAAAACAAAACCAAATAATTACATTTTAATTATATCATTCTATTAACCTTTTGTACACATTTACATACCATATAAAAACATCTAATTTCTTAAAATTGTAAAGTAGCTCTTTATTCTAAATTTTAAAAATCTAGTAATAAAATTAATAATACAAGCTGACTTAAATGCCATTATGTTTCAATCAAATTAAAGATTAAATGAATTATCTTTTTAAAAAAGCAAACTAGCTTCTTATTTGCTAGTTTGCTCTTTACTTATTTATATTTATTAAAAGAATAAATTTCATCAATATTTTTTCTTATTTTTCTTCTTGCAACTTTTTCATCATAGTATCCTAATGAAATTACTAAATGGATTTCTTTATTTGTAGGAATATCAATAAGCTTTTTGATATTTTTTTCTTTAAACTATCCCATCATACAGGTTCCAAGTCCTAGCTCGGTGGCTGCCAAACATAAATGTTCTGATGCTATTCCTATATCCATAGAAGTATAATCCTTCTTCTTTATAAGCTCTCCCATTTTAGATGTTAAATTTCTCTTTTCTCCAACCACAACTATAAATGCTGGTGAGGTAATAGCAAATTTATTAATTCCTATCATAGGATCATATAAATTCTCTGCAATTTTTCTAACTAAATTTTTATCATTAACAACAACAAATTTCCAAGGTTGTGCATTGCAAGCTGATGGTGCTACCCTTGCTGCTTCTATTATTTTTATTATCTTTTCTTTTTCAACTTCTTTATCTAAATACCCTCTTACACTTTCTCTTTTATTAACTAAATCAAAAAAATTCATTGTTCCACTCCCATTAATTATAAATTTCATATTTATCTTTAAACAATATTACAAAATTATAAGATATATTTAAATTCTTTTTAACTCTAAAAATTCCTCTACAATCATAGGATCAAATTGAGTACCAGAATTCTTTTTAAGCTCCTTTTTAGCTTCTTCAGCACTAAGGCTTCCTTTATAGACCCTTTTATTTGTCATAGCATCATAAGAATCTACTACATTTATAATTCTAGCAAGTAGTGGAATATCATTACCTTTTAGTCCTAATGGATATCCAGTACCATCATATCTTTCATGGTGAGCTAATATGCATGGTGCTATTTTTTTAAACTCTGGATTAAACATAGCAATTCTATATCCTTTTTCAGCATGAGTTTTTATTATTTCATACTCTTCTTTTGTTAACTCACCTGGCTTAGATAGTATTTCCTCAGGAATTCCTACTTTGCCTATATCATGAAGTTTAGCTAGCATTTTTAATTTTTTTAATTCCTTTTCTGATAAGTTCATCTTCTTACCTAGTTCAACAGCATACTTTTTAACTCTATTTATATGATCTTTAATATCATCATGTCTTAAAAAAAGCTCTTTATTTAATGAGTCTATTATATTCTTTTTTATACGTTTTTCATTCACTAATTTTTCTCTATAAACTTTATCTTCAGCTTCTACTAAAACTTCATCTATTGGTTTTTTAGCCTCTTTTTTACTAGATACTCCAAGTGCTATACTTAAAGGAATTATAGTTTTATGATTGAGCTTGCAATTTTTCCTTATTCTATTACATATAGCCTCTGCTTCTTCCTCTGTTGTCTTAGGCAAAAGAATACAAAACTCATCTCCACCCCATCTAAATATAAGATCATCTTTTCTACAAGAATTTTTTATTACCCCTGAAATTTCTTTTAAAATTTTATCTCCCTCTAAATGTCCAATAGCATCATTTATAACCTTAAGTCCATTTAAATCTCCCATTACAAAGCTTAAAGGGAAAAACTCTTCATTATTTAATTCTTCTAGCTTTTCATCAAAATAAGCTCTATTATAAAGTCCTGTAAGTTTATCTCTGTAACTCATTTTTTTTAATTTATTTTCTAAAACAACATTCTCAGTTACATCTCTCACTACACCTACAATACCTGTTACTCCTCCATCTTTATCTATGACTGGTACCTTAATGGACTCTATATATTTTACTTTTCTATTAAATTCTATTTTTATTTTTTCCTTGACTTTCTTTTTTGTATTTATAACTTCTTTATCTTGAGCTATAAAATCATCTAGTATTTTTTCTCCCTTAAAAAGGCTATTTCTATTAGAAGATTTTTTAGAAATACTCTTTATGTCTTTCCCAATTATTTCTTCTCTATTTTTTTTATAATATTCATTAACTAAAGTATCATTACATTTTAAATATTTTCCATTCTTATCTTTATGATAAATCCCATCTGGAATAGATTCCACAATAGTATTTAAAAGTTCCTTTTGATTTATGAGCTCTTCTTCATACTTTTTTCTTTCACTTTGATCTTGAAGAATTCCTAAAAAACACTTTATTCCTCCATTTTCTTTTATAGGTGCTAAATAACATTCTAGAAAAGCTCCATTTGGATATCCTAATCCATTTTCATATCCTGAAAAAAGTTTTGGCTTTCCTTCTTCTATTACTAACTTATAATTTCCAATATATTCATCTGCCACTTCTTTAGTATAAATTTCACTTAAACTCTTTCCAATTATCTCTTCTTTACTCAACTTTAAAGCATTTGAGTAATATTTATTTACAAAAATAAATCTACTATCTATTCCTATTAACCATACTGAATAAGGTATGTTATCTAATAATACCTCTAATAAATTTGAATTCATAAACTTCATCCTTCTTTACTTATATACTATTAGAATTTAATTTTATCATAAAAAACAAGTGTATGATTAAATTAAAATTATTATCTATATTAAATATATAAATTTATAAAAACAATATTTATATATATGTACAAATTTAATTATATAAAATATAAAAAATAACTATATCTAATTAAATTCTAACACTTAGATATAGTTATTTTTTATACTCAAACTATTTAATTAATTTTTTTAGCTTCTTTCTTAATTCCTTTAATTTTTCTACAGATGGATATGGAAATTCTTCCTCTAATGCATCATCAATTACAGCTATAGCCTTTCTATATTCTCTCCTTTTTTCATAAGCTAAGGCTAAATAATAAGAATATATATTCCTATTACCATAACTCTCTATAAGATTTTTATAATAATCTACTACTTTTCCATAATATTCTTTATCAAATTTATTAGTTTTCTTTAATCCATTTTCTTTAATAGAGTAAATCTCTATTTTGTAAGCTTCCTCTATTTCGTTTATCCAAATAATAAGTTCAGCTTCCTTATCCTTATTTAAATTTTCCAAAAATACCTTACTATAATAGTACTCATTTTCATTAAAAGCCTTAACAAACTTTCCATCTTTTACTTTTAAAATATGAAGTTTGTTTAGCTTAGTGTCTACTTGAAAACCTATGAATACCAATACTTCTTTTCCTAAATTCAAAACAAATAAATCCTTTATAGTAAAACCCTCACCCCTAAAATTATGTTTTAGCATATAAGATTCATAATTTTTATTTAATAAGGCTAAATATGGAGTTTTATCTAATAAATAAGGTATTAAGATACTTTCTTTTTCTTCATCTACTATTCTAAGAAGATTACTATGCTCTAAATTCTCTAAGGTTAAAAATTCAGTTTCAATTGGAAACTTATTTGCTATATTAAGTGGAATATTATTCTCTTTTTCACTTCTACTAAAGGAACTTGCTTTTCTACTTTCAATAATATTAGAATTTTGTATTAAATTATCTTCTTTATTTAATAAAAGATCCTCTTCTTCATAAGTCTTATAAAAATCTATAAATGAAGAATTCATGGTTTTTATACACCTTAATCCACTTAACTCTATAGGGAATTTTTCTTTTAATTCCTCATCTCTATCCTCTTTTGATATAACATTTCCTAATTTAGAATCTAAAATTATTTTATCATTTGAATTAATCATGTAAATTCTTCCTTAATATTATTAATTACACTATATTCTATTTTAAAACATATAAAAAGTTTATATAATATTTAAATCATATTTCTATTTCTTTATTCTTATTATTTTATACCAAAGTTTATTGCTTTTAGGAAACTCTTTCTTTTGTAAATATTTTAAGGTTCTCTTTAAGTCCTTTTCATGAAGATTTAAAAACACTTTCCTATTAAACCCATTTTCACTTACATTGAATAACCCCTTATCTATTTTTTCTATTTCAACTTCTCTATCTTTTTTAAATGTTTTAAAATTAACTTTATCATTTATTTCTATTCTTTTTACTGTATATAAAGCAACATCTACAAAATCTGCTATACTTACCAATTTTTATATCTCCTTTTATATTTTCTTTACATCCTTTAATTTTGAAACTAATTTTGTGAATTCATTTTTTATAATTATATTTGAAATAAAAAATATAATTATCTCTTCTTTATGAAAAATATGTGCAACCCTACAGTCCAATCCAGCTTCTAAGGGAATCTTATATTCATATATGGTTTTACCCTTATACTTATATCCTCTTACCTTCTTAATCTTATGAGGATTAGTATTTATTAAATCTAATGTACACTTATATATTCTATTTCTTATATAATCTTCATGTTTTCTATTGTGTTCAAAAAACTTTTCTAAATAACTATTCTCTTCAATGACTATTTTCTTATCAATCAAGCATATCATCTCTTTTCAAAATACTTATAGTAATATTTAAGCATTAAATCTTTTTATTATATTTTTTTCAAATTCTTCTTCTCCAATTCTTTCAATAATCTCTGCTAACCTTTCTTTTTCACCTGCAAGCTCATTATAATAATCTATAGTGCATTCTAGAAGTTTTAATAATTCTTCTTCCTTGAATCTTCTCTTCATAGGCTCTGCCTTCCTAGCTTTTCTCCCAGCTCTTCCACCTATAAAAACTAAAAACTCTACTTCCTTACTTTCTGAATTCACAATTGGTACAATACCAAAATCATTGCTTTGAGCTTTACCATAACTATTTATACATCCAAAAACTCCTATTTTGAATTTTGCCGGAACCTTTCTTCCTAAAAACTTCTCCTCAAATAATTCTCCAATTTTTCTTGTATCAATAAGTCCATGCTTACAAACAGTTCCCTTACATGTAACTATAGCCCTAACCGTTTTTCCTGCTCCTCCAATTCTAAGACCTTTTTTTCTTGATATTTCTACTACTTTATCTATATTTTCTTCCTTTATATAAGGTATTTCCACAGTTAATCTACTAGTTAAACTTAATTCTCCATTTCCATATTCTTTAGCAATCTCAGATAAAGCAATCATCTCTTCTGCCTTAAAATATCCAACTTTACTTAAAAACCTTATAGCATAAAACTCTTCTTGCTTTTGATTTAATATACCCTTAGCTTTTAATATTTGCTTTTCTTCTACTGTTAATTTCTCCATTTATATTCTCCTCTTAAATCATGTAAAATCATGAACAACTATTCTATATATTTATTATAATCTCTAAATATTAATAACTAATATACTTTTTATTTAGAATATTAATAAGTAATAACTTATATAAAAATCTAAATATTAGTAGAATCAAACCAATTACTGGATTCAATTAACATTTTATTCAAAAAATTAATGAATAATATTTAAATTAGTAATATAATAAAAAATAGATTTATTCATTTTAGTTAGGAGATTTTTTATGAACTTAATAAGCAATTTTTTTGATTTAATATTACATTTAGATAAATATCTAGGTGTTTTTATCAATAATTATGGAACCTTGACTTACTTGGTTTTATTCTTAATAATCCTTGCGGAAACAGGATTAGTAGTAACTCCTTTTCTTCCTGGAGATTCAGTAATATTTGCATCAGCTACTTTCTGCGCTTTAGGTATGATTAATATTTATATATTAGTACCATTACTATTAATTGCAGCCATACTTGGAGATACTTTAAACTATAGTATTGGTAAATTTTTAGGTAGCAAATTACTTGCTAATTCTAAGCTTATAAAAAAAGAGTATATTGATAAAACTAATACTTATTATGATAAATATGGTGGAAAAACCTTAATAATAGCTAGATTTATTCCTATAATTCGTACCTTTGCTCCCTTTGTTGCAGGTATAGGAACAATGAAATATAAAAACTTTTTAACTTACAATGCAGTTGGTGGATTTATTTGGGTTATACTTGTATCAAGTTTAGGATATTTCTTTGGTAATATAAAAATTGTTGCTGAAAATTTCTCAATAGTTATTATAGGTATAATAGTTGTTTCTATTTTACCTGCTATAGTAGGAATACTTAAAGCTAAATTTTCACCTAAAGCTGCTATGTAATAAAAATTTAAAATCATATATTTAAGATAAAAAAACAAACAGTAATAAAATATTACTGTTTGTTTTTTTAGATATTATTTAATCTGATCTATTAAATTTTTCAAAGCTTTTTTGCTTGTATTATTTATTCTATCTTTACTTATAGTTTATTTTATCCCTTAAAACTAACTAACATATTTATTTAAGAAACCATCTATTGTTTCCCAATAAAGTTTAGGATTAACCTTACTTGCCTTAGCATGTCCAGCTCCTTTTATTATTAATTTTTCCTTTTCAGCAGAAGAGGCATTAAAAAGTTCTTCTACCATAAAGGAAGGAACAAAAGTGTCTTCATCTCCTTGAATAAATAGTGTTGGTGTTTTTGATTTTGCAGTTTGATCAATAGGTGACGATTCATTTATCCAATAGCCAGCTCTAATTTTTGTTATTAAATTTGCTATATGCATCATAGGAAAAGCTGGAAGACCAAAAAGTTTATTTAACTGATAAGAAAATTCATCCCATGCACTAGTATATCCACAGTCTGCTACAAGGGCTTTAACATTCTCTGGAAGTTCTTCTCCTGATGTATTAAGAACTGTAGCTGCCCCCATTGATATACCATATAAAACTATCTCTGCCTCTTTATCTTCTTTTATTATATAATTAATTAAATCTATTATATCTAAACGCTCGTCCCATCCCATTCCTATATAATCACCTTCACTAGTGCCATGACCTCTTAAATCAGGGATTATAACATTATATCCCATGTCAGAAAAGTTTTTTGCATAGTATGATGTTAATTTTCCTTGAGATGTATAGCCATGTACTGTAATAACCCACTTATTAGAGTTTGGTTTTTTTATAAGATAATTGTGTAATTTTAGCCCATCTCTTGAAGTCATATATAAATCTTCATAACCACTTTCCTTTAAAAGCCATTCTTCACTTGAAATACTTACTGGTCCACTTGTACTATTTATTGTAACCACATCTTTACTACTTTCAGTTGATTCAAAGACTATATCCTTTGGTGTATCTGGATTTATAGCTAAATTATATAAATAGTTTCCTCCAAATCCTAAAGCTAAAATAATACATATTATTATTCCTACTAATATTCCACAAATCCATTTTTTAAGTTTACTCGATCTTTTCTTAGTTTTATTTTCTTGTTTTATATGTGTTGTATTCATATACTCTCCTTTATAAAAGAATTTTGTAAGTCATTATTATATCACGAATTATTTTGATTATCAAATATTTATTCTAGCAAATAATTCTATTTTTAAAATATTAAAAATCAAAGGTACTTGATGTAATAAAAAACAGTCAAGCATCAAAGCTTAACTGTTTTTTATATCTTGTTTAGATTAAATAAATTCTTTAATTAAATACAATACTAAATTATCATCATTTCTGCACTGAGCATTCTGCTCTAAAATCATATTATTATACCAAACTCCACTACCATCAGGAATGTACCCTCTTTTTATATACGTTCTCTGAGCAGAACCATATCCTGAATGAAGCCCAACCCCTAAACAAATGCTTTTAGAATATTCTTTAACAGTATCTTCAATTTTATCAAGTAAAGCTGTACCTATACCTTTATTCTGATATTTTTCAAGAACATTAAAATCACGAAGAGTAGGAATTTTCTTATTTGCAAAAGGTCCATTTTCATCATTTGGAATTAGTGTTGCATAGCCAAGGACTTGCTTATCATTACATGCTACAAAAACTCTTCTAATTCCATTTTCTTGCTCTTCATAATACTTTTCAAATAATGAAATAGGTTTTTCCCACCCTTGTAATTTAAACTCTTTATTAAAGTTAATAATATCTGATTTTATCATATTTCTAATTTGAATATTCAAAACTATCCCCCCTCTCATATAAATCAAAAGAATTTATTTATAAAAATTTTCAACTAACTAAATAATAACATTATTTTAATCATGAACCCTTAAAAAAACTATACTTTTTCATTAATTTTACAAATGAAAATTTAATATATTAATTTATTTCTTTACTAATTTTACTTTCTAAAAAAATTACTAACTATTTATAAAACTAAGTGATAAAATATTAAGGCAGTATAATTTTACACGAAAGATGGTGTTGTTTTGAAAACAAATTTTTTTATTCCAAAATATATGAAGACATTTAAATGCATAGGTCCTAATTGCACTGATACTTGTTGTGCTGGTTGGGACATTAACATAGATGAAAATACCTTTAAAAAGTATGAAAATGATAAAGGAAATCTAAAAGAATTAATAAATGGAAAATACATAAAAAACTCTGAATCAGATGATTCATTTAATTATGGATTTATGAAAATAACAGAAGATAATAAATGCCCCTTTTTAAATGAAAACTTACTTTGTGAAATTCACGGTAAATGTGGCGAAGAAAACTTATCTATAACCTGTAGAAGATATCCTAGAGTTTTTAATATTATAGATGATATATATGAGAAAAGCGGACTTCCTTCCTGTGAAGAAATTTGTTCTAAAGCTTTTTTAAATAAAGAAAAAATGGAATTTATAGAAATAGAAGAAGAACTTCCTGAAGATTTCCTAGAAATACGCAGAGTAATAGATACTGAAGCTTTTATAGGTTCAGATAATTTAATTCAATATTTTTGGGATATAAGAATTATATCAATAAATATTATGCAAAACAGAAATTTCTCTATTGAGGAGAGACTAAGTCTATTAAAAGCCTTTTATAAAAGTCTAGAAGATCTAAAAACTGAAGAAAACTTTTATGAAATTGAAGATTTACTTAAAAAAATAACTGAATATCCATCAAATATAACTGAATTTATTGATTCTAAGAAAATTATTACACTTAGTATTACCAATAATTTTTTTAAGATTATATTAGATGAAAAACTTTTAAGAAAAGTCATTGGTATTAGGCTAAAGAAATTGTTATTAGATTTAAATAAGGATCAAAATTTATTTAACAATATACATAAATATGAATTAAAATCCTTTGATACTTACTTTAAGAAGTACTCATACATATTTGAAAATTACTTAGTAAATCAAATTTTTAAGGATATAATTCCCTTTAATACAGGTGGTGATTTAAATGAAAGTATTCATAAGCTTATAAATACTTATAAACTAATAAAAAGCTATTTAATACTTTGGAACATCTCATCACAAAATGAAATTTCAGAAAAAAATATAATATATGTAATTCAAGCTTTAAGTAAGGATCTAGAACATAATAAAGTATTTAAAGATATTCTAAATTATAATATTTAAAATATAATTACTTCATATAATAATAAATAAAGTGTATTAAAAAGAAAAGTACAATTAAATACAATTTATTTTTTAATACACTTTAATTATTTTATAAAATTTTTTATTAAATAAGGTACCGTATTATCTAAAATTAGAAAAGTTATCCAAATGATATAAATTCATTCAGCAACTATAGTTTATTTCCTTTACTCTACTTATATTTTCATTAGCTATAAGGCCACTTATAATCTCATTTATTGTTACAAACTGTGGTGCTTCTATTTTATATTGATAAACCTCTTCACTAATTGACTCAATATTACTTATTTTTATTTGATATTCCTCAAAAAAATCATTTATTTCATTTAATGCTTTAAGATCTTTACACCTTATTTCTATACTTAAGTTTCTAGTGTTTATTATAAATCTATCTTCAAATTTCTTTAGAGAAATTAAAACTATTAATATACTAACACCACTTAAAATGCTTATAACATAGAATCCCATTCCTATAGCAATACCAACCCCTGCTACTGCCCACATAGAGGCAGCTGTTGTTAAACCCTTTACAGTACCTTTAGTTTGAATTATAGCTCCTGCTCCTAAAAATCCTACCCCTGATATAACTTGGCATATAACTCTTCCTACATCAACATGTAATATACTTGACATAGCTTGATTCTTGGCTATTTCTTCAAGTACAAAATAACCAACTTGTACCTGAATTAAGGCTGCAATAGTGGCTCCTAAACATACTAACATATGAGTTCTAAATCCCGCTGGCCTATTTTTATACTCTCTATTATATCCAACAAGACCTCCTATAATTATAGATAATATTATCCTTATTATTACTTGACTTATGTTCATTTCCTCCCCAACTTCCTTTGTTAAAAATATAATTATAAATAAAATAATGTTTATTATGTAAAAACTTGTAATATATATTTTAAGTTTATACCTAGCAGCTAAATAAATCAAATTTTACCATATTATACTTTAAATATAAAAAATTAAGGATACTTATTTTAAATTAAGTATCCTTAACATATAATTTAATTGATTTTAAATAACTTTACTGCCATGAAATATTTATTACTTAAGTTTTAAATCTATATACTTTGTGTGTTAAATTTAAAATATTAAAGCACTACAGAACCATCTACAGATAATATTTCTCCACTTATATAACTTGCCATATCAGAGGCTAGGAATAAGAAAGCATTTGCTATGTCTTCTGGCTCTCCAACTCTTCCTAAAGGTACATTTTGAGCTATTTGATCTACTAATTTCTTATCTAAAGCGGCAACCATATCTGTAGCAATAATTCCAGGGGCTACAGCATTTACTCTTATTCCATCCCTTCCAAGTTCCCTTGCTAAAGACTTTGTTAACCCATTTACTGCAAACTTAGATGTAGGATATCCTACTCCTGTTTTTTGTCCATATAAACTTACAACAGAACTAGTATTTAAAATTACTCCATATTTTTTATTTTTCATTATTTCTGAAACAGCTTTTGTGCAATTAAAAATAGCCTTCACATTAATATCAATTATCTTTGAAAAATCCTCATCACTTTGGGTATATATTGACTTATTATCACTAACTCCTGCATTATTTATAAGTATATCTATAGTTCCCCATTTTTCTAAAACCTTATCTACCATTTCTTTTACTTCATTACTATCTAATAAGTTAGGATAAAATCCAATTGCATCATAATTAGGATTAATATGATTTAATTCTTCTAATGCCTTATCCACAGTTTCCTTTCTTGAACCACATAAAGCAACCTTAGCACCATGGTCTAGAAATTTTTTCACAGTAGCAAATCCTATTCCTCTAGTACCACCTGTTACTATAACCACCTTATTTTTTATGCTTTTTGATAAAATATCCATTCTCATCACCTCTTATACATACTATAAATTTAATAATTCTCTTATTTATATAATAATACAATATATATAACTATTATTCTAAATAAGTAGATAAATTTATATACATTTTTTATAGTAACTCTCCATAATGTTTTCTAAATACACTCTTCATTATTGTTGCAAGAACCATATAGCATACTACTATTCCTAACAACCAAGGGAAATAAGTATATGGCAATCTACTCATGCCTAATGAATTTCCTAAAAAAGTGTAAGGAATAATTGTTCCAATAATTATTGATAAGGTTGTAATTGCTAATACTGGTAATGATGCAATACTTTCTATAAATGGAAGTTTAGGAGTACGAATCATGTGTATAACAAGGGTTTGAGACCATAAACTCTCAACAAACCATCCTGTATTAAATACTGAAATAAATAATAAATTATCTACGCCAGGTGCACCATAATGTCCTCCTGCAACGCTTGGACAAATTATGAAAAACATAATAATATAAGTTACTATATCAAAAACTGAACTTGTAGGACCTATCCATATCATAAACTTACCTATTGAGGAAGCATCCCATTTTCTAGGCTTTCTTAAATAATCCTCGTCCATATTATCCCATGGAATTGAAATACAAGAAATATCATAGATTAAATTTAATGCTAGTATTTGAATAGGTAACATTGGCAAGAATGGTAAGAATACACTTGCTATAACTACAGATAACATATTTCCAAAGTTAGAACTTGCAGTCATTTTAATGTATTTAATTATATTTCCAAAGGTTCTTCTTCCTTCAATAACCCCTTGTTCTAATACCATAAGATCCTTTTGTAAAAGTATTATATCTGCAGATTCTTTAGCAATATCAACCGCTGTATCCACTGAAATTCCTACATCTGCTTCACACATTGCTGCTGCATCATTAATTCCATCTCCCATAAAACCAACAGTATGTCCATTTTCACGAAGTATTCTAACTATTCTAGCCTTTTGACTTGGACTAAGCTTTGCAAAAACATTAATTTTTTCAACTTTTTTCTTTAATTCCTCATCATCCATTTCACTTATTTGTGATCCTAAAAGAATATTTTCTACTTCTATTCCAACTTGTTTGCAAATGCATTTTGTAACCCCATCATTATCTCCTGTTAAAACTTTTACTGATACTCCATTTTCATTAAGAGCTTTAATTGCAGATAATGTAGATTCCTTTGGTGGATCTAAAAAAGCAAGATATCCCATTAAAACCATATTAGATTCATCAGCTACTGAAAAAACACCCTCTACAGAAGGATTAGTTTTTTGTGAAACTGCAATGACACGCATACCTTGACTATTTAATCTCTCAACTATTTCTAATATCTCTTTTTTTATTTCCTCTGTTAAACTTTCAACTTTTCCTCTATATTCTACCTTTGAAGAAATTTTTAGCATTTCTTCAACTGCCCCTTTAGTAATTAGTTGAGTTTTACCTTTCTTATCTTTTATTACAACGCTCATTCTTCTTCTATTAAAATCAAAAGGTATTTCATCAACCTTAGTATATTTTTCTTTTAAATAACTAAGATTTAATTTGTTAGCTTCATCTATTATTGCTAAGTCCATAAGATTTTTTAATCCTGTTTGGAAAAAGCTATTTAAAAAAGCATGTCTAAGAACTCTTTCATTTTCATTTCCTTGAACATCAAGATGATATTGTAATACAATTTTATCCTCAGTTAATGTTCCTGTTTTATCAGTACAAAGCACATCCATAGCTCCAAAATTTTGCATTGAATTTAAACTCTTTACAACAGTCTTTTTCTTTGCCATTTTAACAGCACCCTTTGCAAGGTTTGTTGTAACTATCATAGGTAACATTTCTGGAGTCAAACCTACTGCAACTGATAATGCAAATAAAAATGATTCACCCCAATCTCCTTTAGTTAATCCATTTGCAAAAAATACAACTGGCACCATGCACATCATGAATTTAATTAATAACCAAGAAACTGAATTTACTCCTTTTTCAAAACTAGTGACAACTTTGTCATCAGTAATTGTATTTGCCATAGAACCAAAGTAAGTATAATCTCCAGTTGAAATTACAATACAAATAGCAGAGCCACTTATTACATTACTTCCCATAAAGCCTAGATTTGTACCTTCTAAAGGACTATTTATATTAGAATTTATTTCTTTACTAAACTTTTCAACAGGTTCACTTTCACCTGTTAATGAAGCTTGACTAACAAATAAATCCTTAGAAGATATTATTCTTACATCTGCTGGAATCATATCTCCTGCAGATAAATAAACTATATCTCCTGGTACAATTTGTGAAAGCTCAATTTCTTTTTTACCTCTTCTTTCAACTGTAGCTGTTGTTTTTATCATATCCTTTAATTTTTCAGCTGAATTATTAGATTTGCTTTCTTGAACAAACTTTAATATTCCACTAATAGTAACCATTGTGATTATTATTACTACTGTGCTATAGGACCTATCCTTTGGAGCTTGTAAAATAATATCTGTAAATGCTGATATTATTGCAAGAATAAAAAGTACAACTGTAAATGGATTAACAAAGGATTCAATAAGTCTTTTTAAAACTGAATCACCCTTTTCATGTGAAATTACATTTTTGCCATATTTACGAATTCTTCTTTCAACTTCTTCTTTGCTATATCCATTTAAAGTATTTTTCATTTCCTTTAATAAATTTTCTTTGCTCATCTTGCTTGATTTTATTAATCTTTCATTGATTAAAACTTCACTTATAACTTTTTGTTCTGTTCTCTTTTTCATCCTTCTTACCTCCTAATTTTCTAAATAATTTTTAGGAAGTAAAGACATTGTACAGGACAAAAGTATACTTTTACCTTATTTAATTATATTAAGCTAAGTAAAAAATGGCAGTAAGAATATGAAATAAAATATTCTTAAAGCATTTTTTATAAAAAGTACTTCGCCTGTGACTTTTATGCCTCTACTACTCCCCGTATCCATTACTACCACCTCAACTTTCTTAAAATAATTTCAAATAATTTTTGATTTAAATATAAAAATCCTCACCTAAAATTAGGTAAGGATTAAATTCAAACAAAATAAAACTATAAGCAAAAAATTTGCTTAAGTATAATATCGTTCAAGTTTTAGCTTCACTGGGCAATGAAATTGCATTAGATTATGCCTTGTTTCTCGACATAGCCTGCTAACCTTCTCATAGTGTCTCCACTATTTTGCGGCAGCAATCCGTATCCCGGTGGTAACCTCACCTACCGATTAATATTCTATTGTTAATTTTATTCTATGCAATAAATTTCAAAGTGTCAACCCTACAAACTATTTTAATAAATATAATTTTCTAGTTTATTTTGAGCTTTTCATTGTTTTATTTAAACTTTATGAAATTTTTTATTCCTTTTAATAAAATTAGCCGAAATAATAATATAAACTAATAAAAACATAAATGTACCTAATGCACCTATAAAGTCAAACTGTTCCATGGCATACTTCCCTAATATTATTTGATAATAAATCCATGAAAATGAAAATACTAAACCTGGTGTCCAAAACAACAAATTTAAAACAGGATTTTTCTTCCCAATAATCCATTTTACTTTCCCATCTTCTCCACAAGTAGCCTTCATACAAACAGATAATCAAGCAAATATTAAAATTTGAACTGCTAGTAGCATGTAATTAATTCTATTTAAAAGATATTTTTTATCATTTATAATTAAAAGATTATAATCTTTAGAAGAATATTTAACTTTCACTTCATCTCCAACAAAGTCAACTAAGTCTTTATCAATTTTATTTAACTTTGCAGGAACATCAATCTCTTGTCCGTAAACCTTTATCCTTACAACGGGAGTATATGATTTTGACTTAAACTTTCCCGAATTAATCTTTTCATTAAAAGTTATTAACTATCCTGTTGTTTCTACTCCTTTAAATTCAAGATAAGCTATTTTATACAAATCAGATGCAATTGTATAAATAATTAGTACAGACACTAAACTTACAACTAACTTTAAAAACCACACTTTAACCTTATTATTTTCCATTGTTATCCCCTTAATTATTTTATAAGTTTTTTTAAAATCTCAATTTCTTCCCTATTTATATATCTCCACTTTCCATATTCTATGTCTTCAAGAGTTATATTAAGAATTCTAATTCTCTCTAACTTAACTACATTAAAGCCAAAAACCTTACTCATTCTTCTTATTTGTCTATTTAACCCTTGAGTTAATGTTATTGAATAGGTATTTTCATTTATTCTCTTTAGTTTACAAGGTTTTGTTACTTGTCCTAATATTTCAACACCCTGCTCCATCTTTTTAATAAAGTCATCATAAAAAGGTTGATCTAATGTTACTATATATTCCTTTTCATGGTTATTTTCTGCTGCTAAAACTTCATTTGCTAAATCTCCATCATTAGTTAAAATTATTAATCCTTGAGAGTCCTTATCTAGCCTTCCTATTGGAAAAACATAATCATCTATCCCTAAATAATCTATTATATTATCCTTAACTTCTTCTGCAGCAGTACACACAACTCCTACAGGCTTATTAAGTGCTATATAAATCTTTTCCTTTGGAACTAAGGGTTTACCATCTAAAAGTATTTCATCACTTAATTCAACCCATTGCCCCTCAATACATGGCTTGCCATTAACAATAACCCTTCCCTCTCTAATAATTTTATTAGTTTCTTTTCTAGAGCATATCCCAAAATTGCTAAAAAGCTTGTTTATTCTCATTAGTAATTATAAACATTCCTTCCTAAAGTTAAATTCTTATTTATATTAGTTCTAAATTCATCTGCTTAATTATAACAGAATTACTGAATAACTTTCAAAACTAATATACCAGAAAAAAATATGTAAAAATTAAAGGAACTAACATAATTTATTAGTTCCTAAAATCAAGTTAGTTAACATTAATTTTAAATTAACTATTCAAAGAATTTATAATAAAATCTAACCCCAATAATTATTTTTTATTTTAAGAAAATTAACTATTCCCAATAGATATACTCCTATTATCAACAAAGATAATATTAAGGTTCCCGAAGTAAAACCTAGCCCATTATATTTTAATGTAATAAAGCCATAGTAAAAACTAAGAAATGTCCCTATAACTCCTGGCAATCCTGAAATCAAAAATATTACTTTATTTTTTGTAGGAACATTAAAGGTTAATTCTCTTCCTCTATATGTTTCTACAGACATTTGACTTAGCATAACCATTAATAAAAAAGAGCCAACAACTACTAAAGAATTAGATATCTCATATAACCAAAATAGTTTATCATCTATTATTACCTTAGATGGAGTATTTTTCAAGTAACTAACCTTAACATCTAATCCTATTATATCTAATTCTTCATTTAAGGAATTCATTGTTACAGGAACCTGTACAAATTCCTTTCCATCAAAAAATTCAATTATAGGGATATACTTATAAGAACGCCCTCTTCCACTTCTGCTACTTCTTTGAATAAAATCATATGCAACTATTTTTGCCTCTGCAATTTCTCCCTTAGCTTTAATATACAGTAACTCCATTACTGGATTTAAGGCGTTTAAAACAAAAACAACTCCAAATATAAGAAATATTATCCCACTATTTTTTCTTTCTAATTTCATAAATTTCCCCTTTTCATATTCAAATATAATTTTAATAGTACTATTTCCCTCTTACTACTATTAAAATTCTGTTATCTATAAATCCCTTAGAATTCCCTAAATAATAGTTTCTTTCTAAGATAAAATTATCCTTTTTTTCTTTAGTAAAAATATTTATTTTAACCAAATTTTAAAAATTAGTTTATATATTGCAAATAGTAGTTTATAATGTAATTATAGTATATTTAAATTTCAATAACATACTTTAGGAACGTATGGTTATACTATAAACTTTTCGGATTTTCTGTTAGCCTGTTTTTTATATTGTATTTTTAGAGTAAACAACCTTCTTTGCTTTAAAAATAACTTGGATGATTTTTATGTATAAATAAGATTAATTTTAGTCTTATTTCTTTAAACTCTCTAACTTGGTTTGCCACCAACTACAGATAATGGTAAGATTAGAAAAAAAGCTAAGATGTTTAAATATCTTAGCTTTTTTTCTTTTATTAAATTCTTACTCAAATAATTTACTAATTTCTTCTTCCGTAAGGCGTTTTAATCCCTTACCATCCATAGTTTTTCCATCCATTAAACTTTGAATAAGTTCTCTTTTATCCTCCTGCATTAATACTATTTTTTCCTCAATAGTATCCTTTGCAACTAACTTTATAACTTCAACTTTATTTTCTTGTCCAAATCTATGTGCCCTATCTGTAGCTTGGTCTTCTACGGCTGGATTCCACCAAGGATCAAAATGTATAACCATACTGGCAGAGGTTAAATTTAGTCCAACTCCCCCAGCCTTTAGAGATATTAAAAAAACTTTAATATTACTATCCTCATTGAATTTTTTAACTCTCTCTACTCTATCCTTAGCAGAAGTTCCTCCATCTAAGTATAAATAAGAAATATCCTCTTTTTTAAAGTCCTCTTCTATTTTTTGTAGTACTGAAGTAAATTGAGAAAATAGTAAAATCTTCTTTCCTGATTCACTAGCATCTTTTACAATTTCTTTTATCACAGTAAGCTTACTACTTCCTCCAGTATAATCTGGTACAACTAGTGAAGGATCTAAACAAATTTCTCTTAATTTTGTCAAATAGGCAAATAGATTAATTTTATCTCTTCCACTCTTTTCAGAACTTTTATTTTCATTTAATTGATTCTTTATTGCCTTTACATAGAAACTATATAACTGTTTTTGTTTTCCTTTCATTTCTACTAAGTATTTTTTCTCAAGTTTTTCTGGAAGCTCACTTAAAACATCCTCCTTAAGTCTTCTTAAAATAAACGGAGTTATTAAGGATTTTAATTCACTTAAATTGCTTTCATCTAAAATAAATCTTTCTCTAAATCTATCTTTAGTAAATAAATATCCAGGCATAACAAAATCAAATATTGACCAAAGCTCCATTAAATTATTCTCTATAGGAGTTCCTGTTAAAGCAATATTGCATCTTGATTTAATATTTTTAACAGATAAAGTTGCTTGTGCTACTGGATTCTTTATGTTCTGAGCCTCATCTATTATGCAATAATCAAAACTTAAGTTTTCATAGGCTTTTTCATCATTCTTTAAGGTTCCATAGGTAGTTAATAAAACATCATATTTTTCATAGGATTTTTCTTTTAAATTCTCCTCTTCTATCTTAATACCAAGGCCTCTTTTAAAATCCCTTAAAACCTTATCCCTCTTAGATTTACTACCGTGTACTAATCCAATCCTTATGCTTGGAGCAAACTTTTCAAACTCATCCATCCAGTTATATATAACAGAAGTTGGAACAACAACTATGCTTTTGCTTTTTTTCTGAGATAATAAAAAGGCTATTATTTGAAGGGTTTTACCAAGTCCCATATCATCTGCTAAAACTCCACCAAAACCTAAATCAGTAATTTCATTAATCCATTTAAAGCCCTCTTTTTGATAAGGTCTAAGCTCTGCATTTAAAGCCTTTGGAACAAGCTTTCTCTTAAATTCTTTATTTAGAAGCTTTCCTACTATTTCTTGAAGAACATTTCCCCCTTTTATAAAGGAGAGATTTCTATCCTTTAATTTTTCTTGAATATATAAAACCTTGCTCTTATCTATATAGACTTCATTATCTTTTATATTTTTTAGTCCTAAATCCTCTAGAAGATTTAAAAAGTTTATTATACCAGGGTCTTCTAAATCTAAATAAACCTTCTTAGTTCTATAAAAGCGATCTCCCTTTTTCATAGCTTCTATACTTTCCCTAAGTTCTCTTAACTCAAAATCTCCAAAATCAAACTTAAGCTTATAAAAATTACTAAGTTCTATAAGTTCTGATGAAATAAGTGATGAATCTAAAACCTTAAACTCCTTAAGTTCTTCTGATAATAAAACTTCTCCAAATTCTCTAAGCCTTTTAATTCCCTTAGATAAAAGCTCATACATTTCCTCTTCATTTCCTATAAAACAAAAATCTTCTTCTCTCTTTATGAACTTAAATCTTTCAAGTTGAAATTCTATATACTTTTCACTTTTTAAATCTCTTAAAAAGCTATTATCTTTTTCATCTCTTATTAAATCAATTATGTATCCACAATAATCAATCTTTACATTACAATAAATTTTTTCCTCAGTTTTATATAAATTAAAGGTTGTTTTCATAAGCTTTTCTTTGAAAACTCTAACATTTTCATCTAGAACTATATTCTTGCTTATGTTTTTAAGTTCTTCTAATAGGTTTCTTAGACTCTCTAAGCTCTTCTTATATGTGATTGTGTTATTTTTCAAAAATAACTTATGAATTGGAATGTAATATTCTAACTGTCTCTTCCTTGGAAGATATAAATTTCTATCAAAAAACATCACATCTCCTAAGTTATTTAAAAGAACAGGGAATTTCTTATGGTGACTTAATACAAATCCTTCTTTGCCTTCCTTTAAAGTCAGGGCTACTGGAACATTTTCCTTTTTCACCTTAACCTCATAATTAATTGAGTTAAAATTAAAATTTATTTTTTTCTTTTCATCTATTAATTTTAGAAAATCCTTTAGATTATTTTGTTTAAGCCTTAAATATCTTCCACTTATCATATCCTTATGGCTTGCTACAAATTGAAGAACTCTTTTATCTTCATCTAAAAATTCATCTTTTAATGGATTATAAGTAAATCCATCATTAAATTTTAAAGGCTTTTTTAAGCTATTTTTATATAAGAAATCTTTTAAATCCAGTATTAAATTTAAATTTCCTACACCAATTCTAAACTCACAGTTAAATAAAGTAATTCCCTCTTTTACCATGTGCTTAATATTTATATCTAAAGATAAAAATCGCTTTTCTTTTCCTTTATGTTCCTCATTTTTCTCTTTAACTAATTTAGGCTTATTATTACTTTTTAATTTATTCTTTTGCATCTTCTTCTTTGCTAAGGAATAAAAAACATCATTAGTTGCTGAAATGTGTTTACACACATAATTTTTTATATGTTTACTATTCTCTTTAAAGGTTTCACAACTACAATTAGTACCCATAATATCACTATTTTTCATATTTATTTTTATGTGTGTATTATAATCCCAGTTTTTATCATCATTTAATACACTTCCATAAATATGATAAATTCCATCTATGCTCTTACCCTTAACATCTTTAACATATGCTTCCTGAATTAACTTTTTACCTTGTTCTCTAGTAAAACTGGAAGTTCGCCTTACTAAGTTCTTCATAAAAATATCTAAGTTCAAAGGCATATCCCTCCTTATTTTCAATAAAATTATTCTAAACTACTTATACCTACTATTACTCTACTTTTAAATCTATATTATAAAATAATTCAACTAAAAAGTTAATTACTATTTTACCTAAACCTTATTATAAAAAATTTAAAGATAGAGATAAATACATGAAATTACCCCTATCTTCTTAAACTTTTTAATACATTAAACTTATATTTAATTATACTGTTAAAATATATTTTAATTTATACTCTTTGGAAAACCATTAAACATTTCAAAGGTTTTTCTACTTCGTTCTATAATAGGTTTAAATTCATCTTTATATTGAACTGGAAACTTATAAGAAAATCCTTTTAATCTATCTCCATCTAAAACTTTTAAACTATATATAATCTCACCATTTTTTTTAGTATATGAGTAAAACCAATCATCACCACACATAGATTCTAATACCTCTCCATAGCTAGTTTCTTTTTTATAAAGAAACTTACTGTCATCATCATTATAATTTTTAAGGTTAATTAAAGAAAACTCTATTAGTCCATCCTTACTTTTAAAAGAAAGTGCTGATTTATCATCTAATTGATAGTTTTTATCTAAAACAACTATATTAGGATATTCAACCATCACCCCTTTTATTATTACCGTTTCAAAGTAATAACCACTATCTAAACCACCTAGACTAATTGGTTCTTCTCCAACTAAATAACCATAAGTATTTTCAAGCTCTCTAGTATCATCATAATCATTGACAGCTACCTCTAATTTAACTCCACCATTTTCATAATTACCTTTAGTAAAAATTCTTAAGCTCTTATTTTTTTCTCCAAATTTTATGTAACCATCTTCAATATAAGCACCATATCCATCTCTAATAACAGAGTCCTTTAAATGATTTTCTCTATTAAATCTATTAGTCTCTGAATATGAATTATCTTCTTCCACATTTGAACTATTATCTATTAAGTCTTGCTCAATATTATGGCTAAATACTTTATTAGATTTATCTAATAAACTTTCAAAATTTCTTTCTAAAATAAATTTTTCTAAACTAGCAAAATTATACATTTCTAATTCATTTAATTTATCTTCTGAATAGTTCATTAGTTTATTATCTTTGCCAATAATTGTATTAACTGCACTACTAATCAATATAGTTATGCTTAATATAATATCGATTATTCTCAAATAAGTCCCCCCTTAATAATATATATTTCTTTCCAAATAGTCTTTTATTAAGTTAATTGTACCATATGATTACAAATAAATGATTATTTTCATAATTAATGAATACTAAAAAAGGATTTTGTAATACTAAAATTATATTAAAATTTGGAAAGGTAGTGATTTATTTATTATGAATCCATTTTTAGAAAAAAGCTCAAAAATCCAAGACTATTTTACAGACTGGAGAAATATTTACGCAAAACCTTATAATAAAAACGAAGTTGATCCTTATACAAAAACTAGAATAATTTTAATGAATGGAGCTGAATTTGAAGCAAACTGGTTTTCTCATCAATTCTCTAGAAATTGTAATAACAATGAACTTAGAAGAGAACTTGCCCTTGCTAGAAGATTAGATAAACAACAACAAATGCTAATTAGTTCACTAAGACCTGCTAATGAAAGTATTTTAGAGACTACTATAAGTTATGAACAACTAGCTGTAGATTTAACTGCTAGACTTGCAAAGCGTGAACCTAATGAACATGTTAAAAAAGCTTTAGATTTTGCATTACTTGAAGATTTTGACCATTTATATAGATATTCAGATTTATTATTTATGGAAGAAGGAACAAAAGCAGAAAATCTAGTTGGACATTATACAGAAATAATGCCAGGTAGACCAACCATATCTGAACATAGATGTCCCGCTGACAACATAAGAAACTTTGTTGATTTTAAAACAGCAGACCTTATTACTAAACTAGATATATCAATAATTACTGCGGCAGAACAACAAACTATGAATTATTACATGAATATAGCAGGTTTCTATACTAGTGATATTGGAAGAAATCTTTATCAAGAAATAGGCTTAATAGAAGAACAGCATGTTTCTCACTATGGAAGTCTTTTAGATCCTAACTGTACATGGCTTGAGAATCTGCTTATGCATAAATACACTGAGGCATATTTATATTATTCTTGTTATAATTCTGAAGTTGATCCATATATTAAAGGACTATGGGAACAATGCTTCGTTCAGGAAGTTGCTCAATTACATAAAGCTTGTGATCTTCTAAAAAAATATGAAAATAAAGAATGGCAAGAAGTTATTCCAAATGGTGAATTCCCAGAGCTTCTAACACTTGGAGAAAATATATCTTATGTTAGAGATACTTAGATAATACTGTTAATAATACAACTATAAAAGATGATTATGTTGATGTAAGTAAATTAGGTCCTGATTCATCATTCCATGAATTCCAAAATAAAGTTAATAAAAATGTTGAAGATGTTCCAAGTCATAAGGTCATAGTTGATTTTATTTCAAAAAATAATGAAGATTATAGATTTGAAACAAAAGAAAATCCAATTCTTGCTTTAAGAGATAGAAAATCTGATAATACTTCTATTGGAAGAACATCTTTAAGTTAGTATGAACTTATAAAAAATTAAAAGTGGATTCCTTAAGAATCCACTTTTTTAATATCACAATATAAAATTATAATTTTTAACTAAATTAATGAGAATAAATCATTTAAAGCCTCACTCATAGTTGGATGAGTAAATATATTATCTCTTAAGAAAGTGTAATCCTCATCAGCTTTCATGGCTAAGGTAACTATATTTATTATTTCAGCTGATTCTGCACATAAAAGTGTGCAACCTAATATCTTATTTGTCTTTACATCTACTATAGCTTTCATCATTCCTTCAGTTTCTCCAATAACTTTTGCCCTTGGAATGGTATTAACATCTAATTTAGCAGTTTTTATTTCAAAGCCTTTTTCTAAAGCTTCTTTTTCACTTAATCCAACTCTAGATAAGTTTGGTTCAATAAATACTGAGTATGGAATAAATTTTCTATCATCAGTACTTCTCTTTCCTTCTCCAAATAAATTGTCTTTTATAATTCTAAAATCATCTAAAGATATATATGTAAATTGAGGACCACCATTAACATCTCCAATAGCCCAGATATTAGGGACATTTGTTTTTAATTTATTATCAACTGCTACAGCACCTCTATCTGTTACTTTAACACCTGCAGCCTCTAAATTTAATTCTTCAGTATTTGGTTTTCTACCTATAGCTATTAAAACTGCATCTCCTTTAATTTTATTTAACTTACCTAAGCTATTTTCATAAGAAACTTCAACTTCTCCATGTATTTCTTCAAAAGATTTAACTTTTGATCCTAATAAGAATTCAATTCCTTTTTTCTCTAGAATCTCTTTTATACTTTTAGAAATATCCTCATCTTCTCTACCAGCAATTCTATCAAAGGCCTCTATTACTGTTACTTTTGAGCCAAAACTTGCATAAATTGATGCAAATTCTAATCCAATATATCCACCGCCAACTATAACTAAATGTTTTGGTAATTCTTTTAATTCCATTATGGTAGTACTGTTATATATTTTACTGCTACTTTTTATTCCTTGTATATTAGGAATTATAGTAGTAGCCCCTGTATTTATAAAGATTTTTTCTCCCTCTAAAATTATATCTTCTTTTTCACCATTAATAAGTATTTCTGTATTTGAAATAAATGAAGCTATTCCGTTAAATACATCTACATTTTCATTATTATTTAGCATATTATAATTTTTATTTCTTAAAGCTTCTATTAAAGAATTTTTTTCTTCTATAGCTTTTCTATACTCTCTTGCCTTTTCTTCAAAGGTATTTAACCCTTTATATAAGGACACTTTTGCTTTATGTACTAAAGTTTTTGTAGGAATACATCCAACATTTATACATGTTCCACCATACATCTTATCTGATTTTTCTATTATAGCAACCTTTTTACCTAGTTTCCCTAAGTAATTAGCAAGTGTTTTCCCACCTTTTCCAAATCCTATTATAATATATTCATATTTATTCATTTCTCTCACTCCAAACTTTTAATATTAATTTTTATATAAATTCATCCTAAAATCTATTTTAAAATACATTATTCTCTCTTAAGTTAATTTAATTTTAGCAACTTGTATTAGTTTAAACAATTAGGCACTTTTTAGTTACCACATATTAAATAAATATAAAAAATAAGGATAGTTTATCTATCCTTATTAAAATTACTTTATAAATATAAATCTTAAAGTTATATTAAAGGTTCAACATGAACAGTAACACCTTTAATAAATTTCATTTTTTTTAATATTAGATTCTCTAAATCACTAGCAATTCTATGTCCCTCAAAAACTGAAATATCTTTATCAACACGTATTACTAAATCTACATAAGCCATAGCCCCATACTTTCTTGTTCTAATCTCTCTTAAAGACTTAATTCCTTCAACTTCATCTACTATAGTTTTTATTTCCTTTTCCTTCTCCTCATCAATAGAAATATCCATAAGCTCATTTGCTGAACCTATTAAAATTTCAATTCCTACCTTTGCTATAAAAAGAGCAACAACTATTGATGCTATGGAATCTAGTGATTTAAACCCTAAAATAGCTCCACCTATTCCTATAAAAGCTGCAACTGAGGATAAAGCATCTGACCTATGGTGCCATGCATCAGCCCTAAGTGCCGGTGAATTTGTCTTCTTAGCTACCTTAATAGTAATTCTATACTGATATTCCTTTATAAGAATAGATATAACTGATACAACTAAAGGAAAAGTTGTTGGAATTTGCACTTCATTTAAATGAAAAAGTGAATAAACACCATTATACCCAATCTTTATAGATAAAATTACTAGTAGGATAGCTAATAAAAAAGATACTAAAGTTTCAGCTTTTTCATGTCCATAATTATGTCCCTTATCCTTTGGTATGCTTGCTATTTTATTCCCAATTAATACTCCTACAGAGCTTATAATATCTGATGCTGAATGTGCACCATCTGCTATCATAGCATTAGACTTTCCTATTATACCTGCTAATATTTTGATTATAGCTAAAACTATATTCCATAATATAGATATAATTGTTACTTTATTAGCTTCACAATATCTTGACTCCATATTTATCCCCCTAATATTATCAATTAATATATTAAAACTTAAATAAAATATATAAAATCAAGGCACATATATAATTTATATTATCAATTGATAATTAATTATTATAAAAATACTTTAGTTATATAATATGTAATTTTATTTTTATATGTTCCTAAAAGAAAAAGCTACACATTTATGTGTAGCTTTTTAATATACTTAGTATCTTTTTCTTTTATACTTTGTTACAAAAACTAGGGAAATTAATAGTGTTAAAAGAACCACTCCAAATATTACATAATATGTTTTATTAAAGGTTTCTCTAACTTCTCCTCTTTCTACTTGTTTAGGAATATTATTAAACATATTTATATTTTCTTCACTTATTCCTAAATCATTTAATTGTTTCTTTTCCTCTTCGCTTAAGCTTGAATAATCCCTGTTATTCAATATCTTCATAGCCTCTTGTATATTTTCTTGTGTAGGCATGTTTCCCATATTAGGTATTTTATTATCCATATTACCATTAGGATTATTAATATTATTAGGAGCTTCTCCCATGTTTCCTCCATTAAAAGGTCTTCCACCTTCTGGAATAGTTTGTCCATTATTATTTTCTTCATTATTATTCGCTAAAATTTCTTCATTCATCTTATCATTAGGCATTTTTCCACCCATATTTTGTTCACCTAAGGCTTTTAAATTTAATGAAGTTTCAATGTTTCCATATTCCGTTGATGTTTGCTCTCCATTTAACTGAGATTCTACACTCTTTGTTCTATCCTCTCCAAAAACTAATAACTCTTTAATGGCATTTTTGTATTCATCATAAGTATAGAATGCTGTAGGATCAACCTTTACGTAATCTCCTATTAACTTATCATTATTGGTAACTGTAGTAATGAAAATACCACTTTTAAAATATTCATTTACTATCTTTTCTAAATACTCATGATACTTCTCTTTATATTCATCATTTTCTAAAAGTTTTCCTATAAGAGGGAAATTTTCTAAATTACCTGTAACAGGAGAATCAATAGGGAAATTTACAGCTCTGCTTCCACTATTTGTGGCAAATCCTCCAAAGGATAAATTTAAGTCCCATGGAAGTATCTCACAAACTCCATTATTTTCGTAAAGATAATAATTATGATACATTCCACCTGAATAACTATCTAGGTTAACTAAGAAAGTGTTTACTGCAAAGTACTTAAGAACTTCATCAACATTTAAATATTTCTCTATATCCCTACCATTTTCTAAACTTTTCATCATTTCAATTACATTTTCAAAATCTTCATCCGTTGTACTCTTAAATACTGCACTATCTCTTAAAGTAGAATAACTGCTAATATTATCATCTATATATTTAAAATCAGCACCTTCATTATTTTTTCCTCCCATCATAGGAGACATTTGTCCCATTCCTGCATTTTCTTTATTCATATTGCCAGCCATATTTTGATTTTCATTAGGAATATTCATAGGTTTATTACCCTCTTTATTATTTCCTTCATTGTTAGGCATATTAGGTGGATTCATCATTCCCCCTTCTTTTCCTTGATTATTTTTCATATCAGGCATGGCATCTTTATTTCCTTCATCTTTTTTAGCCCCTACTCCCATAGTTTCAGGTTTATATAAATTACCTTCTAATTCACCATAATTTTTTTCAACAAATCTCTCCTCAATTACTTCTAATGCTAAATATAATCCCCACTGTTCTCCATTAATCTTTATGTTTGAATAAGAATATTCTGGAGTAGGAATCCCAAGAAAATTATATATGTCATAAGATATTGCTTCCTTCATATAAGTGGCATCAGATATATTATTATTTAAAGCTAGTTTTCTTATTCCATGATAAGTCTGTCCGTCAACATATTGTCCAAAATCTATTTTTAAACTATATCTATCTGTCGTATCATCATTTGCAACAGAGGATAAACTTGAATTTCCCTTAGGTCTAACCCCAACATTATAAAAAGTTTCTCCATTTATAGTTATATCTGCACTTCTATATTCCTCATCTGTAGCATTTTCAATTAACCATTCCCAATCACTTTCTTTTATCTTTATATCTATATCAGTTACAATATTTTTATTTAAAACCGTATCAATAGTAGAAGATTGTCCACTAGTACTAAGTGCTTCTGTAGAATTAAATGACTTTAAAGCAAATACGGATACAAAAACAAATATGACAGCTAAGGAAATACTTATTAGAGAAATATATTTACTTGCCTTTTCATTTATCACTTAAACTCACCCTCCTTACAAAAATTCAATTTATTTAAAATAGGAGAGAATAAATTTACCCTCTCCTACTTGTATTTATCTATATAAACTAAAGCTTAAGCCATGTAATCTCCGTTATAGCTAACTAAAACAGCATTTGAAACTCCCTCTATCTTTGATACTTCATTAACAAAGGATGTAGTTATATTCTTTAACTTAACTTCTATTGTCATTTCAATTCCATTTGAAGGAGAAATAGTTTTTGATTTAACACAATATTTATTTACATTTTTAGATAGTATGTTAAGTACACTATTTTCACTAATATCATTTTTACAATTAACCACTAATATATATGGATTATCTGTTGTTTTCTTATTAGCAAATAGAACCATTACTATTCCTATAAAAACGGCACCTAAAATAGCTAAAGGAATAAGGCCAGCACCTAAAACTATACCTTCACTTATTGACCAAAATAAGAATGCAATATCCATAGGTTCTTTTATAGCACTTCTAAAACGAACTATAGAAAGTGCACCAACCATACCAAGTGAAAGAACTACGTTAGAAGTAACTCCAAGTATAATTAATGTAGTTATTAACGTAAGTGCCAGTAAAGACATTGCAAAAGTTGATGAATACATAACTCCCTTAAAGGTTTTTTTGTAAACCTGCATTATAAATAATCCTACTGCAAAAGAAAGGATCATTGCTATAAACATGTCTAAAAATGAAATAGATGTCATTTTATCAACAAAACTTGATTTAAATATGTCACTAAAATTAACTGCTTGATTGCTCATTTATTTATCCTCCTAATTTAATCCTATATTTTAAACTAATGTATTTTTTACATATTTTTCTGATTTATCTTAATTTAAACAAACCTTATAAAAAGCTTATCCATATATTCTTGAAGCTGCATACTTAGAAATAGCTGATGCTCTCCGCTCATTAGTTTGAATAATATCTTGTATTAATTCTGGTAAAAACTCATCATACTTTACTTCTAACACAACTATATTATTATCTATGGCTTCTATTGTAGGTACTTCACTATCAAATATATTAGTGCTGTATATTCCTGTTCTTATTTTTTTATCAAAGGTTATACGCACATTTCCTAATCTGTATATATAAGCTTCTCTTACATAATCAACTATGCTCTTAGGCTTTAATAAATCCCCCTTAATTTTTGAATAAAATTCAATAAATAAAGGTTTATTACTATATCTTAAAAATTCTATATCTCCCTTAAGAATTTTTTCACATTCCTCTTTACTTATTAACTCACTATCCTTTGAGCATAATCCATTTATCTTAGATTTCTTTTCTAGTTTAATAAAAGAGTGATTATCATTATAAAATCTTATACGAAATTTTTCTCTATAATTTACTCCATTAATCTTTTCCATAAGAACCTTGTCATTTAAATTGTCAAAGTAAAGACTTCGTATTTTATATTCATTATTTTCACTAGCATTTGCATCAATTTTCATAATATGCATTAATCTATTTTTAATTGCTCTATAATCTGAGTAATTTATATAATGCTTAATCTCATGCCTAAACTTTTTCTCCTTCACTAAATTCACCTCCAATCTCTCATCAAAATCTATTTTAAATAGTTAACCTTAATACTTCCTTAACGCTTATAAAAAATTTTTCTAAAAGCAAAAAAACTTATAAATATAATCAGAAAAGAGCTAATCTAAATAATTGATCAAAAACTAATTTAGCTATCATCTTCATAATATTTATAAGTTTTTATTTTCTTAGTTTTAATAAAACTACTATTTTTAAATTTAATTTTCCTAATTATTTTGTTAAGTATTAATTTAATATTTTAGGTATTGTAATTTCAAATCTTGTTCCTATACCATATTTTGAATATAACTTTATATCTGTTCCTAAGGTCTTGCCAATAGATTTTAATAAACTTAATCCAATTCCACTCCCCTTAATATTCTTTCCTCTAACATCTGCGCTTCTAAAGAATCTATCAAAAATACGTCCTATATCCTCTTCTTTAATTCCTATACCATTATCACAAACTATTATCTTTATATTTTTATTTACTTCCTCAAAAGATAGGCTTATCTTACCACCCTCTTCTGTATATTTAAATGCATTTTCAAGAAGTATTATAAGCATTCTTTTTACCTTACTATAATCCCACTTTACTATTACAGGAGTAAGAGGTCTATTTACAATAAAATTCTTTTCCTGTACTTCTGCTAAATCAACATAAAACTCACTTAAATCTTCTATGAATTCCTCTAGCTCAAAGGATACTATATTTACGCTATTATCTATATCTTCCTTTGATAATAATAATAAGTCACTATTTAGCTTTTCAAGATCTCTAACTTCACTCATCATTTTAGAAATATGTTCAAAATGATCTTCTATTTTATCGTCCCAAGAATTTGCTAAAAGCTCTAATTTGCCTTTTATAACAGCTAAAGGTGTTTTCATCTCATGGGATGCATCTTGAACGAAAAATACTTGTTTATCATAAGCTTTCTTTATAGGCTTTATTACCTTTGAAGAAAGAATGTATGATAAAACTAATGCAATTCCTATTAATATTACTAAAGCCATTATTATGGTTTTTATTAATTGGTTTATTGATTGAACTTCAGAATCAATATTAATAAGTAATTGTACTCTTATATCTCTACTTGATATGGTAACTCCTCTAAACTTATAACCTTTAAAGGTTATTTGTTCTACCTTACTCTTAGATTCTTCTCCCAAATCTGGTAAATTATCTTCATCAAAATAGGGATTAGGATTCATTGATAAAACCCTATCTCCTCTATATAAAATAGATATAATATTAGGAGGAGTAGGAGGTAAAACATTTTTACCAATTTCAAAAAATTGTCTATCCTGTGGATTAGGAAGAAGTACTTTTTGAACCTTTTCTTTCTCTTGAAGTAAACTATTATCAACATTTACAAATACTCTAGATGTATATAAAGTTGTGGTTATAATTGCAAATATTAAAAGGCAGAAAAAAACTATTCCTGCACTAATTAAAGTTACACTTCTCTTTGTTTTAAAGAATATATCTTTTCTCTTCATTTTCTAATCCTCTATGCTCTCATCTATTAAATATCCCATTCCTCTTTTAGTAACTATATATTTATCATATCCAAAGGGACTTAATTGTTTTCTAAGTCTACTCATATAAACTTCTATAATTTCTGTAGATGCATCACTATTATATCCACATATATTATCAAAAAGTTGCTCTTTAAAAAGTACAACTCCCTTATTTATTACTAAATATTCTAATAGATTAAATAATTTCTCATTTAATTCTAATTCTTTATGATTTATAAAAACTTTCTTTGTCTTCATGTTTATTTCCATACTCTTAAACTGAAGTATGTTTGAATCTTTTATCTTTCCTAAGCTTTTAAGTATAACATTTACCCTTGCTTTTAATTCTTCCATAAAAAAAGGTTTAGTTAAATAATCATTAGCTCCTAAATTAAAGGCTCTAAGCTTATCGCCAAGCTCTTCTTTTGCAGTTAGAACTATAACTCCTGTATTTAGCCTCTTCTTTGAAATAAAGTTTAATACCTCCATACCTCCAGCGCCTGGCAGCATCAAATCTAATATGACTATATCAAAATAATATGTATTTAAATATTCTATAGCATCTAATCCATCATAAACGCATTCTATCTCCACATCATTTTTAAAATACTCAACTATATTTTCACTAATCTCTATATTATCTTCAACAAGTAGTACTTTTATCATAATATTCTCCTTATTTTACATTTTTAAAATTTAATTTTTATGTAAATACATTAAATATTTTAGCATTCCAATTATTATACCACCACTTCCTTTACACAAGCTTAACGATTTTAAATTAATTAAATATCCTGTTAGTTTAATTTTCACCTTAAAATTTAAAATTAATAAAAAAAATGCATAACTAATAGTTACACACTTTTTTAACCCATATATTTTATATACATATATTATCTTATCTCTAATTTAAAACATTACTTAAAACCAATATATTATTTAAATTTTAATCATCATATAAAACTTTTTCTAAAAGTTCCACTAAATATACTGCTCCCTTTTCTTTAGTAAATTCTATTATCCTTTCCTTTTGAGTAGAGTCTAAATTATAATGATTTTTTAAGTGAAGTAAATTTTTCTTAGCTGAACTATTATATAAATATTTTAGATCAATATTATCTCTATCCATCTTTTTAATCATTAGCTCACTATTTATTTCTTTTATTATTGCCTCTATAACACATTCTAAAGAGCAATATGGTTCATCTACTATGAAGTATCCTCCATCATTTACACTAAAACCTTTTTCACAATTAAAACAAAAAGCATCTGCACTTTGATTTTTTTCTTCAACTTGCTTTAATTCATCATTACTTTCCTTATAATTGCATCTTAACTTTAACTCCATCTCTACTCCTCCTTTAAGTCTTACCTAAAGATAAAATTTAAGCAACTATTATTTATATATGCATATAAATGATTAAATATGTTAAGTTAAGTAAAAAGTTAATTTTATTTTTAAAATAAAGGATTTTTTAAGTTGAATATTAAAATTATTATCTTAATTTATTATTGTTTTCTTTAATACATTTAAATTCTTTTCAAGGTTATAAACCCTGTCTACACACTTAATTAAACAATAATTCTTATAATTATCCTCATGGTCTATTAATTGAATGTTTTTACAAAAGCTTCCTATGTAATTAGGATTATAAAAAAATTCTTCCTTAAAACTCCTTAATTTTTCTTCAATCAAACTTATACCCTCATTTATATACTCATAATCTAAGGCTCCTTTATTTGAATTACTCAAAACAACTGCATAGTTTATAATTGAAGTTGTAAATTCACTATTTGAAAGCATAAACTTTTTAATTTCTTTATCTTCTTTTTCATCACTAGGATTTGTATGCATTTGTATTCTCCCACTAATTAAATATGAAGAATAAATAATTCTTCTTAATTCCATTTCATCAAAATCTTTTTCTAGTGCTTCTCTTACTTTAGTGATCATAACCTTATCTAAATCAATTAACCTTTTCACCATATTTATAAGTTCAACATGATTTTTATTAGGAAGAATAAATTTATTAGCAAATAATACTACTATAGCAGCGATTCCTGTATATAATAGTCTTAATATAACCGCTTCCCCATCACTCATAGATATGGTAGTTATGGCTAAAGCATAGCAAGTTACATATATACTCATTGTTGCATAATCTTTAAAAGCATACATAAAAAATGTTGTAACTAAAATTATAACAAAATGCATCTCTTGTCCTTTAAAAACAGAAAATAGTAAAAATGCTACTATAACTCCTAAAATAGTTCCTCTAAATCTAGCGTAAACCCTTGCTTTACTATCTTCATAAAAAGGAAGAGCTAAAATAAAGACTGTCATTGGTAACCAATATCCCTTTGGTAAGGAAAATCTTCTAATTACGAAAAAAGCTAAAGTTACTATAACTGACATTCTTATAGCAAATCTAAGTTTAAATTCATTAAGTTTAAAGTTATATTTACTATAAACTTGAAAATAATCCTTGTTATTTTTAAAGTTTAAAAACTTCCTTAAGTTAAATCTATGATAATTCAAATGTTCTATAGATTCTGATAAATATCTTAAAACTAAACTTGTATAAAAAGTAAGATTTTTATTGTGGAATTTAAATTCTTTTTTAAATACCTCTAACTTTTCATCACATAATTTATAATCATTAAAATTATTTTCAAGATATTTAAATAACTTATAAAACCTTTTAAATTCCTTTCTATTTTCCTCAATTATTTCCTTTGAACTTTTTAAATCATGTATAATATTATTTATATGTTGAAAAGCAATCATAATTTGATAGTACTTTCTTCTTCCACCTGAATACACAAATCTATTAAGCTCCCTACAAATATCAAAAAGCTCTATCTGTTCACTTTTAACTTTATCTATATCATCATAATAAAGATTTTTAAATTGAGAATGAATATTTTCAAATCCACTTTTTATTAGTTCTTGAATTTTATTATCTTCTCCCTTAGGTGATACAATCATTAAAGCTAAATAAACTATTAAATATGATACAAAAATTCCTAAAAGCCTATTAGAAATTTGATCAAATTTTACTGGAAACATTTGAAGAAGAACGAAGGCCATTAAGTAAGGGAAATAACTATCTGGATTATACTCATCTGTAAGTAAATAAACCAATATTATTATTCCAAAAAAGTTTATTAATACTTCTAAAAGTCCTCCCATACTTGCAACAGAGGCTAATACCCCTATGGCTAATTGTATAAATAAGGGCTTAAAAATATTATTTTCAATTATTAGATATGTCCTCATTCTTATAAATGTTAAAGTCATATAAGTTGCAATAATTATATTACTTAATCCAAAAAACTTTAAATTTACTAAAAGTAAAACCATAGATAAAATAGTTGGTGGTAATGCCTTTTTTAAAGTTTTTCTTATACTATTTACTTCCAAGGCTTTCTCCTTCTTTCAAACTCTTATTTGCTTATTTTAAATATACTTCTATAAAAATTGTACCACATTTAGTTACAATTTGTTCATATTTTATTTCCTATTCAAATTATATTTCATAAGTAAATTTTAAAGATTGAAAATTAAATAAAAAAAAATAAGAAGTTTTAATATTCCTACATAATATAGATATTAAAACTCCTCTTTTAAACTGTATTTTAAGTAAATTTTGATTTTTTATATTTTTTATTCTAATGTCTTTTTGCCGAAATCCTCTAAAAGCCTTATTATAGGACATAGACTTCTCCCTAAGTCAGTTAAAGAATATTCAACATGGGGAGGCACCTCATTAAATTGAGTTCTTATAACAAGTTTGTTATCTATAAGATCTTTTAAAACTCTTGTTAGCATAAGACTAGATATTCCATTCACGTTTTTCTGTAGCTGATTAAACCTTATGTTTTCATAACTAGAAACTTCCCATAAAACTTTTAATCTCCATTTACCACTTAAAACCTTTAAAGCGTGTTCTATATGCTTTTCATTAATCTTCCTTTTATTATGTTTTTTCATATAACACCGGTCCTAAAATTTATTTTACTGCTTAATGATATCACATAATAATATTTCTTAATAGTCTATTTTGCTTCTTCTTAAATAAAGCATTTATACAAATAACTTCCACTTTTCTAAAGTCTTATTTACTTTAAATCCATTATAAATTATATAATATTAAATTAAATAAAATTAACTTCAATACTTAACTTTTTGTAAGTAACTAAATAAATATTGCGTACTTGTCTTAAAATTTCATAATTACTATAATTTTATTTGGATATATAATTATTAGATAGGTAGGTTGATTTATTATGATGAATGTGGATACTAGTAAATGTATAGGCTGTACCCTTTGTATGCAAGATTGTATAGTTAGTGACATAGAAATGTTAGATGGTAAGGCTCATATAAAAAATGAAAGCTGTATGGAATGTGGGCACTGTATTGCTATTTGTCCTAAGGAGGCTGTTTCAGATTCAGATTACGATATGAGTAAAATTCAAGAATATAACAAAGATAGTTTTGATATTGATTCAGATAGACTTTTAAATTTTATTAAGTTCAGAAGAAGTACAAGACTTTTCCAAAACAGAGATGTTGAAGATGAAAAACTTGAAAAAATAATAGAAGCAGGAAGATTTACTCAAACAGGTAGTAATCTTCAAAATGTTTCTTATGTTGTTGTAAAAGATAAGATTCAAGAACTTAGAAAAATAGTTCTAGAAACCTTAAAATCTCTAGGAGAAAATTTATTAAATAAAGAAACTACTCCTGAAAATATAAAGAGATATTGTTATATGTGGATTAAAATGTATAATGATTTCTTAGAAGATCCAAATGGTGAAGATAAACTATTCTTTAAAGCTCCTGCACTTATAATTGTTAAATCAGAATCTACTGTAAATGCTTCTCTTGCAGCATCTAATATGGAGCTTATGACTAATGCTTTAGGACTTGGAACATATTTTAGTGGATTTTTACAAAGAGCCTCTGAAGTAAACCCTAAAATCAATGAATTCTTAGGCTTAAAAGAGAATGAATCCTTAGTAAACTGTATGGTTATTGGTTATCCTAAAGTTAAATATAAAAGAACTGTACCAAGAAAAGAAGCTAAAATAACTTGGATGTAATTATACAAATAAAGGAATCTATATTAAAGTGTTTATTATAGATTCCTTTATCTTACTTATGCTATCCATAATTTTAATAATATAATTATTCTATTTCTATTTCAAAAACTAAATCAAAAGTTTTTATACTTCCATAGCTACTAAAACTAGTAGGTATTGCAGTGATAAATTTAAATCCTCTCTCAGCATATTCATCAATAATTTCTCTATGATTAGCACTATTAAAGAAACCTTCAGCTTGTGCTTCTACATATTCATATCTATACATACATTTTCCCCTTCCTAACTAAATTAAAACTCAAGTTATTCCACTAATTAATTGTACCATTTATTGTTAAATATTTTATAGTTTTTGTTCTAAAGTTTATTTAAAAAGAAAAAGAGCGTTTATCAAAATAATTTCATATTTTGATACAGCCCTTAATCACAAATACAAACTTCCATTCCATTTTTGTTAAAAATACTTTTTACTTTATAAATTAATTATATAATAAATTTTAAGCTAATTATTCTGTAACAGTTATATCAACTTCTTCAATGGTAACACTACCAGATGAAGCAATTGCAAATACATCCTCTAAGGATTTATCTGGAGATTTCTTTATAATCTTTAGCTTAGAATCATCCTTTAAATTATCCAAATATTCCTTAACCACTAAAATTAAAGCCATAATATTTCTAGCTTTTTCATCCACAGTAACTGATCTAAATCCTTCATTTTCTTTTAAAGTCTCTGAAACATCTAAAACATTTTTACTTAACTTATTGTAATCATCAGTTACAAAGGCTGCTATTCCTAGTATTGGAAGATAAGATTTCTTAAACTCAACCTTATTTTCTTTTAAATTGGTTGCTAAATCTCTTACTTGTGCACATTTTATATCAACAGGCATATTTATTATTGATAACACATTGCTTAATAATTCTAAATCATTATTTTTTGAAAAACCACAATCTGTTAAAATATCATAACATTCATTGATTTCATCGAAGGTTTCTTCAAGATTTTCTGAAGTCATAGCAATCATTGCTGCTGAGCAAAGATCTTCTCTTTTAGTCTCAAATCTATGATTTTTCTTCATATACTTGTAAGCACTCTTTGTATTCATTATCACTTCTTCAACATTAATAAAATTTCTTGAGAAGAATATTTCTTCTGCTGCTAACATTAAATATCTACTTTGTGAAAATTCATCTTTAAGATTAATATAAATGTTTTCTATTTCACTTAAAGCTTTTTCCATATCCTCTTCTAAGGATATATTTACAGCTAAGTTCAATAAATTTCTTCTTCTATATTCTGAAAAGGCTGAAGTATTTTCTTTTATAAGTTTTATTGCTTTTTCTATTCTATCTATGTTAGCAATTTCATTTCTTAATGTTAGGTTTAAGGCACTATATTTTCTATCAATATTTCTCTCAGAAGTCCCTTCAATCTCATCTAAAATCTCACCATTATTAATTAATAAATCTACCCTTTCGCTAATCATAATAATCATCCTTTCTTTTTCAAAAAAATAATTATAAATAAGTGCAAATTAACTACTGTAATACAACTAATATTTAGTATGAATTTATGTACTATATTACAGAAATTAACTTACACAACTTTATTAATAAAATTATACTCTTATTTTTAAAAGGCATTATTTAATAGCCTATTATACCCCTTAAAAAAACACCATAAATTTTACATAATTATCAAAATAAAACACCTTAAAATGACTTTCTTATAAATAAAAGTATTAAATATCTAAATACTTATATATTTAATACTTAACTTCCATACATAACCTATTATTCTATATTTTGTTGTATAATGAAAGTATAAAAAGGGGATTAAAGGGGTGTTGTTTTATGAGAAATTCTACTTATAAACAAAACAAAATTTTTATTTTAGCCTATGTTATATTTGGATTGTTCATGGGTCTATTTTTTGACTTATTGTTATCAACTCACATATACACATTAAGTATTTTAAGTATATTTTTTGGCTTTTTTATACTAGGAGTAATCTTTAAGATTATCTTTTCATGCCAAAATAAAAAACATATTTAAAAACTAAATATTAAAATCTTATATTATTTAATATAAGTTAAAAGAGATTTTATGATTTAACTCTAATCATAAAATCTCTTTTTTAAACCTTTAAAGCTTGTCTATTAAAAATAATCTAATATCTTAATAAAAGATTATTTAATCTTCTAATATTAACTTAAGATAGTTTCATTTCTCCATCTACAAGAATAATTTGTGATTGTTGAACCCTATTAATTCTCTTTATGGATATTTTATTTCTTTCAAGTTCTTTTAATATAGGATATTGTCTTGCTAAAACATTAAATGCATCTATTTCATCTAATCCTAGTACCATAGCAGATTTAAAAGGAATTATTTTGCTATCATTAAAGTTTAAAACTATGTTAAATAACTCTTTAGGAGTTGAAATTATTCTTTTATGCTCTGAAAGCAATCTACTTACTCCTGAAAAATCATTAGCTTGTATAAGCTCATTTAACTTAATTTTTTGTTCATCTGAAAGAGTAACAACATAGTCTAACATATTTTCACCTTGCTTAACTGGTGTAGGTATTGGATTTAAAAGTTCTCCTTGTTCATCTACTTCATTATTTTTTTCATCTTTTTTATCATCTTCTAATTCTGCTTCTAAATCAACACCATATGCCACAGCTTCGCTTTTGTCAAAAGTAACATTTTCTACATTACCCTCTTCATTTACAGCAACTTCTACAGCACTTTTTTCTTCTACAGCACTATTTTCTTCTTCATTTTTATTAAAAAAATTCATGGTGAATTCCTCCTAATTCTAATTTTTATCCATTGAGTAAAATAAAACTTTAACTTATTATATCATTTTTTTTATTATTTTTTCTTTAAAAAATAATAAAAAGCAAGTAAAATTACTTGCTTTTTATATTAAATTTTTTCTTAATTATATATGCCTAAACTTATTATATATACATTTAATTTATTTTTCTTTAAAAAACCAATAAGAATTTAACCCAGAAATTTGAACCATAGCATCTTTAGGAACTTGTTTTATGGTATTATAAATATTCATAAAATCTCCAGACCCTATGGTTAAACTTATAAAACCAAAAGTAAATAAAATTCCTGATATAAAACTCATATCACTAGGTATAAAAATCCATATTATAAGTGGTAAAAACCCAAATACTATGTTTGGAAAAACACTTAAAAATATAAATCTTTTCTTTGTTATGGCTGTATTAGATGTAACTAAAGCCAACCTTTGCTTAATAGAATACCACATTTCAACCTCTGCATCTTTTGGAAAAAATATAGCATGCAAATATTCATGTGGTAATATACTAAAGGGTATTAAGATAATTCCAAAAATATTTAGTACATCACTCACTCCAAAAAATCCATTAGTTTTTATTCTAAGAAAAATAACTATAAGCAAAAATATTACAACGGGTATTAAAAATCTTCTAGTTTCTTTAGCTAGCTCCTCAGCTGATTCCGGTTCTTCAAACCTTACAGCGTTTTCAGGCAATTCACCTATTGGAAGATCCTCTACACCGTTAAACTTCCCTTTCCAAATTAACTTCAAAAATTTAGCCACTAATCTAATAAAATCTTTAAATAAGATTGTAATTTAATTAAAATTCACTACAACTTATCCTAGTATGTCTTAAAATACATTAAATATAAAGTATTCTAAATACTTACTTTATAATATTAGTGACATTCACCTCCCCATTTGTTTTAAATTATAGATAAAATTCAAATATAATACCAAATAACAACTCACTATACTTCTCATTAATAACTTTTTAATGAAATTCTAGGCACATAAATATAAACCTTATATAGAAATATAAGGTTTATGAAATTACTTTCCCCTATTCCCTTATTATACCATAAAACCTCCATTTTTCGTCATGGTAAATCAAACCAATTGAAAATTATTTAATTTAATCCATATATTAATATATCCTTATATAAAATCATATATATAAATATATAATTTAAAACTCATACTTATTAAGGGTTCTCATTTTAAAATCTCCTTCTATATTTAAGAGAACCCTACTTTTTACTTAATTTATTTTACTTAATATATAGGTTTATAATTTTGAAAGGAGGATTTTGATAAAGTTTATAATTAAATATAAACTTTACATATTTAATTATGAGTATTAAAATTTATGAAATTGAAAGCTTTAAAGATTTAAATCTATTTTGGAATATGTTCCATGATTATATAAACTATATTTTTAAAACAAGTCCAATCTCTAAAGAAACCTTTGAATATTTTTTATCTAAAGAATATAAAGATTCTGTTTTAGAACTTTCTGAAAGAGATTTTAACCCCCTAAAAATAATATTTTTTAAGGAGAAAGATAAAATAATAGGTTTTGCAACTTACATTATATACATTAATGAAAGTGGGAAATCTATAATATTAGAGTATTGTATAAACAAAGAATTTAGAAATAAAGGCTTAGGTAAAATTGCATATAGTAAGCTTCAAGAAAAAATGATAAAAGAAGGTGCTAAAACTATAGAGCTTACCCCTACTAATAAAAGAAGTAAACTTTTTTGGAAATACAACGGCTTTTCTGATACTAGAATCTTTTTACAAGATGGTAGAACCTTATTAATAAAAAAACTAAGGTAATATTAATCCTTTTTAAATTTTAAAATTATTTTATGTAAATTGTATAGAAATCTAAAACTATGTCTATAATCCTTAATGAAGATACAAAAATAATATATTTAAAGGTTAAGTTTAAATAGTTTATATTTTTATTAATAACTAACTTTCAAAATAGTGTTCATTTTAATAGCTATATAAAATGACACAACTACAAACTATAGTTAATTAAATGTGTGGCTATATTAATGCTCTCCTCTAATTCTTTTTTTGCAAATTAGCTACACATTTATTTTACAAGCCAAATTATGGATTAAATCCATTTACATAATTACTTAAAGTTTATAATAGAATAAACTCTTTAAATATCAATAAACTAAAGAACCTTATATTTAAGTAATCTTATTAATCCAGTATCTAAGAATTACTTAAAAGAAATTTACTAAAGTATAAATATAATAAACTAATGACTCCTATAATAATATTACCCTAAAATCTCCTTTAAACTAATCTAAATCTTAATCAAAATAAAAAGCATAAACCTACAGACTTAGGTCTTGCTTTTTAAAATCACTCTTAATAAGAGGAAGTTAATTCTTTCTCTTATTTTTTTATACTTAATAACCTCTAAAAAATATTCACCAAAATACAGAAATTACATATAAATAATTATATAGGTTTATACATAAACACCTCCTTACTTTTGTACAGTATGGTTTTACCTAGAAAGTTTTTTCACTATCTACATCTCCTTTATTTAAATTCCATACAAATTTACTTACACAGCAAATTCACTTTAATAAAATTATGTATAAACCTTATATTGCTATTTTAGTAACCTCATTTCAAAACTTATTTTTAAATTAATTTATTTTACTATTATGTGAGAATATATTTCTCACTTTTTTTATTTTCACTTCAAATAAAATTTATTTAAATAGTTTAACTCATAAACTAATATCTTTTATTTTATATCATACCTAAATAACTTAATTTCTTACTTATTTTATTCCTTTAAAATAAAAATCTAAGTTAATACCAGTATTTACTAGGATATCTATTTCTAAAGGAGTTATTTTGCTCTAATAGAAATATTCTATAGCCAAACTCAATTGAAAATAATTATCAAATTCCTTATAATAGCAATTGAGATTAATTATCATTTGTTTCTTAGATATGTAAAGAGGTGATATAATGTTAAAAGCTATCTTAAAAATAATGAAAAATTCAAATGAATTCTCATCCTCTACTATTGCTAAAGAGCTTAATATAAGTGAAACAATGGTTGAGATTTACAAAGAACAACTAGAACAAAAGGGATATATAAAGAAAATCTCTTTATCTGGCTGCTCTCAAGACCAATGCTCATCATGTGGATGTGGTTGTGGGAGTTCTAAAAGTTTAAATTCTATTTCAGGCTGGGAAATAACTGAAAAAGGGTTACTAGTTTTACAAAAATAATTTTAATTAGATAAAATTAAGTTTTTTATAATTAGGAGAGATATGCAAAATGGATACTTTAGAAAAAAAACAAGTAGGTGAAAAACTTATTGTTAAAGGAATTCAAAAAGACAGTATTGTAAAAAGAAGATTATTAGATATGGGAATTACCCCTGGCGTTACTTTAGAAATCACAGGTAAGGCTCCTCTTGGTGATCCTATTGAAGTTATTGTAAGAGGATATAAGTTAACTCTAAGAAAAAACGAGGCTAAAAGCATTTTAGTTTAGTACTTAATATCTTAAAAGGAGGAACTTTTTATGATACCTATGTCTTTGACTAAAGAAGGCAGTTCTATTCAGATAGAAAGAATGCTTATTAATGATTCCCTAGGAAAAAGACTTATGGAAATAGGAATTTCAAAGGGAAATATTATAGATGTAATTAAAAATGATACTACAGGACTAATAATTAGTATAAGTGGATCACGTCTTGCTTTAGATAAAACTTTAGCAAATAAAATCTTTGTTAAAGAAATCTAAGCTATATATTTTTGTTTTTAATTGATAATGAATATTATTATATTTTAAATGGTGTATTGAGATATTTTATGTATTAATAAGAAACATACTTTAATATAATAATTTATTTTTTAATTAATATATAAATGGTTTATCTAAAAGACTAAATAAAAATCTTTTAGAGTTGGTATTGGGTATTTTACTAAATTTAAAACTTTATTAAGGGGGAAAATTAATGTTAACTATTGCGTTAGCTGGTAATCCTAACTGTGGTAAGACAAGCCTTTTTAACTTGCTTACTAAATCAAGACAACATATAGGAAACTGGCCCGGTGTTACGGTGGAAAAAAAAGAAGGTACTTTAAAGTTTAAAGGTGAAAGCTACAAGGTAATTGATTTACCAGGAACTTATAGCTTAGGAGCATACTCAGAAGATGAGATTGTTGCTAGAAATTACATATTAAAGGACAAACCTGATGTGGTTATAAATGTTGTGGATGCAACTAATTTAGAAAGAAATCTTTATCTTACTACTCAGCTTATAGAAATGGGAGCAAATGTGGTTATTGCTCTTAATATGATTGACCAAGCTGAAGCTTTAAATATAGAAATTGATACCAATAAACTTTATAAAAGATTAGGTGTTCCTATTATAAAAACATCAGCTTTAAAAAATAGAGGAATAGAAGAATTAATAGAAACTTCTATATATTCAAAAAAGAATGAAAAACTTATTAATATAAATTATGGTGAAGATATTGAAAATGAAATAAAAAACCTTTCTTCTTTGCTAGAAACATATAAAAATAAATTGGAGTTTCCTGTTAATTGGACAGCTTTAAAACTTTTAGAAAATGATGAATATATAAAAGATAAAATAAAACAATTAAATTCTCCAAGTATATTTACTAAGCTTGAAGAAAGTAATAAGACCATAGAAAAAAATATAGGCTTTGAAGCTGATATGTCTATTGTTGATAAAAGATATTCTTTTATATCATCAATTACTGAAGATGTAATAAAGAAACCTAGTGAAAAGCAAGTAACAACTACTGAAAAAATAGATAAAATAGTTACAAACAAATATTTAGGAATCCCTATTTTCGCACTTATTATGTATTGTTTATATGAATTAACCTTTATTATTGGTGCTGGAATTCAAGAATGGTTTGGAGACCTTATAGCTAAAGCAGGTGTAATTGTATCTGAATGGTTTTCTAATATGGGTGCTCCTGAATTACTAGTAGGATTTATAGATAAAGGACTATTTGGTGGTGTAGGTGCCGTTCTTTCTTTCTTACCATTAATTATGGTTATGTACTTCTTATTAGGACTTTTAGAAGACAGTGGATACATGGCAAGAGCTGCTTACGTTATGGATAGACTTATGAGGGGTTTAGGATTACATGGAAAAACCTTCGTCTCTATGATAGTTTCCGTTGGATGTAATGTTCCTGGAATAATGTCTACTAGAACCTTAGAAAACAAAAAGGATAGAATGATAGCTATACTTATTAACCCATTTATATCCTGTGGTGCTAGAATGCCTATATATGCTGTATTTGTTGAAGCATTCTTCCCTACTCATCAAGGTTTAGTCTTATTTAGTTTATATGTGCTAGGTATTATAGTTGCCTTAATAAGTGGAAAAATATTTAGCAAAACTTTATTTAAAGGTGAATCTTCATATTTTGTAATGGAGCTTCCTGCTTATAGAATGCCATCTATAAAGAATGTATTCCTATTAATGTGGGAAAAAGCAGGTGCTTTCTTCAAGAAAGCTGGAATGATTATATTCCCAATGATGATAGTTCTTTGGGCTTTATCTGTATTACCACTAGGAGTTGAACCAAATAGTGAACACTCTATTTTAGGTATGATTGGTAGCTTTGTTGCTCCATTATTTGTACTAGCTGGATATGGAACATGGCAAGCTGGTGTATCATTAATAACTGGTATATTAGCTAAAGAATCAGTAGTTGCAACAATGGGTATGGTTTATGCTGGAGTTGAAGAAGGGGAAGCCTTAATAAATGTAATTCAACAGGTATTTACTCCACTTTCAGCAATTTCATTCTTAGTTATGACTCTTTTATATACTCCTTGCTTAGCAGCCTTAGGGGCAATAAAAAGGGAAACTAATTCTATGAAATGGACTATATTCTCTGCTGTATATACATTTGTAATTGCCTTAGTTTTATCAACACTTGTATATCAAGTTGGATTATTGCTAGGTTTTCAATAAATTAAATATGCCTTCTAATTATAATTATTTATTTTAGTTATAATTATTATAAGAACCAAGAGATCTCCTTCCAATAGTCTCTTGGTTCTTTCAATTTAAAATATTATATATAAACTTAGAAAATATTCTTTTTTAAACCCCTCTATTTGCTTATATACTACTAACCTTATATGAGATTAACTAAATAAAAAATCAAAAAGATTAAGAGATTTAAAAATAATTCTCTTAATCTTTTTAATTTATATATAAATATAAAATTTTACTCATCTACTGGAATTAAAATTGCATTTTGAATACATTTTGCACCTTCAGGTGTTAAATTTTGATCTCTTAAATAATATTTTTTGTCATCAACTATTAAATGATAAAAATCTATTACTTTACAGTCCCTATCATTTTTCATTAAGTATCTAACAACAGCTCTCATAAAATCGACTCTACTTAAAAAATGTTCATTAAAAGTTATTTTTATTTTTTCATTGCCTTTGTGTAACATATTACAACACCCCTTTTAATAATCATAAATTCCTTATAAAATGAATCATATTAGTATGTAAAGTCCTAAAAACACATAAATTTTCATTAAAGCTATATCTTATGAAAAGAGAATTAGATCACTGTTAATTAAAAAGCAAAATTCAAAATCCAGGACTCTATAAACGTTTACAAGTTTTAAAATAATCCATTTTAGGTTTATATTCTAAAATTTTTAAACCTTATTTTGTAGTAATACCTCTTTCTCTTTACACTTTTATTATACTACTCTACCCTATTAATGTAAACATTTTCTATTGAATAAATATGGTATTTTTTCCTTATTTAAAAAGCATCATTTTTATAAAAAATATATACTTAAAATTGCAAAAAGAAATTTATTATTACACTAAAATAAAGTCTAAAGTTATTAATATAATCGATTTTTTATAAGATAATCATCTTTATTAGTAAGAAAATAAAGAGCCTTCCTAAGTATAAACAAATTTCTTTGTTTACCCTATAAGAAAACTCTTTATCTACTTTATATTTTTAAATAATCCCCTTAAAATATCCTAAATTTATTAATTTATTTTAAATACTTTCTATTTACTATTCTTCCTTGTTTTTATTTTTTCTTTTTAAGAAAACAGCTCCAACTGAAGCCATTATAGCTCCTAATAAAGATAGCATAGATCCTCCAAGAACTTGTCCTGTTGTTGGCAATGTTCCTTCTTTCTTAAGAAGTTTTTCATCTTTAACTGAGTTCTCTTCATTACTTTTATTTTCTTCACTAACTTTATTCTCTTCTTTAAGCTTATTAGCCTTTAATTCCTCTTTTGAATCAGTTTTAGCTTCAGGCTTTTGTACTATTTCCTCCTCAATAGGTTCATTATATTTCTTATTGTTATTTGGATCATCCTTTTCTGAATTTTTTAAGGAACTTCTGTCTATAGCAAAGTTAATAACTTTTTCTGATGGATTTCCTGCTTTATCTAAAGCTTCAACCTTTAAGATATACTTACCATCTTCATCTATTCTTGATTTTCCGTCATATTCTTTTCCATTTAAAGTATATTTTAAAGTTGCATCCTTATCATCAATCTCAATTATTGGAGTAACAGGTTCATTATAAACTTTACCCTCTTCAACTCCAGTTACAAATATATTAGCAGGTGTTCTATCTATAGAAAACTTAACTTCTTTATTTGATACATTTCCAGCTTTATCTGTTGCTTGTACATTTAAAACATAGTCACCATCTTCTTTTATACTAGACTTACCATCATATTCTTTTCCGTTTAAAGTATATTTAAAAGTAGCTTCCTCATTACTAGCTATTTCAGGAATAATTTCTTCATTATATACTTTTCCCTCTTCAATATTATTAACAGAAATATTTGCTGGTGTTTTATCTATAGTAAAGTTAGTTTTTACTTCTGTTTTATTTCCAGCTTTATCTGTAGCCCTTACAATTAACTCATAGTTTCCATCCTCTGAAATAGGAGTTTTTCCATCATAATCTTTTCCATTTAATAAGTAACTAATTTCTGCATCTTCATTAGAAACTACCTTTGGAGTTACATCCATATTGTATATTCCTTGATCTGATACCCCTCCAATTGTTACTTCTGGAGCATTTTTATCAACCTTAACAGTAAGCTTTCTAAGAGTTTCATGACCTAATACATCAACGGCCTTTAATACTATAACATCTCCATCTTTTACAGGAACTTCATATGAAAACTCTCTTCTTGTACTATCATTTCCTGGCTTAGCTCTCTCTTCAACTTCTAATTGAATAGTATCATTTTTATAGAACTTATATCCTAATGTATTATCCTCAACAGTACCTTTTATATTTATTTTATCTTCATTAGTTATAACTATACCATCTGATTCTACCTTTGGAGATGATAAGTTTATTATAGGAGCTTTAGTATCACATAATATATTACTAGCATAATTATATAATACATTTCCATTTTCATCTTTAGCATAAATATTAACTTTATTCATACCTTCTTTTAAAGAAACTTTATGTATAAAAGTTCCATCTTCATTTACCTTAACATCTTCATTATTTAACTTAAATTCTTTTACTGGACCTAAAACTACTCCCTTTACTAGATATTCTAAAGAATTATCAACACTTAAAGTAGCAGTTCCAAAGTTACCTTCAAATTTTATTAATGGATCTGAAGATTCAACCTTTATATTCTTAGATACTTCCCCTAAGTTAAATGCTGTATCATTCATAGCTATCTTAACTTCGTTTAAAGCATTATTTTTTAACTTTATGTCACAACTATAAGTGCCATTATTTTCACTTATATTAGCTCTTACACTTTTACCATTTACATATACTGTAGCTATATCTGGTATAATAGAAACATTGTCCTTAGCAGTCCATTCTAATTTATAATCTACTTCATTATCATCCTTATTACCTAATACTTTGTCTCCTGAAGTTATTTCAATATTAGGTGCAGTAAGGTCAACTTGTACTGGAACAACTACCTCTTGATCTTTAGCATTATCATAGTCAACTTTTGATTTTATATTTAAATAATATTGTCCTTCTGGTACAACTTCCTTTTCTCCTGTACTTTGGTTATATAGCTTTCCATCCCAAGTTAAGTTCTCAAATAAGTTTGGAGCTTTTCCACTTCCACTTGGTTCACTATATTCCTCTTTTCTTATATAATCTTCATGTCCTATAACTCCTAAGGATTTTTTATCTTTATCTAATAACTCTAATTCAGTTACCTTAGCATTTCTTAAATAATATAAATATGGAGCTATGATATCACCATTTCCATTTCCATCTGGAGATATTGCTATTTTACTAGGATCTACTTTAAGATTTCCCTTTTCATCCTTTGCTCCTAAACCTAGCTTGTACCCAATTGCTCCATTTAAATTTGTTAATACTTCTGATGGAACTATGAACTTTTGATTGTTACTATCCCAATTCATAGCTTCTATTATTTGATCTTTTCCCCAGTCTCCATAATATCCTATGAAAGGAACTGATAATGATGGAACATCTTTTCCTGTAAGTTTAATAAATCCTTCAACAAATCTATTCTCTGAAACGGCTTTAGGTATTGTTAATTTCACTTTTAAAGTTTCTGTACCCTTAGCTGGAACAATAACTTTATTTTTATCAAACTTAAGATTTGCCCCCTCAATTCTTACATCATGAGACATAGTCTTTAAAGTATCACTAGTTTCTGTTAAAACTCCACCTAAATTTTCAACATCATACTCAGCTTCTTTATCTCCATAATTTTTTAATGTTAATGTAAATTCTTTCTCATTCCCTATTTGCTTTAATGCCACAGTAGAATTATTATTTTCATCTAATACTACAACCTTATTTTTAAGAGCTTCCTCTATTTGCATAAGACCAGCTCCTTGTCTTCTAGGTGAATAAGGTATCTTAGGATTATTTTTATCCATCTCTATCTTAGAAGTACTTATTGCTGTATTTTTTGCTAATTCTACTAAATCTCTTCCCTTAAGATTTGGATTTTCCTTTTTAAGCCCTTCAACTATTAATGTTTCTCCTCCAGCAACATGTGGCGCTGCCATTGATGTACCAGTCTTAATACCATATTTATTATCATTTATAGTTGAATATATATTTCCACCTGGTGCAGATATTTGTGGTTTAAAGTCTAAGCTTGGAGTAGGTCCCCATGATGATGATTCAACAAAATCACCAGCATCACTACTTGCAACTAATATTTTATTGTTTGTAAACTTTATCTTTAAATTCTTATTAATAGCATTTTTAAATTTTTCCCCATCTGAGTTTTTAACAAATACTGATGGAATTTTAACCTTTGGATCTGTTGCCATATTTATAAATGACTCATCACCATCTCCATTGTATATTATTACCCCTTCAGCACCAGCTGCCTGTGCATTTAAATTTTTATCTATAAAAGTAATTTCCCCTCTTTTTATTAAGGCAACTTTTCCCTTTAAATCTTTTCCTTTAAAATCTTGTACCTTTCCAAGTCCACAATCTACTAAATCAAAGTCTTTATCTAAATTAAGACTATTTTCTTCTCCTGATAACATAAATGGTATATTAACTGCTTCACCATTATCTTCAAAGCTTATTGTTGGTAATAGCATCTTACTATTATGATAGTTTGCTACTGTAAGTGCATCCTTTGCAGTTCCAGGAGCTCCTACTAAACCAGTATCCTTTATATCCGGAACCTTGTATGGAGCCGTTGAATATTGTGAATTTCCAGCAGCCACAACAACGACTACCCCAGCATCCACAGCCTTTTTAACGGCTATTTGTTCTGGATCATCTTCTTTTTGGAATCCAGCAGAAGATCCTAAACTCATATTTATTATGTCTGCTCCTTGATTAACAGACTCTTCAATGGCAGCTACTATATCATCCTCAGCTGCCCCTTGTCTATTAGGATTATTTGAAAAAACTTTCATAGCTAGTAATTGTGCTTCTGGTGCTACTCCTTTTATTGCCTCATTTTTAGCAACCTCTTCATCACTTCCATTGGCAGCAACTATTCCTGCTACATGCATTCCATGCATATCTACTTTTGGATGTGTATCTATAATATTTTCATTTTCATCAGCAAAATTATATCCATATGGAATTTTTTCTGTAAAATATTTTCCTGGTCCATCTTTTAAATTTTCTTTTTTAAGCTTAGCTTTTGATGAATCTGTTATTTTCATATCTTTATGATTTGGATCTATTCCTGAATCTATAATAGAAACAACCATTCCTTCACCTTTTAAGCCTAACTCTTTCCAAGTTTCTACTGCCTGTGTTAAATCTTTAGCAGAATTCATAGCTGGATAATAAGTCTTTACAACTTTTACGCTTTTTACACCATCGATTTTCTTTAATTCCTCTATATCTTTTACTTTTGTATCGATACTGAATCCATTTATTAAGGTTCCAAAGCTTTTATTTATCTTTTCTCCTGTAATTTCTTCTGCTTCATCCTTAGCATCTTTTTGTTCTTCTTTTACTTCTTGAATTTTTGCTTCAGATGGTTTTTTCTCACCTTCAGCCTTAGCTTCCTCTATAGCTGCTGGCTTTTCAAGTTCAACTATAACTCTTACTACTTCATTTGGATTTTGATACTTAAAATAAAGTTCATCCCTAGCAATATTCTCTAAATTTCTTACTGTATGGCTTGTCCCATTTTGAATTTCCTCTGCCATTACATTAGTTCCTACACTACTAGGCATTATAAGAGCCAATACCACCAAACCATTGAGCGTTGAGGATAAAAACCTCTTCATCTGTTTTTTCTGTTCCTTCATTAAATTTGTCCCCCTTTTTATTATGTTATTTATAAAAATTTTTATAATAAATACTTAGTTGCCCCTACCGAATATTTATATTATAAAAAAATTTTAAGCTTTATATAGAAACTAATGAATTTTAATTATTACATTAATTCCTTAATCTTTTAATTTCTCTTAACACTTTATTTATATTTTAATAGATTATACATTATTAGTTAATTTTTTGAAAGTGTTCTTTTTATTAACTTTTTGTAAATAAATTCTATTAAATCCCTTTAAAAGGCAGTATTACTTTGATTCCCCCACCTACTTATATATTAATTTTTTTAAAAAATATCAATTTTGCTGTTTCATAAATTATAATTAACATTATTAATAGTTTATTAATAAATCATTGATAACGTTAATTATAGTAATAAAAATAAACTCATTAGGTATAATATTTCATTACACCTAATGAGCTTATTTTAAACTTATCTCTCTTTATAATTTTTAAAATCCCTTACGAAATGGAGGGAATACATAATCATCTTTTTTTCTAAGTGAAATTAATACTTCTTCTCCACAGATATCTTTGCATACCACTGTACCTCTAAAAACCTTAAGATTATCACAAGCTCCCATTTTTAAGAACTCCATAATAGCCTCTACCTTTGTATCATAATAAGCTTCTGGAACTTCTTTACCATTAGGAGTAACTTCTGCTAATATATATTTCTCTGAAATATATTTACACCAAGCATTTTCTTTATCCCAGTCAGCACCAAATTTTTCTGACATCATATCATACCAATTTTCAGCTAGTTTTTGCTTTTCAGACTTATTCTTTCTTCCAACTAATTCTTCCTTAAGTTTCATAACTGCATATCTAAGATAAAAAACCTTATCTACTTCATCTTCAAATTCATATAAATTAAGATCAAATCCATAAGTTTTATAAACCTCAGTAACTTTTTCATTTAGTTTTTTAGAATCAATTATAAAATTTCCATTCTTTGTCTTATATGTAGTAACTCCCATTATTGCTCTCCTTCATCTAGAAATACTATTTCTTTAAATATATTTAATCTTTAGTAATATTAAGTTTTATAGTTTATTAATCAAAATTTTTATTTCACTATATAATATTATTATCCATAACCAAATTTTCCTATTATATAAACTAATACTTATCCTTAATAAAAGCTTAAAACACAATAATAAAATGACTTTTGTTAACATTTTGTTATTATATTTTATATAATAACACAAACAGTAAAACTTTACCAGTTAACTGAAATCACTACATAATTTTTATTTATGAAAAACATCAAAATTTTGGTTTAACATCTCCATTTATTAAATCAATAAAATCTTTAATATGCTTATTATTCTCTAAATTCATGGATATATCATATATAAGCCATCCAAAATCATTATTAGACAATAACAACTCTATTCTTTCACGCTCCACTTTCCAATAATACTCTAAATTACAAAAAGCTCTTAACAGGGTTATTTCATTATCAGTGTAACCCCCTCTTCCATCCCAAAGGCCAACAATCTCCTTACAGGCTTTCATACTAGCATAAACATCCTCATTCCTTTCTTCTCCATTGGAATTTAAAGTTGCATAGGCAAATTGTCTAATACTGTACTTAAGTTCTTCATCTAATCTTTTTTCATATAAATATACCTTTGTACTTTTATAAATACCAAAGAACATACTTGCTATTAATAATACTGATAAAACAACTACTTTATTTTTCTTTAAATACTCCCTTAATCTTTTAATTTTCATTAATTCTCCCCCTTATCTCATATATACATTTAATTATATATATTGATATTTTTTCCACAATATTTTTTATATATTTTATTAAAAAAATTACAATTGAAGTAAAAATAAAAAAGATGTATTGTTTTTATATAGGTTAATTTAACCCTATAATTTTAAACTTTATATTTAAAAGGAGCAATTAAATTGAAAAGAAGTAATTTACCAAACAATAAAGATATTGAAATAAAAGAAATCTGCGAAATCTGTGGAGAAGAGATGGATGAAAATCCTTTTGCATATGACTATGATTCAGAAAATAAACTTGTTTTTAAATGTCCAGCATGTGGTCACAGAAAAGTTAGAAACTTATAAAAATTAAATATTCTTATTTTTAACATTAAATACTTACAAAGAGATTATAAAATAACAAAAGAGAGAGCTTTATTTAAAATAAAACTCCCTCTTTTAATTAATATATAGGTCAAACTTAATTTTTTAATAAAACACTTTTAAAATTTTACTTTTATTCTACAGGAATAAGTTGCCATTGACTTGTCCAATAAGTATTTGGAACATTTCCATACTGTAAAACGCCTTGATAACTTTCTGTATGTATTGACATATTAGGCTTCCATCTGTTAACAAACCTTGTATATCCATCTACTGGTACTTCACTCCATTGAGCACTCCACCAAGTTTTTGGAACCTTACCATGTTCTATATATCCAGTTTGGTTTTCTATATTTAAATATTCTCCTGTTTCATTATTCTTTAATAAAGTGTATCCATCTCTATATTCCTTACTCCATTTTGCATTTTTTTCATTTTTTAAAGTTATGTCCCCATAAGATACTTTATCATTATTTTCTTCAATATAAAGGAATTTCCCTGTTTGTCTATTTCTTATTAAGTAATTATTTAAACTTTCACTCTCTTTATATCCATCTACTGGTTTCCAAACTCTCATATAATCAATTGCCCATTCCTTAGGCCAAACATCATTATGAACACCTGAACCTGCATCTGTGTATATATTTAAAATTGTTCCCATTTCATAGTCTGGTGAACCATATATAACCTTGAATAATTCATTATCATAATAGAATTTCAAAGCAGTAGGAGTCCATTCCATTGCATAAATATGATATTCAGAAGTTGGATCTCCTGATGGAACTTTATCTTCTGAAATAGTCCAAGATGTTTGGAAGTTTGGATCATTCCATCCATATGCAGCTATTCTCCATGTATCTTTTTTACTAAAGAAAGTTTCTAATATATCAATTTCTCCTGTTTGTTTTGAATTGAACCAATCATTAGTATCATCCTGCATACCAACCATCCACCAAGCTTGATGGCCTCCACCACCTGTGTTAGATAACTTAGCACGAATTTCAAAGTATCCATATTTAGTTGTATAACCTCTCCACTCATTTCTTTCATGATTATCAGTTGTTCCACTAAAATTATGTATCCAACTTTTATCAAAAGACATTATGGCAGATGATCTAACAGTTCCATCATGCTCTGGGCACCATGGTTTCTGATCTTCAGTTATATATTCAACAAGTGATCCATTTTCAAAGCGATAATTAGCCTTAGCACTTTCAGGATCCTTGCACCAATGTGGTAAATAATAATCAGTCCATTTTTCTCTATCTAATGTAGGACCATTGAACTCATCAGAAAAATCTAGTTTATATCCAGCTTTTTCAATTGGATTTGCTGGAAAATCCTTTGCTTTTGAAATAGTAAACGGTAGCAACAATAGTAACATAAAGACAAACATAAATCTTAATACACCTTTTCTATTCAAAAATACCCCTCCATTTAAAAGTTTGACCTATAAAATATATTTATAAAAAAATTATAAATATCAAAACTTTATAAATTTTCTTGTGAACTTAAAAATTCCAAGAATCTTTCAACGCCCCCTGATAAAATTATTACTTCTTCTGGTCTTTTTCCTTTTAAATTAGAAACATCAAAGAAATCTCCACTTTTTGAGGAATCAGTAATCATAAAACTGTCACTACCATATAACCCCTCATCAATTCCTATGTATTCATCTCCCCAAAAGCTACATTCTTCTGGTAATATTCCAAATTCATGTTCAAAATAATTTAAAATTGTATTTACATTATCACTTTTGCTAGAAACTCCAACTTCTAAATATTTAGCATCTGTTGTTACTACTAAATCTAAGTCGTATTTCTCTCCTATTTCCTCAGAGATTTTAATAAGTCCTAAAATCCCCTCATTAAATCCATGCCTAGTTAAATTTTCTTTTAATATATCAACCTCATTTTCTTGAAGAAATAGTTGCTCTCCTCTATTATTATCGACCATAAGATCTATTTTACAATAATTAGGTCTGCTAAAAACTATATCCGTCTTATAATCATAGTCTTCTAAAAGCTTCATATGAATATCAAAACAAGCCTTATGAACATCTAAAAGAACTGATTTTTCTGGTATCATATTATTGAATAACTCTAAATTTTTATTTTTATTAAATTTATAATTATATGCCCCTCTACCTAAGCCTAAAAATAAGTTTTCTAATTCTTTTTCAGTAAAGTAATCTTGTAATCTTCCACCAGCAATATTTTCAATAGTAGTTCCACTAATTATTGCTAGTTTTATTCCCTTATTAAGTAAACCCTTCATTCTCGAAACTATTTCATCTACTGGTGCCTTCCTAGAAGTTACAGCAGTACCATCCCAATCAAAAAAAATAGCTCTATACCCCTTATTCATAAAACACTCTCCCTTTTTTCTTATTAATAATAAATTTAAACAAAGCAGATTAAAAGTTTTATTTTTAAATAGCTAAACTATTATTTAGCTGGTATTTTTATTATTTCACTTAAATTTTTAAGATAAACTTTTTCTCCATATACATATAATTCTAAATTCTCGCCCTCTAATAGTCTTATTTCAATTTCATCTTTAGAAATTTTTATTTCTAATAGATTCTTCTTATAGAAAATTTTAAAACTATATGCATTCCACTCCTTAGGTATTGTAGGATTTAATTCTAAAATTCCTTTATTAGTTCTAAGTCCTGCAAAACCATTTACAATGCCTTGCCAGGTTCCTGCCATATTTGCAGCATGAATTCCAGCATAAAAGTTATTGTGATAATCATCTAAGTCCATTCTTGCTGACTGTGAAAAATACTTGTAAGCCTCCTCATCATATCCAATTTGACTAGCTAAAATACCAAATATACAAGTTGATAAAGAGGAATGATGCAATGTTACTTCTTGATAGAAATCATAGTTTTTTCTTAATTCCTCTATACTAAAAAGATTACTATGAAGGTACATTGCTAAAATTGCATCAGCTTGCTTTGACATCCTTTGTCTAAATATAAATAGAGGATGATAATTTTCATAAAGAAGATGTCTCTTTTCTTTAGGTATTTTGGAATCATCCCAAGGCTTTCTCTTCATAAAGCCATCATCTAAAGGATACACCCCTCTTTTCTCATCATAAGGAAAATACATATTTTCAATTATTTTTTTCCAATATTCTATTTCTTTATCTTTTAAATCAATCTTTTTAACCAAATTATCATAAGCTAATTGATCCTTTTCTTTAATCTTATTTAATGCCCATATTGCATCTCTAAGGTTTTCACGTGCCATAAGATTAGTATAAAAATTATTATCAACTATAGCATTGTACTCATCTGGCCCAGTTACAGCACAAATACAATATTTATTTCCTACATACTCAGAAAATGATCCTACATCAGCCCAAACCCTTGCAGTTTCACATAAAACCTCAGCTGCTTTATCCTTTAAATAGTCAAAATCATCATTAATATCTACGTAAAGCTTAAAGGCATATGCTATATCTGCATTTATATGGTATTGAGCAGTTCCTAAAGGAAAATATGTTGATGCTTCCTCTCCATTAATTGTTCTCCATGGATATAAGGCTCCTTTATCATGTCCTAATACCCTTGCTCTCTCTCTAGCTTTATCTAAAGTAAAATACCTATAATCTAGTAATTTCTTAGCTAAATCTGGCTTAGTATATACAAATACAGGAAGTACATACATTTCTGTATCCCAAAAATAATGTCCTTCATAACCTTCTCCACTTAACCCTTTAGCTCCCATTCCAGTTTTACCATCTCTACCAGCTGATTGCATAAGGTGAAAAAGGTTAAATCTTATTCCCTGTTGAAGTGCATTATCTCCTTCAATAATTACATCAGCTGTTCTCCAAAATTCTTCAACATATTCCTTTTGCTCTCTCTCAGCTTCTATATATCCTTTTTTCTTGGCCTCACTTAAAATAGTTTTTATAAAGCCATGTAACTTTTCCTCATTCATATCTAAAGATGTACTATATGCAATAAACTTATCTAATATAATTTCTTCATTTTCCTTAGCATAAAATTCATAGGATACCCCACAAAGCTCATAATTTTTAAAGTTCTTTCTTATAAAGTTTTCTGCTGATATTTTATTTACTGCTCCACAAGCTATTGAAAGTTCACTATTTAATGTTATTCCTTCATAATAAATTTCGTCTTTTATGGAATCTATATAATCATTTGTAAACCTTTTACCAAAAGGACCATAATCAACTAAAGGATTAGTTTTTCTTGTATGATTTTCTACATTTACATCAATAGCAGAGATAAATTTTAAATTTCCACTAAAATTTAAAGGAGTAACTTTATAACGTATTTCCATTAAATTTTTATTATTAAAACTAACAAATCTACTTATGCTAATTTTTACTTTTTTACCCTTAGGTGATACCCAAATAAGATCTCGAGTTATCCTTCCCTCTTTCATATGTAAAACTCTCTTATAATCCTCTATTTCACCTGTAAGCATACTGAATTCTTCATCTTCTATAAATAGCTTTATTATTTTAGCATTCGGAAGATTTAAAAGCGATTGACTTTCTGTAGGGAAACCAAAATTCCATTCCCCATACCTTATATGCTCACTTTCATAAAAGCCATTTACAAAGTTTCCTTCTAATCCTGTTTCAACATCAAAATCATATTCCTCTTCAAAGGTGCCTCTAGTACCTATATATCCATTAGCCAATGAAAATGTTGTTTCATTTCTATAATTATTTTTTAAAAGAAATTCTTCTTCTGTTATATTCCAAGGCTCTATTTTATAAATAGGCTCTCTATAATCTTCCATATTACTCTCTCCTCACCACTTTATTTTCCAAAAAACTTCATTCTTTTTCACAAAGGAATATAAAAATTCAATGGCATCTGGTTTCAATGCTGTCCTATGTTTTGAAATTGCTTCTCTCTTTAAATTTTCTTTTAAATTATTACATTGCATTTCTTTAGGTACAATAAAACTTAATGCTTCACTCCATTTTAAGTTTGAAGTTTCTTCTAGAAGTTTTGGGCATGTAAATTCACTAACTTCTTCAGTAATAATAGGCCAATTTTCATCCCCATCACAAGAATGTACTATGCCACTATATAAATTAGGTTCATAGTTATTTTTTTCTCTAAGTTCTTTTAATATTTCAACTACAAAACAATATAATCCGCTATGATCTCCGTGGGTATCAAACTCAGAGGTTGTAAAAATATTTTTTGGCATATATTTTTCTATTACTCCTAACAAATCATCATGAAAATTCTTTCTAGTATATTTACTATGTTCATTAAAATTTTTAAAGTGATATTCTTTATGATTCTCTAAAGAATAGGTTTCCTCTGAACAACTAGACTCTAAAATTTTATTTTCATCCTTCTCTTCATAAAGATTCCATAAAAAGCTTTCTTCTTTAGGCATTCCAGTATCTGCATATCCAAGTACTATTAAATTTTCACTTTTTAATCCTAAAAGTTCTAACCCTTCTATACTTTCGCTAATTCTTGCCCTTCCCACAGAAAAATCTTTACAATCATAATCTCCATTAGTAGCCATTACTACATTCACATCTACTCCACTTTCTATGGCATTTTTTATTATTCCTCCTGTCATAAGTAATTCATCATCCTCATGGGGAACAATTATCATAATACTTCCAAAATCTTTGTCTATATTAATATTTTTCATAAAATCATCACCTCGCCATTTAACCTTTAACAGCTCCTGTTGTAACTCCACCTATTATGTATTTTTGCATAAATATATAGAATACCATAAGAGGTGCAACTCCTAGCATTAACATTGGGAAAAGTGCTGTCCAATCAGTTGAGAATTGACCTATATTTCTAGATACTTCTTGTAAAATAACTCCATTTTCTCTACTTTGTAAGAATAATAAAGGTGTTAAGAATTCATTCCATACATTTAAAGTTACTATTATAACTACAGTTGAAATAACTGGTTTTAAAAGTGGTAATATAACTCTAAAAAACTTTTTTAATACTCCACATCCATCAATATCTGCAGCTTCCTCTAACTCCATTGGAATAGTAGCTTCTATAAATTCTTTAAACAAAAATATTGCTTGAGGTGTGTTTATAGCTACGTTTACTAATATTACAGCAAAGGCACTATTCATAAGATGTAAACTCTTTACGATTTTATATAAGCTTACTATATTCATTTGGAATGGAACTATTAATCCTGCAAGGAAAAGTAAAAACATACGATTTCCAAGTTTAGTTTTTGTTCTAGCTAAAGCATATCCAGCCATAGATCCAAAAACAACAATCAATATAACCGCTGTGGCAGTTATAAACACTGTATTTCCAAAAGCTCTTGGAAAACTCATCTGTTTCCACGCATTAGAATAATTTTCAAAAATCCAAGTCTTAGGAATTCCTAATGGACTAGCTGTTGCTTCTTGAGGAGATTTAAAAGTTGTTACTATAAGATAATAAATTGGTATAAACCATATAGCAGCTAATAGAATCATTGCTAATTCTAATCCCCATAGTTTTTTGTCTTTTTTCTTAATTCCACTACTCTTCACTTTATTCATCATGATATAGACTCACTCCATTTCCCCATTAATTTCGTTGTTATTCCACTTATTACAAGAACTATGATAAAGAATAATACTCCAAAGGCTGCCCCTGTACTATAGAATCCATCTGAAATACCTTTTTTCATCATAACAGTCATAACTGTTTCAGTTGCATTTCCTGGACCTCCTGAAGTCATTGAATATATGATATCGAAAACCTTCATACCTCCTATAAGTCCTGTAACAACGATTATTTTTACTGATGGGCACATTAATGGAAGTGTTACATGAAAGAATTGTTTTAAACTTCCAGCTCCATCAATACTTGCTGCTTCATATAATTCTTTTGGTATTGATTGTAAATTTGCTAAGAATATAACCATTGCCCATCCTGTCCATTGCCAAGCTTGAGTAAAAATTACAGAAAATAAAGCTTTATTTGTTGTGAAGAAATTTATTGTGTCTAATCCTAAAGAATGTAATATATTATTTACTAAACCATAATCTGATGATGAAAGTATAAAATTCCATAAGTAACCTATTATTAATGAGCTGAATACTGCTGGAAAGAAAAATACAGCTCTTAATAAATTACGGCTTTTTAATTTTTTATCTAATAACACTGCTAAAGGTAATGCTAAAACTGTTTGTAACCCTGTAAGAGCTATAGCATATATTACTGAATTCTTAATACCAATCATCATAACTGGTGTTAAAAATACCTTAGCATAATTTTCAAATCCAACAAAACTTAAATTAATAGGATTTATATCTGTATAATTAGTGAAACTATAAAATATTGTGTATAAAAATGGTACAATACTAAATATTAAGTAAATTGCTAAAGCTGGTAATACAAAAACATAAAAGTATTTTCCTAAAGTTCCCGGTGTTCTTCTTTTCTTTTTAACTAATTCCATGTAGTCTCCTCCTTTAAATGCTAGATAAGTTTTTTAAAATTGCTCATAACTCTAAACAAATTAGAATTATGAGCAAAAGATTTAATTTTATTTATTTATAAGTTCACTTGCAGCAGAATCTACATTTGATAAAGTTGTTTTTAGATCTTGGTTTCCAAGTAAATAATTTTGCATTTGTTTACCGTAATCTACATGTGCTGATCCTGCATCTCCCCATTCATTCCAAGGACAATAAATATGACCTGCATTTATAGCTTTTTCAGCTCCCTTAAAGGCTTCTGGAAGAGTGAATGAGGTTCCAGTTAAGTAAGAAGATCCTCCTTGATTGTTTTCCCATAAAGCTTTTTGTCCCTCTTCTGTAGATATAGCTTTTAATACTTCCATTGCTGCATCTTTATTTTTAGATTTTGAATTTACTGCAAATCCACATCCAGGTCCACCTATTAACCATCCATCGCTAGGTTTTGTTCCGTAAAATGGCATCATATTAAGTTTTAAATCAGGATTTTTTGACATAATTGCTTCTAAATCCCATGGTCCTGAACAATACATTGCAGCTTTTCCAGTAGCAAATTCCTCTAAAGCTTGATCATGGTCTATTCCAGTCATATCTTTAGTGTATATTCCATCCTTTATCATTTCTGACCATTTATCTAAATACATATTCCATGTACCATCTAACTTAACTTTTCCTTCTCTATACTCTTGTCCAAAGTTTTTACCAGCATCTGTTGATAAATACTCTGCTGTTACAAAGGCCATAGAATTCTTTAATAAAGGTTCCCATGATTTTAATCCTGCTGCTAAAGGTCTTATTCCTAAGCTTTGGAATTTCTTACAAACCTCAATATATTCATCAAAAGTCTTAGGTATTTGAATATTATTTTCTTCAAATAATTTTTCGTTATAATATATTCCTTCAAACCAACTTATTCCTGGTAAAGCATATACATTATTATCGTACTTATAAACATTAGTACCTGAATCTGAATACTTCTTAGCCAAATCGTTTACATTTTCTAGATATCCTAATTTAGCATGTTTTAAGGCTGATGCTGGAGATTCACAAATTATATCTGGACCCTCTTCAGCTGATAATTGAGTATCTACTATTGTGTTATAGTTTGAGTTATCAATAAATTGATACTCTATTTCCACATTTGGTAGTTTTTCAGATAAATACTTTAACATATCTTTCATTGTATCTTCATTATTCCAGTTAGTCATACGAAGCTTTACTTTACCACCATCTTTTGCTTGAGTAGAATCAGTTTTATCACCACATCCTACCATTGCTGTTGCTCCAATCATCATACATAGAATTGCACTTAGAATTTTTTTTCTCATATCTCTTCCCCCTTTAATTTATCCACCCTTTAATGATGTCATAGCTTATAAATTATTAAGTTCCTCTTATGATTAAATTATAGAATCATTTAATTTATTAATAAATAATACATTTTTTCGAAACCTTGTACAATTTTACGTTATTTTTTATTAATAAAAAAATGCTATATCAAAATAACTTTTAATAAAACTTAAAGCCTTATAAAGAGAAATTTATGAATTTTCTCAGTATGCTTCTATGTTTTATCTCTCAATTTTGATACAGCACCTTAGTTTATTTTTAATTTAATTTATTATTTATTTTAGGAAGCCTTAGCGCAATACATATATAATTATTTTCAACTAAAGAACACTCTAAATTACACTTTATACCATAATATAGTTCTATTCTTTCTTTTACATTATATATACCATATCCTTTTCCTGGCTTATTTAACATCTCCTCTATGCTATTAATATCATTATTATTGTTACTACTATTATAAATTTTAAAGATTAAAGAATCTTCATCCTCCTGAAACTCAACTATAATCTTTCCTCTTTCTTTTCCTTCATTACAATCAATTCCATGCTTAATAGCATTTTCAACTATAGGTTGTAGAATAAAATTTAACATATTATTTTTTAATCCCTTTTCATCTATTCTATATTCCACATCAAAACTATCTGAATGTGCTATTTTTTGAATTTCAATATAGGATTTTATATTATCAATTTCACTTTTAACATCTGTTATATCTTGTCCATTATTTAAACTAGTTCTATAAAATTTAGCTAGATACCCTGTTATATCACTTATATCATCATTTCCTTCTCTAATGGCTTTCCACTTTATAGTAGATAAACTGTTATATAAGAAATGGGGGTTTATCATAGCTTGTAATGCTTTAAGCTCAGTTGCTTTCTTCTCAAGCTCAATTTTATAAACTTTATTTATCATATCGTTTAAGTCCCTTGTCATATGTCCAAAGCTATTTGTCACAATTCCTATTTCATCAGTATCCTCTGTAAAAATAGGATTATTGAAATTCCCCTTTGAAACATCTTCAGCCTTATCCTTAAGTAATAATATTCTTCTGCTTAGAGCTTTAGATAATATATTTATTAATATAACTACTGCAATTAAACAAAAAATTACTATTAATAAAGTTGAACCTATTATAGGTATTAATTCCTCTGTTATTTTCTTTTTATCTAAATAATAAAATACCTTCCAATTTGAAGCATCAATATTATTTTCACATATTAAATACTCCTTTTCTTTCAAATTAGCTCCAGATTTTATATTTAATATATTTTCTAAAACCAATTCATTTATTTTACTATTTTTCATCAGCTTTTTAAAAACTATATTTCCACTATTATCTTTAATAATAATTCCATTATCTAAGAAATCCATATTTTCTAAAGGCTCTGTTATAATACTCATAAACAACTCAATTCTAAGTACACCTATAACTTTACTATTAGTTGCAGTGTCTAATATGCTTCTAGTTATAAATAATTTTCCATCCTCATAACTCCAAAAGGGCTTAAAACTCTTTTCACTTTTTTTATACCATTCCTCACCCTCTACAAAATTACTTGGCTTTAAAAAGGATCCTATCTCTCCACTTACATTAGGAGTATATATATTTATTTCCTTTATGTAATCATCGCTGGTTATAAAATACCAAAATATAGGCTCTACAGTATCATTTAAGGTTTGTGCTATTGATATATTATCATTAGGCTTATTTTCTATAACCTTTCTAAAGTTTAAGTTATAAGCAAGATATTTTGCATACCCTTCTTCCTTTTTTAATTTAAAGTCTATCTCATCAGCAATTCTAAGACTATTATTTTCCATTGTCTTCTCAGTTTGTATTAATAAATTTTTTCTTGATTCACTAAAACTATAAACCCCTAAAACTATTATTGGTATAGATACAGATATGCTAAAACTAATAATTAACTTTTTCCTTATAGATGCTTTTCCTAAAAACCACTTTATTATTTTTTCAATCATACATAACCTCACTTATCTTAACTATTCTTACGTTTAAATTGGTTTGGAGTTACTCCAAAATAATTCTTAAATATACGGTTAAAGTATGATTGATTTTCATATCCACAGGCCTTACCAACTTGTACAATTTTCATATTCCCTTCTTCTAAAAACTCCTTAGCCTTATTCATTCTAAAATCAGTTATATATTTAACTATGTTTGAGCCTGTTTCTTTCTTAAAAACATAGCTTAAATAGGTTGGCGTAAAATTAACCTTATCTGCAATATAATCTAAACTTAGTTCACTGCTATATTCATTTTTTATTATCTTTATCACTTTGTTAGCTATACTTTTTTCGTCTAAAATATCATTATCACATTCCTTTGCAATATCCTTTATAATAGATTCAAAAGCTGCTTTTAAGGTTTCACTTGAGTTACATTTTAATATCTTTTCTATAAATCTCTTTTTCACTTCACCATTATATATATCAAAGGCTTTACAAAGTTTTTCTATTAAATCGTAAAAAAGGTAATGTATGTATATAGTACTAAGTGAACCTGATTCTAACATGTATTCTATAAGCTTATTTATGTAAAATTCAATATCATTTAAATTTCTTTCATTTATAGAGTTTTTAAGATTTTCCTTTACATTCTCTATTTCAAGTGTGTATAAATCATTAGTTTTATCCTTATTAACCCTAATAATCCTTGATTCAAAATCATAAATATTTTCCTTTATATTATTTAATCCCTTTACCTCATCATAGATTTTTTCAATTCCACAAAATACATTGCTAATAAAAAAAGAAGAGTTTTCATTAGCTAATAACTTAATTTCTCTAGCTAATTTAGAACAAACTTCATCTAAAAAGTCCTCTTTTATTTTTAAATTACTATAAAGTAATAAATATGATTCATTAGGATAAAAGTTTATATATTCATATGGAATTTTTAAATATGTATTTAAGAGGTTAAAGAAAATCTCCTCCCTCTCCTCAAAGAAATTATCCCTTGTTTCTATGTTTATAAGTACTAAATATTTATCTTCTAGCTGTATATTGTATACGTTTAACTTTTCATTAATATCATTTTGATTGTTGTGATTAGCTAATAGCTTATAAAGTAAAATCTTCTTACTTGATTCCATAAGTAATTCTTTTTCTTTCTCTTCTTCCTTTCTTTTTATGCAGCTTTTTATTACCTCTTCCATAACTCTTTTAAATTCATCCACCTCAATAGGTTTAAGTAAATAATCAACCACTTTTGCTTCTAAGGCTTTTTTAGCATAGTCAAATTCACTATATGCACTAAAAATTATTATTCTAATTTTAGGATCATACTTATAGGTTTCCTTTGCTAATTCTAGTCCATCCATGAAAGGCATCTTTACATCTGTAAAAAGAATATCTATATGATTTTTCTTTATGTATTCTAAAGCTTCTTTTCCATTTACAGCTTTAGCTATATTTAAAGGAAATTCATATCTTTTTATAAGAAATTCAATTCCTTCACGTTCTGTAGCCTCATCATCTACTAAGAGTATTTTTAACATATCTTCTCCCCCTTTTATACTTAAAAACTTCTTTAACTTTACATAATTATTAATATATAAAATTAATTACTAATTCTACTTTAATATAATGTATAATAAAAATTCAATAATAGTTAAAAATTTTTCTTTATAATAGATTTGTTAATACCTAAATTTAACATAATTATTAAGTGGAATTTTAATGCATAGTTATTTTATATAATTTTATTATATAAATAATACTTTTTATCATACTAAGAACAATATAGTAAAGATATTCAAACTTATTTAAGGAAGTGAATTACTTGAAAACACAAAATAGGAATTACTTAATTGATAATAGTAAAGGCCTTTTAATATTTTTAGTGGTCTTAGGACACAGTTTAGAATTTATTAGAAAAGATTATGAAGTGGCAAGACTTTTATATGTATTCATATATGAATTTCATATGCCTGTATTTGTTTTTATTTCAGGATATCTTTCAAAAAATGTAGAAAAAGGACGTAGAAATGCCGTAAGAAATTTTCTCACTCCCTTTTTACTATTCAATATAATATGGAATTTAATCACATTAGTAGGTCCCTTATTTTTAAGAGGTGAATTTACTGAACTTCCTAGTGAACAAGCATTTTCCTTCTTCACTCCTGGTTGGGCATTATGGTATATATTCGCAATGTTTTTATGGAAAATCCTTTTACCTGATCTTTTAAAATTCAAGAATATTTTTATACTTAGTGTTATTGCTGGTATTTTTGTAAAACTCTCTGGTGAGTTTGGCTCTTATATGGCACTTTCTAGAACCATTACCTTTGCTCCATTTTTCTTAGCTGGTTATTATTCTAGTGAGGAAAAATTAAAAAGATTTAGGAAGTTTACAAGATTTAATATTCTAAACAAAGTTCCTTCAATATTAATTCTAATTATTGGAGTTTTAATAGCCTTAATTTTTGTTAACTATTCAAATATTGCAGATGAATTTTTCTGGGCAGATAGGTCCTATAGTAATTTTAATATAGAAATATTCACTGGAATCTTACTTTATATTGCAGTTTATATAATTGGATTTGCTTTTGTATATGTCTTTATAAACTTAATGCCAGAAAATCAAACATTTCTATCAAAAATAGGTAAAAATACTCTCTCAGTTTATTTTTTACATACTTATTTTATAGGTAGTATTTTAGGCTTAACAAGCTTAATGTCAAGTAATTTAGGAAAATTACTTGCACTAATAGTAGGCTCCTTAATAGTAACATTTATTCTCTCTAGAGATGGTGTAGCTAGATTTTTCAATAAATTTTTAGATAAATTTAACAGACTATTATTTATAAAAGAATAGGGATATATCTTAAGATATATCCCTTATAATCCTTATTAAAAAGCTTAACTAGATTTAGGTTTTAGTCCAAAAATCTATAATTTAATCTATTTCCATTTGTATAATCATATGAAATACTCTTTTTTCCAATATATCCTTCTACAAATAACTCTCATTTCTTAGTACTTTCTATAGATAATACTGAAATCAATTTCAATTTTATTTGTTCAAGTTTCTCCTTTTGTTCCTTTGTTCTTACCCTTCCATCTAAACTCTTTGTAAGCAATACTGCATCTGAATAGTTTTTATTATCTATAAACTTTTCTAGTTTCTCCATATCACTTTTTATATCTTTATCATATTCAGATTTTTCATCTATATTCTTATTTAATGCATCTACACATTTCTTAAAATTAGGGAACTCATTAGACTTCTCTCCAACATTTTGAATTTTAACTTCAGCTTTTCTTATCTTTCCCTCATCTAAAGCCTTACTTGCCTCTAAATAATTTTCAATCATATCTTTTAGTTCTTTAGCCTCTTTATTTTTAGGATTTTCGTCTAAAGCTAACTCTAAAGATACAACTGCCTTCTCATATTGCCCTTCATTAATAAGTTCTTTCCCCTTATCTAGTGCTTTATTAGAACTACTACATGCAATAAGATTTAATGATAAAATTGTAATTAATAGTACTAAAATTAAAGCCTTAATACTTCTTTTCACCTAATTACCTCCTGTCACCTAATCTATATTATTTTAATTTAGCTTAGTAAATAATTTAAGCAAAATTATAATCCTATAAAAAATCCTATATTTCTATATTTTTTCAATTTCCTTTTTATCCCAAATAAATAGTATCATATTTTGAACAATAAGTAAATATTCTTAACTAACAAAAATAACAATGAATAATTAGTAAAATTTTTAAATACAAAAACCAAATATAATTGAAACCTAGCAAAATCAAAGGGAGTAATTTAATATGATCAAATTACTCCCTAAATATGTAACATTATTCTCTTTTATTTCTGTAATATCCTACAAATACTATATTAACTTTATGTAAGAATTTAATTTTGACATTTGGATTTCATTTTTAATTTTGTAAACTCCATACTTCCTTTCAACCATCTTCCCTCCAAGCTTTCTAACATGCCATTGTATGTTCATCCTATCTTCTAAACCTTCTAATTCTTCATATTCATCACTTTTTATTTTAAGATAACATTCTCTAATAACCTTACAAAACTCTCTTGGTATTTTTACATCTCTCATAGCTCTAACTATCCCTTCTTTTCCTTCAATCAAAAGGATCTCAAAGGTATAATCTAAATCTTCTGATAAATAAAAATCATCGGAAGCAAAATTTAAATCCACTGGAAAAGCACTACATTCCAAAACTCCATCTATAGTTAGAGTAAACCCTATAAAATCTCTTGAAAGTCCAAACTCCTTTTTGGGATAAATCTGAAATCCAAGTTCTAACTTTCCGTAGTTAATAGCAAAATGATCTTCTTTATTTGAATTATCCCATCTTAATAATAGGTTAAATTCATCTTTATTTTGAAGAACCATTGCACTATCTCCCTTAATATCCATATAGGTCTTATCCCCTATACCAACAATACCCCCCTCATCTTCATAACATGCCTCTTCTTCGCTCTTTTTAAGCTCATCTCTAGCATTATTAATAGTACTTAAGAAAAGTTCATCTTCGAATTCATCTGTTTTAATAAGTTCTCTGACGAAATCTCTAACATCACTAAGCTTCTCATTCATCATAAAAACCTCCCCATTTATTACACGTCATCCCAAATCCATTATATACCAAAATCTTTTTTTGGTACAGACAATGAAAAAGACTATATCAAAGCATTTATTTAATCATAAACCTTTCACAACATATAAGTATTTATAATTAAATCACTTTTGATATAGTCTAATATAATTATAGTTTTAATCTTTAATGTATTTATCTAAATTAGATTCTTCTGGTTCATCTGTAAACTTATATAGGCTAAAACTTTCTTCTACCTGCTTTGATGTTATTCCATCAAAAAGTATAGCATCAAGGTTTTCTAAGTCTTCTAGAGCAACTTCTCTATTATAATCTTCCCTTGTAATTTTTAAATAATACTCCCTAATAATCTTACAAAGCTCCCTTGGAAATCTAATATGTCTCATAGCTCTTACTATATGCTTTTCATCTATAGCAATTATATTTAAAGCGTAATTCATTTTCTCAGAAAATTCAAAACCTTCAGGAGTAAAATTAAAGTCTAGCCTCATATCGCTATAATCAACAGCATCCTTTATTGATAAGGTAAATCCAACAAAATCATAATTAATATCAAAGTCTTCTCTCTTAAAAAGTTGAAATCCAAAATCAACCTTTCCTTTACTTACGCCTCTAAAACTCTTCTTAGCTTCACTTGGAAACCTTAAAATAACTAGGAGACTATCCTTATCCGTCAAAAGGCTAACCATGTCTTCCGAAAGATCTATAGAAAGCTTGCTGCCAACCTCTAAATAACACTCTCCATCTTCATCATTAGATTCTAGTTCCTGAAGGTTGTCCTTTCCTAAAACCTGATACAAATAGTTTTTAAATTCAATATCAAATTCATTTTCCATTCCTTAAGTCGTCTCCTTTATTTTTAAATAACCTTCAACTATTATATATCAACAACATTATAGTTACAAACCATATTTTAACCATTTTTAATTCTAAAAAGACTTTAAAAATAGCAGAGACACCATATACCATAATAATTAATTAAGTTCTTCTAAATAACTAAGTATTACTTTATCTTATCCCTAAGCTTTAAAAGTACTTCTCTTATTTCCTTAACCTCTTCATGGGTAAAGTTTTCAAATACACTATCAAAGCTATTATTTATATCACACCTAAAAGTTTTTGCAAAGTCTACTCCTTTTTTAGAGAAAACTATATATGTATTTCTCTTATCCTTTTCATCCTTAAACTTCTCTACATACCCCATATTTTCAAGTCTTGACACTATTCCTGACACAGTTCCCTTAGCTAAGGACATTTCATCACAAAGTTCCTTAACTGTAACCTTCCCCTTATGAGCTATAAGTTTAATAACTGTTATTTGTTGGTGAGTAAGTCCACTTTCTTTAAGTCCTTCACTTACTTTTCCCATGGTACTTGAATAAATTTCTTTTATCAGCATAGCTATTTCAAATGAATCATAATTCATATAAGTCCCTCTTTTCTAAAAAAATAAATTTCAAATTATATTTCTCCAGGATCTAAGTCCTATGAAAAATATATAAAAGATTCTACATATAAAATTAATGGTACATAAAGTCTTCTAAACTTTATGCACCATTTAATATCTTTATACTAAATTAGCTAATTTTATATTTTACTTTTAAATTATCAAAGGTGAAGAATCCCACAAAGAAATATACGCCAGCCATAAATAGTGCTGCTCCTAATCCCATATAAAAATCTCCTAAATAAACTGGATTAAATATTCCTAAGTTTCTAACTGAAATTCCAAAGAAAATCATAAATCCCATTATAAGATAACTCTTAAAATCAAAGAAGGAAAATACACAATGTTTATCAAGTTTACTATTTACTATTCTTGTTGTATGTTTCTTAAACATTTTACTAAATATAAATTTAAAAAACACAAAAAATATAACTGCTGCAAAAATTATTGTTATAATTAAGTTTCCGTGATGTGACATAACATCTCCAAACCCTAAAGTAAATACTCTAAATCCTGCAAATCCCCATACTAATCCTGCTATAAAAAGTAAAATTCTCTTACTAACTCTTGGAGTAAATTTTTTAATTCCGTCCATAATTTTCATCTCCTACAAAATAATTTTATTTTATTAGATGCAACCCATCTTAAAATGGTTCGCATGAAAACTCTTTGTTCCTATGCAAACTATTTTACTCCTAATAATAATTATTGTCAAATAAAAATTTTTATTTATTTCATTCTTTATTTATGCAGATAAATCACTGAAATTAAGGTTACTAAAATTTTATTACTTAAATTATAATCTCTTTCATAAGACTCTTATTAACCCCCAAATTACCCTTTCAAATATTTAGTATAAAAGATTTTTTTAAGGGAAACATAAGGGTGTATCCTTATAGAAGTTAAGACTTCATTTTTGTGATTGATGTTCATCACCTCCTAAAAGTCTTAATTTCTCAAATTTTCTATATGCCTTTTTAAATTAAAGATGGCTATACCTTATATTTCCCCCTTCTAAGAAACTTCAGGTATAGCCATCTATTTTTATTTAATATTATTTCTTATAATTTTAAAAGATGTAAAAGCAAAAATCACAAAGCCTACAAAGGATAAAATAGAACTTAATAAAAGAATTATATCTCCTATTACACTTAATCCAATAAAGCTAAAAATTTCCAAAGATCTTTGAAACATCTCTGTTTGAAGTAACACAAGCATAAAGGATCCTAATGCTACTAAAATCAACTTAATATTTTTATTTTCCATTTAATAATCCTTCCCTATATTTCACCTTACTTACTTTTTCCCTATTTTCCACTTGAAATATTTATTTACAAAAATCAAAAATATAACTAATAAGATACTCATTATAAAAGGCTCTAACCCTTCATACAACCTAATAAAGGTATTCAACTAAAAAACTCCTCCTTAAATTTTCACAAACTCAATAGTCCTATTTTTAAATCTTATTATCCCTAATAAGATTAATAATTTTTTTCATATCATAATATCCCCAATTTAATTATTTTATCCATTGCTTATACTTCTGAGTTTTGTATCATAGAAACTTATTACCAACTTAAAATATTTTGTGTTGCTATTTTTTGGTATTCATTGCAACATATAAGCTTACAATCATCGCCTCCAAAATGTTCAGAAAAATAAAGTCTTTCCTCTTCTAGCTCTTCTATTTTATCAATATTTCCTTTAAGATAAGCTTTTATTCTATACATAGCAGAATCGCATCTTGCCATAACTCCACCAAGTCTAATATCCATAACTTCAAAGCCTTGTCCTTTACATTCTTTATACCATAGATCCCTAAAACTCTTATGAAAACTCTTTAGCTTTTCTTGTATTTCTGGAATAAAGTTATATGCTATAAGTCTTAAGGCATCCTTATCCTTTTCTAGATAAGCTTTTCTTATTTCTAATCCTATTTCACTTTTAACTGAAAGGTAAGCAGCAAGTTTAGAATACATAGTAAACATTAATTTAAATCTCTCACTTCTCTCTCCTATTTCCTCATATTTTTTAGAAAGATTGATATAATGTTCTTCTAAATCTAAACCCTCTAAATGCTTATCAAAGGCTCCTAAAAGCAAATCTTGGTAAGCTATATATTTTGAAGGATTACAAACCTCCATATTAGGATTTTTAACTGATGGAACAAGATCTAACTCTTCTAAAGAAGTAAAGTCCTCCATACTAAGCCCTGTTAAAGATTTGCATCTTTCATCTATCCATTCTTTCTCTACCTTGTTATAATAGCCATGCTCTCCAAATAATATAAGACCTACTATTATGGAATATATTGGCGTTTCTGATCCATCATCTCCCCAAGCCGTTGCAAAGACTTCCTTTATTCCTTTAGCCTTACATTGATTTAAGGCAGCATTTGTTGTTTCAAAGGTCTTTGAATAGTTTGGAGCAAATCCACTCCACCTCCAGCATCCTCCTGCAAAGATAATATTATTATTAAAATCATCTCTAATATCTAAAAGCTTTTTATATTTTTCTTTATCAGAATTATAATAATCCCAATAAACTAAGGAAACTTCCTCTGGAATATTATTTGCTATTTCAGGAGTTATAACTATATCTAAATCGTAATATCCACCATCTGGAGCTCCACATCTTAAAAACATATCATCCCAAATCATTGGCTTAAAATCATATTTTTTTGCTATTTCATTAACCTTATTTAAATGCTCTACCATAAGCTTTTGGTGAGGAACATGTCCATGTTTAGTTAAATAATGGCCTCTTCCTAAATCAAAAGCCTCATCCATACCTATATGAATATTTTTACTTCTAAAGCACTCTCTTAAGGAAGAAATCATTGCCTCTATAAACTTATAAGTCTTTTCCTCTCCTACTAAAAGTACATCTTGGGTGTCTTTCATCCCTTCCCCATAAGGCCATCTTAAAGTTTGTTTTAAGTGAGCTAAAGTTTGAATACAAGGTACAACCTCTATACCTAAAGAGTATCCATAATCATCAATTTCTCTTAACTCCTCTTTACTATATCTTCCTCTCATATAACCAAAGTATGGATAACCATCAATCTCATAAGTATCTTCAGTATAAAGCATACACCTATTATGTCCCATTAAGGCCATATATCCTAATATCTTTTTAACCTCAGCAACTCTATAGACAGCATTTCTTGAGGCATCTATCATTGCTCCTACTGAATCAATATAAGTTTTTTCACTTTTTCTAAAACTCTCCTCTCCCTTTTTAAGAAATTGAAGATATAAACTAAATGCTCTAAAAAAGTGGTGTTTTTTCTTATATCTTATTTCATTATTTTTTCCTCTAAGGACTTCTATTACATTTTCTGATTCTTCAGGAAGCTTAGAAACATTTATAACTTCTAAATTTTCATTCTTACTTCCCTTCTCATTATAAAGCTGAAAATCAATTAGTTCTTCTAATCCCTTGACAGCTTCTAACATTTCCTCATTTAATCCAACTAATTTAACTCTCATCTTTATTCCCCTCTCATACTAAAAATAGGTGTTTCCTATATAATTCCACATTTAAATCAAATATCCTACTAAAAAGATTATTTTATGATAAATAAAAATAAATTGTTATAAAAATGAACTTTTTGTTGACTAAATTACAACTTGCATATATAATCTAATTGAAATTGATTATCATTAACAGAAAGGAAGACATAATAATGCTACTTATAATTTCATTATTAATAACAACATTCTTGAGTATTGTTTTTTATAAAGAAATAAAAAAATATTCTTCAATACTCTACATAATAGCTACTTTAATAGCTATATTTTTCATAGTATTTATGAAAACCGATCTACATAACTATATTCCTAAACACATAAGTAAATACACCATAGGAGTATTCTCTAAAAGTACTTTTTCCTTAGCTTTATTTACTATAGTAATGTACACTGGAGCTTTAAGTAATTCATTTAAATATAAGAAAAACCTAATGGCTATAAGAGGCGAACTTTCAATAATCGCTTGTATCTTAACCTTAGGTCATAATATTTTATATGGAATATATTATTTCCCTACATTCTTTACTAACCCACATTCTTTAACTTATTATAAGTTTTTTGCAACTTTATTAAGTTTAATCATGATATGCTTAATGATTCCTTTAATGATCACTTCATTCCAATGTGTAAGAAAAAAAATGAACTATAAAACATGGAAAAAGATTCAAAGGTCAGCATATTTATTTTATGGTTTAATGTACATACATATAATGCTTTTATACATACCAAAATTTGATAAGAAACTTTTTGAAATAATATTATATAGTATTATATTCTTTGCATACTACTTATTACGTATAAGAAAGTATTTTAAAGATAAATCTAAAACTTGTTTTAGCAAATAAAAATTACTCTAAAAATGGACTAGCTCTTTTTACCATTAAGAGCCTCTAATAGTTTTTAAAATAAATAAAATAACCTATACATAAATAACTACACATATAAATAAAACTTATAAATAGATAAAGAGCTTATATTTTTTAAACTCTAAATCTATTTATAAGTTTTTTAATATATCTAACCCATAATATTTAAGCTTATTAAATTTATAATAAATTTTCTTTATATATCCTAATAATAATTATATTTTTATTTTCTATTTAAATTCCTCTGGATGTCTTCTCTTAAGTTCTGGAATTGCCCATCCTCTTCCTGTTTGCTCTAATCTTTTACAGTACTCTTTTAAATGACCTTTAGCATGATATGGTCCTCCCTCTCTTATTACAGTCCAAAGGGGATCAACATCACTTTCACTACTCATCATCATTTCATCATGCCACTGTTGAAGAAGATACGCTCCTTCCATGCATAGTTCTTTTCTTATCTCTGCTAAATTTCTTATTTCGTGAGGATCATCCTCTACATTAAAAAGCATTTCCTTTGGAAATAAGTGATATCCATCATGATAAGTTCTAATATAAATATAATCTTTAAATCTTACAGCTCTTTGGCACACATGAGCACATTGTCCTAAAACCAAATAATCTCTTCCTGTATCTTCTCCATTTAAAATACTTTGTGCATAGCTTCTACCATCCCAGTACTCTTTCTTTTCCTTATTAAATAACTCAGCTAAAGTTGGTGCTAAATCTAAATTATAATGGAATCCATCATCTCTGTAATTTTTCATAGCCCCAGGCCACTTTATTATCATTGGTATTTTAGTAGTTGCATAATCAGCAGTTCCGTGCTCTGCATACATACCAAATTCACCTATTGCCTCTCCATGGTCTGATGTTATTATAATAGCAAGGTCTTCGTATAATCCCTTATCTTTTAATAAATTGAGTATTTGTCCAATATGAGAATCCATATAGTTTATTCCTGAATCATATTGATCAAAGAATTTTATAAGATCATCATAATTTTTAATTTCTCCCATATGTTTTGGAAATCTTGGTGATGTATCACTATTATACATTCCTATTTCTCTAGCTCCATGTGGTCCAATTTTATTGTTACGATGTTCATTAAATCTTTCCTCACTTATCCATCTCTTTAAACCATCTCCTTCAAAGGGATTTTCATAAGTATCTGGAGTTCTATAAGGAGTATGTGCATCCCAATAGTTTACATGAAGGAACCAGTTATCTTTATCGCAATTATCTTCTATCCATTTTAAGACAGTTGGAGTTACTTCTTCTGCTGACTCTGCTCCACATCCACCTACGTTATGAAGCTCATTAAACCCAGCATTAAACCACCAAGCACTATGTCTCTCAGCAAAAGTACTTATAGAAGCTGTATAAAACCCTTCACTTCTTAAAAACATAGGAAGGCTATTAAATGCCATTCTATCATTGAAACCTCTATTATCCCCATCTATTCTGAAATCAGCACAAACTCCTCCATGATTTACAACACCAGTATGTATTCCAAATCTTCCTGACATAAGTGCAGCCCTTGAAGGAAGACATGGTGCATCTGAACAATAATAATTATCAAAAGTTATACCCTCCCTTGAAACACTATCTATATTAGGAGATGTATTTCTTTCATATCCATAGCAACCTAAATGATCTGCTCTTAAAGTGTCTAAATCTAACATTAATATTCTCATTTTCTCAACTCCTTCAATAAAACGAAAATTTAATTTCTTTAATATATAATTCAACACAACTTCAAAAATTCCTATAAAAACTCCTTATTATAATTAAATTCTATAATTATCTCCTTAAATTAATATTTTCTCATACTTAATTTAAAGTTATAAAAAAAGGACTGTATCAAAATATAATAAAAGCTATTTTGATACATGCCCTTTTGAAAAAAATTAATAGTTATATATTTATTATAAAACTAAATTTCTTTAGTTTTATTGAATCTTCTTATATGAATTTCAGTACAAATTATAGGACTAACTAAAATTAATATACCCACCAAGATATACCCTATATCAGAAATTTCTAAATTAAAAAATCTAATTATCAAAGTGAATATTATTGAGAATATAAATACAAAAACACATGGCTTTAAAATATAATTATTAGCCTCTTCCCATGTTTCTTCATTTCTCATTGCATACTTTAGTTTATACCCTACAAAAATATTGGGATATTCCTCATAGTCATCATGAAGCTTTTTACAAATAAGCCCACTAATAAACATAACTATTCCCATAAAAATTATAACCAAAAATATTTTCCCCCTTCTTGTTTAAACACCAATACTAAAAAATATAAAATTGCAATCGCCTTTATATAATACCACTATTTACCACAATTTTCATTTAATAAATTCTTTTAAATTCATTCATTATCCTTTAAATCCATTCATTACCATTGCTTTTTTTTTATATTTCTCATGTTTTGGATAATTTGGATAATAAGATACAAATTTAAATAAATTAATTGCATATTTGAATATAAATTTAAATTAAGCAAATAATAATTCATGAAGAAGGAGTATTTCATTCCTTCTTCATAACTACTTACTTTTTTAAGCTTATAGGTTTAAGATTTAATAGCCTATCTCTTACGATTATTAAAAGTGTAATTAATTAGTCAATCAACTTTAACTCTCTCAAAATTATTGTCACTTCATTTAATTAAGGAGAATACCTCTCTTTCAAAGAGATTCTTAAACCTATAAGCTATTTGTTTTGAAAAAAAGAAAAGCTATTCCTCCCACTGAATAGCTTTTCATTTACTCACTCAACAATATATACAATATAAATTAATACTTTATTTTACTTATAAATGTTACCACTCCCTCTTTAATTTAACAATGTTCTAAAATTAACAAATTGTTACGTATATTACAGTAACAAATTATTTTTTAACATTATTCTCTTCTAACTTTTAATTTCGTTAAAATATTCATTTTATTTATGCACTCTATTATCTAATTCGATTTCGACAATTGAAATTGGTCATACCACCTTTCAAATAGCCATTTTCTATATGTTCTTATTTTTTAAATTTACAAAAAAAGCTCCTTACTCTATAAATATTTTAATATAAAAAATATTTAAAAATTTTCCTTTTTATTTCTCTATGTCATTGTTCCTTTGAACAAAAATACTATATATTAAATATTGCAACTTTTTAAAATACAGGTTATAAATTTATCAATTAATAATAAATCTAAACTTTTCTTATAAATAAACTTGAAATTAAACTTAAAAATTAAATTTCTTACTTTTTTACACAATGTTTAAAATTTGATACTATCTATAAAGAAAATTATAATTAAATTGTTAATACTTAAAATAAAATATAGATTTAGGAGAGTGAGATATATGTTAGGTAACATAGTGATTTATCTTAATTATGTTATATTAGTAGCGATTATTGTAGGTGGTATAGCTTTAGTAGTTGCAAGCTCAAAAAAACATGAACATAAGTAAACATTTAAGTTTTGACGGAATCTCACATATAAAAATAATCTATGCATTTAAGTTTTGGCATAAAAAAATCTCTAGCTTATAGCTAGAGATTTTTATTTTTTAAAAGTATTATTTCTATAGATAATAAATCATGTCTATTTTTAAAATTTATATTAAAAAGAATTCTTAATAATTTACATTAAAAGAAATTATAAATCATCTTTTAACTACTTTAAAAGTACAATAAAAAAGAGTTATATGATTTTAATTAAAAGTCTTTTTAAGCACAAGTTACTTTAACTTTTAATTCCTCTATCATATAACTCTTAAATATTTTTAAGTTGTTTATTTTAGAGTATCCTACTCTATTTACTAACCTCTTTGTTAGTAAGACTTTTTATTTATATTAGCCTTTAAAACAACTTAATTTAATTTTTGATTCCTCTTTGAACCTTGGTACTTCTTAAAGCGCCTTACTCACCATTGAGATTTTTACCTGTTTTGGATTTGCTTTCTGATGTTATTTTTGAGCAATCCTAGCTTAAATTACCCAAAAATAAAAGATAGATACTCACTTTGAATACCTATCTAGGAAAATCTCTACAAGTTAATTGATGAATCTCTATATTTTAATCATACTAATTCAAGCCACCTCATTGTAGCTTACCATAATTAACTTAAATCTTACTTTAAACAAACTAACTCATAAATAGTCAGAACTTTATTAATATGGCTCTATTCCTCTTCAGTATGATAAAATTTCAATCACTTGTCTCTTTCCCCAGAAAGATAAACTATTCGCTTTGAATTAGGCAGGTCTCCTGGCTCATAACTATATCTTCTTAACACCTTCCCATGATTGATCACAGTGGTATATCGTTAAGTCGAAGTCATTTACAGTTGCTGGGGGCAGCTTTAGTTTTACACTAAATTCCCTATTAAGCATCACTGCACCTATTTCAAAAGTAGATTTTAAATCTCTACTTAATTACATTATATAAATAAATCCTTCAATTATCAACACTTTTTCTTAATAGTTAAATTTATTAAACAAAAATTTACTAATTATAAATTATAATACAAATTTTTCATGTTATATTATTATTAAAATTCATAATATAGGAGGATTTTATGAAAGAAAGAATTAACTTTAAAATTCTTAACCAAGCTGCTTGGATAAGCTTACTTTTAACCTTTATAACCCCCTATGAATTAAGCTCTTCTGGCTTTAAAACTTGGGGGTATCCAGTAAAATATTTCACAACATATGAGTTTCCACAAGATAGTACCACTCTCTTATCCTCTACTTCAACTAACTTATTAGGATTAATATCAAACATACTAGTTATATATATTATCATTAACACATTTATTCTTTTAAAAGAACGCTTAAAAAATATAAAAGCTAACACCCTATAAAAACATTTTTCTAAAACTTTTTTTATTAATATATTATTTAATCCCTATTTAGAAATGAACATAATTTAACATAATATAATTTATCTATGCTAACAAACACAGAGTATATAATATAAAAAGCTATAGTATAGTCTAGCTAATAATAAGCTAGACTATACTATAGCTTATTGTTTTCCAATATTTGTAATTTAATAGAATTTAAGTTATAATTAATATGTAAACTTAAATAGGTTGGAGGTGCTTATTATCCTGTATTTATCTTTCTTTATAATAATTACAATAAGTATTTTCTTAGGTAGAGGAAAAAGCCTAGTAAAACAAAAATTATTTTTAACTTTATCCTCTTTCTTAATATTAATTGGAATAATTACTTCATTTCTAATAAAAAGTATATTTTTAAATAACTTAAGAATCCATAATGAACTTTATGATTATGTAAATCTTGAGTTTATAAATTGGGCCCTTAATAAATTTAATTCTTACTTTAAATGGTCTTATTTATATGTTCTTATAGTTTTAGGAGTTCTTTTATATACTCTATATACAGATCATAATATAAGAAATAAAGAAAACTTAAAACACTTTAACTATACTTGTGTAACATCTATGGGGGTTATATTAACTGGTGCAATAATATATTCCTTTAGCTCCATAAATAAAGTCTTTGACATACCATTATATTTAGAGGTAACAGCTTTTTCTCAAATATTTATACTTTATATTCCACTAGTAGCAATGAGACTTTATATAGGAAATCCAGAGGTTGAAAATACAGTATTTGAAGTATAAAAACATTGTATTTTTTATCCATCTAATAAGAATATATTATTTATATATATAACCTTAATAATTATCTAACTCTTTATTTATGAAGCATATTCATAAGTATCTATAATCTTCATATTTTTCAAAAAAAGTCTGTAGCAATATATTCTTGCTACAGACTTTTTTTACTTTAATGCTTCCTTATCTCTTTAATATTTATACTAATTTAAAACATCCCTATTCTTTTCATTTTTTAATAAGTTAATTATTAAAAGTATTGAAATTATAATAAATACCACATAAGCAATTAAAGGAATATATTTAGGATAATTTATTGTAGTCATATGATTTAGTCCTATATTATATAAAAACATTATTAAAGCTCCTAAAATAGGTACTTGTACTCCTATTAATGCCACATAACTTTTAACTTTACTACTTACAAATAATGATACGCTAGTTACCACAAAAGTTATTATATATATAACTAGAATAGTTAACATTATATATTGTCCAAAAGTTAAATCAAACCAAGAAACCATATAATTAAATTTAGAATTTATGCTACAATTCCAAAATTGCAATGTATCATTAGGAATATACATTAAAAATAGTCCTATTAATTCCAAAGTACTTATACCAAAGGCAGTTATCATGGCTGAAATAACTTTTTTACTTCCAATCTTTCTTCCAGTTTTTGATGAATACTGAAGAAGGTTTACTTTATTTTTTTCATCCCTTAAAAATATTGGTGATATTATAAAAGCTAAGGTCACCACAACAAGTATTGAAAAATTAGTTATTAAGGAATCATAATTTGAAAAAGTAACATAACTTAAAACAGATTTTAATTGATCACCTTTTTCAAGTTCTTTTAACCTTTTATACTTATTGGGTTTGCTACTATATAATTCAGCGTTTCTATTTAAAGGATTTTCATATGACGCTATTAAAGACTCTCTAGATTGCATTTCCCAAAACAGATATACATTATCCTTAAAATATATTTTTGAATGAAGAGCCTCAACCTTTTCATCAGTTTTTCCCTTATCTAAACTTTCTCTTAGCTCTCTATATGATTTTATTCCAAGTTCTTGTGCCTCTTTATCTCCCTTTAAATATTCGTCTGCTTCTTTTTCTCTCAAAGCTGACTTTTCCTTAAAATCTTCAAATTCCTTTTCATCCATTGTTGTTCCATAATCTTTAAGCATTTCTACGCTTAAATTAAAATCTGGTGTTTCTGAACCATTTGGAAAAACTTCTATCCAAAAACTTATAAATATTTTCCATATTATAAAAACTATTAATCCAAGAATCAATAGAATTTTTAAATTGAAAAGTTTCTTTATTTCATTAATTATTATTCTCATATTTTACCTCTTCACTTAAATTAATATTTTTCCCTTATAATATATCTACCTTCTTAAATCTTTTTATTAAAATTAAAGAAATTATAATTACAATGACTCCATTACTTATTAATGTTCCTTCTATATAATATTTTGAAGTTAGTAGTGCTCCAGCCTCTGCAAACCATTTTTGTGGATTTAAGGTTAAAACAAATATGTTAAAATATGACCATATAACTAGTTTTGAACTCATACTAAATAACCCTGGCAGCATAAATAATCCTCCAAAAAGTATAAAAAAGGCAAAAAAAGCTTTATAACTACTCTTTAGAAAAAGACATAAGGATAAACTTATTCCCCCTGAAATAAGTGATATTATTAAAACAACTCCTATGGAAAGAAGTAAGTTTTGTAAAACTGTAAGGTTATACCAAGATATATGAGGACCTACTTCCCAATTTAAAGCACTACTAATTGGAACATTCCAAATCTTACTATAATCAAACACACTAAAATATACAATTAGAGTAATTCCTAAGATTATTATTGCAACTAATATTGAATACATAAGTCCAACTATAGCCTTATCTTTAATAAGATTACGCCCTCTTTTTGTAGCAGAAACTAATCCTAGAGTTTTATTTTCTCTCTCATAATTTATTAAAAAAACTACTCCTAATACTACAAGTATCATAATTTCAATTAAGCAGGCTCCAATTACTTTTTTATATAATAAATTTTGAGTTCTATAACTTTCTCCAAAGAAAAATAAATTTTTATGTTCTCCATTACTTTTTAACTCTTGAAGTCTTTTCCCTAAATCTTCATAATTTTTTCTAACTAAATTAGCGGCTTCTCCTTTAAATCCATACTTATTTATGTTACTTTCAGCCATTTTTTCAGAATCTAAGCTTTCTATTCTATGAATAAATTCTGGAGTTATATTTTTATATAAATTAATTGCACTTAACTGATTTATTAAATCCATATCCTCCTTTGAAAATACTTTTTCCTCATAAGTCCAATTATGAAAATCCTTATTGGCTAAAAATTCATTCATAGATTCAAAGGTTTTATGAAGTTTTCTTTCTGTAAGCTCATTTAAATCCTTCATCTTCTCATCATACATATTTTCTAACTTTTTAAGCATATTCTCGTCTACTTTATATCCAACCTGACTTATTAGCTTATTAGTTTCCTCTAACCCCTCTTTTATATAGGAATTATCATTAATTAAAATAAAATTGTATATTAAGAAAATACCTGCAAGAACTATTAACACTGGATTTCTAAAAAGTTTTTCCCATTCACCCTTTTTAATACTCATAAGATTATCCTTCTAACTCCTCATCTCTATATTGATAAAGGAATACATCCTCTATATTAGAATTAACCCTAACCCATTTTTCATCATTATTACCCTGGCTTATGAATCTAGCTTTCATTATTCCACCATCTTGCTTTTCTGATAATAAAATATATTTCTTTCTAAACTCTTTGCTTTCCTCAAAGGTCATTGAGGTTTCATAAACCATACCCTCTAAAGTGCTACATATATTTTCTATGGAATCCTTATATAAAATCTTATGATCCTTAATCATAATTACCTCATTAGAAATAAACTCAATATCTGAAACTATATGAGTTGAGATTATTACTATTCTATCTCTTGATAAATCACTTAGTAAATTTCTAAATCTAACTCTTTCCTTAGGATCTAACCCTGCTGTCGGCTCATCTAAAATTAGTATCTTAGGATCATTTAACAAAGCTTGAGCTATTCCAACCCTTTGAATCATTCCTCCTGAAAAACCCTTCATCTTTTTATTCTCAACATTTTCTAAGGAAACAACTTTTAATACCTCTTTTACTTTTTCTACTGCATCTTCCTTTTTTATTCCCTTTAAAGCTGCTAAATATAGCAAAAACTTTCTTGGTGTATAATTTCTATAATATCCAAAGTCCTGAGGTAAATAACCTATAATATCCCTATACTCTCCATCTAATGAAACTATATCTGTACCCTTATAAAGTATTTCTCCACTAGTTGGAAAAATTAATGTGGTTAATAGTTTAATTAAAGTTGTCTTTCCAGCCCCATTAGGAGCTAAAAGAGCATATACCCCATTATTAAACTCTAAATTTATATCCTTAAGGGCATAAAAACTTCCATATTTCTTGCTTACATTATTAACAACTAACATAAAATTTCTCTCCTTTTTTTATACCTATAATTTATTAATTCCTTCAAATTCTTCACATATAGAAATATACATACAATGGAAATTACTATGTGAACATATATTGGAACTTCCATTAAAAACTCTAAATAGTACTTCTCATTTCCAAAACTTAAAAGTAAGTTTCCTAAAATCCACCCTACTATAATAAAAGCCTTTGAAAATACACTTTTAAACCTCATTAGTGCATATATAAATACTGTTGAAAATAGAAATAAACCTGTAACTGACAATATTATTAGCCTTAAGGCATTTAAATCTTTATTTGATATACTCATAAAAACTATAACTATTGTGTTTATTAAGATGCTTCCAAGGCTAAATATAAACATTCTTAAAGCTGAAAGTTGATACAAATTATATTTGCAAGTCATTTCTAACTGAAAAACACCCTTTGTTTTTGAATTATAAAATGAGAATAAAATCACACTAAGATAAAGTATTGGTGAAGATATAAATATAAATTTATATAAACTTCCTACCTCTCTATTATTTAAACTAGTCATTGAAAAAAATAATACAAATATTCCAGATAGTAATATAATTCCTAGTTCAGTTTTATCATGAAATATATTATTAAAGCCTAAATCTTTAAAAGCATTTCTTAAGTAAGCGAAAAATGTCAATTTAGGTTTAACCCCCTCATTAAGTATTTCATCTAATTCCCCTAAATTTAATTCTGGAACCTCTATTTCTAAATCTATATTCTCAATATTAAACTCCTCTTTTTCTCTGTTCATTCTTCTTCACCTCCAATATCTTCTTTATCTTTTTAATACTTGAATAATATTTAGTTTTAACTGTAGATTCTGACATATCAATTAGAGAAGCAATCTCTAAAAATGTCATTCCTCCAAATATCTTTAGTCTTAAAATTTGCTGAATGCTTGTATTTAAAGTATTAATAATCTCTAATATCTCCTTAGCGTCCTCCTTAAGCTGAAATGATTCTTCCAAATCATTTTCATATCCTACTAATCCTTCCTCAAATTCATCTACAACAGTAACATATTTATAATATGTAGATCTGTAATTATCGATTATCTTGTTACTGGCTATTTTATAAAGCCATGTCCTAAAGGAAGCTTTTTCATCATCAAATCTCCCTAAGGATTTAAGCATAGAAATAAATATTTCTTGAGTTAAATCCTTAGATAACTCCTCATTAGAGGTTTGTCTAAAAACATAAGCAAATATCTCCTTATAATAAAACTTAACAATTTCACCAGCTGCTTTTTTATCATTATTCTTTTTTACAAGGGTTATTAATTTCTTTTCATTAATCCGTCTCACCCCACCATCTTCAGTAAAATTCATCCTAAACTTTAATAACCAAAAATTATATATAATTTTCTCTTGAATATCTTTACACTTATTTATTCGTAATAGATAAGGAAATAGTTTTACTTTTTTAGAAAAATTTTATAAAAAATTTCTCTAAATCATATATTAACTTTTTTCTCTAAATAAAAATAGAGATAACCCTTGAGTTATCTCTACTTATTTAAGAAATTTTAATTTATTATCTCTTTTAAGAAATTTTTATCCCTTAACTATAAATATAGTCAACTAATTAAAAAAACATCATAAATATTCCAAGTAAAACTGAAATTGTTACAAGTATATAGGGAATATTTGTTTCCCCTAATTTTTTAACTTTAATAATAATTGCAATTATTGATATAGATCCAAATAACCAAGCTATAATTTGTTGCACTACATAATTTGTTGGTAAACTAGTTGCATTAAGGTATGCTATAAGAATTGACCATATAACTAAAAAATAAAATACTACATTTTTTAGTTTGCTGTTTTTCAAGAAAAAAAGCAAAGAAATTCCTAATATACTTAGTACTAATATAAATACAGATAATATTAATAAATATCCAAGTGCCATATTTTTTCCCTCCTTTAATAATGTTTCTCTATACTTTTATAATATCCTGAAGTTATTAAAACAATTATGAAGTTAATTTATAATCTATTCAAATGTTAACCTATACTTTTAATTAATACCATAAATATTCACTTAAATTTCTTTAAATTTTATCAATTAATTAAAAAAACAGTGTATAATGTATTTATAATATATGGTATATCTTACATAAATATCATATAAAACTAAGGTTAAAGACAATAAAGTAATCAATAATGTTAAATTAAGATACTTTAATTAATATAAACTACTTAAGGAGATGCTCTTATGAAAGTTTGTCCTAATTGCAAAGAAAACTTTCCATATATGGATTTAATGGTTGCATTATTGGGATTTGCTGGTTGTGGGTATATTAGATGTAAAAATTGTAATACTCAATACAAGGTTACAAAAAATTCTAAAGTATTCATTGCCTTATTAGCCTTATTCCCTTATTTTATAGAAGGCTATATATTTTCTTTTGATATTTTTTATTACATTATTTATCTAATTATTATTGTTCCCTTATCTCCATTTATGATTAAACTAAAAGAAAATAATGATAATGAGAAGTATATAAAACTTTAATTAAAACTAATTTCAATATATAAAATTATATATATTGTAACAATAAGCTAATTTTTAAAATAATAAACTAATTATACTTTATAAACTAAACATATAATTTTTATATTAAATTACATAAGTTTTAAAATTAAGGCTATAAATTTACAGAGGTTATGAAATGAGAATACTAGATGATATAACTAAATTTATTTTTGTTTGTGATGAACCAAAGCCTTGTGACTTAATCTTTATACCAGGTTCATCCAAATACGAGGTAAGCGAAAAGGCTAGTTTATTATATAAACAAAGATTAGCAAAATATGTACTTCCTTCAGGCAAGTTTTCTTGTAAACTAGAAAAATTTCCAAATGAAAAAATAATAAATAAAAAGTATGCTGGTAAATATGAATCTGATTGGGAATTCTGTAAGGAAGTTTTATTTAAAAATGATGTTCCATTAGAATCTATTTTAGTTGAAAATAAATCAACTAATACCTCTGAAAACGCCTTTTTCTCAAGGAAAGTTACAGATGATTTAAATATAGAAGTTAAAAGTGCTATATTATGTTGCCAAGCCTTTCATGCCAGAAGGGCTTTAATTACTTACTCTTTAGCATATCCTAATACACAATTTTATGTTGTTCCAGTAGAAACTCAAGGAATTTCTAAGGATAACTGGTATAAATCTGATTACGGCATAAATAGAGTTCTTGGTGAGCTAAGAAAATGTGGCTCTTATTTTGAAGAATATATAAAAGATTTAAATAAAATTATATAAAATTAACGCCTTATTTTTAAGCTTATTAATTTAAATATATTAAAAGGAGTTTTTATATGTTTTCTAAGAAAGAAAAAAGATTTGAAAATAAGTTTATAGAAAACTTAGATTTTGGAACAATAATTGTCTTAGTGGATAAAAAAACTGGAGTAAATTATCTTTTAGCTCAAGGTCTAAATGGCTGCAGTTTAACCCCTTTACTAGATTCTAAAGGAAATGTAGTTGTGGAAAAATAATAAGATTAATTCTTTAAACAATACTATATGAAAACCACTTTAAATTAATATTCAATTAAAATATAGAGTATAAAAAGAGATATCATATATTTTGATATCTCTTTTTCATTGATTTTACTATTCAATTAATGATATTTTTATTAATTTTCCTTTAAAGCCAAGAAATTAAGATTAATTTATAATGATTATTTATCCTGCCTATTTTCTTCTAATCACTTTTCTTTTGTAAAAAATCATTGCTATACCTATTCCAATAGCTATAACACCAATTATTACAATAACTATTCTTCCGCCCACTGAGCCAGTATTAGGTAAGAAACCTAAGTGTTTAACCTTAACTTTACATGTAGATTTAAATCCACCATCCTTAGTTGTTACTGTTATTTCAGCTTCTCCTGATGACTTGGCCTCTATATTTCCATTCTCATCAACTGATACAACCTTTGGATTACTTGATATCCAAGTAACCTCCTTGTTTGTTGCATCTTTTGGACTTATTTCAGCCTTTAAAGTATATTTTTCACCTTTTTTAAGGTTTAAATCTTTATTATTTAATTTGACACCAGTTACCTTAATTTCTTCTGGAGGAGTGGCTTCTTTTTCATTTACCTTAACATTGATTTCCTTAGTTTTTGATGCACCTTCACTATCTGTTACTTTGTAAATTACTTTATAATCTCCGGCCTTTTCTGTATCCACATTATTTTCTATAACCTTAATATCCTTTGTTATATCTCCATCTTCCTTATCCTTAGCTGTTACACCATCCATTTGATCAAATTTATCACCAACTGTTAATGTAACATCTTTAGCATTTATTTCTGGAGCATTATTTATAACTGAAGGTGATAGACTATCATTTTTAAGAGCTAAGATAGCAGTTCCTCCATCTTCCATTGAAGGGGCTTTTACAGTTACCTTTCCATCTTTGCCTATTGAATATTCATTTCTACTATATAAGTCTTTAACCTTATCTCCTTCTTTGAAATTTGTTTTAAAACTTATATCTTTATCTTCATTTTTAGTGTTTAATACAACAAATAGATTTTGTCCATTTGTAATATTTTTCTCTTCATTCTTTTCACTTGGATTCATAGGAGTAATTTCTTTTCCATTATAGCTTCTTAATACTACTGAATATCCTTCTTCATTGTTTCCTGCAATAGTTTTTCTATTTCCCTTTGAAAATACCTTAGAGTATTCTTTTCTTATATTAAGAAGTTTTTCATAATGATCATGAACCTTTTTATACTTAGGATCATTTAATCTTTCAAAATCCATATCATATCTATTTTGATCTCCTTGTTCAAAGCCATTCCATCCTGACATTCCAAGTTCTTCTCCATAGTATATAACAGGGATACCCTTATCTGTTATCTGAAGAGAAGCAGCAAGCATTTGTTTGCCTAAGTCATCTCCTACAGTCTTTAAGAATCCATCTTCATCATGACTACTTAAGAATTGTCCCATTAAATTGGTATTGCTGATTTTACTTGCTCTATCATCTAAATATGCTGAAGCTCCCTCAATATTTCCATTTACAAAATCTCTTGCTTTTCCTTTATAACCAAAGTCTAATAAAGCATCCATTTGCCCATTTTGAAGTTGTCCTCCATCGTTATTTATATCAGCTCCAAAATATTCACCAATAGTTTTAAAGCTTGGGTTTATTTCTGTTAATTTATTTTTAAATTCCTTCCAAGTTGTATTATCAACATGCTTAACTGTATCAACTCTAAAATAATCAATAGTATTTCCTTTTTCAGTCTTTGATCTTTCAATCCATCCTGTTTGCCACTCTATTAATTTTTCTCTTACTTCTGGATCCTCTGTTTTAAAATCTGGAAGTCCTGCTGACTCTTGAGTTATAAAATCATTTCCTGGATTTTCTCTAAACATACCTTTAAACTTAGCTCTATCTTCCTCTGTTGGATAGTTATTTGCCCCACTATTAGCCTCTTTATTTTTCATTCCATATCCAGCATGATTTAAAACAACATCAACCATTATTTTTATTCCACTATCATGAGCTGTATCTATTAATGTTTTTAAGTCATCCATAGTTCCTAAATGTGGATCTAATTTTTCAAAATCCTTAGCCCAGTAACCATGATATGAGTATTGAGTTTTTCCTTGAGAGAACATTTGATTAAAATCAGTATTCTCAACAATAGGAGTTATCCAAATTGTGTTTATTCCAAGTTCTTTTAAATATGGAATCTTATCTGTTAATCCTTTTAAATCTCCTCCATGATAAGTATATGGATTCTTCTTATCATAGTTGTTTCCATGAGGATCATCATTATTCTTATCTCCATTAAAGAATCTATCTGTTACTGTAAAGTAAATTCTAGACTCATCAAAGCCAAAATCTAAAGGTCCAACGCATACCTTTGATTTAACAGTTAAATTTCCTAATGCCTTATGATTTTCACCATTTTTATCAACTATTGTAACTGTTATTTCTTTTTCTCCAGCTACTACATTATCATTTATTCCAATGCTTTGGCTTAATGAATTATCCTTTAATAAATTTAAATCCATTAACACCTTATTAGGGCCACCTACATTTGTAAGGTCCATATAAACTTCTTTTATATTTTCTTTTTTAGCATCACTTCCACTTAATTTAAGATTTACAAGGGCATTTTCATCATAGTTAACCTCATTATTTTTGAAAGTAATCTCTCCATTTATTTTTAATGGAGAATATTCTATTCTTTGTTTTTCAGTTTCAACTGTTTTACCATCCTTAGTAACTAAAAAACTATATTCATAAGTTCCAGGTTTTATATCCTTTAATGAATATGCAAAGAACTCATTTTGTGAATCATAATCCATGTCATAAGTTTTTGTATCCTTAAACAATATTCCTGGTGAAGTAACCTTAACTTGAACCTTATCTATGGAAGATTGATTACTCTCTTCATATAAAGCTTCATCCCTATATTTAAAGTTAATATTTCCTTCTTGTATTTCAGCATTTTTTATAGCTGGAACTTGGAAGAACTCTCCTACTCCACTCTTAACAGTTACCTTTGTTACATTCATTGATGGATCTATTTGTATATATCTATCTGATTCATATGGATCTTTTTCATCCCATCCAGTACCCTTTCTTAAAACAAATCCAACCTGAGTTACATCTGGTGCTATTTCAAACTTAGATATTGCTTTTCCATCTTTTATTTGAGTAAAGTTTTGTTGACCATCATTTACCCCTGTTTGCCAAGTCCAAATGTTCCATCCATCATAGTCTTTATCATCTCTAACATAAGTGAATTCTATATACTTCTTAGTATATTTTTTAACTTCTATTTCCTTAGTAGCCTTAGCCTTTCCACTCTTAGCTGTTATTTTAACCTTACCTTCACTAATTCCTTGAAGCACTCCTAGAGTTGATACCTTAGCTATGCTTTCATCTGAAGAGGACCACTCTATGTTTGCCCCTGAGATTATTTGTCCAAATTGATCCTTAACAATTCCATTAAGTTGAATATCCTTCCCTGTATAAACTTGATTTGGACCATCTAATTCTAAAGAGCTTGGAATAAGATGAACAACCTCTACTTCTAAGTCCTTAGTTAAACTTCCAGAGCTTAAAGTTATAATTGACTTTCCTTCTTTTAAAGCAGTTACTTTTCCATTATTTGAATCAACCTTTATTACTGAGTCATCTGAAATATTCCATTTTATTTCTGCATTAGGAATTATTCTTCCATTTTGGTCTTTAACTACTGCCTTTAAGAAACTTGAAGCTCCTATATCTAGTTTTAAGCTTGAAGGAGTAACATCTATGGATGTTGGAGTTTGTGCTTCTCCTTCTACGCTTTCATCATAAAGAACCTTAGCTGATAAAGGTGCAACCTTTACTGAATTTACTCCCTTAAGAGATTCTAAGACACTTGTTCCGGCCTTGTGTTCATTTACTACCACATTCCAATCGCCTTCATGTGGAAGAGAAATTTCCTTCTCAGCATTATTTCCATTATAAGCTACAACTATATTCTTCCATGAATCTCCATTAGCAAAGTTTTTAAGTTGGAATACAACTATATTATCATTAGCTTTAGTTACTACTAAATTGCTTTCAATAGCAGCCTTTGTATCCATTCTAAAGGCTGGATGTGATTTTCTTAAAGCTATTAATCCTTGGTAATAATCAAATACTCCACTAAACTTTTCTTTATTTTGCCAGTTTATTTCATTTATAGCATCTGGACTCTTATAGCTATTGTGATCTCCATATTTACTTCTTAAGAATTCATCTCCAGATTGGAAGAATGGAATTCCTTGTGAAGTCATTGTAATAGCAGTTGTTAATATACTTCTTCTTACATATTCATTATCTAAAGGATTAGTCTCTGTTATTACACTATATGGTTTAGCTTTCTTGTTAACTGCCTCTTGAACCGAAGAATACTTATTAGCATCTTCCCCTGTTAAAACTCCATCTCTCATTTCTAAGAAGCCTGCAGCTTTTTCCTTGCCTGCTGCCTTTATAATCTTATCCCAAAGATTTAAATTATCATGAGCAGTTACATAGTTTATTGTTTCACTTGGACTATCAGTAAAATCATCAACTGATCCTTTAACCCCAGCTACTATATCTCCTTCTTTACTACTAGCTCCAGTGGCAAATCCTTGTCCTGCTCCATCACTATCACCTTTTATAGCGTTTCTAAAATTATCATTAAATACGGCAAAGCCCTTACCTTTTTGGCTTCCCTTTAAAGTTTGCTGTTCTTGTGGAAGTGCACTTCCTCCAGCTTGCCATGGTTCACCATATATTATTAAACTTGGATCAATTTCATTTCTTAACTCAGTTGTTAGTTCACTCATAGTTTTTGTATCTATTAATCCCATTAAATCGAATCTAAATCCATCAACGTCATATTCTTTAGCTAAATACTTAACAGAATCTTTTATATATTTTCTAACCATAGGTCTTTCTGTTGCAACTTCATTACCACATCCTGATCCATTAGTATATTTGCCTTCATCATTAGTTCTATAAAAATATCCTGGTACAACTGGATCAAAAGGTGAGTTTTGACCTATTCCATAAGTATGATTATAAACTACATCCATAACCACTCTTATTCCATTTTTGTGAAGAGTTTGTACCATATCTTTAAATTCTCTTACTCTTGATTTTGGATCTTCAGTATTTGTTGAATATGATCCCTCTAAGGAATTATAGTTTTGAGGATCATATCCCCAGTTGAATTGAGGCTTATTGCTTATTTCATTAACTGAAGCATAATCAAAAGATGGTAATAAATGAACTGTTGTTATCCCTAACTCTTTTAAATGATCTATTCCTGTTTTAACATCAGTTCCTGGAACCTTTGTTCCTTCCTCTGCTATACCTTCAAATTTACCTTTATTCTTTATTCCTGAATCTTTAGATATTGAAAAATCTCTAACATGCATTTCGTATAAAATTGAATCTGTAGGATTTAACATAGGAGGTTTCTTTACACTTCCCCATTCTGATGGATTTGTAGATGAAAAATCAATTATAACCCCTCTTTGGCCATTAGCTGAAACAGCCTTTGCATATGGATCTATAGCATAATTTGTTTTTCCATCTGCGAAGCTTACTTTATACATATAGTACTTACCTTCTAAGTTTTCATCTACTTTTAGGCTCCAAACTCCTTTATCCTCCTTCTTCATAGAAATTTCTCTTCCACCAGTATTATCTGTTACTTTTCCATTTTCATCATAAGTTCCCTCATTATCATATAATACTAAGCTAACTTCCTTAGCTGTTGGTGCCCATAATTTAAATGTTGAAGAATCTTTTTTGTAAGTTACCCCTAAGTCATCTCCATTGTAGAAATATTCTGGATCATCTAAGATTTTTCTCATAGTAACCTTAGTTGCTCTAAAGTTATTACTGTTAACTTCATAATCATGACTTGGATCAATTTCTGGAGTACTAAAGAATCCTTTCTTTAAAGTTAATTTAACTTTATTATCAGATACTTTAATTGCACTTGTTTTAATTTCCTTATTATCAGTCTTATCAATTAATTTGAAAGAATCTAATTCTGAATCCTCTATATTTCCAGCAGAAGTAACTAAAAGGTCTGTTTTACTATCCATTAAGGCAGATACTAATTTAGGTGAGGTATCTACATCTTTCTTGTCATAATAAATATTTTCATCCCCTTGTATTAACCATACCTCTACATTATTTCCATTCTTAACTTCTATGGTTCTATCATGTCCAACATCTTTATCTTCCCAATTTCCTTTCCTAATAAGGAAGTTTAATTTATCAGATGGGAATTTATAGACTGCTCTTGTGAAGCCTTTTTCAGCTTCATCTTTTTTATTGAAGTCATAACCTTTTCCTTCTCCACCTGTTTGCCATAACCATAAATTCCAATTATCATAATTACCATCAAATCTATAATAATTTATTGTATAAGTATACATTTGAGATAAAATAGTAAGTTCTTTACTAACTGCGTATTTTCCATCAGTAGCTTTAATCTTTATTTTCTTACTGGAATCTACATCCTTAGAAACTTTTAAAGTATTTTCTTCAATAGATACTCCACTTACTGGCTCCTCTAAAGACCAATTAACATTAGTTTCTTTTTTATTCCCTTCAGTGTCATAGATATATGCAAATAACTTTGTATTGCTACCTACTTCAACACTTGATTCTATGCCTATTTCTAAGCCTGGCATATTCAATACTGAATTTCCATTAGCCATAGCCTTATTAGATGGGTCTGTAAATGAATTATCCCAATTATCCTTATTAGGTTTAAACTTATATTCATAAACTCCACCAGTTAAAGGTATTGTTACTTTAAATACACCATCTTCTCCCTTTTTCATTTCAATTTGCTTACTTGTATCCCAAGATACCATAGATCCTATAAGATACAAGCTATCACCATTAAACTTAGCACTAAAAGTTACTGTTCCATCCTCATTTACTACAGGACTTTTTACTGAATCTGGCTTGTTTTCACCTTCTCCTTGATTTCCACCATTATTATCTTCACCTGTATTTTCATCACCTTTTATTCCTAATGCTTCATTTATTTCTTTGGTGTTATTTATTGAATCATATATTTTATTATTTTTTAAATCTGCTACAAAGATAACATTTCTGTCCTCTGGCATATTTAAAGTAACATTTCCTTGAGATGGTATTCCTCCATTATCCCAAGAATGATTTACAAGGCCTTTATACTCATAAGTTCCTTTTTTCATTACCTTAGAATATAAAACCCTATTTTCATCAAGATTATACATTTCAAAGTCTTTGTTATTTACATCCCAATCTCCATTTCCTTCTCTAACTGTTCCTATTAGGGAAACTGTATTAGAAAGGCTTGGATTATTTATTGAATCCTTAACATAATTATCTAAATAATTGCTTAGAATAGTTATGTTTTTAGTACCCTTTGGAATTACTACCTTAGCATTTTCTGCTACTTCGCCATTATTCCATTCTCCATTATATGCAACTTTGTATTCTAAACTTATATCTTTTCCTTGTGCACTCTCTTTTATAGGGAAAGTCTTTTTATACATACCTCCACCTATATAATCAAGTTTCTCGGTATCGTTACCAGAATTCCAATCAGAAGCCCCATCAATTATATCCTTTATATTACCTGCTAAAATAGCCTTAGTTTTAAATTGATCAGGATTATTTATTGAATCATATACCTTTTTATTTTTATAATCCAATCTAAATATTACCTCTGAATCTTTTGATAAATTCAAAGCTATGTTTTGACCATTATTACCATAGCTCTCATCCCAAGTTCCATTCATGGCAATTTTATAATTATAATTTCCTGCCTTTAACTTTAAAGCCCCTTCATATAAACCATTTTTATACTTTTTCAACACTCCTTTCATATTTGTGGGATCCCAGTCGGAACCGTTACCACTTTCTTTTAAAAAATCTCCCACAACTACAGCAAAAGCTTCACTCTCATTCTTAACTAAAGTCTTTTCATTTGCTTTAGTATTATTATTTTCTACTTCAGCCATTACTGGCATATGAGGTAAAAAACTAAACAAGAATGTAAATAAAACCAGCATAGAAATAGACTTAATCTTTTTACTGCTATTCACTTTATAAACCCCTTTCTTATTTGAATTTTAATAATATATTTTAATATTAACACTTTCATAATAACGTTTTCAATATTTTTAGAAATTTTGTAACATTATACAAAAGCAACTAAATTAAGCTTATATTTTAAATATACTTTTATTGATTATTTTTTTAAATATACATATCTCTTTTCAATTTTATATACTTTAAATAAATATATATTATTAAATATCCCTTTTATTTAACAAAATAATTCCCATATAAAATAAAAAATGGTATATTATCTTAGAAAGCAAAACTATTTTATAAAATTATATATATTGATTGAAAAATTTAAATCTTAAAAGCATATTTAGTGAATACACTAAAATCTATAGTAAATATAAAAAATGGATAAATCACTTTAAAATATGAAGACTTTATTGGGTGTTTTAATATAAAATTATTAACAAATCACAAAATATCATAATTTAAACTTTAAAAATAAAAATTACAAATAAATTAATAAGGGGGAGACTACAATTAAGGCAATAAGACGATTAATAATTTTAGTTTGCTTAATTACTCTTTGTTTTATAGGCTTTATCTGCTTACCTAAAAACAAATATTATTTTAAAGATATAAGATCACTTGTTAATGAAGGCAAAGCTGAAGTAATAGAACCAAATCAAAAGATAAAAATAGATGATGATTACTTAATAATAAAAAGAATTATTAATACTGAAGGTGAGTCATATATTAGATATAAACAAGTCAGAACTACTCTAGGCTGGTCTTTCTCAGAAAGTATCTTTAGAATATTTGATGACAATGGAGAAGAATATATAAAAACAGCTATAAGCTCCTCTACAAGTTTTTGGGTAACAGAAGGATTAATACTACTTGATAAAAAGATCAAGGAAGACGTAAAATATTTAACTATTAAAATTGACTGGTATGATAGACAAAATAAAATAAAAATTCCACTTAACAAAGAAGGTGAAGCTAATGAAAATTTATAAAAAATATAGTGCTATTATAGAATGGTTTTTGGCAATAATACTTATCCTCATTTGTTCTAAAATAATTTTCCCTGGAAGCTTCACTCCTCTAAAAGCACATCAGCAATCAGAAAAGTCAGTTTATTATGGCCCTTCAAATATAATTAAAACTATAGACTTAGGTAAAGAAAAAATATATCTATGTAAATATAAGGATTGGTTTTCAATAGACGTTATTAGAAAAGGGCTAATTAAGTGGCATCCAGTTAATTATCCAGCTGGATATCCAATAGACTACTCTAAGCAAGTAACTTTTAATACTTATACTTCAAAGCCTACAAAAAACTCTGAACCTATAGCTAAAATATACGGTTATGTAAATGACCCTCAAATAAAAAATATTGTATTAGAGGACAATAATAATAAAATCATTTCAAATTATGAATTGGATGAAAATAAAATGTTTATTCTTACTTCACATATAAATAACGAAAAAAATAAAGCTAAATATATAAAAGGCTTAGATACTAATGGAAATATTATATACGAAGAAGAGCTTAAATACTTTTAACCTAAATAAAAACAGGGTGCTAATATTTAGCACCCTGTTTTATTTTTATCCATTAAAGATTATTAAATATTTAATGTGCTAATTAAAATTTATCTTAATTATTTATTGTAATAAAGTAATATTTATCTATAAAGCTAATTCCATGCTTATATTTCTTTTTTTCATTCCCAAAGATTCATAAAATTTAATAGCTCCTTTATTAAATTCCCAGACAACTAATTGTAATGTGTTTACTCCTTCTTTTTTTGCAAAACTTATAATATGCTGAAATAAAAATTTTCCTATTCCTCTTTTACGATACTTTTCCTTAACACAAAAAGTATCAATTAAGGCAGTTTTTACAGGAGTAAGTATTGGTATGTTTCTAGGTCCTACTATTTGTATAAGACTAAAAGCTACAACCTCTTTACTTTCTCTTTCCTGAACTAAAAACATCTTGTATCTATCATCCTCTAGAATTTCTTTAAATTCCTCTTCTGATAAGGGTTTATCAGTTTCATTGTACACATCTGGTCTATTTTTAACATGTAAGTCATGTACCTCTCTAATAATTTCATTTATCACCTTGTAATCTTCTTTATCTGCAAATCTTATTTTGTATTTCATTTTGTCCTCCTTAGAGTAAATTTAAAATATAACTTCTAGCTTAACTCATAGTAATTATAAAATTATTTATCATGTGTATTAAGGTTAAAATCCAAAATGGAGATAATTTTTTAGGTTTATAATATGTATAAGAAAATACCATTATTATTGCACTAGGTATCACACAAAAAATATATATTAGACTGTAGTAATGCAATAAAGCAAATATTAGTGCAACTAATAATGAATATTTAAATTTGCTTTTAATAAATTTTTTGCTTAAATTTATTAATCCAATTATTAAAAATGACTCTATTATGGGTCCTACTATACTAGCAAAAATAATTCTTACACTAACACTCTCATTAATTAAATTGCTTCCAATAAATTTTCCACCTAATTTAATATATATATCTATTAATTGCCCTAAAACAACATCAATTAATAATATAAGTGCAACCATAGAGATAACAAATAAAAAATCCATTAGTATTTCTTTTAATAATAAGTTCTTACATTCTTTTGTTTTTTCCATTATAAATCCTCTTTTCATTAATAGTATAAATCTTTAAAACAACTCTATTAAATTTTTCCATATTTGTTTATATAATATAATTATAAAAATAAATTCATATTTTTTCAAATATAAGAAGATTCTTATAAATAAAAGCTATAAAATCTCAATAATTGTTAAATGTAATAAGTTTGACAATTAAAATTCTAACTGTTAACATGATAATAATGAGGTGATTATATGAATAATAATACTATTTATACAAACTTAGTTAGCACTATTGCTAGAAAATTAAAGTTTTCAGCAGATAAAAAGATTAATAATTTAGGATTAAATTCTCAACAAGGTAGAGTTATACAGTATATTTATGAACATCAAGATGAAGGACTAATACAAAAGGACTTAGCAAATGTATTTGGAAGAACTACAGCAAGTATTACAAGTATGCTAAAGGGCTTAGAAAAAAACGGATACATCAGAAGAGAAATCCCCTCTAATAATGAAAGACAAAAGAACATATATGTAGAAAAAAAAGGTATAGATCTTATAGAAACATTCAATAAGAATTTTCTTGAAATTGAAGAGGATTTAACTTCCTCACTTACAGAAGAGGAAAAAGAAACTTTTCTAAAAATACTTACTAAGATTAATACTAACTTAAAATAAAGTGGTGATTTAAATAAATAATCATCACTTTTTTTATTTAAATAAGTTGACATATTTATTTTTTAAGAATATAATCAATTCATAAGTTAGAATTCTAACTATTAGATATATTACAATAAATATTCTAATATTAAATAAATTTAAATTCATATTAAGCTAAAATTTATTCATTATAGAACTTATTTTTTATATTAATAGTTAGATTTCTAATAGTTTGAATTTATGCAAAGGAGGCCACTATGGAAAATACAGAATCAAATATTAAATATTTAAAAGATGAACCAATAAAAAAAGCTATAGCTCATCTATCTATACCTATGATGATAGGTATGTCAGCTGGTACTATTTATAATGTAATTAATGCTTATTTTATAGGCTTAATGAATGATACAGCAATGATTAGTGCTATCACTTTAGGCTTACCAATATTCACTGTATTAATGGCATTTGGAAACATGTTTGGTGTAGGTGGAGGAACATTTATAACAAGATTAGTAGCAAAGAATGAAGATGAAAAAGCTAAAAAAGTCGCAGGCTATACATTTTATGCAAGTATAATATCTGGAATATTATTAGGAATAATTGCCTTCTTATCAATTGGACCAATAGTTAAATTATTAGGTGCAGATGCAAATACACTTAGTTATACAACTCAGTATTCAACTACACTTTTTACTGGTGGATTTTCAATCATATTAAATTTTGCTCTTGAACAAATAGTAAGATCAGAAGGTGATTCTAAGGAATCTATGTATGGAATGTTCATAAGTGTAATTATAAGCACAATACTTGATGTATTATTTATATTAATCTTAAATATGCATGTATATGGAGCTGCTCTATCAATTATTTTAGCAAATATAGCTTCTTCAATTTATTATATTTGGTATTTGGAAACAAAGAGTGAAAATCTTAAGGGATTTCTACACTTCTTTAAACTTAGTTTAAAAGATCAAACTGAAATATATAAAATTGGAGTATCTGAATTAATTCAATCTGCATTTTTAATTGTAACCACCTTATTATTAAATAACTTTTCCATTCAACATGGAGAAGGTGTTGTTGCAAGTTTTGGTATAGCACTTAGAATTGTTCAGATTCCAGAGTTTTTTACCATGGGTATAGTCTTAGGGGTAATGCCACTTATAGCATATAATTTTTCTAATAAAAATCTATCTCGCTTAAAGGAAAGTATAAAGTATTCTACTTTATTTATATTTGTAATTTCAGTTTTATTTGCAGGGATTGTATATATATTTAGGAATCAGGTTATGCACGCTTTCTCAAGTGATACCTCTGTTCTTCAAATAGGTTCATATATCTTAGTTGCAATGTTAATATCAACTATATTTAATGGACTTACTGCTTTGTTTATGACAATATACCAAGCATCTGGCGAAGGAATAGCAACAGGCATAATGGCTATAAGTCAAGGATGTTTATATATCCCTGTAGTAATAACTCTTCATTATTTTTATGGACTTCATGGATTAATCTGGTCCATGACAATAACAGAAATTACAACATGTTTAATAGGTATAGTTTTATTTATTATCTATAACAAAAAACTCAAAAAAATATAGAGATTTAAAATTACTTTTATAATATAAATAATCCTTAATATATTAATATAAAATTTATGTATTTTATCTTTTAAAATTTAATTATTTATTAATCACTAAGTATATACAGATTAAACTTTAAACAAAAGTACAAGCTTAAAAGCCTGTACTTTTATTTTATCTATTATTAAATTATTTATATTCTAATTAAAAGCACTTTTTACAAGCTACATACCCTTGAGCTTCAGCTTGTTGTCTAGTCATTTTTATAGCACCTTCCATTCTATGTGCTGTTGGAGTACTATGATATTTATTACTTTTGTGTCTTCCTCCATTTGCATATACATAATCTGAACTTTCTTCTTTTACTGGTACTGAATCATCTGATGATTCATTTTTATTAGGTGCTGAAGTTGTTGGTTCTTTAGTAACTTTCTCATTATAATTTTTATTAGAGCTACTTTGAACTTCTTTACCAGAATCTTCATTTGCTACTATTGAACTTTTACTCTCTTCTTTAAAACTCTCATTAGCTGATTCTAAATTACTATTAGAAGTATCACTACCTCCCTTAACAGAATCCTCCTGTTTAGCATTATCTTTACTAACTTCAGTTTCATAATTATTTTTTGTTGATTCATTGTTTTCTGATTGAACAGTTGTTTCTTTGTGCCCATTATTTGATTGATCTTCTCCTGAACACCCCCCCACAAAAAAAGCAAGTAGAAAAACTGTAATTAAAATTAATAATATTTTTTTCTTCATATATAATTTCTCCTTAGTTTAATCCGGCAACTAATAATACCATAAAATTTATTTTAAGTTAAATTTAATCATTTTTATAAATGTATATATTATTTAATTAACTTATTCAAAGTCTTATTATCTACAAAAATTCTATTTTTTTCTTAATATTCCTTAATATTCATTAAATATTTTTCTATTAATAACACTTATCTATTGCTTATTTATTTTAATAAATAATACAAATTAACATTAAATTGTAAAAATTAATATAATTAATATAAAAATTTACTATGATCTTGTACAGAATTTAACAATTTAAAACATAAATAAGGTATAATTTATATTGTTAAGAATTATATTTTTACTTAGATATCTTGAAAAATCGAGGTGATTATTATGAAGGTAAGAATTATAAGGCCTTCTTAAAATAGTAATATCAACTTATAAAATTAAGAAAGTTTTTAATAAAGGAGGAACTTAAGATGAAATCTTTAATGAGTTTTATTCCAATGATTTTATCACTAGCAATTGCAACTTTTATTTTTATACCTATAAATAAAAGTTTAAAGTTATCAGATAAAATAGCAAAAATTATTCCAACAACCCCTAAATTTAAACCACTATTTTTTGTGGTATGTATGTTTTTACTTTTACTTATAATAGGGCTACTTGGTTTATATGTAATACCAATGAATGACTTAACTTACTACATATTAACTGGAATAATAGCAGGTATTGGTATTAGCATAACAGTTGAAATTTCACCAAAACATCACAAATAAAATAAGACTATTAAATAGATAAAGAGGGTAAGTGAAAACTTACCCTCTATTTATTAATAACACTAATTATTTTTTGCTTTCCATTCATTTAATTGTTTTTGTATTTCATCTTTAACTTCATTTATACCTGAATCATTTAATTTCTTATTTAAATCATTTAGTCCAACTTCAGGATCTATTGAACCTGTATATAATGCTCTTTCAAATTCCTGTAAAACATTATTTATAGCCGAAATTTGATTTGAAACGTTTTCGGAATTAAATTTAAATCCTAATATCGGAGAAACCTTAGCTGAATTATTGAATTTTTCAAAAGCCTCCCACTTATCTATAGGGTCATTTTCTGAAACATAAGTACCAAGTAAGTTTCCATATGCCCAGCTAACAACATCATATTTCTTTCCATCAAATTTCTTTATTTGCTTGTCATTTATTTTTTCATAATGTTTTCCCTCTATTCCAAACATCAATAAGTTTCTTAAATTTGTATCAGTATTTACTAAAGTCAATAACTCCATTGCCTTCTTAGGATGTTTAGAGTTAGCAGAAATTGCAGTCATTGCACCAGTTGTTGAATTATTAGTTATATATGGTGGTATTATTGATGAAGTTACTACTTCCCTACCTAAAGATTTTCCCCATATATTTTCAGCATATGGTTGTCCATCTGCTTTCCATACAAATCTTTTTACTTCTGGTTTCATATCAGTTACTGCTGCATCTTGATTTATGTATCCAGCTTCATAATATTCTCTTAATTTTAATAACATATCCTTCATTTCTTTTGATTCAAATTTATTTGTTACTGTTAAACTCTTATCATTATAGAATATGCCTAATGGATTTACTATATCATCAAAGTCTAAAGGAATTGAATCTCCTTGAGTATAAAATGGAATAAAATCTGGTTCTTTTTCTTTTACTAATTTTAACCAAGGTTCTAAATCGTTTACTGAATGTATATTTTCATAAGGAATATTATACTTTTCAACAAGCTCTTTATCAAATACCCACATAGGTGCTAATGCTATTTCTTTTTGATTTGGAACAGCATATATTTTACCATCTATCTCTGCACCCTTCCATAACTCTTTGTTTATTTCTTTCTTTAATGGTGCTCCTTCTGTATCTAATAAATCATTTAACTCTAAAAAAGCTCCTTTTCTAGCATATTCTAAATAAGGAAATGCCCAAGAACATGTAAAGGCAAGATCATAAGGTTCCCCTGAATTACTAATAACACTCATTTTCTTAGTATAATCCCCAAAAGGTATATGTTTTATATCTACTGTAGCATTTATTTTATCTTTTAAATATTTATTTACTTCTTCTTCAACAATGTCATTATCAGCTGGCTCATCACCTATAACATACCAAGTTAAATTAACAGTTTCCTTACTTTCCTCTTCTTTGCTATTTCCACAGCCTGTAAGTATTAAAGATGAACATACAATACCACTTAAAATCAGTGACAATGCTTTTTTTCTTTTTATCATATTGTCCCCCTCCTAATAATATCTTATCCGCTTTCGAAAACGTTTTATATAAAGAATTTTACTATTTAAACTATTTAATATCAATAATTTAAGTCTAATATTTTAATACAAAAAGAATACTTTATATAATTTGTTAATAAATTATATAATTTGTACATACATTTAAAGAAATATTTCACTTCCCCTGTAAAATCACTTAAATTTATCTTTTAAAATCCTCTTTCTCTATTTTTAAACTATTATTTTAATAAAACATAGTTTATCTATGTATCATTTCAAATAAAAAAATACTCCCTTTAAAATAGATTTTTATAGTTTCTTATCTACTTTAAAGGAAGTAATTTACTTATACCTATATTTTTATAGTTACAAAGATTGTTTTTATAATTTATAAGCTTAAACTATGTAAAATAAATTATTATTAATAATTTTCAGCTCTTACTTCAAAAAATCCTTTGGCATAATTACATACTGGGCAAACCTCTGGAGCCTTTTTACCAATAACAAGATATCCACAATTTAAGCACTCCCACATAGTTTCTTCTGATTTTTCAAATACCTTTTTCATCTTTATATTGTTTAAAAGCTTTCTATACCTATCTTCATGAGATTTTTCTATTTTAGCAACCTCTACAAATTTTTCTGCTAAATCAAAAAATCCCTCTTCTTCAGCCTCTTTTGCAAATCTAGCATACATATCTGACCATTCATAATGCTCTCCTTCTGCCCCATGTAATAAATTTTCTTTAGTATCTCCTAAATATCCTAACTCCTTAAACCATAGTTTAGCATGTTCTCTTTCATTGCCAGCTGTTTTTAAGAATAGTTCATATATTTGTTCATATCCTTCATTCTTAGCTACATCTGCAAAGAATGTATATTTATTTCTGGCTATGGACTCACCAGCTAATGCATCCATTAAATTCTTTTCTGTTTTTGTTCCTTTATATTTATTACTACTTTCACTAGATGATTCTGATTTATTAGAATCTTTATCATCTGCCTCTGATTTCTCTTCAACTTTTACAAAGGCTGAAGCTGGACTCTTGCAAACTGGACATATAAATCCTTCTGGTAATTCTCCTTCTTGTATATATCCACAAACTGTACAACGATATTTTACTGATTCACTCATTTTTTCTCCTCCTAAATCTTTACTTCTATCAAAATAAATTGTATGTAACATTTCCTCAGCAAGATTGCTTAAAGGTTTTCCATAAAACTCCTCATATAACTTTTTAATCTCCTCATTTTCATAGCTAACTCTTAATTTCATGTTTGAATCTCTTTTATATAACCCATCTATACGTTTTTCTCTAAGCTTATCACCTTCAAATTTTTTATCTTTAGGTTGTCCACCTCCACCTATGCATCCGCCTGGACAAGTCATAACCTCAATAAAGTGATATTTCTTATCTTCATTTTTCATCTTTGAAATAAACTTTGAAGCATTTTCAGTTCCATAAATAACAGCTATGTTTATTTCTAAGTCATTTATTTTGAAACTAGCTTCACGAACACCTTCCATACCTCTTACAGACTCTAAATCATAAAAATCTTTAGGTGGATCTTCTTTAGTGATATATTTGTATGCTGTTCTTAAAGCAGCCTCCATAACTCCACCTGTATTAGCAAATATAACACCAGCCCCTGAAGCTTCTCCCATTAATTTATCAAAGTTACTATCCTCTAAAGAATTAAAATCAATTCCTTTTTCTTTAGCCCAAATAGCTACTTCTCTAGTTGTTATAACATAGTCCATATCACGCATATCTTCTATTCCATAATATCTACCTGATGCATTCATTTCTTCTCTTTTGATTTCAAACTTTTTAGCTGTACATGGCGTTAAGGCTACATTTATAATCTTAGAAGGATCAATTCCCATCTTCTTTGCAAAATAAGTCTTTATTGTAGGCCCTTGCATTCCTATAGGACTCTTTGAAGTTGAAATATGCTCTAATATTTCTGGATGAAATGTTTCAGCATATTTTACCCAAGCCGGACAACAACTAGTAAATTGAGGTAGAGGTTTATTATTTTTAGTTATACGCTCTACTAATTCACTTGCCTCCTCAACTATAGTCATATCAGCAGCGAAATTAGTATCAAGAACATAATCAAAACCTAACTTACGAAGTAATGCTATCATTTTACCTTGAACAAAACTTCCATCATTCATATTAAATTCTTCACCTAAAGATACTCTAACAGCAGGCGACGTAGAAACTATGACTATTTTATCTTTATCACTTATCGCATCTTGTACCTTTTTATAATCAAAAACCTCTGTAATACTAGATGTAGGGCATACATTTGCACATTGACCACAATTAATACAAACAGCAGTATCATTAGTTTTCTCCAAAGAATAGTGACCATTTACTCCTATATAATCTGTGCATATATTTTTGCATGAACCACATTTTATACATTTCTCTTCATCTCTGCAAATAGATGGATTATCCTTCTCAATAGCTACACGTATAGTTGTAGCTAAATGTTTGCTCATAGATTTTCCTCCCCTTAATCTTAAACTTTTGTTTTCTTATTTCATATAATATTAACCTCCAATACATATTTTTTCAATTAATGTATTTAAATACTATAATTTATTTTCTGAGCATTTATTAACTTTTTGTTAATAATATGAACTTTATTTTAATATACTTCTAATTCTCTATAGCTTTTATCTATAAATTTTAATTTATAGATTTCTAGTTTATATTTATTATATCTATGTTACCTAATATAGTAACCTTATTAAACTTAAGCCTATTAGAATATTTAAGTTTTAAATTCCCCATGTCACTAATACAATAACCTTGTTAAACTTTAAGCTTCTTCTTATAACAAAAAAATCTACCATTAAAACTTTATTGTTTAAAATGCTTTTTAATAAAAAATTAGAGTAAGCCCTAATATATTGCCTTAAACCTACTTAATCAAAAGTATAATAATTTACTGCAATATACTTTAAAACCTACTCTCTACTTTATTCATCTCTAAAATTATATTTACCATTTGGTAAGTCTATATTATGATTGTTTATTGAAATAGTATCATTATCAATCCAAATCATATTTGCCTCATTTATATGATAATCCCTATATATCTCTTTTTTAATATCTCCTTCCCTTAAATAACATTTAACTGACCAATCTACTGTAGCGCCTCCATTAATAAGATAAGCTTCAATCTTATACTTTCCGTCACTAGATACTGTTTCTCCTAAAAGCTCTTCACTTACTTTAAACCTATCATTAAACTCTCTTATTGATGATGATATTTTAAAAGTAGCTACACCTAAAAATATTAAAGTTACAATAATATAAACTCCTAATCTAAAGTTAAAATTCTTCTTCTTTAAATATTTATTCTCTCTTTCCTCCATAACATTTCTCCCAACATATTAAAATATAAACCTTAGATTAATTTTATATAATTTCCCCCATTAAATCCACCAATATTTAACAAACTAACCCTTTAATAATATATGTAAAACTCATCTAATAAACCCTTAATAAAAATAAATTTATTAATATTACTTATATATTAATTATCTAAAATTCATACCTTATTAACCCTCTATTAATACATTTACTTACTTTTATGCCAATTTTGTTAACTTTTCGACCAGTTGCGCAAAACCTATTGATTAATTTATTATTATTTTTTAATATAAGATTAAAATTTAAATTTAAATAAAGATTCTAAGTAAGGAGGAAAGATGTAGATGCTTATATATTATTGTATTTCTTTAATGATGCTTTTAACTATGCTGATGACTGGAATTATTAATCCGATTTGTTCATTCCTTAGCGGCGATACTGAAATTAGATTTAATGGAATTCTATATACTAATTTAGATGAAGAAAAATATAAAAAGATATTATTTTCAACTTTTTTAAATTTTATTATTTTAATATTATGTCTATGTATAGTATGTTTTAAATTTAACCCTTTCTTTCCTATATTCTTAGCTATATTGTGCATAATATTTTTACAACACCATATATTAAAATCACTAAGATAAAAGTTATTTATAAAATCTTATTTAAATGAATAATAAATTAAATAGTAAGGTAAAAACTAAATACCATTTCAAATATTTTATATATAAAACTAATAAGGGATTCGTATTTAAAATACGAATCCCTTTCCTTTTACTTTAATTTAAATATTCTTCTTAAATAAATTATTTTTATCTACTTACTATAGTTGAAAGAGTTGCTACATATTTTCCATCTAAATCCTCATACACTGCTGCTATACCACTAAAACCTTCTTTAAAAAGCTTAGTATCTAGTTCTAAATTTCCATTATTTAAAGAACTTTCAACATCAACATTTGATATGTCAATACTTTGTCCACCTATATTTCTTCTTATATTTATTTCTTTAGGTGATAATCTTTCTCCATCTTTTCCTACAAAGGATTCATTTATAACATATTTTCCTTCAACTTCCTCTGGTGATCTTATAACTATATATTGTTCTTTTATGCTTACATTATTAAGCTTCTTTAAATCTTTTATTTTAGATATGTCTCTTATTTCATTGCAGTCAAGATTTAAGTCTTCTATATTTACAGCATATTGTAATCCTTCTAAATTTTCTATTCCATATCCAACTGCTGATAAGTTTGTTAACTTATTCATATCTTCTCTTGTTATTACATCACTTAATATATTTAATTGATCTTTTATAGCCCTTTTTAATTCATTATCTGGTATATTAACTTCCTCTGTTAAATCAATAGCTGCCTCTAAATTATCCATAGCCTCTCTAAGCTCTATAATAGTAGAATCTATTACTTCTTGTTCTGGATTAGGGTTTTCTAATACTTTGTTAGCCTTTTCTAGAGAAACTTGTAATTTATTAAAGCTTTCCTCTGTATATAGATTTTCATCTACTCCTCTTACTTCCTCAACTATTTTTTCTAAAGCAGTAAAATCCTTAGAGTCTGCATATAATAACTTAGCATCTGCCCAGTCTGCATGATCTCCTCCATTTCCATTTTCACCATCTTTAGCTACTAATTTAAGTTCACTTACTCCAACTACTGGAATTAAAACATGTCTTCTTGGAGTATTTGAATTCATAACACCACTACCAAATACTTTTTTTCCATCAGCATAAACTTCAAAACTTAAAGATGATACATCAGAATTTCTCATCTCTCTATCTACACCAACATATGCTTCAAAGAACTTATAATTTCCCTCAGATAAATCATATACTATTGTTGAAGTTGCATGAGTTCCAATACCCTTCTTATACTCCACTTCTTGTCCATCTTCACCAAGTAAAGTTATGGTATTATTTTCAACACTTCTATCTTTTTGTACACTTCTCCAACCTGAATTAGCTGATTTCCAGTTCTTATCACTTATATAATCATAAGCATTAACAACTGATACTTTTCTATCTAGTGTAGTTTTATTTCCATGAGAATCAGTAACTTCATAGGATACTACATAGTTACCTCCTCTTTTTGTATTTACATTATTATTTATAACTTTTATATTCTTTGTTATATCTCCATCTTCAGGATCATTAGCAACCATTCCTTGTAATAGGTCAAATGAATCACCTATATTTAAGGCTACCTCTTCCCCAGTTAATATTGGTTTATCGCTTGTAGTATAAACTTTTGCGTCAGCCCAGTCTGCATGATCTCCGGCATTTCCATTTCCACCATCTTTAGCAACTAATTTAAGCTCACTTGCTCCTGCTATTGGAATTAAAACATGCTTTCTTTCAGTGTTTACATTCATAACACCGCTATCAAATACTTTTTTTCCATCAACGTAAACTTCAAAGATTACTGATGGCTCATTAGAGTTTCTCATTTCTCTATCTACACCAACATAAGTTTCAAACATTCCATAATTTTTACCTGATAAATCATAAACTATCTCTGAGTTTGCATGAGTTCCAAGACCTTTATCATATTCTACTTCTTGTCCATTTTCACCAAGTAAAGTTATTCTATTATCTTCAACACTTAAGTCTTTTTTTACATCTCGCCATCCAGATGATGCTGATTTCCATTCCTTATCACTTAAACTTTCAGCTGTAGTTATTGTGTATATTTTTCTTTCCTTAGTAACTGTGTTTCCGTCTTTATCTGTAACTTCATATACTACAGTGTATATTCCACCTCTATTTGCTTCAAAATCACTTGATTTTACTTTTATGCTTGATGTTAAATCACCATCTTCTACATCATTAGCAGTAACACCATCTAATATATTAAAATTATCCTTAACATTTATTACTGTATCTTCAGTTTTTATTGTAGGCTTTACATTATTAGTTGATAACTTAGGGTTTACTATTATACCGTGGTCTGATGTATTTCCATTTCCACTATCACTAACTTGTATTTCTAACTTATTAACGCCCTTAACTGGTACACTTATTTCTACCATATTATCGTTATATCTTAAAACCTTAGTTGTTTCTAAAGTCTCTCCATCTGCTATAACCTTAAAAGAAATACTTGAATTATCGTTAGCTCCTATTGTTTGATCAACACCTAATAAAGCCTCAAATCTGTCATAATCTTTTTCTGATAAATCATATACAACTTTTCCATTAGCATGTATTCCTATTCCCTTATCAAAGGTTTTAATTTCTCCATTTACTCTACCTTTTATATTTGTATTTCTTCTTGGAGTTCCCCATTGAGTTTCTACTGATTCCCACTCTTCATCTGATAAATAGTCATAAGCACTAACTACTTCAACTTTAAGAGTTTTTTCTTTAGTTTCCTCTTCATCAGTGACTTTATAAACAACTTCATATTCACCTTTCTTAGTGTTATCAACAGTATTCTTAATTACTTCAATTTTATTGCTTATATCATTTCCTTCGTAATTATAAGCTTTTACGTAATCCAATGGGTTAAACTCTTCATTAAGCGCTATTAAAACCTTTTGTTGTGCACTAATACTTGGAGCATGTAATTTAAAATTATAAGGCTTACTAGGATTTATTTCATTGTCATAAGCAACTATACTGTATTCATGGTTTTCATCTATATTAGCTCCGTGATCAACAAAATTATTTGTTGATGTAAATCCTATTGTTTTGCCATCCCTAGATATTTCATATCCTATAACATTGTTTTTATTTTCATTATCTATATCAAAAGAAATTGATACATCATTTCCGTTTACTATTTTTGCTTCTGCCTCGTACTTAAGATTTTCTGTAAATACTCCACCTTTATTTAAGTACATTTTATCATTTGCGTACCATAATTTCTTAGATGGTTTAGGATATTTAGATGTATATTCCTTAGTCTCTTTCCATACATCCATTCCATGTCTTTCAAAATGCTCTGATAGGTCTAGCTTAAACACATCTGATGCAGCCATAACCCATGCATTATGTTTGTTTTCCCAACTTCCACCACCTATATCTCTACTTCTAAATTCTTGTTCAAATCTTGGCCAGAAAGTTTCATCATATAACTGTAATTGCCATAAAGGAGCTACATGAGATAATAAGGATTTATCACTTTCTGGATAATATTCATTATTAGAATAATCATCTAAAGCCACCTTTGGTAATATGTTTCTTTCCCATAAATTTTGTCTAGTTATATTAGATGGTACACCTTTAATTCTCTCAAAATGAAGTGGAAGCATATTATTAGTTACCTCTACTATAGTTCTATTATTAGTGTCAAAATTATGACCCATTTCATGCATAAATCCCCAACCAGTATCTACGCCTAACGCTCCACCTTGCTCTGCTTTATTAAATCCTGTTATTCCATTTCCAGCATTCATAAAGCCTCCATTGTCTAACCATTTAAGCATACTTATATATCTAAAGTTAAAGTCAGAGTTAACCTCACTAGATTCATCAAACCCCCAATATTTCATAGTTTCTTTAATTACTTCATCACTTTTATTTGCAGTTTCACTTGGTAATTTATTATTATTTTTATACCAATTTAAAGCATAGGTTGCAGTTACGTTAACTAATGTTTTATCACTAAATACATCAAATACATCTGGTAATTGAGGATCCTTTTTTAATAAATCAACATATTCTTCAAGCTCATTCATAACTTCTTCATCATTGTCAATGCCTTTTATATAGTTTGGATAGTTTATAGCACCCTCTATTCTTATTTTAGGCTTTCTTCCTTGTTCTTCAGAAGTGTAAGGATTACTTGTATAAAGTACACCTGCCTTCGCTGTTCCTGGTCTTAACTCATTTGTAGGTTTTTCTGGTATAGTTATTACATTTTTACCTTTGCTTAAACTTATAGTAATATCTCCATTATGCTGACTATCCATTTGTTTAAATACTAATTTTGGTGTTGGCTTTCCATCTTCCACATCAACATAAACAGTTATTACTTGTCCAGATTTTACTGCATAGCCAGTTGGTTGCCAGTCTTGGAAATTCCAAACCTTTCTTTTTTGAGATTCTTTAATTGAGTTTCCTCTACTTTCTAATTTAAATACAGTAGATCCTGCATTCCCTGCTAATACTTCTTTAGCAAGTTCTAATTTTTCCTTATATAAATTTACTAAGGGATGATTTTTTACCTCTTCCTCTAATGAAGCTAATTTTTCTTCTGTATTAAAGTCTTCTGATAATTCATTCATTAATCCATTTGTAAATAATTTATCAACTTTATCTGATGTTTTATCCTCTTTATATAATCCAAATTCACTAGCACAAGCCCAGTTCTCATAACCTTTTTTGAATACAAATTTAATTCTCTTAAATTCTGTTGGATTAAATTTTATTTCTACAGAATTTTGAGTTATATTAGCATTACCACTAGTTACCTTTTGATAATTATCTCCCTTAGTTGTTCTTGATGCATAAATATCAAAAGCTTCAGCAAAACCTCTATTTGAACCACGAGGTGCTGTATATACTATTCTATCTAATGTAGTTAATTCTTCTAATTCTATTTCAACTTCATTTGTAAAGCTTTCTGTATTTTGTTTTCCTGAATGCCATTTTGTATTGAAATCTCCATCTATAGCTTTATCTATAGATTCTGATGCATATTGTCCACCATTAGTTTTTATTGATTTTATTTTGCTCTTATCTAACTTATAGATAGCATCATAAGCTTTAAGTAATTTATTATCTGGATTTAAAAAGTCAGATACTTTAGCATCAGTATATTGAACCTCTTTATTTTCAATAATTAACTTAGCATTCTCTAATTCCTCTTTATAGTCATTATAAAATGGATGTTTTTTAGCTTCTGATTCTAACTTTTCTATTTTTTCTAAAGTATTAAATTCTTCAGATACTTGACTCATAGTGCTATCTGTGAATAATCTACTCATTTTATCTCTTAACTGATCTTCTTTATAGAAAGTAAATTCTGATGCTAAAGCCCAATTTTCATATCCTTTTTTAAATACAAATTTAACTCTTCTTGCCTCTGTTGGATTAAACTTAATTTCTACTGAACCTTTTGTTACTTCACTGTTTCCTGATGTAACTTTTTCAAAGGTGTCTCCAGAAGTTGTCTTTGATGTGTATATATCAAAGGCCTCAGCAAATCCTCTCATATTTAAGTTTGTGTAAACTACTCTATCTAAAGTCTCTAATTTATCTAAAGTAATTATTACTTCATTTGTAAAATCTGAACTATTTTGCTTGTTAGAATGCCATTTTGTATTAACATCTCCATCAATAGCTCTCTCTATTGAATTTTCTGCATAACTTCCTCCATTAGTTGTTATTGATGATGTATTTATCTTAAATAGTTCATTATATTTTTTTAATGATTCATCATTAAAATCTTTAAACTTACTTACTATGGCATCTTTATATACTACATTATTTCCTTGTAAAACTAATTTAGCATTTTCTATTATTTCTTTAAAATTCTCATAAAATGGATGATCTTTAATCTCATTTTCAAAAGCATCTAATTTTTCTACAGTATCAAACTCTGGATTCACCTTGTTTTTCTCTTCATTTGTGAATATAGAATTCACCTTATCCATGATTTTATCTTCCTTATAAAACCAGAACTCTGAAGCACTTGCCCAATCTCTATCTGCTGCTTTAAAGACAAATTTTATTTTCTTAGCTTGTACTGTATCAAACTTAAATTCCATAAGGTTTCCTGTTGACTTACTTGCTCCCTGAGAAACTAATTTAAAGTCATCATCATTTCCAGTTTGTGAAGCATATATGTCAAACTCTGTTGGATATCCCTTTCCTCTTGCTCCATCTTGTCTTGTTGCATATGCTATTCTATCTATTGATTCTAAATCATTAAATTCAACTACAACTTCATTTGTAAAATCAGAACTATTTTGTCTTCCTGTTTCCCAGTGAGTAGCCAAGTCACCATCTATAGCTTTTTCTATAGAGCTTGATGAATATTGTCCACCATTATTTGTTATTGAAACTATTTCATTTCTCTGTACTTTGTACTTTTGGTTATATGTATCAAAATTTTCGTAACTATTTAAATTGAATTGATTTATAGATGCTTGATTTATTACGCTTTTTTCTATAGAAGTTATTTTTTCCTTTATAACCTCACTAGCATAAACATTTAAGACTGGACTTGCATTTGACATTACCATTGATGCAATAAGAATTGTAGATATTTTTTTCTTCATACCATTTCCCCCTTATATTTTGTAAAACTAAGAGTTTTCTATCCATCCTATAACCTATAATAGAGTGTTATTTTTTCAAATAAAAAACTATCCTTTATTTTAAATTAAAGGATAGTTGCCATAAAAATAGCATCAAAAATAAACATATACGTAGATATATATTTATAAATTAACTCTATTAAAACAAAGAATATTTATTCTTTGGCAACTGGCTAGCATAGTTATATAACCTTAGCCCCTTTAGCTTTGCGTCTCTAAATTTCTCTAGATTTGCCAATATATTATTTTTAGTATTTATATAATACAAAAATTTAATCTTCTATTCAATATAAGATATTACAAATTTTTATATAATATTGTGGAAAAAGACTTATTTTTTACAATCTATTAATCTTTTTATAAGATTACTTTATAGATAAAATTAAATTCTAAAAAAACATTAATTTATTGATATTACATTATAAATAATAAAAGCTAGTAAGAACTTTTCCTTGCTCTTGCTAGCTTTTAATTTATTCCTTTATAAATTATATTATTAATTTGTAAAATTAAATAAACACATGTATTTTTATAGTTTTATATTAATTTAAAGCTATATTACTTTAAATCTTCTACTACCTTAGCCATAGTTAATGCTAAATTATCACCTTTTGAATTATCTCTAAAAAGATTAAATTCCTTATTAGCAGTTACTATTTTTACTTCTTCATTTTCATCTTTAGTAGTTACTGAAAATTCTTTTAAATCTTTAAATTGTATTTCATCAACCTCTCTTGTTTCTTCAGCATAACCTAAGGATGCATGTCCTACATGCTCTAAATAAAGAGAATCCTTAGTTACAATTAGATTTACTTTATATGCCACATCTCCACCAGCTCCAGTTACTAAATTTGATACAAAATTTATAGCTGCATCCTTATTACTCACTTGTTTCATAACTGTAATCTTCATTAGAATATCTTCTTCTTTTAGATTTAATTTAAACATAAAAACACCCCATCTTCATATTTATTTATAATTAATTTTTACCACATTTAAAGAATTGATCATATAAAGCTTTTATTAATCCCAAAACAATAATAATTCCTTGGGTTATCATTATAGCATTATAATATTTCTTATCTATAAATATACTAATAAGAGCAATTATTATTACACTTAATCCAATTATCAAAAAATCCATTCCAACAATTCTAGATACTTTCTCTTTATCATACTTCTTTTCATCAAAGCCATTAAGAATATCTCCTGCATTAAAGTGTTTAATTATTGCCCCTAAAAAGGTTAATATTCCTCCCCCTAAAAAAGCAAGTACTAGAATTCCTGTTAAATCTGCTGGTTTCATAAAATCTCCCCAATCTATATTCTAATAATTATATTAATTTATTTTACAATATATAAAAATCAATTAAAATCATTTAAATTCTATAAAACTGGGGTTTATTATAAAAAAATTCCAGTAGAAATATCCAACTACTCTACTGGAATTATTTTTTAAATATAAGAGATACTTTATTATTTTTTTATTGAAAAGTCTTAATCTAAAGATTAAACTTTTTATATAAAAGACTTTATATTAAAACTTTAAAACCATATTAATTATTATACGTAATTTTTAGACTTACAAAGTTTCTTAAACTCGTCAGCTACGAATTGTACTTGTGTTCCAACTATAACTTGAACACTTGTTTTTCCAGGTCTTATAACTCCTGAAACACCAGATGATTTTATCTTTTTCTCATTAACTAGTGTGCTGTCTTTTACTTCTAATCTTAATCTAGTTATACAGTTATCAATTGAAGTAATATTAGAAGGTCCACCTAGTCCTTCTAAGATGATTTTTGCAACTTCAGTGTAGTTATTATTTGCTAAAACTGCATTTGAATCATCATCCTCATCATCTTCTCTACCTGGAGTCTTTAAGTCAAATTTCTTTATCATAACTACGAATACTAAGTAGTATATAACTCCAAATACTAAACCTATACCTAATAAGTATAATGGGTTTAATGCCATTGGTGATGCAAAACTTAATATCCAGTCTACTAAACCAGCACTAAAGTTAAATCCTGCTCTTACTGGTAAGGCAGCAACAACTGCCATAGATATTCCTGTTAATAAAGCATGAGCTACATATAAAGCTGGTGCTAAGAACATGAATGCAAATTCTAATGGTTCAGTTACTCCTGTAACGAATGATGATAAAGCAGCAGCTAATAATATACCAGCAGCAGCCTTCTTTTTATTAGTTTTTGCACAACGATACATTGCAAAAGCAGCAGCAGGTAAACCAAACATCATTACTGGGAAGAAACCTGACATATACATACCAGTTTGTCCTAAAGTACCTGTTCCAGCCCAGAAGTTTCCTATATCATTTATACCAGCAACGTCAAACCAGAATACTGAGTTTAAAGCATGGTGTAAACCAAGTGGTATTAATAATCTATTGAAGAATCCATAGACACCAGCTCCTATTGGTCCCATAGCTATTATTGATTCACCAAATGAAACTAATGCGCTATATATTACAGGATATACAAAGTATAAAACTAAAGAAGCTACTATTGAAGCAAGTGCTGTTACTATAGCAACACATCTTCTTCCACTAAAGAATCCTAAGAAATCTGGTAATTTAGTATTTTTAAATCTATTGTAGCAACTAGCTCCTATTAAACCTGCTACGATACCTATAAATTGGTTTTGTATCTTTCCAAAGGCTGGGTTAACAGCTTCAACATCTACTCCTTGCATCATTGCAACAACTGCACTAGATAATAATGTAGTTATCATAAGCCATGATACTAGACCTGCTAAACCTGCTGCTCCATCATTATCATCTGACATACCAACAGCTACCCCAATAGCAAATAAGATTGCCATGTTATCTATAATAGCTCCACCAGATTTTAATAAGAATGCTGATACTACACTATTAGCACCCCATCCAGATGGGTCTAGCCAATATCCAATTCCCATTAATATCCCTGCTACTGGAAGTGCAGCAACTGGTAGCATTAAAGATTTACCTAATTTCTGAAAATATTTCATCATATTAATATTCCCCCTATAAATTCCACTAACTGTTAAATTGATTCTTTAAGAACCCCTTTTTTTCTGAAAGAATCAAACTAATTTTTCATAGTAAATTAACAGATTATAAATTAGAATATATTTATTTATGATTGCTTTAAAACGTTTTCTTAAACTACAAAATTCACAATAAATTTTGTAGTTTACATAATATCAATTTTTCCCTCTATAACACCTCCTAAAATAATCTAGTAAAAATTAAACTTAATAAACTTATTAAATCTAAATAACTAGTTCCCTTAAACTAATTAATATATTGTTTAATTGTTTATTAATTGTACACTTCTATTAAAAATGTATTCTAAACTTTTAATATGTTGATTATATCGTGTGACAATATTAATAAAATAAAATCATAGTCTTAAATTTAATAGTTAAATAAAAATCACCCTTCATCTAAAGACTATACTTTAGTTTAAAATACACCTTCAATATTTATATACATATTTTTACTTTTATTACAACTTTATTATAACATGTAAAATTATTTTATATTATGTATTTTAAGTAAACATTTCATTAAAATTCTTTATAAGTAACACTATCCTGATATAATGAATGTAAATATATAATATCTAAGCATATAATTTTATAAAAAGGAGTGATTTTAATAATGAAACTTTTTAGGAAAACCTTTGTTGTTGAGCTAAAGGATTCATTACAGTACCCTTCAGCTAATACCATATGCGATACGATTTTAAAGCAAGAAAGTAATGTTGAATTTATAAGTAAAGAAAAACCTGTAATCTTTAAATTAGACAATGTGATCTATGAAGTAGAAATTACAATGGCTCGTGGTGGTTATGAATTGGCTTGTAAAGAGATTAAATAGCTTTTTATTATATTTTTTAAAAGTACCAATAGATAGAACTATTATATTTTTAATTTCTCCAATATAAAAAATATAATTAAAGAATCCAATATATTGCTTCTTATTCAAGTTGTAAAAAAATATAAATAAAGGGCCTGTATCAAAATTAATTTTGATATAGCCCTTTTGTTCTACTTATTTTTTACATTTCATTTTGTCTTGAACATCCATTAATGCTTCACCAAATCTTTGGAAGTGAACAATTTCTCTTTCTCTTAAGAATCGTAAGATTTCCTTTATATCTTGGTCATCAGTTAAGTTTATAAGCCACTCATAAGTTGCTCTAGCCTTTTGCTCTGCTGCCATATCTTCATGTAAATCAGCTATAACATCACCCTTTGCTTGAATGTAAGTTGCTGTCCATGGATTTCCTTGAGCATCTGCATAATATAATGCCTTTCCATGATCTGTATAATGACCAGCTAGTCCTGCTTTCTTTAAATCTTCAATTGAAGCATTATCCATTAATTGATAAATCATAGTTGCTATCATTTCTACGTGAGCCATTTCTTCTGTTCCTATATCAGTTAATAATCCCTTTGCTTTATTAGTTGGCATTGTATATCTTTGATTTAAATATCTAAGTGCTGCACTTAACTCTCCATCTGGTCCACCATATTGAGATATTAAAAACTTTGCCATTCTAAGATCATTACACTTTAAGTTTATTGGATATTCTAAAGTTTTTACATAATACCACATAATTAAATCCTCCTAATATTTAATTTCCCAAGGCCAAGGTTGTTCAATCCACGCAACTGGATTTTCTACATAAGCCTGCCCAAAATTTCTTATAGGTCCATATTCACATTCAAATCTTTCTATTAATTCGCTTAATTTTGAAGATATTTCTTTATAGTCCTCAGTAGCTTTTCTGTTTTCTGGGAAATTATCAAGATAAAGATTTAATTCCACTGCATAAAATTGTAACTTTTGTATATCATCTAATAATTCTAGTGCTTTCATAATTTCACCTCATTAACATTCTTTCTTTTCTTTATATGGTCTGTATAAGTCTTTAAAGATTGTTCCCTTCCAGAAACCTTTACAGATTGAATATAAGTTTTCATATTTCTGAGGTAATATATATGCACGTGCATACTCTAATTTAAATTTGTCATCAGTACAATCATACATATTATTTATCCATCCTTTACATATATGGTAATTTCGTTATAGTAATATACTATGCCTATATATAAAATGATGTTACATATTCCTTTTAATCCAATTCATTTATTCTAAAAATAAAAGACCTTCTTAATGATTCATTAAAGTTTCATTATTTATAGAAACTCTTTGAAAAATCAAGTTAGGTCTTAATATAGACTTTAACAATGCCCAATTGTTAATAAGAAGGCAAATATTATCTTAGGTATTAATATACTTTAACTTTCACTTAAGCAAAAGCTAATTTTTTAAATTCTATAGAATATAGCTTACTACTTTATTGCAAAGATGTATTTTTATATTTTAAAATCATTTTTAGTATATGACTTTTACTATACTGCTTATTTTAAAATCTTATAAACTTCTTCTACCTTTAATAGCTTAATTTTTGATTAACATAAGTTTTATTGCAAACTATGCTTTAGAAGGTTTTCTTCTAAAGAACTATTAAGATTTTTGATTAAAATACTGTTTATTGCAAACCATATTTGCCCTTGAAGTTTTCTAGAGCAAAATTATAATTTTTCTTATCATCATCAGTAAAATCTCTTAGATTCTTAAAGTTATCTATATCTGAGCAAATATCAAACCCACACTCTTCACTCATCATATATTTTAAGAAATCTTTGTATTTTTTATTGATTACATCTTTCCCAAACCTTTTAAAAATCTCATAATAAAACTTTTCAAAGCCCTCTGTTGTCAAAGGATTTAGTACCATAAATTTATCTTTAATCTTTAAATCTAATAAAATAAATTCAAACCCAATTAAGCTTTCAAAGGCATCATTAGCATCCTCTCTTACTCTTCCAATCTTCACCTTTTTTACCTCCTAAAATAAGACTAATTACTTACTTCTATTCTTCTTACTTATTTCCTTTAAATATTTACTTATTTTATTATTTATCAAATTAAGTAATTATATCCATAAGTTTATTCTAAAAGGTATAAGCTTTTAAACTTTCAATATCTAACGGCTTTGAGAAATAATATCCTTGAATATAAATTTTTTCATAAAGAAAGGTTTTTATTATATCAACCTGCTCTTTTTCCTCTATCCCCTCAATAACTATAGATTTATCTGATAATCTACATATATCTAATATAAAGTCTATTACTTTAAGGCTTATTTCTGAATCATTAATTCCATCTGCAAAAAACTTATCTATTTTAATAATATTAGAATCTATTTTCTTTAATAAATCTAAATTTGAGTACTCCACACCAAAGTCATCTATTGCGATTAAAATACCATTGTCTTGTAAAAAGTTGATATTTTCTTGTATTTTTTCTATTTCATCTACTACAAACTTTTCTACAATCTCTAAACAAATACTATTTTTTATTATTTTGTTATCATTAACTATTTTCTTTAAAAATTCTCTATCTTTTATCTCATTAAAAGATACATTTAGAGAAATATAAAAATCTTTTTCATTGATATTGTCGTAACACCTTATAATATTATAATCTTTAATTACCCTCTTTAAGACCCACAATGTAATTTCTTTCATCATATTGGCGTCTTCTATCCCCTTCATAAAATGATATGGAGTTAGTAATTTGCCGTCTTTCCTTAAACGCAATAAAGCCTCAACGCTTCTTACTCTATTATGTTTAAAATCCACTATTGGTTGATAATACAAAGTATAATTATCTTTTTTCAGATTATTAATTATTCTTTTCTTTTTAATTACACTTGTTAATATCTTTCTTTCCTTCTTAAAAAGAATTAAAAATACAATAAGAGCAACTATAATAAGTATGTGCTTATTTATATTATCATTAAAAAATTTATTAAAATATTCATTATATAAAGTGTTACCTTTATTCTTTTCAACATTTATACTATTAAGCCCTTGATCAATTTCATTTATTAATTCTTTATTATTTTTATTTGTTATAATGTATTTTGGTCCAGAGGAAAATTGAAATATTTCTTTAATATCTTTTCCTTTATTTTTTATATCACTATCTGAATTGTCTACAATAAAATCTACTTTATCATCAATTAATAAAGTTTTTATTCCTTTGTAAGAGGATCCATTGACTAGTTCAACATTTATATTTCTACTCTTTAAATAATTTAAAATTTTCTCATTATCTAATTCATTTTTTATATATCCCATTTTCTTGCCATTTAAAGCCTCTAAATTGCCATAATTTATATTCTCATTTGTGTATATACTATATTTTTTTTCATTTATATAATTCTTTGAAAATTCAAAAAATTTTTCTCTTTCTGGAGTTTTATTTATTCCCACTACTAAATCTATTTCTCCATTTTCAAGCTCTTTAAGCAATTCTAATAAACTACAATTTACATATTCAACCTTAAAATTCAATCTTTTTGAAAGTGATTTAACTATTTCATTATAATCCCCACAAACCTTTGCCTTATCATTAATATAAAAATAAGGATAATTATCATAGAATCCTACTTTTAATACTCTTTTTCTCTCTTCTTGTTTGAAGATTAATATTCTATAAAAAACCACTGCCAAAAGAAAAACTAGGATACTAACTAGTACAAACCTCTTTCTTCTTTTTTTCATAAGTTAACACTCCACTATATATTTTTTAAATTTAACCCCATTTTAACAAATTATATCATATTTATTAATTTATTTTAAAAATTCTTAATTAATGGAAATATTATGAAAACATTTTCTTTTTTAAATTTAAACCATTACATTAATAAATAAAGCTTTTTTTGAAAATTAAATAATATTAAAATTTAGTAATAAAAAAACTTAAATATTTAATTATATTTTTGTATTTTTAAATCATATTATTCATAAATTAAGCATTTACAAAGTTTAGTAAACTTAATTTTTTATTATTTGTAATCTTAAACCTATTTAATAGACATAATATAAATCTGACAAGGATTCCATTGATCCCAAAGTGTAGGGAAGCATTCAAACTCTTTAAATCCAAGCTTTTTATAAAATGAATTTGTTATATCGTAAATATCATAACATCTTTCTTTTACTGTTTTGACTTGCATATATAAATATCCCTGTTCTTTGGCATAATCATAATAAGCTTTAAATAACTTAGTACCTATTTTATATCTATGAAATTCTTTTAATACTCCCATAACATAAATCTCTAAAGTATATGGACTTGTTTCTTTTAGTGCAATAAAGCCTCTTACTTGTCTATTTTCTATATCAGCCCAAAAAGACATTTCCTTACTACAATTAATATATTCAGCTGTACTCTCTGGCAACCCAAACCACTCCGGAAGTCCACATAGTATTTCTCGTGCTATTTTTTCTTTTCTATCTCTATCCTCAATTTTAAATATCATAGTTATTCTCTTCGTAATCATTAAGTTTATATTTAAATACTAAAAATTTTAATTTCTTTTCATATTTTTAACCAAATATCTTTTTAATAATATCAAAAGAATTTATTGGAGACAATTAACATAAGATAAATCTTATCTAATTATATACCTTTAATAAATTTTACATTCAGTTTAATTTTTTAAACTTACTTTATGATAAAATCTTATTATATTTCCAATTTTAGTATAAATTTATTTTGAAATAAAACTTTTTAAATTTTAAGTATAAACATGCATAATAATTTAGAAAAATACATAATTATTGTAGGTGAACTATGAAGTTTCAAAAGATTTTTGTGGTAATTTATGCTTTACTCTTAGCCTTTCTCATATTTTCACCAATTAAATTAATAGGAAGATCTGCTATTGAAAATGGAGATATAAAGCTAAAGGTCTATTATGAAGCAGTTACTGGAACAACTCACTATCTTAAAGAAGATTCAAAAAAGTTAAAAAAACTTTTAAAAGATACTTATCCAGAAGCAAATACTTCTCTTATAAAACTTGTAGGAAATACACCCTATGAACTAGTTTCTGATCCAGCTGAAATTGGTTCCCTTACTGTTTATGGGAAAGTAACAGATATAACTTATGAATTCTCTGGTGATGGTGCAGTCCCTGTCTTTGAAGTATCCTATTGGGATATGCCTTTTAAAAGACTATTTTTAATACAGTATCACTGGTTTTTCATAGGAATGTTTGTACTATTCCCTATTTTCATAATAAATGCTGTAATATTAATTAAATCTTATAGAAAAAATAAATAATTATTTAAGCTCTAAAAAATATTTAGATTAACATTAATTTAAAATCATACTAAGCTAATAAAATATTAAAGAGAAAATTCTATTTTCTAACTTTAAATTATATAAAATGGAGGCTTTCTATGGGAATTGAGAATAATAATAATATTATTAAAAGTATAAATTTGAAAGATAGTAAAAAATTAATATTGAGAAAACCACTAGAATATGATGCTGAAAACATAATTAAGTACCTTAATACTGTAGGTAGTGAAAGTAATAATTTACTTTTTGGTAAAGGAGAATTTCCACTTACAGTAGAACAGGAAAAAGCTTATATTAGTAGAATAAATCAAAGTTCCAATTCATTTATGGTGATAGGAACTATTAATAATGAAATTGTAAGTGTTGCGCAACTAAGTTCACCTAATATGAAAAGAATATCCCACAATAGTGAAATAGCAATCTCTGTAAAAAAAGATTATTGGAACATTGGAATTGGAAGTGCTGTCATGGAGGAACTTATAAAATTTGCTAAAGATAAAGGATCAATCAAAACTATCAGTCTTGGAGTTAGAGAATATAATATTAATGCTATTAAACTGTATAAGAAATATGGATTTAAGAAAATAGGAACTCATAAAAATTACTTTAACATTGAAGAGACTTATTATGATGAAATCTTAATGGATTTATATATATAATATGCAAACTATTCTTAAGCTAAATAAATCCTGAATAATAAAAGTTTTGAAAAATATCATTAGTATTAAAAGTTTGAAAATACTTATTGGCTTTCAAAATATAAACTTAAAATAAAAAAGGGGTCATTAAAATTCATTATAAAACTCATAAATATTTTTAACTATCTTAAAATATATTTATAAGTCTTATTAATTAAGTATTTTAATAAGCACCCTTTTTCTTATAATTTTTGAATAAGCAGATAAAAACTTTATCTCCTGATTATGATAATAATAAAGTTCTAAAATATTTATCCCTATTTTATTATATGGTCAACAATTTCATGAACATAGTCTACGTGATTATTTGCATGTGCCTTTACGCCCTCTTCTGCCCTATTAAAGGTATAGCTATTATCTGTTATTTCAAACATAGATATATCATTAAAAGAATCACCTATGGTGTATATATCATTAAGATTTTTGTTTTCTAGTTTTAAAACTTCCTTTAGACCCTCCCCTTTTGAGGAGCCTTTTGAGGATATGTCCACAAAGAACTGATTTCTGAAGATGGAAAGCTCATCACCAAAGATCTCTATTAATCTTTTCTTTATTTCTTCTCCTCTTTCTACAGAGGCATCTGAGGTGCATATACTTAAGATTACTGCTCCACTTTTTAAATCTAATATCTCTTCTTTTTTTACTAAATCAAAGTCAATTTCTTCAGAGAAATAAAGATTTTTCATATCAACGCTTTTATTTTCTATTAGTTTCATTCCACTTCCATCATCAAAATAAATCATTATTTTATCTTGATCTGCAAACTCTTCTATAATCTTTTTAACTGCCTCAAAATCAACAAGGTTATTTTTTATTACATTTTTATTCTTATCAAGTATTACAGCTCCATTGCAAAGAACCAAATAATCAAACTCTAGATCATACTTTTCAATTACTCCCTCCATAGTTAAAAGTGTTCTACCTGTAGATATAATGAATTTATGACCTTTCTTACGTAAAGCTTTAATCCCTTCAATATCTCTCTTATTAATTTTTTTATCTACTAATAATGTTCCATCAAAATCACTTGCTAATAACTTCATAACTTCTCCTTAAGTTTTTAATATATGTGAAATTATAATACTTTTTTATTTATAAGTATTTAACATATTATAAACATTATTTTAAAGTATGATTTAACAACTCATGAAATCCATCATTATCCTTTAAAAAATCTAATTCTTCACTCTTATCATTTTTTAGAATGTTTACAAAGTTAGAAAGAAGTTGATCATTAAATCCCTCTTCGTCTCCTTTACTTTTTATATGCTTATATAATTTAGATTTTGATGGATTCCACCTTTTGCCCATTACATCTAATATTTTCTTTAATACAAGTAAAAAGTTTTCTACATCTTTTTCTGCTTTGTACACTTCAAAATACCCACTATATGAATTATACTCACATAAATCATATAATTTTGTTGTCTTATCTATAACTTCTGCAAAATACTTAGCATCCTCATTACATCCTTCCTTTAAGGCTATTTCAAGCATAGAAATTAAACTTATATATATATCAGTGGTAGCTGAAAGTAGCTTCTGTTCAAAAATTTCAGCAGCCTTTTGAAATTCATTAGATTTTTTATAAATATTTCCTTGTAATGCTTTTTTATCGTAAGTAATATTAGGTAATTTATCCACACACTCTTGTGCTTTCTCATACTCTTTTCTTCCTAAATATATGTTTATAAGCATAGAAAGTGCCTGATTTCTAATCTCTATATCATCACTTCTTATTAATTTAATATAAAACTCTTCTATCTGCTTTTCATACTTCTCCTTATCATCAGCTCCAAACATATAAATGCTTCCTTGCATCACTGTAGAAACTGTTAAAATTAATTTATCACAGGTAGGATACTCATAGATTTTGTCCATGGCTTTTTCAAAAGCTACATGAAATCCATCATTATTAGCTATCTTTACTAAATCATTAACAAAAACTCCTATTTCTTGTTCTGATAAATCTTCCTTAAATGAAAGTAAGGTATTTAAATCAACCTTTAAAAGCCTTGCTAAAGCTGGTAGTAATGTAATATCTGGATAGCAAGTTCCCTTTTCCCATTTATTCACTGCTGGTGTTGATACTCCAAGATACATGGCAACTTGTTCCTGAGTTAACCCTTGGGCATTTCTTTTCTCTTTTATAATCTCATTTATTCTCATATAATCTCTACTCCTTGCTAAAATAATAATAACAAAAGCTTTTGATAGTATTATTTTATCAAGTGATATACTAAGCTACAATTGAATAGTAGTTAATTTAAAATTAAATAATTTAACTATAGGTTAAACTGTTAAAAGTTAGATTGTTTCTTCCTTAAACTCAATTAATTTTTAATAATAAAAATATATCCTTAGGCAACTTATCTAAATGCCTAAGGATATAAATTTATTAAAACGAACTTTTTTACATAAATATTTAAAGTTATCTTTTTAAATAAACTATACTTTATACACCTTTAAAAATTTATGCTACTTTTTTCTTTCTAAAGCATAATGAATAAATAAGAACAACTGCAAAACAAACTACAGGTATAAAGAATGCTGAACGAACTGCAGCTTCTGCACCTTGATATGAAGTAACTAAACTTGATAATTTTCCACTATCAATAAATAATCCCATTATAGGTGTTATAACTGCACCACCTAATATTGCCATTATAAGACCTGCTGCACCAACCTTTACTTCTTTTCCTAATCCTTCAAGTGCTATACCATAAATTGTTGGGAACATTAATGACATACATGATGAAATTAAAACTAAAGACCAAACTGATAAATTTGTAGGTAAATAAATTGCTCCTAAGCTACATAATATTCCAAGTACTGCAAACACTGCCATCATAATACCTGGTTCTATATATTTCATAAGTGCTGTACAAATCCAACGACATGCGATAAATCCAAACATAGCTATAAGATAATATTTAGCAGCAGATGCTTCATCTATACCTACAGTAACCATTACATATTTTATAGTCCAAGTCCAAACAGCTATTTGAACTCCAACATAGAAAAACTGTGTGATTACTCCAAAGGCATAACGTGGAATTTTTACTAATTTCTTTATTGATTCAATTATATTAAGTTCTCCTGAATTATCTTTTTCTGAACCTTTACTTCTCTTAAAGAAGCACCAAATTATTATAGCTATAGCTACTAAACTAACATATGGTACACATACCCATATTAATTCATTGTTTTGTATTTTACTTAAAGCCTCTGATCCCATAGCAACTCTCTCTTCATAAGTTGCTGGATGTAAATTCCCTAATATTATATATTTAGCCATTATAATACCAGCTAATGAACCAATAGGATTAAAGGCTTGTGCTAAATTTAAACGACGAACACTGTTCTCTTCACTCCCTAAAGAAATTACATATGGATTACAAGTAGTTTCTAGTATTGAAAGTCCCCCTGCTAAAACAAAAACTGATACTAAGAATAAATTAAAATTTTGTAGCATGGCAGCTGGTATATATCCCATTGCTCCAATTATATATAATCCAAGACCTACTAATACTCCATTTCTATAGGAATATTTTTTAATAAGTATTGCTGCCGGTAAGGCAAGTACTGCATATGATCCATAGAAAGCTACTTGTACTAAAGACGAGTCGGCAGCTTCTAACATAAATATCTTTCCAAAGGCAGGAACAAGATTATCAGTCATATTATTTAAAAGACCCCAAAGTACAAAACATGATATAAGCATTATAAAATGCATTCTATACTTTTTAGGTACAATAGCTGTTTCTTCCTTAGTTTTTGTTTTTTCAATAGCACCAATTTTCTCCATAATAAATACTCCCCCTAATATTTAAAATTAATACTTATTCCTCTGTTCTATAACGCTTAAACCCTGGATGTTTTCCACTTACTCCATAATCTTTTCTCATATTTATTAATCTATCAATATTTTTTCTTTCTATTTCCTTTTCTCCACCTAAAAGATGAGCTGTTAAACTTATTTTTGCATATAATTCTAATGTTTCCATCCTATAGTAAGCAGTTATTAAATCTGCTCCAACTGTTAATGCTCCATGATTTTCTAATAATATAACATCATGTTCTTGAAGATATGGCGCTATTGAATCTGGAACTTCATAAGTTGAAGGAGTTCCATAAGGAGCTATTGGAATTGATCCAATTGCAATTACAGTTTCTATCATGGTATATCTATCTAAAGCAAGGTGAGCAACTGCAAATCCTGTAGCAGTTGGTGGATGTGCATGAACAACTGCTCCAACATCTTCTCTTTCCTTATAGCATCTTAAATGCATTTTTATTTCTGATGAAGGCTTTGCTCCTTCTGGTCCATCAAGTACTTCTCCATTTTCATCAATATGAACTAATTTTTCTGGTGTTATAAAGCTTTTACTAATTCCAGTTGGTGTAGCTAAAAATGTACCATCCTCTAATTTCACTGATACATTTCCATCATTTGCTGCCACCCATCCTAATTGCCACATTTTATGGCACACATCACATATCTGTTCTCTTATTTCCATGTATTTTAATTTATTTGTATTCTCCATAATAATTCCCTCCATTCTATATCTTTTACTAAATCACTACACCTTTTTGTAATATAACGTTTGCATATAATGCTTTTTCTCCTGTTGCAATTATTGCATAAGCCTTTTTTGCTTCTTCATAAAACTTAAATCTTTCTATAGTTGAAATAAAATTACTTCCACGATCATCATGCTTTCCTATAATATTTTTATACTCATCCCAAATAGGTGTCTTAACATTATCACCTTTCATAACTTCCATTAAATTCACTGGATTTTCAACGTAAGTATCAAGTGGAAATACTTCTAGTATTGCATCTAATAACTCTGGTATTCCATGGCCATCACACCTAACCACTATACATTCCTTTCCCATACTTTCTGTAGGAAAATTACCATCTGCAATTACTATTTTGTCACTATGTCCCATCTCACATAATACTTTAAGTAATTCTGGTGATAATATTTGTGGTACTCCTTTTAACATTTAATTACCTCCTTAGATTTAATTACATTTTTAAATCTTTCATATTCCTTATCCCATAATTCATAATTTTGAGGCTCATAATAACTCATATCATTAGAGTTCCTTATAATTTCACGTGCTTTATATAAATTCTCTATTTTATTTGTTGCCATAAGCTGTATTGCTATATTTCCATAAACTGTAGCTTCAATAGGTCCTGCTGAAACTTTAATATTACATGCGTTTGCAGTCATCTGGCATAATAATTTACTTTGAGTTCCTCCACCAACCATGTAGATAACATCATAATTTTTATTAGTACAATCCTTTATTTCTTCTAAAGAATATCTATACTTCATAGCTAAGCTTTCATTTATACATCTAACAAATTCTCCACAATTTTCTGGTATTTCTTGATTAGTTTTTAAACAATACTCTCTTATTCTACTAGGAATATCTCCAGCTTGTACAAATATAGGATCATCTGGATCTATGAAGCATTTAAAAGGTCTGGCCTCTCTTGCCAATTCTTCTAAAGTTGAGAAATTATACTCTTTTCCTTCTCTTTCCCATTGCCTTTTACTTTCTTGAATTAACCATAACCCAATAATATTTTTAAGGAATGATGCTTTATTTTCATATCCACCTTCATTTGTAATATTATACTTACTTGATTTTTCGTTAATAATTGGTTCATCAATCTCTGTCCCAAGTAAAGACCATGTTCCACAACTTAAAAATACAAAATCTTTTTCTGTAGTTGGAACAGATACTAATGCACTTTGAGTATCATGTCCTGCAACTGCGATCACTTTACACTTTTCTATTTTAAGTTCATCACATATTTTCTTAGATATATCTCCTATTATTGTTCCACTTGGAACTATTTTAGTAAATATCTTTCTTGGAAGACCTAAAGCATTTATTACTTTATCTGACCAAGTTCTCTCTTTTGCATCAAATAGCTGTGTTGTTGATGCTATAGAATTTTCGGTAACCATTTTTCCTGTTAGTAAATAATTAAATAAATCTGGCATTAGGAGCATCACATCTGCTCTTTCAAGCAGATGTGATCTCTTTTCTTTTAATGATAATAGTTGAAATACAGTATTTATTTCCATAAATTGATTACCGGTTATACTATAAAATTCATTCTTTGATATTTTTTCAAAACTCTTCTCTACCATTCCAAGAGTTCTTTCATCCCTATAATGAACTGGATTTTCAATTAACTGTCCATCCTTATCTAAAAGGGCAAAATCAACTCCCCAGGTATCTATTCCAATACTATCTATTTCACCAAATTGTTTTGCTTTTATAAGACTTTGCTTTATTTCAAAAAACAATCTTAAAACATCCCAATACATGGTTCCATTTATAAATACAGGATCATTAGAAAACCTATGAATTTCTTTTATATTAATTTTTTCTCCATCAAAGCTCCCAAGAATGGCTCTACCACTTGATCCACCAAAATCAAAAGCTAATACTTTACTTTTTAAATTTATATCTTTCATAGTATCACCTACTAAGTTTTTTATTTATACATTGGTCCATAAGCCTTACAAGCTCTGTAATCTTGTCCCTCTTTATCCATTCCAAAGGCATTCCAAGCTGCTGGTCTAAATATTTTTTCCTCTGGAACATTATGCATACTTACAGGTATTCTTAAGATAGAACATAAAGTAATTATATCTGCCCCTATATGTCCATGACTTATAGCTCCATGATTAGCACCCCAATTATTCATTACATCATAAGCAGATTTAAATGCTCCTTTTCCTGTAAGTCTTGGTGCAAACCAAGTACAAGGCCAAGTATAATCTGTTCTTTTCCATAATTTATCTGATACTTCATCTGGAAGTTTTACTGAATATCCTTCAACTAATTGAACAACTGGACCAAGGCCTTTCACAAGATTTAAACGTATCATTGTTACTGGCATTTCAGCTTCTGTTAAGAATCTTGATGAATATCCACCACCTCTAAAATATCCATTATCTGCAGCATTCCATGTAGTTGCAGCAAGTATTGCTTCTTGGTCTTCTTCTGTAACATCATACCAAGCTTTCATTGTTCCATTTCCATTTTCATCTTTAGCTTGTCCACATGCATCAAGACAAGCTGCGCCTGAATTTATTAAATGTATAAATCCATCTGATTCCTTTGCTACCCCTTCTAATTCATATCCTGTAGCTTTCTTAACGGCATCAGGACTCCAATAAGTTCTAACATCTGCAAATATTTGTGCTTTATTTGTAAGTAGCTTTCCAAAAAGCATACCTAATCCATTTAAAACATCATTTTCAGTAGCTAATATATAAGGCTCTCTAGCTCCATTCCAGTCAAATGAAGTATTAAGTAGTGCTTCTGGGAAATCACAATTTGGATAAAAATCAGTCCATTGTCTTTGTCCTTGGAAACCTGCCGCTATTGCATTATGTCCTAATTTTTCTTCCTCAAATCCATCTGGTAAATTTTCATTTCCATTCATTAAATCTTTTATAATGCACATCATTTTAACTACAAATTCCCAATCCTTATCCTTTTCTTCTCTTGTTTTTTGAACATTCTCAGGATTTTTATCAAAACCTTCCTTACATTTTTCCTTAGTCCATTTTAAAGCTCTTTCAAATTCATCTTTATCATATATTTCTTCTGTCATTCTTCTTATAATTTCTACTTCATCAACAGATTCTACTCTCATACCTAAATATTCTTCTATAAAGTTTGGATCTATAATAGATCCACCTATTCCCATACATATTGAACCAATTTGAAGATAAGATTTTCCTCTCATAGATGCTGCTGCAATTGCACTTCTTCCAAATCTTAATATCTTTTCTTTTACATCTTCTGGTATTTCAGTATCATCTGCATTTTGAACATCATGTCCATATATTCCAAAGGCAGGAAGTCCCTTTTGAGCATGAGTTGCTAAAACTGATGCTAAATAAACAGCTCCTGGTCTTTCAGTTCCATTAAATCCCCATACCCCTTTTATAGTCATTGGATCCATATCCATTGTTTCTGCACCATAGCACCAACATGGAGTAACTGTAAGTGTTATATCTACACCTTCTTTTCTAAATTTATCTGCACAAGCTGCAGCTTCTGGAACTCTTCCAATTGTAGTGTCAGCTATTATAACCTTTACTTTTTCTCCATTTGAATATTTTAAATTTTCCTCTAAAAGCTTTGCTGCTGACTTTGCCATATTCATTGTTTGTTCTTCAAGAGAACCTCTTACATCTATTATTCCTCTTCTTCCATCAATAGTTGGTCTTATTCCTATTACAGGATATTTTCCTACTAATCTACTTTTTGCCATAATGATTACCTCCCAAACCAAATTCAAATTTATAACTTTTTTGTTTGATTGTTACTATATTTTTATTATATATATTTATATAAACGTTTTCTTGTGTTATAATAGTCAAAAAATATAATAATATTCACTTTTTTATATAGGAGGGAGTTTATGAAATATTTTGATTATAAAGAGAATAAACAACATGGAACTTTCGATTTTCCAATAGAGTTTTATCACGTTACCCCTAATCATTCTAGATACAACATGCCTTATCATTGGCATACTGAATGTGAAATAATTAGAATTTTAGAAGGAGAATTTATACTATTTATAGATAAAGAAAAGATACTAGCCAAAAAGAATGATATTATTTTTGTTCATAGTGGAATATTTCATGGTGGGTTACCTAATGATTGTATTTATGAATGTATAGTTTTTGATATGAAATTACTTTTAAAGGACAATAATGCTTGTACAAAGCAAATATATGATATTGTAAATCATAATAAAGTTATAGCCTATAAACTTCCTTCTAATGTACAAGCTTTAAATAATTGTTGTACATCATTGTTCGAAGCAATGAGAGTTAAAAGTACAGGCTATGAGTTTATAGCTCAAGGGGCTTTATATTATTTAATAGGAACTATATTAGAGAATCAATTATATGTAAAAAATAATAAATATACTAAAAAGACTAAAGAAAGGTTTCTTCAACTTAAAAATGTTATAACCTTAATAGAAAATGAATATCAAAACCCTTTAACTCTTGAGGATTTATCCAAAGCTTCTGGTATGTCTCCAAAATATTTTTGTAGATTTTTTCATGAAATGATTAATAAAACTCCCATAGAATATTTAAATTACTACCGTATTGAAATTTCTTGTGAAAAACTTATTGCAACAGAGCTTTCCATTACTGAGATTGCTTTAAATTGTGGATTTAATGATGTAAGTTACTTTATTAAAACCTTTAAAAAACATAAAGGAGTAACACCAAAACAATATTTAAAATCCTTAAAAGCTTAGTAAATAAAAAATACCCTCTTAAGTGAAATTGATTCACTAAGAGGGTATTTTTATTTTTACATTAAAGATTCATATAAAGTTATTATATCTTCAACAGATGTTTCCTTTGGATTACCTGGTCTACAAGCATCATTATAAGCAGACTCAGCTAGAAATCTTATATCTTCTTTTTTAACTATGTCTTTAAGATTAGCTGGTATTCCCACATCTTCTGAAAGCTTTTTAACTGCATCTACTGCTGCTTTTCTATATTCTTCAACTGTCATATTTTCTGTGTTTTCAACGCCCATGGCAGCTGCAATATATTTATATTTATCTCCAGTTTCCTCTGCATTATATTCCATAACAGTTGGAAGAATAATTGCATTTGCAACCCCATGAGGTGTGTCATAAACAGCCCCTAAAGAATGTGCCATAGAGTGAACTATACCAAGTCCTACATTTGAGAATCCCATTCCTGCAATGTATTGTCCTAATGCCATTCCTTCTCTTCCTTCTGGTGTATTTTCTACTGCTCCTCTTAAATGTTTTGAAATTAATTCAATAGCTTTTAAGTGGAACATATCTGTCATTTCCCATGCAGCCCCTGTTATATAACCTTCTATGGCATGAGTTAATGCATCCATACCAGTTGCGGCAGTAAGTCCCTTTGGCATACTTTGCATCATTTCAGGATCTATAATTGCTACTACTGGAATGTCATGAGTATCTACACATACAAATTTTCTATTCTTTTCAACATCAGTGATAACATAATTTATAGTTACCTCTGCTGCCGTACCAGCTGTTGTTGGAACAGCAATAATAGGAACAGATTTGTTCTTAGTTGGTGCAACCCCTTCTAAGCTTACTACATCTTCAAATTCTTTATTATTTATTATAATTCCTATAGCTTTTGCAGTATCCATTGATGATCCACCACCAACTGCAATGATATAATCTGCACCTGATTTTTTATAAGCCTCTACACCACTTTTTACATTCTCTATAGTTGGATTTGCTTTAATATTTGTATATAATTCATAACTAAGATTAGCCTCATCTAATATAGAAGTAACCTTTCCTGTAACTCCAAACTTAACTAAATCTGGATCAGAGCATAAGAAGGCTTTCTTAAAACCTCTTCCTTTTACTTCTGTAACAATTTCTTTAATAGCGCCTGCTCCATGATAAGAAGTTTCATTTAATACAATCCTATTGACCATGCTTGTACTCCCCCTTTTATTAATAAATATATTTATCTATATATTTATTTTAAGTTTATAAAACATACTATTCTATAAATATAATGTCTTAAAATATAATAATATTCACATTTATAAGGATTGTATTTAATAAATATTTTTAATATCACACAAATAAAATAATTAACTATTCAATCTTCATTGTTTCCATCTGTGATTTTGTAATACCATTTCTTTTTCCATAGTTAATCCAATAATTTGTAGAGGCCTTAAGATATATCTTTTTTGATATAGGCATGGTAACACTTAAGTTTTCAGGAGTGTTATTATAAATAGCCTTTGCTAATTTTTTTATTTTCCATTTTACAAATATTTTAAAAGGTGTTCCTAAAATAGCTTCACCACCACCAATTGATAGTACTGAATTAAACTCATATGTATTTTGTTTGCAAAATAATTTAACCATATCAATACAAACATTGTTTTGCTCTTGCTCTATGAATCCACAATTTACTATTACATTTACTTTAGGTTTATTTTTTGGTGGATTTTCTTCAAGCACCTTTAAAAAGTTAAGCATTGTAACAGGAAGTCCATCTGCATAAAGTGGAAAAACAAGAAGCATATCTTTGTATTCTCCAATCTTACTACAAATCTCTTTATGATTATTCTTTGTAATATTAAAAGTATCAGCTTTTCCTTTGTAATAACTTCTAAAGATTTCTCCATACTTTTTAGAGTTAGATCTTGGTGCCCTTGGACTCCCATTTATAATAATTACTTTTCCCATTTTCTAACCTCCTTAGCTACTACCTCTTCTAAATTCTCTTCACCTACAAAAATAACATTAAAACTTTTGAAATTCATATTGTGAGAGTTACGCTCTACTAACCTTTTAAATATTTCTTTTTCCTCATCTTCTATATTTCCATATGCAATAATAATAGCATCCTTCATAGCAACATCACGCTGAACATGATGAGCTTCCCCATTTAAAAGACGAATAAAAGCTTGCTGAATTGGAATAGCTCTCTCAAGCATAGTTTTCATCACTGTATCATAAGAACCATATTTAACCTTGCTTACATAAATCACCTTATCACTCTTTGCAATAATAGGATAAACCTTTACTGCATCATCACGGATAACACACTTTCCAGGAGTTTTAGTCCAACAACCAAAACATCCTATACAATTTGAAATTCTAAGCTTAGATAAATCAATATATTTATTTTCATCACTCTCTAAAAAATTAATATTTAACTCTTTATCACTTAGTAATAATCTCATTTTCTATTCCTCCTATAACACCTAAATAAACTGTTTCAAACATTTAATTAACTTCTGCTTAATCTTTTTCTACAGTTTCTATAGCAATCATAGTTAAAATACTATGAAAATAATCTCTATTAAATTAATTACTCTTGTAACTTCACAATTATCTTATAAACTTTAATACAAGTATTTATATTTTTATTATATATCCTTCATGGATTATAAATTGAATAAAATGTAAAAAATGCTAGAAATATTTTTTTATAAGGAATAAAATTAATCTTAAAGTATAATTTTGAGAGGTTTAATATTATGGAATGTGATTGTGGTTTTGTAAAGGAAAGAAACTGGTTTCGTTATCGTGCTGGTGCAATTATTATTGAAGATGGAGCTGTTCTTTTTGCTAGTAATGAAAGGGAAAATTACTACTATTCTATTGGTGGTGGAGTACATATAGGAGAATCGGCTGAAGAAGCTGTAAAGCGTGAAGTCCTTGAAGAAACAGGAGTTGAATATGAAGTTGATAGATTGGTATTTATACATGAAAACTTCTTTAAAGGTGATGGAAGTTTGGAAGGTAAAAACTGTCATGAAATATGTTTTTATTTTTTAATGAAACCTAGAGGAACACGTAATTTAAATAGTAATAGCTATACTGGTGGAGTTAAGGAAATAATATATTGGATTCCAATAGAAAAACTAAGTAATTATCGCGCTTATTCTACATTCTTTAGAGAAAAGTTAACTAATCTTAAGAATGAGATTGAACACATAGTAACTTATGAATATTAAAATAAAAAATAAAACTGATAAAATACTATTTTTATATTTTATCAGTTTATTTTTATATTATAAACTTTTGATTTTAAGATTATATTTTTTAAATTATATTGCTTTCGATTATATTACTAGCTTTTAACTCTATCATAATTCTTCAGTATATAAACAACTAATATAATAATAGAGAAAAATACTGAAATATTTTGAAATATGTAAAATGTACTTCCTTTTACCTTGTCCTTTTCATCAAATAAATATGAAACAGGCCAAAAAGACATGAAGCATAGAACTCCATAAATACTTATAAATGATCTTAATATAATATTAAAGCTTTCTCCATACATCCATGCTAAGAGACAAAAACTTAAAAATAAAGCGATTCCAAGATTCATAACTCTTATAAAAACATTAGATTTTTCTATATCTTGCCAATACCAGAATTTCAAAATATTTTTTATAATAAAAGCTAGTTTTTTCATATTATACCCCTACTTAATTATAAAACTTTATATAGAAAGACATTAAGTAATTATATTATACTGAAAAATAATATAAATTAGATACTTAATTTTTAGTGAATTCAGTATTAATATTTAAATACATATCATGTTAAGTTTTAATGCTTGTAAAATAACTATTTCTTCATAATTAATGAAAATTAATCTAAAATATAAAAAAGATTTAAATTTAACCTTTTTTATTAATTTCATCTGTTATTAATTATTTTGGATTAATATATGGAATTTTTTTAAATTCCCTTGAATAATAGTTAATTTAAAATTAAATAAATTAACTATTAGTTGAATTATATACTATATAAATAGTATATAAAAAAAATTCTCAATTATCAGCTTAATGTAATTGAGAAATTTTTAATTTTATATATTATTTTTTATTTAATTATATATATTAGTTAATACTATTTTAGTAATATATTGCTTCTAAAAATGAATAATAAAATTAAGTTTATGTTAAAAGTTATCTAGTTTTAAATATTTATTATTAGCTATAAATAAATTCTTTAATGCACTTATATTACTACAAAATAAGTATCAACATATGCCGTCATTTGGTCTCCTAAAGTAATATAATGATATATAGGTATTAAATAACTTGAATAAACCAGTTTTTTTGCATCTACTTTTTTTTCTTGTAATGCAATTATTAAGTTTTGTTGTTGTCTTAAACTAACAATATAACTTTCAGCTATAAATAAAACTTGCTCAGAAAAAAATTTATCTGAAAATGAATTTGTATATGTCTTTATATTATTATCTAAATTTTTTTTAATCTCAATGAACTCTTGAATATAAAAGTCTAAACGATTATATACATCTTTTAACTCATTAGGTGTAGAACTTTCACTTATATTAACAGCAGTTAAATTTCTTCTTATTCTCTTTATTTCCTTTAAGTTATTTATAATAACATCCTTACTTTTTAAATCTTCTATTTTAGGGCCATAAGGTTCTACAATATTTGTTTTTTCTTGTTCATATCTCATATTAGTTTTTGCATATGCTATATTGGGAATAGTTATAGTTATAAGCATACAAAAAATTATTAAGCGTTCTATTCTCTTTTTCATTATTCCAACTCCTCTATAATAACTTTTAACACTATATCTATTTTTAGTAATTCTTAATATTTTATTCTTGTAAAAATTAATATAACCTTTTATATTTGAAATTTTTCATATAGGGTTTTTAATTGTAATTGAAATATGTATAATAATTCAGTTAATTTGATTTAGCAATTATAATATGCTAAAATTAACTTATAATTTTGAATTTGTTAATTAAAACTTAATAATATAAAGTTTTCTAGGGTTCCGTAGCTTTTTAGTTAGTCTGGTCCAAGAGAAAACGCACAGATAAACTGTGAACACGGAAGGATAAAAGCCTGGGAGATATTTTTATAATATTTCTCTGGCTTTTTTATTTTAAAGGAGGTATATTGTTATGAAAAAGTTTATTATTGAGGATGATTTTTGGGAGCTATTCCCTAATGCAAAGATAGGTATTATCACTTGCAATGGCATAGATAATACTATAAAAGATGAGAACCAATACCAGGATATGCTTTCTCAAGGAGAAAAGGAAGCTTTAACTCACTTGCCTAATGAAGAATTTAGTAGCAATGAAGTTATTAAGGTATGGAGAGATGCATTTAAAAAGTTTAAGACTAAAAAAGGTGCTAGATCATCAATTGAAGCTTTGTTAAAAAGGGTTTCTACTGGTAAAGGATTAGGAACAATTAACCCACTAGTTGATATTTATAACTCTATATCATTAAAGTATGCCATGCCTTGTGGTGGAGAGGATATGGATAAGTTTATTGGAGATATAAGATTAACTAAGGCAACAGGAGATGAAAGTTTTATTACCTTAGGATCAGATAAAAGTGAGCCACCCTATGAGGGAGAAATAGTTTATAAAGATGATGAAGGAGCTATTTGCAGATGCTGGAATTGGCGTGAGTCAGTAAGAACTATGTTAACAGAAGACACAAAAAATGCTTTCTTATGCATTGAGTTAGTTGATGAAAAAAGAGAAAAAGATTTTGAAAATGCCTTAAAAGAGTTATCTCAATTAGTAGAGGAAAACTTAGGTGGAAAATCTGAGATTTCAATACTTCATATTAATAATAAGGAAGCTATAATTTAAGTATTTACGGAGGATAAATTTATGGATAATTTTACCTATAAAGAGGTTTATATTGAGGATGGAAAGAGAGTTTTAGAGATTAATGTACTTCCAGAAAAGTACTGTAATTTTGATTGTATATTTTGTCCTATAGGAAGATCAAAGAATAAAATAGATACTCAAAAATCCTTTGATAATGTGGATGAGGCATTAATTGAACTAGAAAATATGATTAATGATACAAAACCTGATCTAATCTTTATTAATTCAAAGGGTGAAGCCTTAATAAATGATAAAATTGAGGATATTATAGATTTTATAAAATCAAAGGGAGTTCCTGTAAGACTACTTTCTAATGGGTATATACTAGGAAAGGATGATTATATAAAGATTGCTAATAAATGTGATGAAGTTATTGGAGAAATAAAGGTAATAACAGAGAAAGATTTTAAGAAGGTTCAAAGACCAATTGAAGGCTATACCCTTCATGAATACATATCAAATATGGCCTCCTTTAATAAACAATATAATGGAAAATTCATATTTGAAATAACCATAGTTAAGGGATATAATGATGATACTGAATCAGTTAATAAACTGAAGAAAGTTATAAAAACAATCTGCCCTAATGAGGTTATTGTTGCTAGAATTGATGATGATATATTTAAGAAAAAACTTGGTATATCTGATGAAAGATTTGAGGAAATTTCAAGGGAGCTATTAGATGTAAACTGCTAAATGCATAGATTATTAGATTTAAAGTTCTAAATTTAATTTAATAAGTATATATTAATAATTAAGTAAAAATGGACAGATAGCATGTCCATTTTACTTTTTAATTCTTATTATAAAACTTAAATTACTCATCTTGTTTATTTTTTTGAGGTTTAAATTTAAGTACCTTATAACTTAATAAGCTTAATGTTACCATATATATTGGAAGTATTAAATATGACAAACTCTCTATGTTATAGCCTACTAAAAGATTTATTACACTTTGAAATGGCAATGTTGTATATAAAGCAAGCCAAAACATTGTTGGAAATATATCTGCATTAGGTTCACTTGCTATTGAAACAAAAAATTCTAAGTTTAAAGGTATCTTTTTAAGATGCTTTTTTTATTTTTTTACACCCATCATAATTAATATAAAACGTAATCAATATATTATTTTAAGAGTTTTATCAGATGAATTTACATTCCTCATAGTTAATATAAAACTATAATAATTATATATAAATATGATTAAATTTTTGTATTTACATTCCTCATAGTTAATATAAAACCACCTAGTGTATTCCCTATAATCCCATCTAATGAGTAATTTACATTCCTCATAGTTAATATAAAACTTCCACTAGGATAAACTACTTCTATAAATTTACTTGAATTTACATTCCTCATAGTTAATATAAAACTAAGCACTTACAATTTTTAAACTCGTAATTTTATTTATTTACATTCCTCATAGTTAATATAAAACCTGTTGAGTTGCTTACTCTTTTGACTCAGAATCGTAAATTTACATTCCTCATAGTTAATATAAAACATTTTCTTTCAAATCATCATAAAACTCACTAGCAAAATTTACATTCCTCATAGTTAATATAAAACGTTCCTTTTGTTTTAGTTCTTACTAATGTTTTGCTTATTTACATTCCTCATAGTTAATATAAAACCCTCATGCAGCTCTCTAGTTTTCCATACTGTCTCCCAAATTTACATTCCTCATAGTTAATATAAAACATATAGCAAGCTTAAGGCTAAGAAAGAGGACTTAGAATTTACATTCCTCATAGTTAATATAAAACGCTCTTTGCTAAATATTCTTGACCCTCTCTATATTTATTTACATTCCTCATAGTTAATATAAAACTCTAACGACACAACAATCTTCTATAAATCTTGCTACTATTTACATTCCTCATAGTTAATATAAAACGAATTTAAATTGTGTAAGCTTAACGTTTTTTAATTCATTTACATTCCTCATAGTTAATATAAAACCTTGCCATTAATCTGTATTTTAGCATCTTTAAATATATTTACATTCCTCATAGTTAATATAAAACCAAAAATCAAACGATCACGACTAGGTTTTTTAAATCGATTTACATTCCTCATAGTTAATATAAAACCTTTAGATGGGAAAAACTCTCTTTTTGTAGCTGACACATTTACATTCCTCATAGTTAATATAAAACGAGTGATATTGCTTATAAAAAATTATTTAATAAGCAGATTTACATTCCTCATAGTTAATATAAAACCTAATCTAATAAAGTAGGCATTGCGCCAAGGTTCCTCATTTACATTCCTCATAGTTAATATAAAACTCTACCTTCTTCACTCTTATGCCACTCAATAGCCTTATTTACATTCCTCATAGTTAATATAAAACAGAACCGTCAGCTATTATTCCGTCTTTATCTTTAACATTTACATTCCTCATAGTTAATATAAAACTGACAATGCTTTTAAATATAGAGCTGATTTAATTAAATTTACATTCCTCATAGTTAATATAAAACCTATCAAGTTTTTTCATAAATGCAACTTTTCCAGCCTATTTACATTCCTCATAGTTAATATAAAACGATTGTCTTTTTATGTATTAAAACTAGACCTTTGATTATTTACATTCCTCATAGTTAATATAAAACTGTTACTAATTTAAGAGAGGTTGACCGCATAATATAATTTACATTCCTCATAGTTAATATAAAACTTTGAGTAGGTTTCTTAATAGAAACTACCTCACCATTATTTACATTCCTCATAGTTAATATAAAACTATATAAACTTTTATTATTATTGTTGAGTTATTAAGATTTACATTCCTCATAGTTAATATAAAACTTCATAATGTTTGTAACAAGTATGTAAGTAGATATTCATTTACATTCCTCATAGTTAATATAAAACATAAGCTTTATGCTTCCTTATAACATCTATATCCATATTTACATTCCTCATAGTTAATATAAAACCCCAAATTTTAAAATGCTAAAAGCTAGTAATAGCCTCATTCTCTCTTGTTAATTTTATCATAAATATTAAAATTTTGCAGTAGACCATCAGTAATGTTTTAGTGTATCAATAAAAATCTTCTTCTAACCATTGATATTACTTGGTTACAGCTAGTATTATAAGAAAATAGATCTACTGCAAAATTAGTTTTATATGAAATTATCATATACATCTTCTTTTGTGTTTCTAGTAAATCCTAACTCTGAATAATTGCATTTATATACTGGAATTCTTTCATACTTTCCTACTTCTAACTCCATAATAAGTTTATTTTTTAAAAGTTCAATATCATATTGCCCAACTGATACTGTAAAACTTTTTATTTTATCTATGGATTTTATTCTATTTATTTTATCTGTTTTTTCATCATTTATAATTTCAAGTAAGCCTTCAATTTCTGATTCATTTTGTTCATAAATACATTGAGGTATTATATCAAAAGATATTATATTTCTAAGTTTAACATCTTTCTTATCTACTTCATATGGATTAAGTCCACTAACATAATCAAAAAATTCTGTGTATTTTGACCAATAATCACTTCCCTTTATATTCTCAGTGGTTAATGTTCTATTTATAATATTTACTTTTTCCTCTTCTGATAAAAGACCATCTACGTTTCTTAATGCTTCTTTTGATAATTCATATATTTTTTTATCTATAAACCCCTTATCTCCATTAGTTAATAAATTTCTCTCTATTTCTAAGAAAACATAACAGTTATAGTCATAAGCAGGCTTAACCCCTTTTCTATTACATCTACCAAGTCTTTGGAATAAAGCATTTATATCTGATAGTTCTGTAAATAAATAGTCAAAATCTATATCTAAACTAGCTTCTACAATCTGAGTTGATATCCATATGCCATCTCCAATATTATTAGTTTTCCCAAATTCTAATATTTGCTCTTCTTTATAAGCTCTGTCTCTTTTTATAAATTTACTATGTAAAATATTTAAATTATCTATATTTTTATCTTTTAGTTCATTGTAAATTTCTTGAGCCTTTTTTATTGTATTGCATACAACTAATATTTTGTTGCTTATTTTCTTCTCTTTATTATCAATGTACTTATTATAAATTACATCTGCATTTATCTTGTCATCATATATTTTTAAATTATGCCTTTTTAATTCATTTACAAATGTACCTTCTACAAAGCCTAATTTATTATTATCTTCTAATAATAAATCTTTAACAAAGGGAGCTAAGGTAGCTGTTAAAATTGCAACTTTTCCTCCTAGCCTTATTATGGTTTTTATTCCTAATATTAAGTAGGCTAATAAATCAGCGCTATACATCTGTATTTCATCTATTACCACTTTTGAATATGATAAAGTAGCTAATTTCACTTCATAGCCCTTGTACTTAAATACAAAATCAAATATTTGATCTAAGGTTGCTATGCTAATAGGAATAGATAGTTGTTTTCCTTCTCTATGATGATCTAATACTATGTTTGTATCTTCATTTTGAGAAATGTAATATGATAAAGAATCTGAATGAATTAATGCAACTTTATGCTTTTCTTCATTGTTATTTTCTTTTACTATACCATTAGATACTCTATCATATATAGCATTTATGGCTGTCTTTAATGGAAGAATAAAAAAACCTTTATTATTTCCAATCCAATGCAGCCCTGCTTCAGTTTTACCCATTCCAGTTTGGGCAACAACCATTATATTATTATCTCTATTATCCTTAGCAAACTGTTGAAGTTCATTCCATTTAGCCTCTTTATTATCTATCTTCCAAGAATTTAATAGTCCCTCTAAACTTTCTTCTAAAAAATCATTTTTATACTCTATTTCAGTATTTCCACTTGCGCTAAAATCACATTTATTTAAGAAGCCTTTTATTAAAATAGCTTCATCATCATTCATAATATCTCTTATCTTTTTAGGTAAGCTTTTTTTTATTTTGCAAACATCAAACTCTTTTAACAAATCATTTATTAAGGAAGTTTTGTTGCTCAATACTCCAAGTCCATTACAATAATAATGGTGATATAATACGGCGAAACATACCTTATAGTAGTCTTCTTTACTATGAAATTTATTTGGATTTATAAAGTAAAGAGAAAGCACATTGTGTGCTATCTCTTTTTCCTCATTAAATTTTGTTTGATTTTTTATCCTATATTGAAACTCTCTATTAGCTTTTCCATAATCATGATATTCACATGCAATTTTAGTTAAATTATATATAGATTCCTTATTTATATAACCTAAATCACTTAAAAACTCTAAGTTATTTAATAAGTCATCTGTATGCTCCCTAATAGTTTTATCTGGTTTTGCACTAAATTCACTTAAATCCATTTTAATCACCCACTAAATAAAGTTAACAATATATTTTTCTTTATCCTCTACATCAAAATATAAGTTTTCATAAGCTTCATCAACAACATATTTTGAAATATATAGAACCTTTTTCTTTTCAAATTTTCTTTTTTTATCTTCTATTTTATAATTCTTATTTAATAAATACTTAGTTCCATTACATACTCTATTATCGCTTAAATTTATTGGCATAATAATATCATTTTTTACTAAATCATAATTTACGTATGCATAATTACTATTTACTATTTCATCTTCTAATTCATCTGGATCTTCAACTAAATCTACTATTTTAACTTCCTTTATATCAACAAAGTCTTCACTTCTACCTATTGATTTTAGGTTATATATATTTTCTTTTATATCTAATAAAGTATTTTCATCCTCACATCTTATATGGATAATTAACTTTACATTATATAAAGTTTCATAATATTTTAGTGAAGTTGTTAAACTAGCAAATTTTGAGTAAGGTTCATTATAATTTTTCTCTTTATAATCATCAAACTCACTTTTTAATCTTTTTTCTAGGTCCTTTATTTGAATTTCTCTCTTTTTAATTAATTCAAGTTTTTCTTTATTGTCCTTTAGTTCTTTCTTTTTAGATGATAATGTCTTTTTTCTAAGCTTTATTAAGTTTAAAACTTCTTTAAGCTTACCTCTGCTAAACTCGTCTATTTTATCTTTTAAATCCTTTAAGTTTCTATATTCTTCCAATAACTTCTCATTATAAACTTGAATAGTTTTGCCCTCTCTAAAACTATTGCCTTGAGATTTTAAAGCCTTTGCAACTTTATCAAAGGAATTAGATAAATATTTTCCATTTCTTAGTTTAACTAATATTCCTCTGTCATCCATGACAGTATTTAAGAAACAGTAATCAGTATATGGTTCTAATCCCATTGATTCATAAGTTCCCTGTATGCTTATATCCATAGGCTTGTATTCCTTATAATTACAAGCATTATGGATAGCTCCTATAACTGTTGAAAAAGGTGGGAGAGGATATGTCATTTTATTGCCAGTAGTTTCCTCTCTTCTATAATTTGCACTATTTTGTGTTAATATGATTCTTAAAGCTTTCATATCTTAAACACCGTAGTATTTTCTTACTTCTTCCTCTAAATTGCTAAAGAATTTGCTTACTGTTAGAGGTTTAAGTTCTTCCTTAATTTGAACTTCGTTTTCAAAATTTCCACCTTCTAAAAATCCAACATAGCATCCATTATTTATTCTATCTTTAAGCTCTTCTGTAATTTCTAATTTATCATTTTTAACCTTAACTAAGTTTTCAAAATAGTGAGTTTTTCTGTTTATAATTCCTCCAACTACAAATATAGGCTCTGCATTATCTAAGTTTCCTTTTACTATTAAAGAAAGATTTTTAACAGCCTCTAAAATAGCATTTACCCTATATGCTTTTTCTTCTGCACTTGCTTCTTCTGAATCAAAGTTTTCATCCCTACCTATCATATCAAGATCTATTGTTAAACTATATATTTTAAGGGATTTATCAAATTCATATTGATAAGGCATAAGTCCTGCTTTTTGAGCATTACCTTGCAGATTTATATTATTATGTTTAGCATAGTTTGTTGCAAGATATAAATTATTATGGAATCTATATTCATTTATGAATTCATCACATGATACTGCATCAGTTAAGTAGAATGAACTTTTTCTAACGTAAGTATTATCTGATGTATTCATATATCCACCTTCTAATGCTCTACAGTTAGTTACATTTAAATCCTTTGATACAACCTTTTGATTAACCTTTTTATCAAGGCTTGTCTCTAAATCATCATATAAACCACTTTGAACCATTATTGCATTTTTAAGGCTCTCTTTACTTCTAGCTGCATAAGTCTTTCCATTTTTAAATACCTTTTGTACTGAAGATATATTACCTAATCCTTCTCCATAGTTTGATGTCATGTTTGCTATTACTGTTAAAGTTACTGACTTTCCTTTCATTACTTATCTCCTCCATTTTCTTTATTACCCTCTTTGTTAAGTGCATTAATAAATGTATATGCTAAATTCTTATTATTTTCAAAATCATCAAATAAATCATAAGCAAAGTCAAATACTACTCCTGAGAAAGAGGATAATTGTAATAGTATTTCACAAAATCTATCCTTATTTTTAAAAGTTACTGCACTTATTAATTTTTGCTTATAACTATTTAGCTTATTTTCTTCTAATTTTTCACTTACCCTTTTAGCAGAAGCATAGGCACTTTTCATTTTTTTAGTCATTTCACTACCTCCCTCATAAATTAAATTATTTATAGCAATTAAGGTTTTTAGATTATAAGAATGATTGTTTTTAGATTTAAATAAGAGCTCAATAATAGAATCCATTCTAATACCATTTAAAATTCTATTAACTATTTCTGGCTCCATATATTTAGGATTTTTTTCATCATCTCTATACCAAAACTTTATACCTTTATAATCAAAGTCATCACTTTGTTTAAAGATGTTTATAGCTTTTTCTCTTACATATACTGTTTCATAATAATTTTTATCTCTGCTTTTAAGTATGACCTCAACATCAAAGCCAATGTACTCAGCTGACTCTTTCATATTTCCAAACAAAGTTGTTCTTGTATTTTCACTATTTTCAATAAATGAATTGCTTTTTTTAAGCTCTTTTATTGAAACATTATTGTTTATGAAAAATGTATCATAAGATTTTGAAAAAGCAAAAGGAATAAAGTCAAATATCTTTTCATCTTTAAATTCAAAGGTATTATTATCCCAATAATATCCTAAGCTCTTTCCCTTTTTACCCATATCAGCACAATAATTTACTAATCTACAAACTTTATTGTTATCACTAAATAATAAATTCTCATTTGCAAAATTAGAATAGAGACTTTTACCTCTTCTGTAGGTTTCTTTTATAAGTTTAAGTCTATTTTTTTCAATTAAATCTAAGATTTCTTCTTTATTTTCACCTGTATATTTTATTTTTCCAAATATACTCTTCATAGCTTGATTAGCTTTTAACTTATCATTTATAAGGACAATTTCATCCTCTGATAATTCATCCTTTAATAAAATATTCTCTACAACCTTATGGTGCATAGCATCTTTAAAATATTTTTCTACAAATAACAAATAATTTTCTTCACTTATATAATTGCTGTTATATCTAAGGTAGTCATCTTCAAATTCATATAGTTCACTTTTATCTGCTACTCCATTTTGATAGAGAAAATCAAAATATTTAATTAAGCCCACAATAGCTGCACTGTATCTCCAATCTCCAGTTTCTACAGTACAATCAAAAACTTTTTCCTCCATACTCTTAAATCACCTCCTAGTTTTTAAATTAAATCAATGCTTCCCAAACCAGAATTTCTTCTACACCCTAATCCTAATTCTTTTAGTAAGTTTAAATCATCTTTATCTCCTCTTAAGTGAAATACTCCAGAGTAAGAATTAAAGTATATATATTTCTTATTAGTCTTTTCTTTAAAGCCACTTATTTCTTCCTTTACCACTACCTTTTTCATCTTTAAAGGAGTGAATACAAGTTCTTCTTTTAATCCATATCCTCTAAAAGATTTAATGGATATATTTGCAAAGTAATTAAGCTCTTTATTATAATTTTCATCTTCAATTTCAAGAGCTTTATTATTAGCATCTTTTATAAATATTGGTGATAAGGTTTTAAAGATAGCTTCATTTTCTTCTACTTTTCTTTCTTTTTCTATTCTTACGGATGTTTTTTCAAAGTCACCATATTCCTTCATTTTCATAAAACCATTAAAAAGAACCATGTTTAGTTTAATATCTGGAGTAGAAATTACTATTTTAACTTCTCCTTCAACATCTACAAAATCCCTATTAATTTTATAGTCTTTAAAAAACACACTAAAAGTAAATGGCTTGGTTTTCTTAGTTTTCTTACCCTCATAAAAAAACATCTCTTCAAAATAACTTTGATCAAAATCAGAAATTATCTTTTTTATCATACTTAAAATAAACATTCTATATGATAAAGAGATTTTTTTATTTTTCATTTTCCCAGCAACTAAAATTTTCATATTTTCACCTCCTATACTTTCTTAAATTTATTACATCTTTATTTTAATACTATATTTATCCAATTTCAACCCTTTTATTGGATTTTAATTAAATATATACCAAGTATATTTTCTAAACATTTTAAAAATCAACTGATAAAGTATAACTTTAAGCAAATAAATTTTTATATTAAAATAAAAAATCGCCAATCTCATAAATGATTAGCGATTAATTATAATATTCCTCATAGTTAATATAAAAATATATTTTTAGGAAAGTATAGGTTTTACATTCCTCATAGTTAATATTCTTAAATTATAGCATATATTAACTTAATATAACATTATAATTAATAATATATTTTTAATTAACCTAGAAATATTATAATAAAAGACAAATCATTAAATCATCTTATAAAAACAAATCATCACAATTTTTTTCAAATCCGATTATATCTTTTTCTAAATTATTAGGATTTTTGACTCTATAAATATATAGAGAGTCCTCATCCTTAATAAAGTCTTTATTTATTTCAGATAAGCATTTATGTATTTAGCTTCTGTTATTTTCCCTTCAAATACTGAGTTTTGAGTCCAAATTAAATATTTTTTCAAAATCTTTCTTACTCTATTTACTCTCTTTTCACCTACATCATAAGTTAATATTACAAACATAAATTCACCTCACTGTATATCAACCTTTAACTATCTCTATAATTATTTACCACCAAGCTTTTAAAGGTTTATAGTCCTCATCTCCTAAAAGCATTTTTATTAACTTATAGCACTCTAACCTTATTAATCCTCTATATGAAACATTTCTATTTAAAGTTCTGTGTCTTACAGTAGTTGATAATTTATTTTCATACTCTTTTATAAATTTCTTTCTTCCATTTTCATTTAAATAGCAAATTCCTTCATCAATATCAAAATCACTTTTCTTAATCATTCCCTTATTTATCATATTAAAAATGACACTATCTACTATTAAAGGCTTAAATATCTCTGCTAAATCTAAACTTAAAGAAAATCTCTTTGTTGATGGCTCGTGTAAATAACTTATTGTTGGATCTAATTGTGTTTTATAAATTTCACCCAAAACAGTGGTATACATCATACTATTTCCAAAGGAAATCAATGCATTTATGGGATCGTTAGGTGGTTTTTTCTCTCTTTTATTAAAATGAAAATCATTTTTTAAGAAAGCATTATATGATTCATAATATTTTTTTCTTGCTCTTCCTTCTGCTCCCATAACATCTTCAATTGTTTTTGCTTCCTTCATAATCTTTCTTTCATTTTCTATTACTTTTACAAATTCAGATGTTTTCTCTTTATATCTTCTAAGATTTCTTAATATATGATGCATAGCAGAATCTATAAGAGTCTTTGCTATAGCTACCCTAAATTCATAGTTATCATACGCTAAAGCTTGATTTACTAATAATACTCCAGAAACATTTTTCTTCTTAGAGTAATATGATCCACTATAAAATCCATAATAGTTATATATACTTATAAGAACACTGTATCTTGATATATAATTTAAAAACTTTGTATTTAGGTCAACCTCTCCGAATATATGAAGCCTTTCTATATCTTCAATTGGTAAACCTTTTTTATTACCTTCAAAATCCTCGAAGTAAATAGTATTTTCCTTTCTTTTAATCCTTCCGTTAGAAAAAATATAGTAATCTCTTCCCATATTAATCCCTCTCCCCTGCATAACAAAATTCATAATATGCACATTTTTTGCAATAAGGTAATTTCTCAATCTTTGGAGGCTTTTTTCCCCTTATAATTTCATTTATTTTAAGTAAAGTTTCTCTTATCCTATTTTCATCATCTTCAGTCAATTCAACTTCTTCAATTCTTTTTTCCTTAACATAATGTATGGCTCCTTTTTTATTTATTCCTATTTGCTTTAAGTAAAAAAGATAATATAAAATCTGCATTCTATCTGAAATTTTCATTTTGCTTGATAACTTTACTTCTTTTACAGTTTCATTTTCCATAATATCTAATTTTATAATGTCATCTACAAGCTTTTCTTTGTGACTATTTGACCTTATATAAGAATTTTCATGTACTACTTTTCCATGTAAAACCCTATCGCTATTATCTTCCATTGAAATCCCCTTATCAAAGAGCCATAATTTTCTTTTGCAGACAAAATAATAATTAAACTTTATTCCTTGTACTTTTAAATTCTCAAAATCAAACTCCATAAAATCACCTTTTAATCTAAATTTTATAAGTCTATATAAACTCATAAAAAAATCCTCAATTAAAGATTAACATTAATTGAGGACATATATTGTACCTATTAAATTTTTAATTATAAATTATTTATAATTTTTTGAACACTTAATCTAACTTCTTCTTTTATTTCAAGAGGCTCTATTATTTTTACATACTCTCTCATGCTTAAAATCCACGAAATAATTTCTGGAAGTCCTTCCATAGTGGCCTTAAATAATATTTTACCATTTTCTAATTCAATAACTTCTTGATTATCGACCCAGATCTTCTCTTTTATAGTATTAGCCATAGGTGAAGTTATTTCTAAAATTAAATTATACTTTTTACCTCCAAATATCCCAATGCTATTTTTCTTATTGTTTTCTATTAGTTTATCTACATCTAATGTTTTTTTGAAAATTTTATTGCTTATATGATATCCCTTTATTCTTATTAACTTAAAATATCTTACTTGATTTTTTGAAAGACAATTAGCAATTACATATTGCTCACCTTTAAAGGTAAATATTTTATAAGGTTGAATGGTTCTCTTGCTTACCTCTCCATTGTTCCCACTGTACTCAATAAAAACCTCTTTATTAGAAATTATGGCTTCAAAAATTACATCTATCATTTCTTGTAATTTATTATTTATTGGTAAACTTCTTCCGTAAGGGATTATGCTATTAGTTTTTTCATTATTAGAATTATGTCCTTTTTCAATGGAATAATTTATTTTATCTATTGCTCTCTTTAGATCTTTATTGCTTTCTAAAGAGAAATCCTCTAAAGCATCTATAGAATACTTTAGTAAATTTATTTCATGCTCATCAAGTAATTCTTTTATGGGAATATATTTATCTCTCAATATATAGCCTCCATCAATTCCTGATTTTGACTCTATATAAAAAAATTCTGATAATGCTTCTTTATATCTCTTAACTTGTTTTTCACTTACTTCTAATTCTTCTGCAATCTCTTTAACCTTTAATTTTCTGCCACTCCTTAACATCATAAGCATTCTTAAAGTATTTCCTAAAGTACTCATCTTTTTTTATTCTCCCCTTTAGATATAGTTTATTAAATAATACATAATAATCATATTTATACTGGCTAATTTTACTGAACTTTTATATCTAGTGTATAAAATAACTTTAAATTATAATTTAAACCTAAATATAATTTATTTAATTTTAAACTTATATAATGATACTTACCTATCTATATTAAAACTTTAGTTTCTCTAACACTAATTAAGCTTATATAATAGCTCTTGTCCTAAATTTATTTATATTTTCTAGTCCACATCTAAAATTTTAGAAAAATACTTCTTACTTCTCTTTGCTGCAATGGTTATTTTGAAGGGGCTTTTGTCGTAACCTTCTACAATAATGTTTCCTGATTTATCTCTGTAAGCTACTTGTATATTTTTAAAGTAGAAAATATAGTAGCCAAGTATAATTCCATCTTTAAATGAGCCTGTTGCTCTATTTAGTGCTTCATTTCCAAGGGCTACATTGTTTTCACTAAGGTCAAAGAACTTTCTTCCTTTGCTAGTAGTTTCTGTTACAATTGCTCCTGATAAATTGGTTATAAATGCCCAAAGGCAAATTATTAAAAGTATGATGGATATGAGTGTATTGTTAGCTTGTCCACCCTCTCTAATGGTTTTAGATATATCTATGATTCCAATAGAATCTAAAAATAGGCTTGTATATGTAAATATTGAAAATAAAATTCCTAAAAGCACCATTGAGATATCCTTAAATTTTGGAAAATCCACATCTTCTAGTTTCTTTAGTTTTCTTAAAAGGTCTAAGGAATATTTTGCTCTGTTTAAAAGGGCAATATTTAACGCTCCTATTAAAATTAAATTCAAGAAAAATATTATACTAATTCTATGCATTAAGATGCTGATTACTAAAATAATTCCTGTGATTATTAGATTTGCCACAATATATGAATTTAACTTCTTTGAACTATGCATTTAAGCACTCTCCCTCACATACTGAACTATTTCCTTAGCCAGATCATCATTTAAACCATTGCTACAGTTTAGTCCTACTTTGTGTTTTTTCTTGGCCATTGTAATGTGGTAAACATCCTTATTTTTTGTTTTATTAATGCTAAAATTATCTAAATCCTCAAAATCTATTTCACTTAAGGTTTCAATGTGTTCACCCTTCTCAAAGTCATTTAACTTTGCTTTTAAGTAAATCTTTCTATTTTCTATTTCAAAAATAACCTTGCCAGCAGGTATCCCACAGACAGGTAAAGTGTAATATGTAAAAGGAGCAATGTTTGTATAAAAAAATTGCTTTACTAACTCCTTGTTGTCTAAATACACTATAAACTTAAATTTTTTATTGTTATTCATAATATTTACCTCTTTAATGTAATTAATTTTATTATTTATTAGTATTATTGCTAACCTTTGGGAACTGTTTAGTTGGTACAAAACTCTTCTTTGACTCTTCAATTATCTTATTAAACACATCTTTATATTTAACTGGATATTTATAAATAAATGTATTTACATCATCACCCTTAACGCTAATATACCCATAATGATATTCCATAAAACCATCTTTCTCTACAGTAAATTAAAATGTATTTCCCTCTTGATTCTTATTTATAATTTTACCTTCTTTTTTAAAAGTCTCAATTAAGTTTTCAAATTCTTCTTTAGCATCATTCTCCATATGATTTATATATGAACCTAGTGAAAACTCCATTTGCTTGTCTTTACTTTTAAGTGTTATTCCAAATTCCAATTCAGGCATTTCTTTCTCTTGAACTTCAAAAAAATTAGGATATTTTATTGTATCGAATTTTGTAACTAAAGTGTTATATTCCCACTGTCCATTAATACTTCCAAGTTTTAAAGGATTGTCTCCTATAATAACTCCATAAAGCATTTCATTATTCTCAACTTCTCTATAATCCTTTATTTCATTAACTTCTAATGGGTTTCCCCCATTATAATTAAGCATGATTTTAGCCATTTTAAGATTTTTAGGTATAGTTATAATTCCATTATTTACATTAACACTCTCATCTAATTTAGGATCTCTTTCTTCTTTTTTAATATTATCTTTTTCCTCTTTCATATTTTCCTTATTTAAATCTTCTTTATCTCTTTGTTCATTTTTATCCTTATTATCCTTTATATCATTTTCTGAATCCTTTGATTCCTTTTTATCATTATTATCATTTTTAACTTCTTCTTTATTATTCTTTTCCTTACTAGAAATATTAGAGCTGTTTTCATTGTCACTTATTTCTTTTTGATTGTTTGTGCCACAACCAATAAATGCACCGCTTAATATTCCTATTGAAAGTAATAGACTTACTAATTTTCTCATAATATCCTCCTATATCTAACAACTTATTAACATTATATAACAGTTTTGTTAATAAGTTAAGTTTATTACTCTTTGTAACCAAATAAATATCCTATTAAACCTTGTAATATTAATTTGTTTTTTTAATTATATTATGAGAATCATAAAGTCCATTATCTATTAAAACTTATACTGTTAATTTATTCTTAAGGTTTAGTAATCCTAAGAATTTTGATCTTGGCTATTAAAATTTACTCTTTAAATGTCTTTTTAGATGTCTTATTTAAATCCTTTCCTTAAAAGCATAAAAAGGTCATATGAAAATAGTTATGAAACCTTTCATATGACCTAAAAATTTTTAAACTCAATATATATTTAATGAATTTATATTATTGTAATAAAAAAACAAGAATAACCAATAAATTAGCTCTTCTTGCTTTTACTTAATAAATCTAATTGATATTCTAGCCTCTACTTATTTTTTCATTGATGTCTTCTAGGGAATCTTCCTCATATTCTCCAAACCAATCTTTTAGTTTCTTTTTGGCTTGTTCTTTTACTTCTTCATCAATGTAAAATGCTACTGCTCCAAGGGCAGGTATTAGAAGTCCTAAGTCATCTGTATATCCCACAATTGGTGCAATATCTGGAAGGAAATCTATAGGAAAGATAAAGTATCCTAAGACACCTATGATTATGCTTTTAGCCCACTTAGGGGTTGTATCCTTTTTTAAAGTGTAATATAGCAATAGGCATGTGTAAACTACCTTAATACCAGCCTTTTTAGCAAATTTTCTTAATTTCTCAAAGAAGTCCTTATCAGAAAAGAATTTTGCGTATTTTTCTAAATTTATTTTACGCTTTTTACCCTTTATCTCAACTTCTTCAATGATTAGTTCCTTGTTCTCTTCACTCATACAAAACCCCTCCTTTGCAATATATAATACTCCTAATATTATGTTTATTTCAACATATAATAGATAATATTTTCTTAGCTACTATTTCTTATATTTTTTCAAGAAACTTAGTAAATATAAGATTAAAATTTACTTATTGGTAAACTGCTATTTCTTATATTTTTGCAAGCAGCCTAGCAAATAGGAGGCTAAATTTAAAATGCTATTCCTTCTTAAAGTAAAGCTATTTTACAATATAATATTGAGATCTAAAATTATAATCCTTGTCTATTTATCCTAACTTTATTCTTCTATATAATATATTTCTAGTTCTTATAATATAATTCTACTTCTTCCTCCTAGACTCCTGTAACTTTCTTTAAAACCTATTCCTTTATATAATATAATTCCCAAGTTAAATAAATCTTATTAGACTTACTTTAGTTAGCAAGTCTCTAAATTTACACTACTTTCTTTATCTTTGATTTTGAAATAGCATAACATAATAGTCCAAATAGAGTTCCACCAATTGTCCAAGCAATTACTTGTCTTAATCCTACATTAATTGGATCCCCTAAAATCCATGGCCAAAGATATGTCATTACAAAAAACATAAATATTCCCCACTGTATTGCTGATATTATACATTGTTTTTTTAATTTTTTAATTTCTATATTGTAAGTATAATCATCATAAACCTCTGTTTCATAAGCTCCACTTTTTTTTAGCTTATTTAAAATATAACATGAGTTCCCAAATTGAAGGGCAGCTAAGGCAAATGTTCCAAAGGTTAGACTATGATTAATTCCATCAAAAATAAGACTAATTACCATACAAATTATAAGTAAGTATGATAAGTATAAATTAGCCGTTGCAAGGGTTTCATAAATTACTCCTTGCTGATATTCATCTCTTTCATCTAAGTAACCTATATTGTGCTTTAGAAGTGTTTTTTCAAATTTATTCATCCTCTCGTTCCTCCTCATTAACCCAAAATAATGTGTTTAAATCAGTTCCTAAGGCCTTGGCAATCCTAATACATAAATCTAGGGATGGATTATATTTTTGATTTTCAATTAAATTTATGGTTTGTCTTGCAACTCCAACCTTTTTAGAAAGCTCTAACTGTGACATATTAGCTAGAGATCTATATTCCTTTATTTTATTCATCCCTTCACCTCAATTCTGTGTCACATATATATGACTTTAGTAAAATAATACCATTGAAAATTTTATATGTCAAATATATATGACACTTTAAGTTTAATGATATAATAAGATTTGTATAAAAAATATTATGGTATAAATTTAATTTTTAAGAGGTGTATTATGGACAAGCGTTTTACCTTTAATGAGGATGCTATGAATTATGAGAAATGGAGGCCTACCTATTGTGAGGAATTATTTCATGATATTATGGAATATTCAAAATTAGATAGGCATAAAAAGGCTTTGGAAATTGGAATTGGTACTGGACAAGCTACTCTTCCCTTGCTTAAAACTGGATGTGACTTAAGAGCTATTGAACTTGGAGAGAATCTTGCAGAGTTTTCTAAAAATAAGTTTAAAGCCTATAAAAACTTTAATATATTAAACATTCCCTTTGAGGATTTTAAATGTGATGAAAATACCTTTGACCTTATCTATTCTGCAACTGCCTTTCATTGGATTGATGAAAATATAGGATACTCAAAGGCATTTAAACTCCTAAAGCCTGGTGGAACCTTAGCATTATTTTGGAATAAACCCTTTATAGGTCGTAAGGATGACTTATTGCATCAAAAAATTCAAAGTATATATGAGAAATATAAGCCCTCAAATTCTAAACCTATAGAAAATGATGAAGAGCATTATAAAGAACTTTTAAAAAAGTTAAGAAAGTATGGATTTAAAGATGTTGAACTTAAACTATATCACAAAACTAGAATCTTTAATGCCTGTGATTATATATCCCTATTAAATACCTATTCAGATCATAGAAGCATGAACCTAGCCATAAAAACAAAATTTGAAGAAGAAATTAAGAAAGCTATTTTAGAACATAATAATTTGATAAAAGTATATGACACCATGGAGCTATATTTAGCTAGAAAATAAGTTCTAGGTTTATCTTTTTAAAATTTACTGAATAAAAAAAGTTGATTTTAGTATAAATTAAAATCAACTTTAATTTATATTAATCTCTAAGCTAGATTAACATATCTAAAACTTTAAAGTTTAAATGCAATTACAAAAAAACATATTACTACTACAAATGATAATGGTGTCATAGATAATCTAATATTACATTTCTTATCTAAATATAACCAGTAATTATTTATAAGTTAATCTAAAGTTTGATCTCAATTGTAATTATGATAAAATAATCTTCGAGGTGAGAAAAACATTATGAAAAAAACAGTAAAAGTAGTTGGTGCTATAATTGAAAATGAAAAGAAAGAAATTCTTTGTGCCTTAAGATCAAAGGATATGACTCTTCCTAAGCAATGGGAATTCCCAGGTGGAAAGATTGAGGAAGGGGAAACTGTAGGACAAGCAATTGTTAGGGAGATTAAAGAAGAATTAGATTGTGATATAGAATACATATCTACATTTAATGATAATACTCATGAATATGAGAAAGTTATAGTTAACTTAATAACACTAAGATGTAAACTTGTTAATGGAACTCCAAAGGCTAGTGAACATGCAAAACTTATATGGCTTCCAGTAGATTACCTTGAAACTCTTTCATGGGCTCCTGCTGATGTTCCAGCTGTAAAGCAATTAGTAAGTGAAAAGTAAAAGGGGCTGTATCAAAATATAATAAAACTTACAAACAGTATGAAGAGAATATCTAGATGAGCTTTAGAATTTAAATTATTACGTAGAAAATATCACGTTAAAAAGCTGAGACTGTTAATTTCTTAGGAATACAATCTCACAAAGTTCCATTGCATAAGTTCAAGAATCCAAATTAAAAATTTGGACTTTCACTTAAGTTTCGAAGCTTTAGTGATATTTTCGAAGTAATGATTATAAATTCTTAGCGAAATCTAGTAATTCTCGGAATATGTTTGTAATTTTTAAAAAAGTTATTTTGATACACGCCCTTTTTTTATAAAATATTCTTATTCTTTTAAATTAGAATTTGAAATTGAAATTCTTCTTTTGGAAGTGTTGTTAGGACTAAATTTAAAATTGGACCTTTAACTTTAATATTATTTTCTTCAATATAGGATTTTAATTTAAAAATAGCTTTATCACGTTCATTTTCTTTATATGAAAGACATAAATAGTTACCACTAGGTATAATGAAATTATGTATATTTTCATAATCTTTTAGAAGCATATACACCTCTGTATTATTATTTTCTAGGTCTTCTAAGCTATGTAAATAGAGCCCTTTTTCTAGAGAACGAGGAGGTTCTAAAGTATTTATTTCTGATTTAAACTTTGAAAATACTTGTTCTCTATGGGAAACAACAAAATTTATATTTTTATTTAGGCTTTTCTTTACTACATATCTTTCATCAATATACTTTTTATGAATATAATTTATATTGCTTAATTTAAAGTTACATTCAAAGGTATGTTTAATTTCACTTATATCTTCTTTTATCATATTTAAACTTTCAATTTCCTTTTCAATATCCCTTATTTTAAGTTCAAGAAACTTCGCAAATTCCTGAGAATCTATATTTTTATTTAGTATTAAATCAATTTCTTTTAAGGGAGTACCAATTTTTCTAAGATATTTTATAATCCTTAATTTTCTAAATTTATTTTCTGAATAATATCTATATCCACTTTTAGGATCAATATAAGAAGGCTTTAATAATCCTATCTTGTCATAGTTTCTTAGTCTATATATGGACAAACCAGTAATTTTTGAAACTTCACCAATTGAAAAATATTTATCCATTAAAATAATCGCTCCCTTTCTAAAAAAGTCTTTACTCTAGTATTATACTAGACTTTATAATACTTATTATTATAAATTTTATTAATTAAAGATAAGAAGAGTGAAAATTACAATGATAATTAAACAAATGAATATAAAAAGATTTAAACTACCTTTAATATTTGCAGTTTTATCTGTAGTATTAATGGGATTATACAAAACAATATTTGGAGTGGAAAACACTATTATAGGATTAATAATAGCAATGGCGTCCTATGCTTTTCTAAGATTAGATTTAACTTCATATCCAATTTATAAGTCTATGATATTTCTAATATTAAACTTATTTTTAGCCATAAGTGCTTATATATCTGCCATAAATCCATTTGCTGGATTAATAATAAACTTTTTAATACTTTTTACAGTATCATTTATATATACAACGGAATTTAAAAATGTTATTTCTTATATATTCCTATTGTTATATGTGTATATGTTGGAATATCCTATAAGTTTAGATGAGTTGCCAAGAAGGTTAGTGGCTATGGGAGTAGGTGTTTTCATTATTATTGGAATTCACATATTATTTAATAGAAGAAACTTTAAAAAGAATTCAAATAATATAATAATAAGGTCTATAAGAAATATTCAAAAAGAAATCTGCCATATAATAAATGAAAGCTATAGGGAAAAGGAAAATATCTATATAGATAGAGAATTAAGAAAATTATTAATTTTGATTGAAGGAAGAAATAACAATAAGTTTATAGAAAATCATAAGGATGATATTTATTTTAATATTGTACTTATATTAGAAAGAATAAATTCAATAATCAATAAAGTTGGTAAAATTAATAATAAATCTAAAGACATAATAGACTATTTAAATAGATTAAATCATGATTTGGAAAACATAACTTTATTTTTAGAAAGAAAAGTGGATTGTATTAATGAGGAAAAGGATGGTTTAAATAAGTCTTCTACCACAAATAATTGGACTAAGAAAGAATATACCTTTTTAGGGGAATGCACTGAACTTATAAGACTTTTAGAGAAAAATATAAATAATTTATATGAATATAGGAGGAAGAAATCAAGGAAGAGAATTAAAGTAAAATTTAATCTTAAGGAACTACTAATAGGAAATAGTTCTTTAAAAGTGAAAGATTTAAGGGTAGCCTATTCTTTAAAACTAGCCATAGCAGTTTCCCTAATAATGTTTATAGTAGATTTATTTAAAATACATCAGGGAAGATGGATTGTTACCAGCGTTTATGTGGTTATACAGCCATATGAAGAAGAAACTTTAACAAAAGCAATAAAAAGATTCAAAGGGACAATAATAGGAGTGATAATTTACATTTCTATATTTACATTTTTCCCGCATATTATTCCTTTAGAATTACTTTTATTAATATTAATGTTTCTTTACTTTGTCCAAAAGGATTATGAGAAAAAAGTTGTATGCACAGCACTTATGACTCTAAGCTTTGGATTATCTAGAAGTACAGTTGGATACTTAGCTTTTTATAGATTTTTATTTGTAATAATAGGAATAGTAATAGCTTTAGGAATTAACAAGATTATTTTCCCACAGAGCATAAAAAATTCTATATATGATTTAAAGGAAAGGTATTTAGAATTAACAAGTAAACTTCTTTATGAGTTAAAAAGCATATTATATGAAGAGAAATATAATGAAAATACAATTAAACTTCTATTAGATTGTAACCTTATTGAGTGTAAGTTAATGGAAAATAAATTAATTGCTGAAAATTTAGAGCTTAAAGATTTAGTGTATAAACAGAGCATAATTTTAAGCAAGATAAGATGTCTTATATTATTTATAAATTACTCAAATTGGGGAATTTCATCAAAACACATTAATGTAGATAAAAATTTATTAAATGTAATTTTCAATAAAATAGAGGAAGAACTAAGGGAGATTTATTAAGAATAAAAAAGTATATAAAAATCAGTTTACCTAAAATTTTAGAAGTTAAAAATAAGTCCTTTTAAGATTACTAACTAAAATCAAAAAATATTAAGAAACTCTTTAGAAAATATTTAGATTTATCTGAGGAGTTTCTTTATTTTTAAAGTTTATTATAAGAGTGTAGCAAATGAGAAGAAAGCAATTAACAATTTAGATAATAGAAGTTCCCTTAGAAATTAAGTTAAAGGGAAAGCTAATTTCAAAAATTAATAAAAATGTAGATTAAATAAAATTTTTAAGTTGGAAGGTAAGGGGTATGGATTTTATAACTATAACAAACTATTTTGCAGAGTACGGGCTTTTATTTTTATTTGTGATTATTCTTTTAGAATATATGAATTTACCAGGGCTTCCTGCGGGGATAATAATGCCTGCAGTGGGAGTGTTAGTTTCTAAAAGTGAAATGAGTCTTATAACAGCACTTTTGGTATCTGTAATAGCAGGACTAATAGGAAGTTGGATACTTTATTGTATAGGAAGATTTGGAGGGGAATTAATTCTTAAAAAATATCTAAAGAAATTTCCAAGTCACGAAAGCTTTGTAAATAGTAAAATTGATTATTTAAGAGAAAAGGGTTATACAGGAATTTTAATAAGCAAACTAATTCCAATGGCTAGGACAGTAATATCAATACCAGCAGGAGTTTTGAAATTAAATTTTCTTAAGTATAGTGCTTATGCAACTTTAGGGATTTTTATATGGAATACAGTTTTAATATCATCAGGATATTTCTTGGGAGAGGAATTATTAAAATTTTTAGGATAGAAATAAGGAGGTGTTATTTTGAAAAATAAATTTAAAAATATATAAAAATAAAGGTTAGGGGGGAGTAATAAATTGAAGGCGGTAGTTAAGCGTGTTTACAATGGATACTTAAACTTTGTACTAAAGACAAGTACAGTAAGTTTTGAAAATTTTTATGAGATAGATGATGAGATTATGGATAATTGTATTTTAGGTTTTTGGAGGGAAAATAGTTATTCTATGAATCTTCTATTAAAAAAATTAAATAGATATTATAAAGTTAAAAAAAATCAAGAGTTAGATGTAAATGTAGTGGTTACAGATGACTCTAGAGGTGAGTATATAGAATATATTCTTAATTCTTATGGAGCTAGTGCTCTTAAGATGCCAGATGATGTTAATAAGAAAGAATTTATTAAGGAATTAAGGGAAAAAAGCAAGGAGGACTCCTTAGTTGCTTTAGCTTTAGATGGACCTATAGGACCATTACATGAGCCAAAGAAAATAGCCTTTTCCTTAGCAAAAGATTCAAATAAACCTTTTATTGGAATAAAGGTTCGGCATTCAAAGAGGTTAAAATTAAAAAATAAAATTGACAACTATGGCATACCCCTTCCTTTTACAAAAATACAGTTTTCAGCAGATGTTTTTGGAAATATAGACAATGAGGTATTAACAAACTTTAAAGAATATAAGGAAATAGTTAAGGAAAGGCTATGTTTCTAACAGTGAAAAAGCTTTCTATGATATTATTATATTGAAATTATTGGATAAATTATAATGTTAAAGAAAAATTCTAGTTTAAATTTATGAAATTATGTAGTGCTTATCAAAGTGTTAAAATCAATACTAATTAAATTAAGATTAAAATTTAAAAAGCACAGAGATAAAGTTAAGCTAGATATTTATATGCATCTAATAAAAATATAGTAATAAAAAAGGGAGTAATAAAGAGATGGAAAAGTATAATGTTTTAGTTGTTGAAGACGAAAAGGAAATAGCAGAGGCTATTGAAATATATCTAAAAAATCAAGGATACAATGTATTTAAAGGAAGTAATGGCTTAGAAGGGTTAGAAATAGTTGAAAAAGAAGAGATTCATCTAGCTGTTGTTGATATAATGATGCCTAAAATGGATGGAGCAACAATGGTAATGAAAATTAGAGAAAGTTATGACTTTCCTATAATAATGTTATCAGCAAAATCAGAGGACATGGATAAAATTTTAGGACTTAATATTGGAGCCGATGATTATGTAACAAAACCATTTAATCCATTAGAGCTTCTTGCAAGAGTTAATTCTCAATTAAGAAGATATTCTAAATACTTAAGCATGGTGAAAAAGGATGAGAAGAAAACAAATTCTTATGCCATAGGTGGATTAGAAGTTAATAGTGATAGAAAAGAAGTAATATTAGATGGAGATGTGGTAAAAGTAACTCCTATAGAATTTAAAATACTTCAATTACTTATTAAGAGTCCAGGAAGAGTTTTTTCAGCAGAAGAAATATATGAAAGAGTATGGAATGAAAATGCAGTAAACACAGACACTGTAATGGTCCATGTAAGAAATATAAGAGAAAAAATAGAGATAGATCCAAAAAATCCAAAATATTTAAAGGTGGTGTGGGGAGTTGGCTATAAAATCGAAAAGCAATAAGGAAAACTTACAAGTTAATAAGGAAAATAGAACTAATAAAACAAAGTGGGTTTTCACAATAATAACCTTAATATTAATAGGAATTATATCTGTATGTTTATTATTATCATATCCTATAATAAAGAAAAATGCTCCAAGATATATTACAAGTTATAGTTTACTTGATAATTATAATTTTAGAGAAAAAATAATAAATACAAACTATGGAATTTACTATGATTATTTAGAGAAAAAAGCTGAGGAAAATGATAAAGAACTAAATCCTATAGAGGATTTATTCACTTTAAAAAGGGAAAATATATCTAATAGTGAAGAGAGTCCAGAATATAACTTAAATGAAGATAAGAGAGAGTTAAATTCCCATATTAAAGAACTTATAAACAAAGTACATTCTTTAGGAAACTTAAGGGTATATGCTATGGATGAAGAGGGGAATACAGTATATGAAAGCAAAGGAGATCAAAATTGGTTGCTTGAATCCTTAGCAAAGGGTTCATATATTGAAAATGGTGATTTAGAAAATTATTATAGATTTTATATGGTACTTAAGTATAACAATAGAGGAAAGGTTTCTTTAGAAAAAATTTATGGGGAGGATAGCCCAAGGGTAAGCAATTTATTATTAGATATGGATTCACAGTATTTTGCATATCACAATGAGTATGAAGCAAAACCCATAGAAAATATGACCTATGTGTATGCAGTACCAAAAACTTTAGAATATCAAGATAACTTATATTATAGTGAAATGAATCATAAGATTATGGCACTTGGGAGTGCTAGCGCTCCTTTTATCATGATTGGAATAATAGTCACTTGTTTACTTGCCTTACTTATTCCATTTAAATATACAAGAGAGGTTTTAGGTTTTAATAAGTTTTTAAAGATTCCTTTTGAGATTAACTTTATAATAGCTTCAATTATGCTAGCATTCACAATTGAAAGTGGAAGACTTATAATAATTCCAACACTTCAAGGAGGATTAAGTGAAGCTCTAAAAATGACTAGCTTACCACATTTAGATATAGTTACTAATATAATTAATGTGCTTTATTGGATGGTCATATATGGTTTTGTATTCTTTGAAGTAATCTATGTAAAATATATATTTAATATTGGATTTAAAAATTATATAAGAAAGCATTTATTAGTTTATAAAGTAAAAGACGTTATATTTTTTATATTAAGAAAATTCATAAACTATATTAAAGGAATAGATTTAAATAAAAATAGTGATAAGGTTCTTTTAATACTTTTAGGAATAAACTTTGTCATTGTATCAATCCTTTGTTCAGTTTGGTTCTTTGGAATATTTGGAGTAGTAATATATTCAGGAATTTTATTCTACTTTGGTAGAAAATATATAGATAAGTGGAAAAAGGACTATAACAAAATTTTAGAAAAGACCAAGGAAATATCAAATGGAAACTTAGACTCTAAGGATGATGAGGATTGTTGCTTCTTTAATCCAATGAGAGATGAATTAAATAATATCCAAAAGGGGTTCAAGGCAGCCGTTGAAGAAGAAGTTAAAAGTCAAAGAATGAAAACAGAGCTTATATCAAATGTTTCTCATGATTTAAAAACTCCATTAACATCAATAATTGCTTATGTTGATCTATTAAAAGGAGAAGAAGACGAAGAAAAAAGGAAAGCTTACTTAGAAACTTTAGAGAGAAAATCACAAAGGTTAAAACATTTAATAGAAGATTTATTTGAAGTAAGTAAAGCTACTACTGGAAATATTAATTTGAATATAATGGATGTGGACATTTCATATCTTATGAAACAAGTAGTTTTAGAATTAGACGATAAAATAAATGAAGCTGGTTTGGATATGAGACTTTCATTGCCAGAGGAAAAAGTAATCTTACCACTAGATGGACAAAGAACTTACAGGGTATTTGAAAATTTAATAATTAATGTAGTTAAATATGCTCTTCCTAATTCAAGGGTGTATATAGACATTAAAGAGGGAAGAGAAAATGTTGATATCATCATAAAAAATATTTCAGCAGATGAAATAACATTTAATATTAATGAAATTTCAGATAGGTTTGTAAGAGGAGATAAATCTCGTAACACAGAGGGTTCAGGATTAGGGCTTGCAATAGTTAAGAGCTTTGTTGAACTTCAAGGTGGAAAATTCCATATAGAAGTAGATGGTGATTTATTCAAAGCCATAATAAGCTTTAAGAAAAAGTAATTTAAAGAGTTATATCAAAATAATAAACCTTACAAACATATTCCGAGAATTACTAGATTTCGCTAAGAATTTATAATTATTACTCCGAAGATATTACTAAAGCTTCGAAACTTGCTACGCTTCGAACAGTCTCAGCTTTTTAACGTAATATCTTCTCCGTAATAATTTAAATTCTAAAGCTCATCTAGATATTCTCTTCATACTGTTTGTAAGGTTTATACTTATTTAAATACAGCTAATAGATTTTGGGAAGTTTTAAAGAAGTTTCTTAAAGCACTAGAGATATTAATAAAGTAATGAATAAGGGTTCAAAGTAATAAAAAAATGCTTTGAACTCTATTTTTTTATATAAAAAACTTATTTCACTAAAATTTTAAATGTGGTATAATGCTCGACAGAAGAAATGACTAGATGGAAAAGAGGAATAGAGAGAATGATAAAAAGTATAAAAAAGAATCTAAAACCTAAGATTCTTATAAGTAATTTAATCTTGATAATTGGTATAGTTATTTTTGTTACTTTATATGGAGCTGTCTTTGGAAGTGCTAATAGTCTTGTAGGGGTATGCGCCATAACTGCAATGCTTATGTTTGTAGATGTTCATTTAAGTTTAAAATTAAATGAGGCTATTATAACTACAGTATTATCCTTTGTTCTTATGGGAGTTTCAAGTCAAATAGCTTCAATAAATCCATTTTTAGGATTTGTAGTAAATTTCATAAGCATATTTGTAGTTTCATATTTAGTTACTAATGCTATGGAAACAAAGGCATATTTACCTTTTATACTTTGTTATGTATTTATAGAAGGAACTCCTATTACATGGAGTGAATTGCCAAGAAGGCTTATAGCATTATTTGTTGGAGGAGCATTAATAGCTTTAGTTTATTATTTCAGTCATAGAAAAAAAGATGACTCTGATCATATGAATATAAGTGAAATGATAAAAACTATGAATAAAAACACCCTTCAATTTAACTTTTCACTAAGAATGGCACTGGCTGTATCCATAGCTATGTTACTTGGAAGCATACTTGGTTTCCAAAAATCAATGTGGATAAGCATTACTGCAATGTCAATAACTCAACCACATTTTGATGATACTAAGACTAGGGTTAAGGAAAGATTTTTTGGTACTTTAATAGGATCAGCAATATTTGTATTAATATTTGTTTATCTTGTACCACAACAGTTTAGTAGTATAGTTTTACTTATCCTAAGTTATATTTACACATTCATCAAGGAATATAAGATAAAGATGATATTCATAACCATGAGTTCTTTAGGGGCTGCAATGATTTTATTCCAACCAGGAGTTTCAGTACCTATGAGAATAGCTTTTATAGTAATGGGAATAGGTATAGCTTTAGTAGTAAATAAAGTTATCTATGGAAGACTAAAATTAGAGGAAAGCAATGAAGAATTAGATGAGACTATTAAAGATATAGATAAAGTAAATGATGAATTTTAGATTAAATATACTATGTTAGAATTAGAGTTTTATAGAGCCAATTAAAGAGTATAAAGTTTAACTTTAGAAGAAGTATATTGTATTGATTAAAGTATATAAAATTAGCTTTTAATAAAAGTATATTAAATATGCTTAAGCTAAATATCCATAATAATTAAAAATATATATTAAATTATTAAGAGGCTTGTACCAAAGTTACTCCTTAATAAAATTTATAGATTCCTAAAGAGATATAGTATATCACTTTTTATATTTAAAAATAATATAGAAGGTTTTATATTAATTAGTTTAAGGAAGATGTTTATAAGTTTTATAGTGAGTTTTGGTACAAGCTATTTTTATTAGATTTTTAATAATATATATAAGATTTAAATAAAGTTTTAAATAATAACAATAGAGCTTTAAAAAAAGTTTTAGAGATATATTTAAATGAAAAGGTTGAATTTAAAGGAAGTTATAATATTTTTTATATAATTTATAAATAAAAAATTTCTACAGTATTAAAGATTTAAACTAAATATAAACTTTATTTAAAAAGTCTAGTGTAATTTAAAAAATAAAATAAAAAAGTTAAATTCAATAATAAACATGTTGTAAATTGTAAAACGAATTAAATTTACCTAAATATTATGATTTGATAATATGAAAATATATTTCAATAGGGAATAAAATATATGAAATAAAAATAAGATTAAGTGTATTTAAAAGGAAAGGTTATTAGAAAGCAAGATGTTTTCAATAAAATAATATTAATAGTAGGTGGAATTATGAGTTTATGTAAAGGAACAGTTAAAATTGGGAAAAAAAATCTTAAGAAGGGAACTAATAAGTATTTTTTTAAAAGATATTTAAAAAAGAACTATGAGTTTACAGTTTCAGAATTTAAGGACAGAAATAAATTTGAACTTTTAGAGCCTGTTAATGTAGAGGGATTAGATTTTTTAGTTGATGTGGAGTTTAAGGGAATTAGACCAAAGGAAATAGATCTTAGAAGCATTGATAATTTAGAAAAATATCAATTTGAAAGATATGAACAGTGGGTTTCTAACAATTTAGGACTTTCCTTAGAAAATAGCAAGTGGAAAAACAAAAAGTTTAATTGGGGAAATTTAAGTGTAAAGCTTTCAAAAACAGTAAAAGAAGATTTAGGATGTATAACAATAAAAGTTGTATACAAGTAATGCTTTTATTCCTATGATTGAAACTAATAATACTTCTTTTTATAAATAGATTAATAAAAAAAATGCTTTAAAATTATAAAAAAGTAAAGTTAACAAAAAGTTCATAAATATGATTATTGTTGAAAAAAGTCAAATGTATTATTTGTAAAAATGTGATTTTATAAGAAATAAGTAGAATTATTTGGGGATGAAAACTTTTTATTTTGAAAAAAATGTTATTTTTAAGAAGAAATAAGCTATATTTTTCAATATAACTAATTTACAAATAAAGTATATGAAAATTTAAACATTTTTTTGAGAGCTATTTTAATTATTTTTAAAAATGTAAAGGATATTTATTGAAAAATAATTCATTAAAATAGGAAAAAAAGAAAAAATAGAAATTACAGGGGGCTTTATGAAAGAAGGATTTTAGTATATTATAGTTAGGTGAGATTAATTTGTTAAAAATAAAAAATTAAATAAAGTAATAGGAGGGTTCATGGAAGAAAATACTATAAGCTTACAAGAAATTGCTTACGCTTTAAAGAAGAGATGGAAACTAATTGCACTAATAACTATAGCGGCTACCTTAGTTTCAGCAATATTAAGTTTTTTTGTTATAAAACCACAATATGAGGCAAAAACTAAGCTTTTCATTGGTAAGCAAGAAACAAGTCAAAATACAGCAAACTATGATAATAATGATATTATGATGTATCAAAAACTTATGAAGACTTATGCAGAGCTTGTGAAGACTTCAGACTTAGTTACTAAGGCAGTTAAAAGTGCTAATTTAAATTACAATCAGAATGAAATAAAAGGGGTTTTAAATAATCTTACTGCTAATCCAAGTGCTGATACTCAAATATTAGATTTAAGTTTTAAGGGTGGAAATCCTAAGGAAGTTTTAAAGGTAACGGAGGCCATAACAAATGAATTTATTTCAGAATCTAAGGAGCTTATTCCAAATGGAAATGTACAAGTTATACAAAAACCACAACTTCCAGAACATCCAGTAAGTCCAAACAAGAAACTTAATATACTTATTGCTTTTGTATTAGGTCTTATGATTGGAGTAGGAGTAGTACTTTTAATGGAATACTTAGATAATACATTTAAATCAAGAGAAGAACTGGAAAAAGCTTTGGAATTACCTATAATAGGAGCTATTCCAGACTATGATAGTATAGAAAAATAAGGGGGAAAGTAGATGTTAATATTAGAAAATAATCCAAAATCAGTGGCAGCTGAAAGTTATAGGACATTAAGAACAAATATACAATACTCTTCCTTTGATAATCCAGTAAAATCTATAGTTATTACTAGTTCTGAGCCAGGAGAAGGGAAATCAACAACAAGTGCCAACTTAGCTCTTTCCTTTGCACAAGATGGAAAAAAGGTAATTCTTATAGATTGTGATTTAAGAAAGCCTGTTGTACATAAAGAATTTCAAATTAGTAATTCTAGAGGATTATCAGAATTTCTAATTGGAAATGTTGAATTTTCTAAGGTGGTTTATAAACATGAATCAGGACTTCATGTACTACCTTCAGGATTAGTTCCTCCAAATCCAGCTGAGATGTTAGCCTCAAGAGCTATGGAGCATCTTTTAACTCAATTAGAGGAAAAATATGATTACATAATATTAGATACTCCTCCAGTTAATGCAGTAACAGATTCAAAAATACTTTCAACAAAGGTAGATGGAACAATAATTGTTGTAAAGTATGGATATACAAAGAAGGATGCTGTAATAGAATCTGTAAAAGGATTAAGAGCAGTTAATGCTAATATAATAGGAACAGTATTTAATGGAGAGGAAAATCAAAGAGGAAAATACTACCATTATTATAAGAAAGATTAATATTTAAAATAAAACAACTTAACACTCCAAATTAGGAGTGTAAGTTGTCAGTTTTGATGTAAAAAAACTGAAAAAAAGGAATAATATTTTAAGGGTTAAAGTGTTTACTTTATATAAATAAAAATAATTAAAGTAGTTAGTTAAGAAAATAATTTGGTTAAGGGGGAGTTAAGGAACGTGTCCAAAATAAGTAAAGTAAAAGGAATTTTATTAGTACTAATAGATATACTCCTTATCAATATAGCTTATATTTTTAGTATGCTTGTTAGATTTGCCTTTAATGGACCAGTGTTAGGAGATATACCAGTAGAGCAATGGAATTTATATTTAAAATGGATGCCTCTTATAGCAATAATATATGTTGTTCTATTTGCATTCTTTAAAATGTATAAAAGCCTTTGGAGTTTTGCAGGTTTAGATGAAGTAATGAAAGGTATTGCCGCATGTATAGCAGGATGTTTAATAAATGTTATTATTATGTTTTTCTTAAATCCTAGAATTCCTATTATGGTAACTTTATCAGCTGGAATATTAACAATGGTACTTACCATTGGATTTAGGCTTTCATTTAGAATGTATAGAAGACTTGTAATCTATGGAACATTAAAGGGGATTGAATCACAAAAAAATGTTTTAATAGTTGGAGCTGGTTCTTGTGGAAAATTAGTTATTAATGAAATGAAAAGAGAAACAGGAGCTGGGTTTAAACCTATAGGAGTTATAGATGATGACAGAAGTAAGCTTGGAACTTATATAAATGGAGTAAAAGTCTTAGGAAATAGAAATGATATAAAAAATATTGTTGAAAATCAAAGAGTTGATTTGATTTTAATAGCTATAGCATCAATAACTTCTGATGAAAAGAAAAAAATTATAGAAGCCTGCCATGAAACTAAGGTTAAAGTTAAAATAATGCCTGGAGTTTATGAAATGATAGGTGGTAAGGTTAACCTAACTAAAATGAGAGATGTTGATTTAAGAGATCTTTTAGGAAGAGAAGAGGTTAAGCTTAGTAAGGATGAAATAGCTAATTATATAAAAAATAAAAGAGTTTTAGTAACTGGTGGAGGGGGATCTATTGGTTCAGAACTTTGTAGACAAATAGCTAATTTTAATCCAAAGGAATTAATGATTTTAGATATTTATGAAAATAATGCTTATGATTTAGAAATGGAATTAAATAGAACACATCCAGAGCTTAAAAAGCAAGTAATAATAGCTTCTGTTAGAGATAAAGAAAAGTTGGATTCTATTTTTAGAAATTTCAAACCACAAGTAGTATTCCATGCAGCGGCCCATAAACATGTTCCTTTAATGGAGACAAGCCCAGGGGAGGCAATAAAAAACAATGCTGGAGGAACTTTAAATACTGCAGAGTGTGCAGATAAGTATGGAGTAGAAAAGTTTGTATTAATTTCAACAGATAAGGCTGTTAATCCAACTAATGTAATGGGAGCAACTAAGAGAATGTGTGAAATGATAATACAAGCTATAAATAAAAAAAGCAAAACAGATTTCGTTGCCGTTAGATTTGGAAATGTTCTTGGAAGCAATGGTTCAGTAATTCCTTTATTTAAAAAGCAAATAGCTGAGGGAGGACCAGTTACCTTAACCAATAAGTATATAACAAGATATTTTATGCTTATTCCTGAGGCAGCTCAATTAGTTCTTCAAGCAGGAGCCTATGCTAAGGGGGGAGAAATCTTTGTCTTAGATATGGGTAAACCAGTTAAAATATATGATTTAGCAAAGAATTTAATAAAGCTTTCAGGATATGAGCCTTTTGAGGATATAGATATTAAAATAGTTGGATTAAGACCTGGAGAAAAGCTTTATGAAGAACTTCTAATGGATGAAGAAGGATTAACAGAAACAAAGCATGAGAAGATTTTTATAGGAAGACCTGGAGATTTTGATTTTGACTATATAAAAACAAATATAGAAGAACTTATTAATATAAGTAGATTTGGAACAGGTGATGATATAAGAGATAAAATAGAAGAATTTGTTCCAACATATAATAGATTAGATAAAAAAGACAAAGATGAAGTAGATTCTTCTAAATTAGAAGTAGCAACTACTTTATAGATTAATTAGATATGGAGTGATAAAAGTGTCAGAAGAAAATAAGAGAATTTATTTAGCATCTCCTCATATGGGAGGATTAGAAGAAGTATTTGTTAAGGAAGCTTTTGATACAAATTGGATAGCACCTTTAGGAGCAAATGTAGATGGTTTTGAAAAAGAATTGTCAGAATATGTTGGAAGTAAGACTGGAGCTGCCTTAGCTTCAGGGACAGCAGCTATACATATGGCGTTAAAGGCTGTTGGAGTTAAAAATGGAGATAAGGTTTTTTGCTCAAGTTTAACATTTGCAGCAAGCTGTAATCCAATAATTTATGAAGGTGGAATTCCTGTATTCATAGATTCTGAACCAGAAAGCCATAATATGTCACCAGTTGCTTTAGAAAAAGCATTTAAGGCTTATGAAGAAAAAGAAGAAATGCCTAAGGCTGTAATAGTAGTTAATCTTTATGGACAAAGTGCTGATATGGACAAAATTATTGAAATATGTAAAAAGTATAATGTTCCAATAATAGAAGATGCAGCAGAATCTTTAGGGGCGACTTATAAAGGAAAGCATAGTGGAACATTTGGAGAGTATGGAATATATTCATTTAATGGAAACAAGATAATAACTACTTCTGGTGGAGGTATGTTAGTTTCTAATAATGAAGAAGGAATAGCTAAAGTAAGGTTTTGGAGCACACAGGCTAGAGATAAAGCTAGACACTATGAACACACAGAACTTGGCTATAACTATAGAATGAGCAATATAGTAGCAGGAATAGGAAGAGGACAACTTAGAGTTTTAGAAGATAGAATAGCTAAGAAAAAAGAAATTTTTGAAACTTATAAAGAAGCTTTTAGAGACATAGAAGATATAGAAATGATGCCAGTATGTGAGTATGGGGAGCCTAATTATTGGTTAACAACAATAACATTAAATGAAAATTCAAAGGTTAAACCACTTGATATTATATTAGCTTTAGAAAAAGAAAATATAGAATCAAGACCAATATGGAAACCAATGCATATACAACCATATTATAAGGAATATGATTTCTATTCACATAATGATGAAGAAGAAATAAGTGTATCAGAAGATATATTCAATAGAGGAGTATGTTTACCATCTGATACGAAGATGACAAAGGAAGAGCAGGAAAGAGTTATAAAAATAATAAAAGAGTTATTTTAAAAAGGAGATTTTTGAATGAATAAAAACATTCAATATTTTATAAAAAGAACTTTTGATATTGTTGCAGCTTTAGGAGGATTAATAGTATTTTCACCAATTATAATAGTAGTTGCAATTTTAGTTAGAGTTAATCTTGGATCACCTATATTATTTACTCAAGATAGAGTAGGAAAAGATAATAAAATATTTAAAATGTTGAAGTTTAGAACTATGAAGGATGGAGTTGATAAAGAAGGAAACTTACTTCCTGATAGTGAAAGGTTAACAAACTTTGGTAAGGCTTTAAGAAGTACAAGTTTAGATGAACTTCCAGAACTTATAAACATATTAAAAGGTGATATGAGTCTGATAGGACCAAGACCACTTTTAGTTGAATATCTTCCATTGTATAGTAAAGAACAAAAAAGAAGACATGATGTGCTTCCAGGCCTTACTGGATGGGCACAGATTAATGGAAGAAATGCTATTAGTTGGAGAGAAAAGTTTAAGTTAGATGTTTATTATGTTGATAATTGGTCTGTAGGACTTGATATAAAGATATTTTTCTTAACCTTTTATAAAATATTAAAAAGAGATGGAATAAATCAAAATGATAATATTACAATGCAGAAATTTGATGGATTAAATTAAGGAGAAAAGAATGAAAGATTTAGTAATAGTAGGAGCTGGAGGCTTTGGAAGAGAAGTTGCTTGGTTGGTTGAGCAGATAAATGAAGTTTCTAAAGAATGGAATTTAATTGGGTTTATAGATGAAAATAAAGAAATGAATGAAACATTAATAAATGGTTATAAAGTTTTAGGTGGAATTGATTGGTTAAAAGATAAAGATATTTATTACGTTTGTGCAATAGGAAATTCAAAGATAAGAAAAGATATTGTTGAGAGAATTAATAAATTTAAACTTAAGGCAGCGACAATAATACATCCATCTGTTTTAATAAATAAAAAATATGTTGAAGTTGGAGAAGGATGTATTATATGTGCTTCAAGTATATTAACAGTAAATATAAAATTAGGGAAACATGTAATCTTGAATTTAGACTGTACAGTAGGTCACGACGCTATTTTGAAAGATTTTGTTACTGTATATCCAAGTGTTAATATATCAGGTAATTGTATAATTGATAAATGCGTTGAGTTAGGAACTGGAACACAAATAATTCAAGGAAAAACTATTGGAGAAAATACAATAATAGGAGCTGGATCTGTTGTGATAAAAAATATAGAGAAAAATAGAACAGCGGTTGGAATTCCAGCTAAGACAATAAAATAAAAATACTAAAGGAGAATTAATTTGAAAATATTATTCTTAACATTGGTATATTCTAAAAAAGGAAATTCTATTTATAAGGATTTAATAGATGAATTAGCTAAACAAGGAAATGAAATATCAGTTATAGCGGCTTTAGAAAGAAGAGAAAAGAAAAAGAGTTATCTAGAAGTTGAGTCAGAAAAGATAAAAGTATTAAGGGTTAAGACTTTTAATATACAGAAAACTAACTTGATTGAAAAAGGAATTGGAACTTTAACTATAGAAAAACGATTTATTAAGGCTATAAAGAAGTTTTATAAAGATGAACAATTTGATTTGGTTTTATATTCTACACCGCCAATAACCTTTGAAAGAGTTATTAAGTTTATAAAAAAAAGAGATGATGCTAGATCATATTTATTATTAAAAGATATATTCCCACAAAATGCAGTTGACTTAGGTATGTTTAGCAAAAAAAGTTTATTTTATAAGTTTTTCAGAAGTAAAGAAGAACGTTTATATAAAATATCAGATTATATAGGATGTATGTCACCTAAAAATGTAGATTATTTAATAAAAAACAATAAGTATTTAGAAGAAAAAAAAATAGAGGTTTGTCCTAATAGTATAGAGCCAACTAAAGACATACATATAGATAATTCCATAAGAAAAGATTTTGGAGTAGATGAAAATGAACTTCTTATTATTTATGGTGGTAATTTAGGAAAACCTCAAGGTATAGATTTTTTAATAGATATATTGAAGGAGAATAAAAGCAATAGTAAATTAAAGTTCATGATTGTTGGGAATGGTACAGAAAAAGATAAGATTTTTAATTTTGTTGATAATGAAAATTTAGAAAATGTAATAGTTAAAGAAAGATTGCCAAAGGATGAATATGATAAATTAGTTAGAGCTGCTGATTTAGGGTTGATTTTACTAGATAAGAGTTTTACAATACCTAACTTCCCATCTAGATTGCTAGGATATATGGATGCTGGTATTCCGGTGTTAGCAGCAACAGATGTAAATACTGATATAGGAGAAATTATAGAAAAAAATAATTTTGGCTACTGGTGTGAAAGTGGAGATTTAAAAAAGTTTAATTTAATTTTAAAAAAATGTTTAGATAACAAGAAAGAATTGAAAGAAAAAGGGTTAATAGGAAGAAAATATTTAGAAGAAAATTATACATCAAAACATTCATCAGATATAATTCTAAGCCATTTTAAATAAAGGAGATGAAGCTAAATGTTTAAAGATAAAGTTTTATTAATAACTGGTGGAACAGGATCATTTGGACATACTGTTCTAAAGAGATTTATAGATACTGATATTAAAGAAATAAGAGTTTTTTCAAGAGATGAGAAAAAACAAGATGAAATGAGAAACAAGCTTAAGAATGACAAAGTTAAGTATTACATAGGTGATGTTAGAGACATTGAAAGTTTAAATTATGCAATGAAAGGTGTAGACTATGTTTTCCATGCTGCGGCTTTAAAACAAGTTCCATCATGTGAATTCTATCCTATGGAAGCTGTTAAAACTAATATTGAAGGTTCTGATAATGTTTTTAAATCTGCAACTGCTAATGGAGTAAAAAAAGTTATTCTTTTAAGTACAGATAAAGCTGTTTATCCAGTAAATGCAATGGGAATTTCAAAAGCAATGGCTGAAAAATGTATGATTGCAAGAGCAAGAGCCGCAAGAGAAGGAGAAACAGTTTTCTGTGGAACTAGATATGGTAATGTTATGGCTTCAAGAGGTTCAGTTATTCCACTATTTGTAGATTTAATGAAACAAGGAAAAGATTTAACAGTAACAGATCCTGAAATGACAAGATATATGATGACTTTAGAAGAATCTGTTGATTTAGTTTTATATGCCTTTGAACATGGAGAGCAAGGAGATATATTTGTTCAAAAAGCACCAGCATGTACTGTTTTAGAATTAGCTACTGCGTTAAAAGAACTTTTTGAGTCAAATGTAGGAATAAAAATAATTGGAGCAAGACATGGAGAAAAAGCATACGAAACTTTATTAACTAAAGAAGAGTTTGTTAAGGCAGAAGATAGAGGAAATTATTTTAGAATACCAGCTGATAATAGGGATTTAAATTATGCTAAATACTTTACTGAAGGTGAAGGATCAAGAAGAAACCAAGAAGAGTATAATTCAGACAATACAAATAGAATAAATGTTGAACAAGTAAAAGAATTATTATTAAGAATTCCATATATACAACATGAGTTAGAAAATTTTAAAAATAATTCTAATGAAGTTTTTGAACTTGTTTAATAAAGGAGTATTTTATGAAGGTATTAGTTACAGGAGCTAAAGGATTTATAGGAAAAAATTTAGTTTCAACTCTTGATAGAGAAGATAAATATGAAATAATTTGTATAGATAGAGAAAATTCAAAAGAAGAATTAGAAAAGGGTGTTTTAAATTCTGATTTTATAGTTCATCTTGCAGGGATAAATAGACCTAAAAATGAAGAAGAATTTTTTGAAGGAAATACTGGATTAACTGAAGAGATAATAGAAATTTTAAAGAAAAATAATAAAAACACTTCAATACTAATTACATCTTCTATACAAGCAGATTTAGATAATGCTTATGGACAAAGTAAAAAAGGAGCTGAAGAAGCTTTAATTAAATATATGGCAGATACAAAGGGAAATGTTTTTATATTTAGATTACCAAATGTATTTGGTAAGTGGTGTAGACCTAACTATAATTCAGCAATAGCAACTTTCTGTCATAATATTGCTAGGGGAGAAGAAGTTTGGATTTCTGATCCAACTAAAGAAATGACTTTAGTTTACATAGATGATGTAGTGAGAAATATAAAAAATGTTATAGACAATGAAGAAACTTATATTCCTGGATATCAGAATGTTGATATTGAACATAAAGCGACTTTAGGAGAAATTGTTGATTTAATAAATTCTTTTAAAGAAAGTAGAAAAAGTTTAATGATACCTAATATGGAAAATGAACTTACTAAAAAGCTTTATAGTACTTATTTAAGTTATTTACCAGAAAATGATTTTAGTTATTCATTAAAGATGAATGTAGATAATAGAGGATCATTTACTGAGTTTATAAAAAGTAAGGATAGAGGACAAGTTTCAGTAAATATATCTAAACCAGGAATAACTAAAGGAAATCACTGGCATGATACTAAAAATGAGAAGTTCTTAGTTGTTAGTGGAGAAGGTGTTATAAGGTTTAGAAAAGTAGATTCAGAAGAAATAATAGAGTACAAGGTCAGTGGAGAAAAATTAGAAGTTGTTGATATACCAGTAGGCTATACTCATAGTATTATAAATACTGGAGAAAGAGATATGGTAACAATAATGTGGGTTAATGAAATTTTTAATCCAGAAAAGCCAGATACTATTTATTTGGAGGTAGAAAATGAGAAAGCTTAAAGTAATGACTATTGTTGGGACGAGACCAGAGATAATAAGACTTGCAGAAACAATAAAAAAATGTGATTTATATTTTGAACATATATTAGTTCATACAGGACAAAACTGGGATTATACATTAAATGATGTATTTTTTAAAGAGTTAGAGTTAAGAGAACCTAATCATTTCTTAGGGGTTGTGGGTAATAATCTTGGAGAAACAATGGGTAACATAATTGCAAAAAGTTATGAAATATTAGTACAAGAACAACCAGATGCATTACTTATATTAGGTGATACAAATAGTTGCTTAAGTGCAATTGCTGCTAAGAGATTAAAAATTCCAGTATTCCATATGGAAGCAGGAAATAGGTGTTTTGATCAAAATGTTCCAGAAGAAATTAATAGAAGAATAGTTGATGTAACAAGTGATGTTAATTTAGCTTATACAGAGCATGCTAGAAGATATTTATTATCAGAGGGAATGAGGAAAGAATACACATTTGTAACAGGCTCACCATTACCAGAAGTATTTGCAAGATATATGCCTAAAATTGATGAAAGTGATGTTTTAGAAGGATTAGGATTAGAAAAAGGTAAATTTATACTAGTAAGTGCTCATAGAGAAGAAAACATTGATAATGATGAAAACTTTAAAAGTTTAACAGATGCATTAAATGCAATTGCTGAAACTTATAATATGCCTGTAATATATTCAACTCATCCAAGAAGTTGGAAGAGAATAGAAGAGAAAGGTATTAAGTTCCATGAAAATATTAAACAATTAAAGCCTTTTGGATTCTATGATTACAACAAGCTTCAAAAAGATTCATTCTGTGTGCTTTCAGATTCAGGGTCATTAGCAGAAGAATCAAATATAATGGGATTTCCAGCAGTATCAATAAGAACAAGCACAGAAAGACCAGAAGCAGTTGATAAAGGATCAGTAATTCTTGGAGGAATAACTTTCAATTCAATAACTCAAGCGATAGAAGTTATAACTAAGGAAAAAGAATTAGGCGAAGAATTAGTTAAAGTACATGACTATACTGATATAAATGTTTCAACTAAGGTTGTTAATATTATTCAAGGATATACTTCAGTAATAAATAAATTTATATGGAGAAAGTAAAATGAAGGTATTACAGATAAACTCTGTTTGTGGAGTTGGAAGTACAGGAAGAATAGCAACTGATTTATATAAAGTTTTAGAAGAACAAGGTCATGAATGTGTAATTGCTTATGGAAGAGGAACTGCTCCAGAAGGAATAAAAACAATAAAAATAGGAACAGACTTTGATAACTATATGCATGTAGCAAAAACAAGGCTTTTTGATAAACATGGCTTTGGTTCTACTAAAGCTACAAAAGAATTTATAAAAAAAGTAAAAGAATATGATCCGGATGTAATACATTTACATAACATTCATGGTTATTATATAAATATTGAAATTCTATTTGATTATTTAAAAAATTTTAATAAAAAGGTTATTTGGACATTACATGATTGTTGGGCGTTTACTGGACATTGTTCACATTTTGATTATATAGGATGCGATAAATGGAAAGATAAATGTGAAAAATGTCCTCAAAAAAAAGAGTATCCAAGTAGTATTCTAAAGGATAATTCTAATTGGAATTATGAAAAGAAAAAACAACTTTTTACAAGTGTAAACAATATGACTATAGTAACACCATCAAAATGGTTATCTAATTTGGTTAAAGAATCATTTTTGAATAAATATCCTATAAAAGTTATAAATAATGGCATTGATTTAGGTATTTTTAAACCTACTAAAAGTAATTTTAGAGAAAAACATAATTTGCAAGATAAAATAATAATTTTAGGAGTTGCTAGTGTCTGGACAAAGAAAAAGGGATTTTATTATTTTATAGAAGTAGCTAAAAAGTTAAATGATAGTTTTAAAGTTGTAATGGTTGGAATAAGTGAAAAACAAAAGACAAGATTACCTAAAAATATATTAGCTATATCAAGAACTAATAATGCAAAAGAACTTGCAGAAATTTATTCAGCAGCAGATATTTTTATAAATCCCACATTAGAAGATACATATCCTACAACTAACTTAGAAGCAATTGCTTGTAATACAAAAGTAATAACTTTTGATGTTGGTGGAAGCAAAGAGGCTGTTCTAGATAATAATAATTCTATTGTTAATGGACGAGAGTGTGATAGTTTAATTGACAAGATTATTGATTTTAGTAAAGATTTATCTAATGTTGAATTAGAAAATAAAATTATGTTAGATAAAAATAAAAAATATAAGGAGTATGAAAAAATTTATTTTTCAATGTAAAAAGTATGATATATGTATTATTCTACTTAATGATGCTTTTAATTATAATGGTGCTTTTAAAAATAGTATTTCAAACTATTATTAATCCTTTAAATTTGTTTAATTTCATGTGGTGTATACCTGCGGCATTATCTAATACAGGAATTTTAGGATTAACAAAGCCAAGTTCAAAAACTAATATTATTATAATCTTAACTATATTATTTTTTAATGTAGGATTCCTATGTGTAAGTAAGTATAAGTTTATTTATAAGAGTAAAAGCAATTTAAAATATAATTTAAATATGAAAAAAATAATTATTATTAACTTTTTTGCTTGGATAACATTTATTCCTTATACAATTAAAGCTATAAAAATTATGAATTCAAAGGGCTTTGATTATTTAAGGAGTATAAGCTTTACACCATCTCATGAATTAGTAGGATCTACTATTGAATTAATGTATTGCCAAATTATAATTGCTGGAATTTTTACTGCTACTATTATAATGACAGCTATTGATATTTCATTAGGAAAATTAAATAAATGTTTATTTATAATTTCAGGAGTTGATATATTATTATATTCATTCACATTTGCAGGAAGAATATTCTTTTTTAAAGCTATAATATTTGGAGTGTTGGCAATAATTGTATCTAAAAATATGAAGTTTACTATTAAAAAAATATCTAAAACTTTGAAAATAATTATTATTGTATTATTAATTGGATTTTTATCTTACTTTACTTTAAATAGGGGGAGTGAATATCTATCAGTGTTTGAAAGTATGTATATATATTTTGTAGGTCCGTTACCATTTTTTGATTCTTTATTGAATAATATGAGAGATATAAATTTAATGATGGGAAAAGCGACATTAGGAATAATAACTGTGCCAATTAGTATATTATTTAGTTTTATTACTGGAAATGAATATAATGGAGCAGATTATTTAATTACACAAGTTACAGCTACTCAGTTTAACATAGGTAACTTATATAAATTTAATGCATTCTCTACTTCATCTTATGTTTTTATTAGAGATTTTGGAGTTATAGGTATAATTATAATTCCATTTATTTTAGGAATAGTTGCTTATAGGATATATTATAATTTTAATAAAAATCATACCAGTATGAATTATGCATTTTATTTATTAATGTTATATTTGATAGTTTATAGTCAATTGAGATATGAATTAATATTTCCTGTATATGCAGTAATTATAGTATTAATATATATTTTTACTAAAGAAAGGAGAAGTAACTATGGATCTAATTTCAGTAATAATGTCAAATTATAATGGGGCAAAGTATATTGAAGAAGCTATAGAAAGTGTTTTAAATCAAACAATAGAGAATTGGGAACTTATAATAGTTGATGATTGTTCTACTGATTTAAGTGTTGAAGTTATTAAAAAATTTAATGATAAAAGGATAAAGCTTATAATTAATGATAAAAATATTGGTCCTGCTAAGTCAAGAAATAAAGCTATAGAAGTTAGTAATGGTAAGTATATAGCTATTTTAGATTCAGATGATATAGCATATAGTGATAGATTAGAAAAACAGTATAATTATATGGAGAAAAATAATATTGATGTACTTGGCTGTGGAGCATTATTTTTTGGAAAATATAACAAGAAATTTATTCCTAAGATTAAAAATAAAGATATTAGGGCAGAAACTATTTTAATTTCTCCATATGTACATTCAACAGTTATGTTAAGAAAAAATGTAATAGGAATAAGATACAATGAAGAATTTAGACAAGCTCAGGATTATAAGTTGTGGAGTGACTTATTTAAGAATAAATCAATAAAGTTTGCAGCATTAGAATCAATATTAGTTAAATATAGGGTTCATGATAATCAGATAACTAAAAATAGCTATAGTGGACAATCAAAAAACGCTAATAAAATAAGAGCTAGCTTTTTTGAATTTTACAATATTTCATTAAATGATTATGAATTTGAATTAATTGAAAGATTTTTCTTAGGAAATTGTAAGCTTAATAATAATGAAATGAGTAAAGTTATAGATTTATATGATTTAATTATTGAAAATGAAAAAAAAGAGAATACTGTTAATTTAAAAATTTTGGTTTTTAGGATAAAAATGCAGATAATTAAAAATATTATTAATGGAAGCAAATTGGGCAATACATATAGTAAGAGTAAATTAAGAGAATGTAAATCTAATATTATAAATGATTTGTTTTTAGAATGTTTTAATATTTATGAAAGGGTTTTTTATGGAAATATCTTTAAAAAGAAAAGTTTGGAATAATATAAAAAAAATAAAAGTATTTAAAGTTATAACTTTTTTTATTTGGGAAATATTCAAATTTATAAATAGAATTATACTGTCAATTTTTTTTGACAAGAAATATATGTATGGAAAATGGTTTGATAAAAGTTTGGTTGGATGGACTTGGATGTGGAAAGGTTTATTTTGGCAAAAGATCCTTGGAATTAATAGACATGTAAGGTGGCCAGTATATCATACAACAAAGATAACGAAGCCTGTTAGAATAGAATTTGATAAAGATGATTTACAAATATTTCAAAGTGGAGGCTGTTATTTTCAGTGTTATGGAAATATAAAAATTGGAAAAGGTAGTTATATAGCTCCTAATGTAGGAATAATAACATCTAATCATTCAACTATAAATTTAGATAATCATGATAATGCAAAAGACATAATAATAGGAAAAAAATGTTGGATTGGTATGAATTCAATGTTATTACCTGGAACTAAATTAGAAGACTCTACTATTGTTGCTGCAGGTGCAGTTGTAAATAAAGAATTTATAGGAAATTGTATAATTGGTGGCATACCAGCAAAAATTATAAAAAATATAGAAAGTTGATATTAGATATGAAGAATATATTTAAGGATTTTTTTTCTTTGAGTGGTGCTAGATTTTTAAATATTTTTATTGGAATGATAAGTGCTATGATTTTGGTAAGGATATATTCAATTTCAGAATATGGAATATATTCGCAAGCACTAATAATTGGAAATGTAATTACAACTATTTTTAGTTTATCTGTTAGTAATAGTTGTAATTATTTTATAGCTAAAGCAAAAAATATAGATGAAGAAAAAATAATTATAAGACATTTATTAACAATAACTATTTTTCAATGTATAGTTGCTTTTTTTACAACAGTTCTTTTAGCACCATTTATTTCTAAATACTTTACAAATACTAGTTTAAAAATAGCTATCATAATAATATCTATTTTACCAATTTATAATATAATTAGAGGAGTATTTGAAGTATCATTAATATCTATAAGAAAAACTAAAATAGTTATTTTATCTCAAATATTTATATCTATAATGTGTTTATGTGTAAATATAATATTTATATTTATACATAAAAATATATATTATTTATTATTAGTTACCATGATTTTAAATTTAATTTTATCAATATATATGTTAGTTAGTATAAAAAATAAATTTGAAATAAAAAATATATTAATAATACCTAATAAAAATATATTAAAAGAAATATTTATTTATTCATTTCCGATTTGGTTAGGTTCAATAGTAGGGGTATTGAATGTTCAAATAGATAAGTTATATATAGCAAAAAAATTAGATATAGAAGCTTTAGCAATATATACAAATATGTCAAAAGAATTACCTTTAGCGGTAATATCAGCATCAATAATAGTTATAATAACACCTCATATGGTTAAATATTATAATAATGGTAAGTTTAAAAATATGATAAATCTTTGGAATAGTAGTATAGAGATTTGTTGGATAATTTTAAGTATTGCTGTAATATTTTTATTTGTTTTGTCATCTGAAACTATAAATATATTATATTCAGATCAATATTTAATAGGAAAAAATATCTTTAGAGTTTATTTATTACTTATTCTATTAAGAGTAACATATTTTGGGTTAATATTAAATGTTAGCAATAAAACAAAGTATATAGCTTATTATACTATATTTACATTGATTGCTAATATTATCTTTAATATAGCTTTGTTTAATTTTATAGGGTGGATAGGACCAGCTTTAGCTACTTTAATAAGTAATTTTATTGTTGGAGGTTTACAATTAACACATTCAGCTAAAATTTTAAAATGTAAAATAAGAGAAATTTTACCTATAAAAAATATGATTATTATATTATTAAAATGTATTTTAGTGGGAATTTTTATTAGTTATTTAAATAAATTATTTATCTTATTAAAAATTAATTATTTACTTAGATTTATTGTTTTGGGAATAATTTACTTGATTATAACACTAGTTATATTTTTAAAAGATATTAATAGGTTAAGAAATTTACTAGTGTAAAGTTACTTGTTATTTGAAATTTATATAAGTTCTAATAAAGTTTTGTAATACTTTTTTTTAGAATTAACCTTTTTTAATATTTATGGATATTGAATTGATTAAATTCTTGCTTAAAGCTAATTTTATGTTTAAATTATGATATTAAATGAATGAGTTAGTATACTTTTTCTTTACAATTGGCAGAGTGTTTATATTTATTATAGCGATATATATCTTTATACAGTTAGAACATTTTAATAGTTAGACTTAGAAATATTACTAAAAGTAAAAGAGATGAATTATATTCTATATTATTTAAATGGATATTTTTGATTAGTCTGCTCATCAGATCTAAACTTATATATTTTTTTCAAATAACAACGAATTAATTTAGTATTGGTTTTGTTCATTGTTTTTTTCTTTTCTTGGGAGATAAATATTTTTTACTTATTTTATTTATTAGGGGTGAAAATAGCAATGTCCATTTAGCATAACAGATTATAAAATTAATTAAGGAGAGATAATATGAAAATAGCAATAGCAGGAACAGGATATGTAGGACTATCTAATGCTATATTATTAGCACAAAATAATGAAGTAGTAGCAGTAGATATTATAAAGGAAAAAGTTGATATGATAAATGATAAAATATCACCTATAGTAGATAAAGAAATTGAAGAATATTTAAAAAATGAAAAATTAAATTTGATAGCAACAACAGATTCTTATAAAGCATATAAAGATGCAGAATTTGTTATTATATCAACACCAACAAATTATGATCCTGAATTAAATTATTTTAACACAAGAAGTGTAGAAGCTGTAATAGCCAATGTATTATCAATTAATCCTAATGCAACTATGATTATCAAATCAACAGTTCCAGTTGGGTATACAGAAAAGGTACGAGCTATGTTTGAAACTGAGAATATAATTTTTTCACCAGAATTTTTAAGAGAAGGAAAAGCATTGTATGATAATTTATATCCTTCAAGAATCATAGTTGGTGAAAAATCAGAAAGAGCTAAAAAATTTGCTGATTTATTAGTTGAAGGTGCTAAAAAAGAAAACATTCCTGTTTTATTTACTAATTCAACAGAAGCAGAAGCAGTAAAGTTATTTTCTAATACATATTTGGCTATGAGAGTAGCTTATTTTAATGAATTAGACACTTATGCAGAGGTTAGAGGATTAAATACTAAACAAATAATAGAAGGTGTTTGTTTAGATCCTAGAATAGGCAGTCACTATAATAATCCTTCATTTGGATATGGGGGATATTGTTTACCTAAAGATACAAAGCAGTTAAGAGCTAATTATGCAGATGTGCCAAATGAGATTATTAGGGCTATAGTCGATGCTAATAGAACAAGAAAAGATTATATAGCTGAACAAATAATAAAGAAAAATCCTAAAATTGTTGGAATATATAGATTAACAATGAAGACTAATTCTGATAATTTTAGAGCATCATCCATTCAAGGAATAATGAAGAGAATTAAGGCAAAAGGTATAGAAGTTATTGTTTTTGAACCAGTTTTAAAGGAAGAGACTTTCTTTAATTCAAAAGTTATTAGAGATTTAGAGGAATTTAAAAATATGTCAGATATTATTGTATCAAATAGATTATCTAAAGAACTATTTGATGTTGAAGAAAAAGTATATACTAGAGATATATTTAATAGAGACTAAAGGGGAATATAAGTGATGCTATCATGACTCTTGCTTCTGATTAAGAACATAAAGTTATAAAGTTAACTTAAATTATGAGAGATTCTTATGTTGATATTACAGAACATGGTGATGATAAGATTACTCATGCTTATGCCTTTGGTGGTTCTAAAATTGCTATGAAAACTTTAAATGAGAATTTTAAGGTTAATATAGAAGATTTCATGGCTGTTAATTTTACGTCTCTTCCTGAGATTATTGATAAATTAGGTGGAGTTAAGATTAATCATATACCAGGAATAACTTCTCCAGGAGAACAAGTTTTAAATGGAGAAGAAGCTTTAGCTTATTCTAGAATAAGATATGCAACTGGTGGAGATTATAAGAGAATAGAAAGACAAAGAGTAGTATTAGAAGCCGTTTTTGAAAAGTTAAAATCAACTCCTACAAAAGAGTATCCTTCATTAATTGATGACTTTTTACCATATATAGAGACAAATATGTCTTCTATGGATATGATAAAACTTGCTACAGATGCTGCACAATTAGTAAAAGGAAATTTAGAAACGGCTAGATTCCCATTAGATGGCTACTGTGATGGAAAAATGATTAATGGAGTTTGGTATTTAGTTTATGATAGACAAGCTACTTTAAATCAGGTTGAGGAATATATATATGATAATAAAAACTTGGATTAATTTAAAAAGCAATAATAGAAGATTTTAATTTGAATAAAGCTGTAAAATAGTTTTTTATTATTTTACAGCTTTATTTTTATTAATTAAATTTAAATGAGTAAAATACATAATAGAGGAAGCTATAGCTTCAGGCATTGAAGAGATTCTTATTATTACAGGAAGAAACAAAAAGTGTATTGAGGATCACTTTGATAAGTCAGTTGAGCTTGAAATGGAACTTGAGAAATCAGGTAAGAATGAACTTTTAGATTTGGTTAGGGATATATCAGATATGGTTGATATTCATTATATAAGACAAAAGGAGCCAAGAGGACTTGGACATGCTATACATTGTGCAAAGACTTTTGTAGGGGATGAACCTTTTGCTATACTACTTGGGGATGATGTAGTTTATAATGAGGAAAAGCCATGTTTAAAACAGTTAATTGATTGTTATAATGAGTATAAAACTAGTGTATTAGGAGTTCAAACTGTTCCAGAAAGTCATGTTTCTAAGTATGGAATAGTAGATGGGAAATATATTGAAGGAAAAGTTTATAAGGCTAAGGGATTGGTTGAAAAACCATCTGTTGAAGAAGCCTCTTCAAATGTTGCTATATTTAGGAAGATACATAGTAACTCCAAGAATATTTGATATTTTAGAAAACACTAAGCCTGGAAAGGGTGGAGAAATCCAATTAACAGATGCTCTTCTAGAACTTATGGGACAAGAAGCAATGTATGCTTATGACTTTGAGGGAAGACGATATGATGTTGGAGATAAACTTGGGTTCTTAGAAGCTACTGTTGAGTATGCTTTAAGAAGACCAGAGCTTAGAGAAGGATTTATTGAATATCTAAATAATTTATCAGAAAAAGAATCTTTATTCAAAAAAGAAGTTGAAAAAGAGATTATTACTGTATAATTTCTATTAATAGAATCCAGTAGAGAGTTAATTTAAATTCTCTACTGGATTTTTTATATTTAATAAAAGTGGAATTTAGAATATTATAGATATATTTAAAGAAACTTAACATAATATTACAACTTTTTCTCCTACTAAAGCATATTTAAATAGTGAAGAGGTTTTAATATGTATTTATTGTTAAAAAATAGAAAATCATTTGTTATTCTGTTGAAATGTAAATGTTTAAATGATAAGATAAATTTACAATAAATAACATAACTTTATATATTATGAAAAATAAAAACTATTTAATTTAAAATTAAAAACATAACTAGACATATTAATAGCTATTTTTAAAATTCTGCATTTTAAGGGGGATAATTAGGTATGGCAGAAAAGAAGCAAAGATTTATTAATAAGACTGCTAGGGAACTTAGACTTTTAGGGGAAAAGGGAAATAAGGAAGCTTTAAATGAGTTAATTATTAGGGGTAAAAAGGGTGATAAGTGTGCTATGGCTGAGATTGTTTCTATTTATGAGGGACTAATTCATAAATACTCTACTAGGTTTTTTATTAATGGTTATGATGTTGATGATTTAAAGCAAATAGCTAGAAGTGTTATTATTGAATCCATAAGTAAATTTGATGGAGAGCATGGTTCTGAGTTTATATTTTTTATTAGTACAAATGTTAAGAATAAACTTGGAACTATGTGTAAGAAGAAGGAGAATAGACTGGATTTTTCAAGTTTAGATAGTCCTATAGGGGAAGGTATTACTATTGGTGAGACCATTAAGGATGATATTTCCATAGAGGATGAATATGTTGAGAGAGAAAAAATGAGAGCTTTCGTAAAGGCTTTAGCTAATATTCCAAAAGGTGATAGGGATTTTATACTTTATGTATACAAAGATAGAGGAAACTTTCAGAAATATTGCCAAGAGCATAAGCATATTACAACCTATTCAAAAGCAAGATGGAGAAAGGAAAGAATACTAAAGAAACTTAGGGAAGAAATGAAAAACTTTGAATAATATGATTTAACTATAAAGATCAAAGGAAAAAATTATAGGAGAAACTTAATATGGATAAGATTTTTATGAATTATTAAAATAGGCAATATCTTTTTTAGAAGAGAATTGTCTATTTTTATTTTTTCTTTTAAATAAGCAGTGATTTTTAAGTAGTATTTTTATAAATAGAGTAAAGAAATAATTTATATTAATAGATTTTTATAGTTTAATCTACAATTTATATTGCTTTAAAATATGGGAGAATTAAATCTATAAGCTTTAAATTTATTATTAATATTACACTGTGAGTGCAATATACCCATATAAATTCATTATAATTTAAATTAGAAATTAGTTTATATTTTAGTTTTATTTTTTGTTTATATTCTAGTTAAGGATTAAGATATTAGCTATTTTTATTTGGATTATGGAAGGTGAATTTATGAATAAGTTAAGAGAAAAGGGAGTTTCATTACTAGAGCCAAAGAATAAGGGGGTTCTTACAGTAAACTTTAAGCACCCTATTTTAAAGGATTATAAGGGAAATGGAAGAATTATAACTAAAAGTTTAGGTGCTGATGTAGGAAAGGATTATGAAGTAGCTAATAAGTTTCTTAATGAAATTAAGAGCATTATAAATAATAGTGATTGTTATGAAAATTATTACGGCTTTTTGAAAAGCTTAGAAAAGTATAGTGAGAAATCTATGAAAATTGTTTTTGATAATACTCATTTTATGGAAGAGTTTTATTATGACTTTAAAAAAAGTATTTTAGAAAAATTTATTGGAATTTCTCAAAATAATATTAATAAGCAATTAGAAGAGGAATTAAAAGAGGTTTTTAAACTTCTTAAACTAGAAGAATTTGAATTGAGGGAGAACGGCAATAAATCCTTTGAAGTTTTTGTGGAAGAGGAGATTAGGTCTAGATTTAACTTTGAATTTAAAAAGAAAATTCAATTATTAGGTGGGGATTATGAATATAGAAAGAAATTAATTTCTAATCTTATTGGATCAAGTGGAAATTTTAATGAAATATACAAAAATACTAATGAAGCAAAAGAAGATAAATTAGTAAATAAGTTTTTTAATAATATGGGAGCTCCAAATTTTGAAGTGATTTTTAAACAGGATTCTAATAAGTTTAAATTTGTTGGAACTCCATATTCACAATGTATTATTAATAAGAAAATAGAGCTTAAGAGGATTTTGGAAGAGTTTTTATTTAGGATAAATAGTTTGGATAATAATTTTCAATATAAAATTGAGTTTAGAGAAAGAAAAAGTGGAAAAAGTTATGTTTTTAATAATAATGAGTTTTTAGTTAAGGGGAATTTGATTTGTAATAAGGATTTATATAAGTGTTTTTTAGATAATATTGAAGATTTAGCTTATATTTATTTTCATATAGGTTATAAAGAGAATTATAACGAAAAATCTCAAGAAGAATTAAAGTCAAAGTTTTTCTATATATTAGAGAGTCTTTTTAATGAGAAGTATAATTCTAATAGCAGCAATTTAATATTTAGTGATATAAGATTGGAAGGAAATTTTAGGGGAGAAGAAATTTTACATAATAAAGAGAAGGATTTTATTTTAGCTGATTATAGTGGAAATATTAATGAGTTTAGAAATCAATTATTAAGTTATGAGACTAGGAAAAACTTAGCTAGTAGTGATGAGATAATATGGCTTTTTAATACTGAAGAAGAGGCTTTTGAAAGAAATTTAGAAGTTTTAAAATACTTAATTATAAATGGATATTTAAATAAAACTAATATATATATTTATGAAAAACCTATTTATAAGGGTTATTTTTCTTCTGAATTTGACAATAGTGAAAGTAATATTATAAGTGCATTAAATGAAAAAGAGGCATATCATATGCCTAATATTTTTAACTCTTTTTTGAAAGATAACTTTCAAAATTTATTGGAGGAATTAGGAGAGGAAGAGCCTTCAATAATAATTAGGGGAAGGGAAGAGTATTATTTAAATTTAATAATGGAGAGAGTAATATTTCCTTGTGATGAAGAGGAAAAGATAGTAAGTAGTAAGAATTTAATAGAAAAAATAATAAATCAAAGTGAAGAAGTTTTAATAAATAAAATAAAAGAAAAAAGCTCCTTAATAAATGAGTATAACCCATCTTATAAATATGGAAGATTAGCAATTTTATCTTTAGGAATTAACAGGAAAGTTAAGAGAGAATTTATAAGAAGAGTAAGAGGAAGCTATGATAAAAATCTTAAAGAATTTTCTTTAAGAATGGCTTATAACTTTGGAGGAAGAGAGTATAAAAGCCTATGTCCAGAGAAACTATTAGAAACTTCAATAAAAAACAGTATAAAGACCTTTTTATTAAGCCCATATAAAATAAGAAAGGATATAAATATTTTAGAATTTGAAAAATCCATAGAATATATTATGGAAGGTATAAGTGAGGAAATAATAGAAGAAGTTAAGATTTTAATAAGAGAAGATAACTTATTGAAATGGAAGGAAGCAGCAGAGCTTTTAAAAGATGATATTATAGAGGGAAGAAATTTAATAGAAGAGATAATAGAAGAGATAATAGAAGAGACATTTGTAGTAAGTGATGATATCTTTAGAGAAGATAGAGTATTAAAAATAATAAAAGAGGTATTAAAAAATAATAGTATATTTAAAGCAATAAAGGGAGAGTTTTCTATATAAATAGTATATAATTTGAAATTTTAAATAAATTTATGCTATAATTTAAGCTGTAATTTTTTGGTGAGGGAGAAGTGTTAATGAATATATTATTAACTGGTGGAATTGGCTATATAGGAAGCCATACAATAGTAGAATTATTAAGGGATGATAATAATTCTGTAGTTGTTATTGATAACTTAGTAAATAGTAGAAAAGAAGTTAAGGATATAGTTGAAAAAATAACAGGAAAAAGTATAAAATTTTACGAAGGCGATTTAGTAAATTTTGAAGATATAGATAAGGTTTTTAAAAATGAAAAAATAGATGCTGTTATACACTTTGCTTCTCTTAAGGCAGTAGGGGAATCAGTAGAAAAACCTTTAGAATATTATAATAACAATATTATTGGGACTTTAAATCTTTTAACAAGTATGAGAAATCATAATGTTAAGAAATTTATATTTAGTTCTTCAGCTACTGTTTATGGAGAAAGTGAAATAGTACCTGTACATGAAGGGCTTCAAGCAGGTTTTGCAACAAATCCATATGGTAGATGTAAGGCTATGATAGAGGATATTTTAAGAGATTTATATATCTCAGATAATTCATGGGATATTGTACTTCTTAGATACTTTAATCCAGTTGGAGCTCATGAAAGTGGATTAATTGGGGAATTACCTAATGGAATACCAAATAATCTTATGCCTTATGTTTCAAAGGTGGCTGATGGTGAATTAGACTATGTAAGAGTATTTGGAGATGATTATAGCACTCCAGATGGAACTGGTGTAAGGGATTATATACATGTTGTAGATTTAGCAAGAGGACATGTAGCAGCTATGAAAAAGTTAAAGGATGGTTCTGGGATTAGTACATATAATCTAGGAACTGGACAAGGTTATTCTGTATTAGATATAATAAAAGCCTTTTCAAAGGCATCAGGTAAGGAAATACCTTATAAAATAGTAGATAGAAGAGCAGGAGATATTGCCATAAGTTTTGCAGATCCATCAAAGGCAGAGAAAGAGCTTGGATGGAAGGCTGAGAAAAACTTAGATGACATGTGCAAAGACTTCTGGAAATGGCAATGCGTTGGAATGAAAAACTTTAAATAAACTTCATATTAAGCTTTATTTAAAGTTAGTTTTGATTTTGAAATGGCCTTAAAGACCTAACTTAATTTCGCAAAGAGTTTCTATTATCTACTTCAGAATAATAGCTAAAGCTTTTAAACTCGCTATGCTGGAACAATAAAAGCTTCTTAACGCTATTATTCGTACGTATATAATGCAACACTAATTGCTTATTAATATGGGCTTACAGGTCTATTTCAAAATCAAAGGCACTTTAACTTAGAACTTAATATTAAAATTTTGATTTACAAGGGGATAAGAGGATGAACAATAAAATAAGAAAAGCTATAATACCAGCAGCAGGTCTTGGTACTAGATTTTTACCTGCAACAAAGGCACAGCCTAAGGAGATGCTTCCAATAGTTGATAAGCCAACTATTCAATACATAATTGAGGAAGCTATAGCTTCAGGTATAGAGGAAATACTTGTTATTACAGGAAGAAGTAAAAAATCAATTGAGGATCACTTTGACCGTAATGTGGAACTTGAAATGGAACTTGAAAAGTCAGGAAAGACTGAACTTTTAGATTTAGTTAGAGATATATCAGATATGGTTGATATCCATTATATAAGACAAAAAGAACCAAGAGGACTTGGACATGCTATCTACTGTGCTAAGACTTTCGTAGGTGATGAACCTTTTGCCATATTACTTGGTGATGATGTAGTTTATAATGAAGAAAAGCCATGTTTAAAGCAATTAATTGATTGTTATAATGAATATAGAACTAGTGTATTAGGTGTTCAAACTGTTCCGGAGGAAAATGTTTCTAAATACGGAATAGTTAATGGAAAACACATAGAAGGTAGAGTTTATAAAGTAAAAGGGTTAGTTGAAAAGCCATCACCAGAAGAAGCACCTTCAAATGTTGCTATACTAGGAAGATATATAGTAACTCCAAGAATATTTGATATATTAGAAAACACAAAACCTGGTAAAGGTGGAGAAATTCAATTAACAGATGCACTTTTAGAGCTTATGAGCGAAGAGGCTATGTATGCTTATGATTTTGAAGGAAGAAGATATGATGTGGGAGATAAACTTGGATTCTTAGAAGCTACTGTTGAGTATGCTTTAAGAAGACCAGATCTTAGAGATGGGTTTATTGATTACTTAAGAGAATTATCTGCTACAGAAAATATCTTTACTGAAGCAAATGGTAAAGAAAAAAAGGATAAAGAAGAAGAGCTTGTAACAGAAGCTTAATTTTAGAAAGCTGTATCAAAATAACTCATAAATAAACTTAAAAACCCTAATTAATTTCATTTATTTTTTAGTTAGGTTTGTAAGAGGTTTAAGGAGTTTTGATGCAGCTTATTTTTGTAATTAATTTGATTAAAATAAGAGTGAAGAGGCTATACTTAATAAAGTAATATAAAGCTATTTATTCTATTTTCCTGGGGATTTCATTTCTAAAAAAATATATATAAGATTATCTTAATGAATAGCAGAAGTCTTTCTAATATTAATACTGTATTTAGAAAGCAATATTAACTTAAATAATATATTAATTAAAATTTAGAATTAAAAGGAGAATTTATGATTATTATTTCCCAAAACACATTTTTAGTAGTAGGAATTTTACTCTTTTGTTTATTTAGAGGAACAATTAAAATTAAAGGAATAATTAAAGAAGAATACACATATAAAAAAATATACTCTAACGAAGAATTTGTCTTTGATTTATTTTGTATTTACTTAATTGGAGTTGCTTCTAAGGTGTATTTTCCATTAACCATAGCTTGGGGAAATAATCTTGTTTACAATCCGCCAGAAATTTGGTTTAGTCCTCTATGGAGTATAAAGCAAATATACCATGCAGGAGGATTGGGAGATGTTATTTATCAGCTAATAGGAAATTCAATTATGTTAAGTCCAATGGCATTTTTCCTTTGCTATTTTTACAGTATAGATGAAGAAAATTTAACTTTAGGAAAAGGAATTATAGATAAAATCAATAAAATTTTAGAAGGCTTTGAATTGCAGAATAAAAATAAGTTAAAAGAAGATTCATATATACCTTCGTTAAGTACAGTATTAAAATTCTGTTTTTTTATGTCTTTATTCATAGAGAGTTCCCAAGTTATATTATCTTTAGTTTTTCCTAATACAAAAAGGTTTTTTGAAATAAATGATCTTATGTGTAATACTTTAAGTGGAGTTTGGGGATATTATATTTATATTAAAATTGCTAAATTAAATATAATACCAAGAAAGATATTTAAGTTATAAAAATAAAAAAGTAAATTTCTTATTGAGTCTATAAGTAGTCTAAGAGTATTTAATATAGAATTAAAAAATATTTTGTTAAAATAACATTTGACTTATTAGGCAATTAGGAATATACTTAATACAAGTCGAAAAAACAATTTAATGACGCGGGATGGAGCAGCTGGTAGCTCGTCGGGCTCATAACCCGAAGGTCGTAGGTTCAAGTCCTGCTCCCGCAACCACAGAAAGTTCTACTTTTTTAAGTAGAACTTTTTTTATTTATATATTTAATTTAAAGTAAATTACCTATATAATGCTATTAAAGGATAATTTGTATGTAGACTATTTAGATTTTTGATTTGACTTTTTATAATGAATTTAGTTTAATTAAGACTTTTATTTATAGCTATTAGCAACTAATGTTAAGGTTTTCTTAAAAGGTTAAATTTTCTTTAGAAGTTAAAATCAATTTAGAAGAGTTCATACAAAATATTAGTATTAATATAGGGGGAAAGAGTTAATAGATAACTTTATGAGAATTATGAGTATAAATTATAATGAAAATTTAAAAACTTTTCATCTAAGGACAAAGAATACAAGTTATGTTTTGAAGGTTATGGAGACAGGACATTTAAGTCATTTGTATTGGGGAAGAAAGTTAAAAGCTGATAACTTAGAGTATTTTGTTAGAAGAAGAGGTTTTGGAAGCTTTGCAGCTGATACTGATAATATAAGTGGATTTCAGTTAGAGTTAATACCTCAAGAGTGTCCAACCTTTGGAGCTACTGATTTAAGAAGTCCAAGTTTAGAGTTTCAATATGAAGATGGTACATCAGCTACTGATTTAAGATATAATTCACATAGAATTTACGAAGGAAAGCAAAGTCTTTCAGGTTTACCAGTTGTGTATGTTGAAAGTGAGGAAGAGGCTACTTCCCTAGAAATAACTTTAGTTGATTCTTTAAAAAACTTAGAAGTCATATTAACATATAATGTTTTTGAAGATTTTGATGCTATTACAAGAAGCTTAAAAATAGTTAATAATAGTGATGAAAAGATAAATATAGAGAGAGTTTTAAGTGCCAATGTAGATTTTACAACTGATGAATTTGATTTTATTCAGCTTTCAGGATCTTGGGGAAGAGAGAGACATATTCTTAGGAATCCTTTAAGAAGTGGAATCCAAGCTATTGAAAGTAGAAGAGGAGCAAGTAGCCATGCTCAAAATCCTTTCATAGCCCTATGTAGTAAGGATGCCAATGAGGAATATGGAGATGTTTATGGCTTTAGCTTAGTTTATAGTGGAAACTTTTTAGCCAATGTGGAAGTTGATATGTATAGGAATGCAAGGGCTCAAATAGGAATAAATCCTTTTGATTTTAAATGGTTACTTGAGTCAAAGGAAGAGTTTCAAGCACCAGAGGTTGTATTAGTTTATTCCTCAAAGGGACTAAATGGCATGTCTCAAATTTATCATAATCTTTATAGAAAGAGATTGTGTAGAGGAATTTATAGAGATAAGGTAAGACCTATACTTATAAATAACTGGGAAGCCACATATTTTGACTTTAATGAGGTTAAGATAAAGGAAATAGCTAAGGAAGCTTCAAAGTTAGGAATGGAACTTTTTGTTCTTGATGATGGATGGTTTGGAAATAGAAATGATGATAAAAGTTCCTTAGGAGATTGGTTTGTTAATGAGAGCAAATTAAAGGGTGGACTTAGTAAACTGGCTAAGGATATAAATAATATGGGCTTAGAGTTTGGATTATGGTTTGAGCCTGAGATGATTTCACCTATTAGTAAGCTTTATGAAAAACATCCAAATTGGTGTATTCATATTTCAGGAAGAACTAGATCACAGGCAAGAAGTCAGTTAATATTAGACCTATCAAGAAAAGAAGTATGTGATTATATAATAGAATCTGTTAGCAAAATTCTTGAAAGTTCAAATATATCTTATGTTAAGTGGGATATGAATAGGAATATGACAGAGGTGGGTTCTTTAGGATTGACTTCAGAGAGACAAAGAGAGACAGCACATAGATATATTTTAGGATTATATAGGGTTATGGAGGAAATAACAAGTAGATTCCCTAATGTATTATTTGAAAGCTGCTCAGGTGGCGGTGGAAGATTTGATCCAGGAATCCTTTATTATATGCCTCAAACTTGGACAAGTGATGATACAGATGCCATAGAAAGATTAAAAATACAGTTTGGAACTTCTATGGTTTATCCTCCAATTTCTATGGGATGCCATGTCTCAGCAATTCCTAATCATCAAGCTAATAGAATAACTCCACTTGAAACTAGGGGGGTATCTGCTATGGCAGGTAATTTTGGATATGAGCTTGATATAACTAAGTTAAGTGAGGAAGAAAAGGAAGAACTAAAGGAACAAATAAGTTTATATAAAGAAATTAGAGAAATTGTGCAGTTTGGAACTTTGTATAGATTAAAGAGTCCATTTAATAGTAATGAAGTAGCATGGATGATGATTTCAGAAGATAAGAATGAGGTTGTTGTAAGCTATGTTAGACAGTGGGCTTTAGTAAATGAAAGCTTTAGCAATTTAAAACTTACAGCCTTAGATAAGGATTCAGAGTATGAAATAATAGGAGAAGATATGGTGCTTAGTGGAGATGAACTTATGTATATAGGTTTAAACATTCCAGAGCTTTATGGAGATTATGTTTCAAAACTTTGGAGATTAAAGAGAAAAACTTTAAAATAACTAATAAGTGGCGTGTATTAAAATAACTTTTTATAAAACTTACAAACAGTATGAAGAGAATATCTAGATCTAGTAATTCTCGGAATATGTTTGTAAGTTTTATTATATTTTGATATATTACCTTAATCTTGTAATATATAGGCCTTTAATCAATTTCTTTTGCTACGACTACTATTCTAGCATTAACAAAATCATATCCACAGGTTATTAGAGTTAAGATTCTATCATTAGAATTTAAATCTATGCCATCTCTTTTAAATAGTGATTTTGCTTCTTGTTCTTTTAAATATTTTTCATAATCTTCTTTATTTGAAAATTTTGTTTTTATTTCAGATTCTAAGTCCTTAGCATTTTCTTGGTAAACTGAAAAAATTTCGAATGTTGATTTTTTTCCTTCTCTATAAAGAGTTACATATTTATTTGCATTGAAGAAATTTTCATTTTTAAAATGTTTAATTTGAGCAAACATAGTATCATTTCTCATGTTATGACCATAAACAACTATATTAGAATCATCATTTAAATTATTTTCTGAGTCAACAAAAATCGAACCTGAGAAGCTTTTTTCTTTGTTAAAGTTATGATGCAAGTAGAAATCATTATCTTTTCCTTGAACCACTGGAAAATCTATATTAGTTCCTTCAACTTTTATCCAAAATCTATAGTCTGGATTAATATTTTTTAAGTTCTTTTCACTTTCTGCATCCTGCTTATGTTCCTCTGGACTTTTATTAACAGAAGAATCAGATAGAGGAGAAAGACTTCTTAAGTTATCATAATCTCTTGAATCAGTATAATATCCTAAACGTTTTTGATATATTTTCATTGCACAAAAGAAAATTATAATTAATAGAATTAAACTTATTATTTTTTTAATTCTTAATGAATTTTTCATAATACTCACCTCTAAATAACGAATTAAATTTTCCCAATAAAACTACGATAATTTCAATATTACACCAATTTATTAGTTAATACAACAATAGATTTTTATATTTAAAAATTTACATTTACGTAATAAAACATGCAATTCACGCTATATGTATTGAGATGATTTACTTAAGATGTTATAAATAATCTGCAAACAATATTTTACATATCTGTAAAGTTGAAAAGGAAGAAAAGGAATAATTATGAAAAAAGGTATAAAAATTTTTTATAATATTTTATTTTATGGTTTTTTAACTATACTTATAGCATTTTTACTTCTAGGCTTTTTTGCTAAGAAAAGTGATTCTGGAATTAGTATAGGAGGATATAGAGTTTATGATATTTTAACTGGAAGTATGAGTCCTACTATAAAGCCAGGAAATTTGGTAGTTGTAAAGGAGACATTACCAAATGAGGTGAAGAAAAATGATGTTATAACTTTTAGAAGTGACATAACTAATAATGTTACAACTCATAGAGCTATAGACATAGTTAATAGTGATGGAAAAACTGAATTTATAACAAAAGGTGATGCAAATAATACTAAAGATCCTGTACCTTTAGATGAAAAATTACTTGTTGGAAAGGTTGTTTTTCAAGTGCCATATTTAGGTGCATTTTTAAGTAGCTTACAAAAAAACAAGTTAATATTTATAGGTTTACTTGTAGTTATTATCTTAATTGATTTTATATTCAATAAATCTTTAGGAGCAAGAAAGAAAAGTTAGATTTAAATTATAAGAATAATATAAATAATTTATAAACTGGGAGGTAATTTAAATTGAGTAAGAAGAAAATAATAGGCTTATGTATAGCCGGTGTTTTAGCAGTAGGAAGTATAGGAGGATCTTTAGCTTGGTTTACATCAAGTGATTCTATAACAAACCCATTTTCAACAGCAAGTACAGATAATCCTAGCAATCCAAATTCAGGAATAAAGATAAATGAAAAATTCAATAAGGAAGAAGCTGATAATACATTACCAGGTGATAATGTAACAAAACAAGTTAATGTAAGCAATAAAGCTACATATGATCAATTAATTAGAGTTAAGATAAAAAAAGTATGGAAAGATGCTAAGGGAGAAGAAAAGTCTGATTTAGATACAAAGAATATAATTTTAAACTTTGAAAAGAATTTAACTGATTCTAATAAGCCTGAGGAAGGAAAATGGATAGAAGGTTCTGATGGATATTATTACTATAATGGAATAGTTAATCCAAAGGGACAAACTGCAAACTTATTAGAAAGTGTTACATTATCAAAAGATACTACAAATGAATTTAAAGGATTAAAATTTGATGTAGTTGTTGATTCAGAAGGTGTACAAGCTGCTAACGGTGCAGTAAGCGATTCTTGGAAAGATGCACCACAAGCTATAAAGACTTTAGGTGCAAAAACTAATGCACATAAATAAGTAATATTTTAAATTAAGTTATAACCATGATGCAAGGAGTGAAAAGGATGAAGAATCTAATAAAATCCTTTTTATTTACTATGGTATTTCTTTTAATAATATGTAAGCCAGGGGTTGCAAGTACATTTGCAACCCCTAATGTTGAATTAGAAGGAAATGCTGATGGTATAGTATTCATTCAGGGGGATGAGCCCTTTTTATGGTCAGATAATATTCTTCCAGGAGATAAGCTTGAAAGAAATATTTTATTAAATAACAAGCATAAGGATTCTTATAAAATATTTATGAGAGCTGAAAGAATCAATAAAAAGGAAAGTTATGATTTATTAGAAAAGATAGAACTTAAGGTAATATATGATGGGAATTGTATATATGATGGATTTGTTAGTGGGCAGAATGGATTAGAAAATAACATTTATTTAGGAGAAGTAAAGCCAGGTGAGTCTAAAAAACTTGAGGCTTTTGCAGAGTTTCCTGGAAAAGAAGCAGGAAATGAATACAAAAATAAGAAAGCGCAAGTTGATTGGATTTTTACTGCTGTCAAGGATAGTTATAGTGCAGAAGAAAGTCTTTTAGGTGGTAATAAATTAAATGAAGGTAATATAGATTCTAGCCAAAATAATATAAAAAATACAATAGACAATATAATAGTTCCTAAAACTGGAGATAGTAGTTTAGGAATATATTTTGTTATTTTTATAATAGCTTCTATTGCTATTTTAACTTTAAATTTCGATTTTATAAAAAATAAATTAAAGATTTTCAAAAAAGAGGAATGATTATGAAAAGAAGAAAAGGATTAGTTAAAGCTCTTTTATTAATTTTGATAGTTATAAGTATTATATCAGTAACGGTATTAGGAAAAGGTTTCACGTCTATAGATAGTGTAAATAATAAATTTTCTATAGGGAGTGTAGAAACTGAAATTGATGAAAACTTTGATGCGCCAAAGGAATGGGATGGAAGTAATATAAGCAAGTTGGTTTCAATTAAGAATACTGGGAAAAGTGATGAATTTGTTAGAGTCAGTATAATACCTAGATGGATAGATGAAAATGAAAATCCTTGGACTGGAGATTCAAATTTAATTCAATTAAATCTAGATGAAGATAATGTAATAGCTTTAAATAAAGACGATATTAATAATCTATGGGTTTATGGTGAAGATGGATATTTTTATTACATGGCAAAATTAAAAAGTGGAAAATCAACAAAAGAACTATTGAAAAGTGTAGAAATAAAAAAAGACTCCATAGAAGATTCTTTAAAAGAAAAATATAATGGAAAAAAGATTAAGATAGATGTAAATGTTGAAGCTATTCAACCTAATGAAGAAGCTTTAATAAAAAAATGGACAGGAATAAATGAAAAGATAAAAGATAAGTATGTAGAAATTTTATCTAAATAGTTAGGTGGGGAGAGATATGAAGAATATAAGAAAAATTTTTTGTGTATTCCTTATAATAAGTTTGTTTATAAGTGTCCCAGTCCTAAATGCTAGTGGTATTGAAAATAAAGGATTTGATGATCAGTTTAAGGATATTGGTAATGAAAGCAAAGGAAGAATTTGTGATTATGACGGAACTGAAATTCTTAAAGAAGTAGCACAAGAGCCAGATAAAGATGGAAATTATGAAATAACTTTAACTGTAAAAGGAAAACCTAAAAAGGTTACTAAGCCTGTAGATATATTATTAATTATGGATGCCTCTAATAGTATGTACTATAATATGGATGAGTTAAAAGCATCTATGAATTCTTTAGTGGATAAGGTTATTGATAATATTCCTGATTCTAGAATTGCAGTTGTTGCCTTTGGGACATATTCTGAGGAAGTTTTTTCGTTTAATGATAAAAATAATTTTACTTCAAAGGAAGAGTATAAGAAAGCTATAAAAAAATCCTACAATAATATAGAGGGAATGGGAAATACCAATATAGAGAGTTCATGGAGGCTAGCTGACGAGATATTTAATAATGAACTTAATAATAATTCTAATTCAAAGAAAGATGTAATATTCTTTAGTGATGGGTATCCAAATATAAGTGTAGATTATTTATATTCTATTGGATATTTATCAGTAGATAATTATGACTATTATAAGTATTATAATGATTATTATTTAAACGAGAAAAATTATTATCTTAATCAAATTTATAAAAAAGCTTTTGAAGAAGGAAAAAACTATAGAAATGAACATAGAGATTATGAATATGAAAAGATTATGAAAGAAAATGGTAACACTATAGGTAGCTGGGCTTTATATGAATATAAAAAATTTTACAATAATTATCCAGATACTAATATTTTTTCAGTAGCATTAATTGATAATATTCCTTATGAAGATAAAAATAGTGCAAAAGAACTTTTAAGTAAAATGCAAAATTCAGGATATTTCACTATTGATTCAAGATTTGGTCAAGATAATAATGAAAATAATAGTAAAAGTTTAAAAGAAATATATGATAAGATTGCAAATAATATTATATTAGATAAAGAGATGGCTAAAGGATTAAAAATAACAGATGTTGTTTCTAAGGATTTTGAAATTGTGAAAAATGGAGCTTATGATGGAAAAAATTCTAAAATAGTAAACCTTTCAGATAATTCTGTAATTGATTTAAAAGAAAATATTGAAGGGGATAAAATAAGTTGGGATAGAGGCGAAAATATAATTGATAGTACAGATGGAATTCAATTTAAATTTAAAATAAAACCTAAGGATCAATATTGGGGAACTGGAGAAAATAAAGTTTATACTAATGATATTGCTACTATTAGTTATAAAAAACCTAAAGAAAAAAATAAAATTATAACAGGAATTTTTAATAAGCCAAACCTATCTATTCCTTATAAGCTAGGAAAAATAAAAGTTACTAAAAAATTCTTTGATGAGAATGGAAAAGAAATTAAAGTTGATGATAAAAAAACATATACTGTTTGTATAGATGGTGGAGACTTAGGAAAATATTATTTAAAAGTAGATGGTAATGGAAATGCTAAAGTTCTAGATTTCTATATGAGAGATGAAAATACTGATATATCTAATAATACTGATACTAAAAAAGGATATTTAAAGGTTACAGAAAGTTCAGAAAACAAAAGAATATATAAGGTTAGTGAAATTGATACTATGGATTCAGAAACTAAATCAATTTTTGTAAATGGTTCTAAAAAGGATAGCTTTGAATTAAATATGAAAAATAATAATATTGATATAGTTATAAATAGTTCAATAAAGGATGAAAAATACTTCTATGATAATAAAGAAAAAATCAATGATTTTGGTATATTAAAATTAAATTAAGATGGAAAACTTTTTATTTAAAAACATTTTTTTATTTTTAAATAAAAAGTTTTTTATTTTTGTTTTATGACTTTAAAGATGATTTTTCTATAATCAAAAACTTTATAGAAAAAATTAAATTTCATTGATGATTTTAAAGAAATTTAAAAAATCAATGTAATTTTACCAATATTAATTTAAATAATAATTTAAAAATATATATTTTTTGTGAAATAATTGAATAAATTTTGAATAATTATTATAATTTATATGTAATATAATGTTATGGAGGTAAAATTATGTTAAATATAGCAATATGCGATGATGAAAAAGTCCAGCGCAGTATATTGAAGGATATGTTATATAAAATATGCAATAAAAATAATATGGATGTCATCATTGATGAATTTTGCTCAGGAGTAGATTTGTTAAATGTATATAAAAGAAATACAAAAAAATATAGTATAGTTTTTTGCGATATACTCATGGATGAAATGAATGGAATAGAATTGTTAAGAAAAATTGGAGAATTAGATGCGTTCATACAAGCTATTTTGATAACTGGAAGTGAGGAATATGTTTTTCAAGGGTATGATGTGGGAGCATTAAATTATTTAATGAAACCTGTTTCTTTTGAAAAATTAGAAAAAGAATTTTTAAGAGCTATAAAGAGTTTAAATTTTACTAGCCCATCTAGATATGCAATAAATATAAATGGAAAAACTAATTTTATAGACCTATCAGAGGTATTATTTTTTGAGGTTAATAACAAGACAATTACTGCCAATTTAGAAAAAGAGAGTATAGATTTCAATATGAAAATAGCAACATTAGAAGAAGAACTTAAAGGTAGAAATTTTTTAAGATGCCATAGGAGTTATTTAGTTAATATTTCACATATAGATTCTATTTTGCAAAATAAAATTATATTAAAAAATAGCGTTGAAATACCTGTTGGAAGAGTTTATAAAAAAGAGTTAAAAACATTCTTAATGAATAGAATAGGCGATATGTAATTTTATGTACGTACGGAATGTTATAGAATTATTTTATATAATATATATTTCTTTTATTGGTATTTCTAGCTTTTTTTATTTAGACAAGAAAATTGATCTGAAAAAGAGAGTGTTCACTACAATTATTTTAAATTTTTTTCTTTTACTTATTAATTATATTTTTTATATTAATGAGCTTTCCTGTTTTTTTGAAGCTTTAATTATATATATATACTATGTATATTTATATAAAAAAAATACAACTTCTATATTAATGTCTTCCATATATTTATTAAATCTTTCATTGGGAAAATACATACTAATGTTTATATATTCAGTTATGATTTTTGATTTAGAAGTGTTGAAAATCATGAATAATATTATGTTTCTTTGCTTCATAATACTTTTAATATTAATGATTACAGTAGTTGTATTTATAGTAAACTTCTTTAAAGAGTGCATTATAAATGTAAATGACTTAACAATAAAAAAACAAACTAAACTGGTATTTGCAATTGGAATAGCTGTTTTATTATCTGAAAAAGTTTTTGATAATATTGCATTAAATGCAGGTTTAGTATATAGAGTTAATATAAGTACAATTAGTATAGCTGTTAATTTAGCAATAATACACTTTATTACATACAAGAGGTTTAAGGAATATAAGGCTAATTCTCAAATAAATATTTTGGAGAAACAATTAGATTATCAAAAAAATTATTATGAGAAGGTAATTAATAACTATGGTGAGGCGAGAAAAGCTCTTCATGATATGAATAATCATATGAGTGTTATTAAGTATTTTTTAGAAAATAAAGATTATAAGAATATGGATGATTATATACAATCCTTAAGTGAGAGGATTGTTACAAATAAGGATAATAATATATGTAGCAATAAGGTTATAAATGCTATATGTTTTGATAAACGTGAGAGGTGTAAAAAAGAAGGAATTAATATAAGATTTGATATTATTATAAACAAGAAGCTAAAGATTGATGACTTAGATTTATGCATTGTCCTAGGAAATTTAATTGATAATGCTATAGAAGCTTGTGAAAAAATAAATGATAAAGAGGTTCAAAAGGTTATTCAAGTTAGTGCTAGAATTTATCTAAATCAAATTTATATTAAGGTAATTAATTCAAAGAATAATAAAGTTGAAAAGAGAAACAACAAATTTTTAACTAGTAAAAAGGATAAGAAAAATCACGGAATAGGCTTAGAAAATGTAAAAGAAGCAGTGCACAAAAATCATGGAGATATTGAAATTAAAGATTCAAAGAATACTTTTGAAGTAAGTTTATATATGAAATGTTAAGTTTGTATTTTACATAAATTAAGCAAGAATATTTATAAGATTATTTTAGAAATTTTTGGCTAAAGTTCATAAATTATAAATATAAATTGCAATTTATACTGTAAAAAAGACCAATTTTTATGTAAAATATATAGTATATAACAATTTATCTCACAAATAAAAATATGGAGGAAAAATATGAAGAATGGAAGAAGAGTTAAAAATCCTAAAAGAAATTCTTCTAGTAGAAGTAAATCTAAGGTTCTAGATATTTCAATAATAATTTTAATAATAGCTTTAGCATTAGTTATAGCTGTTGGAACCATAAGGGATAAGAAGACTTTAGCTAAAAATATGGAAATTTATAGCTCAGATTCAAGTAATAACTCTGAAGATAATAAAAAGCAAGCGACCACATCAAATCCTTATGAAAAAATAAAAAAAGGTGAAGAAGTCAATATTTTAGTTTTAGGTAATGGTGTAGGACTTAGTGAAGGAAAAACAGATGAAAGTGGTAATTGGACAAGTAGTCTTTCTAAATGGTTAGAAGAAACATATAAATCAAAGGCTAATATAACAAATTTATCACAAGATAAAGCTACAGTTAAAGTAGGTTTAGAGGAACTAGAGAAAAATAAAGATAAATTTGATTTAGCTTACATAATATTTGGTGAAAATGATCAAAAGGAAATTAAACCTAATGAATTCAAAGAAGATTATGAAAAAATAATTAAGAATTTAAAGGAAAGAAATAAAAATATTTCTATAGTTCCTATAATAGAGAATTCTCTTAGAAAGAAAAATGAATATACGACTATAATTGAAGACATTGGAAAAGATAATGATATAAAGGTTTTAGATATGGCTACAGTATTTACAAAGGATCCAGCCCCTTATGCTAAATTAACAACTAAGGGTGGAATATATCCAAATAATGTAGGATATAGCTTATATTTTTCTAATGTAAAATCTTTAATAGAAGCTAATATAGCAGCTTTAAATTAATATAATTTATATTTTAGAAAAGATTAAGTTTAGAGGGGAATTTAAGAAAGTAAAATATCTTTTATTAAGTGAATTATAAGTATCACATTTATAGTATATTAATTATTCTAGTTAATAAAGAATAGTTAGTATATAAATGTGATATTTTTTTATTTAAGTAAAATTTAATTTTTATAGGAATATTAAATTTAAGATGGTTAAATATTTATCTTTGTATTTTGTATTTAAAAGGGTTATTTTACTTAAATATACTTTAAAATTGACTTTAAATGCTTTGGAATGATAATATACTTAGGTAAATTTAACATATTTATAAAGTAATTAGGGGTTTTTGTTTGTATGATGTTAAATTAACGTAAGGAAAGTTGGTGAATTTTATTAGGGATTTATTAAATGAGAATAATATAATTCTCAAGGCTAAAGCTTTTAACAAAGAAGAGGCAGTTAGATTGGCTGCGGAGCCTCTTTTAAAAGATGGAAGTATAACAGAGGAATATGTAAAAGATATTTTAGAGAAGATCAATGACTTAGGACCATATATGGCAATTATGCCAGGAGTGGTTATTGCTCATTCTAGACCAGGTGATTATGTGTTTAAAGAGTGTATTAGCATGCTTACTTTAGAAAATCCAGTTGAATTTGGTCATGAGGATAATGATCCAATAGAAATAATTTTTGTTATTGGAGCAAAGGAAAACACAGGTCATTTAGATGCTCTACAAGATTTAGCAAGGGTCTTAATAAATGAGGATTCTGTTAATAAAATTAAAAATGCTCAAAATAAAAAAGAGATAATGGAGCTTTTTATGTAATTTATTAAACTTTTCAAAAAGTAACTTATAAAATATTTTAAATTAGTATATTTTATAAGTAATATTTATTTGTAGATAAGTTTTAAGAGATGAATTGACTTCTAAGGGATAAGTATTAAAAGGATCTTTTGAAATTTAAATCTATCTATATACTATGGAGAGGAGGGGATATAGGTGAAAATTATGACTGTATGTGGATTTGGAGTTGGAACAAGTTTACTTTTAAAAATGACAGTTGATTCAATTCTTGAAGAGGAAGGAATAAATGGTGAGGTTGAAGCTAGTGATATGACTTCAGCATGTGGAAATTCTGCAGATTTAATTTTAACATCAAAAGAAATTGGAGAAGAGATAGAAGGGCAAGTAAGTGGAAAACTTGTTTATATATCAAACTTTATGGATAAAGAAGAAGTAAAGGAAAAGATTTTAAAAGCTATAAGAAATTAAGAAAAATTAAATTAGATTAAATAAAAAGGAATTATTAAAAATGAAAGAAATATTAGATTTTTGTGTAAGTTTTTTTAGAAATCCAGCTTTATTTATGGGGCTTGTAGTAGCAATTGGTTTAATAATTCAAAGAAAATCAATAGATGCTATTTTAAAAGGCATATTTAAAGGAATAATAGGAATGGTAATTCTACTTAAGGGGGTAGATATAGTAGTTTCTTCAATTACTCCTTTAGCTAATGCCTTTTCAGGATTATTTAACACTCAAAGTAATAGTACATTAGGAGATTTTAATGTATTTTTAGGTCAGTATGGAAGCTATGTTGGATTAATACTTCTTTGCGGATTTGTAATCAACATAATCATTGCTAGATATACAAGATTTAAGACTATATACTTAACAGGAAATATATTATTTTGGTATCCAATGCTTTTCTTAGCAGTTGGTATTGAAAATAATGTAAGTGGATTAAAGTTATTCATATTCACATTAATTATGTATATTTTAGTTATAACAATATTCCCATATATACTAAGAAAACATGTTAAGTATGTAACTGGAAATGATAGTTTTACTATTGGACATACTGCCTCAATATATTGTTTATTAGGTTCTTATATAGGAAAACTTGTTGGACAAAAAGATAAAAATATAGAGAATTTAAATCTTCCAAAGTCTTTAAGTTTCTTTAGAGATACAAATATAACAGCGGCAATAGTTATGTTTATAGTTTATATAATAGTTGGTTTATTTATAGGAAAAGAAAGTAGAATAGCTATATATGGAAGTGAGCCACTTATTACTTATTCTTTAATTCAAGGAATAACTTTTGCAGCAGGTATGATAATACTTTTAACAGGGGTAAGAATGATCTTAGGAGAAATAATACCATCATTTAAAGGTATAGCAGATAAATTAGCGAAGGGTTCAATTCCAGCTTTAGATATTCCTATGATATTCCCATATGGACCAAATGCTTTATTAATTGGATTCATAATAGCACTTATAACAAGTATAGGTACTTTATTCTTATTAGGAGCATCAGGAGTATTAACCTTTGCTCTTATACCACTAGTGGTTGCATGTTATTTTGATGTTGCACCAGGAGCTATTTTTGCCAATGCAAGAGGTGGGTGGCCAGCAGCTATAATTACAAGTGCTTTAGGAGGAATAATCCTAATGGTATTAGCGGCTATTTCCTTAAATTTAGTAAGTGGAACTGTAGGAAACTTCATTCAAACATATGGAGGAAATGAATTCTCAATATGGGTAATAATAGGTGACTTAGTAGGAAAGCTTTTTAGCATATAATAAAAGAGTTTAATTTAGAGATTAATATATAATACTTATTATAGGTAACAAATAAATAGGCCTTTATAAAACTTACAAACAGTATCAAGAGAATATCTAGATGAGCTTTAGTAATATCTTTGGAGTAATAATTATCCAAATGACTCCAATGTAACTAAAGTTCCACTCTATAAGTTCAAGGTTCCAAATTAAAATTTGGACTTTCACTTAAAATCTAGTAATTCTCTAAATATGTTTGTAAGGTTTATTAAAAGTTATTTTTATACAACACTTTTTATAAATGTAAGAAGGCTAAAAAAAAGACTTTGGTGAATTTTGAAGCTTGATTAATAAATCAATATCTCAAAATGGACCAAAGTCTTTTAAATTTTTGGATAGGGTTTTGATATGTGAGTAGTTTACATAAATTTAAATAAATATACTAAGCCTATTAAGGCAAGTATTATCAAAACTATTGCAAAGTAACGTTCAACTTTAGTAAATTCTTTTTCATTAGGACTAGTTTCACGTCTAGCTTTTATGAATACAGGAATTCCTAAAGCATATATAACTATAGCTATAAGCATATAGTTGATTCCAGCAGCGTAAATTAACCAAACACCATAAATTGATCCTAATATTGCAGTAATCATTGCATATTTTCTTTTGGCAAAGATATCTGTTGGATAGTTTTCGTTTTTATATGTTATCTTAAATAAATATAAGGTAGAAACAAGATAACAAGGAAGTGCCATAACACTTGTTATACTAAGCATCATATTCCATGCGTTACCTGCAAAATGAACAAGTATTAATATTATTTGCATAATGATTGTTGATGCTAATAAAGAAAATGAAGGTGATTCATTTTTATTTTCTTTAGCAAATATTTTTGGGAATGTTCCGCTTTGGGCTGCTGCAAAAGGTAATTCTGAAAGCATTACAGTCCAAATAAGCCAAGAACTTAATATTGCTATAATTACACCAAGGTTCATTATTACACTTCCCCAGTTTCCTATTAAATCCATTAATACTGCAGCTGTTGATGGTGGAGCCATTTTAGAAATTTCTCCTTGTGAATATACACCAAGTGGTAATAATGAAAGTAGTGTATAAATTAAAAGACAAGTAATAAATCCTAAAAATGTTGCTTTACTAACATCTTTTTGAGATTTAGCTCTTCCAGAAACAACAACGGCACCTTCAATACCAGTAAATACCCATAAGGTTACAAGCATTGTGCTTTTTACTTGAGGCAATATTCCTCCTAAGTTTGTATCATGAACTTTTGCAACTGTTTTTAATCCCCAGAAGTCAGTAAAGAATGTAGAAAATCTAAATGAGAATAATAAAACTAGTAAGAAAATTGCTAAAGGTAATAATTTTCCTATTGTTCCTATTACATTTAAAGCACTTGCTTGTTTAACACCAGCCAATACTATAAAGAATATAATCCAAAGGACAAGAGATCCACATGCTATTGAAAGCCAGTTATTACCGCCTTTAAAGTAAGGTGGGAAAAAGTAATTTAGTGAATCCATTAAAAGTACAGCATAGCCAACATTTGCAAAAGAGTTACATATCCAATATCCCCAGGCCATTAAAAATCCTGTAAATTTCCCAAAACCAAGTTCACCATAGGTATATATACCTGTTGTGGCATCAGGTCTTGCAGCAGCAAGGATTCTAAAGGTGTTAGCTATGAACCAAATTCCTATCCCAGTTATTATCCAAGATATTAATATTGCACCTGCAGAAGCGGATTGGGCCATGTTTTGGGGAAGGTTATAAACACCTCCACCCAGCATAGCACTAATTACTACCCCAGCAAGAGCAATTACACCTAATTTTTTATTATCATTCATAATAACTCCTCCTAGAATAATTTTGTTTTAAGAAATTATTATTTATTATTTTTTACTAGGATTAACTAAAGAATCAAAATTCATATCATCTAACCATTGAGAAAGAGAAATTCTATTTAAACTTGGGAAACCTTCAGAAGGAACAGCATCTCTTGCTAAGGTTACATAAGGAGCGCAAGTTAAAGCGTTTCCAATTTCACCAGGTTTCATTATTACATAAGCAAAACCTATGTAAGTTCTTTCAAAAACAACATGAGAATCTCTACCACATTCAACTACTGACCAAGTTACAGCTTTTCTATGATCTTCTAGGAATTTCTTTAAGTCTTCTGGATTATCATTCTTTGTCCAAAGTCCTGCATCTTCTATGAATAAATCAGCACAGTGATCTCTATCATTTGATAGTGATAAGGCTATAAATGACCATACACCATAAGCTTCTCCTTCTTTTAAAGGTCTATTTTCCTTTGGTCTATAAGCTGTAGCACTCTTATTTGCACATATTACATGGGCACCTGGAGCAGTTGTAAAACGTCTATTTTTTTCTGTACCGAAAAGTTCTATACCAGCTTCTAATAAAGGTTTAGCATCATAAACTTTAAGTGGAGTTCCATCAAATTGTTTTAATTCATATAAAGGTTTGATTTCATCATTAGCAATTGAATCATGTGTTGCTAAATCATGTCCCCAAACTTGACCTGCAACCCCACAGAATGATGAAGCTGTAAGCATATTAATTTGTCCAACATAAGCATCATTTATTTCAGCTCTATCATAAGAAACTATACCATCTAGTAATATATCATCAGTCTTTTTAACTGTACCAACGGAAACCTTAAGAACTGATACATATCCATTACCATAAGCCCCTGGCATTCCGTAGCCATCACAATAACGATCATAAGGACTTATAGCTGTTTTATCAATTTTAGGTGCTCTTACCTTTATATTTTTATGTATTCCTTCAGAAAGAGTCCTGTTTCTGTTTGCTTCAAGATTTTTATTCATTTAAATCACTCCTAAACAATATAAGTTTAACTATTAAATTTTTAGAATAAAAATATATTATTTGGCCAAATAATAATTTACCTTTCATTTCATTATGTAAAATTATAGCACTTTAAATATTTGTTACAAATTTAACATTTATAGTATTTAAAAGTTTTCATATGAAATTTTTTTAGTTGTGTATAAAAGTGAGTTAAACTTTAAAATATTAACAAATAATGAATTTAATGTATACAAGGTTTATAAATTTATTTGTATTTATATGAAAAAATTTTATGCTTATTTTAACTAAAATATATTTAAAGACTTAAGTAATTATTTGTGATAGAATAAAAATATTTTATAAGATTATAAGTATATAAAACCTTAGAATTTTATAAATTAAAAATAATAAAGAGCCAAATTTAATAAAAATTAATAAGATAAATAAAAATATTATTCTGAAATTAATTAAGAGTATAGGTGTGATATTATGGAGATTTTATTAGGCGCATTAGGTATAGCCTTAGTAACAGGATTTTTTTATTATGAAAACAATGGAATAAGTACAACTAATTATGAAGTTGATTGTGGAATTGGGAAAGATATAAATGTGGTTCATTTATCAGATCTTCATGGAAAAGAGTTTGGAAAAAATAATGAAAAACTTAAAAGGTTAATATTAAAAGAAAAGCCACACTTAGTTGTTGCCACTGGAGATATGATAGATTCAAGTCTTAAAAATATGGAGGGTGTAATAGATTTTTTAAGTGACTTAAGTAAGTGTGTTAAAGTTGTTTATATCTCAGGAAACAATGAACAAAGGTGCAAAAAAGCTGAATATATTTTTGAAAGTCTAAAGTCAAAGGGAGTTATAATTTTAAGAAATGAAATTATAACTTTAAGTTTAAATGGAGTGAAAGTAAATATTTTAGGTATGTTTGAAAAGCCAAAGGGAGATTTACATTCCTCACTTAAAAAAATTAATGGAAGCTATGCATATGAGGATTCCCATAAACTTTTTAAAAGATTAGAAAGCTTAGAGGGATTAAAATTTGTTTTAAGTCATTATCCAGAACTTTTTGAGGCAGAATATTCAAAATATAATTTTCATATAATGTTTTCTGGTCATGCACATGGAGGTCAATTTAGAATTCCTATAGTAAAAAGAGGATTAGTTGCACCTGGACAAGGGTTCTTTCCTAAATACACTGAAGGAATGCACGGAAATAAAAATAAACTTATTATTAGTAGAGGCCTTGGAAACAGTACTAAAATAACAAGATTATTTAATAGACCTGAAATAGTGAATGTTAAGATTAAATAATAGATAATTTAAAAATTAAGTTTTGTTTAGGATATTCAACATAGCTATTTAAACTAGGATGATTTATTTTAAAGAATATATTAAAATTTATTATATATTATGAAATTAAAAGGAGAAATTTGTAATGAACAAGAACATGGAAATGATGAAAAAACTAATAGAAGAAAAAAAGAATAAAGGGAAGAATACTAAATCTAATGTTAGAGCTCAAAAAACTATTGGCTTTGCTCAAGGGGGAAGAAAGAGCAACAATGGTGGAGGCTTATTTGATAAATAAAGTCTAATTAAAGATGTTTTTATTGAAATCTTAAGAGAAATAGGCTGTATGGAAATATAATAATACAGCTTACAAACATATTCCGAGAATTACTAGATTTTAAGTGAAAGTCCAAATTTTAATTTGGAAACTTGAACTTATCCAATGGAACTTTAGTTACATTGGAGTCATTTGAATAATTATTACTCCGAAGATATTACTAAAACTTCGAAACTTAAGTGAAAGCCCAAATTTTTAATTTGGAATCTTGAACTTATGCAATCGAACTTTGTGAGATTGTATTCCTAAGAAATTAACAGTCTCAGCTTTTTAACGTAATATCTTCTACGTAATAATTTAAATTCTAAAG